>Ga0233425_10000006_pt1 | contig 680963 bp, 636 predicted proteins | sample Watercolumn_Towu_2_FD_181712 | JGI IMG/M metagenome (GOLD analysis project Ga0233425, IMG submission 181712) | Freshwater microbial communities from Lake Towuti, South Sulawesi, Indonesia - Watercolumn_Towuti2014_140_MG | ecosystem: Environmental > Aquatic > Freshwater > Lake | place...
AGCCACCCGCACCCCCCCCCCCCCCGTCCCAGTGGCCCGCGACGCGGAGCAGTGACCCAGCACCCCGCAGCCCCCAGTCCCCACCCCGGCAGCCGGGTCAGTCGTTGCCCGTCGAGTCCAGCGCCCGGGCCAGGGCAACACCGCCGTCCCGGGCGCCGACGCGGCATACCGGGGCGGTCGGCGCGTGGAGCGCGAGCCGCACGGATAGGCTCGCTCGGTGCCCGCTGCCCCTTCGCTGCTCGACCGCCTGCGTGGGACGGTCGGCGTCCTCTATCGAGAGATGATCAAGTTCGGCGTCGTCGGAGGTGTGGCGTTCGTCGTGGACGTGGGGTTGTTCAACCTGCTGCGGCACACGGCCCTGGAGGACAAGCCGAGCACCGCCAAGGTCATCTCCGCGACCGTCGCCACCCTGGTGGCCTGGATCGGCAACCGGATGTGGACCTTCCGTCGACGACGCAACCGACCCGTCCACCACGAGGCGCTGCTCTTCTTCGTCACGAACGGCGTCGCGCTGCTCATCGGGGTCGGGGTCATCGCGTTCTCGCACTACGTGCTCGACCTGCGCAGCCTCACCGCCGACAACATCGCCAACATCGTGGGCATCGGACTGGGGACGCTGTTCCGCTTCTGGGCCTACCGCACCGTCGTCTTCAGCCGCGAACCCCTCGAGGACACCTCACCGCTGTCCGACCAGAACTGACGGGGCTCCCGTCAACCCAGGATCACGCCCTCGGACTCGCTGAGGAACAGCGCGAAGATCGCGGGCTGGGCCTGGATCAGCTCGAGCCGTCCACCGTTGGACTCGGCCAGGTCACGCGCCAGCGCCAGCCCCAGCCCGGTGCCCGTCGTGGTCACCGAACGCTCGAAGATGTGCGGCGCGATCGTCGCGGGCACGCCTTCGCCCTGGTCGCTGACCTCGACGACGACCGACGGGCCCGAGCGGCGGGCGTGCACGTCGACCGTGCCGCGACCGTGGGCGAGGGCGTTCTCGAGCAGCGTCGAGAGCACCTGCGACAGGTCGACCGGCTTGGCCTGCACGACCAGGCCCCGCTCACCGTGCACACGCACCGAGCGCCGCGCCTGCTCGAAGGCCGGCTGCCACTCCCGCTGCAGGGCCGCGATGACCGAGTCGAGCGACACAGTGGCCTTGGCCTCGTCGCTGCCCCGACGGCTGCGGGACAGCAGGTCGTCGACGACCCCGGTGAGCCGCTCCACCTGTGCGATGGCGATGTTGGCCTCCTCCTGCACGACCTCCAGGTCGTCGGTGGCGGCGATCTCCTCGAGCCGCATCAGCAGGGCCGTCAACGGGGTGCGCAGCTGGTGTGAGGCGTCCGCAGCGAAGTCACGCTCCGACGCCAGGCTCTTGGTCAGCCGCTGACCACTGCGGGACAGCACCTCGGACACCTGGTCCAGCTCGGCGATGCCGGAGTGCAGCGGCTGGATGCGCGACTCGCCAGCCCCGAGCCGCTCGGCCCGCTCGGCCAGTGCTCGCATCGGTCCGGTGAGGTGGTGTGCCTGACGCAACGCCACGAGGATGCCCCCCGCCATGGCCAGCACCGCCAGGGCGACCACGACCAGACCGAGGCGCATCGACGTGGCGGCCGGTGTCCCCTCCTGGAGCCACCGGGCCACCATGCCGTCACCGTCGGCGCCGGCGTTCCACAGCGCGAACGCCACCGGAGCCATCGTGATGAGGATGGCGAGCCCGACCGCCAGGGCCGTGGATCGGATCAGTTGCTGGCGCATCAGGTGCGCTCAGTCGTCGTCCCGCTCGAACCGGAAGCCGACGCCGCGGACCGTCGCGATGTACCGCGGCTGCCCCGCGTCGTCGCCCAGCTTTCGCCGCAGCACCGAGATGTGCATGTCGAGGGTCTTGGTGGAGCCGAACCACGCGGTCTCCCAGATCTCGCGCATCAGCTGCTCACGCGACACCACCTTCCCCTGCTCGCGCACGAGCACCCGCAGCAGGTCGAACTCCTTGGCGGTGAGCTGCAGCTCCTCGTCCTTGAACCACGCACGCCGGCCCTCGGGGTCGATCCGCACGAGCTCGTTGGAGGCCGGTGCATCGGTCGGGTTGCGCCGCAGCAGCGCCCGCACGCGGGCCAGCAGCTCGGCCAGCCGGAACGGCTTGGTGACGTAGTCGTCGGCGCCGGCGTCCAGGCCCACCACGGTGTCGACCTCGTCGGCCCGGGCGGTGAGGATCAACACGGGCACGGTGCGGCCCTCGGCGCGGATCCGCCGGCACACCTCGAGCCCGTCGACGTACGGCAGCCCCAGGTCCAGCACGACCAGGTCGGGGTTCTCCGCCGACGCCTCCAGCGCGGCCTTGCCGTCGGCGCGGACGTCGACGTCATACCCCTCGCGACGCAACGCACGCGCCAGTGGCTCGGAGATCGCGGGGTCGTCCTCGGCAAGGAGCACTCGGGTCATGGGGGTGATCGTAGGCAACTCGCGCCGTCCCTAGCGACCGGGCCAGTTCGGTCGGCGTTTCTCGTTGAACGCCGCCACCCCCTCGGCCCGGTCCGCGGAGAACGCCGTGGCCGCCCACAGGTCGTCCTCGATCCGCAGTCCGGCGGAAAGGTCGGTGTCGAACCCCTGGCGCATCGCGGCCTTGGCGTTGCGCACCCCGACCGGCGAGTTGGCTGCGATCACGCCGGCCAGCTCGAGCGCGCGCTCCCGGGCCGCGCCCGCCGCCACCACCTCGTCCACGACCCCCAGCGCTGCGGCGTCCGCTGCGCCGAACCGCTCCCCCGTGAAGATCATCCGTGCCGCACGCGACCAGCCAACCCGCCGCGTGAGCAGCTGGGTGCCGCCACCGCCGGGGATGACGCCCACCGACACCTCGGGCAGACCGACGGTCGCGCCCTCACCGCACACGACGAGGTCGCACGACAGCGCGATCTCGAAGCCGCCCCCGAGCGCGTACCCGTCGACGGCCGCGATGGCCGGGACGGGCAGGTCCAGGACGCCTCGGTATGCCGCCTGCGCCAGTGGCCGTTGCGCCCGCAGCTCCTCGTCGCTGAAGGAGTTGCGCTCCTTGAGGTCGGCCCCGACGCAGAACGCCTTGGGGTGGGTGGAGCTGACGACGACCGCGCGCACGGTCGGGTCGTCGGCGAGCTCCTTGGCGGCCCGCCCGAGGGCGTGCGCCATGGCCGTCGACACGGCATTCATGGCCTCGGGTCGGTCGAGCACCAGCTCGGCGACGTGTCCCCCCTCGCCGTGCCGCTCGATCCGGACGAGCTGGTCGGACCGTGGTGCGGTCTCGCTCATGAGGTGGCCTTCCTGGTGTCGTGGTCGTGGGCGCCGTCGTCGCGCCGGTCGCTGTCTCGGGCGTCGTCGTCGCGCAGGTCGTGGTCGCGGGCGCGACCACCCGCGGCGCGACGCAGCGCGCTGGGGGTCACCGGCCCGATGCCGCGCAGGGTGCGGCGGCGCAGTGCCGTGGTCTCGAAGCCGGACATCGTGGCCAGCGCGGTCGCGAGCGCGTCGTCGACGAGCACCTCGCCGGCAGGCGCGACGCTGGTGAGCCGGCTGGCACGGTTGACGGTGGTGCCGAAGACGTCCCCGAGCCGCGACAGCACCGGCCCGTAGGCCATGCCGACACGCACGTCCGGCAGCACCTCGTCCTCCTTCATCGTGTCGATGAGGTCGAGCGCGATGGCGGCCGCGGGCGAGGGGTCGATGTGCACGAACAGGATCTCGTCGCCCACGGTCTTGATGACCCGGCCACCGTGCGCGGTGACGATGTCGGTCGCCAGCTCCTCGAACCGTTGCACCAGCACGGCCAGCTGCCGCTCGGTCATGCGGCGCACGAGCGAGGTGAAGTTGACGAGGTCGGCGAAGCCGACGACGCGCCAGACCCCCTCGGACGACGCGTCCGGGTCGGCGTCGGCCAGCATGCGCGAGATCGCGGCGGTGAGGTGACGCCGCCACGCGTAGATGAGGAGTGGCTCGAGCTCGTCGACCATGTCGGCGAGCTTCAGCGCGGAGGCGCGGGCGGCCTGCAGGTCCGGCGCGGCCCGGGCGTCGGCCTCGTCCAAAGCCGCCTCGGTGTTCGGTTCGGCGAGCGCCTCGGCCATGAGCTGGGTCTGCCAGACGGCGAGCCGGTCGGTGGTGCGGGCGAACGCGCGCGTCATCGCCAGCGCGGTCTCCTCGTCGAGCTCCTGCTCACGCACCAGCCGCGCCACCGACTTGAGCGCCATGAGGTCGGCCTCGGTGAACATCGCGTCGTCGTCCTCGACGATCGGGAACCCCAACGCGTGCCAGAACTTGCGGGCCGACAGCAGCGACACCTCGGCGCCACGGCTGACGTCGCGGCGGGCCATCGACGCGGGCCGTCCGAGCAGCCGCGCCTCGAGGTCGTCCTGGCCCAGGGCCTCCGCATCCTCGGGACGCACGATGCGGTGCCGCCCAGCAGCCTCACCGTCGGTCACGTCTCAACCCTAGCTACGCGCCGGGGCGCACGTGGACCACGTCGCCGGCGGCGACGGCATACTCACCCGTCTGTCCGGTGACGACGAGCCGCCCCTGCCCGTCGACGCCGGTGGCGCGCACCCGGCGCACCGTGCCCCCCGCCTCGTGCAGGTCGACGTCGCGTCCGATGGTGGTGCAGGCGGAGCGGTATGCCGCGTGCGCGGCCGCGCGTTCGACGGCGCCTCCCGAGAGGGCGCCGTGCCAGCGCGCGAGGGCTCGCAGCAGCGCCACCGTGATGTCCTGGCGGGAGAGGTCGTGGGCGCCGGAGGCGAGCCGCAGCGAGGTGGCCGTCGGCACGGGGAGCTCGTCGCGGTCCTGGTCGACGTTGAGCCCGATGCCGACGACGATGCCCGCCGGGTGCAGCTCGCACAGGATGCCGCAGACCTTGCGGTCGTCGTCCGCGGGGAGCTGGACGTCGTTGGGCCACTTGAGGTTTGCCGCCAGACCGGTCGTCTCGGCGATGGCGTCGCGGACGGCCAGGCCGGTCACGAGCGGCATCCAGCCGACCGCCGCCGGGGTGGCGGGAGCGGGCACGAGCGCGGAGACGGTGACCGACGTCCGGGCCGGCGTCTGCCAGGTGCGCCCGAGCCGACCGCGTCCCGTCACCTGGTGGTCGGTGACGACGACGTGCCACGGCTCACCGATGCGGGCCACCTCAGCGTTGGTCGAACCCAGCTCGGCGTGCGCGTCGATGCTGCGCCACGGCGAACCGGGCGTGACCAACGCCTCGTGCAATGCCTCACGTCCGAGCGGTTCGCGCATGCTGCCAAGGCTAGGCTCGCCGGCATGGCGCCCAGCACCGAACCCCTCGATCCGCACCTCACGACGGGTGGCACGGACGTGCCCGAGGACATCGACATCCACTCGACGGCGGGCAAGCTCAAGGACCTCAAGCGCAGGGTGGCAGAGGTCGCCCACGCCGGCTCCGAGCGGGCCGTGGAGAAGCAGCATGCGCGCGGCAAGAAGACCGCGCGCGAGCGGCTCGAGCTGCTGCTCGACGAGGGCTCGTTCGTCGAGATGGACAAGTACGCGCGGCACCGGTCGACGGCGTTCGGTCAGGAGCAGAACCGACCGTATGGCGACGGCGTCGTCACCGGTTACGGCACGGTCGACGGTCGCACGGTGGCGGTGTTCGCCCAGGACTTCACGGTCTTCGGCGGCTCCCTGGGCGAGGTCTTCGGCGAGAAGATCACCAAGGTCATGGACTTCGCGATGAAGGCCGGCTGCCCCGTCGTGGGGCTCAACGACTCCGGAGGCGCACGCATCCAGGAGGGCGTGGTCTCGCTCGGCCTCTACGGCGAGATCTTCCGCCGCAACGTGCACGCATCCGGTGTCGTGCCGCAGATCTCGCTCATCATGGGGCCGTGCGCGGGAGGCGCCGTCTACTCCCCCGCCGTCACCGACTTCACCGTCATGGTCGACCAGACGTCGCACATGTTCATCACCGGACCCGAGGTCATCAAGACCGTCACCGGCGAGGACGTGTCGTTCGAGGAGCTCGGCGGCGCCCGCACCCACAACACGAAATCCGGTGTGGCGCACTACATGGGCAGCGACGAGGACGACGCCATCGAGTACGTCAAGGCACTCCTGTCCTACCTGCCGTCGAACAACCTCGAGGACCCGCCCAGCTATGCGGAGGAGAACGACGCGCTGGACTCGTTGGAGGTGACCGACCTCGACAAGGAGCTCGACACGCTCATCCCCGACAGCGCCAACCAGCCGTACGACATGAAGACCGTCATCGACCACGTGCTCGACGACGGCGAGTTCCTCGAGGTGCACCCGCTGTTCGCGCCGAACATCGTGTGCGGCTTCGGGCGGGTCGAGGGGCGATCGGTCGGCGTCGTCGCCAACCAGCCGATGCAGTTCGCCGGCACCCTCGACATCGACGCCTCCGAGAAGGCCGCGCGGTTCGTGCGCACCTGCGACGCGTTCAACGTGCCGGTGCTGACGTTCGTCGACGTGCCCGGCTTCCTGCCCGGCACCGACCAGGAGTGGGACGGCATCATCCGCCGGGGCGCCAAGCTGATCTACGCGTATGCCGAGGCGACCGTGCCGCTGGTCACCGTCATCACCCGTAAGGCGTACGGCGGCGCGTACGACGTCATGGGCTCCAAGCACCTCGGCGCCGACATCAACCTTGCGTGGCCCACCGCGCAGATCGCGGTGATGGGTGCCCAGGGCGCGGTCAACATCCTCTACCGCAAGCAGCTCGCGGCGGCGGCCGAGAACGGTCAGGACGTGGAGGAGGTCCGGCAGCGGTTCATCACCGAGTACGAGGACACCCTCGCCAACCCGTACGTCGCGGCGGAGCGCGGTTACATCGACACGGTGATCACGCCGTCGAACACACGGATGAACGTCACCAAAGCCCTGCGGGCCCTGCGGAACAAGCGCGAGACCCTGCCCCCCAAGAAGCACGGGAACATCCCGCTCTGATGACTGACGACCAAGCAGACCCGACACCCGTCAACGCGCGGCCGCCGCTGCGTCTGGTGCGCGGCGACGCGACCCCCGAGGAGGTGGCCGCGGTGCTCGCCGTGCTGGCCGCCGCGGGCGGCGACGGGGGCACCGAGCCGGCCCCGCGGCATACCTCGCAGTGGTCGTCCCGCGAACGCCTCGTCCGCCGCCCCCTCACCCCCGGCCCCGGGGCCTGGCGCGCCTCAGCCTGGCCCCCCTGAGCGACCTTCGTCAGGCAGACCCCGTGCGCTTGCCCACCATGGCGCGCAGCTCGACGGCCTCGGTCTCATCGAGGCAGTCGGCGGCCAGGACTTCTCGCGCCGCCTCGACGTCGCCCATGAAGGCACGGAACGCCGTCGGCACGCTCACCCCGTGGTCGGGGCGGGCACGGACGACCACCGCGTCACCGGGGCGGATCGTGCCGGGCACCACCACCGACAGGTAGGCACCCGAGCGCCCGACGTCGGCGAACCGCTTGACCCACCCCCGCTCGCCCATCCGCGCGGCGAAGGTCGAGCACGGGATGCGCGGTCCGGCCACCCGCAGCACCACCTCGTCGCCGACCGCCCACTCCTCCCCGATCACCGCGTCGTCGACCGCGAGCCCCGAGGTCGTGAGGTTCTCGCCGAACATCCCGTCGGGCAGGTCGCGCCCCAGCTGCCGCGCCCACCAGTCGAGCTCCTCGCGCGCGAACGCGTAGACCGCCTGGGTGTCGCCGCCGTGGTGGCGGGTGTCGCCGATGAAGTCCCCGACGACACCACTGCCGAGCCCGCCGCGCTTGGGTCCGGGTGCCCGCACCTGCACCGACGGCGCCGGACGCTTGCCGATGCCGGTCTGCCCCACCTTCTTGGCCGCGTTGGGCTCGCGTGAGCCCACGTTGACCGACAGCACCATGCCTGACATGGCTCAACCCTAGGCGCGGGGTCGGGCAGGTCACAGCGGATATCGGGACGACCACGATGGACCGGCTGGGATACGTTCGCTGTCGTGACCGAGACCTCCACGACCGCGCCCCGTCCCGCCACCGACGTCGACCGCATCGCCGACGACTACTTCGCCCAGCTGGTCGAGCTCAGCCCGATCACGGCGACCTACCTCGGCATCCCGGGCCACGAGGAAGATCTCGACGACTTCTCCCCCGCCGGCCACGACGCCCGGTCGCAGCTACGCCGCGACACCCTCGAGCAGCTCGACCGGGCCACGCCGGTCGACGACATCGACCGGGTCACGATCGCAGCCATGCGCGAGCGCCTCGGCCTCGCCGAGGAGGTCCACGCGGCCGGCCTCGACGAGATGAGCCTCAACGTGATCGCCTCGCCGCTGCAGGAGATCCGCGGCACCTTCGACCTCATGGCCACGGCCACCGACGAGGACTGGGGCGTCATCGCCCGGCGCCTCGCCAAGGTCCCGACGGCACTCGAGCAGTGGAAGGAGAGCCTGCTCGCCGCGGCCGACCGTGGTGACGTCGCGCCGCGTCGCCAGGTCGAGGCCTGCATCGCCCAGTGCGCCGACCTGACCGCCGACGACGGCTACTTCGCCGCCCTCGTCGCCGACGCGCGCCTGTCCGACGGCAACGACCCGGGTGAGCTGTCGGACTCGTCGCGGGCGGCGCTCGCCGAGGCGGCCGGCCAGGCATCAGATGCGTATGCCGCGCTGGGCACCTGGCTGGGTGAGAACCTCCTCGCCCGGGCCCCCGAGGCCGACGCCTGCGGGCGCGAGCGCTACGCCCTGTGGTCGCGGGACTTCCTCGGCGCCGAGGTCGACCTCGAGGAGACGTACAAGTGGGGGATGGACGAGGTCGCGCGCATCACCGCCGAGATGGAGCAGGTCGCCGAGCAGATCGAGCCCGGTGCAGGAGTCAAGGAGGCCATCGACGCCCTCAACAACGACCCGGCATACCAGCTGCACGGCACCGACGAGCTCAAGGCGTGGATGCAGGAGCGGGCCGACGAGGCGATCGCGGGCCTCGGCGCCAGCGACTTCGACATTCCAGCCCCCGTGCGCACCATCGAGTGCCTCATCGCGCCCACCCAGACCGGCGGCATCTACTACACCGGGCCGTCGGAGGACTTCTCCCGCCCGGGTCGCATGTGGTGGTCCGTGCCCAAGGGCGTCACCGAGTTCGGCACGTGGAAGGAGCTCACGACCGTCTACCACGAGGGCGTGCCGGGGCATCACCTCCAGGTCGCCCAGACGGTGTTCCGCTCCGAGCTGCTCAACAAGTGGCGGCGGATGGCGGCCTGGACTTCGGGTCACGGTGAGGGCTGGGCGCTCTACGCCGAGCGGCTCATGGAGGAGCTCGGTTACATGGACGACCCGGGCAACCGGATGGGGCTGCTCGACAGCCAGTCGCTGCGCGCCGCCCGCGTCGTGATCGACATCGGCGTGCACTGCGGCTTCGAGGCGCCCGAGGAGGTCGGCGGCGGTGAGTGGACCTACGACAAGGCGTGGACCTACCTCAACGCCCACGCCAACCAGGGCGAGGAGTGGCTGCGGTTCGAGCTCGACCGCTACCTCGGCTGGCCGGGGCAGGCGCCGTCCTACAAGATCGGCGAACGCCTCTGGATGCAGCTGCGTGACCAGGTGCAGGAGCAGGAGGGAGATGCGTTCTCCCTCAAGGACTTTCATCGTCGCGCCCTCGACATCGGCGGCGTCGGCCTCGACACGCTGCGGGCGGCGGTGCTCGGCCAGCTCGACTGAGCTGCAGCCACGATAGGCGCCGCCGGGTGCCGTTTGCGAGGATGCGGTCGTGGAGACCGCACTGACCCTGGTGGCGCTGATCGGCACCGTCCTCGTCGTCGCCGGCGCAGCCACCCGGCTGCGGCTGCCGGCGCCCCTCGTCCTGCTGGTCGTGGGCGTCATCGGCAGCTACATCCCGCACGTGCCGGTGCCGGAGCTGAGCTCCGAGGTCGTGCTGGTCGGCCTGCTGCCGCCCCTGTTGTATGCCGCGGCGATCCGCACGTCGCTCGTGGACTTCCGCGCCAACTGGGGACCGATCCTCGCCCTGTCGGTCGGACTGGTGCTCTTCACCGCGGCGGGTGTGGCGCTCGTGGTCTCACCGTTGTTGGCCGTGCCGTTCGCCGTCGCCTTCGCGCTGGGCGCGGTGGTGGCTCCCCCGGATGCCGTGGCCGCCACCGCCGTGGCCCGCAGGATCGGGCTGCCCCGGCGGATCGTCACGATCCTCGAAGGCGAGTCGCTCGTCAACGACGCCACCGCGCTGGTCTCGCTGCGGACAGCGGTGCTCGCCTTCACCGCGGCGGGAGCGGTGACCTTCGGCTCGACCGCGCTCGACTTCGGGCGGGCGGTCGTCGTCGGGGTCGGGGTCGGGCTCCTCGTCGGCACAGCGGTCGCGTTCGTGCGCAAGCGGGTCACCGACAGCGCCCTCGACACCACACTGTCCTTTCTCGTCCCCTACCTCGCCTACGTCCCGGCCGAGCACTGGCACGGGTCGGGCGTGCTGGCCGTGGTCGTGGCCGGCCTGCTCCTCGGCCACAAGGCCCCGATCATCCAGACCGCGCAGTCACGGCTCAGCGAGCGCATCAACTGGTCGACCATCCAGTTCATCCTCGAGAACGTCGTCTTCCTCGTCCTCGGCCTGCAGATGCACCGGCTCGTCAGCGACGCCCTCGACGAGGGGCTGACACCGCTGCGGCTCGTCGGCACCTGCCTGGCGGTGCTGGCGGCGGTGGTGCTGCTGCGGCCGATCTACGTGTTCCCGTTCACCTGGTTGCGGGTGCGGATGGGCCGCACCGACGCCACCAACGCCGCGGCCGCGATCCTGTCCTGGGCCGGGATGCGCGGCGTGGTCACGCTGGCCGCCGCCCTGTCCCTGCCGATGCAGACGCCGCACCGCTCGGTGATCATCCTCGCCGCGATGACCGTCACCGTCGGCACCCTGCTCTTGCAGGGCCTGACCCTGCCGACGCTCGCCCGCCGGCTCGACGTCCGCGGCCCCGACCCGCGCGAGGACGCCCTCGAGGAGGCCACCGTCCTGCAGGCCTCGGTGTCCGCCGGCCTGCGCGCGCTCGAGAACTGCGACGAGGTCGACGACGACACGATGGCCCTGCTGCGCGACCGGGCCGAGAACCGCACCAACGCGGTCTGGGAACGACTCGGCACCGGACGCGACGACACCGAGACGCCGGGCACGGCATACCGACGCGTCCGTCGCATCATGCTCGCCGCCGAGCGCGAGGAGCTGCTGCGCATCCGCGACTCCGGCACCGTCGACCAGGAGGTCCTCTCCCACGTCCTGGGCCAGCTCGACGTCGAGGAGTCGACGCTCGACAGCGTCGAGGACACCGTCGAAGGCGACCACGACCAACCGCTCCTACCGCCGGACCGGGCCGCGCAGGAGTGCGCCCACATGGCGGCATACCACGACCACTTCGTGCCCCCGCGGACTCCGCAGGGGTGCGAGGAGTGCCTGGCCATGGGCGCCACGTGGGTGCACCTGCGGCTGTGCCTGGAGTGCGGTCACGTCGGCTGTTGCGACTCCTCACCCAACAAGCACGCGAGCGCGCACTTCCGCGAGACCGGACACCCGGTCATGCGCAGCTTCGAGCCGGGTGAGGCGTGGCGCTGGTGCTTCGTCGACGAGGTCGTCGCCTGAGGCGTCCTTCGCCTCGCGGGGGTATGTATGCCGCGGGGCCGGCACGAGTTCAGCGGTCGCCGTCGCGCTCCAGCTCGGCGATGAGGTTGCTGGCGTCGTAGGCGCCGACGTGCCGCGTCGTCCCCACGAAGAAGGTCGGGGTGCCGCGAGCCCCGCTGTCATGGGCGGTCTCGACGTCGTGCTGCACCCGCTGGCACAGGTCGTCGCGGTCGAGGTCGCGGACGAACTGCTCGACGTCGAGGTCGAGGTCAGCCGCATACCCGACGAGGTCGTCGTACTCCAGCTGGTCCTGGTGCTGGAAGAGGTGGTTGTGCATCTCCCAGAACTTGCCCTGCTCGCCCGCAGCCTCGGCGGCCTGCGCGGCGAGACGGGCATGGGGGTGGACGTCGTCGAGCGGCAGGTGCCGCGCGACGTAGCGCAGCCGGTCTCCGAAGTGGTTGCGGATGTCGACCGCCAGGCTCGTGGCCTTGGCGCAGAAGGGGCACTCGTAGTCGAGGTACTCGACGAGTGTGAGGGGTGCGTCGGGGCGTCCGAGCATGTGGTCGCGCTCGGTGACGGGTTCGCTCAGGGTGCGTGGGAGCGCAGCGTCGGTCTGACCGAAAACCTTTGCGGCGAAACGGAACACGAGCCAGCCGAGGGCCGAGGCCAGGACCGCCGAGAGCAGCACGCCGACGGTCGCCTCGGCCTGGAGCCGCTCGTTCTGGAACGCCAGGCCGACGATGAGCAGCGACACGGTGAAACCGATGCCGGACAGAGCCGCCCCGCCGAAGACGTGGCCGTTGCCGACGCCCTGCGGGAGCCGGCCGAGGTGCAGCTTCTCGGCGAGCAGCGAGCCGAACCCGATGCCGAGCAGCTTGCCGACCGCCAGGCCCAGCACGACACCCCACGTCACCGGCGAGCGCAGCGCCTCCCCCAGCACGCCACCGCGCAGGTCGACGCCGGCGTTGGCGAGCGCGAACACCGGCACGACCACGTAGCTGGTCAACCCGTGCAGCACCTCCTGGAGCCGCTCGTTCACCGAGATCGCGCGGTTGAGGCTCTGCCGTGCGGCCCGCTGCACCTGCGGCATCGGCGACTGCATGAACGCGCGGAACTGGTGGGCCGCCGCGTCCACGTCACCGCGGTTGGGTGCCATCGCCGGCACCAGCAGCCCGGAGACCATGCCCGCGATCGAGGCGTGCACGCCGGACTCGAGGGTGGCGACCCACAGGACCACGACGACGGCGACGTACGGCGAGGCGCGCCACACCCCGAGCCGCGACATCACGACGAGCGCGACGAGGCACAGCCCCGCCACGACCAGCGCGGGCACCGAGAGGTCATCGGAGTAGACGATGCCGATGACGCTGACGGCCACGATGTCGTCGATGACGGTGAGCGTCAGCAGGAAGATCCGCAGCTGGGTCGAGACGGCCGGCCCGACGAGGGCGAGCATGCCGAGCAGGAAGGCCGTGTCGGTGCCGATCACGACACCCCACCCCTGCGCCGCCTCGCCACTGGGGTTGAGCGCCAGGTAGATCGCTGCCGGCACCAGCATGCCGCCGATGCCCGCGACGAGCGGGACCACGATGCGTTTTCGGTCGGTCAGCTCGCCCACCGCGAACTCGCGTCGCACCTCCAGCCCGATGACGAAGAAGAACACGACCATGAGCCCGTCGTTGACCCAGTGCTTGAGGTCCATCGAGAGGCCGCCGTCGCCGACACCGATGCGAATCGGCGTGTGCCAGAACGACTCATAGCTGTCCGACCACGGCGAGTTCGCCCACACGAGCGCGAGGAGGGCGGCGACGACGAGCAGCCCGGCGCTGCCGGACTCGGTGTGCATGAAGGTGCGCAGCCCCGACTGGGTGTGGCCGTTCGAGTCGTCATCCCCTCCGGCGGTCTGGCCGGTGTTGGGGTCGGGGATCGGCTCGGTGGGCGTTGCGGCCGTCATGCCTGCGCAGCCTACGTGGGCGCCTCGACGGTCGCCTTCCGTATGCCGTGTGCTCGCCTCCGTCGCCACCGGGCCGAGCGCTCATGGCAGGCTGGCCCGCGTGACCGTGCCTCTCGTCCTCGCCTCCGCCTCCCCTGCCCGCAAGAAGCTGCTGCACGCCGCCGGAGTCGACCCCAGCGTCGTCGTCAGCGGGGTCGACGAGGACGCCGTCACGGCTGCGGCCCGTGACAGCTATGGCGAGCTGGAGGCCGCCGACGTGGCGCTGCTCTTGGCGCGGGCCAAGGCTGAGGACGTCGCGGGCCAGGTCAGTGACGCCCTCGTCCTGGGCTGCGACTCGGTGCTGGAGCTCGACGGCGAGGTGCACGGCAAGCCGGCGAACGCCGAGCAGGCGCGCGAGCGGTGGCAACGGATGCGCGGCGCGACGGGCGTGCTGCACACCGGGCACTGGCTCGTCGACGCTCGTGAGGAGGGCACCGGCGCCACGCTCGGCGGGGTCGCGTCGACGCTCGTCCGGTTCGGCACGCCCAGCGATGCCGACCTCGAGGCCTACATCGCCACTGGTGAGCCGATGCGGGTCGCTGGGGCGTTCACCCTCGACGGCCTGGGCGCGCCCTTCGTCGACGGCATCGACGGCGACCCGAGCAACGTCGTGGGGCTGTCGCTGCCGCTCCTGCGCGGTCTGGTCGCCGAGCTGGGGCTCGGCTGGCACGACCTGCGCGCACCCGGCATACCCACCTGACCTCCACCGAACTTCCCGCCTGACCTCGAGTCGGGTGCGTCGGCGCGCGCTATGGCGCACGCTCGCCCACACGACTCGGTGAGCGCAGGGCGACGGCGAGCACACCGGCCGCGACCATGGCCGCACCGACGACCCACAGGCCCGTCTTCTGGCTGCCGGTGAGGTCGGCGAGCCAGCCGGTGATGTAGGGCGAGGCGAAACCGGCGGTGTTTCCGACCGAGTTGACCAGGGCGATGCCGCTCGCCGCCGCGGCCCCCGTGAGGAACGCGGTCGGCAACGCCCAGAACGTCGGCAGGGCGCACATGACACCGACAGCACAGACCGTCACCGCGACCATGGCCATGAGCGGGCTGCCGAGGTAGAGCGCGACCGGGATGGCGACCCCACCGATGATCGCGGGCAGCGCCACGTGCCAGGTGCGCTCGCCCGTGCGGTCGCCGTGCCGGGCCCAGAGGATCATCGCGACGGCGCCGACGGCATACGGGATGGCGTTGATGAGCCCGCGCTCCAGGAGGGTGTAGCTCGTGCCGAACTGCTTCTCGAAGCCCTTGATGATGGTGGGGAGGAAGAAGCCGAGGGCGTAGAGGCCGTAGACGATCCCGAAGTAGACGAAGGCCAGCGCCCACACCCGCGGCTTGGTCAGGGACTGGCGGATCGACACGTGGTAGCGCGACTTCTCGGCGTCGTCCTCGTCGAGTGCGCGGACGAGGGCATCGCGTTCGTCGTCGGGCAGCCAGTGCGCGTCCTGCGGCCGGTCGGTGAGGAAGAACCAGGTGACCACGCCGAGCAGGATCGCGGGGATGCCCTCGAAGAGGAACATGGTGCGCCAGCCGCTCATGCCGAACAGCCCGTGGCCGTAGTCGATGAGCAGTGACGACAGGGGTGCTCCGATGGCCGAGGACAACGGGATGGCCGCCATGAAGAGGGCGGTCATCCGCGCCCGGTCGCGCTGCGGGAACCAGAACGTGAGGTAGAGGATGATGCCGGGGAAGAAGCCCGCCTCGGCCACGCCAAGCAGGAACCGCAACGCCACCAGCCAGCCGGCGTTCGGGACGAAAGCCATTGCGGCAGCGACGATTCCCCACGTCACGAGGATGCGCGCAATCCACCGTCGCGCGCCGAACCGGTGCAGCGCCATGTTGCTCGGCACCTCCAGCAGCAGGTAGCCGATGAAGAACACGCCCGCAGCAAACCCGAAGGCACGCTCGGTCAGGCCGAGCTCGTCGTTCATGCCGTTCGGGCCGGCGAAGCCGATGTTGGTGCGGTCGAGGTAGTTGACGAGGTAGAGCAGCGCGAGGAAGGGCGTGAGCCTGCGCGCGACTCGTCTGGTGGCGCGGGCCAGTGTCGCGTCGTGGCTGTCGTATGCCGGGTGGTCGCCTGCCGTCGTGCTCGCCATCGGTGCTCCTCACCTCGCCGTTAGCCCGGAGCCTGTCACAGGCCTGGGACACATGCCTGTCGGAAAGGTCGAGGTTCTGGCTGTCACTCGGCAACTACTTGACAGATTGGAAAGTACTTTCGTACTGTCTGCGGCATGGACAACATCACGTCTCAGGAAGCCAGGGACCAGCTCGCCGTGGCCCAGTCCGCCACCGTCACCACCACCCACGACCGTCGCGTGCACGGGCTGGCGACAGCCGGGTTCGGCGTTGCCATGGGCGCCTACGTCGCGATCCAACGAGCCCTGGACGGCACCGGTGCCGAGACGCCTCTCCTGGCCGTCTACGCCATCGCCCTGCTCGCCCTCGTCACCTGGCAGACCCGCGCTGCCCGCAGCGTGCCGCGTTCCTCGCGACTGATCGGCTACGTCGGGCTCGCCGGGTCGTTCGTGCTCATGATGGCAACCATCATGTGGCTCAACGTCCGCAGCACGGGTCGGCTCGGTGGCGTCGAGGGCCAGCCGGAGTCGTGGGGCATCCTTCTCCTCGCCGGTGTCGTCATTGCCCTGCCGATGCTGGTCGCCGGGGCGCGCATCCTGCGCGGCGGCGCCAAGTGAGCGCAGCCACCCAGCCGGCCGGCTCGACCAGCGGGCACGCGCGACACCAGCTCGACGAGGTGATCCACGCCCCCGTGCGGTTCAGCATCGTGGCCGCCCTGGCGACGACCGACGAGGCCGAGTTCGGGGCGGTGCGCGACGCCATCGAGGTGTCGGACTCCGTTCTCTCCAAACAGGTCTCGACGCTCGAGGCGGCCGGCTACGTCAAGGTCCGCAAGGGCTACGTCGGCAAGCGACCGCGCACCTGGCTCAAACTCACCCGAGCCGGCCGCGCGGCATACGAGAGGCACCTCGCCGCCCTGCGCGCCATCGCCGGCGCCTGAGCGATCAGACGGGGGGTATGCCGCGGCGCTTGGCTGCGAAGTGACGATCGCGTCCGCGGGCGTAGCGGAGCCGGTGGAGCAGCTCCTCGCGCAGCACGTCGGCCTCGATGATCTGGTCGATGACGAGGTCGGCGGCCAGTCGCTCGAGGTCGACGTCCTCCTCGTACTCGGCGCGCATCTGGGCGACGAAGGCGTCGCGCGCCTCGGCACCCTGCTCGGCCTCGATGGCCGCAATCTTGTTGGCGTACACCGCATTCACGGCCGCCTCGGGCCCCATGACGGCGATGCGAGCGGTCGGCAGGGCGATCGTCGCGTCCGGCCCGAAGCCCGGGCCACCCATCGCATAGAGCCCAGCGCCGTAGGCCTTGCGCACCACGACGCAGAACTGCGGCACGGTCGCCGACGACACGGCCGACACCATCTTGGCGCCGTGCCGGATGATGCCGCCGCGCTCGACCTCCGACCCGATCATGAACCCCGGCACGTCGGCGAGGTAGATCAGCGGGATCGAGTAGGCGTCGCACATCCAGATGAACCGCGCGGCCTTGTCGGCGCTGTCGGTGAACAGCACGCCGCCCTTGACCATCGAGTTGTTGGCCACGATGCCGACGGTCTCCCCCGCCATCCGCCCGAACCCCACGACGAGCTCAGGTGCGAACAGCGGCTTCACCTCGAAGAAGGACTCGTCGTCGACCAGCCCGTCGATCACCTCGTGGATGTCGAAGGGCTGGCTCTCGCGCTCGGGCACGGTGTGCCGGGTCAGCGGCGAGGCGGGCTCCTCCGGCGCATAGGTCGGCAGGTCGCTTTGGAAGTTCTGCGGCAGGTAGGAGAAGAACAGCCGCGCCATCTCGATGGCCTCGGCGTCATCCTCGACGAGCAGGTCGCCAACACCGGAGACGGTGCAGTGCATCCGCGCGCCGCCCATCTCCTCGAGCGAAACCTTCTCTCCCACAACCATTTCCGCCATGCGCGGGCTGCCGAGGTACATCGAGGCGTTGCCGTCGACCATGATGACAATGTCGGTGAAGCTCGGGATGTAGGCACCACCCGCAGCACTCGGCCCGAACAGGCAGCAGATCTGCGGCACCTTGCCCGACAATGCGACCTGGTTGTGGAAGATCCGCCCAGCCCCACGCCGCCCGGGGAACATCTCGACCTGGTCGGTGATGCGCGCGCCCGCCGAGTCGACGAACCAGAAGACCGGCAGCTCCTCGCGCAGCGCCATCTCCGTGGCCCGCACGATCTTCTCGACCGTCCGCGCACCCCACGAGCCAGCCTTGACGGTCGGGTCGTTGGCGATGACGATCGCCGGCCGCCCGTCGACCGTCCCCCGTCCCGTGACGACGCCATCGGCCGGCAGCCCGGTCGCCATCGCGTTGGCGAACCGCCCGTCCTCGACGAAGCTCCCCTCGTCGAAGAGCAGCGCGATCCGGTCGCGCACATAGAGCTTGCCCTGGCTGTCGAGCTTCGCCTTCGCCTTCTCTGGCGGCAGGGCCGAGGCGTCGTATGCCGCCGCGAGCCGGCCGCGCACGTCCGTCACCTTCGCGTCGGAGCCGGAGTCGCCGCCCGTGGCAAATGGTGCGGCGCTGGCAGGTGAGGCGGTCTCGGAAGGTGAGGTCACCGGCATACCCTCTCGCAGTTGGCTTTGCGGTCGTTGGTCGGGCGCAGTCAGGTCAGGCGTTGGGGAGTCCGAGGCCGCGCGCGATGACCATGCGCTGCACCTCGGACGTGCCCTCACCGATCTCGAGGATCTTGGCGTCGCGGTAGAAGCGGGCGACGGGGTACTCCTCCATGAACCCGTTGCCGCCGAAGACCTGGGTGGCGATGCGGGTCGAGGTGACCGCAGCCTCGGTGGCGTAGAGCTTGCAGATCGCCGCGGCCTGCTTGACCTCCTTGAGGGTGCGGCGGCCGGCCTCCATCTCGTCCTTGAGCCAAGCGGCCTTGTAGGTCAGCTGACGCGACGCCTCCACCATGACGGCGAGGTCGGCGATCTGGAACGACACGCCCTGGTTGACGCCGATGGGCTTGCCGAATGCCGTGCGCTCACCGGCGTAGCGAGTGGTCTCCTCGAGCATCCGCTGGCTCATGCCGACCGCGAGGGCCGAGATGGCGATGCGGCCGTCGTCGAGGGTCTTGAGGAACTGCTTGAACCCGTCGCCCTCGGCGCCGAGCAGGTTGCCCTCGGGGACGCGGCAGTCGCTGAAGGTCAGGCCGTGGGTGTCAGAGGAGTGCCAGCCGAGCTTGTCGTAAGCAGGCTCGACGGTGAATCCCTCTGTGCCAGAGGGGATCATGATCGCGCTGATCTGCGCGGACCCGTCGTCGTTCGAGCCGGTGCGGGCGGTGACGGTGACGACCGAGGTGATGTCGGTGCCCGAGTTGGTGATGAACGCCTTGGCGCCGTTGACGACCCACTCGCCGCCCTCGCGCACGGCTTTGGTGCGGGTGGCGCCGGCGTCGGACCCGGCGTCGGGCTCGGTGAGGCCGAAGCCGGCGAGCGCGCGGCCGGCGACGAGGTCGGGGAGGAACTGCTCCTTCTGCTCCTGCGTGCCGTAGGTGAGGATCGGGTTGATGCCCAGGCCCACCCCGGCCGACAGGGTGATGCCGACCGACTGGTCGACGCGGCCCAGCTCCTCGATCGCGACGCACAGCGAGGTGAAGTCGGCATCCGCTCCCCCGAACTCCTCGGGAACGACGAGACCGAAGAGACCCAGGTCGCCCATCTTCGGCACGAGGTCGGTCGGGAAGTGGTGCTCGCGGTCCCACTGGGCGATGTGCGGCTCGACCTCGGCCTCGGCGAACTCCCGCACAACCTTGCGGAAGTCCTCGTGCTCCTTGTTCAGCTCGAACATCGCTCTCTCCTTCGTGAGTCCACCCGGCGGGACCCGTTCGATGGGCGCGGCGCGAGGACGGTGCTGGATGGGCACGGTCCCGGCCACGCGGCATACGGACGCTGCTTGACGTTGACGTAAACGTAAAGCAAGAATCGGCGCATGACAACCGCGACCGAGCAGCAGACCTGGACCATCCGTGAGGTGGCCGAGGAGTTCGGCGTGACCCACCGGACCATCCGGCACTACGAGGACCTCGGGCTCATCTCCCCCGAGCGACGCGGCACCCAGCGGGTCTACCGGCGGCGCGACCGCACCCGTCTGGCCCTGATCCTGCGGGGCAAGCGGCTCGGGTTCCCGCTCGAGGAGATCCGCACGATCATCGACCTCTACGACCGGCCGCGCGGCAAGGCGAGCCAGCTGGAGTACGTGCTCTCGCAGATCGACGAGCGGCGGGCCGACCTCGAGGCGCGTCGCCGCGACCTCGACGATGCACTCTCCGAGCTGGACCGGTGGGAAGAGCGGTGCCGCGAGGACCTCGCCAAGCTGTCCTGACTGGCGGACGGCACCCGCGGGGCGGGATCGGCCGATAGCCTGACTCGCGCCGACCACGGCTTGACTATTTGCAATCGCAAACACTAGATTTGCTTTTGCAAACAAGGCAACCGTTCTCGAGGGGGAACCACGATGAGCACCATCCGTCGCGTCACCGCGTCCGTCACAGCCGTGGGGGTGACGATGCTCGCGGCCGCCGGAGCACTGCTGGCGAGTCCCGTTGCGGCGCAAGCCGATCCGGCTGCTGAAGAGAAGCCCGGAAAGCTGCTGCTGATGCTCGATGCATCCGGGTCGATGAAGGCCAAGGACCCCTCGGGGCTGACCAAGATCGCCGCAGCGAAGAAGGCCCTGACCTCCGTCGTCGGAGCCCTCCCGGCCGACGCCCAGGTCGGGCTGCGCGTGTACGGCGCCACCCAGCCCGGCGTCGCATCCGGCGTCAAGCCACCCGCCAAGGCGTGCACCGACACCCAGCTCGTCGCACCCATCAAAGCCCTCGACAAGCCGGGTCTCACCAAGGCCATCAACGGATTCGCCGCCAAGGGCGAGACCCCCATCGCCTACTCCCTCACCGAAGCCATGAAGGACCTCGGCAGCACCGGCAAGCGCAACATCGTCCTGGTCTCCGACGGCGAGGAGTCCTGCGTGCCCGACCCCTGCCCCGTCATCACCAAGCTCGTCGGCACCGGCATCGACCTGCAGATCGACACCGTCGGCTTCGGCGTGAACGCCAAGGCCCGCAAGCAGCTCCAGTGCATCGCCACGGCCGGAAAGGGCACCTACTACGACGCCCAGAACTCCGACCAGCTGACCGCCAGCCTCACCAAGCTCTCCCAACGCGCCCTCCGCCCCTTCACCGTCGACGGCACCCCGGTCAAGGCCACGGCCGATCCGGCTGGCGCCCCTGAGCTCGCCCCCGGCCGCTACACCGACACGTATGCCGTGGACGCCAAGCCGCGCTACTACACCGTCAAGCGCACTCCGGGTTCGGTCGTGCACCTGGCTCTCGTGGCCCGGCCGGAGGCCTCGAGCACGCGCAGCGGCACGGACCCCGAGAAGTGGCAGCTCACTCTGGCGACACCGGATGGCCAGGAGTGCGACAGCGATGTCGCCGCCGACATCGAGTTCTTCCGCTCCGGTTCCTCCCAGACCGTGGCGGTGAGCGCCAACAACACCAACGCCGGGACGCTCGACTCAACCCCCGGCGACAGGGACAAGGCCTGTGCCGACTCCCCGACGCTGGTGGCGGCCGTGCTCCACGACAAGGGAGCCGGCAGCAACCGGGTGCAACTCGTCTACCTCGAGGAGCCGCCTGTCACCAATCTCGACAGCCTGCCCGACGGGGTCGAGCCCGACCAGGTCAAGCCCTTGGTGGCCAAGGCATCGAGCTCTCCTACGCCGGTGGCTGGCGGCGGCGGGTTCGGGGACGCGCCCACCCTCGAGCCTGGCAGCTACACCGAGACCGTCGTCCCCGGCGAGCAGCTCTACTACAAGGTGCGCCTCGACTTCGGCCAGCGCGCCGCCTTCACGACGGACGTCAACTACGACGGGGCCGGCCCTCGGTTCGACTCTGTGCAGGGTCTGCTCTTCACGGTCGACGCCTGGACCCCAGCGCTCTACCGGCTCACCCGAGCTGGCGGCACCCCCGACAACCGCGAGAACATCAACAGCACCGCTCCCAAGGTGTCCCTCACCGAGTACACACCCGAGGTCCGCTACCGCAACAAGGCCGCCTTCGGAAACGGTTACCACTACCCGGCGCTTCGCCAGGTTTCCATTCCTGGCTACTACTACTTCGCGATCGGCAGTGAACGCGACGACGATCCAAACCTGCAGACGCCCGTCAACGTCCGCATCAATGTCGCCGTCGAGGGCCAACCCACCGGCGAGCCGGAGTATGCCGCGGGCGCACCTGCCGTAGTGACCGGCACCTCCTCGCCCAGCGAGACCGCGACGGCATCGGCGACCAGCTCGCCGAGCACGGGCACCGACGCGACGGCGGCCGCACAGGAGACCGGCTCCGAGGCTGGCGTGCCGGTGTGGGTGTGGATCGTCGGCGGCCTGGTCGTGCTGGCCGCGGCTGCAGGGGTCACACTGGGCGCCATGCGTCGCGGCTCGAACGCCGGAAGCCATCAGTAGCCATCAAGGAGGCAGCGATGAACCACAGCTCACGAGCAGACGACCCGTCGCCGTTCGGGTGGATCTTCGGCGGCCTGCTGACCGCCCTCGGTGTCGGCGCCCTCGCCTCAGGACTGTTGCGGCGCAAGCGAACTCGCGCCACGGCTGACCCAGGTCAGCGCCGCACCCAGGTGTAGCGACCGTCGTCGCCACGCATGCACACGACCGGCACCCCGTCGGTGGTGGTCTCGCGCACCCCGACGTCGCTGAACTCGCAGGTCTGCCCGACCCGGGTCACGACCGTGCCGACCCCGACCGACGCCCGCGTCGTCGTGGTCGACGGCGTGGGCGTCGTCGACGAGCTGGAGGTGGTCGAGGGGCTTGACGACGAGGACGTCGTGGTCGACGGCGTCCCCGGTGGCGACGGGTTCGGCGTGCCCGCAGGGGTCTCGTCCCCCGACCACGGCGACCACACCAGCACCCCGACGACGATGGCCACGACCGCCAATGCGGCAGCCACGATCGGGCCGATCCCTTTGCGGGGAGCCGAGTCCGACGCCGACGACGATGCCGCCCACGGCTCGGGCGCGGCACCGGGGTGGTCGCCGACCGGTGGCGTCGCCACAGGGCGCCGCCTGGTCGTCGCGTCGTCCGACGTCGCCCCAGCCGCCCCGAGCGTCACGGCCTGTGGCCGGCTCGGGCCCGGCTGGGGCGCGACGGTGACCTCGTCCTCCGGGGGCGCGGCGGTGAGCTGGGAGGTGCCCGCCGGCGGCTGCGGCACGTGTCGCAGCACCTCGACGTCGCCGATCGCCTCCGGCGTCCAGGTGAGCGAGGGGTCGTCGAGACGACGACGCACCTCGGCTGCGTCCTGGGGTCGCTTTGCCGAGTCGTCGTCCGCCAGCTGGATGACCAGCTGCCACAACGCATCCGGTATGCCGGGCGGTCGCCCTTCCCAGCGACCGGGACGTTCGCCGGTGAGCATGGTCAGCCCGACCTGGCCCACGGCATACAGGTCTGCGGTCGCGTGTGGCTCCGCGCCCCGCAACGTCTCCGGCGCGGCATACCCGGGTGTCCCCGACCAGACACCGGTCTGCGTCAGTCGCGGTCCCTCGATGTCGATGGCGATGCCGAAGTCGGTGAGCAGGACGTAGGGGCGGTCGGTGCCGGTGGCGGACAGCAGCACGTTCGCGGGCTTGACGTCGCGGTGCAGGACCCCCGCCTCGTGCACCGCGCCCACGGCTTCGGTCAGCTGACGCAGCACCTCTGCCACGAACAACGGCGGCAGCGCACCGAAGTCACCCACGAGCGTCGCGACCGAGCCACCCTCGACGACGGGCATCGTGAAGAGCACGCGGTCGTCCTCCCCCGCCCAGCCGACGGGCGTCAGGACGTGGGGGTGCCGGACTCGCATCGCCTGCTCGCGCACGAACCGCAGCAGCGACACGGCGTCGGACTGGCGGAGCACCTTCGCGGCCACGAGGCGTTGCTCGCGGGCGTCCCAGACCCGCCAGACCGATCCCATGCCGCCCTCGCCGATGAGGTCGACGAGCTCGTACCGCCCGGCGAACACCTCACCCACGGGCGGCCCCGGCAGCTCGGCGCAGGAGTGCTGCGAGGGCGTCCGCACCGGTCAGGTCGGCCGCGGCTGCGACCTGCGACAGCTGCGCGCCGGTGGCGCTCGCCCCGAGAACCTGCACCGCCGCCTCCGTGTCACTGTTGTCGCGACCGGTGCCCGTCAACGTGTGCTGCTCGTCGCGGATCGACTCGAGCTCGCTCGCCACCTGGTCGGCCGAGAGACCGGAGGCGTTGCGGGACAACGTGATCAGCGACTGGAGGCGGTGCACCACCGACGGGTTGCCGATCTTGACCCGCTGCCCGCTCATGAGCTGGGACAGCATCGGGGCCGAGAGCCCGAGGGTCTGCGCGAGCTTGCCCTGGGTCAGGCCCAGCACCGACATCACCTCGGCAGCCAGCTCCCCCAACGGTGCCCCGTAGAGGGCACGTTGCTGCTCTCGGGCGTCCGTGGTCGTCACGCCGCCCATCCTAGGAGACCCGCTCGGCTCGCCACCGGTCATCGCCCGACGAGGGGTCACGGCTCGCTGACGGTCAGGCAGATGGTTCAGCGCGCCGTGGCCCCTCGACCGATCGCGGCGGCTGCCCGGACAGACCCGGCTGCTCCGACCACGTCTCGCTGATCCGCTGGGTGAACACCTGCTTGGCCAGCCGGTGCAAGCGCTCGCGTTCCTCCTCGTCGACACCGTTGCCTTCGGCGGACTCGCGGCAGACCTCCTCCACCAGCCAGTCGCCCAAGCGGCGGATCAGCGCATGCGCCTGCTCGCGGCCCTCCTCGGTGAGCCGCAGTGCACCCGACGCGCCGGGCATGATCAACCCGGCCTGCACCGAGTCGGCCAGCGCGGGCTCGATCACCCCGACCGGCATGGCTCGAGACCTGGCGATGTCCCACGGGTCGGCCTCACCGGTCCCGGTGGCGCGCGCCGCGATCACCACCTCGCGCAACACCCACACCTGCACCGCGTCCAAGCCCGTGCCCGACTCCTCGATCAGCCGCTGCGCCTGCGTGGGCAGGCGGTCCTTGAGCAGCCGCAGCACCAGGCTCTCCAGCTGTTCCTCGGAGCGACGCTGGTCCGGCATGCCGAAGCCCTGTCCGACGTCGGACGCACCTGCCTGTGCCACCCCGCGCAGCGGCACCTGCTTGAGCAGCAGGGCGACGACGAACGCGAGAGCCGCGACGGGCACGGCATACAGGAAGACGCTCTGGAGCGTGTCGACATAGGCCTGGACCACGACCTCCCGTGCGGCGGAAGGAAGTCCGTGCACCCCCTCGGGCGTGGTGGCGACTCGGGGGTCAACCCGCGTCTCGGCCACGGCGGCGGACAGGCGCGGCCCGAGCTGGTTGGCGTAGATGGTGCCGAAAACCGCCGCACCGAACGAGCTGCCGAGCGTGCGGAAGAACGTCACCCCGGACGTCGCCACCCCGAGGTCGCGGTAGTCGGCGGTGTTCTGCACGATGATCGTCAGCACCTGCATCGACAGCCCGATGCCGACGCCCAGCACCAGCATGGCGAGCGAGACGACCCCGAAGCTCGAGTCCTGGTCGAGCCGCGAGAGCAGCACCATGCCGATCGCCGTGACCAGCGTGCCCACCACCGGGAAGACGCGGTAGCGCCCGGTCTTGCTCACGATGTTGCCGGCCGCGATCGACGACACCAGCATGCCGAGCACCATCGGCAGCATCCGCAGGCCCGAGTCGGTGGCCGAAACCCCTTGTGCGTACTGCAGATACGTCGGCAGGAACGTGATCGCACCCAGCATGGCGAAACCCACGACGAAGCTGAGGATGCTGCTGACACTGAAGACGTTGCCCCGGAACAGCCGCATCGGCAGGATCGGTTCCACCGCCCGGCCCTCGGCCCACACGAAACCGGCCATCGCCACCAGGGACACCACGATCAGCCCGATGATCACGGGCGACGACCACGGGTACTGCGTTCCGCCCCAGCTCGTCGCGAGCACCAGCCCCGACGACCCGACCGACACCAGGGCGATGCCGAGGAAGTCGACGACGGGCCGCTTGTCCGGCCGGCTCCCGGACGGCAGCAGACGAAATGCCAACGGCAGCAACACAACCGCGACCGGCACGTTGATGTAGAACACCCACCGCCACGACAGGTTGTCGGTCAGGAACCCGCCGAGCAACGGCCCCAGCACCGTCGTCACACCGAAGACCGCACCGATCGCGCCCTGGTACCGCCCCCGGTCCCGCAACGGGATGATGTCGGCGATCAGTGCCGTGGCCGTGACGGTGAGGCCGCCACCGCCGATGCCCTGGATCGCCCGCGCAGCGATGAGCCACGCCATGTCCTGGCTGACACCCGCCACCGCCGACGCGCCGACGAAGATGACCGCACTGATGATGAACAACGCCTTGCGGCCGTAGAGGTCGCCAAGCTTGCCCGCCAGGACCGTGGCGATGGTCTGGGTCAGCATGTAGGCCGTGATGACCCACGCCATGTGGTCACCACCGCCCAGCTCGCCCACGATCGTCGGCAGGGCTGTGGCCATGATCGTGCCGTCGAGGGCCGCGAGGAGCATGCCCCCGGCGATGACGGCAAACGCGACGTTGCGCCGCCGGACGTCGAGCTCCGGCGGCTCCGTGCCCGCGTCGACGTCTTCGGTGACTGCGGTGCCCGCAGCGTCGCTCATGGACCGACGGTAGGGCTATCGCGCAGTCTCGGCACCTGCTCCGCCGACGCGGGCCAGGAAGTCGTCGATCTCGGCCGACGTCGGCGCGGTCGCCGGCCCACGCCGAGTCACCTTGATGGCACCGGCGGCGTTGGCGCGCCGTGCCGCCTCGACCCAGTCGGTGCCTCGCGCGCGTTCGGCGACGAGGACCCCCGTGTGCGTGTCGCCGGCACCGTTGGTGTCGACCGCCTTGGCGGGATAACCCGGCAGGTATGCCGCGTGGTCGCCCACGCGTACGTGGCACCCCTTCGCGCCGTCACGCACGATCGCCACGCCGTCACCACGCAACAGCTCCGCGACGGCCTCGACCGACGCGGCGGGGTCGGCCACACCGGTGGCGTCGTGCGCCTCGTCGGCGTTGCTGGTCCAGACGTCGGTGAGCGCCAGCACTCGCTCGCGCAGTGGCGCGTCCAGCGTCGCGAACGCGGCGCCCGGGTCGAGCACGACGACGGCTCCCTCGTCGAGCGACTCCAACCACTCCAGCAGCGGATCCCGGGTGCGGCCGACGAGTGAGAAGCCGCTGACGCAGACGAGGTCACCCGCGACCGGGGCACTGGTCGCCAGGGACTCGACGGTGATCTCGCGTTCGGCGCCCTGGGTGGTGACGAACGTGCGTTCCGCGCTGGGCTCGACCAGCACGACGCAGATGCCGGTGTCGAGGTCGGTCACCGGGGGGCTGCTCACCGAGATGCCTTCCGCCGCAAGGGCTTCGCGCACGAGGTCGCCGTTCTCCCCCGTTCCCACCGAGCCGGCCAGAACCGACTCGGCGCCGGACCGCACGGCCGCGACGAGGATGTTCACTGCTCCGCCGGCATACCGGTGGCACGACCCGGCCACGGCGTTCCCGCCACGTTCGGGCAGGCCCTCCACCTCCATGACGAGGTCGACGAGCGCCTGTGCCGTGTGGATCACCCGGGTCATGACGGACAGTCAACCGGACACGCGGCCAGGACGCCGGACGGCCGACGGCGCGCCGGTGACGTCCGGCGTGTTGTCGGCCAACCACCGCGCACTGTTTGAGCGCACGGTGGGAGACGAGATCCAGGGCGTCTTGTCAACGGCCGACGCCGTGACGCGATCAATCGTCACCCTGACCAACGTGGGACGCTGGCGCATCGGCGTGGGCGTCGGCAGTGTGGTACGCCCGCTCCCCCGCTCGACCCGTGCCGCCTCGGGTCCAGCCTTTCTGGCTGCCCGAGAGGCGATCGAGGCGGCACGCACGTCACCGGTGGACCTCGCAGTACGCGTAGCGCCGGGCGATCGCACAGGAGAAGTCGGTGGAGAGCTCTACGCTGACGCCCAGCGCAGTGCCCACCTCGCAGAGGGGGTGCTCTGGCTGGCAGTGAGCGCGATGCGACGCCGCACCGACGAAGGCTGGGAGGTGGTCGAGGTCATGAACAGCAAGCACACCGGCCGAGCCACAGCGGCTGCACTCGGGATCAGCCCGTCGGCCGTCAGCCAGCGGCTGTCACGGGCGAGCCATGGCGAGGTGCAGCGTGGCCTCGAGGTCGCAGCGAAGCTCCTCACTGCAGCGGACCTCGACACGAGAGACGGCACCAGCTCATGACGATCGGTCGGGCTGACCTGACGCAGGGGCTGGCCGCGCGGGCACCGCCCCGGCGCGCGCGTGGAACGCGTGGAATGCTTCGGACATGGCGACCCGAGCGAAGACCAAGCCAAAGAGCACCCCCGTGACCCTGCTCATCCTCGGCGCCGGGGGCGACCTCACCCACCGACTGCTCCTGCCCGGGCTGGCGAGCCTGCTCCTCGCCGAGCGCGACCGCACCGTGCGCGTGGTGGGCGCCGACCGCGCCGACCTCAGCCAGGCCCAGTGGAAGGCCCGCGTCAAGGACTCCTTCGCCACGGTCAAGGCACCCGCGACGGTGACCAACGCGGTCACGAGGCACACGGCATACGTCAAGGCCGACCTGCTCGACCCACAAGGTCTCGCCGACCTCATCGCCGAGTGCGGCGACGGCCCGCTCGTCATCTTCTTCGCCCTGCCACCTCAGGTGTCGATGAAGGTGTGCGAGCTGCTGCGCGACATCCCCCTGCCGAAGGTCACCCGGCTCGCCCTGGAGAAGCCGTTCGGCACCGATCGTGAGAGCGCCGAGGCGTTCAACTCCCTTCTGCACCAAGTGGTTGCGGAAGACCAGGTCTTCCGGATCGACCACTTCCTCGGCCGTGCCACCGTGCTCAACCTCATCGGCCTGAGGTTCGCCAACCGCCTGCTGCAACCCGTGTGGAACGGCGAGCACATCGAGCGCGTCGAGGTCGTCTACGACGAGGACCTCGCGCTGGAGGGGCGGGCCGGCTACTACGACGGCGCAGGTGCGCTGCGCGACATGATCCAGAGCCACCTGCTGCAGGTGATGGCGATGTTTGCGCTCGAGTCGATCGCTGTCCTCGATGACCAGGAGCTGAGCGACCAGAAGGCCCAGGTGCTGCGCGCGACCAAGCTGTGGGGCGGTTCGCCCAAGCGGTCCTCGCGTCGCGCCCGCTACACCGCCGGCACCATCGGGCGGCGCAAGGTCCCGGACTACGTCAAGGAGGACGGCGTCGACCCCGGGCGCGACACCGAGACGCTCGCGCAGGTCACCGTCGCGATCGACAACAACCGCTGGGCCGGCGTGCCCTTCGTGCTGCGCAGCGGCAAGGCCCTCGGCACGACCCGCAAGCAGATCATCGTGACGTTCCGCGACGTGGCACACCTGCCGGGAGGTTTCAGCGCCGCAACCACCGAGGCCGACACCCTCACCCTCGACCTCAAGACCGGCGACGTCGCCCTCGGCCTCACCATGAACGCAGAGGGCGACCCGTTCGACCTCGAGCAGAAGGTCCTCACCACGACGCTCGCACCCGCGGAGCTGCTCCCCTATGGCGAGATCCTCGCCCAGATCTTCGACGGCAGCCAGCTGCTCACGGTACGCGCCGACGCGGCGGTCGAGTGCTGGCGCATCGTCGAGCCGGTCCTGTCCGCGTGGGCGGCCGGCAAGGTGCCGATCGAGGAGTATGCCGCCGGGTCGGCCGGCCCGGACGGGTGGCAGTAGGGCGGTCGCGTCAGGAGGCGACGCGGCCTGAGCGGGTCCGCAGGTCAGCCGCCGACGCGGGTGCGGACCGTGTAGAGCTCAGGGAAGAACGTCAGGTCGAGCGCGCGGCGCAGGAAGTCGACACCGGATGACCCGCCGGTGCCCATCTTGTGGCCGATGGTGCGCGTGACGACCTGCAGGTGCCGGAACCGCCACTGCTGGAAGTTGTCCTCGACGTCGACGAGCTCCTCGCAGGTCTCGTAGACCCCCCAGTGCTCGTCGGGGGCCGCGTAGACGGCGGCAATGGTGTCGACGAGGGCGTCGTTCTCGCGGTAGGGCTGGGCGACGTCGCGCTCGAGCACCGCCGCGGGGACGGCATACCCGCGCCTGGCGAGGTAGCGCAGGAACTCGTCGTAGAGGCTCGGCTCCTCGAGCAGCTCCGCGAGCATCGCGCGGGCCGTCGGGTCGTGGTCGAACACCTTGACCATGTCGGCGTTCTTGTTGCCGAGCAGGAACTCGACGGCGCGGTACTGGTAGCTCTGGAAGCCCGACGACGACGCGAGGAACGGCCTGATCAGCGCGTACTCGCTCGGCGTGAGGGTCGCGAGGACGTCCCACTGCTGGGTGAGGGTGTTCTGGATGTGCTTGACGCGGGCCAGCCGCTTGAGCGCCGGCGCGAGCTCGTCGCCCGCCAAAAGCGTTCGGGCAGAACGTAACTCGTGAATCATCAGCTTGAGCCACAGTTCGCTCGTCTGGTGCTGGACGATGAACAGCAGCTCGTCGTGCTGCGGTGGCTGGCTGCGCGGGTGCTGGGCGGCGAGCAGGGTGTCGAGGTCGAGGTAGTCGCCGTAGGACATCGCCTGGGTGAAGTCGCGCTGCACGCCGTCCTCGAGGGCGCGGATGGCGCGCCGGTCGCCGTCCCGCTGCGAAGGTTCGCTCATGCCGGACACCCTAGGCCCGGTGTCCGGCATGAGCGGGAGCTCCTCCGGCGGGGTCAGGCCCCCATGTTGAACTCAGCCGGGTCAGGTCCGGTGCGCTGGCCCCGGTCGAGCGCCGCGATCTCGCGCAGGTCGTCGCTGTCGAGCTCGAACCCGAAGATGTCGAAGTTCTCCTCGATGCGGCTCGGCGTCACCGACTTGGGGATGACGACGTTGCCGATCTGGGTCTGCCAGCGCAGGATCGCCTGCGCCGGGGTCACGCCGTGCTTCTCGGCGATGCGCCCGATCACCTCGTCGGCGAGGACGTCGCCGCCGGAGGCGAGGGGGCTCCAGGCCTCGGTGAGGATGCCGTTGGCCTCGTGGAAGTCGCGCAGCTCGGCCTGCTGCAGGTAGGGGTGCAGCTCGATCTGGTTGATGGCCGGGAACTCCCCGGTCTCGTCGCGCAGCCGCTTGAGGTCCTCGATGCGGAAGTTGCAGACGCCGATCGCCTTGATGCGGCCCTGCTCGCGCAGCTCCTGCATCGCGCGCCAGGTCTCGACGTAGGCGTCCTTGGCGGGCACCGGCCAGTGGATGAGGTAGAGGTCGAGGATGTCGAGGCCCAGCTTGGACATCGAGGTGTCGAACGCGGCAAAGGTCTGCTCGCGGCCCTGGTCGGTGTTCCACAGCTTGGTGGTGACGAAGATGTCGCTGCGGTTCACGTCGCTGTCGGCGAGCGCCTGCCCGACGCCTTCCTCGTTGCCGTAGGCCGCGGCGGTGTCGATGCTGCGGTAGCCGGTCTGCAGCGCGGTCGTGACCGCACCCGCGACCTGGTCCTCGGGGACCTGCCAGACGCCGAAGCCGAGCTGGGGGATCTCGATGGTGTCGCCATCGGTGCGGAGCTTGAGGTTGGGAACAGAAGTCATGATCCGACCGTATGCTGCGTGGTCGCCGCGCGCAGCGCGGGCACCCCGCGCGGTCGCCAGGCGAGACGCGAGGGCGCGGCCGCGGCATACCCGCTGTGTTGTGAGGCCCACACCCGAGGCGGTGAGGTGACCCTGCGGAAAGCGGCTAGAGTCCGGAACCATGGCGCCGACGAAGCCGATCAGCAAGGTCCTCATCGCAAACCGTGGCGAGATCGCCGTCCGTATCGCCCGCGCGTGCAAGGACAGCGGGATCGGTTCGGTCGCGGTCTACGCCGATCCCGACCGGGACGCGTTGCACGTCAAGGTCGCCGACGAGGCGTACGCGCTCGGTGGCGCGACCCCCGGCGACAGCTACCTCGTGCAGGAGAAGCTGCTCGACGTGGCGGCCAAGTCGGGCGCTGATGCGGTGCACCCGGGGTACGGCTTCCTTGCGGAGAACGCGGAGTTCGCGCAGGCCGTCATCGACGCGGGCCTGACCTGGATCGGTCCGTCGCCGGAGGCGATCGACGCGCTCGGCGACAAGGCCAAGGCCAAGCACATTGCCGTCAAGGCGAACGCACCGCTGGCCCCCGGCACCAAGGACCCGGTCAAGGATGCCGACGAGGTCGTCGAGCTGGCCAAGGAGTTCGGGCTGCCGATCGCGATCAAGGCGGTGTACGGCGGTGGTGGTCGCGGCCTCAAGGTGGCGCGCACGCTCGAGGAGATCCCCGAACTCTACGACTCCGCCGTGCGCGAGGCCGTCGGGGCGTTCGGCCGTGGCGAGTGCCTCGTCGAGAAGTTCCTCGACAAGCCGCGGCACGTCGAAACCCAGTGTCTCGCAGACGAACACGGCAACGTCGTCGTCGTGTCCACCCGAGACTGCTCGCTCCAGCGCCGCAATCAGAAGCTCGTCGAGGAGGCGCCAGCGCCGTTCCTGACGGACGAGCAGAACGCCGAGCTGCGCCGCGCCTCCAAGGCGATCCTCAAGGAGGCGGGCTACGTCGGCGCCGGCACCTGCGAGTACCTCGTGGCCCAGGACGGCACCATCTCCTTCCTCGAGGTCAACACCCGCCTCCAGGTCGAGCACCCGGTCACCGAGGAGGTCACCGGCATCGACCTCGTCCGCGAGCAGTTCCGCATCGCGAACGGTGAGGAGCTCGGCTACGACGACCCCGAGCCGGTGCGGCACTCGATCGAGTTCCGCATCAACGGCGAGGATGCCGGCCGGAACTTCCTGCCCGCACCCGGTGTGGTGGCGGTCTTCCGCCCGCCGTCGGGCCCGGGTGTGCGCCTCGACTCCGGCGTGGTCGAGGGCGACGTCATCGCCGGCGCGTTCGACTCCATGCTGGCCAAGCTGGTCGTCACCGGCCGCGACCGGCAGGAGGCGCTCGAACGGTCACGCCGCGCGCTGCCGGAGTTCGAGGTCGACGGCATGCCGACGGTCATCCCGTTCCACCGGGTCGTCGTCGAGGACCCGGCCTTCGCACCCGAGGGTGACGATGCATTCACGGTGCACACCCGGTGGATCGAGACGGAGTTTGACAACCAGATCGCCCCGTATGCCGGGTCGACGCCTGAGGTGCCCGACGCCGACGAGGGCGAGCGCCAGACCGTCGTGGTCGAGGTGGGTGGCAAGCGGCTCGAGGTCGTGCTGCCCGGGGGGCTGTCCTTCGGTGGCGGTGGTGCTGGAGGCGGGGCCAAGAAGAAGGCGCCGCGGCGCTCGTCGGCCGCCAAGGGCGGTGCGGCCGCGTCCGGCGACTCCCTCACCGCGCCCATGCAGGGCACCATCGTCAAGATCGCCGTCGAGGAGGGCCAGCAGGTCGAGGCGGGCGAGCTCGTTGTCGTGCTCGAGGCGATGAAGATGGAGCAGCCCATCACCGCTCACAAGGCGGGCACCGTGACCGGGCTGAAGGCCGAGGTCGGCCAGACGGTCACGGCCGGCGCCGTCATCGCCGACCTCAAGGACTGACGTAGACGCACTTCGGGCCACTGAGGTCTGATCCGGGTTGCCGGACCGGACCTCAGTGGCCCGAAGTGCGTTTGGTGCTGCGGTGGGGGCGCGGTCAGCCCTGGCCGAACGGCGGGAGCTTCTTCTCTGCACCGCCGGGGTTGTCGCCGGTGTCGGGTCCCGGCTCGGGCACCGAGGACGAGCCCGGCTCGTCGGTCGGCACCTGCGCAGGGCCATCGGTCGGCGCGTCGCTGGAACCCGTGTCGGCCGAACCGGCATCGCTGCCGCGGTCCCACGAACCCGAGTCACCAGACCCGGTGTCGCTGGAACCTGTGTCGGCCGAACCCGAGTCGCCACCGCGGTCCCACGCGCCCGAGTCGCCAGAACCGGTGTCCTGGCCGGGGGTCAGGGAGCCGTCGTCGGCCGCGGAACCGCCGGGCTGCGGATCGCCGGTGCCGGGGCTGGGGTTCGGCGCCTCACCGGACGTACCGCCGTCATCACCGCCGCGGTCGGCCCCGTCGTTGCCACCAACTGTGCCGCCGTCGTACCCGCCGCCGTCGGTGCTACGACCATGGTCCGCACCGGTGTCCTGGCCGGCGCCCCCGGACCGCGGCTCGTCCCAGCTGGGCCCGTCCTGGCTGGACCCGGTGGTGCTGTCCCCGGCCGTCGGGTCCGAGGGGGCGGGGGCCGGTGCGGTCGGGTCGGGCACCGGCGAGTCGCCGCCACTGGGGGCCGGGTCGGGTGAGGGGACGGGACCGGGGTCAGGGGTGGGCGTTGGCCCCGGGTCGGGCGTCGGCGTGGGGCCCGGCTCGGGGCCGGGCTGCGGCGTCGGGTCCGGCACAGGACCGGGGGTCGGTTCGGGCGTCGGCGACGGTCCCGGCTCCGGTGTGGGCGACGGGATCGTCTGGTCGTTGGGGGTCTGGCCCGGCTGGTCGGCCGGCGGCTGTCCCGGCGCCTGCGGGTCCTGCTCACCCGGGATCCCGAGCTTGCCGCGGATCGCGTCGCCGCCCTTGTCGATCTGTTCCGAGTACTTGCCACCGGTCTTGGAGTCGATGACGTTCTCGACCTTCTCGATGGCCGAGTCGGCCTTCTCCGGATTGCCCTTGACGTAGTCCTTGATCTTGTCCATCCAACCGTCGGCCATGATCTGCCTTCCAGTGCGTGTGAACTAGCGGGAGCGACGGCCCCCAGCGCCGTCAGGGCCGACCCTACTCACGTTCATCGCGATATGTCCGGTTCGAGGTTGGGTCGAACCACGCCTGCGGGTCGTCGACGATCTTTCATGTGGGTGGGTTACCGACGTCCGGGTATGCCGCGGCCGCGGCTCAGTCGCGGGCGTGGAGCTGGCGTGCTGCCTCGGCGATCGAGCCGGACAGCGACGGGTAGACGGTGAACGTCCCGGCCAGCTGGTCCACGGTGAGCGAGTGCTGCACCGCCAAGGTCACGGGGTAGATGAGCTCGGACGCCCGCGGCGCCACGACCACTCCCCCGACGACCGTCCCGACACCGCGGCGGGCGAACAGCTTCACGAACCCGTCGGTGATGCCCTGCATCTTGGCGCGCGGGTTCGTGGCCAGCGGCAGCATCACTGCCGTGGCGTCGACCGTGCCCTCGTCGACGTCCTTCTGCGAGTAGCCGACGGTCGCGATCTCCGGGTCGGTGAAGATGTTGGCCGAGACGCTGTGCAGGTTGAGCGGTGCCACCGCGTCCCCGAGGGCGTGCGCCATGGCGATCCGCCCCTGCATCGCCGCCACGGACGCAAGGGGAAGGACCCCCGTGCAGTCGCCCGCGGCATACACGCCTCGCACGCTCGTGCGGGAGACGCGGTCGACCTGGATGTGACCGGACTCGGCGAGCCGGACGCCCGCCTCCTCGAGCCCGAGGCCGGACGTCTGCGGCACCGAGCCGACGGCGAGCAGCGCATGCGAGCCCTCGACCTCGCGTCCGTCGACGAGCTTGACCACCACCCCGGTGTCGGTGCGCGTGACCGACTCCATCCGCGAGCGCCCGAGGACCTCCATGCCGCGCTTGCGGAAGACGTCCTCGATGACGGTGGCCGCGTCGGCGTCCTCGCCGGGCAGGACGCGGTCGCGCGACGACACGAGGGTGACGCGGCTGCCGAGCCCGAGGTAGGCCTGCGCGAGCTCGGCACCGGTCACACCGGAGCCGACGACGACGAGGTGCTCTGGCAGGTCCTTCAGCTCGTAGATCTGCTGCCAGGTGAGGATGCGCTCGCCGTCGGGCTGCGCACTCGGCATGACCCGCGGCGTCGCGCCGGTCGCCAGCAGGACCACGTCGGCGTCCAGGGTCGAGGTGGACCCGTCGGCGTGGGCGACCTCGACCTGCGAGGCGGACGCGAGGCGTCCGGTGCCGTCGAGGATGGTCACGCCGTCGGTGGCGAGCCGGCCGGCGATGTCACGAGACTGCGCGGCTGCGAGCGCCCGGATGCGTTTGTTGACGGCGGGCAGCTGCGCGACCGAGTCGGCGACCTCGTCACCCTCGTCGTCCTCGAGGTGCACGCCGAGGTCGGAGGCGGTCTCGAACTGCGACATGAAGTCGGCCGTCGAGATGAGCGTCTTGGACGGGACGCAGTCGGTGAGCACCGCGGCGCCACCCACACCGTCGCGGTCGACGACCGTGACCTCGGCCCCGAGGTGCGCTGCGACCAGCGCGGCTTCGTACCCGCCGGGGCCGCCACCGACGATGACGACGGAGGTCTCTGGCGCGTTCACGGCACCCATCCAACCACCCCGGCGGGCCGGTGCGGCGCTCGGCCCGGGCTCGCTACAGTGCGCAGGTGAGCGAGCAGAACGGCCCCACGACGGCCAACCTGGACCTGTCCGACCCGAGCACCGACCCGTTCGAGGTGGCCCGTGCCGCCGCGGCGGTGATCGCCGAGAAGTCGGGCGCGCAGCGCCACGACGTCGCGCTCGTCCTCGGCTCCGGGTGGGGCCAGACCGGCGACCTCATCGGCGAGACGCTCGCGACGATCGACAACTCCGAGGTGCCCGGCTTCGCCAAGGCCGCGGTCGCCGGCCACTCCGGCACGATGCGCTCGGTCGCCATCGGCGACACCGGTCGCCGCGCGCTGGTCTACGGCACCCGCACGCACTTCTACGAGGGGAGGGGCGTGCGCGCCGTCGTCCACGCGGTCCGCACCGCCGCCGCGGCCGGGTGCCGGACCATGGTCCTCACCAACGGGTGCGGCGGGCTCAACCCCGACTGGGCGCCCGGCACGCCCGTCCTCATCCGTGACCACCTCAACCTCACGGCCACCTCCCCCATCGAGGGCGCCAACTTCGTCGACCTCACCGACCTCTACACACCCCGCCTGCGCGACCTCGCCCGCACCGTCGACGGCGACCTCGACGAGGGCGTGTACGTCCAGTTCCGCGGCCCTCACTACGAGACCCCGGCCGAGGTGCAGATGGCCAAGGTGCTCGGCGGCGACCTCGTCGGCATGTCGACGACGCTCGAGGCGATCGCCGCGCGCCAGGCCGGGCTCGACGTCCTCGGCATCTCGCTCGTGACCAACCTCGCCGCCGGCATCAGCGACCAGCCGCTGTCGCACGAAGAGGTCATCGAGGCCGGCCAGGCCGCCGCCGAACGCTGTGGTCGCCTCCTCGCCGCCGTCGTCGCCCAGATCTGAGAGGACCACGACCATGACGTATGCCGCCCGCCACGGCCGCGCGTCCGCCTCACCTTCCGGTGGGGGCGGCACCGGTGCGCAGGAGCTGATCGAGGCCGCGCAGGCCTGGATCGACGACGACCCCGACCACGACACCCGCGTCGAGCTCGGTGACGTCCTCGCGCGGGCCAAGGAGGGTGACGACGCAGCGGTGGCCGATCTGGCCGACCGGTTCTCGGGCATGCTCGCGTTCGGCACCGCCGGGCTGCGCGGCGCCATCGGCGCCGGCCCCAACCGGATGAACCGCTCGGTCGTCATCCGCGCGGCAGCCGGCCTCACGGCATACCTGCAGGAGACCACGCCGGAGCCCTTTGTGGTGATCGGCTATGACGCGCGCACCAAGTCCGACGTCTTCGCGCGCGACACTGCCGCGGTCGTCGTGGGCGCCGGGGGCAAGGCTGCGATCCTGCCGCGCCCGCTGCCAACTCCGGTGCTGGCGTACGCGATTCGCTTCCTCGGTGCCGATGCGGGCGTGATGGTGACGGCGAGCCACAACCCGCCACAGGACAACGGCTACAAGGTCTACCTCGGCGACGGGTCGCAGATCGTGCCGCCGTCGGACAGCCAGATCGCCCGGCACATCGCCCGCGTCTCGGCGGTGGCGGACGTGCCGCTCGCCGACGACGGCTGGGAGACGCTCGAGGACGACGTGCTCGACGCCTACCTCGACGCCACGGCCGCGGTCGTCGCCCAGGACAGCCCGCGCGACGTGACGGTGGTGCACACGGCGCTGCACGGTGTCGGTGCGGAGACGGTCAAGGCGGCGTTCGTGCGGGCGGGGTATGCCGCGCCGATCCCGGTGGAGAGCCAGGCGCAGCCGGACCCGGCGTTCCCGACGGTGTCGTTTCCCAACCCGGAGGAGCCGGGAGCGATGGACGCGGCGCTCGACCTGGCCGAGCAGACCGGCCCCGACGTCGTCATCGCCAACGACCCCGACGCCGACCGGTGCGCGGTCGCCGTCCCGGCACCCGGGGGGTGGCGGATGCTGCGCGGTGACGAGGTCGGTGCCCTGCTGGGGGCGCACGTGCTCGCGCGAGGCGTCTCGCCGGATGCGGTGTTCGCCAACTCGATCGTGTCGTCACGGCTGCTCGCCGCGATTGCGAGCGCCGCCGGGCTCCGGCACGAGGAGACACTGACCGGGTTCAAGTGGATCTCCCGGGTGCCCGGGCTCCGGTACGGCTACGAGGAGGCGCTGGGCTACTGCGTCGACCCGGAGACCGTGCGCGACAAGGACGGGGTCAGCGCGGCACTCATGGTGGCCGAGCTGGTGGCGACGCTCAAGGCGGAAGGCCGGTCGCTGGCGGACCTGCTCGATGCCCTTGCCGTGCAGCACGGCGTGCACGCGACCGACTCGTTCTCGGTGCGCGTCGACGACCTGGCCCTGATCCCGCAGATCATGGCCAAGCTGCGCGACGACGCGCCCGCCGAGGTGGCCGGTGTCGCGGTCGCGCGGGCCGACGACCTGTCCGCCGGGAGCGTGGACCTGCCGCCCACCGACGGGCTGCGTTACTACCTCGCCGACGACTCGCGCATCATCGTGCGGCCGTCCGGCACCGAGCCGAAGGTCAAGGTCTACCTCGAGGTCATCGAGCCGGTCGCGGGGGGCGACGCCGGCCGGCTCGGGGAGGCGAAGGCGGCAGCAGCGAAGCGGCTCGCCGGCATACGCACCGCCATGGAGTCCCTCACCCGCCCCTGACCCCCACCCCTTGCTTGCGTCTGCGAACTTGCCCACCAGCGGGGCAAACTCGCAGACGCAAGCAAGCCGGAGGGCCACAGGAAGGGCACAGGGACGCCACAGTGCCCTCGCACTCGCGCGCTGTGTCGTAAGGGTCGACAGCAACCGACTCGACCGAACCGCAGGTGACCCTCGATGCGACTCCTCCCCCGTTCCCGGACCCTCAACGTCGTCGCGGCGAGCGTGCTCGCCGTCGGCACCGTCACCCTGGGCGGCGCCCAGCTCATGGCGCCACCACCCGGCCACGCGACCACCGTCGCGACGACCGCCTCACCGCCATGGGCCCGCGACGGATTCGGTTGGGGCTACGGCGATTCCGCCGCTCAGACGACCACGACCCAGGCGACCACCGAAGCGACCAGCTCCCAGCTGACCGGCGTCGTCGACATCGTCACCACCGTGGGCTTCGGCCAGGGCGAGGCGGCCGGCACCGGCATCGTCCTCACCTCCGACGGCACGATCCTCACCAACAACCACGTGATCTCGGGCTCCACCTCCATCAAGGTCACGGTCCTCGCGACCGGCCGGACCTACACCGCCAACGTCGTCGGCACCAGCGCCACCAACGACATCGCGGTGCTGCGGCTCGAGGGTGCAGGCGGTCTGGCCACGGCGCCCATGGGCTCGTCCGCCGGCGTGACGGTGGGCGACGAGGTCACCGGGGTCGGCAACGCGGGCAACGAGCCCGGCACCGCCGCCAGCCCCGGCACGGTTACCGCGCTCGACCAGCAGATCACCGCCGGCGACGGCTCGGGCGACGGCGAGACCCTCACCGGGCTGATCCAGACCGATGCCGCCATCGCGTCCGGCGACTCCGGCGGACCGCTGCTCGACGCCAGCGGCAGGGTCATCGGCATCGACACCGCCGCCCAGACCGACCGCACCGGCCAGACGGTCGCCGGTTACGCCATCCCGATCGACCACGCGCTCGACATCGCCAGCCAGATCCTGGCCGGCACCGACAACGCGACCGTCTCGCAGGGCGTCCCGGCCTTCCACGGCGTGCAGACGAGCGCCGCCGGTGACGGCCAGTTCGGCGGGTGGGCACCGCAGAGCAGCGGGTATGCCGCCGGCGTCACCATCGCGGGCGTCGTCGCCGACTCGGCGGCCGAGCGTGCCGGGCTGAGCGCCGGTGACACCATCACCGCGCTCGACGGCACCTCGGTGGGCGGCACCGAGGAGCTGACCGCCGCGCTGGGCGAGCACGAGCCCGGCGACCGGGTGGCGATCGTCTGGACCGACGGGAGCGGTGCCGAGCACACGGCGACCGTCACCTTGGGCGAGGGCCCCGCCGCCTGAGCCCCGCGGCATACCCCGCCGGCTTGCTTGCGTCCGCGGATCTGGCGGCTCCGACAACCACAAGCGCGGACGCAAGCAAGGGCCTCCGGCGACGTCTGCGAACTTGCCCACCAGCGGGGCAAACTCGCAGACGCAAGGCGGGGTGCCGGAGCGGGCTAGGATCGTCCGGTGAGCACCACTGTTGCTGCGGACTCCGCCGTCGACGCCACGGCGCGGGCACGAGACCTGCTCGGCGTCACCCGCCTGACGAACACCGCCCTGACGAGCTGGCTGCACGGCCTGCCCGGCGTCGACCAGGTCGGCGCCGAGGCCCGCGCCGCTGCCCTCGGCACCAGGTCGATCAAGACCACGAGCAAGCAGTGGGGCATCGACACCGCGATCTCGATGATCGACCTCACCACGCTCGAGGGCGCCGACACCCCCGGCAAGGTTCGCGGGCTGTGCGCCAAGGCCCTCACCCCCGACGTGACCGACCTGTCGACGCCGCGCCCGGCCGCGGTCTGCGTCTACGGCGACATGGTCGAGATCGCCAAGGACGCGCTCGGCGCCGACTCCGGGGTCAACGTGGCCGCGGTGGCGACGGCGTTCCCGAGCGGGCGCGCGTCGATGCCGGTCAAGCTCGCCGACACCCGGTTCGCGGTCGAGGCCGGGGCCGACGAGATCGACATGGTCATCGACCGGGGCGCGTTCCTCGCGGGTGACTACCTGACGGTGTTCCGCGAGATCGCCGCCGTCAAGGAGGCCTGCGGAGACGCCCGGCTCAAGGTGATCATGGAGACCGGCGAGCTCGTGACCTATGACAACGTGCGCCGCGCGTCGTGGCTGTCGATGCTCGCGGGCGGCGACTTCATCAAGACCTCGACCGGCAAGGTGTCCCCCGCGGCGACGCTGCCGGTCACGATGATCATGCTCGAGGCGGTGCGCGACTGGCTCGACCTCACCGGCGAGATGGTCGGGGTCAAGCCGGCAGGCGGCATCCGCACGAGCAAGGACGCCCTCAAGTACCTCGTGACGGTCAACGAGGTCGCCGGTGAGGAGTGGCTCGACAACCACTGGTTCCGGTTCGGCGCCTCGAGCCTGCTGAACGACCTTCTCCTGCAACGGCAGCGGATCGCGACCGGCGCCTACTCCGGCGCCGACTACGTCACCGACGACTCACCCAGCCTCTACTGACCCACCCTCTACCGAGAGACACAGAGGACACCGCAACCATGGCCAAGTTCGAGTACGCACCGGCTCCCGAGTCGCGTGCCGTCGTCGACCTCAAGCCCTCCTACGGGCTGTTCATCAACGGCGAGTTCACCGACAGCGAGGGCGGGTCGGCGTTCAAGTCGATCAGCCCGGCGACCGAGGAGGTCCTGGCCGAGGTGACCGAGGCCAGCCCGGCCGACGTCGACCGCGCCGTCGCCGCCGCCCGCCGCGCCTTCAACGGGCCGTGGGGCCGCATGTCCGGCGCCGACCGCGGCAAGTACCTCTTCCGCATCGCGCGCATCCTGCAGGAGCGGGCGCGCGAGTTCGCGGTCCTGGAGAGCCTCGACAACGGCAAGCCGATCCGCGAGAGCCGCGACGTCGACGTGCCGCTCGCCGCTGCACACTTCTTCTACCACGCGGGGTGGGCCGACAAGCTCGAGTATGCCGGGCTGGGAGCGGGTGCCCGCCCGCACGGGGTCGTGGGTCAGGTCATCCCGTGGAACTTCCCGCTGCTCATGCTGGCGTGGAAGATCGCGCCCGCGCTGGCGACCGGAAACACCGTGGTCATCAAGCCGGCCGAGACCACTCCCCTGTCGGCGCTGCTGTTCGCCGAGGTGCTCCAGCAGGCCGACCTGCCGCCCGGTGTCGTCAACATCGTCACCGGCGCCGGCCCCACGGGGCAGGCCATCGTCGACCACCCCGACATCGACAAGCTCGCGTTCACCGGCTCGACCGGTGTCGGCAAGATGATCGCCCGCTCGATCGCCGGCACCCGCAAGAAGGCCACCCTCGAGCTGGGTGGCAAGGCGGCGAACATCATCTTCGACGACGCCCCCATCGACCAGGCCGTCGAGGGCATCGTCAACGGCATCTTCTTCAACCAGGGCCACGTCTGCTGCGCCGGGTCGCGGCTGCTCGTGCAGGAGTCGATTGCGGACGAGGTCGAGAAGCGGCTCAAGCGGCGCCTCGCGACCCTGCGCGTCGGTGACCCGCTGGACAAGAACACCGACGTCGGCGCCATCAACTCCAAGGCCCAGCTGTCGCGCATCACCGAGCTCACCGACGCCGGCGAGGCCGAGGGCGCCGAGCGCTGGGACAACGGATGTCCGTTGCCGGACAAGGGATTCTGGTTCCGCCCGACCGTCTTCACCGGTGTCTCGCAGACGCACCGCATCGCCCAGGAGGAGATCTTCGGCCCCGTGCTGTCGGTGCTGACCTTCCGCACCCCGCACGAGGCGGTCGCCAAGGCCAACAACACCCCCTACGGCCTGTCCGCCGGCATCTGGACCGAGAAGGGCTCGCGCATCCTGTGGATGGCCGACCAGCTCCGCGCCGGTGTCGTCTGGGCCAACACGTTCAACAAGTTCGACCCGACCAGCCCCTTCGGCGGCTACAAGGAGTCCGGCTACGGCCGCGAGGGCGGCAAGCACGGCCTGGCCGCCTACGTCACGACGGAAAGCACCAGGTGAGCCCCGCCATGCCGACCACCAGCCAGCGCACGAGTCAGCGCGCCGACGAGCGCCTCGACGTGCGCAAGACCTACAAGCTCTACATCGGCGGCAAGTTCCCCCGCTCGGAGTCCGGCCGCTCCTACGAGGTCACCGACAGCCGCGGCCGCTTCCTCGCCAACGCCTCCCAGGGCTCCCGCAAGGACGCCCGCGACGCCGTCGTCGCAGCGCGCGGTGCCTTCGCCGGCTGGGCAGGCGCCACGGCATACAACCGCGGTCAGGTGCTCTATCGCATCGCCGAGGTGATGGAGGGACGGCGTGCCCAGTTCGTCGCCGAGGTGCGCGCGAGCGAGGGCGTCACCGAGCGTCGCGCGGAGACGCTCGTGAGCGCCGCCATCGACCGTTGGGTCTGGTATGCCGGGTGGTCCGACAAGATCGCCCAGGTCCTCGGTGGGCTCAACCCCGTCGCCGGTCCCTACTTCGACATCTCCGCCCCCGAGCCGACCGGCGTGGTGGGAATCCTTGCGCCGCAACGCAGTTCGTTGCTCGGACTCGTGTCGGTCATCGCGCCGGCCATCGTCTCCGGCAACACCACGGTCGTCCTGACGAGCGAGCTGCGACCGCTGCCGGCGATCACCTTCTCCGAGGCGCTGGCCACGTCCGACGTGCCCGGTGGGGTGGTCAACCTCATCACCGGCCGCACCGCCGAGGTCGCGCCGTGGATCGCCTCCCACCGCGACGTCAACGCGATCGACCTGGCCGGAGCCGCCGAGGCCGACGGCGTCGAGTGGGGTGACCTCGAGCTCGCCGCCGCCGACAACCTCAAGCGCGTCGTCCGCCCGGCGGGCGAGGGCGCGGACGCCGTCGAGCCCGACTGGACCGCCGACCCGGACCTGTCTCGCATCCAGGCGTTCCTCGAGACCAAGACCGTCTGGCACCCCAAGGGCCGGTGAGTCCCCAGCACCCGACCACCGCTCGGGTTGTCGTCCTCGCCGGACCGAGCGGTGCCGGCAAGTCACGCCTCGCCGGGCGGCTCCACGCCGCCCACGGGTGGCCGATCGTGCGGCTCGACGACTTCTACCGCGACGTCGACGACGCCACCCACCCGCCGATGCCCATCGACGAAGAGCTCGGCATCGTCGACTGGGACGACCCGGGATCGTGGAACGCCACCGCCGCCGTCGCGGCCCTCGACGCGCTCGTGCGCACCGGGTCCGTGGAGACGCCGGTCTACGACATCTCCACGAGCCGCGCGGTCGGCACCGCCGTCGTCACCGCGCGGCCGGACGACCTCGTCCTCGCCGAGGGCATCTTCGCCGCCGAGATCATCGGCGCCCTGCGCGACCGCGGTCTGCTCGCCGGCGCCTACTGCGTGCACCACCACCGGTTCACGACCTTCGTCTACCGACTCGTGCGCGACCTGTCCGAGCACCGCAAGCCACCGTGGACCCTCGTGCGTCGCGGGCTTGCGTTGATGCGCGACCAGCCCAAGGTCGTGGCTCGCCAGCGGGCGCTCGGCGTCGTGCCCGCCCGCCCGAAGTCCCTGGAGGCGACGCTCGCCGCACTCGCCCGATGAGAGGTATGCCGGTGGGTGCCGAACACCGGCTGCGTCGCCACCGCGTCGGTTAGGGTTCGAGCAGCCACACGAGGGGGGAAGCAGCACATGACGGACCAACCCTGGGTCGCACCGGGCAGCGAACGGCCCGACCAGCCCGGAGCCCAGCCACCGACGTACGGGCAGCAGCCGAACCCGGGCGGCAACGCGGCATACCAGGCCCCTCCTCCGGCACCCGTGCCCGGCTATCGGCCACCGGTCATGGAGTTCCGGCCCGGCGTCATCCCGTTGCGGCCCCTCACCCTCGGCGACATCTACGGCGCAGTGGTCAAGACGATCCGGGGCAACGTCGCCGCCACGATGGGGCTCGCCCTGGTCACCACCTTGGTCTTCCTCGTGCCGACCACCGCGCTCGGTGCCTGGCTGGCGTCGTTCGAGACGACCGACTTCGACCCGAATGCGACCGGTGACGAGGCGATCCCGTTGATCGGGACGGTGGCGCAGTACGTGCCCAGCTTCGGCACCTGGCTGTCGACCGTCCTGCTGACCGGCATCGTCGCCTGGGTCGTGGGACAGGCCGTCATGGGTCGCCGGGTGTCCGCCGGGCAGACGTGGGAGGGCGTGCGCGGGCGGTTGCCGCAGGTCATCGGGGCGACCCTGCTCGCCACCGCGCTGTACACCGTGGTGCTGCTCGTCGTCGCCGCGCTGCCGGTGCTGGCGATCATCAACGCCATCCAGACCAAGGACGACGCGTCGATCGGGATCGCCGTCGGCGCCGGCCTGATCGGCCTCCTCGCGCTGGTCGTCGTCATGTTCTTCCTCACCACGAGGCTGGCGTTCGTCACCGCCGTCATCGTCCTCGAACGCACCGGTGTCATGGAGGGCTTCCGCCGTTCCTGGCGGCTCACGGGCGGAAGCCAGTTCTGGCGGGTCTTCGGCATCCGCCTGCTCACGTCGTTCATCGTCGGCATCGCCGCCCAGGTCGTGGCTGTGCCGCTGGGCATCGTCACCATGGTCCTGGCGATGAGTGCGGGCGACCTCAGCCGCTTCTACATCTGGCAAGCCGTCATCACCGGCGTAACCGGCCTGGTCACCGGCGCCCTGACGACACCGTTCACCGCGGGTGTCGACTCGCTGCTGTACGTCGACCAGCGCATCCGCCGTGAGGGCTTCGACGTCCAGCTCGTCACCGCCGCACAGGGCCCCGCTGCCTCGACCTCCGGACCTGCGTTGCGGTGAACGACTCGCCACCGCTGGATCCGTCCTCGCCCGAGGCCCGTCAGTGGGTGCTCGACGAGCTCGGCACGGGCCGGTACACCACGGAACCCTCGTGGTGGCAACGGTTCCTGGAGTGGTTGGGGCGCATGTTCGACTTCTCACCGGGCGGCAGTGCCCCGACCGGAATGCTCGTGGTGGCACTGCTCGTCATCATCGCCCTGGTCGTCCTCGTGGTGCTGCGGCGGGTGCGCCCCGAGTCCCGCGTGGGGCGGCGTGGGGCACGAGCCGGCGCGGTCGACGACGAGGGGCTGGACGCCGCGGCATACCGCGAACGCGCGAGGCGCGCCCTCGCCCAGGGAGACTGGGACGCGGCCCTGCTCGACTCCTATCGCGCCATCGCCGCGGCGGCCGTCGAACGCACCCTGCTCGCCGATCTCCCCGGGCGCACCGCCCACGAGGTCGCACTCGGCCTGGCCACGTCGTTTCCCGACCATGCGAGCGCAATCACCAGTGCTGCCAACACTTTCGACGACGTCCGCTACGGTCACCGACCGGCCACGGCGGAGCAGGCCCGCACCACGGCTGACCTCGACGCCACACTGCGGCACGCCCGCCCGATCCTTGCCGACGACCCAGCTGCGACTCGGGCCGCCCGTTCATGACCGTCATCCCTCCGGCCACTGCCGTGACCGCGATGAGCGGCTCCGCGCCCGCAGCGGGGCACGCCACCTCACGAGGCACCCGCGTGCGACGCCGCCTGGTCTGGGCGCTGGTCGTCCTCCTCGGTGTCGGTGCACTCGCCGCCATCGCCATGAGCACGGCCGCCCCCGACCGGCTGCTCGAGCCGGACGACCGCGGGCCCAACGGGGCCAACGTGCTCGTGCGCGTCCTGGAGAAGCACGGCGTCACCGTCGACGTGGTCCGCTCGATCGACGAGCTCGCTGCGGCCGGGACGGTCGCCGGGTCGACGGTGGTGATGGCCAACGGCGAGTACCTCGGCACGCAGGCAGCCGCCACCCTCGCCGATGAGACCCGCGGTGCCGACCGCGTCGTGCTGCTCGCACCGACGACGCAGCAGCTCGCCGCCATGGACCTGCCCCTGTCCGCCATCCCCGGCGACCCGACCGTGGCGATGCGCGGTGACTGCACCAGCGCGGTTGCGCGTGCCGACGACCGCGTCGAGGGCACCGACGTCCGTCTCGTGCCGGCCGGCGGCGCCTCGGCCGACTCCGCCGTGCCCTGCTTCGCGGTGCCGCCGCCGGACGGCTCGGCCGGCGGCTCCGGTGGCGGGGGCTCCGGTGGCGAGGGCGCGGACCGCGACCCGTACGCGTACGGCGTGGGCCTGGCCACCGTGCCCGCTGGGGCGCGTGGGCCGGAGGTCGTCGTCATCGGCTTCGCGTCGAACTTCAGCAACCGCTTCATCGACGAGGGCTCCGACGCCGGTGTCGCGGTCCGCGCACTGGGCCGGTCCGAGCGTCTCGTGTGGTACCAGCCGGACGTGTCGGACCTGGTCGGGTTCGACGAGGACACCACGGGCCCGACGCCGTGGCCGCGCTGGCTCGGCCCTGCCGTCGCACTGGCCGCGGTAGCCGTCGTCGTGCTGGCGCTCGTGCGCGGGCGCCGCCTCGGTCGCCTCGTGCCCGAGCCGCTGCCGGTGGTGGTGCGGGCCGCGGAGACCACCGAGAGTCGCGGTCGCCTCTACCGCCGGGCCCGCGACCGGGACCGCGCCGCAGCGATCCTGCGCCGCGCCTCGCTCGGGCGGCTGGCGCGCCGTCTCGCGGTCGACCCCCATGACGTGCAGGCCGTCGCCGCCGCGTCGGCCGGGGCCAGTGGTATGCCGTTCGAGCACGTCCGCGCGCTGCTCACCGGCCCTGTCCCGCACACCGACACCGACCTGGCGACCCTGGCCAGCGCACTGACCGAACTCGAGGAGAAGGTCCAGATCCGATGACCGACCAGTCCCACCCGACCCCCACCGCCGACCAGCCGCAGCCCCCACCCACAGCCGCGACACCCGCGGTCGACGGCCCCCGCGCCGCCGCCCCCGACGCCCGGGCTGCGCTCCTCGCGGTGCGGGCCGAGGTGGCCAAGGCGGTCGTCGGCCAGGACGCGGCGGTCGCCGGGTTGCTCGTGGCCCTGCTGTGCCGCGGGCACATCCTGCTCGAGGGCGTGCCCGGCGTCGCCAAGACACTGCTCGTGCGCAGCCTCGCGGCGGCGTTGTCGGTGGAGACCAAGCGGGTGCAGTTCACCCCCGACCTGATGCCGGGCGACCTCACCGGATCGCTGGTCTTCGACGCAGCCGAGAGCGACTTCACGTTCCGGCCCGGGCCGGTCTTCACCAACCTGCTGCTGGCCGACGAGATCAACCGCACACCGCCCAAGACGCAGTCAGCGCTGCTGGAGGCGATGGAGGAACGACAGGTCAGCATCGACGGCCAGCCGCACCCGTTGCCCCTGCCGTTCATGGTTGCCGCCACGCAGAACCCCGTGGAGTACGAAGGGACCTACCCGCTACCGGAGGCGCAGCTCGACCGCTTCCTGCTCAAGGTGACCCTGCCGCTGCCGCCCCGGGACGACGAGATCTCGGTGCTGCGCCGGCACGCCGACGGCTTCGACCCGCGCGACCTCGGCGCGGCCGGCCTGCGGGCGGTCGCCACGGCCGACGACGTCGCAGCCGGCGCCGAGGCGGTCCGCAGCGTCGAGGTCTCCGACGAGGTCGCGGCATACGTCGTCGACATCGCCCGCGCCACCCGCAGCTCCCCCTCACTCGCCCTCGGGGTGAGCCCCCGTGGCGCGACGGCCCTGATGTCGACGGCGCGAGCATGGGCCTGGCTGGGCGGGCGCGGATACGTCACACCGGACGACGTGAAGTCGCTGGCGCACGCGACACTCGCCCACCGGCTCGCCCTGCGACCGGAGGCCGAGCTCGAGGGCGTCAGCGTCTCGGCCGTGCTCGACAGCGCACTCGGGACGGTGCCGGTCCCCCGCTGATGGCTCTCACCCTGCGCGCCGTCGCACTGGTCCTGCTCGGGCTGGTGCCGGTTGCCGTGTGGCCGGACGGCACCATGGTGCGCTGGTGGGTGCTGGTGGTCGTGGTGGTCATCATGCTCGACCTGTTCTTGGCCCCTTCGCCAAAAGCGTTGTCCTACAGACGAATCGGGCCCGACCCGGTGCGTCTCGGCGAGAGCGCAAGCGCCACTCTCGTCGTCACCAACCTGGGCAACCGGCGCATCCGGGGCCTGCTCCGCGACGGCTGGCCGCCGTCGGCCGGCGCGGCACCATCTCGTCACCGCCTCGACCTGCCCGCGGGTGAGCGGCGGCAGCTGCTGACCACGTTGACCCCCACGCGCCGCGGCGACCGCCGGGCTGACCGAGTGACGGTGCGCTCCCTGGGGCCGCTCGGGCTGGCCGCCCGCCAGCGCTCCGTGGAGGTGCCCGGCCGGCTGCGCGCACTGCACCCCTTCCCGGCGCGCAAGCACCTGCCGAGCCGGCTCGCCGTGCTGCGCCAGCTCGACGGTCGCGCGGCGTTGCGCACGCGCGGCCAGGGCACCGAGTTCGACAGCCTCCGCGACTACGTCGAGGGCGACGACGTGCGCAGCATCGACTGGCGCGCCACCGCCCGCCGCCAACACCTCGTCGTGCGCACCTGGCAGCCCGAGCAGCACCGACGCATCGTGATCGTCGTCGACAGCTCCCGCACCTCCGCCGGGCGCGTGGGCGACTGGCCCCGCCTCGACGCCGCCATGGACGCCGCCCTCCTGCTCACGGCGCTGGCCGGCCACGCCCGCGACCGGGTGCAGGTCATCGCGGGCGACCGGGTCGTGCACACCCGCGTCGGCGGCGCCGACCGCGCCAAGCTGCTGCACGACACCATCAGCAACCTCGCCCCGGTTGACGCGCGGCTCGTGGAGGCCGACTGGACGATGTTGGCCACCGAGGTGACCCGCGCGAGCAGCCACCGCGCACTCGTCGTCCTGCTCACCGCGCTCGAGCCGTCGGCCGTCGAGCAGGGGCTGCTGCCAGTGCTTCCCGCACTCGCCGCCCACCACCGTGTCGTCGTCGCGTCCGTCGCCGACCCGGCGGTGGCCGCGATGCGGGGCCGCCGCGGCACGGTGGAGCAGGCCTACGACGCGGCCGCCGCCGAACGCAGCACCGAGCTGCGCGAGCGCACCGCCGCCGCCCTGCAGCGCCTCGGTGTCGACGTGCTCGACGAGCCCCCGGACCAGCTGCCCGTCCGCCTGGCCGACCACTACCTCATGCTCAAGCGCCAAGGCCTCCTCTAACCGGACAGCCGATCCCCCGCTGGGCGCGTTCTTGCGTCCGCGCTTTTGGCTGCCGGGGCGACCACTTCCGCGGACGCAAGCACGCGGCATACCGGGACGTCCGCGCTTTTGGCTGCCGGGGCGACCAGAAACGCGGACGCAAGCACGCGGCATACCGCCCCTGCTTTGCGTCTGCGAAGTTGCCCACCAGCGGGGCAAAAACGCGGACGCAAGCGGGGGTATGCCGCGTCAGCCGGCGACGGGGACCGCGTCACCCGCGTCGCGGGACGCCACGTCGCCCGTGGCGCCCGCGAGATGGGCGCGCCGCCCCAGGACGAGGGCGTAGGTCAAGAACCCGATCTCCGCGACCACCCCGATGCCGATCCGCGCGCAGGTGGGCAGGTCCGACGGCGTGACGAAGCCCTCGATGACGCCGCTCACGAGCAGCACACACGCGAGGCCCAGCGCCAGCGCGATCGCCGTGCGACCCTCGGCCGCGAACGCCTGCAACCGGGTCCGGCCACCGGGCTCGACCCACGACCAGAAGAGCCGCAGCCCGATGGCACCCGCCACGAACACCGCCGTGAGCTCGAGCAAGCCGTGCGGCAGGATCAGCCCGAAGAACAGGCTGCCGCGGTCGTGCGAGATCATCAGTGCCGCAACGACTCCCACGCTCTGGGTGTTGACGAACAGGACATAGGCGACCGGTAGGCCGAGCACTCCGAAGGCGATGCACTGGGCCGCCACCCACGCGTTGTTCAGCCACACGAGCGTCGCGAACTCGTGGTGCGGGAACTCGCTGTAGTAGTTCTCGAAGTCGGTGCCGACATAGGCCTGGATCTCGGCCGGGGACAGCTGGCTGGTGTAGACCTCCGGGTGGCGCAGGGTCCACCACGCCACCAAGGCGATGACGGCAACGTTGACCAGGGCCACCGAGATCCACCACCACCGGGTGCGGTAGAGCGCGGCAGGGAAGGTGCGCGTGAAGAAGCCGAGCACGTCCGACCAGGTCGAGGTGCCCTTGCCGGCCATGGCCAGCCGCGCCCGGGTCAGCAGCAGCGAGAGGTGCGACACCACGGACGGGTCCGGGCTGGCCGAGCGGACCGCTGACAGGTCGGTGGACACCCGCTGGTAGAGGTCGAGGAGCTCGTCGCTCTCGGCACCGGTGAGGCGACGCCGACGGCTCAGCTCGTCCAGACGCGCCCACGCCGCCTGGCGTGCGGCGACATAGGCATCGAGGTCCACGGCTGCAGCCTATGCTTCGGGACATGGATGCGGCGGCCGGTTACCGCAGCTACGGGACCGACGACCTGGTCACCGGCGAGGGGGTGGAGGTCGAGCTCCCCGTCGCCGGGGTGCCGTCGCGCGCCGCGTCGGGTCTGATCGACCTGGTCGTGGCGGCGGTGCTGCTCTTCGGTGGCAGCATCGTCCTGAGCTTCCTCACCGCGGGCTCCTCGGACGCTGTGGCCGGGGCCGCCGGCATCGCCCTGATCGTCGCGGTCACCGTCGGCCTGCCCACCGTCGTCGAGACCCTGACGCGCGGCCGCACCCTCGGCAAGCTCGCCCTCGGCCTGCGGGTCGTGCGTGACGACGGTGGACCGATCACGGTGCGGCACGCGCTCACCAGGGCCCTGGTGGGCTGGGTCGAGGTCTACCTGCTCTTCGGCTCCGGTGCCCTCGTCACGGCTCTGGTCAACCCGCGCGGAAAGCGTCTCGGCGACATGGCCGCCGGCACCTACGTCGTGACCCAGCGTGCACCGATGCGGATGCTGCCCCCGCCGCAGATGCCACCGGAACTCGCCGCGTGGGCCGCCGGCGCCGACCTCGCGAGTCTCCCGCCCGGCCTGGCCATCGCGGTGCGGCAGTTCCTCGGCCGGGCCCAGAGCCTGTCGCCGGCGTCCCGGCACCAGCTGGGCCAGGAGCTGCTGACGGCGGTCCTGCCGCACGTCGCTCCCCCGCCGCCGCCGGGCATCCACGCCGAGTACGTCCTCGCCGCCGTCATCGCGGATCGTCGACGGCGCGACGCCGACCGGCTGGCCCGCGAGGATGCGTTGCGCCAGCGTGTGTTGCCACGCGACCCGCTCGGCTAGCGTGCACGCTCAGTCGAGCAACGCGGCATACCCGGGCTTGACGACGTCGTCGATGATGGCGAGCCGCTCGTCGAACGGGATGAACGAGGACTTCATCGCGTTGATCGTCACCCAGCGCAGGTCTTCCAGCGACCAGCCGGCCTCCTCGACGAGCAGGCCCATCTCGCGCGACATGGACGTGCCGCTCATGAGCCGGTTGTCGGTGTTGACGGTCACGCGGAAGCGCATCCGCTTGAGCAGCGAAATCGGGTGCAGCGCAATGGATTCCGCCGCGCCGGTCTGGACGTTGCTGCTGGGCGCCATCTCGAGTGGGATGCGCCGGTCCCTGATGTATGCCGCGAGCCGGCCGAGACGCACGTCGTCGCCGTCCGCGGCGATGGCCTTGGCGACGTCGTCGCCGAACGGGGCGCCCTTGACGGTGAGGTCGTCCACGATGCGCACGCCGTGACCGAGGCGGTCGGCGCCACACCACTGGATCGCCTCCCAGATGCTGGGGAGCCCGAACGCCTCACCCGCATGGATGGTGAAGTGGGCGTTCTCGCGGCGGAGGTACTCGAACGCGTCGAGGTGCCGGGTGGGCGGGAAGCCCGCCTCGGCGCCCGCGATGTCGAAGCCGGCGACACCCTGGTCGCGGTAGCGCACCGCGAGCTCGGCAATCTCGGTGGACTTGGCGGCGTGGCGCATCGCGGTCAGCAGTGCCGTGACGCGGATGGGGTTGCCGGCGTCCGCGGCCTCCTGCTCACCCTCGCGGAAGCCCGCGTTGACCGCCTCGACCACGTCCTCGAGCTCCAGCCCTGCCTGCAGGTGCTGCTCGGGTGCGTAGCGGCTCTCGGCGTAGACGACGCCGTCGGCAGCCAGGTCGAGCACGCTCTCGCGGGCCACCCGGCGCAGCGCGTCCGCGGTCTGCATCACGGCCAGGGTCTGGTCGAAGGTCTCGAGGTAGCGCACGAGCGAGCCCGAGTCGGCACTGTCCCGAAACCACCGCGCGAGGCTCGCCGCGTCGTCGGCCGGCAGCCCGGCATACCCCACCTCGTCGGCGATCTCGATGATGCTCTGGGGACGCAGGCCCCCGTCGAGGTGGTCGTGCAACAGGGCCTTGGGTGCGCGCAGGATCTTGTCGGCGGTCGAGCCGGGCTGCGGGGCGTCGGGACCGGGCTCGAACTCGTCGTCGGTGTCGTTTCCCTTGCGGCCAAAGATCATTCGCCATCCTCCTCACGGTTGACCGTCTCCGGTGAGAAGGCCGGCAGGCACACCGCGACGTAGTCGGCGCCCTCGCTGCCGGTGGAGTAGCGGATGCGCTCGCCCGCGCGGGTGAGCACACTCTGTCCAGCCTCGACCCGCAGCTGGCCACCATCGTGGTCGACGAGGACGGCCCCGGCCAGGACCAGGGTGTACTCGTCGAAGGACGGCGCCTGGAACGGCTCGGTCCAGTTCGCGGGTGCCTTCATGTGGGCGATCGAGACGGCCTCGGTGCCGGTGTTCACCCGGCCGACGTGCTCGTCGATGATCTTGCCGCCGGGGACGGGGATGGTCGTGGGTGTCGCGATGAGCTCTGGCACGGGTCTCACCCTAGCGCCGGGCTCGGCACCCGCTTCGCCGTCAGGAGATCTTCTCGATGACCAGGGGCAACAGGTCGGGACGCGAGCCCTCGGGCGCGATCGTCCAGGCGCCGTCGAGCGCCTCGAGCGCGCGGTCGAAACGCTCGGGGGTGTCGGTGTGCAGGGTGAGCAGCTTCTCGCCGGCGCGCACCGAGGCGCCCGGCTTGGCGTGCAACTCGACACCGGCGCCGGCCTGCACCGGGTCCTCCTTGCGGGCGCGTCCAGCGCCGAGCCGCCACGCGGCCACTCCCACCTTGAGAGCGTCGAGCTGGGTGAGTATGCCGTCAGCGGGGGCGAGCACCTCGTGCGTCTCCTTCGCGACCGGCAGGTCGGCGTCGGGGTCGCCGCCCTGGGCGCGGATCATCGCCTTCCAGACGTCCATGGCGCGGCCGTCCTCGAGGGCGTCCGCCGGGTCGACCTCGGTGTGGCCGGCGGCCTCGAGCATCTCGCGGGCGAGGGCCAGGGTGAGCTCGACGACGTCCTCGGGACCGCCGCCGGCGAGGACCTCGACCGACTCACGCACCTCGAGGGCGTTGCCCGCGGTGAGGCCGAGCGGCACCTGCATATTGGTGAGCATGGCGACCGTCTTGACCCTGGCGTCGGTGCCGAGGTCGACCATGGTGCGCGCGAGCTCGCGGGCGTCGTCGACGTTCTTCATGAAGGCGCCGCTGCCGACCTTGACGTCGAGGACCAGCGCGCCGGTGCCCTCGGCGATCTTCTTGCTCATGATCGAGGAGGCGATGAGCGGGATCGCCTCGACCGTGCCCGTGACGTCACGCAGGGCGTAGAGCTTCTTGTCGGCCGGGGCCAGGCCGTCCCCTGCCGCGCAGATCACGGCCCCCACGTCCTCGAGCTGGCGCATCATCTGCTCGTTGCTCATGGCGGCCTGCCACCCCGGGATCGACTCGAGCTTGTCGAGCGTGCCACCGGTGTGGCCGAGGCCGCGTCCGGAGAGCTGGGGCACGGCAACACCACACGCCGCGACCAGGGGCGCGAGCGGAAGGGTGATCTTGTCACCGACCCCACCGGTCGAGTGCTTGTCGGCGGTGGGCCGTGACAGGCTCGAGAAGTCCATCCGCTCGCCCGAGGCGATCATGGCTCCGGTCCAGCGCGAGATCTCGCGGCGGTTCATGCCGTTGAGCAGGATCGCCATCCCCAGGCTCGACATCTGCTCGTCGGCCACGGCGCCGCGCGTGTAGGCGTCGATCACCCAGTCGATCTGCTCGTCGGACAGCTCGCCCTTGTCGCGCTTGGTGATGATGACATCGACCGCGTCGAACTTCTCGCTCATGTCCGCATCCTGTCAGACCCGTGCCGCTCCGCGACTTTCGGGCGAGTGGCCGAAAGTTCGGGCGATTCCCGCGGTGAGGTTGCGACTTTCGGGCCACTGGCCGAAAGTCCGGGATCGGCGCGACCGCACGGGCTGGGGTCAGGCGGGGTGGTCGCGCACGATGTCGAGGTTGTCAGGCCCGAACGCCTGCGGCAGCACCTCGCTCATCGGCAGCACCCCGGCCGGCGTCAGGAGCAGGCACTGCGGTCCGCCGTTCTCCCACAACAGCTGTCGGCACCGACCGCACGGCATGAGCGGCTGCCCGTCGGCGCCGACACACGACACCGCGACGAGCTTGCCGCCGCCGGTCGCGTGCAGCTCCGACACCATGCCGCACTCGGCGCACAGCCCCACCCCGTAGGCCGCGTTCTCGACGTTGCACCCCGCGACCACCCGGCCGTCGTCCACGATGCCGGCCACCCCGACGGGGAAGTTCGAGTACGGCGCGTACGCGCGTTCCATCAGCTCGATTGCCTTGGCGCGCAAGGCATCCCAGTCGACGTGCTCCGCCCCGTGCGGACCGTCGGGGCAGGGAGCGGGGGTATGCCGCGAGCTCGCCTCCGCGGCATACCCCGCCTGCTCGTCGCTCACCTAGTGGCCCTCGCCCTTGCGATAGATCTTCCCGTCGGCCGCGGGCATTCGTAGTCGTTGCGAGGCGAACGCGAGCACCAACAGGGTGACGACGTACGGGGTCGTGCCCGTCAGCTCCGGCGGCACCGCGTCGGACCCGAAGAACCACCAGGCGACCAGGCCGCCGACCACCAGGGCGAGGATGCCCTGCACCAGGCGGCGGTTGCGGACGATCTGCCAGACGCCGACGGCCACGAGGATCACGGCGAAGAGCAGCAGGAACGCGTGCACGTTGCCGCCGCCGCGCAGCTGCACGGCGTCGGTGTAGCCGAACAGCCCGGCGCCGGCGAGCAGCCCGCCCGGACGCCAGTTGCCGAAGATCATCGCGGCGAGACCGATGTAACCGCGGCCGGCGGTCTGCCCGTCGCGGTAGATGTGCGCGGCCACGAGGGCGAGGAAGCCACCACCGAGACCGGCGAAACCACCGGACAGCACCACCGCGAGGAACTTGTACCGGATCACGTTGACACCGAGCGTTTCCGCCGCGACCGGCGACTCGCCACACGAGCGCAGACGCAACCCGAACGGCGTCCGCCACAGCAGCCACCAGGTGCCCACGAAGAGCAGCACGGTGAGGATCGTGAGGACCGACAGGTTGGTGCACAACGCCCGCAGCACCGCCGCGAGGTCGCTGATGAAGAACCACCCCTTGCCCTCGAGGTTGCCCAAGGCATCGGACAGCGGGGCGACGGTGAAGTTCGGCAGCGAGTCGATCTGTGGCGACTGGGTCGGGCCACCGCCCGGGACGCCGGTGAAGAAGCGCACGGCGAGGTACTTCGCGACACCGAGCCCGATGATGTTGATCGCGACACCGGAGACGATCTGGTCGACCCCGAAGATCACCGTGGCGACGGCGTGGATGAGACCACCGATCATGCCCATGACGATCGCGCCGGCCACACCGGCCCACGGACCCCACTGATAGCCGCAGAAACCCGCGCCCCACGTGCCGAGGATCATCATGCCCTCGAGCCCGATGTTGACGACGCCGGCACGCTCCGACCACAGGCCACCGAGACCGGCGAGTGCGATCGGCACGGCGGCCGCGAGACCCGCGATGAGCGCACCGCTGGAGTCGATGTCCGGCGTGTCCGTGACGATGCGCAGGATCGACAAGATGGCGAGCGCTGCCGCCACGACGATGAGCCACTCGCGGGCGCCGAACCGGCGACGCTTGGCAGGGCGGTCGGCGACGGTCTTGGCGCCGACCTCGAGTCCGGCGGCGCTCATGCGGGGGCTCCTTCCGTCGTGGGCTGGGCCTTCGGGGCCGAGGCCAGCTCCTTGGCGACGCGGTTCTGCTCGATCCGCTTGTCGGCCCGCCGGATCAGCTCGTAGGCGATGACGACGGCGAACAGGATGACGCCCTGGATGATGAACACGATCTCCTGCGCGACACCGGCCTGGATCTGCAACGCGTTCGACTGGATGTCGAGGAACGCCCACAGGACCGCCGCGAAGGCGATGCCCACCGCGTTGTTGCGGCCCAGCAGCGCGATGCCGATGCCGGCGAAGCCGAGCCCGGACTGGATCGTGGTGCCGTAGTTGAAGTCCTGGCCGAACAGCAGCGGCATACCCACGAGACCACCCACCGCGCCCGAGGCGATCATCGCCGTCATCACCATGCGCGGCACGTTGACACCGCTGGCGACGGCGGCGGTCTCGGAGCGGCCGGTGGCGCGCAGGTCGTAGCCGAAGCGCGTCTTGCCGAGGATGAACCAGTAGAGGAAGCCGACCACGATCGCGAGCAGGATCATCGAGTAGACCCGGTTGGTCGCGCCAGGGATGAGGGCAAAGCCCTCGAGCCGGCTCGACTCGGGGATGTCCTTGGTCTGGACGACGTTGCTGCCCTCGGGCCGGACGGCGACCTTGGCGAACAGCCAGCTCACGACGCCAGTGGCGATGGCGTTGAGCATGATCGTCGAGATCACCTCGGAGACACCGCGTTTCACCTTGAGGTATGCCGCGATGCCGGCCCAGAGCCCGCCCGTCACCATCGCGACGACGAGCGCCACGAGGACGTTGAGGATGCCGGGCAGCCAGGCCTGTCCCGCGAAGACCGCGGCGGCGAACACGGCGACGCGGTACTGGCCGTCGACACCGATGTTGAACAGGTTCATCCGGAAGCCGATGGCGACCGCGATGGCCGAGATGTAGTAGACGGTGGCGGCGTTGATGACCTGGACCTGCTGGCGCGGTCGCGGCCAGGTGAGGATGGTCTTCCAGACGTCGCCGACCGGGTCGCCGAACAGCAGCAGGATGATCGACGTCACGATGAACGCGACGACCAGCGCCAGCACCGGGGCCGCGAGGGCGAGCGCGATGCGGCGTGGGTTGAGCCGGCTCATGAGCGCTCCTCCGTGGCGTCGGTGGGTGTGGGGTCGGTATGCCGCGGGCTCGCCGTCGCGGGTCCGGCATCGGTCTCGTCGCCGGCACCGGACTTGTCGCCGGCGCCGGTCATGGCCGCGCCCAGGTCCTCGGCGGTGACCGTGTCGGGGTCGAACTCGCCGGTCAGCTTGCCGCGCAGGATCACCTGGATCGTGTCGGACAGGCCGATCAGCTCCTCCAGGTCCGCGGAGATGAGCAGCACGGCCAGGCCCTCCCGGCGGGCGGCACGGATGTGGTCCCAGATGCTCGACTGGGCACCGACGTCGACGCCACGGGTCGGGTGGGCGGCGATGAGCACCTTGGGGTGGTGGCTCATCTCGCGTCCGATGATGAGCTTCTGCTGGTTGCCACCGGACAGGGACCCGGCGGTGACGAAGATCGACGGGGTGCGGACGTCGTACTCCTTGACGATCCGCTCGGTGTCGGCCTTGGCGTCCTTGGCGTCGATGAGGAAGCCGCCGGCCTCGATGTTGGGCTCCTCGGTCTGGTGGCCGAGGATGCGGTTCTCCCACAGGGGCGCCTCGAGCAGCAGGCCGTGGCGGTGCCGGTCCTCGGGGATGTACCCGACGCCGGCCTCGCGGATCTGGCGCACGTGCCAGTCGGAGATGTCCTGGTCGCCGAGGTAGACCTCGCCCGAGGTGGGCTCGCGCATGCCCATGATGACCTCGACGATCTCGGCCTGCCCGTTGCCCTCGACACCGGCGATGCCCAGGACCTCACCGGCGTGGATCGTGAACGAGATGTCGTCCAGCACCGGGCGGCCGGTGCCCCCGCCGAGGACGAGGCGCTCGACCCGCAGCAGCACCCGGTCGGTGACCGTGGACTCCTCGGTCGTCGGGGAGGGCAGCTCGGAACCGACCATGAGCTCGGCGAGCTGGCGCGCGTTGACCGACGTGGGGTCAACGGTGTCGATCGTGGTGCCGCGGCGGATCACGGTGATCGCGTCGGCGACCTTGAGCACCTCGTCGAGCTTGTGCGAGATGAACAGGACGGTGAGCCCCTCGTCCTTGAGCTCGGCCAGCTGGTCGAACAGCTCGTCGACCTCCTGCGGCACCAGCACGGCGGTGGGCTCGTCGAGGATGAGGATCTTGGCGCCGCGGTAGAGGACCTTGAGGATCTCGATGCGCTGGCGGGCACCGACGCCGAGGTCGGCGACGAGGGCGTCGGGGTCGACACCGAGCTTGTAGGAGTCGGAGATCTTGACGATCTCCTGCCGGGCCGCGTCCCCGATGCCGTGCAGCTTCTCGGCGCCCAGGACGACGTTCTCGAGCACGGTGAGGTTGTCGGCGAGCATGAAGTGCTGGAAGACCATGCCGATGCCCGCGTTGATCGCGTCGGACGGCGAGTGCAGCTCGACGACCTGGCCGTTGACCTTGATGGTGCCCTCGTCGGGCCGCTGGACGCCGTAGAGGATCTTCATCAGCGTCGACTTGCCGGCGCCGTTCTCCCCGACGATCGCGTGGACCGTGCCTCGCTTCACCGTGAAGGCGATGTCCTTGTTGGCGACGACGCCCGGGAAACGTTTGGTGATGCCCTCGAGCTCGACGGCCGGGGCAGCGCCGGTCGGCTGCTGCGCCGCGGGCTGCGTCACTGGTGGTGAGGCGGTGATGGCTCCACGCTCCTGGTCTCGGCCCGCGGCTCTGCGGGCGGGGTTTTCACACACGTGCTGGGACAAGCACACGGCCCGGGTCAGACGCTACCGCGCCGCCCGGGCCGTGCCCATCAGCTCTGTCAGGGAGTGGTGGGAACAGTGATCTTCTTGTCGATGATCTGCTGCTTGTAGTCGTCCAGCTTGGAGACGATGTCGTCGACGTTGCCCCCGGTCTTGGAGTAGTCCACGCCACCCTTGGCGAGGTTGTACTCGTTGTTGCCGGTGAGCTCCTTGCCGTCAGCGGCCGACTTGATGAAGTCGTAGACCGCCACGTCGACCTTCTTGACCATCGAGGTCAGGATCAGCTTGCGCACGTCCTCGGGGGCAGTGAGCGCCTGGTCGGAGTCGACGCCGATGGCCCACTTGCCGGCACCGGCGGCCTTGGCCGCGGTGAAGACCCCACCACCGGAGCCACCAGCGGCGTGGTACACGACGTCCGCGCCCTTCTGGTACATGCCGTCAGCGGCCGTCTTGCCCTTGGCCGGGTCACCGAAGCCGCTGAAGTCCGGCGGCTGGGTGAGGTACTGGGAGTCGATCTTGATGTTCGGGTTCACGGCCTTCGCACCGGCGATGTAGCCCGCCTCGAACTTCTTGATGAGCGGCACGTTGACGCCACCGACGAAGCCGATGTGGCCCGCCTTGGACTTCAGCGCGGCCGCCGCGCCGACGAGGAAGGAGCCCTCGTTCTCGGCGAAGGTGATCTGGTCGACGTTCGGGCCCTTGGAGGCGTCCGAGGCGTCGTCGACGATGGCGAAGTTGACGTCGGGGTTGGCCTTCGCGGCCTTGCCCACGGACGCGGCATACGCGAAGCCGACGGCCACGATGTGGGTATAGCCCGCGTCGACGAGCTGCTGGAGACGCTCCTCGCGAGCCGCCTCGTTCTCGCCGTTGACTGCCGTGGCTTCCTTGGTCTCGACCCCGAGGTCCGCCTTGGCCTTGTCGAGACCGGCAGCGGCGGCGTCGTTGAACGACTGGTCACCGCGACCACCCACGTCGTAGGCCATGCCGACCTTGAGGTCGCTCTTCTTGCCCGAGTCCGAGCTACCGCTTCCGCTGGCGCCCGAGTCGCTGCCCGAGTCACCACACGCGGCCAGCGTCAGTGCTGCCACCGACATGACCGCTGCAACCTTCATCGCGTGACGCAAGGCTGTCTCCTGTTCATTGTCTGTACGAGGCGCACCGATGCGCCGCTAGCCGGTGAGGATAACCCCACATCAGAGGCGACTCGCGCACGATCCGGCAGGAGGGTGGGAAACCGTTACCTATCCGCGACGGGAGGGGTCAGGCTCGTGGCCCGTCGCCCTTGACAACACCGGCCACGGCTGCTGCGGCGAGCAGCCGGGCGCCCTGCACGACCGACCCCGGGTCGACGACGAGGTCGCCCTGGTGCAGGTCGTAGCTGCGACCACCCGGTGAGCGGGTCCCGAGCCGCGCCATGGCCCCCGGCACGTGCCGCAGGTACCACGCGAAGTCCTCCCCGCCGAGCGACTGGAGGGTGCCGAGGGCGCTCATGCCGGCCCCGTCGGCGGCCTGCCGCAGCACCTCGATCGCGTCGGCGTCGTTGACGACCGGGGGCACCCCCTGGACGTGCTCGAGAACTGCCGTCACGGCATACGGGGCGACGATGTGCTGCAACGCCTCGTCGAGGAGGGGACCGATCGAGGTCCACGCGGTCGCGTCGAGCATGCGCAGGGTGCCGGCGACGGTGCCGCTGGACGGGATGACGTTGGCGGCCTGGCCCGCGTGCACCTCACCCCAGACGAGCGCGAACGCCGTGCGCGGGTCGAGCCGGCGCGACAGGACGGCCGGCAGCTCGGTGATGACCTTGGCCATGGCGAAGGTGAGGTCCTCGGTGAGGTGCGGGCGGCTCGTGTGGCCTCCGCGCCCGCTCAGGTGGACGGTGACGCGGTCGGCGGCTGCGGTGATCGCCCCCTCGCGCAGCCCGACCGACCCCACGTCGATGCTGGGGTCGCAGTGCACCGCGAAGACCGCGTCCACTGCCTCGAGCGCGTCGGCCGCGATGAGGTCGATGGCGCCACCGGGGATGACCTCCTCGGCAGGCTGGAACAGCAGGCGCACGGCGATGCCGCGCTCGCGCAGGCCGTCCTCGTGCGCCTTGAGGGCCAGGCCGGCCCCGAGGACGGCGGCGACGTGGACGTCGTGGCCGCAGGCGTGCGCGATGCCCTCGGTGGTCGAACTCCACTCCAGCCCCGTGCGCTCACCGACCGGGAGCGCGTCGAGGTCCGCGCGGATGGCGACGCGGTATGCCGGCTGCTCGGCTCCCAGCTCGGCGACCAGACCCGTGACCGGCAGGGGCCGCACGGTGATGCCGGCCTCCTCGAGCCGCTCGCGCACCGTCGCGGTCGTGCGGAACTCGCTGCGCGACAGCTCGGGGTGGGCGTGCAGGTCGCGCTGGACCTCGAGCAGGGTGGGGGCGAGCTGGTCGACGCTGGCGCACACCTGGGCCAGCAGCGGGTTCGTGGTCATCAGGGTCGAACTGTACCCGCGACCCCACCCGCCGCTGCTTGCAACCTGGGCGCCCCATAGGGGGCTCAGCTTGCAGGGTGACCCCGGTCAGAAGGTCTCGCGCGGGACGTACAGGCCCCAGACGTCGCGCAGGGCGTGGCTGATCTCGCCGCCGGTGGCGCGCAGGGCGAGGGCCTCCTTCATCGGGTAGAGCACGTTGTCGGTGCCGCGGGCCGCCTCACGCAGCCGCTCGAGCGCGGCCTCGACGGCGTCGTTGTCGCGGTCGGCGCGCAGGGCGGCCAGGCGCTCGCGCTGGTCGATCTCGATCTGCGGGTCGACGCGCAGCGGCTCGTACGGCTCCTCCTCGTCGAGGGTGTACTTGTTGACGCCGACGACGGTGCGCTCGCCGTGGTCGATCTCGAGGGCGACCTGGTAGGCGGAGCGCTCGATCTCGGACTTCTGGAAGCCCTGCTCGATCGCGGCCACCGCTCCCCCGCGGTCCTCGACGGCCTGGATCAGCTCCAGCGCCGCGGCTTCGAGCTCGTCGGTCATGGCCTCCACGACGTAGGAGCCGGCGAACGGGTCGACGGTCTTGGTCACGTCGGTCTCGTAGGCGATGACCTGCTGGGTTCGCAGCGCGAGCCGGGCCGCCTTGTGCGTCGGAAGCGCTATCGCCTCGTCAAAACTGTTGGTGTGCAACGACTGGGTGCCACCGAGCACCGCGCCGAGACCCTGGAGCGCGACGCGCACGAGGTTGACCTCGGGCTGCTGCGCGGTCAGCTGCACGCCGGCGGTCTGGGTGTGGAACCGCAGCATCTGGCTCTTGGGGTTGGTGGCGCCGAACTCCTCACGCATGATCCGCGCCCAGATCCGTCGGGCCGCCCGGAACTTCGCGACCTCCTCGAGCAGCGTCGTGCGCGCGACGAAGAAGAAGGAGAGCCGCGGCGCGAACTCGTCGACGTCCAGGCCGGCGCCGATGGCTGCGCGCACGTACTCCTTGGCGTTGGCCAGGGTGAACGCGACCTCCTGGGCGGGCGTCGCCCCGGCCTCGGCCATGTGGTAGCCGCTGATGGAGATGGTGTTCCAGCGCGGAAGTTCCTTGGCGCAGTAAGCGAAGATGTCACTGATCAGCCGCAGCGACTCCTTCGGCGGGTAGATGTAGGTGCCGCGCGCGATGTACTCCTTGAGCACGTCGTTCTGGATCGTGCCGGCGAGCCGCGACGCGTCGGCGCCGTTCTCCTCGGCGACGAGCTGGTACATCAGCAGCAGGGTCGAGGCCGGCGCGTTGATCGTCATCGAGGTCGACAGCTCGCCCAGCGGCAGCCCGCCGAAGAGGGTGCGCATGTCGTCGATCGAGTCGATGGCGACCCCGACCTTGCCGACCTCGCCGTGCGCGATCGCCTCATCGGAGTCGTAGCCCATCTGCGTGGGCAGGTCGAACGCGACGGACAGTCCGCCGGTGCCCGCGTTGACCAGCTCGTGGTAGCGCTCGTTGCTCTCCTTGGCCGTCCCGAACCCGGCGTACTGCCGCATCGTCCACGGCTTGCCCGTGTACATCGTCGGGTAGACACCGCGCGTGTACGGGTACTGCCCGGGCTCGCCGAGCTGGGTCGCGGGGTCGAAGCCGTCGAGGTCGCCCGCGTCGTAGACCGCCTTGATCGGCAGGTCGGACTCGGAGCGCGCTTCGGGGACTTCGCTGGCCATGCCCGTCACGATAGATCGCCCGTATGCCGCGTGGTCACCTCCCGTGGTCAACCTCACCCGCGCGGGCGGTCAGGAGGAGGCGGCGGACGAGGCCTTGGGCGACCAGCTCACCCATGAGCGCCTCCTGTTCCTTCGCCGCCCGGTATGCCGGGTGGTCACCGTGGCGACGCCCCACCTCTTCCAGGACGGTCGCCTCCGCCTCCGCCCAGTCCGCTGGAAGCGGGTCGTCGACGGGGGTCTCGGCAGTGTCCTGGATGACGAGCCCGGCGGCCCCGGCCATCCGCTCCACCTCTGCCACGGGCGGGAAGACGTTGCCGGTCGGTGCGACGAGAGCCTCGTCCTGCGGCGTCACCAGCACCATCAGGCCCACCGCTCCACCCGGACGCACGACCCGGGCCAGCTCGGCCACCAGGTCTGCCTGGTGCGGCGTCGTGCACAGCACGCCGAGCGACCACACGGCGTCAAAGCCGTTGTCCCGCAACGGAAGAGTCTCCGCATCGGCTCGCGCGACCGGCATACCAAACAGGTCACCGGCGGCCCGGGCGGCGGCGGGCTCGGGCTCCAGCAGGACAGGCCGCACCCGGTCACGGTCCCGCGCGAACGCGGCCGGCCCGCCCAGCCCGGCACCCACGTCGAGGAGCGTTGCGCCCGGCGCCAAGGCCATCCGGTCGAGCAGCCAGGTGAGCACCCGCGGACCGCCGGTGCCGCGACAGGCTGCCGGGACGGCATACCTCGCTGCGCGCGAGCGCACGGCCTCGGCGACCCAGCCGGCCATGGCGTCGAACTCGGCGTCGAGACCGGACTCCGCTCGGGGGTCGTCGCTCACCAGCCCAGCATCACATGCCCAGCTCGGCCCTGCGCTTCTCCCAACGCTCGGACAGCGCTGCCATCTCGGAGGTGATGAACTCGAGGAAGGCGACGCTGAGGGCGAGCCGGGCACCGGCGTCGGTGCCACGGCCACCCACCTGGTCGACGCCGTCGCGCAGCGTCTGGGTGAGTGGGGCGTAGGTGGACTGCGAGCTCATCATCACGTCGTGCCACGCGTCGTCGGCTACGACGTAGACGTCGCGACGGCTGCCGGGCTCGCGCTCGCGATGGATCATGCCCATCTGCTGCAACGACCGCACCGCACCGGAGACCGAGGCGGCACTCACCGACAGCGCGTCGCTCAGCTCGGTCGAGGTCATCCGCCCGTCGTCGTCGGCGAGGAGCGCGGCGAACACCCGGGAAGGGAGCCGCTGCATGCCCGCCGCCGTCAGGGCGGACCCGAACCGCTCCACGAACTGGGCACGGTCCTTGGCGCGGCTGACGGCGCTTTTGCGAGGCATGCGGTCAGTTTAGAACATTCAGTATTTTCTGAAAAGTGTGTATGGTGATCGGCATGGCACCAGTCATCGAGGCCACCGGCCTCATCAAGAAGTTCGGCCCCACCACCGCCCTCGACGGCCTCGACCTGAGCGTCGACGAGGGTGAGGTGCACGGCTTCCTCGGCCCGAACGGCGCGGGGAAGTCCACCACCATCCGCGTCCTGCTCGGCCTCCTGCGAGCCGACGGCGGCAGCGTGACCCTCCTCGGCCGCGACCCCTGGCGCGACGCGACCGAGCTGCACCGCCAACTCGCCTACGTGCCCGGCGACGTCGTCCTGTGGCCCAACCTCACCGGCGGCGAGGTCATCGACCTCCTCGGCCGGCTGCGCGGCGGCGTCGACGAGGGCAAGCGCGACAAGCTGCTCGAGGCGTTCGAGCTCGACCCGACCAAGAAGGGCCGCTCCTACTCCAAGGGCAACCGGCAGAAGGTCGCGCTCGTCGCCGCCTTCGCCTCCGACGTGCCGCTGCTCGTCCTCGACGAGCCCACGTCGGGCCTGGACCCGTTGATGGAGAAGGTCTTTCAACAGCAGCTGACCCAGGTGCGCGCCGAGGGCCGCACGGTCCTGCTGTCGAGCCACATCCTGTCCGAGGTCGAGACCGCAGCCGACCGCGTGAGCATCGTCCGGGCCGGCCAGGTGGTCGACTCCGGCAGCCTGGCCGACCTGCGCCACCTCACCCGCACCAGCGTCGTCGCCACCCTGTCCGACCCCGTCGCGGTCACCGACGCCGCCCACTGGCCCGGCGTCCACGACGCCCGGCTCGAGGGCGAGGCGGCCAACCGGATCGCCATGTCGGTCGAGACCGACGCGGTCGGCGACGTCGTGGGTCGCCTTGGGGCACACGGCATACAGGCGCTCACCTGCCAGCCGCCCACGCTCGAGGAGCTGTTCCTCTCCCAGTACCGCACCGACATCCGCGAAGAGGCACTCGCATGAGCGACAGCCTGGCCGGCACCGGGTTGCTGCTGCGGCTCGCGTGGCGGCGCGACCGGTGGATCATCATCGTCGCCGCCCTGCTCATGGCCGCCATGGCGGCGGGGTCGATGCAGGCGACCTTCGACCTCTACCCGACCGACGCCGAGGCCGCCGCGGGGGCGCAGGCACTCACCGCCAATCCGTCGTTCGCGGCCCTCTACGGTCCCCTGCCCTCGGCCACCGCTGCCGGGATCGGCGTCGTCAAGACCATCCTGATGGGCAGCCTGTTCGGGGCGTTCCTCGCGTTCGCGATCGTGCGCCGGCACACGCGCACCGAGGAGGAGGAAGGTCGCTTCGAGCTCATCGCGGCCGGTGTCGTCGGGCGGCGGGCGCCGCTGGCTTCGGCGGTGCTGCTGGCCGTCCTGGCCGTGCTCACATCGGCGGCGTTGAGCACTCTTGGGCTCATCGCCGTGGGAGCCGACACCACCGGGTCAGTGGCCCTCGGCGTCGTCATCCTCGTCGGTGGCATCGTGATGGCCGGGGTCACCGCCGTGGCCGCGCAGCTCACCTCAACAACCCGAGGCGCGGGCGGAATTGCGTTGGCAGTCTTGGGAATTGCCTTCCTCGTGCGCGCCTCCGCGGACGCGGCCAACGGTGGCGCACAGGACCTCGTGTGGCTGTCGTTCCTGGGCTGGGCAGAGAAGGCCAGCCCCTTCGGCCAGAACCGCATCTGGGTGCTGCTGCCAGCCGTTGTCGCCCTTGCCGTGCTGCTCGTCGTCGCCGACGTGCTGCTGCACCGCCGCGACCTCGGCGCCGGCCTTTGGGCCGCTCGACCCGGTCCGGCCCGGGCGGGCGCGGGGCTCTCGAGCCCCCTGGGCCTGGCCTGGCGGCTGCAGCGGGGATCCCTGCTGGGGTGGACGATCGGGTATGCCGTCCTCGGCCTCGTCGTCGGCTCGCTCGCCAAGTCGGTGACCGACGTCGCCGACAGCCCGGCGATCGAGGAGATGCTGCGCAAGATGAGCGGTGGCGGCGGGTCGCTCGTCGACATCTTTTTCGGCACCGAGCTGCGTTTCATCGCGGTGGGGGCCGCGGCCTACGGCATCGCCACCGCCCTGCGGATGAGGTCCGAGGAGTCCACCGGGCGGGCAGAGGTCGTGCTCGCCGCCCCCGTGAGCCGGTGGAGCTGGCTCGCCAGCCACGTCGTCATCGCCACCCTCGGCTCGCTCTGGCTGCTGGCCGTGGCCGGCTTCGGAGCAGGCCTTTCTGCCGGGTCGGTGAGCGAGCGCGGGATCGGCGACCTGCTGCCCGCGTTGGTCGCGACCTGGCCCGCCGTGGCCGTGTGCGTGGCGCTCACCGTGCTGCTGTTCGGGCTTCTGCCGCGGCTGTCGGCGGCCGCGTGGGGCCTCCTGGCGTTCTTCGTGCTGGTGGGCGAGTTCGGGGCGATCCTGTCGCTGCCGGACTGGGCCCTCAAGGCGTCACCCTTCGACCACCTCGGCACCCTGCCCGGCGGCGACGCCAACGTGGCCGGACTCGTCGGCCTGCTGGTCGTGGCGGTCGTCGTCGCCGCGACCGGCGCCGCCGCCTTCCGCCGCCGCGACCTCACCACCTGACCCGATTGCTTGCCAGCGCAGGGTCAGGTGAGGTCCGTGCGGCCTTCGGCCTTGAGGGCGTCGACGACCTTCTTGACGTCCTGGGCGCGGTCCTTGGCGACGACCAGCACAGCGTCCGGGGTGTCGACCACCACGACGTCCTCGAGACCGACCAGGGCCACGGTCCGCCCCGAACCCGGCACCACCACACCGCCGGCGTCGACCACCCGCACGTCGGAGGCGGACCCGAGGACCCGCACCCCCGGCATACCGTCGGCATCGCGCAGCAACCCACCCAAGGAGGCGAAGTCGCCCACGTCGTCCCAGCCGAAACCGCCCGGCACCACGGCGACCCGACCGGCGTCCGCCGCCGGCTCGGCCACGGCGTGGTCGATCGCGATCTTCTCCAGCCCGTCCCACACGTCGTCGAGCCGCGCCGGGTCGGTCGCGAGCGAGCGCACACCGGCCGCCAGCTCGGGGTGCCACTGGGCCAGCAGGTCGAGCAGCACCCGCGCCTTGACGACGAACATGCCTGCGTTCCACCGGAACCGCCCGGTCGCGAGGTAGGCCTCCGCCCGCTCGCGGTCAGGCTTCTCGACGAACTGCACCACCGCACGCGCAGACCCGTCGGCGCCGAGCGTCTCCCCCATCTCGATGTAGCCGAAACCCGTTGCGGCATAAGTGGGTTCGATGCCGATGGTGACGACGTAGTCCTGCTCGGCAGCTGCCACCGCATCGGCCACACAGGCGCGGAAGGCGTCCTCGTCACCGATCACGTGGTCGGCCGCGAACGAGCAGACGATCGCCTCGGGGTCACGCGCCTCGAGCACCGCGGCAGCCCACCCGATCGCTGCCATCGAGTCCCGCGGCGACGGCTCGGCGAGGAGCTGGTCGGCGGGCAGCGACGGCAGCTGCGAGCGCACCGCCGCCTCGTGCGCCCGGCCGGTCACGACGACGATGCGCGAACCCACCAGCGGCGACAGCCGGTCCCACGTCTGTTGCAGCAGCGAGCGCCCGGCACCGGTGAGGTCGTGCAGGAACTTCGGCGACGAGGCGCGCGACAGCGGCCACAGCCGGGTCCCCGCTCCCCCCGCCGGGATGATGGCCCATACGTGCTCGTTCCCCATGGCGCGCAACCGTAGCCGACCACCGCCTCCGCAGGGCCGCCCCACACGACCACGCGCACCGCCCCGTCACCTGCCGCTCACCTGACACACCCCGAGGTGTCGCCGTCACCTCACCACGGCTGCGGACGCTGGTGTCGTGCGGATCGCCATCGTCACCGAGTCGTTCCTGCCGACGTTCAACGGGGTCACCACGAGCGTCTGCCGGGTGACCGAGTGCCTGCGGGCCGGTGGCCACGACGTGTTGATCGTGGCGCCGCGTCCGGCCCCGTCGTCCTACGCGGGTTACCCCGTCCGCAGCGTCGCCTCGGTGACCGTCAAGGACTTCCCGCTCGGTATGCCGTCGGGCGAGGTGGAGCACCTGCTCGCCGACTTCGCGCCGGACGTCGTCCACGTGGCGTCGCCGTTCGTGCTGGGTGCCCGGGGGCTCACCGCCACCCAGAAGCTGGGTCTGCCGAGCGTCGCGGTCTACCAGACGGACATGCCCTCGTTCCTGCTCAAGCACGGTCCGCTGCCGGTGGCCAAGGGGGCGTCAAAGGCAGCGTGGCGATGGGTGCGGCACCTGCACGAGAACGCCGACCTGACCCTGGCCCCGTCGACCTCCGCCCTGGAGGACCTGCGCGCGCACGGTGTGCCCCGCACCGCCCTGTGGGGTCGCGGCGTCGACACCGGCCTCTTCCACCCGGGGTGGCGGCTCGACGCGGCCACCCGCCGGTTGAGGTCGGGGCTCGCGCCGGGCGGTGAGGTCCTCGTCGGGTACGTCGGCCGGCTCGCCGCCGAGAAGGAGCTGGACCGGCTGCTCCCCGTCGCGGGCCTCCCGGGCACCCGGCTCGTGCTCGTGGGCGACGGACCCGACCGGGGCCGGCTCGAGGGCCTGCTCATCGAGGCGGCCACGGACGCAGGATCGCGACCTCCGGTCTTCCTCGGCCGCCGCGACGGCGACGACCTCGCGAGGGCGTATGCCGCGTGCGACGTCTTCGTGCACACGGGCACCCGGGAGACGTTCGGGCAGACGTTGCAGGAGGCTGCCGCGACCGGGTTGCCGGTGGTCGCCCCTGCCAAGGGCGGACCGCTCGACCTCGTCGACCACAGCCGCACCGGGCTGCTGTTCGACCCCGACAGCGCGGACGGGCTTCGCGCCGCGGTCGCCCACCTCGTCGGCGACCGCGTCAAGCGCGAGGCGATGGGCGACGCCGCCCTCACCCGGGTGCGCGGACGCAGCTGGGCCGCCCTCACCGACCAGCTGCTCGGCCACTACGCCAGCGCCCGCGCGAGCCGCGCCGCGGCCACGGCCTGAGCCACGCGGCATACCCCTGGGTAACCGGACCTGTCTGGTTTCTCACAGGCGACCGGTTCGTGACGCCGACACGCCGACCGATAGCCTGAGCGGTGGCACGACGGCCCCGCCTCCGCAAGGACGAGCGACGCCGTGAACACCTTCGCTCGAAAGGGACGCGCACGTGGCGCAGGCAGCAACGGCCCCCCAGGGTGGGGGCACCCTCTATCGCGGCCGGGAAGGCATGTGGTCGTGGGTGGCCCACCGGATCAGCGGGCTCCTCCTCTTCCTCTTCCTGTTCGCCCACGTCCTCGACACGGCACTCGTGCGGGTCTCCCCCGACGCCTACAACGAGGTGATGGAGGCCTACAAGAACCCCATCGTCGGAATCGGCGAGGCCGGGCTCGTCGCGGCGGTCATCTTCCACGCCCTCAACGGGCTGCGGATCATCGCGGTCGACTTCTGGTCCAAGGGCCCGAAGTTCCAGAAGCAGATGTTCTGGGGCGTGGTCGTCCTGTTCGCCCTGTTGTTCGTGCCGTTCGCGATCCGGCACCTGACCATCGTGTTCACGCACTGAAGGGCGCGCTGACATGACTACCACCACCGAGAACACGGCCACGCCCGCACAGTCCTCCCGGCTCTCCCCCTACAAGCGCTTCACCCCGACCCGCGGCAACTTCGAGCTGTGGTCCTGGGTCTTCATGCGCGCCAGCGGCGTCCTGCTGCTCGTGCTCGTCTTCGGGCACCTGTTCGTCAACCTCATGCTGGGCGACGGCATCAGCGCGATCGACTTCGCATTCGTCGCCGGCAAGTGGTCGAGCCCGTTCTGGCAGGTCTGGGACATGCTGATGCTGTGGCTCGGCATGCTCCACGGCTTCAACGGGGTCCGCACGATCATCAACGACTACACCGAGCGTGAAGGCACCCGCTGGGTGCTCAAGACCCTGCTGGTCGTCGCGACGGTCTTCACGATCGTCCTCGGCACGCTGGTGATCTTCACGTTCGACCCGTGCATCGACCCGAACTCCACCCTCAGCGTCTGCACCCAGTAAGGACTAGAGCACCGATGCAGATCCACAAGTACGACGTCGTCATCGTCGGCGCAGGCGGTGCCGGCATGCGCGCCGCGCTCGAGTCGAGCAAGCGCGCCCGCACCGCCGTCCTCACCAAGCTCTACCCCACCCGCTCGCACACCGGTGCGGCGCAGGGTGGCATGTGCGCGGCCCTCGCGAACGTCGAGGAGGACAACTGGGAGTGGCACACCTTCGACACGGTCAAGGGTGGCGACTACCTCGTTGACCAGGACGCCGCGGAGATCATGTGCCGCGAGGCGATCGACGCCGTCATCGACCTCGAGAAGATGGGCCTGCCGTTCAACCGCACGCCCGAGGGCAAGATCGACCAGCGCCGGTTCGGTGGCCACACCCGCAACCACGGTGAGGCCGCGGTGCGCCGCTCGTGCTTCGCCGCAGACCGCACCGGCCACATGATCCTGCAGACGCTCTACCAGAACTGCGTCAAGCAGGACGTCGAGTTCTTCAACGAGTACTACGTGCTCGACCTGCTCATGAACACCGGGCCGGACGGCATCGAGCGCACCGCCGGCGTCGTCGCCTACGAGCTGGCCACCGGCGAGCTGCACGTCTTCCAGGCGAAGTCGGTCGTCTTCGCGACCGGTGGCGCCGGCAAGGTCTTCAAGACCACGTCCAACGCCCACACGCTCACCGGTGACGGCATGGGCGTGGCCTTCCGCCGCGGCCTGCCGCTGGAGGACATGGAGTTCTTCCAGTTCCACCCGACCGGTCTGGCCGGTCTCGGCATCCTGCTGTCGGAGGCGGCCCGCGGTGAGGGTGGCATCCTGCGCAACGCCGACGGCGAGCGGTTCATGGAGCGCTACGCCCCCACCATCAAGGACCTCGCCCCGCGCGACATCGTCGCCCGGTCGATGGCCAACGAGGTGCGCGAGGGCCGCGGCGCCGGCCCCAACAAGGACTACGTCCTGCTCGACCTGACCCACCTCGAACCGGCGCACATCGACGCCAAGCTCCCCGACATCACCGAGTTCGCCCGCACCTACCTCGGCGTCGAGCCCTACACCGAGCCGGTCCCGGTCTACCCGACGGCGCACTACGCCATGGGTGGCGTGCCGACCAACGTCGAGACCGAGGTGCTGCGCAACAACACCGACGTCGTGCCCGGCCTGTATGCCGCGGGCGAGGTCGCCTGCGTGTCCGTGCACGGCTCGAACCGCCTCGGCACCAACAGCCTCCTGGACATCAACGTCTTCGGGCGTCGCGCCGGCATCGCCGCCGCGGAGTATGCCGTGGACGCGCCCTGGGTGGAGCTGCCCGAGAACCCCGAGTGGCTGGTCGAGGGCATGGTCGAGGGCATCCGCAGCCGCGAGAGCGGCGAGCGGGTCGTCGACCTGCGCAAGGCGCTGCAGGAGACGATGGACCGCAACGTCCAGGTGTTCCGCACCGAGGCCTCGATGAAGGAGGCGCTGGGCGTGATCGAGGAGCTCAAGGAGCGCTACGCGAACGTCGTGGTGCAGGACAAGGGCAGGCGCTACAACACCGACCTGCTCGAGGCGATCGAGCTCGGCTTCCTCATCGAGCTCGCCGAGGTCATCACCCTCGGTGCCCTGGCCCGCAAGGAGTCCCGCGGTGGCCACTTCCGTGAGGACTACGAGGCTCGCGACGACGTCAACTTCATGCGGCACACCATGGCCTACCGTCCGCCGGTCGTCGACGGCGCTGCCGACGAGGACCGGGCGGCGCCGTTCGCCGACGAGGTCACCCTCGACTACAAGGCCGTGACCGTGACCCGCTACCAGCCGATGGAGCGCAAGTACTGATGACCGCCACCGCCACCAAGCCCAGCAGCGACGAGCAGAAGGCCGGCGCCGTCCCGACCTTCACCGTCACCCTGAAGGTCCAGCGCTACAACCCCGAGGTCGACGAGGCACCCCACTTCGAGACCTACGAGGTGACCGCGCACGCCACCGACCGCGTCCTCGACGCGCTGCACCAGATCAAGTGGGAGCAGGACGGCTCGCTGACGTTCCGCCGCTCGTGCGCCCACGGTGTGTGCGGCTCGGACGCCATGCGCATCAACGGCAAGAACCGCCTTGCCTGCAAGACGCTCATCAAGGACGTCAACCCGGACAAGCCGATCACGGTCGAGCCGATCAAGGGCCTGCCCCTCGAGAAGGACCTCGTGGTCGACATGGAGCCGTTCTTCGACGCCTACCGCGAGATCCAGCCGTTCCTCATCAACAACGGCCACGAGCCGACGCGCGAGCGCATCCAGAGCCAGGCCGACCGCGACCGCTTCGACGACACCACCAAGTGCATCCTGTGCGCCGCGTGCACGACGAGCTGCCCGGTCTTCTGGAACGACGGGCAGTACTTCGGTCCGGCCGCGATCGTCAACGCGCACCGCTTCATCTTCGACAGCCGCGACGACGGCGGCTCGCAGCGCCTTGAGATCCTCAACGACAAGGAAGGCGTGTGGCGCTGCCGCACCACCTTCAACTGCACCGATGCCTGCCCGCGCGGCATCCAGGTCACCAAGGCGATCCAGGAGGTCAAGCGGGCCCTCCTCACGAGCCGGTTCTGATCCGGGTCCAGCGCCGCCGCGAGGCGGTATGCCGCGGACGCCTGCGCAAGGCGGCCGCGGCATTGCTGTGTGCGGGCGCCGCCGCGGTCACCGGCGTGACCGCGGTCCCGCAGACTGCGCTGGCGGCCACGACCCCGCCACCGACGCCGGCTGCCACGACGACGGCCGGCAGGACACCGACGAAGACACCCACCCTGCCGGTGCCGAGGTCGACGGTGCAGCCCGACCTGTCGGTCGGCGGCGAGAAGCTGGCGTCGATGGGGGTCGTCACCGACCTGCCGGCGGGTGTGCCCGGTCCACCGACCCTGAAGAACGTGTCGTGGGTCCTGGCCGACCTCGACACCGGTGAGGTCATCGCGGCCAAGGCACCCCATGCCAAGCTGCTGCCCGCGAGCACCCTCAAGACCCTCACGGCACTGACGCTGATCCCCAAGGTGCCGCCCACCAAGGTCGTCAGGCCCACCCAGGCCGATGCCAACGCCGACGGCACCCGGGTCGGCCTGGTCCCCGGACTCCCCTACACCGCCAAGCAGCTCTTCCAGGCGCTGCTCATGTCGTCGGGCAACGACGCGGCATACGCCCTCGCCGGCGCAGGGGGCGGCCGCGCCGAGACACTCGCCGAGATGAACTCGATCGCCGCAGGCCTGGGCGCGCACGACACGGTCGCCAAGGACCCCTCCGGCCTCGACGCACCCGGCCAGACCAGCAGCGCCTACGACCTGGCACTGATCGGACGAGCGGCGTTGCAGCTGAAGGACTTCCGCACCTACGTCACGACAAAGCAGGCGGTCTTCCCCGGCGCCCTCGACGCCAAGACGAAGAAGCGCGGCACCTACAAGATCTCCAACCACAACACGCTGCTCTACAACTACCCCGGCACGATCGGCGTCAAGAACGGCTACACCGAAGCTGCCCACCGCACCTTCATCTCCGCCGTCACCCGGGGCGGGAAGACCTACCTGCTGAGCGAGATGTACGGCCTCGACAGCTCGTGGCGGCCCCAGGCTGCGATGTACGACTGGGCGTTCACGTACGGCGCGAAGGCCCGACCCGTCGGGCGGCTCGTCGACCCGGGAGAGGTCCCGACACCGCCGACCCCGACGCCGACGGCGACACCGACGACCCCAGCCAGCCCGGCGAGCCCGGACGCGGCCGGCCCGCTCGGCGCAGCAGGAGCGGCCGTGGCTCCCCCACGGCATACCGACCCGGCCTCGCCGGTCACGCTGACGTGGAAGGTGCACCCCGCCTGGGTGGCGGTCCCGGCAGCGGCGCTCGTGCTGCTGGCGGTGTGGCTCGGCGTGTGGCGGTCGCGGCGGCGTAGGCACCGCGGTCGGCACCGCTTCAGCGGCGCCTGACCAGCGCCCGTATGCCGCGTCGCGCGGTCCCCAGCGCGAACGCACCGACGGCGCCCAGGACTGCGCCGGCGGCCAGGGTCGCGCGGTCGCCCGCCCGCGGCCCGAAGGTGGGCAGCCCGGCGTCGGTGCGCTCCCGGTAGGTGGTCAGTGGCTCGGGGGCCGGCCCCTCCATCGCCTTGTGCTCCAAGCCATCGGTGGTCTCGCGTCCGGTGGTGGCGTCCAGGTCGTTGGCTGCCCAGGACGCCGACAGCAGGAGGGCCCGGGCGATGAAGTTGAGGTAGACCAGCAGCGCCGCGGGGATCGCGACTGCGGCCAGCGCGTTGTTGTTGAGCGTGCCGGACAGCAGCTGGGTGCTGAACACCTGGATCAGCGTGAGCAGCACACCGCCCGCGAGGGCGCCGTTGCGCAGCCCCGACCACGGCAGCGGCACACCCGACAGGAGCCGCAGCAGCAACGCGACGGTGAAGGTGTTGAGCAGCAGCTGGGCCACGATGCCGATGAGCGTGAACAGCCAGCCCTGACCGCCGAGCCCGACGAGGTCGGCGAGCCAGGACGCGGCGGCGTTGGCGGCCGTGGAGACCACGACCGACCCGAGGATGCCGAGACCGATGAGGATGAGCACGCCCAGGTCACGCAGCTTGGCCATGACGAAGTTGCCGGGCGAACCCTCGACACCGAAGATCGCACGGATGCCCTGACGGGTGCTGCTGAGCCAGCCGAGGCCACCCCACAGCAGCGTGGCCAGACCGGCGACGAACGTGATCGACAGCGTCCGGCCGCTCGGCACCGAGAGGGTGATGATGCCGTTGGGGTCGTCAGGGCTCTTCTTGACGAAGCCCGGCAGCTGCTCGTTGATCGCGTCGCGGATGTCGTTGATGAGGCCCGGCTGGTCGCGCAGGACGAGCCCGAAGACCGCGAACGCCAGCGCCAGCACGGGGAAGATCGACAGGAAGGCGACGTAGGAGATGCCGCCGGCGAGCAGCCCGCCGTTGTGGGTGTTGTAGCGGTCCCATGCGCGCCACAGCCCGGTTCGCTTGAGCCGGGCGAACCATTCCTTGATCGTCGTCATGAGCCGGTGCCCCCGTGGACGCCGCCGTTGTCGCCGCCGTTGAGGGCGAACCTGTGGGCCGGGCGCCAGACGGAGTCGGCGCCGTGCTCGTACAGGTGGAACTCGGTCACGTCGAAGCGGCACTCGAAGTCGGCGAGGTCGCTGAAGGCGAGGTCGAGCGCGTCCTCGGGCACGTGGTGGGCGACCGTGACGTGCGGGTGGTAGTAGAAGTCGAGCTGACGTTCCAGGGGTCCACGGCGCACCGCCCGCTCGAGCACCTCGCACTCAGCGAGCCCGCCGGACACCTGCACGAACACCACAGGTGACACCGGGCGAAAGGTGCCGGTGCCGCGCAGCACCATCGGGAACGCGTGTCCGGCGTGGGCCACCTCGCCCAGGTGCTGCACCACCTCGTCCATGGCCGCGTCGTCGACCTCGGTCGGCGGCAGCAGCGTCACGTGGGTGGGGATGGAGTCCGCGAGCGGGTCACCGTAGGACGCGCGCTTGGCCTGCAGCAGCTCGGCATACGGGGAGGGGATGGCGATGGAGACGCCGATGGTCGGCACGGTCGCGACCCTACCGAACGGCAGCGGACAGCAGGCCGACCCGCTCTCGCACGCGCGCCATGGTCGCGTGGGCCACCTCGCGGGCCCGGTCGGCGCCGTCGGCCAGGATGCGGTCGAGCTCGGCCTCGTCGGACAGCAATTCGCGCATGCGCTCCTGGAACGGGGTCAGCGCCTCGACGACCACCTCGGCGACCTCCTTCTTGAGGTCGCCGTAACCCTTGCCGGCGAACGAGTCGGCGACCTGCTGCACCGGCGTGCCGGACAGGACGGAGTGGATGACGAGCAGGTTGGAGACGCCCGGCTTGCCCTCGGGGTCGTAGCGGACCTCGGTGTCGGTGTCGGTGACGGCCGAGCGGATGTTCTTGGCGATCTTGGCCGGGTCCTGCATGAGGTCGATGAGGCCCTTGGGGCTCGAGCCGGTCTTGCTCATCTTCGCTTCGGGCTCCTGCAGGTCCATGATCTTGGCCGACTCCTTGACGATGTAGGCGTCGGGCACGACCAAGGTGTCGCCGAACCGGTGGTTGAACCGCTCGGCGAGGTCACGGGTGATCTCGAGGTGCTGGCGCTGGTCCTCGCCGACGGGCACGTAGGCCGCGTCGTACATGAGGATGTCGGCGGCCATGAGCATGGGGTAGGTGAGCAGGCCGACGTTGGCGTTCTGGCCCTTGGCGACCTTGTCCTTGAACTGCGTCATGCGCCGCGCCTCGCCGTCGGCGGTCAGGCAGTTCATCACCCAGCCGAGCTCGGCGTGCTCGGCAACATGGCTCTGGCAGAACACCGCCGACCGCTTGGGGTCGACACCGCCGGCGATGAACTGGGCCGCTGTCACGCGGGTGCGGCGACGCAGCACCTCAGGGTCGGTGGGCACGGTGAGCGCGTGCAGGTCCGCCACGAAGTAGAAGGCGTCGAAGTCGTCCTGCAGCTTCACCCAGTTGACCAACGCCCCGAGGTAGTTGCCGAGGTGGAGGCTGTCGCTGGTCGGCTGCATGCCGGACAGGATCCGGGGCAGCGCGGTGGGCGTGGACGAGTCAGACATGCCGACCATTGTGTCAGGAGGTGTGGACGCGTCTGCAGCGGCGCGGGTCGGCTGCGTAGGGTGGGTTCGTGAGCGACGGACCCGGCAGCGACTCCACCATGGTCGAACGGGTGGGTCGGCTATTCGAGCACACCTTCGACGCTGCCGCCGACGGTGTCTGGTCGGCTCCCGGCCGGGTCAACCTCATCGGCGAGCACACCGACTACAACGCGGGGCTCTGCCTGCCGATCGCGTTGCCGCAGCGCACCTTTGCGGCTGTCCGGCGTCGCGGGGACGGCCTCCTGCGCATGGTGTCCGACCTGGACGGCACCGTCGTCGAGGTCGAGCTGTCGGGCGTTGCCCCGGACCGTCCCGGTGGGTGGTCCGCCTATGTCGCCGGAGTGCCGTGGGCGCTGCGCGAGGCCGGGTATGCCGTGGAGTCCGGTTTCGACGTCGCCGTCACCAGTGCGGTCCCCGTGGGCGCCGGACTGTCGAGCTCGGCCGCGCTGGAGTGCGCGATGGGTGCCGCAGTCAGCGACCTGGCCGGGCTCGGGCTCCTGGCCGACGACGACGCCCGCGGCGCCCTCGCTGCAGCCTGTGTCAACGCCGAGAACACCATCGCCCAGGCGCCGACCGGCGGCATGGACCAGTCGGCCTCGATGCTCGGGCAGTCCGGCCACGCCCTGCTCCTCGACTGCCGCGACGGCTCGCACGAGCAGGTGCCGTTCGACCTGGCCAGCGCCGGGTTGTCCCTGCTCGTGGTCGACACGCGGGCGGAGCACGCACTCGTCGACGGGCAGTACGCCGAGCGCCGGGCGAGCTGCGAGCAGGCTGCCCGGGAGCTCGGTGTCCCGACGTTGCGCGAGGTGTCGGTGGACGGGCTCGACAGTGCGCTGTCGCGACTCTCCTCCGACCTCCTGCGCAAGCGAGCACGACACGTCGTCACCGAGATCGACCGGGTGGTCCAGGCGCGGGAGACGTTGCGGCGAGGCGACTTCGACGAGCTCGGCCGCCTGTTCCTGCAGTCCCACGCATCCATGCGCGACGACTTCGAGATCTCCGTCGACGAGCTGGACACGGTCGTCGAGACCGCCGTGGCTGCCGGTGCGCTGGGCGCACGGATGACCGGCGGCGGTTTCGGCGGGTCCGCGATCGCACTGGTCCGCGAGGACGCTGTCGACGAGGTCACCGCTGCGGTGACGGAAGCCTTCTCCCGCAAGGGTTTCCGCGCCCCCAACCCGTTCGCGGTGACCGCAGCGGACTCGGCCCACCGCGACACCTGACCGAGCACGTCCGCACTTGAGGCCAGCCGGGCCTCACCCGGACCCGAACACCAGTCGCGAGCGGGCCGAAGTCGCAGCCGTTCTCACCGCGCGGAGGTCAGAGCCTCACCGGCAGCAAAGACGTCGAGGACCACGTTGACGGCGCCGATCGCGCCGTTCTCAGCGGTGCTGAAGGTCGCCTGTCGGCCATCCGCGACCACCACACTCGCGCCACCCGCGACGGTGGCGCCGGAGGTGGGCGACAGCGCGATGGCGGTGCCTTCCGCGACGCCGAAGGCGAGCTGGGTCGGGTCCGCCATCGTCGCGGCATACAAACGGCCCCAACGGTATTCGCTCGTCAGGCTGGGAACGACACTCGCCGACACGAGGCCGAGTCCGGGCTGCCACTGCGCGTCGTCGGCACGGAACGCCGCGATGCCCTGGTCCTCCACGGTGCTCGAGGTCGGGTCGGCCTTGGGTGACCAGCGGGCACCCACCGCGGCCGCCATGTGGTCATCGGCCAGGAAGGCCGGTGCAGTCCGAGCAGCGTCGCTCACCCACCCGCGGAACGCGGCATCGCCCACGGCGGGCGCCAACGTGGTCGCGTCCGCTGCCGTCACCACGACCCCCGCCGCCCCAGCGAGGTCGGGGGCGGTCCAGCCCGGTCCGTAGGTCGAGGTGACGACCGATCCCTTCCACCCCGCCGTCTTGAGCGCCGCGGCATACGCCTGGGCGGTCGCGGTGTCCTCGGACGAAGCCGACACCACGACGATGCGCGACTGCTTCGGCGAGGCGACCGCGGCGGTCGCGGTCCGCACGAACGCCGGCAACGCGCCGTCCTTGACCGCACCGTCGAGCAGGCCGCCGCCGAGGTAGGTCGTCCCGGAACCGGGCGCCGCCGGCGCGCGCCACCCGGTCGGGGCGGGCGCCGCGACGGGGGCACCGTCGATGCTCGGGGTGCGCGTGGTCAGGTCGTATGCCGCCGTGCCCGGCGTGAGCAGGTGCGTCAGCACGTTGCGCGCCGAGAGCAGCGACTGCGGGCCGACCCAGGAGTGGGTGGCACCCAAGGTCTCGAAGTCGACGACCGCCGCCGAGCTCGCACCGAAGACGCCGCTCAGCGTCGTGTCGTCGTCCACCCGCACACCGGTCGCGTAGTCGACGCCGACCCCGAGACGGGACGCCCCGGCATACCTCTCGTCGCTCGTGGCGACCGTCGACAGCAGCCGACCGAACCGGCCACGCTGGTAGAAGTGCTGGTCGAAGATCGCCCGCTGCGAACCGAAGGACAAGCCGCGCTCGAGGTCCGCGTCGTCACCCCACCACATGAGGGTGCTGTCCCGGCGAAGCCCCTCGGCCGGTCCGAGCTGGCCCGTGAACCCGTTGATCATGCTGCGTGACTCGACCGCGGCGCCGGCACTCGTGCCGCCCAGCGCGACGCCCCGCGACACGGCGCGTTCCATCGCCTGCTCGGCGGGCGAGCCGGCCAGCACCTTCATGGCGATGCCCTGGTCGCCGCCGAGCACGTAGATGCCGTCGGTGGAGGCCGCGTCGAAGATCGTGCTGTTGGCCGGGTCCATCGCGTCCTTGCGGTTGAGCAGGACGGCGAGCGTGGCGGTGCAGCCGGTGTAGGGCGGCGGCACGACCGCATCGCACGCGGCGTCGATCTGGTCGGTGCGCTGCTGGGCGAGGACGAGGTTCTCGGCACGGTCCTTGGACTTGTCGCCGTACGAGCTGGGCACGACGACGAGGTCGACGGTCGGGCCGCTCGCCCCCTCGGCGGCGATGCGCGAGAAACCCTCGAGCGATGGCGTCTCGTACCCACCGCCGATCGGCACGAGCGTCCCGGTGGGCGGCGCCGCCCCGGCGGGTGCGACCGCGACGACGGCGGGCACCACGAGGGTGACGGCACAGGCGGACAGGGCGGTGCGGACGGTGCGCCTCATGCAGGCACGGTAGTCCGGTTCGGTCGCCCGCAGGGCGCTGAGCAGCGACTTTTCGGTGGGCGGACTCGTCGACGGACGCGACGACCTCAGCGGAGGTCGTAGTCCGCGACCACCGCCGCGTGGTCGGACCAGCGCTGGTCGTATGCCGCCGCGCGGCCGGCCCACGCGGTCGTCGCCCGCCGGGCGAGTGGCGCACTCGCGAGCTGGTAGTCGATGCGCCAGCCGGCGTCGTTGTCGAACGCCTTCCCGCGCCACGACCACCACGTGTACGGGCCGGGGCCGGGGCCGTGGTGGGCCCGGTGCACGTCGACCCAGGCGCCATCGGCGAACCAGCGGTCGAGGTAGGCCCGTTCGTCGGCGAGGAACCCGGACTTCTTGAGGTTGCCCTTCCAGTTCTTCAGGTCGTGCTCGTGGTGGGCGATGTTGAGGTCGCCGGTCACGACCGCGAGCGCACCCGCCGCGGTCCACGCCTCGACGCGGGCCGTCAGCGCGTCGAGGAAGCGGTACTTCTGCGCCTGCCGGTCGGTGCCGGCCTCCCCGGTGTGGACGTAGGTCGACACGACCGTCACGACCCCGGCCGGGGTGTCCAGGTCGGCCTCGACCCAGCGCCCAGCGCCGTCGAACTCACGGGGCCCGACCGATGTCGAGACCCGCAGCTGGGGGTCACGGCTGACGACCGCGACACCGGCGCGCCCCTTGGACTGCGCCTCGGTGTGCGCGACGTGCCACCCCTCGAAACCACCCTCGTCGAGCGCCGCCCGCAGCTGGTCGTCGCTGGCCCGCACCTCCTGCAGGCACAGCACGTCGGGCTGCTGCTCGGCCAGCCACTGCATGCCCCCTCGGCGGGCAGCGGCTCGAATCCCGTTGACGTTGGCGCAGATCAGTCGCACCCGCCCTATTCTCCGTGTCGCCTCCGAGCCGCCCGCACTAGGGTGCCGACCATGAGCGACGACGCCGCCGACCGCCCGAGCACCTCCACGTCGACCGCCCCGGCGGCGACCGCACCGACCGCCAGCCGCGAGGGTGACACCACGACGACCTCGACCGACACCACCACGGTGACCACCACGCCGGCACCGCCGAAGGACGACCTCGTCACCACCCAGCACACGCTGGCGATCGGCCGCCGCAAGCTGCGCTACAGCGCCACGACCGGCCGCGTCGTGCTGCGCGAGGAGGTCTTCGAGGACGACGTGTTCAAGGGGCTGCGCGCCAAGGCCGAGCTCAACCTCACGGCATACGTCGCCGACGTCCCCGAGGGGACCAACCGGCCGGTGACGTTCGCCTTCAACGGCGGCCCCGGGTCGAGCTCGGTGTGGCTGCATCTCGGGCTGCTCGGCCCGCGACGCGTCGACTCCGGCGACGTCGGTGACCTCACGCCCCCGCCCTATGCACTGGTCGACAACCCGCAGTCGCTGCTCGCGGTCTCCGACCTCGTCTTCATCGACCCCGTCTCGACCGGCTACTCGCGTGCGGTCGAGGGCGGCAAGGCCAAGGACTTCCACGGGTTCACCAAGGACATCGAGAGCGTCGGCGAGCTGATCCGGCTCTGGACCAGCCGCGAAGGCCGTTGGCTCTCACCGAAGTTCGTCGCCGGCGAGTCCTACGGCACCATCCGCGCATCCGCCCTCGCCGAGCACCTGCAGTCGCACTACGGCCTCTACCTCAACGGCATCATGCTCATCAGCTCGGTGATCGACCTCGACACCGTCGAGTTCGACTACCGCAACGACCGCGCCTACGTCGACTACCTGCCGACCTACGCCGCGACGGCGCACTACCACGGCAGGCACGGCCGCAAGGCGCTCAAGACGGTGCTCGCCGAGGCGCAGGAGTATGCCGAGCGCGACTACCCGTGGGCGCTGGCCCGCGGATCGCGCCTCACCAAGGCCGAGCGGGCCGAGCACGTCTCACGTCTCGCCGGGCTGATCGGTCTGTCCGAGGACTACGTCGACCGCGCGGACCTGCGGGTCGAGCACGTCCATTTCTTCACCGAGCTGCTGCGTGACCGGGGGCTGGCCGTCGGTCGCCTCGACTCGCGGTTCACCGGCCCGCTGGCCCACGGCAACGCCGCCACGTGGGACGCGGACCCGTCGATGGACGCGATCGGCGGCCCCTACACCGCCGCCCTCAACCACTACCTGCGCGAGGAGCTCGGCTACCGCCAGGACCTGCCCTACACGACGAGCTCGAGCCGGGCGTTCAAGGAGTGGAGCTTCAAGGAGTTCGAGGGCAAGCCGGTCGACGTCAGCGGCAAGCTCGCGCGGGCGATGCGCGCCAACCCGCACCTGCAGGTCCACGTGTCCTACGGCTACTACGACGGAGCCACCCCCTACTTTGCGGCCGAGGACGCCATGGCCCACCTCGACATCCCGGCCGAGCTGCGCGCCAACCTGCACCACGACTACTACGACGCCGGCCACATGATGTACGTCCACGAGCCCAGCCGGCTGCAGCAGTCCGCCGACCTCGCCGCGTTCGTGGAGAGCGCCAGCAACCAGTGACCCCGCCCGGGCCTTGCGTCCGCGTGGGCGGTGGCTGTGGCCGCCACCCACGCCGACGCAACGGGGCACCGACGTGACCGCCGGCCGGTATGCCGTGGGCGCGATGGGGGTGCGCGTCGTCACCGAGGTGAGTGGTGACCGCGCGGCCGAGGTGCTCGACCGGCTGCCGTCGCTGTGGGAGTACTGCCCGGCCGACGATCTCCCCGAGGACGCACCGACCGTGACGGTCGAGGTCGTCCACGTCTCTGACGAGGCGACCGGTCGCGCGGCCGACGCGGCCGGCCAGGTCTCACGGCGGCATGCCGACGACCTCCTGCAGGTCCTCACGCAACGCATCACGGTGGCGGCCATCGACGCCCTCGCCGGCCGCGTGCACCTGCTGCATGCGGCGGCCCTCGCCGACCCGGGCACCGGGATCGCGCACGCGTTCGTCGCCCCCGGTGGCACCGGAAAGACGACGCTCGTGCGCACCCTCGGCCCCGGGTTCGCCTACGTCACCGACGAGACCGTCGCCGTCGCCGACGACCTCACCGTCAGCCCCTACCCCAAGCCGCTGTCGATCCGCCGCACGCCGGGCAGCCTGCTCAAGGACGAGACCCCACCGCGCGCGCTGGGCCTCACGCCATCGGCAGGTCCCGTGCGGCTGGGCGCCGTGTGGCTCCTCGACCGGCGCGAGGACCACGACGGACCACCGGCGGTCCGGCTGCTCGACCCGCTCGACGCCGTGGTCGCCCTGACCCAGCAGGTCTCCCACCTCGCCGTGATGGACCGCCCGCTCCAGCGCCTGGCTGCCGTCGTCGACGCCGTCGGTGGCCTGCGGCGGGTGACCTACCGCGACGCGACCGACCTGCGGCACCTCCTCGGCGAGGACGCCGCGTCATGAGGGTGCGCGCGGTGCCGCCGACCGACCGCATCGACCACGAGGGTGAGGCGGTCGTGCTCATCGACGACCAGGTGGTGCGGCTCAGCGCCCTGGCGACCACCCTGCTCGACCTCGCCGCCACGTGGCGCGCGTCCGAGGACCTCACCGCGGCGCTGGTCGCCGCTTTCGGGCCGCCACCGGACGGTGCCGACCCCGGCCACGCCACTGCGCTCGTGCTCGAGCAGCTCGCCGCGCTCGGCCTGCTCGAGGTGGACGAAACCGCTCCGTGACCCGCCGCGCGGTGCGTCGCCGTGGGCAAACCGGCGAAGGTACGCCACAGTGGTGCCGATGTGGGCCGGACGGTCCACACGGTTGGACAAGGAGCAGGGCATGGACACACCCCCTCTGCAGCGGCGGATGCTCGCCGAGGCGCTGGGCACCTTCTGGCTCGTGTTCGGCGGGTGCGGCAGCGCAATCTTCGCCGCGAAGTTCCTCGCGCCCAACATCACGGCCGGCGGGGCCGCCGTGCAGCTCGGCATCGGCTTCCTCGGTGTCGCGCTGGCCTTCGGCCTCACCGTCCTGACGATGGCCTACGCCGTGGGCTTCGTCTCCGGCGCGCACTTCAACCCGGCCGTGACGCTCGGCGTCGCCGTTGCCCGGCGGTTCCCCTGGAAGGACGTCCCGGCCTACTGGATCGCGCAGGTCGTCGGCGGACTCGTTGCGGGCCTGGCCCTGTGGGGCATCGCGCGCGGCGTCCCCGGCTTCGAGGTCACCGGCAACCTCGCTGCCAACGGCTACGGCGACCACTCTCCCGGCGGCTACACGCTGACCGCCGTCCTGGCCGCCGAGGCGATCCTCACCGCATTCTTCCTCTACGTCATTCTCGGCGTCACCGATGATCGGGCCCCGGTCGGCTTCGCCCCACTCGCGATCGGTCTCGCGCTGACGCTGATCCACCTCATCTCGATCCCGATCAGCAACACCTCGGTCAACCCGGCCCGCTCGACCGCCGTCGCGTTCTTCAACGGCAACGGGGCGCCGGGGCAGCTGTGGGCGTTCTGGCTGGCGCCGCTGGTCGGCGCGGCCATCGCGGGCGCGACCTACCACCTCGTGACCGGCGTCGACCGTCGGGCCGAGGACATCACCGGTGTGTCGGACCCCGAGCTCGCGGAGGACCAGGCCCTCTGAAGGCCCCGCCTCCACCACGCCGCGGGTATGCCGCCGTGCCCGAGTCGGGCACGGCGGCATACCTTTGCCTGCCCCCGGGTCGGGCCATAGCCTGAGCGCGCCTGGAGTCCGCTAGGATTTCTCTTGACGTCAAGATAATCCGTCCACCACAGCGAGGAGCGTCGACGCGCACCATGGCCAAGATCATCTACACCTTCACCGACGAGGCGCCGATGCTGGCGACCTACTCGTTCCTGCCGGTCATCGAGTCGTTCGCCGGCACGGCCGGGGTCGACGTCGAGACCCGCGACATCTCGCTCGCCGGACGCATCATCGCGGCCTTCGACGACAAGCTGCCCGAGGACCAGCGGATCGGTGACGCGCTCGCCGAGCTGGGCCAGCTGGCGACCACGCCCGAGGCCAACATCATCAAGCTGCCCAACATCTCGGCCTCGGTGCCGCAGCTGAAGGCCGCGATCAAGGAGCTCCAGGCCCAGGGCTACGCACTCCCCGACTACCCCGACGAGCCGGCCTTCGACGACGAGAAGGACACGCGGGCCCGTTACGACGCGGTCAAGGGCAGCGCGGTGAACCCCGTTCTGCGCGAAGGCAACTCGGACCGCCGCGCCCCCCTCGCGGTGAAGAACTACGCCCGCAAGCACCCCCACTCGATGGGTGCGTGGACCGGCGACTCCAAGACCACCGTGGCCACGATGGGCAAGGACGACTTCCGCAGCAACGAGCAGTCGGTGGTCATGCCCGCCGACGACACCCTGTCGATCCAGCACGTCACCGACGACGAGGTGAAGGTGCTCAAGGACGGCCTCAAGGTACTCGAGGGTGAGGTCGTCGACGCCACCGTCATGCGGGCCGCAGCGCTCGACGCGTTCCTCGCCGACCAGGTCGCGCGCGCCAAGGCCGACGACCTTCTCTTCTCGGTGCACCTCAAGGCCACGATGATGAAGGTCTCGGACCCCATCATCTTCGGGCACGTCGTGCGCGCGTTCTTCCCGAAGACGTTCACGCAGTACGGCGCCGACCTCGCCGAAGCCGGCCTGTCGCCCAACAACGGACTCGCCTCCATCCTCGACGGGCTCGCCGGCCTGCCGAACGGTGAGGAGATCCGGGCCTCGATCGAGGCCGAGATGGCCGACGGCCCTCGGCTCGCGATGGTCAACTCCGACAAGGGAATCACGAACCTGCACGTGCCCAGTGACGTGATCGTCGATGCCTCCATGCCGGCGATGATCCGCACGTCCGGCCACATGTGGGGCCCGGACGGCGAGGAGGCCGACACCCTGGCCGTCATCCCGGACAGCTCGTACGCCGGCGTCTACCAGGCCGTCATCGACGACTGCCGCGCGAACGGCGCGTTCGACCCGACCACCATGGGCTCGGTGCCCAACGTCGGCCTCATGGCGCAGAAGGCCGAGGAGTACGGCAGCCACGACAAGACCTTCGAGATCACCGAGCCCGGCCGGGTGCAGGTCGTCAACTCCGCGGGCGAGGTGCTGCTCGACCACGAGGTGCAGCAGGGCGACATCTGGCGCGCCTGCCAGACCAAGGACGCCCCGATCCGCGACTGGGTCAAGCTGGCCGTAACCCGTGCCCGCGCGACGGGCGACCCGGCCGTCTTCTGGCTCGACGAGTCGCGGGCCCACGACCGCAACCTCATCGCCAAGGTCAAGGAGTACCTCGGCGACCACGACACCGAGGGCCTCGACATCCGGATCATGTCGCCGGTCGAGGCCGCGACCCTCTCGGTCGAGCGGATCCGCAAGGGAGAGAACACGATCTCGGTCACCGGCAACGTGCTGCGTGACTACAACACCGACCTCTTCCCGATCCTCGAGCTCGGCACCTCGGCCAAGATGCTGTCGGTCGTGCCGCTCATGAACGGCGGCGGCCTGTTCGAGACCGGCGCCGGCGGCTCGGCGCCCAAGCACGTGCAGCAGCTGGTCAGCGAGAACTACCTGCGCTGGGACAGCCTGGGCGAGTTCATGGCGCTGGCCGAGAGCTTCCGGCACGAGGCCGACGCCGACGACAACGCCCGCGCGCGGGTCCTGGCCGACACCCTCGACCGCGCCACCGAGACGCTGCTGGGCGAGAACAAGTCGCCGGCGCGCAAGGTGGGGCAGATCGACAACCGCGGCAGCCACTTCTACCTCGCGCTCTACTGGGCACAGGAGCTGGCGAAGCAGACCGACGACGCCGAGCTCGCGGCCGCGTTCAAGCCCGTGGCTGAGGCGCTCACCACCAACGAGGCCACGATCAACGAGGAGCTGCTCGCCGTCCAGGGCAACCCCGCGGACATCGGCGGCTACTACCGCCCCGACCCGGCCAAGGCGTCGCAGGTCATGCGCCCGTCGGCCACCTTCAACGAGGTGCTCGCGCGGCTGACCGACAGCTGAGCGACAGCTACCGGCACTCTCCCGGGATGCCGGGGGCGCGGCATGTCGCGCCCCCGGCATCCCGCAGCGTGGGAGCCAAAAGTTGAGGCCCGGACCATCGGGGGGAAATGGTCCGGGCCTCCGTCCTGGGCAGGGGGTCTCAGGACGCCTGCGCCAGCCGCGGAGCCAGTGCACCGACTCGGGCTGCGAGGTCTTCGTAGGCCGCGTCGAAGGCGGCGGGTGTGCCCCTGCGCACCGGGTCGGGCACCGACCAGTGCGCCCACCCGAGCCCGCCGAGCTCTTCGTGGGCGCGGTCGCAGACGGTGACCACGAGGTCGTCGTCGCGCAGCGCCTGGTCGAGGTGTTGCGGCGCCACCTGGGGCAGCGGGAGGCGGTGGCGGCGAGCGGTGGCCACGATGCCGGGGTTGATGCGCTCCCCTGGGTGGGTGCCCGCCGAGGCGGCATCGATGGGGCTCGCCTGCCGCCAGAGCGCCGCGGCGAGGTGGGACCGGGCGCTGTTGGCGGTGCAGACGAACAGCACCCGCCGCGGCAGGCGGTCCGGCAGCACCGGCGCGGTGGTGGGGTCGAGTCCGGGCATCCGGGCCGCCGGGCCCAATGCGAGGTACGAGCGGCGTCGGTCACCCTCGGACCGGCGCCGCACCACGAGACCGGCCCGTTCGAGCGTGCGCAGGTGGAAGGCCAGCAGGTTGGAGGGCACGCCCAGCGCGGCCCCCGCCTCCGAGGCGGTGAGGTTGCCGATCGTGAGCAGGTCGACCAGCTGCAGCCGCGTTGCGTCGGCCAGCGCGGCGTGCACTCGCACCCGCGCGGCAAGCCCGCCAGCGTGATCCCCGACCATTGCCTCAATGGTGGCTGAGGCAATGTCGGCGAGTCAACCTGCCCCCGGACCGGTCGGCCGGCCTTCGGGTGGCAGGATGTCGAAAACTGTTTACGCTCAGGGGGTATGCCGCGTGGAAAACTTTCACAGCCCGCGTCGCCTCGCACCTCGCTCGCGACCCCGCCCCTCACCCGCCGGGCGGTCCTTGGCGCCGGAGCCGCCGTGGCGGCCACGCTCGTGACCGCGCCCGGTGCGGCCTCCGCGAGTGGCGGCCCCGCGGCATACCCGCGTCTCGGCGAAGGCGCAGCGCCACCCTCCTCACCGAGCCCGCGACACATCGAGTTCCACGCCTGGCGGGGGCAGCACCTGCGCAAGGGCAGCCACGACGGCACTCGGGTGGGGCGAGCCGGGCTGACCATCGACCACGCCACCGGCAGCCGCTCGTACACCGATCCGTACGGCGACGGGACCGCTGTCGAGTACGACACGGCGACGTGGACCTCGCCGGTCGTGGCCCCGCCGTTCCCGCTCACCGAGCTGATCGCCTCGTGGAACGCCTCCACTCCGGACGGCACGTGGCTCGAGGTGCTGGTGCGCGGGACCGCCGAGGACGGCACGCTCACCGGGTGGTACGTCCTGGGCCGCTGGGCCAGCGACGACCCGGCCGACGGCGGCGCAATCCACCGCACGTCGGTCGGGCGACAGGGCACCGAGCACGCCACCGTCTACGTCGACACCCTGGCCACGCTGAACGACCACGTGCTGCGCGACTGGCAGCTGCGGGTCGTGCTGTTGCGGCGGGTGGGGTCGACGGCGAGCCCTTCGGTCACCCTCCTGGGTGCGGTCGCCTCGAACCTGCCGAGCGACCCCACCGTGGCGACAAGTGCCCCGGCCGGCGTCGTGCGCACGCTCGACGTGCCGACCCTGTCGCAGGAGGTGCACATCGGCCACTACCCCCAGTGGGACAACGGTGGCGAGGCCTGGTGCTCGCCCACCTCGACGTCAATGGTGTTGGGGCACTGGGGAGTTGGGCCCTCGCCGGCCGACCTCGCGTGGGTCGACCCACCCGTCGATGCCACCGTCGACTTCGCGGCCCGGAACGTCTTCGACTACCGCTACGACGGCGCGGGCAACTGGCCCTACAACACGGCGTATGCCGCGGAGTTCGGGCTCGAGGGCTTCGTCACCCGGCTGCGTTCGCTGCGGGAGGCGGAGGCCTTCATCGCGGCCGGCATCCCGCTGGTGGCGTCGGTGTCGTTCGAGAAGGAGGACATGGACGGCGCGGGCTACGGGACCAACGGGCACCTGCTCGTCATCGCCGGGTTCGCGCCCAACGGTGATGTCGTCGTCAACGACCCGGCGTCGCACCTCATCCCGGACAACGACCAGGTGCGCGTCACCTACCGCCGCGACCAGTTCGAGAACGCGTGGGTGCCCCACTCGGGTGGAACGGTCTACGTGATGCGGCCCCGGAAGGTGAAGCTGCCCAAGGCGCCGCGCGAAGCCAACTGGTGACGTCGCTGGCCGGCGCGGTTCAGTCTGCCAGCGGCAGCTTGAAGCCGGTGTGGCTGGGGACGAACCCGAGCCGCTCGTAGAACCGGCGCGCGTCGGCCCGAACGGCATTGCTCGTCAGCTGGACCACGCGCGCGCCCCGGCTCCGGCTCTCCTGCACCGCCCACTGGACCATCTGCCCACCGAGGCCGCTGCCGCGTCGGTCGGCGGCAACGCGCACCGCCTCGACCTGCGCGCGCCACGCGCCCTGGTGCGAGATCCCGGGGATGAACGTCAGCTGCAGGGTGCCCACGACCTCGCCGTCGTCGTCGAGGACGACGAGCAGCTGGTGCGGGTCGGCGTCGATGGCGGCAAGACCGCGCCGGTATGCCGTGAGGTCACCCTCGTCCTCGCGGGTCGCCCCCAGCTCGTCGTCGGCGAGCAGCCGCACGATGGCTGGCAGGTCGGCCTCGGTCGCACGGCGCACGACGACCTCGCGACCGGCGTCGTCGAGGGTGGCGAGACGGTCGCCCGAGTCGGGCACGGCGGCATACCGGTCGCCGTCGAAGGTGGTGCGACCGGTGAACGCGAGCGCACGCTCGAGCTTGAGCCGTGAGCTCGGGCCGAGGTCGTCCGGAAGGGAGTCCGGGTCGAACCACGCCACCTGGGTGAGCTCGCCATCACCGACGGCGGGTTCGCCCGACACGTGGCTGCACAGGAAGCAGACGTCGAGGTACTGGGACCGGTCGCCGTTCGGGTAGGTCATCTGGGGCAGGGTCCACACCGACACGACCGAGTCCACGGCCACGACAACGCAGGTCTCCTCCTCGATCTCGCGGGCGAGGCCCTCCGCGGGCTGCTCGCCGGGCTCGAGGATCCCGCTCGGGACCGACCACAGACCGGTGTCGGACCGGCGACCGAGGAGCACCTGGCCGGCGCCATTGCGCACGACCCCGGCGACGCCGGAGAGGAAGAGCAGGTCGGTCCCGATCTTCTCTCGCAGCGACACGATGAAATCGGGAGTGGGCACCACACCACCCTACGAGGCCATCAGGTCAGAGTCGTGTTCTCGCCGCGACACGGGCGCTGCCGGGAAGTAGCGTCGGGCCATCCGCCGGTCCGCACCCGAGTTCGGAGTCGATGATGCCCCAGCGCCGCCGTGCCACGCCTGCCCTCGCCGCCACCGCAGCGGCCACCGTCCTGGCGTCATGCCTCGTCAGCCAGTCGGCGACCGCCGCACCCCAGCCGGCCGTGGCCGGTGCCACCGGGCCGGTCGTCGTCGACGGCCAGAGCCAGCCGGTGTTCAACGCCGACCCGAGCTCGTGGATCCGCCAGGAGCTGTGGGTCGAGACCGAGTCCGACTCCGACCGGGACGGGCGCCTGGACCGGGTGCACGTGTCGTTGGCGCGACCGGCCGAGACGGCCAACGGCGTCAAGGTGCCAGTCATCTACGAGGACAGCCCCTACTACGCCGGCCTGGCGAACGCGAGCAACTGGGACGTCGACCACGAGCTCGGCAACCCGCCGTCATCACGCCCCGCCACCCCGCCCTTCACCGCCCGCAGCACCAGCCCGATCATCAGCCGCGGCTACGAATCCGCCTGGATCCCAAGGGGATTCGCGGTGGTTCACTCTGAGTCGCCCGGCACGGGGCTGTCGGACGGCTGCCCCACGAGCGGTGGCCGCAACGAGACGCTCGGCGGCAAGGCAGTCGTCGACTGGCTCGGCGGCCGCGCCAAGGGCTTCGCCACGCGGGGCGCGCAGGAGCCGGTGCCGAGCCCGACGTGGACCACGGGCAACGTCGGTATGACGGGCACGTCCTACAACGGCACGCTGCCCATCGCCGTCGCGACCACCGGCGTCCCGAACCTCAAGGCGATCGTGCCGGTGTCGGCCATCTCGAGCTGGTACGACTACTACCGCTCGCAGGGGCTGGTGCGGGCTCCGGGCGGCTACCAGGGCGAGGACCTCGACGTGCTCGCCGACGCCGTCCTCACGCGTTCGGACCGTCCGGTCTGCCAGCCGGTGCTCGACGAGATCGCCCGAGAGCAGGACCGCGTCACCGGTGACTACTCGCCGTTCTGGGCCGAGCGCGACTACATGCGCGACGTGGGCAAGGTTCGGGCGGCGACGCTGGTGGCCCACGGCTTCAACGACTTCAACGTCATGACCAAGAACGCCGCCCAGTTCTACGCGGCCCTGCGCGCCCAGGGCGTGCCGCACCAGGTCTACTGGCACCAGGGCGGTCACGGCGGGCCGCCGACGGACACGCTCATGAACAAGTGGTTCACCCGCTACCTCTGGGACGTCCAGAACGGTGTCGAGCGCGACCCCCGCGCCTGGGTGGTGCGTGAGGGCGCCAGCCGGCAGGACCCGACGCCGTATGCCGAGTGGCCGGTGCCCGGGTCGGCACCCGTCACGCTGCGGCCCGGCGGCGACGGGTCAGCGGTCGGCACCCTGACCACCGGAACCCGGTCGAAGGCCGACCAGCGCATCGTGGACGACGCGTCCGTGCCGCTGGACACCTTGGCAGCGGCGCAGTCCTCGCCGCTCGCCCGCGACACCCACCTCAGTGGCACCCCGTCGGTGACCCTGACGGCCCGGTACAGCGCACCGCGGATGAACCAGTCGGTGGCGCTCGTGTCGTACGCGCCGGACGGCACCCCCACCGTGCTGACCCGCGGCTGGGCCGACCCCCGCAACCGCACCTCGCTGTCGCGGGAGAACCCGGTCAACGCCAACCAGCCCGTGCGCACGACGGTCAACCTGCAGCCCAAGGACTCGATCGTGCCGGCCGGCTCCCGGCTCGGGATCGTCATCTACTCCAGCGACAACGAGTTCACGGTACGCCCCGCCCCCGGCGGCACCGTAGCCGTCGACCTCAAGCGCACCACCGTCACGCTGCCGGTCGTCGGCGGCCGCCTCTGACTCGGGTGGCCGCACCCCCTGCCAGACCCTTTGCTAGCGTCGGGTGCGAGCAGCGAAGACGCGCCCACGCGGCATACCCCCTCGCTGCCGGACCCGAACTCGGCAAGAAGGGCACACCCGTGAGCACAACCCCCGTCAAGGTCGCCGTGACCGGCGCCGCCGGCCAGATCGGCTACAGCCTCCTGTTCCGCATCGCCAGCGGTGCGATCTTCGGCCCGGACACCCCCGTCGAGCTGCGGCTCCTCGAGATCACGCCGGCCCTCAAGGCGCTCGAGGGCGTCGTCATGGAGCTCGACGACTGCGCGTTCCCGACGCTGGCGAAGGTCGAGATCGGCGACGACGCGGAGAAGATGTTCGACGGCGTCAACCACGCCCTGCTCGTCGGCGCCCGCCCGCGCGGCCCCGGCATGGAGCGCGGCGACCTGCTCGAGGCCAACGGTGGCATCTTCGCCCCGCAGGGCAAGGCCCTGAACAAGGTCGCGGCCGACGACATCCGCGTCACGGTGACCGGCAACCCGGCCAACACCAACGCCCTCATCGCCATGAGCAACGCGCCCGACATCCCGCAGGAGCGGTTCGCGGCGCTGACCCGCCTGGACCACAACCGCGCGATCTCCCAGCTCGCCGCCAAGCTCGGCGTCCCGGTCACCGAGATCCGCAAGATGACGATCTGGGGCAACCACTCCGCGACCCAGTACCCCGACCTGTTCCACGCCGAGGTCGGTGGCAAGAACGCCGCCGAGGCCGTGAACGACCAGGAGTGGCTGGAGAACACCTTCATCCCCACCGTCGCCAAGCGCGGCGCCGCGATCATCGAGGCGCGCGGCGCGTCCTCCGCTGCGTCGGCTGCGTCGGCCACGATCGACCACGTCCGCGACTGGGCGCTCGGCACCCCGGATGGTGACTGGGTGTCGATGTCGGTCGTCTCCGACGGCTCCTACGGCGTGCCCGAGGGGCTCATCTCCTCGTTCCCCGTGACCGTCAAGGACGGCAAGTGGGAGATCGTCCAGGGCCTGGACATCGACGACTTCTCGCGGGGCAAGATCGATGCGTCCACGGCCGAGCTGGCCGAGGAGCGCGAGGCCGTCAAGGGCCTGGGCCTGATCTGACGCGCGGGGCGCCTTCCGCGAAACGGCGGTTGGGCGGCACACAGCCAGCCATTGCTGGTGCGTATGCCGCGCAACCGCCGTTTGTCGTCGGTCGTCAGCCCGGCGGGCGCAGGTCGACGACGCTGGTGATGAACACCAGCGCGACGGCGAACCCGACCAGCACGGTGACGTCAGTGAACCTCGAGCGGACCGCGAGCCCGCCGGCTTCCTCTTTGGGCAGCACCAGTCGGATGATCGCGCCGAGGCCGGCTGCGGCCGCGAGCAGGTAGCCGCCGAGCAGGATCCGGTCGAAGGCGTAGGCGAGCAGACCCAGCGCGAAGAGGGGGGCGACCACCCACCACCAGCCGAGCTTGGGCGTCGCCACGGCGGTCTCCGTCAGGCGTCCGCGCCGAGGGCTGCGGTGCCGGCGTCGTCGGCTGCGCGTTCAGCCGCCGCGACGATGTTGGACAGGAGCATGGCGCGGGTCATCGGACCGACGCCGCCGGGGTTGGGGCTGACCCAGCCGGCCACGTCGCGGACGTCGGCGGCGACGTCACCGGCAACCTTGGACTTGCCGTCCTCGGCGATGATGCGGCTGACGCCGACGTCGAGCACGGCGGCCCCGGGCTTGACCATGTCGGCGGTGATGAGACCGGGCTGGCCGGCTGCCGCCACGACGATGTCGGCCTGGCGGACTTCGGCGGCCAGGTCACGAGTTCCGGTGTGGCACAGGACAACCGTGGCGTTCTCGGAACGACGGGTCAGCATGAGCCCGAGCGGGCGCCCGACGGTGATGCCGCGTCCGACGATGGCGACGCGAGCCCCGGCGATCGGCACGTCGTAGCGGCGCAGCAGCTCGATGCAGCCGGCCGGCGTGCACGGCAGTGGGGCGTCCTTGCCGAGCACCAGCCAGCCGAGGTTGGTGGGGTGCAGGCCGTCGACGTCCTTGCTGGGGTCGACGCGCGACAGCAGCGCGAACTCGTCGAGGCCGGTCGGCTGCTGCACGAGGAACCCGGTGCACTCGGGGTCGGCGTTGAGCTCGTCGATGACGGCCTCGACCTCGGCCTGCGGCGTCCCGGCGGGCAGGTCGCGGCGGATCGAGGTGATGCCCACCTCAGCGCAGTCCTTGTGCTTGGCGTTGACGTACCACTTGCTGCCCGGGTCGTCACCGACGAGCACCGTCCCGAGCCCGGGGACGATGCCCCGCTCGCGCAGTGCGGCCACCCGCCCGCGCAGCTCGTCCTTGATGGTCGCCAGGACCGCTGAACCGTCGAGGATGCCTGCCGTCACGGTCGCCCATCCTGCCATGTCACCTCGCGGCTGCCGCGAGCGCCTCGAGCGCTGCGGTGAAGCACTCGGCGGGCGGGTTCACCAGACCGGCGCCCACCTGCCCGGTGCCGGCAACGCGCCCCGCCATGCCGGTGTTGATCTGCGGCAGGATGCCGGTCCGTGCCACGGCGGTGACGTCGATGCCCGTGGGCGTGCCGCGGAACTCCAGGATCGGCACCTGGTATGCCGTGTGCTCACCGACCGTGATCTCGTACATCGTGCGCGTGGCCCGGAGCGCGAAGGGGACGTCGCCGCCGACGAACCGGACGATCGCGGGCGCCGCAGCCATCGCGAACCCACCGATGCCCGCGGTCTCGGTGATGGCCGAGTCGCCGATGTCGGGGTTGGCGTCCTCGGGTCCGTAGTCACCGAGGAACAGCCCGTCCGGGGTGTTGGCGGGTCCGGTGAACCACCGGTCGCCCGTGCCCGCCGTCCGGATGCCGAAGTCGGTGCCGTTGCGCGCCATCGTCGTCACAACCGTCGACCCGGGGATTCCCTCCGCAGCCATCGTCGAGAGCTTGCACGCCGGCATACCCAGGTTGAGGAAGAAGTGCTCGTTCGCGCCCGAGAAGCGCACGGCCTCCGCGACGTCCGCGGCGGGGGCGTCGGCGGCGATGAGGGCGGGCAGCAGCTCGCGCAGGAGCATGAGCGAGCCGGCGCGGTTGCGGTTGTGGCCCTCGTCGCCCATCTGGAGCATCTGGGTGATGATCGCCTTGATGTCGATCGGCCCGGCGGCCCGCACCGCCTGCTGCAGCAGGGGGCCGAGGGTGGTGTTCATCCAGTGCAGCCGGTCGATGACCTCGGGCCCATAGGCGCCGTAGCGCAGCACCTTGCCCAGCCCCTCGTTGAGCGAGCACCACGAGGTGTGGTCGTGCACCTCGTCGCGCAGCTCGAAGAGCCACATCGAAGGCGAGATGACGCCCGCCATGGGTCCGACCGCGTCGCGGTGGTGGCAGGGCTCGAGGGTGTATGCCGCGGCCGCCAGCTGTCGTTCGGCCTCCTCCGGCGTGTCGGCCAGGCCCTCGAACAGGACGGCCCCGACCAGGGCGCCACGCATGGGACCGGAGGCCCGCTCCCAGGTGATCGGCGGTCCGGCGTGCAGGAACGTCCCACGTTCGAGCCCGAGCGCCTCACGGGCCGGGCGGACGTCGACAAGATCGGCGCCGGCGGCCGTCATCCGTTGGAGGGCAAGGGCATTCGCGTCACGCCGTCGCGGGTCGGCAAGTACGGTCGCCAGGTGGCGCTCGGTCCCAGCGAGAGGAGGCTGCCAGTCGGTCTCGGTGACGGGGACGGCCTGGTCGCGCAGGGCCTCGGCGAACAGCCCGACCCCGGCGGTGGCAACCACCGGGTCGTCGGCCAGGAGTCCCTGCAACGGCCGTGTCATCGGTGGCCTCCTTCGAGCAGTTGGATGGCGCGGCGGGTGGCCTCAGCGGCGGAGAGGAAGACCTCGGCCCCGGCCGCGGCCAACACCTCCGCGGTGGCCGAAAACCCTTGTGGGTCACCGGACGTGCCGACCAGCGCGACGACCACCGGCAGCTCGCGACCATCCGAGGCCGCCGTGGCACGCGCAGCCGTGATGGCGTCGGCGAGCTCCGGCCCGGGGTCGGGGTGGGCGCCGTGACCGAGCACGAGGTCGAGCAGCAGCACGCCGCACGTCGGGTCGGCCGCCTCGGCGACGATCCGCTCCATCCGCAGGCTCGGGTCGATCATCGGGTGCGCCCGGCCGCGCGTGAGGTCGTCGTCGCCGAAGTCGATGACGACATGGCCGCGGTCACGCAGGCCTGAGCCCAGCGCCAGCTCCGGCGACAGCGGGATGTTCGACCGGATGGCGCCCAACCGCTCCCCCGCGACGAGCATCGCCTCGTCGGCGAGCGTGCCGCCCACGAACAACCCACGCAACGACCCGCCCGACCGTGGCGGCGCCCCCGGGCCAGCCTCGGCGTCGACGAGCGGCATCCAGTGCGGCCACTCCTCCGGTATGCCGTGGTCCAGCTCTGCGAGGGCCGAAGCCACTGCGGTCGTGAGGTCCGGCCGTCCCGCCCCGAGCGTCGCCCAGTGGACGGGGGTCGCCAGCCCCGCGGCATACGCCTCGAGCTCGGCGAGCACCTCCGGCGCCGGCGGCTTGGAGACGACGAGGATCGCGGTCGTCGCCTCGTCGGCATCCAGGGCTGCGAGCGCCTGCCTCGTCGACCGGCCGCCCACGGCCGCGGAGAGGTCGCGACCGCCGACGCCGAGGCAGTGGCTCACGCCGACCCCGGCCGCGTCGAGCAGTGCCATGACCTCCTGCGCGCCGGTGCCTGAGGCGGCCACGATGCCGATCGGTCCGGGCTGCACGACGTTGGCGAAGCCCAGCGCCACCCCGCCCACGACGGCGGTGCCGCAGTCCGGACCCATGAGGAGCACCCCGCGCCCGGCGGCCGCGTCCTTGAGTGCCACCTCGTCCTCGACGGAGACGTTGTCGGAGAACACCATCACCGAGACACCACGGTCGATCGCGTCGAAGGCCTCCGTGACGGCGTACTGCCCCGGCACCGAGACGAGCGCCAGCGTGGCACCTGCCTCCTCGACCGCCCGGCCGAGCGTGCGCGGTGGCAGCGCCTCGCCGAAACCACCGGCGGACGCCCCCGTGCCGCGCAGCGCGAGCAGGGCGTCCTCGAGCGCCGCGCGCCCGGCGGTGACGCCGGCGTCGGAGCCGGCGCGGATCGCGATGAGCAGGTCGTTGGGCCCGAGGTCGCCGGGCAGCTCGAACCCCATGCCGCGGATGACCTCGAGGTTGAGGTCGGTGGCCATCGCCACCTGGGCCGCCTCGACGCCATCGGCCGCAGCCACCTGGCGCGAGACCTGCATGAGGCTCACCGAGTCCTGGTAGGCCCCGCGGCGCACCTCCACCACATCGGTCACCGGCGTGCTCCTTCCAGGGCCGTGAGGGGCCGGACCGGTGCGGCCGTCCCCTTGGGTGCGAGGGCGGCGCCGAAGCCGGCGAGGAGGTCGGCGCCGGAGGTGTGGCCGATGGCCAGGACCTCGTCCACCGCGCGGCCGACGGCAGCGAGGTCAGCACCTGCGAGCGCCCGCGCGAGGCGCACGACGGGAGGCACGGCATACCCATGCGAGGCCTCGGTGAGCAGCGACGCCGACAGCGACGTGGTCGCCGCCAGCCACGGCCTGGTCGCGCGCCAGAGCGTCTCGGCCGCCGCGGCCGACCCGCGCAGGCGCAGCCCGAGCAGGATGCCGCAGAGCACGTCGTCCCCACTCGGGGTGAGGCCCACGCCCGCGCCGATGAGCACACTGACCCGCGCGTCCACGTCACCTCCGGCCAGCACCGTGTCGACCACGGTCCTGGCGGCCGCGGACCAGGCGCCATCGACACCGAAATCCGTTGGCACCATTGGTGTGCGCGCACACACAGGCACTCGCGGGGGTCGCCAGGAACGTACTCCGCGCAGCGTCACGTCAGGCAGCCGCACCTCGCCGCGTCCCACGCTCACGCGGTCGCCGGGCTGCACGCCCCACCCGACAAGACGCGCCGGCTGCGCCACGACGACCGACGTCGGGAGCCGCAGCGCGTCGCTCGTCACGACCGGCAGCACCCGGTCGCTCACGAGCAGGTACACGGCGGTCGGGAACGCCCCGAGGACGCGCGCCCGCACCGGCTCGGAGCCGCCGACGAGGTCGGCCGAACGCTGCGACACGGCAGCCGGCCACACCGTCGACGCGGGCACGGGCGACCTCCGGGGGTTGGGTTGACCGACGGTGCGACGCTACCCAGTGCGATTACAGTCACCTCATGGTGAATGTTGCCAACGATCGGGCCCTGCGTGACGCGGAGTTGCCATCGGTGGCGTCTGCCTCTTCGGCCGCTTCGCCCTCCCCTGCCCGCGAGCTCGTGGCCGGGCTGCCACTGCACCGACTCCTCGAGCTGCCGTCGCTGCGCTTGGCCCAGGTGCACGGTGACACCGATGTCGTCGTCACGCGCGCGTCGCTCCACGACCCGGGCCGTATGCCGGGTGCGCACCACCTCGTGTGCGTCGACGCGGCGTCCCTCGACTCGGCGCGGGTCGCGGAGGTGGTGGCGGACCAGGCCGACGGTGGAGCGGCTGCCGTGGTGCTGGCGGGTGGACCGGCACCGACCGCGAGCCGGACCAAGGCCCTGCGGGCAGCCGCCGGCGCGTCCGGGGTGAGCATGGTCGTGACCGACGCCGATCCCGCCACGGTCGTCACCGAGGCGCTGGGCGCGCTGCTCGACCAGCAGGCCGGCATCCTCGCGCGGGTCGACGAGGCGCACCAGATCCTCGTGGAGATCGTGCTCGCCGGCGGTGGACTCGAGGACCTCTGCGGGCGGCTGGCCGAGTTCCTCGACGGCGCGACGATGGTGACCTCGACCGACGGGCGGGTGCTGGCCGAGGCCGGGTCGGCTTCGGCGCTGGAGGCGGCGCACGCGCTCGACTGCTTCGACCGGACGGGTCGGCTCATCACCGAGTACGAGCGCGTCGGCATCCGGCCGAGCGGCGCCGCCGACGCCGGTCGGGCTCTCGTGCGGATCGTGGCAGGACAGCTCAACCACGGGCTGCTCGTGGCGTTCGTGCAGGACCGCGACCTCACCGCCGACGACGTGCATCTGCTCGAACGCGCCGCCACGGTCGCGGCCCTGGCCATCACCAAGGAGCAGGCCGTCTCCGCGGTGGAGAGCAAGTACCGCGCGGAGTTCCTGCGCGACGCCCTGGCGGGCCGGGCCGGCGCTGCGTCCGAGGCGATCCTGCATGCCGCCGCGCTCGGCTGGGACATCGACCGGCGACTCGTCGTCGTGGTGGCCGAGACCGACGAGGACGACGAACACACCACGCGCACCAGCGAGGAGGTGACCGAGCTGCAGCAACGGTTCTCGCGCGCGTGGAACCAGGCGATGGCGGTCCGCGACCCCCGGGCACCGGTGATGGGCTTCAGCCAGGAGGTCGTCGCCCTGCTCGCCGTGGCCGACGACGCCGACACCGAGGCCGTGATGCGCCAGGTCGGTGACATCGTCCGCGTCGTGCGCGGCGACGGTGGCGGCGGTCGTCGCACGTTCTCCACCGGGGTCTCCCGCCCCATCGACACGGTCGCCGACCTGCCCCGCGCCTACGACGAGGCGCTGAGCGCGGTGGGTGTGGGACGGCAGCTGCACGGCGACTCGGCGTTGACGCACTTCGACGGGCTCGGGATCTTCCGGTTGCTGGCACTGGTGCCCGACAGCGCCGACCTGCGCCGGTTCGTGCAGGAGTCACTCGGTCCGCTGGCCGACGACGACGTCGCCGAGAACGCCGACCTTCGCAACACCCTCTCGATCCTCATCGACACCAACATGAACGTCGCCGAGACCGCGCGAATCCTGTTCTTCCACTACAACACCCTGCGCTACCGCATCGCCAAGCTCGAGCGCATGCTCGGTCCTTTCACCACCGACCCGCAGCTGCGGCTCAAGCTGGCCCTCGCGCTCAAGGTCCACCAGATGCGCGGCATCTGACCGACTTCGGGCCACGGACGCTCGACCATGACGTCAGCACCAACCCCGGGTGGCCCGAAGTGCGAGGTGACCACGCGGCATACCGGTGGCTCGGGCCGCAAGGCACGTCTGCCGAAACGCGATGCCACGCCGATAGCAACAATTGCCCAATGAACGGGGCCGGTGGGCCGCTAGGTTGCGCGTATCGAGCAGGGCTGTGAGCCGCGCCACCCCTGACAGCGCGGCAGTGACGAAGGAGTCCGCATGAGCTTGGGCCTGGGTTGGAAGCTGCACGGCGACGGCAACCTCGCCGGACCGGACGACGTCGTCGCACCCGACGAGCGACTCGGGTGGGGCAAGACCGTCGGGCTCGGCGCGCAGCACGTCGTGGCGATGTTCGGGGCCACGTTCGTCTTCCCGATCGTCATGGGCCTCAACCCGCAGCTCGCGATCATGATGAGCGGTGTCGCGACGGTGATCTTCCTGCTCATCGTCAAGGGCAAGGTGCCGAGCTATCTCGGCACGTCCGCGGCGTTCGTCGGCGGCGTCGCGGCGATCCGTGCCCAGGGCGGCGACTCGGCCCGCGTGACCGGCGCGATCCTCATCGCCGGTGTCGTGCTCGCCCTCATCGGCCTGCTCATCCACTTCCTCGGGTCCGGCCTGCTGCACAGGGTGCTGCCGCCCGCCGTCACCGGCGCGGTCGTCATGCTCATCGGCTTCAACCTCGCACCGGTCGTCGCCGGCATCTACTGGCCGCAGGACCAGTGGGTCGCGTTCTTCGTCATGGTGTTCACGATCGTGTGCGCGGTGGCGTTCAAGGGATTCATCGGGCGCATCGCCGTCTTCCTCGCCCTCGTCTTCGGCACCGTCCTGTCGTGGGTGCTCGACAAGACGGTCGGCCCGATCACCTCGGTGCTGGGCGGTGCGACCGAGGCGACCGAGCACAACCGGGTGAGCTTCCAAGCGGTCAAGGAAGCTGCGTGGATCGGCTTTCCCAACAAGACGATGATGGGCGCCGACGGCAAGGAGATCGCGGGCTGGCACATGCCGACGTTCTCGATGGCGGCGATCCTGCTGGTGCTGCCCGCCGTCATCGCGCTCATCGCCGAGAACACCGGCCACGTCAAGGCGGTCGCCGAGATGACCGGCCACGACCTCAACCCCTACATGGGTCGCGCCATCGCGGCGGACGGTGTCGGCACGGCCGTCGCGTCCGCGGTCGGCGGCTCCCCCACGACGACGTACGCCGAGAACATCGGCGTGATGGCCGCGACCCGCGTCTACTCCACCGCGGCCTACTACGTCGCGGCGCTGGTCGCCATCCTGCTCGGTCTGTGCCCGAAGTTCGGCGCCCTCGTCAACGCCGTCCCCGGTGGGGTGCTGGGCGGGATCACCGTCGTCCTCTACGGCATGATCGGCCTGCTCGGCGCCAAGATCTGGAAGGAGAACGGCGTCGACTTCGGCAACCCGATCAACCTCGTGCCGCTCGCCGCCGGCATCATCATGGGCATCGGCAACGTCGAGCTGAAGTTCAGCGACAACTTCTCGCTCTCCGGCATCGCACTCGGCACGATCGTCGCCGTCGCCGGCTACCACCTCGCGAAGTCGCTCGCGCCGCGCGAGCTGCGCGAGCGGGCCGAGCGCCAGGAGGGGGCCGCGATCGCCCTCGGTGGCCGGGAGACCTATGGCGACAGCGATGGCGTCGACGACCTCTACCAGGACGACCGACGGAACCGGTGAGCCGGGGCAGGATGGTTGCATGAAGCCGGCTCCCTTCGTCCACCATGCACCCCGGTCGGTCGACGAGGCCGTCGCGGTGCTGGGCGAGGTCGGTCACGACGGCAAGGTGCTCGCCGGCGGCCAGAGCCTCGTGCCGATCCTCAACATGCGGCTCGCGTCGCCGGGGCACCTCGTCGACATCAACCAGGTGGCCGGGCTCGACGCCGTGGCGGTCGACGACGGCTCGGTGCGGGTGGGCGCGCTGGTGCGGCACACAGGTCTGGAGCGTGACGAGCGGGCGTATGCCGCGTTGCCCCTGCTGCGCCAGGCTCTCGTCCACGTGGCGCACCCCGTCATCCGCAACCGCGGCACCACGGTGGGGTCGATCGCCCACGCGGACGCGGCCGGGGAGATGCCGACGATCCTGGCGATGTGCGACGGGGTCGTGGAGGTGTGTGGAATGAGTGGATCGCGCGAAATCCCTTGGCACGACTTCTTTCTCGGGCCGTTGGAGACGTCGCTGTCTGAGGATGAGCTGGCGACGGCTGTGCGGTTCCCGCGGTTCCCGAGCGGCACCGGCACGGCCTTCCTCGAGCGCGCGCGACGGCACGGCGACTACGCCCTCGCGGGCGTGGGTGCTGCCGTGACCGTCACCGATGGTGTGGTGAGCGGGGTGCGGCTGGGCTTCGTCTCGGTCACCGACGTCCCGACCGTCCTCGACCTCTCCGCCGCGTATGCCGGTCAGGAGCCTGCCGCGGTCGACTGGGCTTCCAGCGCCGACGCCGTCGGTGACGCGGTGGCGCCCGAGGACGACATCCACGCCACCGCGGCATACCGGCGCATGCTCGCGGTCGAGCTCGCCCGCCTCGCCCTCACCGACGCCGCCGGGAGGGCAGCATGAGTGAGCCCGTCGACGAGGAGCTGCTCGACGTCACCGTCACGGTCAACGACGTGCCGCGGCATGCACGGGTGCCGGCGCGGCGGCTGCTGTCGGACTTCTTGCGCCACGATCTCGGCCTGACCGGCACCCACGTCGGGTGCGAGCACGGCGTGTGTGGCGCGTGCACGGTGCTCGTCGACGATGCACCGATGCGGTCGTGCCTGATGTTCGCCGTCAGCGCTCAGCCACACCGGATCACGACGGTCGAGGGGCTCGGCACGCAGGACGCGATGGGCCCGGTGCAGCAGGCGTTCACCGAGTGCCACGGGCTGCAGTGCGGGTTCTGCACTCCCGGGTTCGTCACGACGATCACGGCCTACCTCGACGAGAACCCCGACCCCACGGCCGAGGAGGCCCGCGAGGCGATCTCGGGCAACCTGTGCCGCTGCACCGGATACCAGAACATCGTAAAGTCCGTGCTTCGCGCCGCCGAGCTGCGTCAGGAGGCGAAAGGCCAATGACGACAAGCATGTTCGGAGCGCCAGTTGCGCGGCGCGAGGACCCGCGCCTGGTCACCGGAAACGGCCGGTTCCTCGACGACCTGGGCCACGACGCCCTGGCGGCGGCGTTCGTCCGCAGCCCGCACGCGCATGCCCGCATCGTCGACATCGACGTCACGGATGCCCTCGAGGTCGACGGCCTCGTGGGCATCTGGACGCACGAGGACCTGCCCGGCCGGGTGGGCGAGCCCCTGCCGCTGCTCATCCCCCACCCCACGCTGACGCACGGGCGCACGGCATACGCACTCGCCAAGGACGAGGTCAACCACGTCGGTGAGCCGATCGTCCTCGTGATCGCCCGCGACCGCTACGTCGCCGAGGACGTCGCCCAGCGCATCCGGGTCGAGTACGAGTTCCTCACCCCCGTCGTGGGCATCGAGATGGCAAGGGACGCAACGGCACTCGTGCACGACGACGTGACCGACAACGTCTCCGCGCACATGCTCCAGGAGGTCGGCGACGTCGATGCCGCCATGGCCGCCGCACCCCGCACGCTCGAGCTCGACCTGTCGATCGAGCGCAGCGCCTGCATGCCGATGGAGGGCAAGGGCGTCTACGCGCGCTGGGACGACGACAACGGCGAGCTGCGTCTCTACTCCTCCACCCAGACCTCGACCGGCGTGCGGGCCGCGGTGGCCGCCAAGCTCGACCTGCCGCTGGCCAAGGTCGAGTGCATCGCGCCCGACGTCGGCGGCGGGTTCGGCGTCAAGATCAACCACCCCTGGCCCGAGGAGGTGCTGATCCCTTGGGCCGCAAGGCTTCTCGGCCACCCGGTCAAGTGGGTCGAGGACCGTCGGGAGCACTTCACGTCCAGCGCACACGAGCGCGGCCAGCTCCAGACCGTCAAGGTCGGCTTCGACGACGACGGCCGCATCCTCGCACTCGACGTCAAGCTCTGGCACGACAACGGCGCCTACACGCCCTACGGCATCATCGTCCCGATCATCACCTCGACCCAGCTGCTCGGCCCATACAAGCCGGGCGCCTACCGCGTCGAGTTCTGGTCGCTCTACACCAACACCGTGCTCGTCACGCCCTACCGAGGTGCGGGACGACCGCAGGGCTGCTTCGCCATGGAGCGCACGATCGACGCCATCGCCGACGAGCTCGGCCTCGACCGCACCGAGGTGCGCAGCCGCAACTTCATCCTCCCCAGCGAGATGCCCTACGACCACGGGCTGCTCTTCCAGGACGGGCGGCCCCTGCGTTACGACTCCGGTGACTTCCCCGCGAGCCTCGACAAACTCAAGGCGCTCGTCGGCTGGGACGACTTCGCGGCATACCGGGCCGAGGCTGAGGCCGCCGGTCGCAAGGTCGGGCTCGGGATCGGCTGCTACGTCGAGGGCACCGGGGTGGGGCCCTACGAGGGTGGGCACATCCAGGTCGAGACCAGCGGGCGGGTCAACGTCTCGACCGGCCTCACCTCACAGGGGCAGGGACACGAGACGGTGTTCGCGCAGGTCGTCGCCAGCGAGCTCGGGGTGCCGCTCGAGGACGTCCACGTCACCACCGGTGACACGAGGCGCATGCCGTATGCCGTGGGCACGTTCGCCTCGCGTGCCGCGGTGATGAGCGGCAACGCGATCGCGCTGGCGGCGCGCAACGTGCGGGCCAAGGCGCTGCGGATCGCGGCAGACGCGCTCGAGGTCAGTGCCGACGACCTTGAGATCGTCGACGGTGACATCCGCGTCAAGGGCGCCCCTGACACGCACATGTCGCTCGGCACGGTGTCGGTGATGTCCAACCCGCTGCGCTACGCGTTCGACGAGGCCGCCAAGGCCGCCACCCAGTTCGCCGGCAGCAACGACCCGTCCAAGCCACCGGTGGCCGACGACGACGAACCGGGCCTGGAGGGCAAGGACTTCTACTCCCCCACGCAGGCGACCTTCGCCAACGGCATGCACGCTGCGATCGTCGAGACCGACCCGGTGACCGCCGAGATCCGCATCCTGCGCTACTGCGTGGTCCACGACTGCGGGCCGATGATCAACCCGATGATCGTTGAGGGGCAGGTCCACGGAGGCGTCGCGCAGGGCGTGGGCGGGGCCCTCTACGAGCGGATGGTCTACGACGAGTCTGGCCAGCTGCTCAACGCGTCGTTCATGGACTTCCTGATGCCCTACGCCTCCGAGGTGCCGGTGATCGAGACCGACCACCTCGAGACGCCGTCGCCGCTGAACCCGTTGGGAATCAAGGGCGCCGGCGAGGCCGGGTGCATCCCCGTCAGTGCCGTCATTGCCTCCGCCATCGAGGACGCCGAGGGCTTCCCGATCCGCTCGATGCCCATCTCGCCGGTCGAGCTGTGGCAGCTGCGCCAGCGGCACGCGGCCGGCGACTGGCCCTCGTTGGCGCGCACGCGGCATACCCCGTCATCGTCCACACAGACCCAGGAGGACCGGTGAAGATCTCCGGCACGGCTGCCCTGAAGGCCGACCCGCAACAGGTCTACGACGCCTTCCACGACCCCGAGGTGCTGGCGCGCACGCTGCCGGGCGTCGAGTCACTGACGCCATCCGGTCCGGACGCCTATGCCATGACCATCACCGCAGGGGTCGCCGCGATCAAGGGCACCTACGACGGCACGGTCGCACTGCTCGACCCGCAGCCGCCGGGGCAGTTCCGGATGCGGGCCCGGGGCGCTGGCGCTCCCGGCACCGTCGACGCCGATGTCGTCGTGCGGCTCGCATCCGGTGACGGGGGTGGCACTGCCCTCACCTACGACGCGGACGCGACCGTCGGCGGGGTCATCGGCGGTGTGGGACAACGGATGTTGAGCGGCGTGACCCGCAAGATGGCCGGCCAGTTCTTCGAGGCGGTCGACGACGACATTGCCGGTGTGCGCAAGGAACGCAAGGCGCCGCCGGTGGTCGTCGAGGAAGCGGCCAGCGGTGCCAGACCCATCCCGGGCGTCGGCACGTCGACCGCCTCCCGTGGACCGCACGACTTCAGGCGGGGCGTGCTCACGGGAGGGGCCGTCGCCCTCGCCGGGGTTATCGTGGGATGGGCGATCGGAGGCCGATAGATGCGCGCATTCACTGCAGCCGCAGTCCAGATCGCGCCGGTGCCCGGGCCGTTGTCGCCCGAGGCCGTGCGCAAGAACCTCGACAAGTGCGTCGACTTCACCCGGCGTTGCGTCGACGCGACCGGGGCGGAGCTGGTCGTGCTGCCCGAGACCGCGACCACGGGCTTCACGCCCGACTGCACGGCGGAGCAGCTCTGGGACCTCGTGTCGGAGATCCCGGGACCCGTCACCGAACCGCAACAGCAGGTGGCGAAAGACCTTGGTGTGTATGCCGTGCTGGGCACCTACGAACGCGGGCCGTCGCGCGGGGTGGTCTACAACGCGTCGGTCCTGATCGACCGGTCCGGTGAGGTCGCGGGCGTCTATCGGAAGACACACCCGTTCTGCACCGAGCACGTGGACGGCGGCGGCTGGGTCACGCCCGGCGACACCGTCACGGTGGTCGACACCGACCTCGGGAAGATCGGGATGATCGTCTGCTTCGACGGCGACTACCCCGAGCTGTCGCGCATCCAGGCGGTGCAGGGCGCAGAGGTGATCGTGCGACCGTCCGCACTCTTGCGGTCAGCCGACATCTGGGAGCTGACGTCGCGGGCGCGGGCCTACGACAACCACGTCTTCGTCATCGGTGCCAATGCCACCGGCGCAGACCCTGCTGGTGTCCTCTACTTCGGCAACTCCCACATCGTCACGCCCATCGGCCACATCGTTGCCAAGGCGGCCTCGCACGAGGGGTGGGTGTCGGCCGTGCTCGACCCGGCCACGGCCCTGTCGTCCCTGACGCCGGGTTCCAACATCGGCCAGGGCTTCGACCACCTGCGGGACCGCAACCTCGACCTCATCCGCGGCTACCGCGACGACCTCGAGAGACCCGCGCGGACGTCGTTCCCCCACTGACGCGACCACGCGGCATACCCCTCACCGATGGTGCGAGGTATGCCGCGTGGAGGCTTTGCTCAGAAGGCGGAGGTGCCGTTCGGGGTGCCGAGGCCGGTGGGGCCGTCCCAGCCGGACTTGGCGGTGCACCAGCTGGCGCAGCTGCCGTTGCTGCCGGAGGTCACGTCGAACAGGCCGCCCGGGTTGGCGTAGGGGATGGTGTTGGCGTAGCCGGCGGTGTTGCCCGACAGGGCGTAGACCGCGGCCACGATCGGGGCGGACAGGCTCGTGCCGCCGTACTGCGCCCACGACGAGCTGGTCTTGGTGGTCGGGGCATAGGTGGCAAGGCCGGTGTTCGGGTCGGCGACGGCGGACACGTCGGCGATCGCGCGGCCCGAGCAGGCAGTCATCGCCGTGGTCTGCCCGGCCGGTGCGGCGTTGAGGGTGGTGCAGCCGGATCCCGCGCCGCTCCACGCGGACTCGGACCAGCCACGGGCGCTGCCGTCCTTGACCAGCGAGGTGCCACCGACGGCGGTGACGTAGTGCGAGGAGGCGGGGTAGGAGCCGCCCTGGTAGCCGTTGTCACCGGTCGATGCTGTGACGGCGATGCCCGGGTGGTTGTAGTAGCTGCCGTAGCTGCTGTCGGCGAGGTCGCCACCGCCGTAGCTGTTGGAGATCGCGACGACGCCGGGCTGCTTGGCGGCCGTGTTGACGGCTGTGCCGAGGTTGGTCAGCGAGGCGCTGCTGGCCTGCACCAGGACGATCTTGCAGTCGGGGCAGGTGGCCGACACGGCGTCGAGGTCGAGCGCCTGCTCACCGGCCCAGCCGACGTCGAAGCGGGGCAGCGAGGTGCCACCCGTCTGGTTGATGATGCGCAGGCAGCCGCTTGCGACGGTGCACGCAGGCAGGCCCCACTGGGAGCGGTAGACGGCAAGGTCGCGCTCGGCGTTCGGGTAGCCATAGGCGTCGACGATCGCGACGGTCCGGCCGCCGGAGGAGAGCCCGGCCACCTTGTAGGCGCTCTGGATGTCTGCGGGGCTCTTGCCCGAGATGGCGTTTGGGGTGATGGTGCGGCCGCTGGGGTTGACCGCGAGGCCCTGGTCGTTGACCAGCTTCATCGAGCTGCACGCCGCCGTGGTGGGCGAGCTGGGGGTGGCGCACACACGGGCGGCGTGCGCCCGTCCGTTGCTCGACGCAGCCGTGGCCGTGGTCGCGGCCCCGGTCGCAAGGCCGATCGCGGCGGCCGACGCGAGCGCGGCCGAGAGGATCTGCTTACGCATTCACTGTCTCCTTGGGGGGTGAGGACGGTGGTGCCGTCACGTGGCAACCTGTCCCGAGTTCCCTTGCCGCGCAATGGCTTGCGACACCTCCTGACGACTGCGACGAAGAAATGACGCGCCGTTGGCGAAGAGTTGACGCGAACTCATGACGGATGTCATGGCGGCGGCCGGGATGCGCGTGCGATGGACCGGACGTTCGCGCACTGTGACACCGTTCGCGCAGCGGCGGGTGCGCGACCCGTGGCGAGCTGCGCGATCGTCGCGAACGAACCGGTGGACCGCGGCGGGTGCGAGCACCAGACTGACGGCATGGACTGGACCCTCGAAGTCGTCGTGCTCCCCGTCTCCGACCTCGACCGGGCGATCGCGTTCTACCGCGACCAGGTCGGCTTCACCCTCGACCACCACACCACGAACGAGCACATGGACGTCGCCCAGCTGACCCCACCGGGTTCGGGCTGCTCGATCGTCGTCGGCACCCTGCCGTCGCAGCAGGAGATGGCACCGGGGTCGATGCGCGGGCTCCAACTGGTGGTCGCCGACGCCCGCGCTGCGCGCGACGAGCTGGTCGGCCGTGGGGTCGAGTGCAGCGAGGTGCAGGTGATCGACCCGCGCGACGGCGGGACGTTCTTCGGTTTCGCCGACCCCGACGGGAACACGTGGGCCGTGCAGGAGATCCGGGCGCGAGCGAAGACGCCGCTCATCCCCGTCGAGCACCGCAGCCGGTTCGGCGCCGAGTCAGAGGGGGCGACCGAGCCCACCGAGCCCACCGGGCGCGCCGAGGGCTGACGTGGCGGCACTCCTCCCCGCCAGCACACCGTCCGCCCAGGGAGTCGACGCCCGCGGGATCCTCGACTTCGTCGACGCCTTGGAGCGGGACGGCCATGACCCCCACAGCCTGATCCTCGCCAGACACAGTCACGTGATCGCACGCGGCTGGTGGGCGCCCTACTCCCCCAACCGGATCCAGCTGCTCTACTCGCTCAGCAAGTCGTTCGCCGCCACCGCCGTGGGCTTCCTCGTCGACGAGGGCCGCGTCAGCCTCGACGACCCCGTGTTCGACCTCATCCAGGCAAGCGACCTCCCCACCGACATCGTGATCCCCGAGCGCTACCGGCGACTCACTCTGGGCCAGTGCCTCCAGATGGCAACCGGCCACGACACCGAGGCCTGGCTTCCGGAACCCAACCAGGCGGCATACCTGCCCTCGAACGACGGCACCGACCCGGTCCTCGCCGCGATCCTCGCCCACGAGCCCGAGCACGAACCGGGAACCGCCTGGGCCTACAACCAGATCGCGACCTACCTGGTCGCGAGCGCGGTCCGGGGCGTCACGGGCGGTTCGCTGCTCGACCTGCTGCAGCCTCGGCTGCTCGCCCACCTGGACCCCGACTCCCAGGACGCCGCCTGCTGGCATGTCACAGCCACCGGACGCGAGCTCGGCTTCTCGGGACTGCACCTCGGCACCGACGCGGTCCACGCGCTGGCGCAGACCTACCTCGACCGCGGTCGCTGGCGGGGCGAGCAGCTGCTCTCCGAGGACTGGGTGACCACGGCCACTGCCCCCACGGGCCTGCCGAACCGGGAGGAGGCACCCAACCCGGACTGGACCCAGGGCTACGGCTGCTCGTTCTGGGGCGGTCGCGTCGGCTACCGCGGCGACGGCGCCTACGGACAGTTCGCGATCGTGCTGCCCGACCAGGACGTCGCCCTCGCGATCACCGAGGAGACCGTCGACATGCAGGCCGTGCTCGACCTGGTCTGGACGCACCTGCTCCCGGCAATCGACCGACCGGGCGCCGCCACCGACGACGACGCCCTCGCCGCACGCATGGCCGCGCTCGCCGTGCCCCTGCCCGGTGGCAGCGCCGACGGCCCGAGAGGTGCGACGTGGAGGCGCGCGCCCGAGAGCACCGTCGCCGAGCGGTATGCCGCCGCGGAGCTGGGTCCGCGCGCGGCCGGCGGCGGGTGGGAGCTGAGCCTGGTCGGCGCGGACGCGCCGATCGTGGTCGGCCACGGAGAGTGGGCCGAGTCGGCACTCGTGGTCGGCGACGCGATGCTCCCGGTCGTGGCCGCCGGCGGCTGGGAGGGTGCGGAGTTCGTCGCCGAGCTGCGGCTGGTCGAGCTGCCGCACCGACTGCTGCTGCGCGGCCGACCGGACGGCACCATGACGCTCGACTGGCACGAGGTGCCCCTCTACGGCAGCGACCCCATCGCCCTCGCCGTCCGGACCATCGAGAAGCCTTAGCCAGACTTAGCCATGTGAGCGTAGACTTGCCCCATGCCCACCCAGGTCAACGTCCACGAGGCGAAGTCGCAGCTGTCCAAGCTGATCGAGAAGGTCCTCGCCGGCGAGAAGGTCACCATCGCGCGCGCCGGCAAGCCGGTCGTCGACCTCGTCGTGCACCAGGACGTCGAAGTCACCTTCGGCGTGGAGGGCTGGGTCGGCGTCGAGTACGACCCCGACCTCTTCGACGGCATCGATCCTGAGATCCAGGAGATGTTCTACGGCAAGGGCTGGGACAAGGCGTGATCCTCCTCGACACCAATGCGCTGCTGTGGGTCCTGGGTGACAACCCGCGTCTCGGCGATGGCGCCCGCGACCTGATCCGGGCAGCGGCCAGTCACTACTCAGCCGTCAGCGTCGTCGAGACGTCGATCAAGACGGCCATGGGCAAACTGGCCGTCGACGGCTCGGTCAGCAATGGCGCGGCGGCTGCGGGGTTGCGCGAGCTGCCGCTGACGTCGGAGCACGCGGAAGCGATCGTGTCCTTCCCTGAGCTCGCCCGGCACGACCCGTTCGACCGGATGTTGCTCGCGCAGGCGCGCACCGAGGGAATGCGCCTGCTCACCTCGGACCGCTCGCTGCTCGCTGCCGCACCCGAGCTCACCATCGACGCCCGAGAGTGAGGTGAGGTATGCCGCGTGGCCGGCCACGCGGCATACCTCACCCTCGTCGTGGGGCACGGTTGGCAACTTGTGCCGACGCCCGGCCCCGCGCGCGGTCGGTTGAATCGCACGCATGGCGCGGCGCATCAGGATCGGCATCGACACCGGCGGCACGTTCACCGACGTGGTGGCGCTCGACGAGGCGACTGGCGACCTGGTCACGACCAAGACCCCGTCGACGCCGAGCAACCCGGCGGACGGGTTCATCGAGGGCGTGACGAAGGTGCTCGACCTCATGGGGGCGACGGGCGCGGACATCTCGTCGGTCAGCCACGGCACCACCGTCGCGACCAACAAGCTGCTCGAGGGCAAGGTGGAGCGACTGGGGTTCGTCACGACCGAGGGCTACGAGTTCATGCTCGAGATCGCGCGGCAGGCGGTGCCGGACGGGTATGGCAACTCCTACTTCTGGGTGAAGCCACCACGGATCGTGCCGGCGGACCTGGTGCGGACGGTCGGGGGGCGAATCGACTTCCAGGGCAACGAGATCCGTCCTTTCGACGAGGCTTCAGCGGTGGCTGCCGCTCGGTGGTTCCGCGAGCGTGGGATCACGACGATCGGCGTCTGCTTCCTCCACTCCTACGCCGACGACTCCCACGAGCTGGCCATGCGCGAGGTGCTGCGGCGTGAGCACCCCGAGGCGGTGGTGTCCATCTCGAGCGAGGTGCTGCGGGAGTACCGCGAGTACGAGCGGTCCATGACGACGCTGGTCGACGCAGCGGTGAAGCCGAACGTCTCGCGCTACGTGCAGAACATCCACGAGCGGCTCGACCAGATCGCGCCCGAGATCCCGTTCTCCATCATGAAGTCCAACGGCGGGGTCCTGTCAGCCGACGAGGTGGTCAACCAGCCGATCACGACGGTGCTGTCGGGACCGGCCGCTGGCGCGCTCGGTGCCGGGCTGATCGCGCGGAAGGCCGGGTTCGACAAGGTGCTGACCTGCGACGGAGGCGGGACGTCGACGGACGTGTCGGTGGTGCTCGACGGCGAGCCGACGCTGACGACGGAGGGCACGGTCGGCGCCTACCCCAGCAAGATCCCGATGATCGACGTCGTCACGGTGGGTGCGGGTGGCGGCTCGATCGCGTGGATCTCCCCCGAGGGCACGCTCAAGGTCGGCCCGCAGTCGGCCGGCGCCGACCCTGGCCCGCTCTGCTACGCCAAGGGCGGCACCGAACCGACCATCACCGACGCCCACGTGGTGCTGGGCCGCATCCCGCCGCACCTGCTCGGAGGCGAGATCCCCTTGGACGTGAAGGCCGCGCGAGCGGGGATCGCTGAACTGGCCGAGCAGCTTGGACTCGACGAGACACGTTGCGCCACAGGCATTCTCGAGATCTCCGCGTGGAACCAGGCGAACGCCCTGCGCCAGGTGTCGGTGAAGCGCGGACTCGACGTGCGCGACTTCATGCTGACGACCTTCGGCGGGTCCGGGTCGCTGCTGGCCTGCCGGCTGGTCGACATCCTCGGCCTGGCCGGGGTCGTCGTGCCGCCGAACCCGGGCAACGTCAGCGCGTTCGGGCTGTTGACGGTCGACGTGAAGAACGACTACGTCCAGACCGCGGTGGCACGGCACTCCGCTCTCGACCTGGAATCCGTGCAGGCCATCTTCGAGGACCTCACCGCCCGGGCGGCGAAAGCCCTTGATGCTGAGGGCTTCTCGGCTGACGAGCACCAGTTCGCGCGCAGCGTCGACCTGCGCTACTTCGGACAGGCCTTCGAGGTGCGGGTGCCGGCGCCCGACGGGCCCGTCGACGCGGCATACGCCGACGGGGTGGCGGCCGCCTTCCACGAGGCGCACCGGGCGCTCTACGGCTACGACTTCCGGGCCGACCCGACCCAGCAGGTCGAGTGGGTCAACCTGCGCGTCACCGGCATCGGCCCCATCACCCGCCCCGAGCTGCACCGCCTCACCCCCCGCGCTGGCGAGTCTTCGGAAGATCGTCATGGTTCCAGCCAGGGAAATGTTCCGAAGACTCGCAGCAGCCGGCAGGTGTGCTTTGACGCCGACGACGGGTATGCCGCCACGCCCGTCTACTGGCGGCCAGACCTTCGCGCGGGCGACAGGTTTGCGGGGCCGGCGATCGTGGAGGAGTTCGGGTCGACGGTGCCGGTGCACCCCGGGTTCGAGGTGCGGGTCGACGACTTCGGCAACCTCGTGATCACCCGCATGACGAAGGACGAGGAGGACACGCACTGATGGTCAACACGGCAGGTCTCCCCACGGCATACGAGCACGGCAACCGCCTCACCCCCGAGGGTGCCGAGGTCGACCCGATCCTCGTCGAGATCGTCCAGGGCACCCTCGCCAGCGTCGAGATGGAGGTCGAGACGGCGATCGCGCGCACCAGCCGCTCCCCCATGATCCGCGACGCCCACGACTTCCGCGCCGGCATCCACGACCGACAGCTGCGCAAGCTCACCGGACGGTCCTACTCGGCACTCGTGCACCCGGTCGTCCGCGACTTCCCGCTGGCCGAGATGGCCGAGGGCGACGTCTTCTTCCACAACGACGTCTACGAGTCCGAGGGCGGCATCGGGCACCTGCCTGACCTTTGCGTGACGGTACCGGTCTTCCACGACTCGGGAAGCGGGCCCGAGGTGGTGGCGTTCGTGCAGGCGTTCGGGCACCACGACGACATCGGCGGCGCGGTGCCCGGGTCGATGCCGAGCAACGCGACGAGCGTGCACGAGGAAGGTCTCTCCGTGCCGCCAATCAAGCTGTGGGACAAGGGAGTTCCCAACAAGGCGGCCCTGCGCATCATGACCCGCAACTCCCGCATGCCGGACTCACTGGCCGCCGACCTCGACGCCGAGTGCTCGGCCTGCCTCATGGGCGCGCGGCGGCTGGCCGAGCTCTTCGAGCGCTACGGGCGGGCCCAGATCGAGGCGGCGTTCGACGCGATCCTCGACCGGACCACGGAGACCTACCGGCGCGAGATCCTCGCCAAGATCCCCGACGGCACCTACGTCTGGGAGGACTACGCCGAGCACGACGGCGTCGACGCGCCGCAGCTGCACACCCAGCGGATCACGCTCACCAAGGTCAGCGACGCACCCGCCGACCCCGAGAACGGCCGGCCCGCCGGACCGCGCATCATCATCGACTTCACCGGCACCAGCGCGCAGGCCAAGGGACCGATCAACCACTGCGGTGACTACGTCGGCGGCAACTTCCTCAAGAAGTGGCTCGCCCCGATCCTGCGCAACCTCGCCGACACCCCCGAGCGGATGGCCGAGCTCGACGTCAACGAGGGCATCGTGCCGCTGATCGAGATGCGGTTCCCCGACAAGGGGACGCTGCTCACGCCCATCTACCCGGCACCCACCAATGCGCGCACGTTCGTCATCCTGCGGCTGCTGGGGGTGCTCGCGGGCGTGGTGGCCAAGGCCGTCGACGGCCGGATGCCCGCCGACCAGGAGACGATTCGCTACACCGGTGTCTACGGCAATGACCGCGACGGCAACCCCTACCTCATGCGCGAGGTCCTCGGAGGTGGCTCCGGCGGTCGCTACTACGCCGACGGCGAGGACACCATCCACGTCGTCCCCGACTCCCGCAACCTGCCGACCGAGTTCACCGAGTCGCGCTTCCCGTTCGTGGTCGAGCGGCTGGCCCTGGCGGTGGATTCCGGTGGTGCTGGCCGTTATCGGGGCGGGTTGGGCTACGAGAAGCACATCCGGATGCTCGAGGACGCGCACTTCATGTCGATCGCCGACCGCTCGATCCTCGCCTGCTGGGGGGTCAAGGGAGGCAAGGCAGGTATGCCGTTCAGCGTCACCGTCGACGTCGGCGGGCCGTCCGAGCGGGAGGTCGACGCGCTGGCCGATGCCGAGCCGGTGAAGGCAGGCCAGGTCATCCGCATCCGCACGACGGGTGGCGGCGGCTGGGGCGACCCGCTCGAGCGCCCGTACGACGAGGTCGAACGCGACCTGCGCTGGGGCAAGGTGTCGTTCGAGGGTGCGCGGACGGCATACGGCGTCGTGGCGACTGGCACCAAGGACGAGCCGACCATCGATGTCGAGGCGAGCGATGAGCTGCGGGCGCAACTGCGTGAACAGCGCGCGGCCGCCGGCGACGAGCCGTTCTTCGACCGTGGACCCGGCTATGCGAGCCTTGCCGATGGCAGGACCGCTGCCGACGTCGACTGGCTGTGAGGACCGCTTGCCGTGACCGTTGATCCCAAAGCCACGCTGCGTAGCTACCTGGACGCCCGCCGCGAGGCGTTGATCTCCAAGGTCGAGGACCTCTCGGAACGCGAGGCCCGGCTGCCGAGGACGCCGACCGGCACCAACCTGCTCGGCCTCATCAAGCACGTCACGCACGTTGAGGCCGTCTACCTCGGGACGACGTTCGACCGGCCCTTCCCTCATCCCGAGGATCTGCTCCCCGACGACGTGGCCGACCCGCAGGCCGACTGGTACGCGACCGAGAGCGAGAGCATCACGGGCACGATCGACCTCTACCGGCGCGTCATCGCCCACGGCAACGAGACGATCGATGCTCTGTCCCTGGACGCCGTTGGCCATGTGCCGCACTGGGGCGGTGAGCAGGTCACCCTGCACCAGATCCTGGTCCACCTCCTCACCGACCTGGCCGGGCACGGTGGCCAGGCCGACATCCTTCGAGAGTCGGTCGACGGCAGCGTCGGATGGCGGAGGCCAGCTGACAACGTTCCGTCGGAATACGACTGGGCGGCCTATGTCGGCAGGCTCACCGCCTTGGCGGACCGGTTCGACGGGACACCCGCCGACGGCGCAAGGTGAGGATCCTCCGCGGAGGCGACCGCTCTCAGCCGAGGCTCTCGGCCAGCGACACGATGATGCCCTCCGGCCCGCGCACGTACGCCATCCGCAACGCGTTCTCGTAGGTGCCGATGCCGCCCACGAGCCCGTAACCGTTGGCAGCCAAGCGATCCAGGGTTGCCTGGAGGTCGTCGACGACAAAGCACACGTTGCGGATGCCGAGCTCGTTGGCCATGGCCGTGGGCGAGCCCGGCTCGTGCTCGGGGCGCACGAAGGTCGAGAGCTCGACGGTGGTCCCGCCGCCCGGGAGGCGCAGCATCACGATCTCGGTGCGCGCACCGGACATGCCGATGACGGTGTCGAGGAACTCGCCCTCGACCGTCATCCGGTCACCGGCCTCCAGCCCGAGGCTGGTGAAGAACCCCACTGCCGTGTCGAGGTCGGCGACCGTGATGCCGACATGGTCGAAGCGGATGTCGTTGCTCATGGTGTCATCCTCGCGCGCGGCCGGGCCACGGGTGACTGTTCGCCCCCAATGTCGCCCATGCCTGGCAGCACCGATGCGGTCGGGTTCGGCTCGCTCACCGGTGGCGTCGCCCCCTCCCAGACACGGCCGCACCCTGACAGGATGAGGCGGTGAGCGCACCACTGGACGACATCGTCGTCGTCGACCTGTCCCGAGCCCTTGCAGGCCCACATGCCGCGATGATGCTGGGCGACATGGGCGCCCGCGTCATCAAGGTCGAGTCACCGTCCGGTGACGACACCCGCGGGTGGGGACCGCCGTTCGTCGGCCCCGACGACGACCCCGTGTCGACCTACTACCTCAGCGCCAACCGCAACAAGGAGTCGATCACCCTCGACCTGAAGTCCGACGAAGGCCGCGACGTCCTCGCCAAACTCGTCCGGCGCGCCGACGTGCTCGTCGAGAACTTCCGCCCAGGCGTCATGGACCGCCTCGGCTTCTCCACCGACCAGCTCCACGAGCTCAACCCGCGACTCGTCATCCTGTCGATCAGCGGCTTCGGCCACGACGGACCGCAGGGCGGGCGAGCCGGCTACGACCAGATCGCCCAGGGCGAGGCCGGGATCATGTCGGTCACCGGACCGGATCCCGATACGCCGCAACGGGTTGGCGTGCCCATCGGCGACCTGCTCGCCGGCATGTACGGCGCGTTCGGCGTCGTCACCGCACTCCACGAGCGCGAGCGCACCGGCACGGGCCGCGTCGTTCGCACCAGCCTCCTCGCGGCCATCGTTGGCGCGCACGCCTTCCAGGGCACCGCCTACACGGTCGCCGGCCACGTCGGCCACGCCCAGGGCAACCACCACCCGAGCGTCTCCCCCTACGGCCTCTTCCACTGCAAGGACGGCGACATCCAGGTCGCCGTCGGCAGCGAGTCCCTGTGGGTCAAGCTCGCCGAGGCGTTCGGCATCGACCCCACGACGCCGGCCCTCGCGACCAACCGAGCGCGCATCGAGCACCCCACGGAGGTGAGGGACGCGCTCAACGGCGCGTTCGCGGCATACCCGATGGACGAGCTCCTCCCCCGCCTCGCCGAGCTCGGCGTGCCCGCCGGCGAAGTGCGCACCCTCGACCGCGTCTACGACTGGGACCAGACGCGGTCGCAGGGACTCGTCATCTCCGTCGAGCACCCGGTCCTTGGCCGGATCGAGCTCCCCGGGCCGCCAATTCGCTTTGACGACAACGGGTATGCCGGTGGGCGGGCTGAGCATGACGCCCCGCCTTCGCTGGGCCAGCACGACGAGTCTGTCCGAAAGTGGCTCGACGAGGAGGACTGACGCGGCATACTCCCGCCATGGGGGTGGACGTCCACGAATCAGCCGCGGCGGCGCGGCCCGATCGAGGTGCGCGAACGCCGGAGACCGTGCGAGCCGTTGCTCTGCTCGTCACGGTGAACTTCGCGTTGTGCGTCATGGGCATCTGGACCGGCAACGGCCCCCTCGGTCCGCCCGCCAGCTACGGAGTCGCAGCCACGCGTCCCGTCGGCGTCGAGGTCACCGAGGGCAGCACGGGCCTGGTCAATCACAGCGTGCTGCCGGCCCACATCGAGAGCATCAAGCCGATGGAGGTGGGTGCCACCGCGGACGGGCTGGCGACGACCGCCATCGAGCTGGGTCCCGCCAAGGGACCACGGATTGGGCTGGTGGACGGACCGGGCTATGACCTCATCCCGGCGGCCGATCGCGCCGCAGTCGACAAACGTGCGATAGCACCGGATCACCGGGTCGGTGGTGAGGCTGCAAGCGTGCCGATCCTCGTCCGTCTCCAGGCCACTAAACCTGGCACGTGGCGCTACGACGGTTACGAGGTCGTGTACCGAGTCGGCTTGGTGCGGTACCGCATGGTCGTCTCCGTTGACCTGTGGATGTGCACTGAGCCGGGGGCGGATTGTCCACCCTTGTCGGAGTGACGCAAGCCAGTCGCCACGAACAGTGACACCGGTTGTCGAGGGGTCACGGAGAGGGCTATCTTGTGTCGCATGGTACCCGGCGACGACATCATCCTGACGCAGCTGCGTCGTGGTGCGCTGGAGTACTGCGTCCTGGCCCTCCTCGAACGAGACGCGTTGTACGGCCTCGACATCGCCCGGCGCCTCACCGCCGACGGGGTGCTGCTCGCCAGTGAGGGCACGCTCTACCCACTGCTGGCGAGACTTCGCAAAGCCGGACTCGTCGACACCAGCTGGCAGGAGTCGACCGAGGGACCGCCACGGCGCTACTACGCCCTGACCGGCGAGGGGCGCGAGTCGCTGGCCGCCTTCCGCCGCACCTGGAAACCGTTCCGCGACGCCGTCGACAGCACACTCTCAGGGGGACCGTCATGACCGCACCGACCACGCACCCGCTGGCCGCCGCCTACCTGCGCGACCTCGAGCTGCTGCTCCACGGCGTCGACCCGGGCGAACGCGCGGAAGTGCTGGCCGGCGTGCGCGAGCACCTCGAGGGGACGACCGGCCCGAACGCCTCCGACGACGACGTGCGAGCGGCCCTCGCCGAGCTCGGCCCACCCCAGGCAATCGCCGACGAGGCGTATGCCGGCCGCTCGCCGCAGCTGGCCGTGGTCACCACCGTGGTTGCGGACCGCCCCCGGGGCACCCTCTCGGCGGTCTGGGTACCCATCGTCGTCGGCGGGATCCTCGGGCTGGGGTTCCTCATGGTCCTGGTGACCGGTCTGGGCGGTGTCGGATATTCGGAAGTCGAGACCACCTCGTCCACCGGCGAGACCCAGACCCAGCTCACGAGCGTGAACACGTGGATGGTGTTGTTCACGCTGCCGATGCAGTTCTTCGTGGTCGTCCTGCCGGTAGCCGCGTTCGTGCTGGCGTCCAGCCTCTGGAGCCGCCCGGAGCGCGTCCGCATGATCCTTGCCGTCCCGATCATCACGATCGTGCTGGCCGTGCTGCCGTGGCTCGGTTACACGATCACCGGCACCGAGCTGGGCCTCAACATCGGCGCCTGGGCGGCGTTGGCCCTCATCGTTCTCGTCGCCACGTGGATCTTCGGCCATGACGTCAGGCTCGGGCTGCGCCGGGCCAGAGAAGTCACTGCCGGTTCGACGTAGTCCGGGACCGGATTCCGGAAGCGGACTACTTCGAACCGGACCGCTGTGGGCGCCCGGGTCAGGCGGTCGCGGAGGCGCGACGCGGCATACGACGGTTGCGCAGCTTGCGGCGCACCCGCTTGCCCACGGCCTCGGCCGCGATGCCGACCCGCGAACGCCCCTCCTGCGGGTTGGGCAGCGCCAGCACGACGACCTGCTTCCACGCAGACGCGACCTGCTTGGGCAGCGGCCCGGTCGTGTAGGACAGCCCGTACCGCTGGCAGATCTCGCGGATCCGCGGGGCGATCTCGGCGTACCGGTTGCTCGGCAGGTCGGGGAACAGGTGGTGCTCGATCTGGTGCGACAGGTTGCCCGTCATGAGGTGCATTGCCTTGCTACCACTGATGTTTGCCGACCCGACCATCTGCCGCAGGTACCACTCACCGCGCGTCTCGCCGTCGATCGACTGCTTGGCGAACGTCTCGACACCCTCCGGAAAGTGACCGCACATGATGACCGAGTGGGTCCACACGTTGCGCACCGTGTTGGCGACGAAGTTGGCAGCCACCGTCTGGAAGAACGACGGCCCGGACAGCAGCGGGTGCACGAGGTAGTCCTTGCGCGCTTGCCGGCCGATCTTGCGCAGCACCTTCTTCAGGTCGCGCTGGAAGGTCTCCTTGTCCTTGCCCCGCCCCTGCAGGTAGGCGCCGACCTCGAGGTCGTAGGCCGCGATGCCGTACTCGAAGAAGACCATGTTGACGAAGTTGACCAGCGGCTGCGAGATGTACGACGGGTACCACTTCTGGTCCTCATCGACACGCATGATGCCGTAGCCCAGGTCGTTGTCGCGGCCGATCACGTTGGTGAAGGTGTGGTGCAGCTCGTTGTGGCTGTGCTTCCAGAACTCGCTGGGGCTCGCGTTGTCCCACTCCCACTCCTGAGAGTGGATCCGCGGGTCACGCATCCAGTCCCACTGCCCGTGCATGATGTTGTGCCCGAGCTCCATGTTCTCGAGGATCTTCGCGACCGACAGGCCGGCGGTGCCGACGAACCACGCCGGCGGGAAGAGCGAGAAGAGCAGGACAGCGCGCGAGCCCATCTCCAGTCCGCGTTGCCACTTCAGGACCTTGCGGATGTATGCCGCGTCGCTGGCTCCGCGGGAGTCGAGGACTTCCTGCCGCAGGGCGTCGAGCTCGGCGCCGAGCGCCTCGATGTCCTCGGCGGACAGGTGGCCGGCGGGGTCGGGCTTGCCCGACGGCTTGGGGACAAAGCTGCGCTCCTTGGCGGCCACGGACAGGCGCGAGCCGACCTTGGTGGTGTTCTGCGGCGCGCGCGGCGTGCCTGCGAGCCGACCGTCGATCGACAGGTCGAACTGCTCGTCCCCCACGGTGGAGGTCGTCGGGCGGTTGGCGGTGGCAGTCACGAAAGTCCTTTCGTTGCAGCGTTGTTCGTCGAAGTCAGTGGTGACGGATGGGTCAGAGGTCGATCTCGCACTCGCCCGCGGCGGCCGAGATGCAGGTCTGGATGCGCACGCCGTCACCTTCGGTGGCGACGGTCAGCTCGCCGTTGCGCAGGTCGCGCACGGCCCCCTGGCGCAGGGGAACGACACAGCCGAAGCAGATGCCCATCCGGCAGCCTGATGGCATGAGCACGTCGGCCTCCTCGCCCGCGTCGAGGATCGGGGTCGCGCCGTCGGCCTCGACGGTCTTGCCCTGGGTGGCGAAGGTGACGGTGCCGCCCTCGCCCTCGGCGACGACGACCGGGCGGAAGCGCTCGGTGTGCAGGCGCTCGGAGAGGCCCGCCGCGGCATACGCCTCCTCGAAGGCGTCGAGCATGCCCGTCGGTCCGCAGCACCACGTCTCGCGCTCGCGCCAGTCGGGCACGAGCTCGTCGAGGTCGGCGGGCGAGAGCATGCCGTCGGTGTCGGTGTGGAGCTCGACGAGCCGCAGGTCACCGCGCCCGCCCCACTCGCGCAGCTGCGCGGAGAAGATCACGTCGCCCGACGTCGGCGCGCTGTGCACCAGGACGGCGTCGGGCAGCTCGTCCAGGTGGTTGCGCAGCATGCCCATGACCGGCGTGATGCCGGACCCGGCGGTGAGGAACAGCGCCTTCGCGGGGCGCGGGGTCGGCAGCGTGAAGTCGCCGGTCGCCTGGTCGAGGTGGATCAGGGTGCCGGGGCGCAGGTCGCGCACGACGTGGTTGCTGACCTTGCCGTCCGGGATGGCCTTGACGGTGATCGAGATGAGGCCGTCGGCGGCGTCGACCGGGCAGGTGAGCGAGTAGGCGCGCCAGTTGCGGACCCCGTCGACGTCGACGCCGATCCGGGTGTACTGGCCGGGGACGTGGCCGCGCCAGCCGCGACCCGGGCGGATCACGACGGTGGCCGCATCGGCCGTCTCTGGGGTGACCGCGACGACGCGGCCGCGCAGGTCGGCCCCGGCCCGCAGCGGCGCGATGAGGTCGAGGTAGTCGGCGGGGAGCACCGGCGTGGTCACCGCGTGGGCCACGCGCAGCGCCGCGTCCCGCAGCCGAGCCATGGGTATGCCGCGTGTCCGGGCCGCGTTCGTGGTGGTGCGCGGGGTCGCTGCAGCGGTCATGGAGCTAGTTTGTCCGACAACTTGGCCTAAAATCCTGACCAGTCCGGGTGATCATCGCGGGAAGGGTTGTGCGCAGATGACAAAAGAGAGCCAATCGCGGCGTGAGCCTCGCCCCGGCGCGGCTCCCGGCGTGACGGCGCCCACATCCACGGGAGGGGGCGGGGCACCGGCGAGCGGCCGGCGCACCGAGGCAATCGCCGTCGACCGGGCCGCCGGACTGCAGCTGCCCGCCCGGGTCGAGACCCGGCTGCGCGACGCGCTGCCCGGTGTCGCCGAGGACGCCGTCGAGGCCATCATCGAGGAGGTGCCTGCGTATGCCGCGGCGCGTGCCTTCATGGTCGACACCATCGAGGCTGCAGTGCGGACCGCGCTCGGCGGCTTCCTCACCCTCGCCGCTCGCAGCACCGACCCGAGCAGTCCCCTGCGACCGGCCCAGGCCGCGTCCTATGAGCTCGGTCGCGGCGAGGCCCGCAACGGACGCAGCCTCGACGCACTGCTGTCCGCCTACCGCATCGGCGCCCGCGTCTCGTGGCGGGAGCTGTCGGCCGTCGCCGTGGAGGCCGAGCTCGACTCCGCCAGCCTCGCCCGGTTCGCCGAGCTCGTCTTCGCCTACATCGACGAGCTCTCCGCGGCCAGCGTCGCCGGGCACGCGGCCGAGCTCGCCACCGCGGAGCGGCACCACCGCCAGCAGCTGGACCGCGTCGCCCGCGACCTGCTCCGCGGCGGTGTCACGGACGAGACGGTGGACCGGCACGCCGCGCGCGCGTCATGGCAGCCGCCCCGCACGCTCACCGCAGTCCTTGTCTCGGAGGAGCAGCTCCGCGACGTGCGGCCCCTCGTCGATCCCTCGAGCCTGGTCGTCGAGGGCGACCTGCCCGGCGCACCACCCAACGACGACACGTGTGCGCTGCTGCTACCGAACCTGACCGCGAAGGCTCGAAAGTCACTGGTGGACAATGGATCACGGCTCGGCCTGGTCGTCGGCCAGACCGTTCCGTGGCGCGAGGTTTCCGTCTCCTACGAACGGGCACGACGCGCGCAGGCGACGGTGGCTGCGGGCGAGCGCCGCGCGGCATACGACACTGACGCCCACCTGGCCGAGCTGGTGGTGACGGCCGACCCGGAAGCCCTCGCCGACCTGCGCCGGCGCGTGCTCGCGCCCCTCGACGACCTCACCGAGACACAACGGCCGAAACTCGAGGAGACGCTGCGCGCGTGGTTGCTGCACCGCGGCCGACGCGAAGCGGTCGCCGAGCAGCTGTTCGTCCACCCGCAGACGGTGCGCTACCGCGTGGGCCAGTTGCGCGAGCTCTTCGGCGACAGCCTCGACGATCCGGACACCGTCCGCGACCTCGTCATCGCCCTCGTGGCGCCGGGCAACGGGTGACCACACCTGCCAACGCAGGGAGCCGCATTGGGCAGGGCTTGCCAACGCCGGGGCCAAGGAGCGCTGCCTAGGCTCGCCGCACCGGCTCATCGAGGTGTCGGTGCGACCGGTGGGAGGTGTGGCGTGCGGGTCCTGATCGCGCTCGGCGGCAACGCCATGACCGGCCCCGACGGCAGCGCGACACCACAGGCGCAGCGCGACGCGATCGCGACCGCGATGGGGCACGTCGCCGAGGTCGTGGCCGCCGGGCACGAAGTGGTGCTCACCCACGGCAACGGCCCGCAGGTCGGCAACCTGCTCGTCAAGAACGAGCTCGCCGCGCACGTCGTGCCGCCCGTGCCGCTGGACTGGTGCGGCGCGCAGACGCAGGCGACCATCGGCTTCACGGTGCTCGACACCCTCGAGGCCGCACTGGTGCAACGCGGTATCGATCATCCAGTCGCCGCCATCGTCTCCCGCACGCTCGTCGACGGTCACGACCCCGGATTCACCAAGCCCACCAAGCCGATCGGCCGCTACCTCACCCGCGACCAGGCCAAGCCCCTCATCGAGCACGGCGAGACGTGGGAGGACCGGGGCGAGAAGGGCTGGCGCCGCATGGTTGCCTCCCCCGAGCCGGTCGAGGTGCTCGAGACGTCGACGCTGCTGACGCTGCTCGACGCGGGCTACCTCGTGGTGGCCGCCGGTGGCGGCGGCATCCCCGTGTCGCGCAGCTCCGACGGCGTCCTGCACGGGGTCGAGGCCGTCATCGACAAGGACCTCACCGCCGCCCTGCTCGCGTCCTCGATCGAGGCCGACGTGCTCGTCATCGCCACCGACGTGGCGAATGCCGTTGTCGGATATGGCGCCAGGGACGAGCAACCGCTCGGCCGGGTGCCACTCACCGAGCTGGAGAGGTATGCCGCTTCCGGCGAGTTCGCGTCGGGGTCCATGGGGCCCAAGGTCGAGGCCGCGTTGCGGTTTGCCCGCGCCGGCGGCACCAGCGTCATCACCGCGCTGGACCAGATCGCCTCGGCTGTCGACGCCGTAGCCACGGGCGAAGGCGACGTGGGCACGGTGGTGAGCGGGCGGCATACCCCCGTGTTGAAAGACGAAACATCAAGCAGCACAACGGAATCAGGAAGGTGACAGCAATGCCAGACGCCATCGAGGCACGCAAGGTGCCGCTGCACAGCGTCACCGACGCCAGCGAGCTCGCCACGCTCATCGACGACGGCGTCATCGACGCCGACCGCGTCATCGCCGTCATCGGCAAGACCGAGGGCAACGGCGGGGTCAACGACTACACGCGGATCATCGCCGACCGGGCGTTCCGCGAGGTGCTGGTCGCCAAGGGCGCCGACCCGGCGAAGGTGAAGGAGGTGCCGATCGTGTGGTCCGGTGGCACCGACGGCATCATCAGCCCGCACGCCACGATCTTCGCCACGGTGCCTGCCGACAAGGCGGAGCAGACCGACGAGCCGCGGCTGACCGTCGGGTTCGCGATGAGCGAGGTGCTGCTGCCCGAGGACATCGGCCGCACGGCGATGGTGACCAAGGTGGCCGACGCGGTGAAGGTGGCGATGGAACGCGCGGGCATCACCGACCCGGCCGACGTGCACTACGTGCAGACCAAGACGCCGCTGCTCACGATCGACACCATCCGGGACGCCAAGAGCCGCGGTCACGACGTCTTCACCGAGGACACGCTCGCGTCGATGGACGTCTCCAACGGTGGCACCGCGCTCGGCATCGCAGTCGCCCTCGGCGAGATCGAGATGCCGCGCGACGAGGACGTGCTGCGCGACCGGACACTCTACTCGTCGGTGGCATCGTGCTCGTCGGGCGTGGAGCTGGACCGGGCGCAGGTGGTCGTCGTCGGCAACGCGCGCGGCGTCGGTGGGCGCTACCGCATCGGGCACTCGGTCATGCGTGACGCGCTGGACGCCGACGGCATCTGGGCGGCGATCAAGGACGCCGGGCTCGACCTGCCCGAGCGGCCGCACACCTCCGACCTGCAGGGGCGTCTGGTCAACGTCTTCCTCAAGTGCGAGGCGAGCCAGGATGGTGCGGTGCGGGGTCGGCGCAACGCGATGCTCGACGACTCCGACGTGCACTGGCACCGGCAGATCAAGGCTGCGGTGGGTGGCGTGACGGCGTCAGTGACCGGAGATCCGGCGGTGTTCGTGTCGGTGTCGGCCGCGCACCAGGGCCCGGACGGGGGTGGCCCCGTCGCCGCGATCATCGACCTCGGGGCAGGCGAGCCGACCGGCTACCGCGCACCCCAGCTCGACTGATCCGACCAGCCGCCGCAAAACGGGGGTTGCGTGCATGAAACGGGGCTGCGGAACCGCCGTTTCGTGTCAGCAACCCCCGTTTTGCCAAAGGGTCCGTCGGCACTGGGTTCAGTGGGCGCTGTACTCAGTGGGCGAAGTGGCGGGTGCCGGTGAAGTACATGGTCACGCCGGCCTGCTCGGCGGCGGCGATGACCTCGTCGTCACGCACCGAGCCACCAGGTGCGACGACCGCGCGCACCCCGGCATCGAGCAGCACCTGGAGCCCGTCGGCGAACGGGAAGAACGCGTCTGACGCGGCGACGGCACCCCGCGCCCGGTCCTGATCGTCGGCGTTGGCGCGGTTGACGGCGAGGTGGCACGAGTCGACTCGGTTGACCTGGCCCATGCCGATGCCGACCGAGGCCCCGTCGCGCGCGAGCAGGATGGCGTTGGACTTCACGGCCCGCACCGCCCGCCACGCGAACTGCAGCTCGGCGAGGGTCGCCTCGTCGGCGGCCGCCCCGGCGACCAGACGCCAGTTGGGCGCGTCGTCGCCACCGGTCACCGAACCGTCGTCACCGGTGACCTCGGCGTCGATCCGGTCGACGGTCTGCACGAGCACCCCGCCACTCACCGGCCGGAACTCGATCGGGTCGGCGGTCTTCCCCATGCCGTCCGGCAGGAGCAGCAGGCGCCGGTTCTTCTTCTCCCGCAACAGTTCCAGCGCGTCGTCGTCGAACCCGGGGGCGACGATCACCTCGCTGAACGTCTCGTTGGCAGCCTTCGCCATTGCCGCGTTCACGGGCCGGTTCGTCGCGATGATGCCGCCGTAGGCGGAGACGGGGTCGCACGCGTGCGCCGCGGCATACGCCTCCTCGACGGTGTCGCCGACGGCGATGCCGCAGGGGTTGGCGTGCTTGATGATCGCGACCGTCGGCTGGTCGCCGTGGTCGTGCGCGGCGCGCACCGCGGCATCGGCGTCGACGTAGTTGTTGTAGGACATCTCCTTGCCGTGCAGCTGCTCGGCCGAGGCGACTCCGGCGCGCCAGTGGGTGTAGATCGCGGCGCGCTGGTGCGGGTTCTCGCCGTAGCGCAGCACCGCCTTGCGCTGCCAGGTCGCGCCCGTCCACGCGGGGAAGCCGGTGCCGTCGGAGGTGTCGACGTAGGCGTTGCCCATCCAGTTGGCCACGGCGTTGTCGTAGTCGGCGGTGTGCACAAACGCTTGTGCCGCAAGGAGTTTGCGCTGGGCCAGCGTGAAGCCGCCGCCGTGCACCGCCTCCAGGACCGAGGCGTATGCCGCGGGGTCGGTGACGATGGCGACGCTCGGGTGGTTCTTGGCTGCGGCCCGCACCATGGTGGGTCCGCCGATGTCGATCTGCTCGATGACCTCGTCCGGCCCGGCGCCCGATGCCACGGTCTCGCGGAACGGGTAGAGGTTGACCACCACGAGGTCGAACGGCTCGACACCCAGGTCGGCGAGCTGCTGCACGTGGTCGGGCTTGCGGGTGTCGGCCAGCACACCGGCGTGCACCTTCGGGTGCAACGTCTTGACGCGCCCCTCGAGGCACTCGGGGAACCCGGTCAGGTCGGCCACCTCGACCACCGGGATGCCGAGCCCCTCGATCAGCTTGGCGGAGCCGCCCGTCGACACGATTTCGACACCGGACTCGTGCAGACCACGGGCCAGGTCCTCCAGCCCGGTCTTGTCGTAGACGGACACCAGTGCCCGCTTCACGGGGCGGACGTCTTCGCTGGGGCCGGGCTTGCTGACAGAGCTCATGGGTTCTCCGCGGTCGGTTGCAACGGTGCGGGACACCCAGGCGGGCGATGTCCCGGCGCGTGACTCCCCGGTGGTGGTCCACCCTCGCCAGTTGTCACGAAAAGTCTATCGGCCCAGCGGACCGCTACCGTCCACGGCCGGCAGCGACAGCTCACCCCGCGCGACCTGGCCGACGACGTCGACGAGCAGTGGGTGCTCGAGGGCCTTGATGCGTTCGTGCAGCGAGTCCTCGGTGTCGTCCGGGTCGACGGCGACGCGCGCCTGCGCGATCACCGGCCCGGTGTCCACACCGGAGTCGACGACGTGCACCGTGCACCCGGTTTCGGTGGCGCCGGCCGCCAGCGCGTCCCGAACCGCGTGGGCGCCCGGGAAGCTCGGCAGCAGCGCGGGGTGGGTGTTGATGACGGTCCACCGCCCCAGGACGTCGGGTCCGAGCAGCTTCATGAACCCCGCCGACACCACGAATGCCGGGGCGTGGTCGCCGATGCGCGACGCCAACGCGGCATCCCACTCGGCGCGCGTCGCGAAGTCGGCCACGCGGCATACGAACGTCGGTATGCCGGCGGCGGCCGCCCGGTGGAGCCCCGTGATCCCAGCCCGGTCGGCACCGACTGCGAGGATGCGCACCCCGTATGCCGCGTCAGTAGCCGCGTCGATGAGCGCCTGGAGGTTCGTGCCCGACCCGGAGACGAGGACGACGATGCCGGTCGGCTCCGTGGGCGGCGTCGGCGTCGTCACGGGTACGACGATAGCGAGGCAGGGTTCAGGTGGAGGGCGCGGCCTCACGGAGGCTGTCGAGCAAGGGGCCGGCAGCCTCGTCCAGGAAGCGCTGCTGCGCCTCGTCCCCGATCTGCACGAGGGCGAGGTCGGTGAAGCCGGCGTCCCACCACGCCTGCGCCGCCTCGACCACCGCGTCGAGATCCGGGCCGCACGGAATCGACTCGGCGACGTCGTCGGGCGTGACGAACTGGGAGGCGGCGGCGAAACCGGCCGGGGTGGGCAGGTCGGCGTTGACCGACCAGCCACCGCCGAACCAGCGGAACTGCTCGTGGGCGCGCTCGATGGCGGTGTCGCGGTCGGGGTCCCAGCTGATCGGCATCTGCCCGATGGCGCGCGGCTGGCCCTTGCCACCCCGGGAGCTCTTGGCTCCCTTGGCAGTCGTGGCCGCCGAGCGCTGCTTGGTGAACTGGCTGACGAGCTCGGCCTCGGGCTGCACCGCGATGACGTGCTCGGCCAGCGGCGCGAACCGGCTCACCGACTTGTCACCCGACACGGCGACACCGATCTCGACCGGCTGTTCGGGGATGTCCCAGATGCGCGCCGAGTCGACGCGGAAGTGTGCGCCCTCCCAGGTCACGAGTTCGCCGGTGTGCAGCTCGCGGATGATCGTGATCGCCTCCTCGAGCATGTCCTGGCGGACGTCGACCATGGGCCAGCCCTCGCCGACGACGTGCTCGTTGAGGTTCTCGCCGCTGCCCAGCCCGAGGGTGAAGCGTCCTTCGGCGAGCAGCTGCAGGGTTGCTGCCTTCTGCGCGACGACGGCCGGGTGGTAGCGGATGGTCGGGCAGGTCACGTAGGTCATCAGCTCGATCCGCGAAGTGGCCTGCGCGACGGCCCCGAGCACGGTCCAGGCGTGCGGCGCATGGCCCTGGGTGGTGAGCCACGGTGAGTAGTGGTCGGAGCTGACCGCGAAGTCGAAACCGGTCTCCTCCGCGGCCTGCGCGTAGCGGACGAGCTCGCGTGGACCCGACTGTTCGGTCATGAGCGTGTATCCGATGTGAGCCATGCTCCCAACGTCACATGCGGGCGGTCACTTCGCGAGCCCGGCTCTCCCCTGTCTCACCGGCCAGCCATCACCCCTCAGGCGAACACACCCGGTCCCGTGCAAGCCAGCTCGGCCACCCGCTCCGGTGTCACCGGTGACGACCAAGGTTCAGCGGCGAAGCTTCCAACGGTCCCAGGCGAGGACGAGCCCGGCGCCGATCGCGACCTCGACCAGCAGGGCCGCAGTCATCGCGAGCGCCGGTGCGCCGATGTCGGCGAGCCGGCCAGCGCCAAGGGACCCTCCCCCGAGCGCGTCGAGCAGCCCGATCGTCAGGGCGGTCACGACCACCGCGACCCCGGTCACCGTCAGCTTGGTGCGCATCGTCGACAGCCGTGCCACCGAGCGCAGTGACCGCCACCCGACGAAGGCGCCGACCGCGACCGGCACGAGCACCACGAGCGGCATGACCCCGGGGAAGGCCCCCGGCTCCGGCAGCGCCCCGAACACGGGCACCATCGGCAGCACCGACGACCGTGCACCGGTCCACGTCGCCGACGCGCCCTCCACCGCCGAGAACCCCGTCCCCGCCAGGAAGGACACCGCCCACAAGGCGAGGTTGGGCAGCACGGTCACCTGCGCGAGGGCAAGCACGACGCCACCGACCACACCCGGCGCCAGCTCGGACTGCAGGTTCTTCACCGCACCGAAGTGCGTCACCACCATCAGCACGACCAGGACCACGCCGACCCCGAGCAGTGCGGCCGCACCTTCCAGCCCCGGCCGCACTCCGCGACGGACCGCATCCGGCAACCACGACGGTCGCTGAGCAGCGTCACCGAGCAGCTCGGGGCGGTCCACGACGTGACGCCGCAGCGCCAGTCCAGCCGCCACGACGGGCACGACCACCACCGGCACCACGAGCGTCCACCACACCGGGTTCGGCCCGGCCACGTAGGCGAGCAGCACCCAGACGAGCGCGCACGCGGCATACCCACCGACCCAGCCGCCGAGCTCGGCGGCGAGCCGTCCGTGCACGAGTCCACGCACGTGGACGACCGTGCGGTCACCCGCGGCCTCGGCGGTCGCCCGCGCCGCCGCGCGCCCGCCCAGCCACACCAGCAAACCCAGGAAGAGCAGCGGCACGACCGTCACCGGGAGCGTCCCGACAGACACGTGGGCGCCGCCGCCGAGCAGCCACAGGGCAGCACCGGTGCCCAGCGCCGACGTCCACGACACGTCGCTCTCGCTCGCGGCCACCCACACCATCAGCGCTGGCAACACGAAGACGCACGCGCCCACCGCGGCAGCCCCCGCTCCGCCCAGCATCGCCCGCCGCAGCCGTCCCGGGTCGACCGCCCCCCGGGTCGACGCACCGGTCCCCGTCCCCCGCAGCAGCTCCATGACAGTCATGACGCACCCATCGTCGCTGACCGGGCCGTGACTTCCGGCGACCCACGCCGCGCGCCTCGCGATTCACAGCAAAATTCACCCCGAACGCGCCGCAACCCGTCCCGCCCCGGCCGCGTCTGCTGCGGTGTGATGACCTTGGGCGCACGATCAGCAACCACCGGGGAGGTGTCCATGAGCGCGCAGTCCGCCGAGGCGGAGTTCGACGCGTTCTACCGGGACACCTCCAGGCGAGTCGTGCACCTCGTGTACGGCTTCACCGGTGACCTGACCGTCGCCCAGGACAGCGCGCAGGAGGCGTACGCCAAGGCGTGGCAGCAGTGGTCGACCGTCCGCGCGGCCGACGACCCGCTGTCGTGGGTGCGCACGGTTGCCCGCCGCATCGCAATCTCCAACTGGCGCAAGCGAACCACGCAGGAACGCGCCTACACCCGGCACGGGACGCACGACACGACCGGCCCCCCGACGGAGGACCGGGTCGCCATCGTCGCGGCGATGCGTGAGCTGCCCGACCCGGTCCGCGAAGCCGTCGCGCTGCACTACATCGGCGACCTGTCCATCGAACAGATCGCCCACGAGACCAACACCCCCGCAGGCACCGTCAAGGCCCGCCTGCACCGGGGCCGAGCCCTCCTGGCCCAGGCCCTGACGCACGAGGAGACCGACCATGGCTGACATCGACGAGTGGAACGAGGCGGACGACGCCCTCGTGCGTCGCGCCATGGCAACCCTGCGCGGCGACGTGGAGACAGCGCCCATGCCCGACGTGCGGTTCGTCAAGGCCAGGGGGCGTGCGCTGCGGCGCCGCCGGTTTCTCACCGTGGGTGCCGCCGCCGCGGCTGCCGTGATCGTCGCCAGCGGGGTCGGGTATGCCGTGTGGGGGCCCACCGCTGACCAGTCCCCGGTCGTGCCCGCGACCCGGTCGACCAGCTCGTCGTCGTCGGCTTCCCCGTCGCCGACGACGACGGGCTCCCTCGGTCAGGCCGGCCCGCTGCCACTGCTGACCGAGTGGTCGGACACGTTGGGCCTGCCGAACGGGTCGCGCCTGACCGACCAGGACCCGAAGTCGGATGACTTCCGCACCTTCGACTGCCTCACGTCCGTGCCGAACGGGCTGAAGCAGCGACAGCAGATCACGTTGGACAACGGCAACTTCGAGGGCGGGCAGGCGCTGTTCGAGCTCGGCGGCGGCACCGACCCGTCGACGGTGGCCGACCAGCTGGTCACCGACATCGAGGGCTGCCAGCAGGGGCCGGACTTCAGGGCCACCAAGCGGTCCGAGTCGAACGGCGTCACGACCTTGTCCTTCACTGCCGGTGACGCGGGGTCGGGCTGGTGGGCTGTCGTCACCGGGCCCGAGGCGGTCACCCTCATCAACTTCACCGTCTCGATCGAGTCCGACGCGGAGTACACGGAGCAGCAGGTCGCCGCGCTGGGTGCGATCGCCCGGGAGCGGCTGGAGCGGTACGGCGCGGGCGCCACGGCGACGACCAGCCCGTCCTCACCCAGCTCGTCGACGGGCGCGACGGCCGCGGGGCCCAAGGCGGTCAACGAGAAGATGCCGGTGAGCGGTCCCGACCCGGTCCCCTCGTCGAACCTGTTCGTCGCGGCCTCGCAGTGGCGTGACCCGTTGTTCTACTCGGGTGCCAAGCCCAGCGCGGCATCGGCTGACCCGTTGGCGTCCCTGGCCATCGTCGACTGCGAGACCGACGAGCAGCAGGCCGGCATCGCTGGCCGGGTCGGGGTCGTCGCGGTGCAGGCCGGACCGGACGACTACCTCATCGGCAAGCAGCGGGTCCGCGTCTTCGACGACGCCGACGCCGACCAGCTCGCGGACGCCGATGTCACGCGAGTCGGCGAGCTGGTGATGAAGGGGTGCACCAAGGGCGGTAACAAGGTCACGGCCGAGGCCGGTCCGAAGCCCGGCACCTACCTGCTCACCACCAAGGTCACGACCGAGGCGAGCGGCACGATGTACCAGTACGTCGGCGTCACCCGGATGAACACCCCGGGCGGGGTGTCGGTCGTCACCTTCCAGGGCACCGGCGACGGCCAGGGCTTCCAGGGCACCAAGGCACAGGGCTTCGCCCAGCTCGACCGGCTGCTCGCCCTCGCCCGCCAGAAGTAGGCGACCACGCGGCATACCCGCCGAGGTTGGGTCCCTCCCGACAAAGAGGCGCTTCACCCGAGAAACGATCTCGGGTGAAGCGCCTCTTTGTCCCGGGGCCCGATAATGCGCGGGTCCGGCCGGGAGGGTCAGGCCTGCTCGAGGCCCTTCATGATCTCGCGCATGAGCTCGGCGGTCTCCGACGGTGTCTTGCCGACCTTGACGCCAGCGGCCTCGAGGGCCTCCTTCTTCGCGGCGGCGGTGCCGGACGAGCCGGACACGATCGCGCCCGCGTGGCCCATCGTCTTGCCCTCGGGGGCGGTGAAGCCCGCGACGTAGCCGACGACCGGCTTGGTGACGTTCTCCTTGATGTAGGCCGCGGCCCGCTCCTCGGCGTCGCCGCCGATCTCGCCGATCATGACGATCGCCTTGGTGTCGGGGTCGGCCTCGAACGCCTCGAGCGCGTCGATGTGGGTGGTGCCGATGACCGGGTCACCGCCGATGCCGATGGCCGTGGTGAAGCCGAAGTCCCGCAGCTCGTACATCATCTGGTAGGTCAGCGTGCCCGACTTGGACACCAGGCCGATCGGGCCCTTGCCGGCGATGGTGTGCGGCGTGATGCCGGCCAGCGACTCCTCGGGCGTGATGATGCCGGGGCAGTTCGGGCCGATGATGCGAGTCTTCTTGCCCTTGCTGTAGTTGTAGAACTCGGCGGTGTCCTTGACCGGGATGCCCTCGGTGATGACGACCAGCAGCGGGATCTCGGCGTCGATGGCCTCGATCGCGGCGTCCTTGGCGAAGGCCGGCGGCACGAACGCGACGGACACGTTGGCGCCGGTGGCCTCCATCGCCTCCTTGACCGAACCGAAGACGGGCAGCTCCTTGCCGCCGATCTCGGCGGTGGTGCCGGCCTTGCGGGCGTTGACGCCGCCGACGATGTTGGACCCGGCCTCGAGCATGAGCGCGGTGTGCTTGGAGCCCATGCCGCCGGTCATGCCCTGGACGATGATCTTGCTGTCAGCGTTCAAAAAGATCGACATTGCTTCAACAGTTCCTTTTCGTATGCCGTCAGCGGATCACTTGTTGGCGGCGAGCTCGGCGGCCTTGGCCGCAGCGCCGTCCATGGTGTCGACCTGGGTCACCAGCGGGTGGTTGAGCTCGTCGAGGATGCGCCGACCCTCAAGGACGTTGTTGCCGTCGAGCCGCACGACGAGCGGCTTGGTGGCCTCGTCGCCGAGGATCTCCAGCGCACCCTTGATGCCGTTGGCGACCTCGTCGCAGGCGGTGATGCCACCGAAGACGTTGACGAAGACCGACTTGACCTGCTCGTCGTTCAGGATGACGTCGAGGCCGTCGGCCATGACCTGGGCGTTGGCGCCACCGCCGATGTCGAGGAAGTTCGCGGGCTTCACGCCGTACTGCTCGCCCGCGTAGGCGACGACGTCGAGGGTCGACATGACGAGCCCGGCGCCGTTGCCGATGATGCCGACCTGGCCGTCGAGCTTGACGTAGTTGAGGTTCTTCTCCTTGGCCTTGGCCTCGAGCGGGTCGGTCGCGGACTTGTCCTCGAGCGCCTCGTGGTCCTCGTGCCGGAAGTCGGCGTTCTCGTCGAGGGTGACCTTGCCGTCGAGGGCGATGATCTCGCCGTCCTCGGTCTTGACCAGCGGGTTGACCTCGACCAGCGTCGCGTCCTCGTCGCGGTAGACCTCCCACAGCTTCTGGAGCACGGGGACGACCTTGGCGGCGGTGTCGTCGTCGAAGCCGCTGGCCGTGGCGATCTCGCGCGCCTTGGCGTCGTCGATGCCGACGTTGGGGTCGATCTCGATCTTGGCCAGCGCCTCGGGCCGCTCGACCGCGAGCTGCTCGATGTCCATGCCGCCCTCCTTGCTCGACATGGCGAGGTAGGAGCGGTTGGCGCGGTCGAGCAGGATCGAGAAGTAGTACTCCTCGGCGATCTTGGCGCCCTGGGCGATCATCACGGTGCCGACGGTGTGGCCCTTGATGTCCATGCCGAGGATCTCCCCGGCGAGCTGCTCGGCCTCGTCGGCGCTCTTGGCGACCTTGACGCCGCCGGCCTTGCCGCGACCACCGGTCTTCACCTGGGCCTTGACGACGGTGACCCCGCCGGACTTGGCGCCGATCTCCTCGGCTGCCGCCTTCGCCTCCGCCGCGGTGGTTGCGGTCTTGCCCGCGAGCACGGGCACGCCGTGCTTCTCGAACATGTCTCGGGCCTGGTACTCGAACAGATCCACGTCTGACGTCCTCGTCTCGGCAACAAAAGGGGGTGGTGGTTCCGGGGCTGAGACTAGCCCCGGCCACAGCGCCCGGGCTCCCCGGGTGCGGCCGATGGGACCAATCTCACCGTGCGTGGCGGATGTGACGTTGGTGCCTCCCAAGGCAGCCAGGCGCAGGTATGCCGCGTGGCCGGCGACCGGCCCATGTCCCCTTTCGCGGGTGCTGGGTCACTGCTCCGCCCAGCGGGCCACCTGGACCGGGGCGCGCAGCGCGCGGCCGGGGTGTGGTCAGGGGGTGTGGTCAGGGGGTGTGGTCAGGGGGTGTGGTCAGGGGGTGTGGTCAGGGGCTCGGGGTGCGGCCGGCGAGGACGTCGGTCAGCAGGCTGGTGTCGCAGTTGCCACCGCTGAGGACGGTGGCCACACGCGAGCCCGGCAGCCGGTCTCTTTCGGCGAGGAGGCCGGCGAGACCGATCGCTCCGGCCGGTTCGGGCAGCTGGTGGGTGGTGCGCAGCATGATCCGCATCGCCTCGGCGGCGGCGTCCTCGCTGACCTGCACGATGCGGGCGGCGCCGGCGCGGATGACCTCGATCGCCTCGGGCACCGGTGCGCGGCAGGCGACGCCGTCGACGAACGTCGCGGCCTCCGGGGTGGTGACGACCTCGCCCGCGTCGAAAGACAGCGCGGTCGCGGGCGCCTGCTCGGACACGACTCCCACGACCTCGGTGTCGAGCCCGAGCAGGTCACGCACCCCGATGACGCCGCAGATGCCCGAGCCCATGCCGACCGGCACGTAGACGGTGTCCAGCGGCCCGGCGGCGTCGAACAGCTCGGCGGCATAGGTCGCTACTCCCGCAACGAGATCCGGGTGGAACGGCGGCACCGCCTCGAGCCCCAGCTCGTCCGCGAGGCTCGTCGCATGCTCGCGCGACTCCTGGAAGTCGCGCCCGTGGATGACGAGCTCGGCCCCGAAACCCTCCATCGCGGCATTCTTGTCGGGGCTGTTGCCCTCGGGCACCACGATGACGGCGCGCACCCCGGCCGCCCACGCGGCATACGCCAACGACTGTCCGTGGTTGCCACGCGTGGCGGACACGAATCCCTTGACCTGTGGGCGTTCTCGCGTGGCCCGGTCGGCGTAGACGAGGCCGCCGCGCACCTTGAACGCGCCCGTCGGCGTCTGGTTCTCGTGCTTCACCCACACCTCGGCCCCGACGAGCTCCGACAGCAACGGCCACGGGAACTGAGGCGTCGCCGCGAAGTGCCTCCGGACGATCGCGTGGGCGTGGTCGAGGTCGGCGCGGGTGAGCGACATGCGCCCAAGTCTGCCTCGCCGTCGCGGCGAGTCCGTGGGAGTGTCTCGGTATGCCGCGTCACCCCGTCGTCGTCGCGTCGAGCCTGCTCGTGGGTGCGGCTGCCCTGGCCGGTTGCGCGCAGAAGGCGCCCGACATCCCGACTGTGCGCAGCACCACCGCCGAACCGGTCGCGCAGTACCCGATCACGATCTACCGATCCGGCGGCGTCGCAGGGTTCCAGGATGAGCTGCGCATCTCCAGCGACGGCAGCGTCGCGGCGACCAGCAAGAAGCCGATCCTGGAGTGCCGGCTCGACGCGGAGAGCCTTCGGCTGCTCAACCGCGCCGCGGCGCACATCCGCCCGTCGGACCTGCCCACCGATGCCCCGACGACGACGTCGGACGCGATGACCGTCACCGTGGTGGCCGGGGCGGGTGTCGTGTCCGTCGACGACGAGCGGATGGCTGAGGCCAAGCCGGTCATCGACCAGCTGCTTGCCGACGTCAACTCCCCCGCGGGACAACGCAAGATCTGCACCTGACTGGCGCGGGTGAAGTTCGCGCACGGTCGGCACGGCCCTTGCTTGCGTCCGCGCTTTTGGCTGCCCCGGCGACCAAGAGCGCGGACGCAAACCAACGGGGGCGGACTCCGGCCCGGAGGAAGCCGGTGTCCGCCCCCGCCGTCCTGGGGGTTGGCCGCGTCAGCTGGTGGACACGGCCGTGTCGTCGACCACGAACGAGGTCTGCAGCGACGAGTCCTCACTCGAGAGGAACTTCAGCGTCACGCTCTTGCCGCGAAACGCGTCGAGGGACAACGACTTCTGCGCGTATGCCGCAGTGGCACCTGCGTTGGAGTAGGTCGCCAGGGTCGTCGTCGTGCCGCCCGACACCGCCTGGACCTTGAGGGTGTCGTAGGCCGTGCTTCCGGTCTCGGCCGTGTCGACCCGCAGCCAGAACGACAGCGACGCCGAAGTGGCAGTGGCCGGGATGGTGACGGTCTGGGCGATGTTCTCGGTGGTGGTGCGACCGTTGCCGCCCAACCACGCCTTCCACGAACCGCTGTGCGCCGGGCGTGACGCGTTGTTCGTGATCGGGCCGGAGGTGCCCGTCCAGGCTACGGCCCCGGACTCGAACCCGGCGTTCTGCAACAGGTTCGAGCCCGCGGGCGGCGGCGTGGAGGTGCCGTAGTCCTTTGCCGCGTGGCGGAACACCAGGGCGCCGATGAGGTCGGCACCGCGGTCGAGCGCGGTGACGTTGAGGTTCGAGGTGGTGTCGCAGGAGCGGTGGTAACACCGGTCGAACGCCTGCCCCGCCGTGCCACCCCACTTGCTCGCCTGCGCGCTCGACTTGATCTCCTCGGCACCGCTGAAGATCCCGGCCGTCGGGATGCCGTAGGACCGGAACGCCGCGTGGTCGCTGCGCCCCTGCACGTCGATGTACTCCCACGGGATGCCCTTGGCGTCGTACCAGGCGGTGATCTCGTCACGCACCGAGTTGCCGGCCGGGTTGTCGTCGTAGACGAAGTAGCCGGGGTTCGGCGAACCGATCATGTCGAAGTTGAGGTAGAGCCGGATCTTGTCCTTCTCGCTCGCGGGCAGGCTCGCGGCATACGCCTTGGACCCCACCAGCCCGAGCTCCTCGGCTCCCCAGAACCCGAACCGCAGCGTGTTCTTCGGAGTCTGGCCGGACGCGGCATACGCGAGGGCGGTCTCGAGCAGGGCCGCGCTGCCACTGCCGTTGTCGTTGATGCCCGGGCCGACACTGACGCTGTCGAGGTGTCCACCGGCCATGACGACCGAGTTCGGGTCGGAGCCGACCTTGGTGGCGATCACGTTGTAGGACGTGCCGGCCGAGGTGCTGAACGACTGCACCTGCGTGCTGTAGCCGGCCGCGTCGAGCTTGCCCTTCACGTAGTCGACCGAGGCCTGGTAGCCGGACCGGCCGGTGGAGCGGTTGCCACCGTTGGCGGTGGCGATCGACTGCAGCTGGGTCAGGTGGCCCTGGACGTTCGCGACGCTGATGTCGGGGTCGGCGAGCGCCGCAGCGGTCGCGGCGGGCGCGGCGACGGCGCCCGCGGCGGTCAGGGAGGCGCCGACGAGGGCGAGTGCGGCCGCAGGGGCGGCCAGGCGTGCGGTGAACCGGGCGTGGCCGGCCATGGGGACTCCTCGGATGGGTGCGGGTGGCGACGGTGCCGTGCCAGCGGTGGGCGTGGGCCGGCACCATCGGCGCCGGCCCACGCCCTGTGGTCAGCTGGTCGACAGCGCCGTGTCGTCGACGACGAACGACGTCTGCAGCGACGAGTCCTCGTTCATGAGGAACTTGACGGTGACCGTCTGGCCCTTGAACGACGTCACGTTGAACGACTTCTGGGTGTAGGTCGCGTTGGCGCCCACGTTGGAGTAGGTCGCCAGGGTCGTGGTCGTGCCGCCCGCGACGACCTGCACCTTCATCGTGTCGTATGCCGTGCTGCCGGTCTCGGCCGTGTCGGTGCGCAGCCAGAACGACAGCGTCGCAGCGGTGACGGTCGACGGGATCGTGACGTTCTGGCTGATCGTCTCGGTCGAGGTCGAGCCGTTGCCGCCGAGCCACAGCTTCCAGCTGCCCGTGCGGGCCGGGCGCCCGGTGTTGTTGGTGATCGGGCCGGACGTGCCGGTCCAGTTCACCGCGCCGGACTCGAAGCCGGGGTTGAGCAGCAGGTTGCCACCGGTGGGCGGCGGGGTGGTCCCACCGTCACAGGCCTCGGTGCCCGCCGGCACCGCGATGGCGTTGAACGCGGCCTCGACCGACTTGCAGGTCTGGCTCGTCGCGCCGTAGAGCTCCTTCGCCGAGGCGATGGCGCCGTTGCGGGCGTTGGCGTAGGTGCTGCTCGACGTCAGCTTGGTGGAAAGCGTGCGGTACCAGACCTTTTCGATGTTGGCGCGACCCGCACCGGTCACCGCCGGCGCTCCGCCACAGGTCGGGCTGTTGTAGCTCACGCCGTTGATCGTCTTGGCGCCACTGCCCTCGGAGGCCATGTAGAACCAGTGGTTCAGCGCTCCGGAGGAGTAGTGCGGGTCGAGGTTCTTGGTGTTCGTCGACCAGCAGTCCGGGCTCGAGCCGTCCTTGCTGGGCTTGTCCATGTAGCGCAACGGGGTTCCGTTGCCGTTGATGTTGATCTTCTCGCCGATGAGGTAGTCACCCGGGTCGGCAGAGGAGTTGGCGTACCACTCGACGGCGGTGCCGAAGATGTCCGAGGTGGCCTCGTTGAGGCCGCCGGCGTCACCGCTGTAGTTGAGGTTGGCCGTGTTCTCGGTGACGCCGTGGCTCATCTCGTGTGCGGCGACGTCGATGGACGTCAGCGGGCGGGTGTTGTTCGCACCGTCGCCATAGGTCATCTGGGTGCCGTCCCAGAACGCGTTGACGTAGCTGTTGCCGTAGTGGACGCGGCTGCGAGCGCCACGGCCGTCGTTCCAGATTCCGTTGCGGCCCAACGTGTTCTTGTAGTAGGCGAACGTCTTCTCGGCGCCGTACTGCGCGTCGACGCCTGCGGTCTGCCGGCTGGTCGTGCTGCCGTTGCCCCAGACGTTGTCGGCGTCCGTGAACTGGGTGCCGGTCGCCGTCGACGAGGTCGACCCGTTGAGGTCGGTCGTGTAGTTGCCGATCGAGTCCTTGAGCAGCCAGCTCGTCCCGGACTGGATGGTGTTCAGCGTGACCGTGCCCGAGTACATCGAGTTGCCGGTGCCGTTCTTCACCTCGTCCCAGGACGTGATGACGGCACCAGTGCTGGCGTCGACGACCGTGTGCAGCTTGCTGGGGGTCTGGTCCTTGCGGATGCCCTCGGTCACGACGTCATAGGCGAGACGCGGTGAGCCGCTGCCCGCCCAGACGACGAGCTCACCATCGGTGGACTTCGCGGCATACCCGGCCTTCTTGGCCCCGGATGACTTGGCGGACGCCTCGCTCACCTTCGGCGTGGTCGACGCGACGGCGACCTTGCCGCTGGCGTTGTAGATGACGCCCTTGTCCTTGCCGGTGGCCGACTTCTCCACGATGAGGTCGCCACCCAGGACCCGCAGGCCCTTGTAGGTGCGGTCGTAGCGGACGTGCTTGGTGCCGTCGCGGTCGGTGACGACACTGCGGACGACGAGCTTCTCGTCCTTGGACAGGCCGAGCGCTGCGTGGTCGTCCGCGGCCGCGTTGGCTGCGGACGGGGCTGCGGGCGTGGACTGTGGTGCTGCGGAAGCAGCGGACAGTGGGGTCGCCACTGCTGCTGCGACTGCGACGCCGAGTGCGGCGCCAGCTGACAGTCGAATCACGGATTCCTCTTCTCGGGCGGGCGCAGGCGTGCGAAACCTGCGCGACGTGGGCGGCGCCGTGGCCCCTCCGGCAGGATCGTCGTTGGTCCCGGGCTTCGGGGCGCCGAGGGCGAGACAACCCGTGGCGGTCGGGCTGGTCAACAGTCATGGCGAAGACTTGACCAAACCCGTGGGAACCCGCTGGTTGGACCGGTCAAACTCCTGCCATTCCTCAGCAAATGGCCAAGACGACGTCATTGGTATGCCGCGTGGCCCGCGCGCGCGTCCGCGGTGCGGACACCTGTGCTCACCATGTGGTCACGTAACCCCGCCACCTGCGGTCTCGTTGACACGGCACCCACGCGGGGCCGACGGACGGCCTCGCGCCGCACCCGTGGAGGCTCGATGTCGCGCCCGTCCCGTCACCTGGCTGCCCTTGCGGCACTCACCGTCGTCACCGGCGGCGCGCTCCTCGGGCAGGCGAGCAGCCCCGCCGCTGCCGTGCCCGTCGCCTCCGGTCCCGCCGCGGCGCCGCAGCCCGCGCTCGACGAGGTCGACAGCTACACGGGGCTCACCTTCACCGTGCCGGCCGGGACGAACGACCTCGGCCAGCCGCAGACGTGCACCATCGACGCCGACCTCCACAAGCCCCGGTCGGCCTCCCCCGACAACCGGGTGCCGGCGATCCTCACCACCAACGGCTTCGGCGGCAGCAAGGCCGACCAGGCCGGGCTGGGTCGGGCCTTCGCCCAGCGCGGCTACGCCGTCCTGTCGTACACCGGGCTCGGCTTCCCCGACAGCGGCTGCAAGATCTCACTCGACGACCCGGGCGTCGACGGCGTGGCCGCGAGCTCGCTGGTGACGTTCCTCGGGGGAGGCGGCTCCGCGGCATACGACTCCGCCTCGGTGGGCGGTGCGACGAGCGGAGCCGGCGCGCTGACGGTCGACTTCACCACGCTCGACGACCCGGCCACGCACGACCCGCGACTCGGGATGATTGGCGGGTCGTACGGCGTGCAGATCCAGTTCGCTACTGCTGCAAGGGATTCCCGCGTGGACACCCTCGTCCCACTCATCACGTGGAACGACCTGCGCTACTCCCTCGCACCCAACAACACGAGCTTCACCCGCGGCGTCACCTATGCCGACGACAACCCGGGCACCGAGAAGATCGGCTGGGCCGGTCTGTTCTTCGCCGTGGGCATCCTGGACGGCATCCAGGGGGCGACGATCGACCCGACCCGCAATGTCGGCTGCCCGAACTTCGTGCTCGAGGCCTGCACCGCCAAGGCCACGCTGGACACCCTCGGGTACCCGACGGACGCCACCTACCGGCTCACCGACCGGGTCTCGGTGGCCCACTACATCGACCAGGTGACGACACCGACCCTGCTCATCCAGGGGCAGAACGACACGCTGTTCAACCTCCAGGAGTCGGTCGCGACCTACGACTCCCTCAAGGCCCGCGGCGTGCCCGTGTCGCTGGTCTGGCAGTCCTGGGGGCACTCGGGTGGCGCCAACGGCGCGTCCGGGGCCGCGCCGGGCGAGCTCGACCTCACCGGCCGGCAGATCGAGGGCACCTACCTCGGCCAGCGCATCAAGGACTGGTTCGACCACTACCTCAAGGACGCCACGACGCCCACCGGGCCCGGGTTCGCCTACTTCCGGGACTGGATCTCCTACTCCGGCAACGCTTCTGCGGCCTACGCGACCGCCTCGTCATACCCCGTGGGCACGCCTCGGACGTGGTACCTGTCGGGGGCCGGCGACCTCGTCGACTCCCGCAAGGCCGTCCGCACCGGGTCGACCAGCTGGGCGAACCCTGGACTCGGCACGCCGGCCTCCTACAGCGAGGTCTCCGGGCTCGAGGGCCGGGTTGACCTGCCTGCGGACCTCACCACGCCCTACGACATCCCGGGGACGTTCGGCGCCTGGACCACCCCCGTGCTGTCCGCGCCCACCACGGTCGTCGGCTCCCCCACCCTCGACGTGCGGTTCGACTCTCCAACGGTCGCCCTCAGCCAGAAGGCTGGCCCGGCAGGTCGCCTCCAGGTGTTCGCCAAGCTCTACGACGTGGCGCCCGACGGCTCACAGACGTTGGTGCACAAGCTGATCAGCCCGGTTCGCGTCGCCGACGTGACGAAGCCGGTCCGCATCGAGCTGCCCGCCATCGTCCACCGGGTCCAGAGCGGGCACCGGCTGCGCCTCGTCCTCGCCAGCACCGACGCGGCATACAAGAACTCGTATGCCGTCCAGCCGGTCACGGTGCGCACGTCACCACTAGCGCCTGCGACGCTGACGCTGCCGGTGGTCCGCTGACGACTACTGCTGGGTGACGTTGCCCCGGACCCACTCGACGATCTCGGTCGTCGTGGCACCGGGGGTGAAGACCTTGGCGACCCCGATCTTCTCCAGCTCGGGGATGTCGCCCTCGGGGATGATGCCTCCACCGAAGACCACGATGTCCTGCGCGTCGCGCTCCTTGAGCAGCTCCATCAGCTTGGCGAAGAGCGTCATGTGCGCCCCCGAGAGCACGGACAGGCCCACGGCGTCGGCGTCCTCCTGGATGGCCGCCTCGACGATCTGCTCCGGCGTCTGGTGCAGGCCGGTGTAGACGACCTCCATGCCCGCGTCACGCAGCGCGCGGGCGACCACCTTGGCGCCACGGTCGTGTCCGTCGAGCCCGGGCTTGGCCACGACGACGCGCAGAGGGGTGTCAGTCATAGGGGCAGGTTAACCACTACCGGCGGGTCGGAAGTCATCGATGCCTCGTCCGTTCACCGTGGCGGACCGGCCGTTCGCCGCGACACGCATGGAGAGTGAGCCAGAACACGCACCTGATGACGGTTCAACGACTACCTTCGGTAAGTCATGTCCCAGAGCGTCCAGCGCCCGGACCGACCGGCCGCACCGAAGCGGCAGCCGTCGGGCGACCGGGCGCGCCCGAACGTGATCGTCCGCGCAGCTGGCCGGGCCGCCGGCCGGGCCAAGGCGGTCGCCGGTGGAGCCGGGGACGTCGTCGGCGGTGCCGCCAAGGCGCTGGCCTCGCCGACCGGGCTGGTCGGCGCCGCGGTCGAGGCCGCCTGGCTGACCACCCACCTCGCGCTCTACCCGTGGGGGCTCGTCGGCCGGCACGGCCGCGGCGAGGACGCCCTCGGCTACCGGGTCGAGCACCTGCCGCCGATCCAGCGCGGCCTGGTGATCTCCGACGTCGAAGCCGCCGGGACGCCGATCCTGCTCGTGCACGGCATGGTCGACAACCGCTCCATCTTCACGCTGCTGCGCCTCGGGCTGCGCCGCCGCGGCTTCGGCCGCGTGACGTCCATGAACTACTCGCCCTTCACCGGTGACGTCCGCGTCGCCGCCGCCCGCCTGGCCGAGGAGGTCGAGGCCCTGGTCGCCGAGACCGGCTACGAGCGCATCCACGTCGTGGGCCACTCCATGGGCGGGCTCATCGCCCGCTACTACGTCACCCGACTCGGTGGTGACGAGCGGGTCCACACCCTCGTCACCCTGGGGACGCCCCACCAGGGCACCTACACGGCATACGGATGGAGCTCCCAGCTCACCCGCCAGCTGCGCCCCGACAGCGGCCTGATGCGCGAGCTCGCCCAGCCGGTGCCGTCCTGCCGCACCCGGTTCGTCGCGTACTGGTCCGACCTCGACCAGATGATCTTCCCGCAGCGGAATGCAGCCCTGGACCACCCCGACCTCGCCGTGACCAACGTCGACCTGCACGGTGTCGGCCACATGTCCCTGCCGATCCTGGGCAGCGTGGTGCACGGCATCTCCTCGACCCTGGCCCACCTCGACGCCGAGGGGCACACGCTCACGCCCGGCGTCACCGAGCTGAGGCCGCCGAGCGGTGCGCGAGGCGGATGACCCTCAACCGTTCGGCCGGGTCGATTTTGTGTAACGAAGTGGTCACGCTACGCTCGGTAACTCCGTGTCCCCCGGGTCCCCTGTGTCCCGCGGCACGGCCCCCCGCTTCCACCGCTGTTCATCGTCCGTGTCCCCCCGCACGTCAGGTCATCACTTCGTGAGCAAATCCTCCTACGAGGGCCGTCACCGCGCCCCGGGTCGCCACCGTGCGCCCAGGCGCGGTATTCGCGTCCCCACCGGACTCAAGGCTGGATTCATCCTCCCGAGCGCCGCAGCCGCCGCGCTCGTGGTGACCACGACCGGCGCCACCGTGGCCGAGTCGGCACCGGCCGTCTTCGACCTGGCCGGGGCGGGCGCCAAGACCAAGGCCGCCAAGGCCGAGGACGCCCAGGCTTCGGCGTTCGACCGCACCGAGGCCAAGCAGCAGCGCGAGGCCCAGGCGGCCGCCGCCAACGCGCGTGTCCTCGAGGCGCAGCGCATCGCCCGCAACGCCGAGCGCAAGGCCGTCGCCCGCAAGAAGGCGAAGGCCGACGCGCTCAAGAAGGCCGAAGCGGCCCGCAAGGCACGCGAGAAGTGGGTCATGCCGGTCCAGGGCGCCGTCTTCACCTCCGGCTACGGATGGCGCTGGGGTCGCATGCACGAGGGCGACGACCTCGGCATGCCGATCGGCACCCCGCTCAAGGCCATGTCGACCGGCACCGTGATCTTCGCCGGGGTCCAGGGCGGCTATGGCAACAAGGTCGAGATCGAGTACTGGGACGGCACCGTCTCCTACTACGGCCACATGAACTCCATCACCGCCACCGTGGGCCAGAAGGTCGCCCCCGGCGAGGTCATCGGCTACTCCGGCAACACCGGTCGATCCACCGGGCCGCACCTGCACCTGGAGATCCACCCTGACGGTGGCGGGGCGATCGACCCCGGTCCCTGGCTGCAGAACAAGGGCCTGCAGTAGTCCGCTCCCAGCGGAGCTCGCGCACCTGACACCCGCGCTGACTTCGTCGATCCGCGCTGCCATGACAACGCGGATCGACGAGATCGACGCGGGTGTCGTCGCACCCCCGGCGGCTCCCGGGATGCCGGGCGCGCGGCATACTGCGCCTCTGGCAGCCCGCAAGGGCGCGGAGGCGACCCGTCAGAGCTTCTCGAGCGGGGCGTAGCGCAGCAGGAACCGCTTGACGCCGGTCTCACCGCCGAAGTCGACGTGCGCCTGCGTCTTGTCGCCCTCCCCCTCGGTCTTGACGACGGTGCCCATGCCGTAGCTGTCGTGGGTGACCTTGTCGCCGGGCTTCAGCGCGATGACCGGGCGGTTGCCGGGCGAGCGCACGCCGGGGCGGCCGGCCAGGGTGGCCACGGCGGGTCGCGACGGGCGCCGGACCTCGGTCGCAGCCGCCGCGCGCTGCCAGTCGACGAGGTGACCAGGGATCTCGTCGAGGAAGCGGCTGGCCGGGTTGTACTGCGGCGCACCCCATGCCGACCGCACCGCCGCACGGGACAGGTGGAGGCGCTGGCGGGCGCGGGTGATGCCGACGTAGGCGAGGCGCCGCTCCTCCTCGAGCTCCTTGGGGTCGCCGAGCGCGCGCAGGTGGGGGAAGGTGCCGTCCTCGAGGCCGGTGAGGAAGACGACGGGGAACTCCAGGCCCTTGGCCGTGTGCAGCGTCATCAGCGTGACGACGCCCTGCTCCTCGGCCTCCTCGGTCTCGGGGATCTCGTCGGCGTCGGCGACCAGCGACACCTGCTCGAGGAAGTCCTCGAGGCTCGCGACCTCACCGGTGGACGCACGCGACTCGTCGAACTCCTGCGCCACGGCGACGAGCTCGGCGAGGTTTTCGATGCGGGTCTCGTCCTGCGGGTCGTGGCTGGCGCGCAGCTCCTTGAGGTAGCCCGACTTGTCGAGGATCGCCTCGAGCAGGTCGGCCACGCCGGCCTCGTCGTCCTCGTGGACCCGCCGCAGCTCCTCGAGCAGCGTCGTGAAGCCCTTGACCGCAGCGACCGACCGGGTGGCGATGCCGGGCGCGTCCTCGACCCGGCCCAACGCCGCCACGAACGGGATCCGCTCGCGGTCGGCGAGCGCCGCGACAGCGCCCTCGGCCCGGTCGCCGATGCCGCGCTTGGGCACGTTGAGGATGCGCCGCAGGTTGACCGTGTCGGCAGGGTTGGAGATCACCCGCAGGTAGGCCAGCGCGTCCTTGACCTCACGCCGCTCGTAGAACCGGGTGCCGCCAACCACCTTGTAGGGCAAGCCAACTCGCACGAAGACTTCCTCGAGCGCGCGCGACTGGGCGTTGGTGCGGTAGAAGACTGCGACGTCCTTGGGCTTGACGCCCCCGGCGTCGGACAGCTCGTCGATGGTCTTGGCCACGAACGACGCCTCGTCGTGCTCGTTGTCGGCGACGTAGCCGACGATGAGGTCGCCGTCGCCGCTGTCGGTCCACAGGTTCTTCTTGCGCCGCCCCTCGTTGCGGGCGATGACGGCGTTGGCCGCCTGCAGGATGGTCTGGGTCGACCGGTAGTTCTGCTCGAGCAGGATGGTCCGGGCCTCGGGGTAGTCCTCCTCGAACTCGATGATGTTGCGGATCGTCGCCCCGCGGAAGGCGTAGATCGACTGGTCCGCGTCGCCCACCACGACCAGCTCGGCCGGCGGCACGGCATACGTCTCACCCTCGGCGTGCACCGGGCCGACCAGCTCACGCACCAGCTGGTACTGCGCGTGGTTCGTGTCCTGGTACTCGTCGACGAGGACGTGCCGGAACCGCCGCCGGTAGTGCTCCGCCACGTCCGGGAACGCCTGGAGGATGTTGACGGTCGTCATGATGAGGTCGTCGAAGTCGAGCGCGTTCGCCGCCCGCAGCCGCCGCTGGTACTCGGTGTAGGCCTCGGCCAGCATCCGTTCCTGGTGCGTGCCCTCGGTCACCCGTGACGCGAACGTCTCCTCGTCGACGAGCTCGTTCTTGAGGTTGCTGACCTGATGGCTGAACGACCGCGGCGGGTAGCGCTTGGGGTCGAGGTCGAGGTCGCGCAGGACCAGCGCCATCATCCGCTGGCTGTCGGCCGCGTCGTAGATCGAGAAGGTCGACTTCAGCCCGACCTTGCCCGCCTCGCGTCGCAGGATGCGCACGCACGCCGAGTGGAACGTCATGACCCACATCGACTTCGCACGCGGCCCGACGAGCGCGGTCACCCGCTCGCGCATCTCCGCGGCGGCCTTGTTGGTGAACGTGATCGCCAGGATCTGCCCCGGCTGCGCCCCGCGCGCCCCGAGCAGGTAGGCGATGCGGTTGGTCAGCACGCGCGTCTTGCCCGACCCTGCGCCGGCGACAATGAGCAGCGGGCTGCCCTGGTGGAGGACGGCCTCGCGCTGGGGCGGGTTGAGTCCCTCGAGCAGGCTCTCGGGGTCGATCTGCGCAGGGGTATGCCGCCCGCTCCCGTCGGCGGGCCCGTCACCCGGGCGCCCGCCGGCGCCGGCGACGGCCCACGCGGGGACGCCGCGGTCGTCCACCAGGGCAGCCCGGGCGGAGCTGACGGTGTTGTCGTCAGGGGTCGGGCTGGTGGCGGAGTCGCCGAAGAGGTTGTCGAAGAGAGTGCTCATGCTGGCATCCAGCCTACGTGCCGCGGCGGACACCTCGGCCCGCCCATCCACCGCCCGGCAACCCCACCCGGCGCCTCCCCACCGAAAACCCCCCGCTGCGCGGCATACCTCGCCTTGCTAACCCGAGGTATGCCGCGCAGGGAGGGTTTTGCGGGTGTCGGTGGGTAGGTTCGGGCGCGTGACCTCCCCCGCCGAGCCGCACCCGATCACGGAGCAGGAGTTCCCCTCGCCCGTGCCACCGGGGACGGGGTGGCCGGGTGACCCGGCGACACCCGCGACGCCGGTCGCCCACGACGCCGCCCAGGTCGTCGAGCTGGCCCGTTCGAGCCGCGACCTGGCCGAGCTGGACGCCCGCGTGTCCGTCTGCCGGGCCTGTCCTCGTCTGGTCGCCTGGCGGGAGGAGGTGGCGACGACGGGACGACGTGCCTCGTTCGCCGACCAGCCCTACTGGGGCCGGCCCGTGCCGTCGTTCGGCGACCCGGCCCCGGAGGTGCTGGTCGTGGGCCTCGCGCCGGCCGCCAACGGGGCCAACCGGACGGGCCGCATGTTCACGGGCGACCGGTCCGGCGACTTCCTGTATGCCGCGTTGTACCGCGCCGGGTTCGCCAGCCAGCCCGACGCGACGGCGAGCGGGGACGGCCTGGAGCTGCGCGGCATACGCATCGCCGCCCCAGTGCACTGCGCTCCCCCGGCCAACAAGCCCACCACCCAGGAGAAGGCGACCTGCGCCGGGTGGCTCGACCGCGAGCTCGAGCTGGTGTCGCCGACGCTGCGTTCGGTGCTGGTGCTCGGGTCGATCGGGTGGGACGCCATGCTGGCCGCCGCACGCCGAGTGGGCTGGCAGGTGCCGCGCCCGAAGCCGAGGTTCGGCCACGGCGCCGAGGCGGTCCTCACCCAGCCGGGCGGGCGCGAGGTGCGCCTCGTCGGCAGCTACCACGTGAGCCAGCAGAACACCTTCACCGGCAAGCTCACCCCGGCCATGCTCGACGAGGTGGTCGCGAGGCTGCGATAGGCGTTAAGGCTCGCCCTGCTGACGGCGTCGCCTCTCCACTCTGGCTACCTTGTTTATCCCCCAGAGGTGGGTCGCCCCGAACACCAACATGAAGACGATCAGGGCAGTACACAGCACGAGAACGTAGATCGCGTAACCCATCGCCCACCGATGCCGCCAAGGGAAGGGGGCGAAGATCAGTACCGCGGAGATCAGCCCCACCGTGTTCATCCGGCCGATCCCGTCGAAGGCGAATTTGAGAATTCGACCCGCACCAGGCTCCCCCGGTCTTCGCCACCGACCACCGCTTGTCATCGGTCCCCTCTCGCCTAACACAACCGTTAGGGCCGAGCCTACAGAGCGACCCGCGACGGCATGTGGTACCGCCGATGGGTCCTGCGCCGTGGGCGCTCCGGCGTGACCACCCTCAGGGCAGGAGCACGGTCCCGCCGCGACCTCCGCCCTCGAGCGACTCGAACGCGGCAACCGCGTCGGTGAATGGCCGGCGGCTCGTCACCTCCACGCGGACGACGCCGTCCGCGGCCCAGGCAGCAAGCCGGGACAGCCGTCGCTGACCACCCTGCGCGACTTCGAGGACCACGTGACCGAGCGACTGGAGGGGGCCGGACGGGTGGTGGCGCACGAGACGGTGGCCGGGACGCGGGTGCTGCACTACTACGTGGACTCGACCGGTCCCGGCGCCGAGGTCGTCCGTGCGGCCGTCACCGGTTCGTCGGAGGGCCCCGTCGGGGTGCACTCGGGAGCCGACCCGGGGTGGCAGGCCGTGCGACATCTGCGCACCTGACCGACGTCTCCACGCTGACCGGCCCGTCCGCGACGGCGGGCGAGCACGCGGCATACAGTCGGCTCATGACCGACACCACTGCCACCGCGCTCGTGTGCACCAAGCCCGGCGACTCCTCCGTCCTGGAGGTGCAGGAGGTGCAGGTGTCGCCGCCCGGCCCCGGCGAGGCGCAGGTGCAGGTGGCCGCGATCGGCGTCAACTTCATCGACGTCTACCAGCGGCAGGGCGTCTACCCGATGGACACGCCGTTCGTGACGGCGAGCGAAGGTGCGGGCACGGTGACCGCGGTCGGCGAGGGCGTCACCGAGGTGGCCGTCGGCGACCGCGTCGCGTGGGCGCACCCCGTCGGCGCAGGGGCGACCCTCGTCAACCGGCCGGTCAAGGACCTCGTGCCGGTGCCCGACGGTCTCGACCTCGAGACCGCGGCCGCAGCCATGCTCCAGGGGATGACCGCGCACTACCTCGTCAACTCCACGTATGCCGTGGGACCGGGGACCGTGGCCCTCGTCCACGCCGCGGCCGGCGGCGTCGGCCAGCTGCTCGTGCAGATGATCACGGCCAAGGGCGGCAAGGTCATCGCGACGGCAGGCTCGGAGGACAAGCTGGAGATCGCGCGTCGGCTCGGGGCGGTCGCGGCGATCAACTACCGGGAGACCGACGACCTGGCTGCCGCCGTCCGAAAAGCCAATGGTGGCAACGGAGTTGACGTCGCGTACGACGGCGTGGGGAAGGCGACCTTCGATGCGTCGCTGGACTCGCTGCGCCCGCGCGGGATGCTCGTGCTGTTCGGCGGTGCGAGTGGCCAGGTGCCGCCGTTCGACCTCCAGCGGCTCAACAAGGCGGGGTCGGTCTACGTCACGCGGCCGACGCTGGTCAACTACACGGCGACGCGCGAGGAGCTGCTCGAGCGGGGTGAGTCGGTGCTGGGCGACCTGGCGGCCGGGCGGCTGCACCTCGAGATCGGCGGCCGCTACCCGCTCACCGAGGCTGCCCGCGCCTACGACGACCTCGAGGCCCGGCGCACGACCGGCAAGCTCCTGCTGATCCCGTAATCCGCTGGCCCTGACGGTGCGGCGCGGCAGGATGGGGCCATGACCGACGAGCGTCCGTGGGTGCTGCACGTCGACCTCGACCAGTTCATCGCGGCGGTCGAGATCCTGCGCCGGCCCGAGCTCGCCGGCCTGCCGGTCGTGGTGGGCGGGCGCGGCGACCCGAGCGAGCGGGCCGTGGTGTCGACCGCGTCCTACGAGGCGCGTGAGTTCGGCATCCGGTCGGGTATGCCGCTCAAGACAGCCGTGCGCAAGTGTCCCGACGCGGTGTTCCTCCCCGTCGACGCACCGGCCTACGAGGAAGCGTCGGCCTCGGTGATGGCGGTGCTGCGAGGTATGCCGGGTGCGGTCGTCGAGGTGCTCGGCTGGGACGAGGCGTTCGTGGGGGTCACGACGGAAGACCCTGTGGCATATGCGAACTCGATCCGGACGGCGGTCTTCGAGGCGACGTCGCTGCACTGCTCCGTGGGGGTCGGCGACACCAAGGTGCGGGCCAAGATCGCGACCGACTTCGGCAAGCCGCAGGGGGTCTACCGGCTGACCCGCGACAACTGGTTCGAGGTGATGGGCGCGCGACCGACGACGGCCCTGTGGGGCGTGGGCACGCGGATCGCCGCCCGGCTGGCCAGCCACGGCTACCGCACGGTGGAGGAGCTCGCCGACGCCGACGAAGCCGTGCTCGTGGCGGAGTTCGGACCCACCATGGGCCCGCACTACGGGCGGCTGGGCCGCGGCGTCAGCTCGGCCACCGTCGACGACACCCCCTGGGTGGCCCGCGCCCACGGCCGTGAGACGACCTACCAGGCGAACCTCACTGAGCCGCAAGAGATCTCGGCTGCGTTGCGCGAGCTTGCCAGTCAGGTGGTCGAGGACATCCGCGCCGAGGAACGCCCCTGCATGCGGGTCTTCCTCAAGGTGCGGTTCGCGCCGTTCTTCACGGTCAACCGGGGGCGCAAGCTTGTCGAGCCGACCTACGACCCGGACGTCATCGCCGCGACGGCCGAGGCCCTGTTCACCGCCCTCGAGGACGAGCGCCCGGTGCGGCTGCTCGGGGTGCGCGCCGAGATGGTGCCACCCGAGGGCGGGTACGACTCACCGCGCTCGACCGGGCGAGGCGGGCCGAGCGCCCAGCGGTCCGGCACCGCCGGCGCCACCGACGACGTGGCCCCGACGACCTGAACGTGGCCTCACCCCGCAGTCACCAGCACCGCAAAACGGGGGTTGCGTGCGTAAAACGGGCCGAATTTCCACCCGTTTCATGCCAGCAACCCCCGTTTTGCGGGAGGGCTCAGTGCCAGAAGACGGCGACCAGGGTGTTGAGGACCGCGAGCGCGCCGGCCACGGTGACGAGGTTGGGCTTCGGTGCGCCCTTGCGTTCGCCGGCATTGGCGATCTCGGCGCACGCGACGACCGCCAGCGCGACGACCAGCTTGACGCCGATCTTGGCGTGGTTGGGCGCGTCGTCGCCCGACTCGGCGATGCCGGTGAGGATGAGCCCGGTCAGCAGCTGGATCCGGGCGCCCCACACGAGCGCCGGGGTTGCCTTGCCGCGGGCCACGAAGACGGCGCTGCCGACGATCGCCGCGAGGCCGAGGAGGTGCAGCACCAGGAAGAGGTCGCGCAGGAAGTCCATGCGCGCAGCCTAGCCGCGTGGCCCGTGCCCGCCGGCCACGCGGCATACTGCGCGTCTCAGAGCAGGCGCCGGCCCATCGCCCACGCGGTGAGCTCGTGCCGCGACGACAGTTGGAGCTTGCGCAGCACCGACGACACGTGCGTCTCGACGGTCTTGACCGAGATGAACAGCTCCTTGGCGACTTCCTTGTACTGGTACCCGCGCGCGATCAGCCGCATCACCTCGCGCTCGCGCGCGGACAGCCGGTCGAGCTCCTCGTCGACCTCGGCGATCTCACCTGCGGCCGCCCCGAACGCGTCGAGCACGAAGCCAGCCAGCCGCGGTGAGAACACCGCGTCGCCGTCGGACACGCGGCGGATCGCATGGATGAGGTCGGTCGCGGTGATGGTCTTGGTGACGTAGCCGCGTGCTCCGGCACGGATGACCGCGATGACGTCCTCGGCCGCGTCGGACACCGACAGCGCGAGGAACCGCACCGGCTGGCCGTCGGCGGTCTCGAGCCCCCGCGCACCGTGCAGCACGTCGACGCCGCCGTTGCCGTTGCCGCCGGGCAGGTGCACGTCGAGCAGCACCACGGCCGGGCGCGTCTCGCGGATCACGGTGACCGCGGAGTCGACATCGGGAGCCTCCCCCACGATGTCGACGAGTTCACCGATCTCGGCCCGCACCCCCGAGCGGAACATGCGGTGGTCGTCGACGAGGACGACCCGCACGCGGGCGCGCGGGGCGGTGCGGTCAGGCGTGGTCATGGCTCTCCTCTGGTGCGTCCGCCGTGATTGGCGGCAGTGCGAAGCTGACTTCGGTGCCGTTCTCGAGGCGGCGCACCCGTGCCTGCCCGCCGTGGCGTTCCATCCTGCCGAGGATGGAACCGCGGACGCCGAGCCGGTCCTCGGGCACGTCGTCGAGGTCGAATCCGGGGCCGTGGTCGCGCACGAACGCCTCGACACCGGAGGGCCCGACCTCGAGGTAGAGCGACACGGGCGCGGCGCCGTGCCGGACCGCGTTGACCAGGGCTTCGCGGACGGCGCGCACCAGGGCCTGGCCGCCGTCCTCGAGTGGCCGGTCGCCGGTGGAGACGACGTCGATGGGTATGCCGTGCAGCTCCTCCACCTCGTGCGCCGCCTCGGCGACCGCGGCGGCGAGGGTGACGTCCGGGTCGGTCGGCGCGGCATACAGCCACGAGCGCAGCTCGCGCTCCTGGGCGCGCGCGAGCTGGACGACGGCGGTGGGGTCCTGCGCCTTGCGCTGGATGAGTGCGAGCGTCTGGAGCACCGAGTCGTGCAGGTGGGCGGCGATGTCGGCGCGTTCGGTGGCGCGGGCCAGCTCGGCCTGTTCGCGGCGCAGGTCCGACCACAGCCGCAGCATCCACGGGGCCGCGATGAGGGCGATGCCGGCGAGCACCGCGATGACGGCGGCGCCGATGTCCCACATGGCCGAGATCGAGCGGCCGCGGGTCGCCATGATGACGAGCCCGGCAAGCGCCAGGATGCCGCCGAAGACGAGCCGCGCGGCGCTGAATCGCTTTGTGCCGGAGTCGTTTCCGAGCCACCGGCCGCGTTGGGCGTCATCCAGCTGCGACCATGCGATCACCGCCCCCACCGCCACCACCAGCAGGGGCACGAGGATGCCGAGCCGGGCGTTGAACCCGGCGCTCTGGGCCGCGACGACGAGGCCGAGGAAGACCATGACGCCCCCGATGAGCAGCACCCGCGTGGCGTCGCGCTCCTCGGACGCGGCCTGCGTCGTGGCGGGGTCGGGCACGCGGGCAGCGGCTTGCGGGTCGGCCGGGTCGATGGTGGTCGTGCCGTCACCGATGACCCCGCCACGCGACTGCGGGCTGAGCGCCCAGAGGAAGACGTAGGCCACGAGGCCGGCACCGGTGGGGATGCACAGCAGCACGAACGCCACCCGGATCCAGCGCACCGACCAGCCGAGGTGCTCCGCCAGCCCGGCAGAGACGCCGGCGATCACCTTGCCCTCGGCGGGGCGGGCGAACACGCGTCGCGGCCTCGCGGCGGCCGGGACGGCGGCGGAGGGGATGGCGGTGGCCCTCCCCTCGGGTGCGGGGGCGGGCCGCTCGTACGGAGTCGGCATGTCTTCATCCTGACGCACGCCGGCACCGATTCCGAACGATCCCGGGGTCCTCGGGGGTCCCATCAGGGTCGGTTCAGGGTCGACCCTCATGGCAGGGCCCGGTGGGCGACGACACCATGGATGACATGACGCAGAACCCCGGGCCCACCGCGGCGCCCACGGACAACACGAGCGGCCTGGACCGCTTCTTCGGCTGGCTGAGGTCGATCGACCTGCGCCGCGACGGCGACGACAAGTGGATCGCGGGTGTGTGCTCCGGCATCGCCCGCCGGCTCGATGTCGACCCCATCGTGATCCGTGCGGCGGTGGTGCTGCTCGTGATCCTCGGCGGTCTGGGCTTCACGATCTACCTCGTGGCGTGGGCGTTCATCCCGAACGACAAGGGTGAGATCGTCGCCGAGCGCGCGGTGCGCGGTGGCGACGTGCTCGGCATCATCCTGCTGGTCGTCATCGCCTTGACGCTGTTCGGTGGCCTCGGCTTCGCCGGCGACAACGGCGGGTTCGCGTGGTTCTGGTGGGTGCTGCTGCCGGTCGGCCTCGTGGTCTGGCTCGTCACCCGCAACCGCCAGCCCGGTCAGGTGCGCCACGCCGCAGGGCAGGCCGCGCAGTGGACCCAGCAGGCGAGCGACCGCGTCGCTGCCGCCTCGGTCGAGCTCGGCGAACGCGCCGAGCAGTGGAGCGCGAACCGCGCCAACCCCTCGAGCACGTCGGCGCCCACCCCACCGTGGGCGCCGGGGCAGGATCCGACCATGACGTATGCCGCGCCGCCGGCTCCCGCCGGCACCGCACCGACCGAGGCGGCCGCCACCGGCACCCCGGCCGGGCCGTACGGCCCACCACCCGCCGGCCCGGCATACGGTCCGCCACCGCAGACTCCGCCGCCGGCAGGCATCGCCCCTCGCCCACCCCAGTCACCGCCGCCGCCGAAGCGCCGCTCGGCCGGTTTCATCGGTGCCGTCCTCGTCGGTGGTCTCGCCCTCGCGGCATACGGCCTCACGCTCTGGCTGCACGACAACGGCAGCTGGGCCGGCAGTGAGGAGACGGTCGCGCTCGCCGTCGCGCTCGGGGTCTTCGGCCTCGCGCTCGTCGGGCTCGGCGTGGCCGGGTTCCGCACCGGGCTCACGGCGTTCGTCGCGGTGCTGCTCGCCCTCACGACCTGGGCCTCGGCCGTGCTGCCGGACGTCGACTTCGGCGGCGGGGTCGGCGACCGCGTCTGGCGACCGTCGGCCGACGACGCCAACGCGAAGTACCGGCTCGGCGTCGGGTCCGGCGCGCTCGACCTGCGCCAGCTGCCGAACGACCCTGCCACGCCGGCTCAGGTCGAGGCGAAGGTCGGGATCGGTGAGGTGAAGGTGCGGGTCCCGGACGACCTCACCGTGCAGGTGCGCAGCAGCGTCGGTGTCGGCGACATCGCACGCGACCAGACGAGTCGTCCCCTCGACGCCGACGCATCCGGCTCAGACCCGTTCGGCGACACCACGCCGGGCGCCCGCGACGGCAGCGACATCAGCACCGTCGAGACCTTTGGTGAGGGCGCTCCGGATGTCGTCGTCACGGCCCACGTCGGCATCGGCCAGATCCTCATCGGCAAGGAGTGACCCCATGACCACGAACACCCCCGACCACGACGACACCCAGCGTCTCGAACCCACCGACCCCACCGATCCCACCCGTGAGGTTGACCTGCGCGACGACCAGAGCGCCGAGCCGCTGGACACCCAGCTGCTCGGACCCCGGGAGCACCAACCGTCAGCCACCCACGTCGAGGGCGACACGACCTGGGCGCCGGCTCCGATCCCGGTGCAGCACAACGCTTCCGGCACAGTCGGCAGTCACCCCACCGACGACGCCACCAGTCACGCCACCCGCGACGCGGACGGCACCGCGCAGGCATCCGCCCCCGTGCCCGAACGACCGTCCGGGCCGCACCTGCCACCGGTGCTGCTCGGGCTCGTCTGCCTGGCCGTGGCCGGGCTGGTCCTGTGGCAGGAGCTGGGCGAGGTGTCGGTCGACTGGGGCAACGTCGGCCCGCTCGGCATCGTGGCGGTTGGCGGGCTGCTGGTGGTGCTCGGGCTGTTCGGCCTGGTCGGCACCCGTCGCCGCAGCACCAGCTGAGCTCAGGCGTCGAGCCAGCGGTGCAGGTGCGCCGCGAAGGACCGGGTGAGCGTGTAGCCACCGAGGTCCTCTCGTCTCACCCAGGCGACCCCGGCCGTCGAGCCGCCCACGTCGTGGACCACGGGCTCGGTCGGCTCCGGGCACCACGCGGCATACACGATCCGCACGGCGTGGAAGTCCTCGAGCCGCCCGCTCGGCGCCCGGCCGACCCAGTGCTGGCTGCGGACGTCGATGAGCCGCTCGCCCTCGACCCGCTGGCCGCTCTCCTCCCAGATCTCACGACGCAGCCCGGCCAGGGGCGACTCACCCGGGTCGAGGCCGCCGCCGGGCAGGGTCCACCGCCCGGGTGCGGACGTGAGCTCGGACAGCTCGGTGAGCAGCACCCCGCGTTCGCTGGTGACGACGCCGTATGCCGCGGTGCGCTGGTAGGGGTGCGCCGTCTCGCCGGGCTCGACGACCAGGCCGGGGTCGCGAGGGGCGGGCCGCCTCGGCGCGTGGACCGGCGTCGCTGCGGTCACGGCGTACCGCAGCTCGAGCCCGCCCGGCACGCCGCTGACGTCCTCGACGTGCAGCACCGCCCAGCCGCGCCGGGCGAGCTCGGTGGTCGGGTCGGCACCGTGGTGCAGGACGAACCGCGCGACCTCCCGCTCCCCCGAGCGACCCACGACGGTGAGCCGCCGGCCGACCCCGCCCGCCGCGTCGGCCGTCACGTCGGTCACGAGGCACCCGCCCGGCGGTACTCCTCCTCGGCGAGTGCGGCCACCTCGGTCCAGGACTGGGTGGGCGCGACCGCCCGGTTGTGGGTGCACAGGCGCGTCCGCAGGTCGTCGTCGCTGACGAGGCGGGCGAGGTTGCGGGCGAGGTCCTCGTCGTCCGCGCCCAACAGCCCGTTGACACCGTCGACGACGAAGTCGCCGACGCCCGTGTCGCGCCGGGCCACCACCGGCAGCCCGCTGGTGCGCGCCTCGAGCGCGGCGATCCCGAAGGCCTCGAGGCGTGCCGGTGTCAGGTAGACGTCGCTGGCCCAGTAGCGCGCCTTGAGCTCCTCGCGGTCCACGCGCCCCGGCAGCGACACCCAGTCGGCCATGCCGTGGCGCTCGACGAACTGCTCGAGCCGACGACGCTGTGGGCCCTCGCCGAACAGCGTCAACCGCATGGCCGCGTCGGCCGGCGCGAGCTGGCGGGCCCGGTGCGCGACCCGCAGCACCGCGAGGGGGCGTTTGCGCGCGGCGAACCGCATGGCGGCCACGACCTCGACCGGACGCCCCGGTGCACCCGCGGCGGACGGTGCGTCCGCGGCATACCCTTGCGCCTGTCCGGACATGGGCCGGCGCCAGTGGTCGACGTCAATTCCGTTGGGCAGCACCGAGATTGGGTTTGATCCCCCCACCACGGCCCGCAGGTCGTCCGCCGCGATGCTGGAGACCGCAGAGACCGCTGCGCCGCGCTCGGCCCATCGGCGCGCGTGCCCGAGGGCGCGAAAAACCGGCGCCGACCTCTCCATGAGGCAGTGCCAGGTGATGGCCGTGGGCAGGTCGAGCCCGAGCGCGACTCCGGCCATGTCGGTGGCAAACGGGCTCACCACGCCCATGTGGACGTGCGCCACGTCGAAGCCGCCGCTCTCGAGCCGGCGTCGCACCTCCGGTGGCGCGAGCGGGTTGACCGGCAGCTCCCACGGCAGCCGGATCGCCATCCGGTGCACGGGGATGCCGTCGACCTCCTCCACGGCGCCGTGACGCTGCCCCCGGCTGCCGGGGGTCGCGGTGAACACCTCGACCTGGTGGCCGCGGGCGACGAGGTGGGCGGCGAGGTCGTGCGTCTGGACCTCGATCCCGCCCAACCTGGGCAGGTAACAGTCCGTCAGCAGGGCCACCTTCACAGGGTCGAGCCTGCCATGCGACAGGATGACGGTGATGACCCGGACGCTCGTGGCCTTTCACGCCCACCCCGACGACGAGGCCCTCCTGACGTCGGGCACGCTGGCGCGCGCCGCCGCGGAGGGGCACCGGGTCGTGGTCGTCGTCGCCACCGACGGCGACCTCGGGTTGACGTCGAGCGAGTATGCCGCGGACGGCGCCCTGGGGGCGCGTCGCCTGGCCGAGCTGCAGCGCTCGGCGGGCGCGCTGGGGGTGGCCCGGGTCGTCTACCTGGGGTACGCCGACAGCGGGCTGGGACCCGAGCTCTTCCCGGACCCACCGGACCACGTGCGGTTCGTGCGGGCGCCGGTGGAGGAGGCGGCCGCACGGCTGGCGGCGGTGCTGCTCGAGGAGCAGGCCGATGTCCTGCTCACCTACGACCGCAACGGCGGGTACGGCCACCGCGACCACGTCCGCGTGCACGAGGTCGGCGAGCGCGCGGCCACGCTGGCGGGCACGCCGCGAGTGCTCCAGGCGACGGTGCCCCGCGACACGATCGCGCGCGCAGTGCGGCTGGTGGCGAAGTTCTACCGCTTCCCGCCGGAGTTCGACCTCGAGGGATTCTGTGCGTCGTTCAGTGCGCGCTCCGAGGTCACCCACCGGATCTCGGTGTGGCGGTATGCCGCGCAGAAGCGCGCGTCCATGCGCGCACACGTCTCGCAGTCGGCCGCCGACGACGGCGCGGACCGCACGCTGGCGGCATTCCTGCGGATCCCGCGGCCGCTGTTCGACGTGGTGTTCGGGCGCGAGTGGTTCGTCGACCCCGCGCACCCAACAGGGGCGCCGGTCAGCCATGACGTCTTCGCGGGGCTGCCGTGACGGACGCCGAGCGCAGGAGCAAGCGCAAGCCGACCAAGGCGCGACGGGTCATCCAGGCCGTGGTGGGCCTCGGCATCGCCGTCGCCCTGCTCGGGTGGGGGGTGCCCTACTTCGGCCACACCACGTGGCCGCAGATCTGGTCGATCCTGCGCACCGTGCCGACCACCACGGCGCTGCTGCTGCTCGGCGGGGTGGTGGTGGGCCTCTACTGCTACACCTTCACCCTCACCGGGTCGATGCGCGGCCTGCGGCACTGGCAAGCCCTGATCGTCAACGTCGCCGGCTCGTCCGTGGGCAACCTGCTGCCCGGCGGAGGGGCCGCCGGGCTCGCCGCGACCTACACGATCTGCCGCTCCTGGGGTTTCTCGCGGCGCGCGATCTCGACGTCGGCCATCGTCACAGGTGTCTGGAACGTGTTGTCCCGCATGGCATTGCCGGTCATCGCCATCGCCGGGCTGCTCGCCGGACGTGACCCGGACGTGCCGAAGGCATTGGCCGACGCAGCACTCGGGGCCGCCATCACCGGAAGCGCCGTCCTGGCGGTGTTCGTGGCCATCATCGCCTCCGAGCGGGCCGCCGTCGCCATCGGCACCGGGCTCGACAAGGTGATCGGCAGGCTCTGGAAGCGCCGCAGCATGTCGGTGCGAGCACTCGTCGTCGACCTGCGCGCCCGCATCAACGACGTGGTGCGCACCGGCTGGCTCGGCATGACGCTGGGCCTCGTCGGGTTCTTCGGCATCTACTACCTGTTGTTCCTGCTGTGCATGAAGTCGACCGGGGTCGAGCTCCCCTACGGCCAGCTGTTCGCGGCATACGCCATCGGTCGGCTGCTCACCGCGGTCGGGATCACCCCCGGCGGGATGGGGGTGACCGAGTCCGCGACGACGGCAGCGCTCGTCGCGTGGGGTGCCCCATCCACCGAAGCCGCTGCCGGGGTGCTGTTGTTCTCGCTCTTCACGCACTTCATGGAGGTGCCGCTCGGAGCGATGGGCTGGTTGGCCTGGTCGCTCAGCCCCAAGAAGGCGCCTGTCGATGACGACGAGATCCCTTCCACCCCAACGCCGGAGACGGCATGAGCGAAGACGCAGCGGGACGGCCTCGCAGCGACCGCGATGCCGCCGACTGGCAGATCGCGGCACAGAGCCGGCGTCGTGAGCAGGAGGCCGCGAAGGCTCAGCCGCTCATCGAGCGGTTCGTGGCCGACGCGCAGGCTGCCGGCATCGCACCCGTCGAGCTGACCGCGCGTCCGTGGTCCGGGTCGGGCCGTTACCGCACCGGCGTCGAGGGTTGGTACCTCAAGCGGGACCGGTCGATCGGGATCGGCGTCGACGGCGGCTACTACCTGCTCGTCGTGCCGCCCGTGCGGTTCGGCCGCTTCCGCCGGGTCACGGTGGACCGGACCGACCCGCCGCTGCAGGTCGGCGAGGGCGCCCGTGACGGCGAGTCCGGGCCGCTCGCGGAGTACCTCGCGCTGCGCCTCGCGGCCGGCACCGCCTTCCCCTGACGCGGACCAGCCTGGCCCGTCCCCGACCGGCTCGGACGGTCCGGGGCTCGGCTCGGCGCGCGGCGACACGGCCTGTGAGGGATGGTGGAGAGGCACGAGCCGACGCGACGACGAGGAGCACGCCATGTCAGACGCACAGACGCCGAACTCCGGCGAACGCAACGCCGATGCCGTCACCAAGGTGGCTGAGCTGATCAAGGGGCAGCGCACCTGCATGATCACCACCAGGTCGTCCAAGGGCCTGGTCTCGCGCCCGATGACGTGTCTGGACCGGGAGTTCGACGGGACGCTGTGGTTCCTCGCCCTCGCCGACTCGGCGTTGGCCACCGAGCTGCGGGCGGACGCCAGCACCAATGTCGCCTTCGTCGAGAAGTCGTCGTGGGTCTCGTTGCGCGGCAACGGTTATGCGCAACACGACCCCGAGCGCGCGAAGGAGCTGTGGTCCGGCTTCGCCAAGGACTACTTCCAGAGCGAGCCCGAGGACCCGAAGGTCGCCGTCGTGCGGGTCGACGTCGAGGGCGCGGAGTACTGGGACTCCCCCGGAGCCGTCGGGAGCCTGTTCGACATCGTCAAGGCGCGGGTCACCGGCGACCGGCCCGACCTCGGGACGAGCGGCACCGCCGAGCTCTGAGCCCACTCACGGCGACGGCCACGCGTGGGTCAGCGCCGCGGCATACCGGTCGACGTCGGCCCCCGGGCCGTCGCTGAGGAGGCGGAACGCCGCCGCCCGCGCCAGGGCCAGTGCCGGTATGCCGTGGCTCCAGTCCCGGAGCACCCGCGCCTGCGCGCCGAGCCAGAGCACGGCATCGAGGACGCAGACCGCCTCGGCCCACAGCGGTGGGCGCCAGTAGGGCGCCAGGTCGATGACGACAGGCGTGCTGCTCGCGTCCAGGAGCACGTTGCCGGCGAGGTCCCCGTGGACGAGCTGGTCGGTGCCCAGCGACACGTCCCCAGCCCGACGCAGCACCTCGGCGACACGCAGCAGCTGCTCGTGGCGCGGATCGGAAGGGCTTGTGGCAGAAGCGATCTCGTCAGGTCCGGCGAAGGCGACCCGTTCAGCGACGGCCCAGCGGTCGGTGCGCCCCGCCAACCCCGCCGGCCTGGTTGGGAAGGCGACGGCGAGCTCGGCATGCAGCAACCGCCCCGTGGCGACCAGGACGCCGAGCTCCGTGCAGGCGGTCGTGTCCGGTTCGTAGCGGCTGGCGCCCCAGCCGTCGACGACCCACTCGCCGTCGCGGGCGGGCACCGGCATCGCCAGCCGGAGCGAGCGGCGCGGTCGCAGGTCCAGGGCGACCGCCAAGCGGGCCACCGGCGGGCACAGCCAGGAGGCCGTGGCCGCGTCGCGTCCCGGCGACAGGACGAGGTCCCCCGCGACGACACTGGCTCCCTGGCCTCCGGGCAGTGGCCGGACGTCATCCGGCACCGCGAACAGGTCGAGCACCCGCTCCGACGGTGGTGTCGGCGCGGCCACGCTCAGCGCTTGACGAGCCGGCGCACCTGACGAGTGCGTGCCTCGTCAGCCAGCCCGTCGTCCTGCGGCACGGGCTCGAACGGGCGCCCGGTGGCGAGCTCCGCGGCATACCCGATGAGCGCGTCCGCGAGGGTGGGGTTGGCGGGCAGGATCGGGCCGTGCAGGTAGGAGCCGATGACGTTGCCGGTGCGTGCACCCTCGGTGCGGTCGGTGCCGTTGTTGCCCTGACCGGAACGGACCGTGCCGAACGGCGCCTGCCTATCTCCGAGAGTCGTTGAGCCCGAATGGTTTTCGTAGCCGACGACATCACCGAAGTCGGTCGTCAGCACGACTGGCCCGATCATCCGCTTGGCGTTGCCCTGCGTCGTGACGTCGAGGATGCCCAGACCGGGGAGCCGCTGGCCCTCCACGGTGATGAACGCGTTGCCGAAGAGCTGGTACATGCCGCAGATCATGAGCATCGGTGTGCCGGCGTCGGCCATCGAGCGCAGCCGGTCGGCGATCCGCTCGAGGTCGTCCTCGACCCGCACCTGCCCGGAGTCCTGGCCGCCACCACCGAGGATGAGGTGGGCCTGCTCGGGGAACTCGCCGCCGGGGTGGTGCTGGTGCACGACCGGCACGTAACCGTGGCGGCGGATCCGTGCCGCGATGGCGCGGGTGTTGCCGAGGTCGCCGTAGATGCTCATCTCGCGCGGGTAGAGGTGGACGACGTGGATGACGCCCTTGCCCTCGTGCTCGGCGTCGGGGACGCGGGCGGACCCGGCCGGCTCGCCGGGGATCGGGACGTCACCCGGTGTGCCGCCGGGCTGGGTCTCGTCGTGGGATGTCACTGTGCCTCCTCCCCGATGTCGGGCAGGTCGTAGCGGGCGGCGAGGGTGCGACGCAGGGCCATCATCGCCGTGTAGGTGCAGAAGATGCGCTTCGGCTCGTCCGGGTGCCGAGCGAGGAACTCGTCGAGGGCGCGGTCGAGGTCAGGCTCGACCTCCTCGACCGCGACGTCGTCATAGCTGAGCCGCAGCGCCATGTCGTAGCCACGCACGCCGGAGGTCACCGCGACACCCCGCTCACGCAGGGACTCGAAGCTGACGTCGTAGAGCCAGGAGACGTCGCGCCCGTCGGCGTAGTTGTCGTTGATCGCCACCATCGTCGCAACGGGTGTCGACCCGTACGTGCCGAGGGCCACGGTGAACCCGGCGGGGTTCTTCACGAGCACCAGCTCGAGCGGCTGGCCGTCGACCATCACGACCTCGCCGCGCCCGAACGGCGGGGTGACCGCGGCCAGTGCCTCGGCTGCCACCCGCGGGTCGAAGCTGGCGCCGAGGAGCGAGCGCGCCGTCGTGGTCGCGGCCGTGGCGTTGATCATCGCAGCCAGCCCCCGCTGCTGGAGCTCGAGCGGCCCGACCGCACCAGATCCGTACTCCCCGAACAGGATCGAGAAGGACCGCTCGTCGTGAGGCTTGAGCAGCCCGTCATCGGGCCCGGCGACCGGCGGGGTGAAGTCGTCGTCGAAGCGGACGTCCTGCTCCTGCAGCTCGGGCAGCCGGTCGGCGATCGACTCGTCCACCCCGAACCACGTCACCGACACCCCACGGGCGACCCGGTCGCGGATCCGGGAGATGAACGAGTCGTCGAGGTTGAGCACCACGCCCTGGGTGGTCTGTTCGGCGAGCGAGGCGAGCAGCTTGGCCGTGTGGTCGATCTCCGCGAACCGGTCGAGCTGGTCGCGGGCGACGTTGAGCAGCAACGCGTGGGTCGGTTTGACGGTCGCAGCGAACTTCAGCGCGTGCGCCTCGTCGAGCTCGAGCACGGCCAGGTCGGCGCGCAGGCGCCCGTGCAGCGGCAGCTCGCCGAGCATCGAGGAGATCACGCCGCGGGTGAAGTTGGAGCCCGTCGGGTTGGTGAAGACCGTCCGGCCGTGGGCCCGCAGCACCGCGACGAGCATCTTGGTCGTCGTCGTCTTGCCGTTGGTGCCGCTCACCACGACGATGCCGTCGCTCACCCGTGACAGTGCGTGCGCGAGAAAACCCGGGTCGACCCGCTCGGCCACCAGCCCGGGCAGCGCCGAACCGCCACCACGCAGCCGCGACGCCATCCGCGCCGCCTTGCCTGCGACCACCGCCGCTCTCGTCCGCACCACGCCCCAAACCCTAACCGGAGGGGGCCGCCCAGCCCGCGCACGGCATACCCCCGCGCCTGCTTGCGTCTGCGAAGTTGCCCACCAGCGGGGCAAACTCGCAGACGTCCCCGTAGGCCGCCTGCCTGCGTCTGCGAAGTTGCCCACCAGCGGGGCAAACTCGCGGACGTAAGGGTGGCGGCCAAGGCAATAGGGTCGGCAGGTGACCTCCAGCGACTCCGTTGCCCCGTCCGCCCCCGACGCCGACTGGCTCGCCGCTGAGTGCACGCGGCTGTGGGAGTTCGCCCGCGGCGCGGTCCACCCGGACGGCGGCTTCGCCTGGCTCGACGACCACGGCCAGCCCGAGCTCGACCGCCCCGTCGAGGCCTGGATCACCTGCCGCATGACCCACGTCGCGGCGCTGGAAGTGTTGCAGGGCAACGAATCCGCGCGCACCGAGCTCGACCACGGCGTCCGGGCCCTGCGCGAGGTCCTGCACGACGACGAGCACGGCGGCTGGTTCTCCGCCGTCGACGCAAAGACGCACACGCCCGTCACCGGCGACAAGACGGCATACGAGCACGCCTTTGTCCTGCTCGCCGCCGCGAGCGCGACCGCCGCCGGCCACCCCGCCGGCCAGGCCCTGCTCGATGACGCGCGCGAAGTGTTCGAGACGCACTTCTGGGACGACCGCGACGGGCTCGTGGTCGAGAGCTGGGACCGGGGGTGGACCACGCTGGAGGACTACCGCGGCATCAACGCCAACATGCACAGTGTCGAGGCGTTGCTCGCGGTCCACGAGGTGACCGGCGATCTCGCCGCGCGCTCGCACGCCGCCCGCATCGTCGAACACGTCGTGCACGGCTTCGCCCGCCGCAACGACTGGCACCTGCCCGAGCACTTCACGCCGGACTGGACGCCGTTGTTCGACTACAACCGCGACAACCCGGCCGACCCGTTCCGTCCCTACGGCGTGACGATCGGGCACCTGCTCGAGTGGTCGCGGCTCGCCCTCCACCTGCGCACCGCCCTCGGCGACGACGCCCCCGACTGGTTGCTCGACAACGCCGTGTCCCTGTTCGAGCAGGCGGTCGGCGACGGCTGGCACGCCGACGACGCCGACGGGTTCGTCTACACGACCGACTTCGACGGCGTGCCAGTGGTGCGCAACCGGCTGCACTGGGTGGTCGCCGAGGGCATCGCGACGGCGTGGGCGCTCGGTCGTGAGACCGGTGAGCAGGGTTACGCCGACTGGTATGCCGCGTGGTGGGCGCACGCGCAGCGTCACCTCATCGACCGTGAGGCCGGGTCGTGGCGACACGAGCTCGACGCGTCGAACCAGCCGGCGTCGACCGTCTGGGCGGGCAAGCCGGACGTCTACCACGCCTACCAGGCGGCGCTGCTGCCGTCGCTGGCGCCGTCGGCCTCCTTCGCCGGTGCCCTGGTGCGGCGGTAGCGGGCGCGTCGTTGTCGGTGGGGTGGGGCAGGGTGCGCCCATGAGCGAGCTGGGCGGACCAACCCTTGAGCAGGTGTCGGGAGCGATCCGGGCGAGCTGGTCCGCCGACACCTGCGACCCGACGGACCAGGCGACGTGGAGCCCCGACAACCCGTCGCGCGGGCAGTGCGGCACCACGTCGTTGGTGCTGCACGACTACTTCGGCGGCGACCTCATGTTCGCGGAGGTGTTGTACGCCGACGGCACCAAACAGGGGCACCACTACTGGAACGTGTTGCCCGACGGCACCGAGCTCGACCTCACCGGTGACCAGTTCCTGCCCCACGAGGTGCTGCAGCCCGGTCGACTGGTGGTACGCCCACCCGGGCGGCCCAAGCGTTGCGGGCAGGAGTATGCCCTCCTGCGCCGACGGGTCGCCGCCACGCTCGCCGGATCCGAGCCCGCGTCATGACCTGGCTGGTGCCAGGCGTGTCGGCGCCCAGGTTCATCACCTCCGCGGCGGCCTGCAAGACCAGACGCCGTTGCCCGAGGACGCCAAGCACTGACGCCAGCGCCTCTCCTGACGTCAGCCCAGGTCGACCACGACGACGTCTGGCAGGGCCATCGCCTCCCAGAAGCGGGCCGCCGGCTGACCGCCCTCGACGTGGCCGATCGACACGAGCCAGGCGGTCAGCACCATGCCGTGGGTGGCCACGACCATGGTGTCGGACCGGTGCTCGGCGATGGCCGCGGCGAAGCGGGAGGCCGCATGCGACGGTGACTCCCAGCCGCGGTGACGCTGGTCGAGACGACCGGCCACCCAGTCGCGCCGCACGGCACGGTGGCCGTCACCGATCGGCTCGGGAGGGCGGCATACCTCGCCCAACCGGGCATCGACCATCGCGGGGCCCGGGCACGCGAGCGCGAGGGTCTCGCGAGCCTTGGGCTCGGGTGACGTGAGTCGTATGCCGTCGCGAGGCAGCGCGCGCCCGATCGCCTGTGCGGCGGTGCGGCCCTGCGCACTCAGGGGCCAGTCAGCCGACGGGACGGTCTCGTCGAGGACGGGCATGGCGTGCCGCAGCAGGTAGATCCGGCTCACGACGCCACGGCTCGGTGTCAGGCCTGGGCGGTGGCCGCGGCTTGAGCCTTGAAGTCGGAGGCGTAGATGTCGGCGCGCTCCTGGCCGGACAGGGCGGCGATGCCATCCATGGTGGCGTCGGTGATGGCGCGCAACAGCGCGGCCTTCTGGAACTGCTGCGACAACCCGGCCACGTCCACCGGCGTCCCGAACTTCACCGTCACCTTCCCCGGGCGGAAACCGTTCGAGCCGGGCGGCTGCACCTTGTCGGTGCCGATGACCGCGGCCGGCAGCAGCGTCGCACCGGTAGCGACGGCCATCCGCGCCACGCCCGTGCGTCCCTTGTAGAGCCGTCCGTCGGGTGACCGGGTCCCCTCGGGGTAGACGCCGAACGCCTCACCGCGTCGCAGGACCTCCTCGCCGAGCTCGAGCGACTTCATCGCGGCGCGCGGGTCGCGGCGGTCGACCGGGATGGTGCCCGCGGTCGAGTGGAACCAGCGCACCGCGCCACCGCGCAGGCCCGTCCCCTCGAAGTACTCGGACTTGCCGAGGAAGTGCACCTGCCGGCCACTGGCCAGCGGGATGACGATCGAGTCGATGAACGACAGGTGGTTGGACGCGACGATCAGTGCGCCGGTCTTCGGCACGTTGCGCAGCCCCACCACGGTGAGCCCGGTCGCGAGCGCGAGCGGCGGACCGATCAGGACGTGACGCATCACCCAGCGGCTCGTCGCGTCCTGGACGCCGGCCCGCGTGAGCTGGTGGCGGGTCGGCAGCCGGCCCGGCACTCCGTCCGGCAGCTTCATGGCCGGGTCACTCCCACTCGATGGTGCCCGGCGGCTTGCTGGTCACGTCGAGGACGACGCGGTTGACCTCGCGCACCTCGTTGGTGATGCGGGTGGAGATCTTGGCCAGCACGTCGTAGGGCACGCGGGTCCAGTCGGCGGTCATGGCGTCCTCGGACGACACGGGGCGCAGCACGATCGGGTGGCCGTAGGTGCGCCCGTCGCCCTGCACACCGACCGAGCGGACGTCGCCGAGGAGCACGACCGGGCACTGCCAGATGTCGCGGTCGAGACCGGCCGCGGTGAGCTCGTGCCGGGCGATGGCGTCTGCCGCGCGCAGCACCTCGAGCCGTTCGGCCGTCACCTCGCCGACGATGCGGATGCCGAGGCCCGGCCCCGGGAACGGCTGCCGCCACACGATGGCCTCGGGCACGCCGAGCTCGAGACCGACCTGGCGGACCTCGTCCTTGAAGAGCGACCGCAGCGGCTCGACCAGCTTGAACTGCAGGTCATCCGGCAGCCCGCCCACGTTGTGGTGCGACTTGATGTTGGCGGCGCCGGTGCCCCCACCGGACTCGACGACGTCGGGGTAGAGCGTGCCCTGGACGAGGAACTCCACGGGGTGCTCGTCGTCCCCACGCGAGCCGACGACGTCGCGCGCCGCCTGCTCGAAGACCCGGATGAACTCGCGCCCGATGATCTTGCGCTTCTCCTCGGGATCGCTCACCCCGGCCAGCGCCGACAGGAAGCGTTCCTTCGCGTCGACGACGACGAGGTCGACGCCGGTTGCCGCCACGAAGTCCTTCTCGACCTGCTCGGCCTCGTTCGCCCGCAGCAGTCCGTGGTCGACGAAGACACAGGTCAGCTGGTCGCCGACCGCCTTCTGCACGAGGGCTGCCGCCACCGAGGAGTCGACCCCGCCGGACAGCGCGCACAGCACGCGCGACTCCCCGACCTGCTCGCGGATCGCACCCACGAGCTCCTCGACCACGTTGGCCGCGGTCCAGTCGCCGGTGATGCCGGCGCCCTTGTAGAGGAAGTTCTCGAGCACTCGCTGGCCGAAGGTCGAGTGCATCACCTCGGGGTGCCACTGCACGCCGTAGAGCCGGCGCTCGTCGTCCTCGAATGCCGCCACCGGCGCACCTGCGGTCGAGGCCGTCACCTGCATGCCCTCGGGGGCCTCGGTGACCGAGTCCCCGTGGCTCATCCACACCGACTGCTCGTGCGGCTGGCCGTTGAAGAGGGTCGAGGCGGCGTCGGACACGGTCGCCGGTGTCGAGCCGTACTCACCCAGCCCGGTGTGCGCGACCGTGCCGCCGAGTGCCTGAACCATGGCCTGGAAGCCGTAGCACATGCCGAACACCGGCACCCCGGCCTCGAGCACCGCGCGGTCGAGCTCGGGCGCGCCCTCCTCGTAGACCGACGACGGCCCGCCGGACAGCACGATGGCGGCGGGGTCCTTGGCAAGCAGCTCGTCGACGGTCGCCGTGTGCGGCATGACCTCGCTGTAGATGTTGGCCTCGCGCACCCGCCGCGCGATGAGCTGCGCGTACTGGGCACCGAAGTCGAGGACGAGCACCGGCTTGCCCTGCAGCGGGGTGGCCGGCGCCTCGACGCGGTCACCCTCCGGCGCCTCGACGCGGTCGTCGTCCTGGGCCTGGGTGTGGGGGGCGTCGCTCACACGGCAAGGCTACCGGTCGAGCTGGGGCTCCACTTCGGCCGCCACCCGCCGCTCGATGACGAACGCCACCAGCGGGATGCAGGCCCCGATGACGATGGCGACCATCTTCCCGAAGCCCCACCGCACCTTGAGCCCGAGGTTCCACACGGTGAAGACGAAGACCATGAAGATGACGCCGTGCACCGGGCTCCACCATGACAGCACGTCGTTGTCGAAGCCGTACTTCAGCACCATCTCCGCGATGAGCACGAACATGGCCACGCCGGCCACGATCGCCATCACCTTGAACCACGACAGCGCGCGTGCCGCGCCTGCCTTGTCCCTGATCTCAGTCGTCGTCACGCTCGGCATCATCCCTCACCATCCTGAACCACATGAACAGGGCGAAGCCGGCAAAGACCCACCATTGCAGGGCGTATGCCGCGTTGCGCCACTTGAGCCCGCCCGTCACCTCCGGTGGGGGCACCCGCGTGAGGTCGTCGGGCACGCGGATCCCGGCCCCGGTCGCAGACTTCTCGGTCTGGGCGAAGACGAAGGCGTTGTAGACCTGCCCCGACCAGTCGTTGACGAGCACCGCCATGTCGACCGAGCCCAGGGCCGGCTTGGGCCACCCAGGTGCCCCGCTCGGGGCGGCGGCGGTCGACTCCCCCGGCGCCAAGGTCCCGTCGACGGAGACCGTGCCGGTCGGCGGTGCGATCGGTGGGACCACCGGCTTGCCACCTGACTCCGCGACGAAGCCCCGCACCACGGGGACCCGGGCACCGCTCTCCGCGACGACCATCGGGGTCACCACCCAGTAGCCGGAGGTGCCGTCGAGCCGGCGCGGGCCGACGAGGAACTGGTCGTCCGCGGCATACTCACCCACCGCGGTGACGGCGCGGTTGGACTGCTCGTTCGGGAACGGCTGGTGCGGCCGGATCACGGTGTCCAGCAACACCGGTCGCGCCTCATGCGCCTTGCGCAGCGCCTCCGCGAGCCCCTTGTCCCGGGCGACGTTGAGCTGCCAGAGACCGAGCTGGACGCAGGCGACGCCGGCCACGAGGACCACTGCGAGCAGGCCGAGCCACTTGGGCTTGAGGGCGGTCCGCAGCACCCGGTCAGGCTACGGGAAGCCTCGAGTCGTCGAACACGAGGATGCTCCCGCCGTAGCAGGCGACCCACACGGCCTTCCTCGTCGGCTCGTACGTGATGCCGATCGGGTGCTGGTCGGTCTTGACCTCGTCGACGACCGTGAGGTCGGAGGTGCGCAGCTTGGTCACGGACGACGAGGAGTAGTTGACGGTGTAGATGGCGCCGCCGTCGGGCGAGATGGTCATCGACCGCGGCTCCTTGCCGACCTGCACCACCTTGAGGATCTCCCCGGACTCCCGGTCGAGCTTGGACACCGTGTTGTCGTTGTTGTTGGTGACGTAGAGGAACTTGCCGTCGGGGCTCTCGACGATGTGACGGGGGCCGTCGCCGGTGCGGGCGTAGTCGTAGACCTTGCGCGCGTCGAGGTCGACGCGGACGACGCGGTCCGAACCCATGACCGCGACGTAGGCCTGGCGCCCGTCCGGTGACACGGCGATGCCGCGAGGGTTGTCTCCCCCCAACGGAATTCGTGCCGTCTCCTCACCCGACGACGCGTCGATGACCGAGAGGTCCATGCTGCACCAGTTGGTGACGAGCACCCGCTTGCCGTCCTTCGTGACGGCGACGTACTTCGGCACGGCACCCACCGGGGTGACCTTGTCGACCTTGTGGGTGGTCGTGTCGACGCGGTAGACGGTGCTCGGCGAGGTGCCGTCGCCCTTGGTGCAGCTGTCCAGCCCCTCGGGCCCGTAGCCCTTGCCGTACATCGAGTAGTTCGACACCCACGCATAGCGCCCGTCGGGGGTGAAGGCGGCCTCCACCGGCGAGCCCTTGGAGACGCCGGGGTGCCCCTCGACACCGAACTTCGACAGGTCGACCGAGTCGCCGATCGTGGCCAGGCGGGCGCCATCGGCCCGGAAGGCGACCATCGTGTGGGTGTACATCATGTTCTGCGCGAACACCTGGCCCGTCGACGACGCGACGACCGACTTGGGCGTGAGCCCACCGGTGAGGCGCAGGATCCGCACCAGCGCGGTCTTCTCCGACGGGCCCGGATCGCCTTGCGCCTCAACGGGGCTCGGCTTCGGCACCGGAATGCTCGGCGTGGGCTTGGCGGGTGTCGGCTTGGCGGCGGCGGGCTTCGGTGCGGGCGCAGCCTCGGCGGGTTCGCCGCCGACCAGCCCGAAGACCCTGGTCGTCCCCAGGACCGCGACGGCGAGGACGCCCACGACCGCGAGCAGCGCGATGCGCCGTCGGCGCACGAAGACAGGGTCGTGGCGGACGACGAGCCGATGCTTCCCTCCAGACCGCACACGACGACCGTATGCCGCCTGGCCCAGGTCGCCACGCAGACTCACCGAGCACCGGGCGAACCGTCGGTGAACGCCGCCCGCGCCCGAGGAAAACCGGTGTCGGGGCGGCCTCCCCGCGGCATACCGTTGCACACCTCATGCAACAGATGCCCTTTGCCGACCCGGGACGCCCGGACACCCGAAGCATCCCCCGGTTCATGCTCTGGATCGCGGGGCAGCAGTGGCGCAGCCAGGCGCTCGGCATGCTCGCCGGGGCGGCGTGGATGCTCGCGATCGCGCTCATCCCGGCGGCGGTCGGCAAGGGCGTCGACGAGGGCATCGTCCCCGGCGACACCGGCGGTCTCCTCACGTGGGCCGGCGTCCTGCTCGTCCTCGGTGCGATCTGCGCGGCGACCGCAGCGGTCCGGCACTACTTCGCGGTCGGCAACTGGCTCTCGGCGTCCTACCGCGGGGCACAGCTCGTCGCCGAGAGCACCGAACAGGCCGGCCCCGCGGTCACCCGCGCGATCCCGTCCGGTGAGGTGGTCGCGGTCTTCGCCAACGACGTCATGCGTCTCGGCGGCCTCTATGACGTGATGGGGCGCTTCACCGGTGCCGTCGTCAGCTACGTGGTCGTCGGCATCATCCTGCTCACCGCGTCGCCGACCCTGGGCTGGCTGGTGCTGCTCGGCGGTCCGGTGATGCTGGCGAGCCTGACCCTCATCGTGCGCCCGCTCCAGCGGCGTCAGGCCCGCCAGCGCGAGGAGGCCGGGCGGCTGACCACGCTCGGGGCGGACACCGTCGCGGGTCTGCGGGTGCTGCGTGGCATCGGCGGCGAGCAGACCTTCCTGCGTCGCTACGAGGCGCAGTCGGCACGGGTGCGCGAGCGCGGGTTCCGGGTGGCGGGCATCCAGGCGGCGCTCGACTCGGCGCAGGTGCTGATCCCGGGCGTCTTCGTCGTGCTGGTCACCTGGCTCGGCGCGCGGCAGGCGGTGGCCGGCGACATCACGGCCGGGCAGCTCGTGGCCTTCTACGGCTACACGGCATTCCTCACCATGCCGCTCCAGACCGCGGTCGAGGTGGTCGACCGCGCGGTCCGGGCACACATCGCGGCCGGAAAGATGTTGCGGGTCATGGCAATTCGCCCCGACCACGACCCTGACGCCGCTTCGCGAGCGCCCCTTCCCGACCGGGCAGCCGACCTCGTCGACCCGATCTCCGGCACGGTCGCTCGCGGCGGACGGCTCACCGCGATCGTGTCCGCGCGACCGGAGGAGTCTGCCGCGGTCGCCGACCGCGTGGGACGCCACGGCCCGGGGCCGCACCAGACCACGTGGGGCGACGTGCGCCTCGACGATCTTGCCATCGCCGACGTCCGCCGCAGCATCGTGGTCAGCGAGCCCGACCCGCGGCTGTTCACCGGAGGCCTGCGCGACCAGCTGCTCGGAGCCCGCACCGGCGACCGACCCACGGACACCGCAGTCCTCGACGCCATCGAGACGGCCAGCGCCGCGGACGTGCTGGACGCCGTTCCCGACGGGCTCGACGGCACGGTCGAGGAGCGCGGCCGGTCCTACTCCGGCGGCCAACGGCAGCGCCTTGCCCTGGCCCGCGCGCTCCTCACGGACGCTCCGGTCCTCGTCCTGGTCGAACCCACCAGCGCCGTGGACGCCCACACCGAGGCCCGCATCGCCGAGCGGCTCGCAGCCCACCGCCGCGGCCACACCACGGTCGTCACGACCGTCAGCCCGTTGCTGCTGAGCCACGCCGACGAGGTCGTGCTGCTCGAGGACGGCCTCGTCACGCGCACCGGCACCCACCACGACCTCCTGGCCGACCCGGCATACCGACACGTCGTGCTCCGCGGAGAGGAGGAAGACCGATGATGACCGACCACGCCCACCGCACCCTGCCGATCGCCGACATGCGCACGGTGGGGGCGCAGACACGTGCGCTCGTGCGCGAGCACCGCGGCCTCGTCGCCTGGGTGCTGGGCCTGCACGCCCTCGCGGCGCTGGCCGCCCTGGCCGGGCCGTGGCTCGTCGGCCGCCTCGTCGACGTCGTGAGCGGGACTCGGGACACGGGCACGGTCGACCGGATCGCCCTCGGGCTCGCCGGCGCGATCGTCGTGCAGACCGCCCTCACCTGGGGCGCCCGGCGCATGTCCTTCATCCTCGGCGAGACCGTCTTTGCGCAGCTGCGCGAACAGTTCGTCGGGCGCGCGGTCAACCTGCCCCTGTCGACGGTCGAGCGCGCCGGCACCGGCGACCTCGTGGCCCGCACCACCAACGACGTCGAGGCGCTTTCGCACGTGGTGCGGTTCGGCATCCCGTCGCTGTTCGTGGCGGCGATGACGGTGCTCATGACGATCGTCGCGGCCCTGCTCACGTCGCCGCTGGCGACGCTGCCGATCCTGCTCGGGGTGCCGTTCTACTGGCTCTCGACCCGTCGCTACCTCAGGTATGCCGCGGACGGCTACCTGTGGGAGCGGGCGACCTATGCCCAGCTCAACGGGGTGGTCGCGGAGACCGTCGACGGTGCGCGCACCATCGACGCGCTGTCGCTGACCGCGGTGCGGCGCAAGGAGTTTCGCAAGGCTCTGCGCGAGTGCTACCGCGCGGAGCGCTACACCCTCGGACTGCGGTTGCACTGGTTTCCGTCGGTCGTCTTCGGCTACTACGTGCCCACCGCGGGAGCGATCGTGTGGGGTGGCTGGCTCGCCATCAACGGCCACATCACCGCCGGAGCGGCGACTGCGGTCACGCTCTACATCCAACAGATGACGAACCCGCTCGACGAGGTGCTGAGCTGGCTCGACGAGATCCAGGTCGGTGCCACGTCGCTGGCCCGCGTCATCGGCGTCGGCGACGCGCCCGACCGACGCGCGACCGGCGAGCACCCGGACGGGTCCGAGCTGGTCGTCGACGACGTCCGCTACGCCTACCGTCCGGACCACGACGTCCTGCGCGGGGTGTCCCTCGACCTGCAGCCGGGCGAGCGGCTCGCGATCGTCGGGCCGTCCGGCGCCGGCAAGTCGACGCTCGGCCGGCTCATGGCGGGCATCGACGGCCCGCGTGAGGGGCGCGTCGACGTGGGCGGCGTCCCCTTGGTGGACCTCGAGCTCGGTGAGCTGCGTGGCGAGGTCGCGCTGGTCACCCAGGAGCACCACGTGTTCGTCGGCACCGTGTCCGACAACCTGCTGCTCGCCCGGCCGGCCGCGAGCCGCGACGACCTCGAGGCGGCGCTGGCCGCGGTCGACGCTCTCGCCTGGGCACGGGGGCTGCCCGACGGCCTCGACACCGTCGTCGGCAGCGGCGGCTACGTCCTCACCGAGGCGCAGTCGCAGCAGCTCGCGCTCGCCCGGCTCGTCCTCGCCGACCCGCACACGCTGGTGCTCGACGAGGCCACCTCGCTGCTCGACCCACGGGCCGCCCGACACCTCGAGCGGTCGCTGGCGGCGGTGGTCGACGGTCGCACCGTGGTCGCGATCGCGCACCGCCTGCACACCGCCCACGACGCCGACCGCGTGGCCGTCGTCGAGGACGGGCAGGTCAGCGAGATCGGCACCCATGACGAGCTGGTCGCCGCCGACGGCGCGTATGCCGCGTTGTGGGCTTCCTGGCGTGACGAACCCTCGCGCAGCACGGCGCCGGCCACCGACGGCTGACCCGCCGGCCCCGCCCACCGCGCCCGCGGCGCCCACCTGTGTCGAGGGGTCACGGCGCGCTGAACCAGTCGCGCTTCTTCAGCGCGCCGTGACCCCTCGACTGCAGATCTGGACGACTCCAGATCTGGCCGACTCCAGATTTGGTCGACGCGCGGCCCCGGCCGACCCCAGGCCTGGCCGTCAGTCGATCCGCAGGTCGCCCTCGGCCAGCCCCAGGGCTCGAGCGAACCGGCGCAGACAGGCGACCCGGCGCGGCTGGCGGTAGACGTCGGCCGCGAAGATCTCCAGCACGGCCCACCCCTCGTCGACGGCGGTCGCGGCCCGGGCAGCATCGGCGCTGCGACGCTGGATGGAGGCATGGTCCTTGCCCTGGTACTCGCCGATCACCCGCTGCTGCGGCCAGACCAGGTCACCCTCGAGCAGCCACTGGCCGTCCTCGCCATGGACGGGCAGGTTGACCGCCGGCTCCGGGAAACCAGCCCTGGCGAACATCAGCCGCGCCCGAGTCTCCATCGGCGACCGCACCGGGGCGCGCACCAGGTCACGGGCCTGGCCCAGCAGGCTCGCACCCCGCGGCCGCACCCGACCCGGCGAGTGTGGTGCGCAGCGCCCCGACGCCGGCGTCGAGATCGACCGTGCCGGAGCCGGGCTCGGGCGGTGGGATCAGCCAGGTCGCCACCTGGTCGCCCATCACCACCAGGTCGTCAAGGCCGATCCCACGGTTCAGCACCTCGCCGAGGTCGACCCAGGTGTCGGCCAGTCCGGTCACCCGCAGCCCGCGGGACAGCTCCACCGCCCGCCGCTCCAGACCGCGGTGCCCGTGACACCCCGTACGGCGGATACGGGTGCGGTCGGACTCGCGCAGGACGTCGAGGTCGGCGTCCTGGGCCACCCCGTCGGGCACCGCCATGCCCCACAGCCGTGCTGCCGTCACGTGGCTGAACGCGACGTCATCCGGCAGCGCGATCGCAAACGCCTGGGCCCGTTCGCGCACGGTCGCCGGGGCCAGGACCGACCGCACCGACAGGGTGGGGCGGTGCAGGTGCGCGGGGCGTAGCCGCGACCGGGGCAGCCCGGCGGCGACCGAGAACGAGCCGGCAGCCAGCTCCCGGGGCCACGGGCGATCCATCGCCCCACTGTGCTCGATGTTCGCGGGGCGGCCGCGCCGTCATCCACAGGACCGCCGTCGAGGGGTCGAGGCGCGCTGAACGGACCGAGTTTCGTCAGCGCGCCCTGACCCCTCGACCGACTCAGCGGGCCGCCGGAAAAAGTTGGGAGAAAAGTTTCAGCCGGCGCGTAACCCCCGCCACGAAGCGTCGTTGTTCCGGGTGGTGTGACCGGGGACCCACCCCCGGCTCGTCCCCGGTCACACCATCAAGCGCCAGTGGCTGGCGAGGCGCAGGGGTCCTCGCCAGCCACTGCCATGTCTGCCGGGCGCACTACCGGGCGCGCACTACCGGCCGCACTACCGGGGCGCGAACGACCGCTCACGCGGAGGCGGCCCCGAAACGCTGCACGACCGGCATACCCGCCGGCACCGGCTCGAGCCGCTCGTAGCCCGCGCCCTGGGCCGGCCGCACGTCGGTTTCTCCCCGTCCCGGCCACAGCGACATCGCGCGTTCGGCCTGGGCGGTGATGGTCAGCGAGGGGTTGACCCCGAGGTTGGCCGACACCGCCGACCCGTCCACGACGTGCAGGTCGGGGTAGCCCCAGACCCGGTGGTAGGGGTCGATCACGCCGCGGGACGGGTCGGCCCCGATGACGACCCCGCCGAGGAAGTGCGCGGTGAGCGGGATGTTCGCGATCTCGCCCAGCGATCCGCCGGGGAACGCCCGCAGCCCGGTCGCCTCACGCAGCCGGGCGGCGATCGCCTTCATCGCCTCCTGGCCCGCGGGGATGTATGCCGGGTTGGGCTCGCCGTGCCCCTGGCGCGACGTGAGCGACCGCCCGCCGAACCGGCCGCGGCGGCCCCGCACCTGCAGCGAGTTGTCGCGGCTCTGCATCACGAGCCCGATGATCGTGCGCTCGCTCCACCTGTACTGCGACAGCGACCGCACGAAGACCAGCGGGTGCCTGGCCGCCTCGACGAGGAACTGCACCGGCCTCGGCAGCCGCCCGCCCGGCACGAGGATGGTGGCGAGCGCACCCATCGCGTTCGAGCCCTTGCCGTACCTCACGTTCTCGACGTGGGTGTCCTCGTCGGGGTGGAACGACGACGTGATCGCGACCCCGTGGGAGAGGTCGATGCCGTCCGGCACACGCTCGACCATCGACCCGCCCAGCGCCTCGGAGTTGGTGCGGGTCAGCCACCCGAGCTTCGCCGACAGCCGCGGCAGCACGCCCTCGTCCCGCATCGTGTGGAGCAGCTTCTGCGTGCCCCAGGTGCCCGCGGCAAAGACGACCTGCTGCGCAGTGACGGTATGCCGCTCGCGCCGGAACCACGCGCCCGTCGCCTCGTGCGTCACGGCATACCCGCCCTGGGGGCGAGGCGCCACGCGCACCACGGTGCGCATCGGCTCGATGGTGACGCCGAGCTTTTCCGCGAGCGCGAGGTAGTTCTTGACCAGGGTGTTCTTGGCACCGACCCGGCACCCGACCATGCAGTTGCCGCACTGGGTGCAGCCGGTGCGGCCGGGGCCGGCGCCGCCGAAGTAGGGGTCGGGGACGCGGCGTCCGGGCATGCCGTAGAAGACTCCGGTGGGGGTCTTGCGGAACGTGTCTCCGACGCCCATGTCCTGCGCGGCGCCGCGCATGACGTCCTCCACGACGCCCTCGCACGGGTTCTCGACGACCCCGAGCATGCGGCTCGCGGTCTCGTAGTGGGGCGCGAGCTCGGCCTGCCAGTCGGTGATGTCGGCCCACTGCCGGTCGCGGAAGAACGGCTCCGGAGGAACGTAGAGCGTGTTGGCGTAGTTGAGCGAGCCGCCCCCGACACCGGCACCCGCGAGGATCATCACGTCGGGCAGCTTGTGCACGCGCTGCACCCCGAAGCAGCCGAGCCGCGGCGCCCACAGGTAGTTGCGCACGTCCCACGACGTCCTGGCGAAGTCCTCGTCGGCGAACCGGCGCCCGGACTCGACCACGTGGACGCGGTACCCCTTCTCGGCGAGCCGCAGGGCAGCCACCGACCCACCGAAACCGGACCCGATGACGAGCACGTCATGGTCGAAACCGCCCTGGTCGAACGCTTCTCCCCGGCTCGACCCGACCGCCGTCATCGGCGCCCGAGCGCCTTGAGTGCGCGCAGCGCCCCGGTCATCACCTTGGCGTACGTCTCCTGGCTCATCCCGAACGCCGGGGCGATCGGCACGGCGTACTGCGCGGTGACGTTCTGCGACTCGGTGTACTTCAGGATGCCCTCGGCGCCGTGCCGCCGCCCGACACCCGACGCCTTCATCCCGCCCATCGGGCTGGCGACGCTCCCCCATGCCGCGGCATACGCCTCGTTGACGTTGACCGTCCCGGCCTGGATGGCGGTCGCGATGCGCCGCCCCCGTGCGACGTCGCGAGTCCAGACCGAGGCGTTGAGGCCGTAGTCGGTGTCGTTGGCGAAGCGGATCGCCTCGTCGTCGCTTCGGACCCGGTAGATCGACACGACCGGGCCGAAGGTCTCGTCGTCGCGCAGGTCCATCGCGGCGGTGACGCCCTCGAGGACGGTGGGCTCGTAGAAGTAGGGGCCGAGGTCGGGTCGCGGGCGGCCGCCGGTGAGGACCGTGGCGCCCTTGGCCCGCGCGTCCTCGACGTGGGCGGTGACCCGGTCGAGCTGCGCCTGGCCGACGAGCGACCCCATGTCGGGGCCGAAGGTCAGGTCCCCGCTCAGCCGCATCGCCCGCACGGCCTCGACGAACCGGCGGGTGAACTCCTCGGCGACCTCCTCGTGCACCAGCAGCCGCTCGATCGAGATGCACAGCTGTCCGGCCGAGGAGAAGCAGGCTCGCACGGCACCGTCGACGGCCCGGTCGAGGTCGGCGTCCTCGGCGACGTACATCGCGTTCTTGCCGCCCAGCTCGAGGGAGTACCCCACGAGCCGTGGGGCCACGGAGGCCGCGACCGCACGCCCGGTCGGGGTCGACCCGGTGTAGCAGACGTAGTCGGTGAGGTCGACGACTGCCTGGCCGGTGGTCGGCCCGTCGCCGAGCACGACCTGCAGCACCGACTCGGGCAGCCCGGCCTCGGTGAGCAGCTCGACCGCCGCGAGCGCGGTGAGCGAGGACTGCTCGTCCGGGCGCAGCACGACCGCGTTGCCGGCCATGAGCGCCGGGATCGCGTCGGTGATCGCCAGGCTGAGCGGGTAGTTCCACGGGCTGACGATGCCGACGACACCGCGCGGGTGGTGGTACTCGGTGCTCTGGGTGAGCACCGGGAACAGCCCCGCCCTGCGACGGGGACGCAGGTATGCCGCCGCGGAGCGGGCGTAGTGCCGCGAGGCGATGGCGACGTCGGCGACCTCCTCGAACGCCTGGGCACGGGTCTTGCCCGACTCGAGCTGCACCAGGTCGAGCAGCTGGACCTGACGGGCGAGGACGAGGTCGTGGTAGCGCAGGAAGATCCGCTCCCGCAGCTCCATCGGCGTGCGCGCCCAGGACCGCTGGGTCGCACGGGCCGCGTCGACTGCCACGGCGACGTCCTCGCGGGTCGAGCGCGGGAGTGTCGCCAGCGGGGCCCCGGTGAGCGGGGTGACGCTGCGGTGCTGCTCGGCCCGTGGCGCGCTCACGACCCGCCGGGCGAGGCGGCGCACCGTCCCCGGGTCCACGGCATACGTGGCGGTCGGGTCGGTCTCGGGATCGGCGATGGTCTCCGGAGCCATGGAGGCCACCCTAGGCGCGGCGCGCCGTACTTACCAGAGGTAACTTGCGTGGCTCGGTTGTGCGGTCAGCTCTGCTGGTAGGGCGCGACGACGACCTCGACCCGCTGGAACTCCTTGAGGTCGGAGTAGCCCGTCGTCGCCATCGCCCGGCGCAGCGCGCCGACGAGGTTGGTCGTGCCGTCGGCGAGCCGGCCCGGCCCGAACAGGATCTGCTCGAGCGGCGCCACCGCGCCGACCTCGACCCGCTCGCCGCGCGGCAGCTCGGGGTGGTGCGCCTCGGAGCCCCAGTGCAACCCGCGACCGGGCGCCTCGGTGGCGCGCGCCAGCGCCGCCCCGAGCATGACCGCGTCGGCACCGCACGCAACCGCCTTGACGATGTCGCCGCTGGTGCCCATGCCACCGTCGGCGATGACGTGCACGTAGCGCCCGCCGGACTCGTCGAGGTAGTCCCGCCGGGCCGCCGCGACATCGGCGATGGCCGAGGCCATGGGCGCGTGGATGCCCAGGGTGCGCCGCGTCGTGTGCGCCGCGCCGCCACCGAAGCCGACCAGCACGCCGGCCGCCCCGGTCCGCATGAGGTGCAGTGCCGCGGTGTACGACGCCGCACCGCCGACGATGACCGGCACGTCGAGCTCGTAGATGAACCGCTTGAGGTTGAGGGGCTCGGCCCGACCCGACACGTGCTCGGCCGAGACCGTGGTGCCGCGGATGACGAACAGGTCGACCCCGGCGTCCACCACGGTCTTCCAGAACTGCTGGGTGCGCTGCGGGCTCAGGGCCCCAGCGACCGTCACCCCCGCCTCGCGCACCTCACGCAGCCGCTGCGCGATCAGCTCGGGCTGGATGTCCTCGGCGTAGAGCTCCTGCATCCGCGCGGTCGCGGTGGCCGGGTCGAGCGTGGCGATCTCGGCCAGGAGCGGCGCGGGGTCGGCATACCGCGTCCAGAGGCCCTCGAGGTCCAGGACCGGCAGCCCGCCGAGGCGACCGAGCGCGATGGCCGACTCCGGCGACATGACCGAGTCCATCGGCGCGGCGATGACCGGGATGTCGAAGTGGTAGGCGTCGATCTGCCAGCCGACCGAGACCTCCTCGGGGTCGCGGGTGCGCCGGGAGGGCACGACCGCGATGTCGTCGAAGGAGTAGGCCCGTCGTCCGCGTTTGCCGCGGCCGATCTCGATCTCAGTCACCGCGCAAGGCTATCGGCCCGCGCCCCGAGCCCCGAACCGGAGCCGCGCCGAGATGAGGACACCCCGCCGTCGGGTGAGGGGGTTGCCGACGGCGGGGTGTCAGGGGGCGTCGCAGCGCCACGCGGCCTGAGCCGATGGTTCTTGGTGGCGTCCCCTACCCGGCCCAAAAAGACCGTGAACGGCAGGCTATGCGCGAAGGGCGGCTCGGCGACTCCGACAGATGGCGTATGCCGTCTCAGCGACTGCCGTAGTTGGGCGCCTCGACCGTCATCTGGATGTCGTGCGGGTGCGACTCCTTGAGCCCGGCCGAGGTGATCCGGACGAACTGGCCGCGCGCCTTGAGCTCGGGGATGGTGCGCGAGCCGACGTAGAACATCGACTGGTGCAGGCCCCCCACGAGCTGGTGGACGACGTTGCCCAGGGGCCCGCGATAGGCGACCTGGCCCTCGATGCCCTCGGGCACGATCTTGTCGTCGCTGCTCACGTCGGCCTGGAAGTAGCGGTCCTTGGAGTAGGACTTCTTGCCGCGGGAGGCCATCGCTCCGAGCGAGCCCATGCCGCGGTAGGCCTTGAACTGCTTGCCGTTGACGAAGATGAGGTCACCCGGCGACTCCTCGCAACCGGCGAGCAGCGAACCCAGCATGACGCTGTCGGCGCCGGCGACGAGGGCCTTGGCGATGTCACCGGAGTACTGCAGACCACCGTCGCCGATCACCGGCACGCCGGCCGGACGACAGGCCAGGGAGGCGTCGTGGATGGCGGTCACCTGGGGCACCCCGACCCCGGCCACCACCCGCGTCGTGCAGATCGAGCCCGGGCCGACGCCGACCTTGACCGCGTCGACACCGGCGTCGACGAGGGCCTGTGCACCCTCCCGGGTGGCCACGTTGCCGCCGATCACCTGGACGTGCCGCGTGGCGGGGTCGGACTTGAGCCGGCGCACCATGTCGAGCAGCAGCCGGGCGTGCCCGTTGGCGGTGTCGGCGACCAGGACGTCGACCCCGGCGTCGACCAGCGTGGTCGCGCGCTCCCAGGCGTCGCCGAAGAACCCGATGGCCGCGCCCACGAGCAGTCGCCCGTGGTCGTCCTTGCTCGCGTCGGGGAACTGCTCGGACTTCACGAAGTCCTTGACCGTGATGAGCCCGGCGAGCCGGCCCTGGTCGTCGACCAGCGGCAGTCGCTCCCGCTTGTGCTGGCGCAGCAGGGCCGTCGCCTCGTCACGGGAGATGCCGACGCGCCCGGTCACCAGTGGCATGGGCGTCATGACGTCGCGGACCAGGGTCGTGGCCCACTCCGCGACGGGGGTGAAGCGCAGGTCGCGGTTGGTGATCATGCCGATCAGCTCGCCGCCGTCGCCGACCACGGGGAACCCTGAGATGCGGTACTCGCCCGCGAGCTTGTCGAGCTCCTCGAGGCTGGCGTCGGGGCCGATCGTCACGGGGTTGCTGATGAGCCCGGTCTGGGTCCGCTTCACCAGGTCGACCTGGTAGGCCTGGTCCTCGATCGACAGGTTGCGGTGCAGGATGCCGATGCCGCCCTGACGGGCCATGGCGATCGCCATGCGCGACTCGGTGACGGTGTCCATCGCGGCCGACACCAACGGGATCCGCAACGAGATCTCGCGGGTCAGGCGCGCACTGGTGTCCACGTCAGAAGGGATCACATCGGTCTCGCCCGGCAGCAGCAGCACGTCGTCGTAGGTGAGGCCGAGCTTGCCGAACGGGTTCGGCTCGGGTGCCGCGTCCGGCGCGGGCGACGAGGGCGCGGCGGGTGCCGTCTGGGCGGTGAGGTCGGGCAGTCGGGCGTCCACACCAAGGCTCATGCACCAATGGTAGACCGCGGTCCCCGCTGTCCCCGAGGCGCTCCCGGCGCCCACCCGGGCCGGCTTCCGCGCTCAGGTGAGCGGGCGGCATACCGCCATGTGGACAGGGAGGGGAAACGCTGTCCCGGCTTGAACAACTTCTTACTTCCTGCTGGGCGTATCCGCAGGTAGCCCGGCACTAGCGTCCGAGACGTGCGGCAGGGTGCCGCGGGGAGCAGAGGGACGACATGGCTGAGTTGTCACGGCTGCCAGGACCGGTCGCGGACCGGTGGGACTGGCAGTTGCAGGGGTCTTGCCGACAGATCAACCCCGAGGTCTTCTTCCACCCTGAGGGTGAGCGCGGGCCGGCCCGTCGCTCACGCGACTCGAAGGCCAAGGAAGTGTGTCTGGCCTGTCCCGTCCTCGACCAGTGCCGCGAGCACGCGCTGCGTGTCCGCGAGCCGTATGGCGTGTGGGGTGCCATGACCGAGGACGAGCGGGAGCGTCACTACACCGGGACGGGCGTGCGCGCGGCGAGCTGAGCGCGCGATACTCGAGGGCGTGAGCACCCTCGAGATTCCCATCCGGGACGAGTCGATCCGGCTCGGCCAGCTGCTCAAGCTCGCCGGGGTCGTCGACGACGGGGCGATGGCCCGTGCCGTCATCGAGAACGGCGAGGTGGCGGTCGACGGCGAGATCGTGCCGCGGCGCGGCAGCCAGGTGCGCCCCGGCCAGACCGTGGAGTATGCCGGCGAGACCATCCCCGTGGTCGCCGGCACCTGACCGCGCCGCGAAGCCGAAAGGGGCGCCCCCCGCTCGGGAGGCGCCCCTTTCGGTCAGGCGCGAGGTATGCCGCGTGGCTCAGTGGCCGTGGCCGTGCCCGTGACCGGCGGCGGCCTCGGGCTCCTCTTCCTTCTTCTCCACGACGAGCGTGTCGGTGGTGAGCACCATCGACGCGATCGAGGCGGCGTTGGTCAGCGCGGACCGGGTGACCTTGACCGGGTCGATGACGCCGGCCTTGACCAGGTCGCCGTACTCGCCGGTCGCGGCGTTGAGGCCCTGACCGGCCTGGAGGTCCTGCACCTTGGACACCGCGACGTAGCCCTGCAGGCCGGCGTTCTCGGCGATCCAGCGCAGCGGCTCGGCGACGGCCTTCTTGACGATGGTCGCGCCGACCTCCTCGTCGCCCTTGAGCGGCAGCGAGTCGATGACCGACGCGGCGTGGACGAGGGCCGAGCCGCCACCGGCGACGATGCCCTCCTCGATGGCCGCGCGGGTCGCGCTGATGGCGTCCTCGATGCGGTGCTTCTTCTCCTTGAGCTCCACCTCGGTGTGGGCACCGACCTTGATGACGCAGACGCCACCGGCGAGCTTGGCGAGGCGCTCCTGGAGCTTCTCGCGGTCCCAGTCGGAGTCGGTGCGCTCGATCTCGGCCTTGATCTGGTTGACCCGGCCGGTGACGTCGTCGGCCGCGCCGGCGCCGTCGATGATCGTGGTGGTGTCCTTGGTGACGACGACGCGGCGGGCCTGGCCCAGCACGTCGAGGTCGGCCTGGTCGAGCTTGAGCCCGACCTCCTCGGAGATGACCTGGCCACCGGTGAGCACCGCGATGTCCTGCAGCATCGCCTTGCGGCGGTCACCGAAGCCCGGCGCCTTGACCGCGACGACGTTGAAGGTGCCGCGGATCTTGTTGACCACCAGGGTCGACAGCGCCTCGCCGTCGACGTCCTCGGCGATGATCAGCAGCGGCTTGCCGCTCTTGACGACCTTCTCCAGCACCGGCAGGACGTCGGCGATCGCGGAGATCTTGCCCTGGTTGATGAGGATGTAGGCGTCGTCGAGGACGGCCTCCATGCGCTCGGGGTCGCTCACGAAGTAGGGCGAGATGTAGCCCTTGTCGAACTGCATGCCCTCGGTGAACTCGAGCTCGGTCGACGCGGTCGAGGACTCCTCGACCGTGATGACGCCGTCCTTGCCGACCTTGTCGAACGCGTCGGCGATGATGCCGCCGATCTCCTGGTCCTGCGCGGACAGCGCGGCGACCTGGGCGATCTCGTCCTTGCCCTCGACCTCACGGGCGGTCTCGAGCAGCTTGTCCGAGACGGCCTTGACGGCCTGGTCGATGCCGCGCTTGAGCCCGGCGGGGCCGGCACCCGCGGCAACGTTGCGCAGGCCCTCCTTGACCATGGCCTGGGCGAGCACGGTGGCGGTGGTGGTTCCGTCACCCGCGACGTCGTTGGTCTTGGTCGCGACCTCCTTGGCGAGCTGGGCGCCGAGGTTCTCGTACGGGTCCTCGAGCTCGACCTCGCGAGCGATGGTGACACCGTCGTTGGTGATCGTGGGGGCGCCCCACTTCTTGTCGAGGACGACGTTGCGGCCCTTGGGGCCGAGCGTCACCTTGACGGCGTTGGCGAGCGCGTCGACACCGCGCTCGAGCGACTTACGAGCGGAGTCGTTGAACTCCAGCGTCTTGGCCATGAAAGTCCTTCTCTACCAATTGGTTTCAGCAGGGGCGGGAACAGGTATGCCGTGAGGTCACCACGCGGGTGAGCTCACGGCATACCGGATCCTTTGTCAGCCGCAGGTGGGTCAGCCGACGATGGCGAGCACGTCGCGCGCGGAGAGGATGAGCAGCTCATCCCCACCGTGCTTGACCTCGGTGCCGCCGTACTTGCTGTAGATCACGCGGTCGCCGACCTTGACGTCGAGCGGGACGCGGTTGCCGTTGTCGTCGATGCGACCCGGGCCGATCGCGAGGACCTCGCCCTCCTGGGGCTTCTCCTTCGCGGTGTCCGGGATGACGAGGCCGGACGCGGTGGTCTGCTCGGCCTCGACGCTCTTGACGACGATGCGGTCTTCGAGCGGCTTGAGTGAAACCGACACGATGGTGACCTCCCCTTCGGGAATGTCGGAGTGGACAGGTTGGGGTGGAGCTGGGTGCACCCGTCCGGTCGCCGTCGCGGGGGTCGACCGAGTGGCTGCGGGTTAGCACTCGGCGAACCGGAGTGCCAACACGAAATCTAGGCGTCCGTTAGCACTCGGTCAACTCGAGTGCCAAGGTTCTGTCGTCGTTCGCCCGTCGTTCGCCGAGGGCGGACGCGAAACCCACTTGTCTGCCGCGTGGTCGCCGCGCGAGGCTCGCCGCGTGACCGACTCCTCCCCCGACTCCTCCCCCGACACCGCTGGCGCGGCCGACCCGGCAACCCTCCTCGCGGCCTACGACGAGCAGCTCCGTGAGGAGCTCTCCTCGGCGCTCACCGCCCCCCGGCTCGGCCCGCTGGTCCTGGCGACCTACCTCGGCGGCCGCGGCTTCGTCACCTACAAGAACCTCGACGTCGACGGACAGCCTGCCGACGAGGGATCCGTGCGCGGCCTCGTCGAGGAGACGCTGGCGCACTACCGCGCGATGCCCGACATCGTGCGCGTCGAGTGGAAGACCCGCGGTCACGACCATGCGCCGGGGTTGCACGAGGCGTTGGTGGACAACGGGTTTCGTCCCGACGAGCCCGAGTCGGTGATGATCGGCGAGGCCCGTCTGCTCGCCTATGACGTGGAGCTGCCCGAGGGAGTCGTGGTGCGCGAGGTCACCCACGACGACGACGCCGTCCGCCGGATGCTGGCCATGCAGGCCACGGTCTTCGACGACAGCCCGGAGTTCGCCGCCGAGATGGAGGCCCAGATCTTCCACCGCCTGCGCACGCGCGACGACTTGGAGATGTGGGTCGCCGAGGCCGACGGCGAGGTCGTGTCGGCGGGCCGGCTCGAACCGGTCGAGGGCACCGAGTTCGCCGGCGTCTGGGGCGCGACGCTGCCGACGTGGCGTGGCCGCGGCATCTACCGCGCCCTCACCTCCGCCCGGGCGCGGTCCGCGATCGCCCACGGCAAGAAGTACGTGCACAGCGACTCGACCGAGTTCTCCCGCCCGATCCTCGAACGCTCGGGCCTGGTCACGGTGACGACCACGACCCCCTACCAGTGGCGCCGCGACCGCGCGAGCTGAGCACGCGGCATACCGAAACCGGGGCAATCCACGTCAAAAGGCGGATGCGACACGAGGCGGTCCGGTGCTTCGCTGGGGGGTGCGTCGGGACGTTGCCGCACCGACGGCCCACGCATCGATCACGCACACCGGTCACCGGTGCCGTGCGGGGTGGCCGATGGCCAGCTGGGGGAAGAACACCATGTCAAACATCAGTCTGCGGCGGCCCCTCGTGGCCGCCGGCGTCGCGGCGGGGGTGGCCGCGAGCGTGCTGCTCGCCGGTCCCGCGACCGCACGTTCCACGAAGGCGGCACCGACCTGCGGCTCGGTGATCACCACGGACACCAAGCTCACGGCCGACCTGACGTGCGAGGGCACGGCACTCGTCCTCAACCGCGGCATCACCCTCGACCTGGGCGGCCACTCCATCACCGGACGGGGAACGGGCGCCACCACGGGCATCCTCGTCGTCGGCCCGGCGACCGTCCGGCCCACGGTCATCCGCGGCGGCACGCTGAGCCGGTGGCAGGCCGGCATCCGCACCGAGCCCGACCCGTGGGTCACCAGCCGTGTCGAGGTCTCCCGCCTCACCGCGAACCGTGCCCCGCTCACCCTCCAGACCACCGACCTGAGGGTCACCGCGAGCCGGCTCACCGACTCCGACCTGAACACCTACGCCGGGAGGACGACCGTGGTCGACTCTCGCCTGGTGCGCTCCTCCGCCATGCACGAGACGACGCTGTTCCGACTCGTGCGCTCGACGCTCATCGGCGGGACGTGGGGAGGCGACGAGAACCAGCAGGTGGAGATCGTCGACTCCGTCCTCGACGGACGGGGCACGGTCGGGCTCCCACCCAGCGTGTGCGGCGGCAACGTGTGCCGCATCTCGGGCAGCACGATCCGCAACTACACGTACCCGCTGAGCCCGTGGTACGGCGCCACGATCACCGACACCACCTTCGCCGACAACCCGAACGGCGCGATCTCCGCCGAAGCGGACGGCCTGGTCACCGTCACCCGGTCACGGTTCGTGCGCAACGGTGCGGGCAACCAGCCCGCCATCACGGTCGCCTACCGGGGCAAGCTGTCGGTGCGTGACAGCGCCTTCGCCAGCGGTGGCGCGGGGATCCGGGTCGACGACGGCGCCGACGGCGCGCAGGTCGCGGTGCGCGGCTCGTCCTTCCGCGACCACTCGATTGACGGGATCTACTCCGAGGTGCCCGGCGTGCGGCTGGGCTCCAACACGGCGATCGGCAACGGGGGCTGGGGCATCTACGCGCCGGGCGCCGTCGACGAGGGCGGCAACGTCGCGCGCGACAACGGCGCCCCCGGTCAGTGCTCCGGGGTCACCTGCGCCCCACGCTGACCGACTCACCCGCAGGCTTGCGTCCGCGGTTCTGGTTGCGATGACGACCGAAACCGCGGACGCAAGCAGTCACGGGCGGTGGCCGCTCGGGCGGCTGCCACAATGCCGGGCATGGACCTGGCCCTGCTGCGACGGCTCACGACCGGCGAGGGCTGGGGCCTCCTCCAGTCGCTGCCGCCCTATGACGACGCGCAGGCGCTCGCGCTGCAGGACCGGCTGCGCGGGGCGGGGTTCGATCCCGACCTGGTCGCCGCCGCACTCAACCAGAGCCGGTTGCGCGCCAGGGCCGTGGACAAGTTCGGCGAGTTCGCCCGCGGCATGGTGTTCACCTCCGACGGCCTCGAGCAGGCGACGCGGTTCACGGTCGCCGCGCGGCACGCCCAGCGGTTCCGGTCGGCCGGGGTCACCACGGTGCACGACCTCGGGTGCGGCATCGGGGCGGACGCGATGGCGATGGCCGGACTCGACCTGCGGGTGCGGGCGATCGACGCCGACGAGGTGACGGCGGCGATCGCGGCGGTCAACCTGCGGCACTGGCCCGAGTCCGACGCCCGCACCGGTCGGGTCGAGGACTTCACCCCACCCGCCGGTGAGGGCGCGCGTGACGTGGGGGCCTGGCTCGACCCGGCGCGGCGCACCCCCGGCGTCGCCGATGTGCGTGGCCGCACCCGGCGCGTGTTCGACCTCGCCGCGATCTCACCGTCGTGGCAGGAGGTCCAGGACATCGCCCGCCAGCTCCCGGCGACGGGCGCCAAGCTCGCCCCCGCCTTCCCGCACGGTGCGATCCCCGCCGGGACCGAGGCCCAGTGGACCTCCCTCGACGGCGAGGTCCTCGAGTGCGCCGTCTGGTTCGGGCCGCTGGTGCAGACGGCCGGGCGCACCGCCGCGGTGCTGCGTGACCGCGGGTCCGTGCTGGTCACCGAGGAGGGCGCGGACCCCGACCACGGCCGTGTCAACTCCCTGGGTGAGATCGGCTCGTGGCTCTACGAACCGGACCGCGCGGTGATCCGGGCCGGCCTGGTCGGTGCAGTGACCGCCGCGGTCGCAGGCCACGAGCTCGACGACGGCGTGGGGTACGTCTCCAGCGACACCGCGCTCGACGTGCCGTACGCCCGCCGGTTCGTCGTGGTCGAGGCGATGCCGTTCAACGTCAAGGCATTGCGTGGCTGGCTGCGCGACCACGGCTTCGACCGGCTCACCATCAAGAAGCGCGGGGTCAGCGTCGACCCCGACCTGCTGCGCCGCCAGCTGCGGCTGCCCGCCAAGGGACACACCGAGGCAACCGTCGTCCTCACCCGGGTGCGCAGTAACCAGGTGGCGCTCGTCGTCCGGCCGGCCTGACGGCATACCTGCCCCTCGTCTCCCGGGCGCCCACCGAGGCCGGGGTATGCCGCGGCGTCAGCACGGCGTGAGACCCGCCACGCGCGCCGTGACCTGTTTGTGACCTTGGTGCCGGACCGGGTACCGTGGCGCCTTGGCTCCCCCGCCGTTCCGCCGTCAGCTCCCCCAGGATCTTCCGCTCATGACCCAGCCCCCCTCGTCCTCCGGACGCCACCGCGTCACGCTCCGCCGCAGCCCTGTGCTGTGGGCCGAGGTCGGTCGCATGGTGCGCCGCCCGAGCCACCGCGGGCTCGTCAAGACCGCCGGGTGCCTGCTCGCGGCCGTGGGTGTCGTGAGCGCCTGGTCGGCCCCGGTGGCCAGCCCTGCGCTGGCCCTCGGCGACACGCCCCGGGTGAGCCACACGACCACGTCGGTGACCGCCCCGGCGGCAGCGGTGGCCCAGCCGGAGTCCTTCGGCGAGATCGGCTTCTCGGCCGAGGCGAAGCCCAAGCCGAAACCCAAGCCGAAGCCCAAGACCAGCTCCACGGACACGAAGTCGTCCACGACCGACGACCTCCTCGGGGACCGCGGCCAGGACTCGGTGTCCCGCGGCGGCATCCGGACCTCGGGCCTGCGCAACGAGCTCGGCCTGACCCAGAACGGGCTGGTCGTGCTCAACGCGATCCGCGACAACTTCCCGCAGGTGAGCTCGTTCGGCGGCTTCCGGGCCGGCGACATGGACCACGGCACCGGCACCGCTGTCGACGCGATGATGCCGAGCCGGGCGACCGGCGACCAGGTCGCGTCCTACGTCATCGCCAACGCCTCGCGGCTCAACGTGAAGTACGTCATCTGGTACCAGCGCATCTGGTACCCCAGCAGCGGCACCTGGAAGTCCATGTCGGACCGCGGCGGGATCACCCAGAACCACATGGACCACGTCCACGTGTCGGTGAACTGAGCCAGGTTCCCCCGCCCGCCAGCCGGGCTCTCGCGACCCGCTGCCGGGTCAGAGCGCCGGATCTGCTTGTGCCCCAACGCGAGTGACAGCCTGCGCGCCGGCTGTGGCCGCGCGGCGGATCGCCTCGGCACGCCCCGCTCCGGCCGCGAGAGCGGCGGCGAGCGCACCGCAGAACGCGTCGCCCGCACCCGTGGTGTCGACCACCTGGTCGGCCGGCACCGCCTCGCCAGGGAAGGGTTCGCCGTCCCACGTGCAGCCCGCCGCCCCGAACGTCACGAGCAGCGACCCCGGCACGACGTCGCCGTCGGCGAGCTGCGCAGCCTCGTGCTCGTTGACGACCACGGGGTCGGCGAGCGCGGCCACGTCGTGCGGGAGGGCGGCATACGGCGCGGCGTTGACGACGACCCGCATGCCACGGCGGTGCGCGTCGCGCGCGGTCTCGGCCACGACGTCCAGTGGTACCTCCAGCTGGGCGAGGAGCACGTCGCCCGCTCCCCAACCCGTCAGATCCGGCCGCGTGGCAACGGAGTTCGCGCCCGGCACCACGATGATGGTGTTCTCCCCCTCGTCGTCGACGGCGATCCAGGCCTGCCCGGTCGGCTGGTCGCCCACCGTGCGCACGCGGCTCACGTCGATGCCCCTCGCCTCGAGCCGGCGCAGGTATGCCGCGCCGTCGCCGTCCTCGCCGACCGCACCGGACATGGCGACTCGGGCGCCCGCGGCAGCCGCCGCGACGGCCTGGTTGGCCCCCTTGCCTCCTGCGTTGCGGGTGAGGCCGGGCTCGGCCAGGACGGTCTCGCCCGGGCGCGGGTGCCGGTCCACCTGGGCCACGAGGTCGACGTTGAGTGACCCGAGGACGAGGACGCCGCCCATCAGCGCAGCCCTCCGGTGACGGTCTGGTACCACAGTGAGGCGTACCGCTGCGCGTCGACGTCGAGGCAGACGTCGATGCTGGAACGGGCCCGTCCATGCGGGTCGTGGGTGAGGTCACCGCTCCAGTCACGGCGGTCGACGATCGTGCGACCACGCGACCAGGTGCCGGCGAGCTCGACCCGGACGGGCAGGTTCTCGACCCGGACGCCGGCGGGTTCGATGACCGCACAGACGGCTCCGGCGTCACCGATTGTGGCGGAGATGTCGTCGAATCGCTTGCACTGGAAGGCGATCAGCTGCGCCGCGAGGTCTGCGGCGTCGCCCTTGCCGGCCGCGAGCAGCGGCTCGATGCTGGCCCGGGTGACGCGCGGCCGGTAGAAGACGTCGAGGCCGTACATCGTCACCGCGATGCCCAGGTCGGCGCAGGCGTCGAGGACGACGGCCGCGGCCTCGGGGTCGTGGAAGACGTTGAACTCCGCGGAGGCCGTGGCGTTGCCGTCCGCTGCCGCCCCGCCCATGAACACGATCTCGCGGATGCCGGCGGCCACCTCGGGGTAGGTGCGCAACAGCAGGGCGATGTTGGTCAGGGGCGCCAGCGGGATGAGGGTGACCTGCCGGCCGCGGTCACCGGTGGCCGCCGCGTCGCGCAGGACGTCGCGCAGCAGCTCGACGGCGTGCCGCGGGTCGGGGTCTCGCGTCGACTTCGGCCAGTCGAGGTCGCCCATGCCGTCCTGCCCGTGCACGTGGCGGGCGTCGACGGGGTCCTCGAGCAACGGCAGCCCGGCACCCCGCGCGACCGGCACGTCCGGGCGCTCGGCGGCGTCGAGGACGGTGAGCGTGTTGGTGACCACCGCGTCGACGGGCGCGTTGCCCCCGACACAGGTGACGGCGCGCAGGTCGAGGGCCGGGTGCAGGGCGGCCAGCAGGATCGCGCAGGCGTCGTCGACACCGGTGTCGACGTCGAGGACCACGGGAAGGGCGCCGTTCGCTGCATACGTCCGCACCATGCTCGCGATCCTGCCAGAGCGTCCGCTCAGGCCCCGGAGTCGACCCCGCAGGCCAGGTAGACGAGGTCCCTCACGCCCGAGCTCACGTTGTCGTCGAGCCGTGCCCCGGCAGTGCCCCAAAGGCGTCTCACCTCGAGGTCGACACGCGGACCCTCCTGCGTGATGCGGATCGCCGGGAGGGCCTTGGCGCAGTCGGTGACCGTCAGCTCGAGGCGCACCGGCGCCGACGCGCCCGGCCCGATGCGGACCGGAGACGGGTCGGTGGCGACTCCACCGAGGCCGGGGGCATCGACCGTCAACGAACTCACGGTCACCGGGACCAGCCCCCGGTTGACGAGGGTCGTCTCGTACGTGACGGCACGGGACGTCATGTCGGCCTGCCCCCCGGCGCTGTTGCCTGCGCCCACCCGGGGAACCAACAGGCCGGACCACCATCCGGTGACCGCCAGGGCAACGACTGCGGCAACGCCAATCGCACTGCGGCGCAACAGTTTTCGCTCCCCCGGTGCGATGACGTCCGCAGACGGCGCTATCTCCTGCCAGACCTCGGTCGAGACCCACCCCGTGTCGCGCCCCATCGCGCTCTGCTCGCTCATGCGAGGCAATGTATCACTGTATTGACACATTGACACACGCCTTGGAGATGGTCCACAGTGGCGCCCATGGCTCTGGTGATGGGACTCGTGGTGTCGGTCGCGGTGGGGATCTGCCTCTACGCGGCCGTCGCGGCCTTCAAGCAACCGGTCAGTCGGCCGCGGCTGGAGAAGTTCGCCTCGCGGCAGCGGCTGGTGGTGACCGCCGGCAACGGCCCGCTGCTCCTCCAAGCGCTGGCCCTGACGCAGCGGTGGCGCACCCTCGGCCTGTGGACCGGCCTGGCAGCGGGCGTGCTGTGGGCGCTGCGCGAGGGCCAGCTCACCCTCAACTTCGCCGCCGCCTTCCTCGGGTGGTTCGTCGGCGCCGTCGTGGCCGAGTGGCGGATCGCGGGCATCCCGGTGGAGGCCGGCCGACGGGCGGCCTCACTGGCACCGCGCACCCTCTCGAGCTACCTGCGGCGCGGCCCCTTGGTCGTTCTCGGGGTGGCCCTGGTCCTCTGGTTCGGCGCCACCGTCGCGGCCGTGGTCAGGACCGGCGGCCCGGCCCCCTGGGTCTGGGCAGGCATCACCGTGCTCGGGCTGGCAGTCCTCGCCCTCACCCTGCGTCGGGTGGTGGACCGACGGCAGCCACCTGCGGCGCAGGACCTGGTCGCCGCCGACGATGCGTTGCGCGCTCGAGCCGCGGCAGTGCTCGCCGGGTCGGCGCTGGCGGCACTCGGGCTGTCGACCGCGGCGGTGGTCGCACTCATCGACCGGCCCGACGCACCCCAGGGCCCGATCTGGGCGGGGATCGGCCTGTTCCTCATGCTGCTCGAGCTCGGCGTCGGATGGCGGCTCGCCACGGACGCCAGCCCAGCGCGCACCGGCCCGGCCCGGCCGGCTCAGGCGGCAACCCAGTCGTGATCATCGACATCGATCCCCACGGCGCGGTCCCGGCATACGAGCAGCTGCGGGCCCAGCTCACCGAGCTGGTCGCGAGCGGCACCCTGGCCGCCGGCACCCGACTGCCCAGCATCCGCCAACTGGCGTCGGACCTCGGTCTCGCGCCCGGCACCGTCGCCCGCGCCTTTCGCGAGCTGGAGAGCGACGGACTCGTCACCAGCCGCGTACGCCACGGCACCGTGGTCGCCGGCCGCAACGCGGCCGCGACACCTGGTGAGGAGGGCGCAGCCGAGCGCATGCTCGACGACGCCGCCCGCACCTTCGCCCTGGCCGCGCGCCGCCTCGGCGTCAGTGACGACGGCGCCCTGCGAGCACTGCGCACCCAGCTGGAGGCACTCCCGCACCAGGGCTGACGGCGGGTTTCGTCCAGCCCAGTCACGCGGGATAGGTTCGGCCGCGTGACCCCGACCAGACTGCTGCGCCCGGCCCGCGCCGCCACCGCCCTCGCCGTGGTGTCCGCCCTGGGCGTCGTCGCCGCCTGCTCGACCGGCGAACCGGCCGCCTCGCCGACGACGACCGCAACCTCGGGCGCGACCACCTCTGGCACGACCTCTGCCGGCACGAGCTCCGCGGGCACGACCAGCGCGGCACCGAGCAGCACGTCCCCCTCGACCACGACGAGCCCCACCTCCACCGCGCCGTCGTGCGGGCAGCAGCTGGCTGCCGCGATGACGCCGTCCGAGCGGGCCGGACAGCTGCTCATGGTCGGCATGCAGTCGAACGCCAGCTCGCGCGCGCTCGCCGCCCAGGTGAAGAAGCAGGGACTCGGGTCGGTCATCTTCCTCGGCGGCTGGAACAACGGATCCGCTTCAGTGGCAACAGTTTCCAAGCGGCTGCAGGCTGCCGCGGGTGGTGACCTGCTCGTCGCCGCCGACCAGGAGGGCGGCCAGGTGCAGCAGCTGCGAGGCGCCGGCTTCACCCGCCTGCCCTCGGCGCGCACCCAGGCTCAGTCGTCGCCGTCGACCGAGGAACGCAACGTCGCGCAGTGGTCGCGCGAGCTCGCCAAGGCGGGCGTCAACGTCAACCTCTCCCCCGTCGCCGACACCGTCCCCACGTCGCTCGGCGCGGGCAACGCGCCCATCGGACGCTTCCGGCGAGACTTCGCGCCCGGCTCGCCCAGGACCAATGCCACGTATGCCGCCGCCTTCGTCCGCGGGTCGCTCGCCGCCGATGTCGCGCCCACGGTGAAGCACTTCCCCGGGCTCGGCCGGGTGACCGGCAACACCGACGTGACCGCCTCCGGGATCACGGACTCGACCACGGACGCCGGCGACCCCTACCTCGCACCCTTCGAGGCCGGCATACGCGCCGGTGCACCGCTGGTGATGATCTCCTCGGCGCGCTATCCGAGGCTCGACCCCGACAACCAGGCGGTCTTCTCCAAGGCGGTCATCACCGACCTCCTGCGAGGCGACCTGGGCTTCGACGGCGTCGTGATCACCGACGACGTGGGCGCGGCCAAGGCCGTGGCCGCGGTGTCGCCGGGCGCGCGGGCGACGCGGTTCATCGCGGCGGGGGGCGACATCGTCCTCATCGCCCAGCCGAGCCTGGCCGCACCCATGCTGTCGGCCATCGCGCAGAAGCGCGCCGAGAGCAAGACGTTTGCCGCGCAGGTGGACGCCGCGGCAGCGCGCGTGCTCGACCTCAAGGCCGACCTCGGACTGGTGCGCTGCTAGGAACCACCTCACGGCACCGCGTCGACCCAGGTTTCAGCCTTCAGCCTGCTCGGGCTTCAACCTGCCGGCCTGGTGCAGGGACCAGCATGAGGGGTCTCACGACAGAGGTCGCAGGCACAAGAGAATCACGAAACCCGTTGTGCTGAAACGAAATTCGTGTGGATAAGATCTTGTGCTGTTGTTCGAACAACTGTACGATGCTGCTATGACACCGACCGTCACGCACCCCAGCGCCGTGCAGCAGGCGCAGGACCTGCTGCGCGCCCTGGCCCAAGTGGACGGTGCCGGGATGGACGACGCGGTCCGGGTCGACCTGATCACCGCGATGGAGCAGCTCAAGGGCGCAGCAGCGGCGGTGCAGGCGAGAGTCACGGTCGCGTTCGCCGACTCCCAGCTCGCCACCGCGGGGACAAGCAGGCGGGAGCAGGCCCAGGCCCGACGGTCCGTGCACGCCCAGGTCGCACTCGCCCGCAGGGTCTCACCCTCCCTGGGTGACCGGTACGTCGGAGCCGCCCGCGCCCTGGTCACCGAGATGCCGCACACCATGACCGCCCTGACCCGGGGCGCCATCACCGAGGACGCCGCGGTCGAGCTCGTCGCCGGCACCGCCGGCACCACCGTAGACGTGCGCGCCGAAGTCGACCGGCGCCTCGCCACCCCCGACAGCACCGCCACCCCGACCGAGACAAACGAGGCGGCGGGGGTCGCGGGTCAGGTCACCCCCCGGCGGCTGGGCCGGCTCGCGCGAGCAGTCGTGGCCGAGCTCGACGCCGCGGGCGTCGTGGCACGGAACGAGCGCGCCGTGGCGTCCCGCCGGGTCACGTGCCGGCCCGCCCCGGACGGGATGGCGTACCTGACCGTGCTCGGCCCCATCCACGAAACCGTCGGCGCGTACGCCGCCCTGAAGAAGCACGCCGCCACCGTCATGGCCGGCCGTGACCCCGACGGGGAGCTGCCCGCGGGACGGCACGACGGCGCCATCATGGCCGACACCGCCCTGCGCCACCTGTCCGGCCGCCAGCTCGGCCAGGTGCAGCCCATCGCGGTCCAGCTCGTCATGACCGACCGCGCCCTGACCCGCATCGGCAACCCTGATCGGTCCGTCATGGAACCCGCCCGCCTTGTGGGCCATGGACCCGTTCCCGCCCCCACCGCCCGCGCCTGGCTACGCCAGCACGGTCCCACCGCGACCAGCAGAGGCACCCACGAAGGGCCCTCCACCAGGCCGGGGCCGACCACAACAGACGGGCACGCCGAGGAAGCGGCCGACGTGGCTCAGCTGGGGCACGTCTGGGTGCGACGCCTGTTCACCGAGCCCACCGGGCGCGACCTGGTCGCCCTCGAGTCCACCGCCAGTCTGTTCCCACCCAAGCTCATCGACTACCTCGTGCTGCGCGACGATGTCTGCCGCACGCCCTGGTGCGGTGCCCCGATCGCCCACGCCGACCACATCAACCCTCGCCACGCTGGCGGGAAGTCCACAGCCACCAACGGCCAAGGGTCGTGCGCCCACTGCAACCTCACCAAGGAAGCACCCGGCTGGCACCACGAGGTCACCGCCACCGGACTCCACCACCCCAGCGAGGGATCCCACGCAATCGTCATCACCACGCCGACCGGGCACACCTACCACTCCACCGCACCCCCGCTGCTCGGCCGGAACTGGCACCCACCCTCCCAAGACCTGGATCAACGACCCATCTGGTGCGACCCGGACTCCGGCGCACCCCTGGACACCGACTGGGCCGAGATCGCACGCATCCAGTACGACCTCTACGGACCGTGGGACCGCGTCGCCTGACCGTGCTACCGAGCGAGCCTGGCCCTTAGGCCTGGACCTCGGTCACCGGCATCGAGGAGTCCGCCGGAATGTCGAGCGGTGACGCCGTGCGCCCCTTGAGCACCATCTGCGCCCCCAGCGCCGCAACCATGGCGCCGTTGTCGGTGCACAGGCCTGGCCGCGGCACGCGCAGCGTGATGCCGCCGGCGTCACATCGCTCCTGCGCCATGGCCCGCAGCCGTGTGTTCGCCGCCACGCCTCCGCCGATCTGGAGGTTCTCGACGCCGTTAGTGCGACAGGCATCGATGGCCTTGCGGGTCAACACATCCGTGACGGCCTCCTGGAAAGACGCGGCCACGTCAGCCACCGGTACCGGCTCGCCGGCCGCCTCTTTGGCCTGCACCCAGCGCGCGACCGCCGTCTTGAGTCCGGAGAACGAGAAGTCGAAGCGGTGCCGCTCGACGTCGCGTCCGGTCGTCAGCCCGCGGGGGAAGTCGATCGCGACCGCGTTGCCGTCACGGGCGGCCCGGTCAATGTGCGGGCCGCCAGGGAACGGCAGGCCCAGCACTCGCGCCACCTTGTCGAAGGCCTCCCCCGCGGCGTCGTCGATGGTGGCGCCCAGCGAGGTGATCTCGTGTGTCACGTCGGGCACCAGCAGGAGCGACGAGTGGCCGCCGGACACGAGCATCGCCATCGTCGGCTCGGGTAGCGGTCCGTGCTCGACGATGTCGACGGCCACGTGGCTGGCCAGGTGGTTGACGCCGTAGAGGGGTTTGCCGAGGGCGACCGCTAGCGACTTCGCCGCAGCGACCCCCACCATGAGGGCCCCCGCGAGCCCGGGCCCCGAGGTGACCGCCACGGCGTCGACGTCCGACAGCCGCACCCCGGCCTCACGGGTTGCCCGTTCGATCGTCGGGACCATCGCCTCGAGGTGGGCCCGGCTGGCGACCTCGGGCACCACCCCGCCGAACCGCGCGTGCTCGTCGACGCTGCTCGCGATCGCATCGACGAGCAGGGTCTCACCACGCACGATGCCGACGCCGGTCTCGTCGCACGACGTCTCGAACCCGATGACGAGTGGTTCGTCCTTGCTCATGCCGGCACCTCCCGTGTCAGGTCGCGGCGCATGACCAGCGCGTCCACGTCGCCCGGTTGGTAGTACCGTCGGCGCACTGTCAGCACCTCAAAACCGTTGCGGTCATACAGATTTCGCGCAGCTTCGTTGTCGGCGCGCACTTCGAGCATGAGGTATGCCGCGTGGTCGCCCCGCGCGCGGGCGACGAGCTCGTCGAGCAGTCGGCGTCCGGAACCGTGGCCCTGGGCGGCTGGTGCGACGGCCACGGTCATCACGTCGGCCACCTCGCCGCCGAGGTCGACGCCGGCATACCCGAGGACCTCCCCGTCCGGGCCGACCGTGGCGACATAGGAGCGCCGTGGGCGTGCTGCGAGCTCGGCCCACCACGTCTGCTCACTCCACGAGTCGCGGGGGAACAGCTCGGTCTCCAGCTCGACCAGTGCGGGGATGTCGGTCCACATGAGGTCACGCATCGTCAGGTCGCTTGTCGTGGGTGCCGTCACCGCTGTGCCCGTTCGGCTGTGGTGAGGGCATCGGGCCGGCGCAGGTAGAGCGGCTCGACCGGCATCTGCCGCCCTGCCTGGATGCCCTCGATCCCTTCTGCCGCAACGAAGCCCGCGTCGACGTCGAGGACCTCCACGGGGTGGGGGAAGAGGTCCGGGTAGAGCACCGTTGCTCGGCCCGCAGTCGGCAACCCGCGCAGGTCGGCCGACAGGTCGGCGGGGCGGTCCACGGCCGGTTCGGTGACGCGGGCCGCCCGGCCGTCGCGCACGGCATACCTCGCCCAGTAGACCTCCTTGCGCCGCGCATCGGTGGCGACGAGCAGGTCACCGTCGGCGCCCATGGCCGCGGCCTGCCGGGCGAGCGCGTCCAGGCTCACGACGCCGTGCACGGGTATGCCGCGGGCGTGCGCGAAGACGACCCCGCTGACGATGCCGACGCGCAGGCCGGTGAACGGGCCCGGTCCGGTGCCCACGACGACGTCCGTGACCTCGGAGGGTGTGCGATCGGTCTCGGCGAGCAGCTGCTCGATCAGCGGGGCGACGTGCTCGGCGTGGGCGCGCGCGTCGAGAACTGTCCTGGTGACTGGCTGCTCGCCGTCATGGAGGGCAACCGTGATGGCCGTGGTCGAGGTGTCGATCGCCAGGACCAGCATCAGTCCGCTCCTTCTTCCAGACCGTCGAGGTCGAGTCCGTCCCACCGTGTCCCGTGGGTGGACCACGACACCGTCCGGGCGGTCTCGCCCTCCAGCACCAGCTCCAACCGGTCCTCGGACAGGCCCTCGGCCAGGCCGTGCCCCCACTCGACGATGGTGACCGACTCCTCGAGCGAGGTGTCGAGGTCGAGGTCGTCGAGCTCGGCGAGCCCGCCGAGCCGGTAGGCGTCCACGTGCACGAGAGCCGGACCGCCGACGAGCGACGGGTGCACCCGGGCAATGACGAAGGTCGGTGACGTGATGGGTCCGCGCACCCCCAGGCCCTCGGCGATCCCTTGGGTCAGGGTCGTCTTGCCGGCGCCGAGGCCACCGGTGAGCACCACGAGGTCACCCGCCCGCAGCACCTGCCCGACCCGGGCGCCCCAGGCGCGCGTGTCATCGGCCGTCGGCAGCGTTGCTCGCAGGGCGCCGTCAGCCACGGCGCCGGGACTTTCGCGCCTTGGCCACCTGGCGCTTCTTGGCCAGGTCGGTGACGGTGCGCCGCACCCGTGGCTTGCGCGAGACCGCGACGCCCTCGGCCGCTGCCCGCTCGGCGCGCTCGACCAGCGACAGGAGCTGCTCGTTCACGACCTCGGGGTGCTCCAGCATGATGATGTGGCCGGCTTCCTCGACCACCACGTGCTCGGCACCCGGAATGATCTGCACGATCGCCTCGGAGTGGTCGGGCGGTGTCAGCAGGTCGCCGGATCCGTTGAGCACCAACGTCTCCACGCCGTTGAACTGCTCGAGCGCCGCGCGCTTGTCGTGCACGTTGATGCTCGGCAGGAACTCCGACATCACGGCCAGCGGGGTGCCCATGATCATGTCGGCCGTGTAGCGGATCGTGTTGCGCGACACCGGAGACGCGAAGCTGTAGTGGTCGACGATGAGGTCCTCGATGTCGCGGCCGACCCGGCGGGCGGTGTCGACGAGCTGCTGCCGGGCGCCCAGCCGTGCCAGGAAGCGCGGACCCAGCCGGCCCAGCAGCCGCCCGAGGAACTGGCCGAACCCCAGCGTCACCATGTTCTGGCCACCGGCGCTGGTCGCCACGAAGGCCGCCGCGACGACCCAGTCCCGCACCAGGTCGGGGAACTGGTCGGCCAGCGACATCATCGTCATGCCACCCATCGAGTGACCGATGAGGACGAGCGGCCCCTCCGGGGCGACCTCCTCGATCACCCGGTGCAGGTCTCGGCCGAGCTGGTCGATGGTGGCGGTGTCGGCGGGCGCCCGCTCGGACTCGCCGTGGCTGCGCTGGTCCCACAGCACCACGCGGTAGCCGGCGTCGACGAGCGCCTTGCGCTGCAGCACCCAGCTGCGCAGGCTCAGCGTGTAGCCGTGCGAGAAGACGACGGTGGGCTTGCCGGGGTCGGCGCCACCGGTGGGCTCGTCGACCTCGACGTGCAGCGGTGTCCCGTCGTCGGCGACGACGACCAGCTCCTTGCCCGGCACGACGGCGTACCCGCCTTCGGGCGCCAGGACGGCATACCGGGCAACGCGGTCGCGGTTGACCCGCCCGGCCGCCACGCCCGCCGCAGTGGCCACGCCGGCAGCAGCCAGCCCGACGCCGAGCCCGATCAGCCCGCGGTTCGCAGGGTTCACGCGTCCGCCCCGACGTAGACCCGTGGGACCCTGGCACCGAGTCGCGTGACGACCTCGTAGTTGATGGTGCCGGCGGCGACGGCCCAGTCCTGGGCGGTCGGCTCGCCGTCCGCGCCGACTCCGAAGAGGACGGCCTCGTCGCCGGCCGCCGCAGTCGACTCTGCGCCGAGGTCGAGGACGAACTGGTCCATGCAGACCCGTCCGGCAACGGCATACCGCTGGCCGTGCACCTGCACGGGCCCGGCGTTGGACGCATGCCTCGGTATGCCGTCGGCGTACCCCATGGGGACGAGGCCGAGTCGGGTGTCGGTGGAGGTCGTGTAGGTGTGGCCGTAGGAGATGCCTTGTCCCGCAGGCGAATCCTTGACCAGGGCAAGGTTGGCGACGAGCCGCATCGCCTCACGCAGGCCGAAGTCCTCCGGCGCGCCGAGGTCGGGCACCGGCGACAGCCCGTAGACGGAGACCCCGGGCCGGACGAGGTCGTAGTGCGCGGAGGGGTTGGTCAGGGTGGCAGCCGAGTTGGCGAGATGGCGCACCTGAGGGCGCACGCCCGCCTGCTCGAACTGGGTGATGATGCCGTCGAACCGTTCCTGCTGGGCGCGCACGGTCGGGTGCTGGGGTGCGTCGGCGTAGGCGAAGTGGGAGAACAGGCCCACGACCTCGATCGCGCCCTCGGCCTGGGCCTTGGCGACCGCTGTCAGCAACGCCTCGAGGTCGGCGTCCCAGGCGCCGTTGCGCCCCAGCCCGGTGTCGACCTTGACGTGGATGCGAGCGCTGGTGCCGGTCGTCGCAGCGGCGGCGAGGGCCTGGTCGAGGGCCCAGCTCGACGCGATCCCGAGGTCGACGCCCTCGGTCACGGCCGCGGTGAAGTCCTGACCCGGCACGTGCAGCCAGCTGAGCACCGGCACCTGCACCCCGGCGTCCGCGAGCGCCCGACGCAGCGCGAGCGCCTCGGGCAGCTGGGCCACGCCGAGCCAGGTGGCACCGCCGCGTACGGCGGCCAGGGCGCTCGGCACCAGCCCGTGGCCGTAGGCGTCCGCCTTGACCACGGCCATCACCTCGGCGGAGCCGGCGCGCTGCGCCAGGGCGCTCACGTTGCTGCGGATCGCGTCGAGGTCGACCTCGGCGCGCGCAGGCAGGGCAGGTGTGCTCATGGTGGCCAGCAGTCTTTCATGCAGCCCCTGCTCAGCGACGCAGGAGGGCGGCGACCGTGCCGGGCACGGCGACCGCGACCGCCAGCGCACGCAGTGGGCCACCGGGGTTGGCCCGGTCTGCGGCGACACCGTGCACCAGTGCGCCGAGGCTTCCCGCGTCCAGCGGCGAGAGGCCCGCGGCCAGCAGGGTGCCCGCGATTCCGGAGAGCACGTCACCCGCGCCCGCCGTCGCGAGCCACGGGGTCGCGTCGTCCTGGGAGCGCACCGGCAGCCCGGAGTCGGTCGGCGGCACCACGAGTGTCGTCGCACCCTTGAGCAGCACCGTCGCACCGGTGTGGTCGGCGACGGCGCGCGCGTGGCGCAGCGGCGCTGCGGTGACGTCCTCGCGGCTCGTCTTCGCACCGGTCAACCGGCTGACGAGCGTGGCCAGCTCGCCCGCGTGGGGGGTGAGCAGGGTCGGTGCCTGGCGGCGGCCGGACACCAGGCTGAGCCCACCGGCGTCCACCAGCACTGGCAGGTCGCTCGCGAGCGCCTCCCGCGCGACGGCCAGCTGGGCGGCTGCGTCCTCGCCCTGCGCCTCGACGTCGAGCCCGGGGCCCACCACCCAGGCCTGCACGCGCCCGCTGCCGATGACGGCCTCGGGCACTGCCGCCCGCACCAGACCTGTCGGGGTCGGGGTGCCGACGTAGCGCAGCATCCCGACGCCGGACTCGGCCGCGGCCGTGCAGCTCAGGACGGCGGCCCCTGTGTAGGCCTCTCCCCCGGCCACGATCCCGAGGACCCCGCGCGAGTACTTGTCGTCAGACGCCCCCGGCACGGGCCAGAGGGCGGCCACGTCGTCGTGGTCGAGCCGTTCGACGTCGGCGTCACCGTCGACGGCCAGGCCGATGTCGATGAGCGTCAGCTGTCCGACGGCGGGTTCGGTCGCGGGCAGCAGGTGGACGGGCTTGGCCACCCCGAAGGTCACCGTCTCATCGGCGAAAACCCCTGTGTCAGAGCCGATCTCGCCCGCCGGGTCCTGCCCGGAGGGCAGGTCGACGCTGACCACGTATGCCGTGTCCGGCACCTCGTTGAGCCACCGCGCGGCCGCGTCGGGCAGCCCCGGCCGCCCGCCGATGCCCAGGATTCCGTCCACGACGACATCAGCGTCGGCGAGTGCCGCGGCCACCGCCTGCTCGTCCGTGCCGTCCACCACCCGCACGCCAGCCGACTCCCAGGACTCCTTGTCCCCCAACGGAACTCCGCCTTCGTCGACGACGGCCGACGCGGCATACCCGGCGTCGGCGAGGTGGGCCAGGGCGTGGAGAGCATCTCCACCGTTGTTGCCGGAGCCGACCAGGCCGACCACCGTGGACCCGTCGCGTTCAGCCAGCCGGGCACGGCACACCTCGGCGAGGCCTTGTGCGGCACGCGCCATCAGCTCTCCGTCCGGGAGCCCGGCCATCGCCGACTCCTCGGCGGCGCGGACGCGGTCCGCGGCATACGCCCTCAGCATGGTGACCTCATCCCTCGGCGACGACGACCGCGGATGCGATCCCCGCGTCGTGCGACAGGGACAGGTGCCAGGCGTGCACCCCGAGCGCCTCGGCACGAGCGGCGACCGTGCCGCCGATCACGAGGTGCGGACGGCCGTCGGCGTCCTTGCGCACGGTGGCGTCGTGCCACTCGAGGCCGGCCGGCGCGCCGAGGGCCTTGGCCAGCGCCTCCTTGGCGGCGAAGCGGGCGGCGAGCGAGTTGAGCGGCAGGCTGCGCTCCTCGTCGGTGAAGAGGCGGTCGCGCAGCGCCGGCGTGCGTTCGAGGGTCTGCCCGAACCGCTCGACGTCGACCACGTCGATCCCGACGCCGACGATCACTGCCGCGCCACCGAACTCACTCGACCGTGACGCTCTTGGCCAGGTTGCGAGGCTGGTCCACGTCGAGGCCCTTGGCGGTCGAGAGCTGGAGGGCGAACACCTGCAGCGGCACGACGCTCAGCAACGGCGCCAGCAGCGGGGCCGTCTTGGGCACGCGGATCACCTCGTCGGCGAAGGGCACGACGTCCTCGTCGCCCTCCTCGGCGATGACGAGCGTGCGGGCGCCACGGGCCCGGATCTCCTGGATGTTGGAGACCACCTTCTTGTGCAGCTCGTGCGGCGTGCCCGGGCCGGGGACGACGATGAAGACCGGCTGGCCGGGCTCGATGAGCGCGATCGGCCCGTGCTTGAGCTCGCCGGCGGCGAAGCCCTCGGCGTGGATGTAGGCGAGCTCCTTGAGCTTGAGCGCACCCTCCAGCGCCACCGGGAACCCGACGTTGCGCCCGAGGAAGAGCACCGAGCGGGTGTCGGCCATGAACCGGGCGATCTCGCTGACGCGGTCCATGTTGCCCAGCAGCTCCTCGAGCTTGGCCGGGATCTCGTGCAGCTCCTTCATCACCGCCTGGGCGTCGTCGGCGTAGGTGCCGCCGCGCAGCTGGGCGAGGTAGAGGCCGAGGATGTAACAGGCCGTGATCTGGGCGAGGAACGCCTTGGTGGAGGCGACCGCGATCTCCGGCCCGGCGTGGGTGTAGAGGACCGCGTCGGACTCGCGCGGGATGGTCGAGCCGTGGGTGTTGCAGATTGACAGGGTCATCGCGCCCAGGTCGTGGGCGTGCTTGACGGCCATGAGCGTGTCCATCGTCTCGCCGGACTGGCTGATCGAGACGACGAGTGTGCGCTCGGACGCGATGGGGTCGGAGTAGCGGAACTCGTGCGCGAGCGAGACCTCGACCGGGATGCGGGTCCAGTGCTCGATGGCGTACTTGGCGACCATGCCGGCGTAGGCCGCGGTGCCGCACGCGACGATGATGATGCGGTCGACGTCGCGCAGCTGCTCCTCGCTGATCGACATGTCGTCGAGGACGAGGCGCCCCGTGTCGTCGGTGCGGCCGAGCAGGGTGTCGCCGACGGCGTGCGGCTGCTCGTAGATCTCCTTCTCCATGAACGTCGAGTAGCCGCCCTTCTCGGCCGCCGCGGCGTCCCAGGTGACCTCGTAGTCCTTGCCCTGCGCGGGCGTGCCGTCGAAGTTGATGACCTCGTAGGAGTCGGGCGTGATCGTGACGATCTGGTCCTGCCCGAGCTCGAGTGCGTGGCGGGTGTAGCCGATGAACGCGGCCACGTCCGAGCCGAGGAAGTTCTCGCCGTCGCCGAGGCCGACGACCAGGGGGCTGTTGCGGCGCGCGCCGACGACGACACCGGGGCTGTCGGCGTGGACCGCCAGCAGCGTGAACGCACCCTCGAGCCGGTTGACGACGGTGCGCATCGCCTCGGTCAGGTCATCGGTCGCGGCATACTCGCGTGCCACCAGCTGGGCGGCGACCTCTGTGTCGGTCTCGCTCTGGAAGTGGACGCCCGCCGCCAGCAGCTCGTTCTTGAGCGCGTGGAAGTTCTCGATGATGCCGTTGTGGATCAGCGCGAGCTTGCCGTCCTCACCGGCACGGTGCGGGTGCGCGTTCTGGTCGGTTGGCCCGCCGTGGGTTGCCCAGCGCGTGTGGCCGATGCCGGTCGTCGACGGCGGCACGTCGTCGGCCTCGAGGGCGGCCTCGAGGTTGGCCAGCTTGCCGGCGCGCTTCTCGCTGAAGATCCCATCGGAGGTGTCCAGCGCCACACCCGCGGAGTCGTACCCCCGGTACTCGAGCCGCGCGAGCCCCTCCATCACGACGTCGAGCGCCCGTCCATCGGCGTTCGGACCGACGTATCCCACGATTCCGCACATGGGCAAGAGGGTAACGGGCGGATGCCCCGATCACGGCATCGCGGCGGTGGGACACAATGGCCCGCGTGAGCCATCCCACCCACGGCCACGGGACGCTGCCGTCGCCGTACGTCGAGCTCGACCGTGAGGCGTGGGCGCGGCTGCGTGAGAACCAGCCGCTCAGCCTCGGTGTCGCCGACCTGGCCACGCTGCGCGGCCTCGGCGACCGGATCGACCTGGTCGAGGTGGAGGAGGTCTACCTGCCGCTCTCCCGGCTCCTCAGCTTCTACGTCGATGCCAGCGCCGGACTGCACCGCATCACCTCGGACTTCCTCGGCGAGCGACCGGCCCGCACCCCGTTCGTCATCGGCGTGGCCGGCTCGGTCGCGGTGGGCAAGTCCACCACCGCGCGCCTGCTCAAGGAGCTGCTCTCCCGCTGGCCGAACACCCCCGAGGTCGAGCTGGTCACCACCGACGGGTTCCTCTACCCCAACGCTGAGCTCGAGCGACGAAACCTTTTGCAGCGCAAAGGTTTTCCCGAGTCCTACGACCGGCGCGCCCTCCTGCGGTTCGTGGCCGAGGTCAAGGCCGGCAAGGCCGAGGTCGCGGCACCCGTCTACTCCCACCTCACCTACGACATCGTCCCGGGCGAGCAGATCGTGGTCCGCCGCCCCGACGTGCTGATCGTCGAGGGGCTCAACGTCCTGCAGGCGCCGCGGGTGCAGGAGGACGGCCGCACCGGCATGGCCGTCAGCGACTTCTTCGACTTCTCGGTCTACGTCGACGCCCACCTCGACGACATCCGCGAGTGGTACGTCGACCGCTTCCTGCGCCTGCGCGAGACCGCCTTCGCCGACCCGGAGTCCTACTTCCACCGGTATGCCGCGCTGTCCGACGACGAGGCCCGCACCACCGCACTGCGCATCTGGACCGAGATCAACGAGGTCAACCTGCGCGAGAACGTCCTGCCCACCCGCAGCCGCGCCAGCCTCGTCCTGGCCAAGGGCCGCGACCACGGCGTGCGCCGCGTCCGCCTCCGCAAGCTCTGACCGGGCCGAGGGCCCCCACGGGCGAGGTATGCCGCGGACGCGACCCCGCGGCATACCTCGCCTTGCGCTCGGGCGCATGATGGATGCATGAGCGAGCAGGCAGCGAAGCAGGCGACCCGCACCGAGCACGACTCCATGGGCGAGGTGGAGGTGCCGGCCGACGCGCTCTGGGGCGCCCAGACCGCCCGGGCCGTCGAGAACTTCCCCATCTCGGGGCAGGGCGTGCCACCGGGAGTGGTGCACGCGCTCGCGCTCCTCAAGGCCGCCGCCGCGGAGGTGAACGCCGAGCTGGACGTGCTCGACGCCGACCGCGCCGCGGCCATCGCCACCGCCGCCCGAGAGGTGGCGCAAGGGCGCCACGACGACCAGTTCCCGATCGATGTCTTCCAGACGGGATCGGGCACCTCGACCAACATGAACGTCAACGAGGTCGTGGCCCGCAGCGCCCACCTCGCGAGCAACCTCGAGGTCCACCCCAACGACCACGTCAACGCGGGCCAGTCCAGCAACGACACCTTCCCCAGCGCCCTGCGCATCGCGGCCACGCTCGCGGTGCACCAACAGCTCGCGCCCAGCCTGCTGCACCTCGCAAAAGCCTTGCGCGCCAAGGAGACCGAGTTCGCAGACGTCGTCAAGGCCGGCCGCACGCACCTCATGGACGCCGTGCCGGTCACGCTCGGGCAGGAGTTCGGTGGCTACGCCCGGCAGGTCGAGCTCGGGGCCGAGCGCGTCCTCGTCGCGGCGCAGGCCACCGCCGAGCTGCCGCTCGGGGGCACCGCCGCCGGCACCGGGCTGAACGCCGCCCCCGGCTTCGCCGCCGCCGTGATCGCCAAGGTCTCCGAGGCGACCGGGGTGGAGTTCCGCGAGGCCGAGGACCATTTCGAGGCGCAGTCGGCCCAGGACGCCGTGGTCGAGCTGAGTGGGGCGATGAAGGTCGTCGCGGTCGCCCTCACCAAGATCTGCAACGACCTGCGCTGGATGTCCTCCGGCCCGCGCAGCGGTCTCGGCGAGATCCACCTGCCCGACCTGCAGCCCGGGTCGAGCATCATGCCCGGCAAGGTCAACCCGGTCATCCCCGAGGCGACCCTCATGGCGTGCGCCCAGGTGATCGGCAACGACACGACCATCACCATCGCCGGCGCCTCGGGCAACTTCGAGCTCAACGTCATGCTCCCGGTGATGGCGCGCGACATCCTCGAGTCCGCGCAGCTGCTGTCGGCGACGACGCGCCTGCTGGCGGACCGCACCGTCGACGGCATCACCGCCGACCGTGACCGCGCCCGCGAGCTGGCCGAGGGCTCACCCTCGATCGTGACGCCGCTCAACAAGTACATCGGCTACGAAGCCGCGGCCGCCGTCGCCAAGCAGTCGATCAAGGAGCGCCGCCCGATCCGCGACGTCGTGATCGATCGCGGTCACGTCGCGAACGGCGAGCTCACCGAGGCACAGCTCGACGAGGCGCTCGACGTGCTCGGCATGGCCCGCCCGCCGCGCTAGGCGACGGTCGCGCTCAGCCGGGCCAGGCGCGCTGCCGGCTCCGGCCGGCAGCTGGCTCAGTACCAGTGCGGCGAGCGGCTCTGCCACGCGCCCCACGCACCACACGGGGTGCCGTAGGACGACTTGATGTACTGCAGGCCCCACTTGATCTGGGTGACCGGGTTGGTGCGGTAGTCCGCGCCCACCGACGCCATCTTCGACGCCGGCAGCGACTGCGGGATGCCGTAGGCGCCGGAGGAGGCGTTCTCGGCGGTGTAACGCCAGCCGGACTCGCCGATCCACAGGTTGTCCAGGCAGCTCCACTGGCTCTCGTCGAACCCGTAGTCGGCCATGAGCACCCGGGCCGCCGCGCGCGGGTCCTTCTGCGCATTGGCGATGAGCGCCTTCTTCTTGGCCTCCAGCGCCTGGCGCTCCTTCGCGCGGGCGACGCGCGCAGCCTCTTCCTTGCGCGCCTTCTCCGCGGCCTTCTTGGCGGCGATGGCGGCCTGGCGGTCCTTCTCCTGGACCGCGGCGATGCTGGCGTTGGTGTCGTTGCGGTCGGCCGCGAGACGGGCCGAGTCCTCGATCTGGGCGTCGGCGAGCTCGTTGGCCTGGTCGATGGCCTCGGTGCTCACGGTGAACGCGGCGGCGCCGGTCTGGCGGTTGTCGGCGGCCTGGTAGCCGGCGGCGGTCGTCGCGACGACGGCGAGCAGCAGGCTGGAGGTGACGGCGGGGCGTCGCACCGCCCGGATGAGGGAGGAGGACTTGGAGACCTGCCTACGGTGGCGCGCGCGGTGGCGGCCCTGGTAGGGCTGACTCATTCGTTTTCCTCCAAGAGAAAGGCCACCGCGGTGGTGGCCTCGTGGGTGCCGGGGGGACGCAGTGCCGGGAGTGGAGTCCAACCCGGCGTTACCGAACCGAGACTTTAACCGAACCCGGCCGCCGATCTCCAATCCATCCACAGTCGATGTGACCAATGTGACGGATGAGGCGCCAAGTTCGTCCTTTTGGTCTAGGCGAGGTGGGCGCTTGCGCCGCTGACGCGGCATACGTCCGGTATGCCGCGGGGCCGGGTCGGGCGACCCGGCCCCGCGGTCGTGCCCTGACCGGACTCAGACCTCCAGGCCCTCGAGCAGGTCGGTGACCAGCGCCGCGATCGGGCTGCGCTCGCTGCGGGTGAGCGTGACGTGGGCGAACAGCGGGTGCCCCTTGAGCGCCTCGATCACGGCCGCCACACCGTCGTGCCGGCCGACCCGCAGGTTGTCGCGCTGGGCGACGTCATGGGTGAGGACGACCCGCGAGTTCTGACCGACCCGTGAGAGCACGGTGAGCAGCACGTTGCGCTCCAGGCTCTGGGCCTCGTCGACGATGACGAACGCGTCGTGCAGCGAGCGCCCGCGGATGTGCGTGAGCGGCAGCACCTCGAGCATGCCCCGGTCGAGCACCTCCTCGACCACCTCGTGCGACACGAGCGCGCCCAGGGTGTCGAAGACCGCCTGCGCCCAGGGGCCCATCTTCTCCGACTCGCTGCCCGGCAGGTAGCCCAGCTCCTGGCCGCCCACGGCATACAACGGCCGGAAGACGACGACCTTGCGCTGCTGGCGGCGCTCCATGACGGCCTCGAGACCGGCGCACAGGGCGAGCGCGGACTTCCCGGTGCCGGCGCGGCCACCGAGGCTGATGATGCCGACGTCGGGGTCGAGGAGCAGGTCGAGCGCGATCCGCTGCTCGGCGCTGCGCCCGTGCAACCCGAAGGCGTCCCGGTCACCGCGCACCAGCCGCACCTGCTTGTCCGGCCCGACGCGCCCCAGCCCCGAGCCGCGCGGCGACAGCAGGACGAGCCCGGTGTGGCACGGCAGCTCGGCGGCCGCGGCATTCTCGACCCGACCGTGCTCGTAGAGGTGGTCCATCTCCTCGACCGTCACGTCGAGCTCGGTCATGCCGGTCCAGCCGGAGTCGACGGCGAGCTCGGCGCGGTACTCCTCGGCCGCCAGCCCGACCGCGGAGGCCTTGACCCGCATGGGCAGGTCCTTGCTGACGACCGTGACGTCGCTGCCCTCGAGCGAGAGGTTCTTGGCGACCGACAGGATGCGGGTGTCGTTGTCCCCCAACCGGAAACCAGCCGGCAGGCTCGTCGGGTCGGTGTGGTTGAGCTCGACCCGCAGCGTGCCGCCGTCGTCGCCGACCGGCACGGGGGCGTCGAGCCGGCCCTCGCGCACGCGCAGGTCGTCGAGCAGCCGCAACGCCTTGCGCGCGAAGTAGCCGAGCTCCGGGTGGTGTCGTTTGGCCTCCAGCTCGGTCACGACCACGACGGGCAGGACCACCTCGTGCTCGGCGAACCGCAGCATGGCGCGCGGGTCGGAGAGCAGGACCGAGGTGTCGAGCACGAACGTGCGGTGCGCTGGCTTCCTGCTGCCGCGGGCCGTTGTCGACTTCGTCTTCGCGGACGTGGTCGTGCGGGACGTGGCAGGGGTCGAGGCGTTAGAGGCCAATGTCTCTCCTCGGCACAGCGCGCCGTTCGGCGCAGTGCGCCTACTCGCGAACCAGGTGCCGGGACCGGGACCACCACGGGCGGTGGAGCCGGGACCGGCCCCCCGTCTCGAGTCGAGCTCGACCCATGTGGTGGACCTCCCGGACGCGGAACGGGTGCCCCGCGCCACTGCCGACGCTACGACTCACCCGGCCGTGCGGGACGCAACGACGCGGTGTGTCGCGGGAGAGTTCACGCGCCGGACACGAAGTTGTCCGAAGGGATGAGACGCCCGTATGCCGCGTGGTCGCCTCCGCGACCGTCAGCGGCCGAAGCGGCGCTCGCGCTCGGCGTAGGACCGCAGCGCCCGCAGGAAGTCGACGTGCCGGAAGTCGGGCCAGTAGGCCTCGCAGAAGTAGAACTCGCTCTTGGCGCTCTGCCACAGCAGGAACCCGCCGAGCCGCTGCTCCCCCGAGGTGCGGATGACGAGGTCGGGGTCGGGCTGCCCCTTGGTGTAGAGGTGCGCCTCGATCTCCTCGACGGTGACGTTCTCGGCGATCGTCTCGACCGGCATGCCGAGGGCGCTCTGCTCGAGCAGCATGGCGCGCACCGCGTCGGCGATCTCGCGTCGCCCGCCGTAGCCGACGGCGACGTTGACGTGCAGGCCCTGCACGTCGCGGGTCGCCTCGGCCGATGCCTTGAGGCTGCGGGCCGTCTCGGCCGGCAGCAGGTCGAGGGCACCGATCGGGTTGAGCCGCCACCGGTGCTCGACCGCGAGGTCGGCCACCGCGGTCTCGATGATCTGCAGCAGCGGGACGATCTCCTTGGGGCTGCGCGCGAGATTGTCGGTCGAGAGCAGCCACAGGGTGACCACCTCGACGCCGGCGTCCTCGCACCAGTGCAGCAGGTCCTTGATCTTGTCGGCGCCGGCCTGGTGGCCGTCGTGGGTCTCGAACCCGTTCGCCTTCGCCCACCGGCGGTTGCCGTCGAGCATGACGCCGACGTGGCGGGGGGTGGTCTCGGGCGCGAGCCGCTTGGCGAGGCGTCGCTCGTACGCGGCATACAGGACGTCCGACAAGGCCACTGCCCACTCCTCCCACGCATCTCGACCGGGGCGCCAGCGGTGCCACGCTACTCGCCCCTTCCCCCGTCGACGCCGGACGTGGCGCGTGGGTAGGGCAGCGCGGCCGGTGGGCCGGCCCGGTGCGGGCCGTCTCACAGCCTCTCCACAGCCCTACGGATGAGTAACCTACGGTGGCGTAGGTTATGCTGGCGCCATGACCGAGCAGACCACGGCGCAGACCGCGCGCGACGCGAGCCCCGACCAGGGCGCGGTGAAGTCCGTCATGGCGGCCGTCAAGCCCCGGCTGCGGGGCTGGTTGCACGCGGGGATGACGCCGCTGGCGGTCGCGGCCGGCATCGTCCTCATCGTGCTGGCCCCCAACACTCCGGCGCGGATCGCCGCCGCCGTCTTCTCCGTCACCGCGTGGCTGCTGTTCGGCACGTCGGCGGTCTACCACCGGGGCAACTGGTCACCCAGGGTCGCGGCCGTTCTCAAGCGGATGGACCACTCGAACATCTTCCTCATCATCGCCGGCACCTACACGCCGTTCGCGCTGCTGCTGCCCCGCGACCAGGCGGTCCAGATGCTCGTCATCGTCTGGAGCGGCGCCATCGCCGGCGTGCTGTTCCGGGTCTTCTGGGTGGGCGCCCCGCGCTGGCTCTACACGCCGATCTACGTCGCGCTGGGCTGGGTGGCGGTGTTCTACATGGGTCCGCTGCTGCACTTCGGCGGCCCGGCGATCGTCACCCTCATCGCGGTCGGCGGCATCCTCTACACGGTGGGCGCGCTCGTCTACGGCATCAAGCGCCCGAACCCGTCACCGCGCTGGTTCGGGTTCCACGAGATCTTCCACACCCTCACCGTGGCGGCGTTCGTCGTGCACTACATCGCCGCGTCGATGACGGTCTACGGCGCGACCAGCTAGCTCGCGTCCTCTCCGGAAGCCTTGTCCTGCTTGTCCTTTCGCCGCGCTTCCTGCGCCGCCTCGGCCTCCTGGCGCAGCTCCTCCGAGCGGTAGGACATGCGCCGCATCCGCGCGTTCATGTTGCGCATGAGCAGGTAGAGCACCAGCGCCAGGACGAAGAACGCGACAAAGCCCCACATTCCCGGGCTCACCGCGGTCGAGGGCGTGTTCACAGCGTCGACTCCCGTCGCTCGTCGTAGGCCGGCTCGAGACCGCCCTTGGTCGCGAGCGCATCCGCCGCACCCACGTCGCCGAGACCCGCGAAGAGGTCGTCCTCGATCGGCTCGACCGGCACGTACGACACGGCCGCCTCGAAGTCGTCGGTCGGCCAGATCCGCTTCTGCAGGTCGAGCGGCACCTGGAACCACGCGCCATCCGGGTCGATCTGGGTGGCGTGCGCGAGCAGCGCCTGGTCGCGCTGGGTGAAGTAGTCGGACACCTCCACCCGGGTGGTGACGGTCCGGGCCTTGTCCTTGTCCCAGTTCTTCAGCCACTCGGCATACGGGCTCTCGAGACCCTCGGCCCGCATCGCCTCGTCGAACGCGACGTACTTCTCGCGGTTGTGCGAGTTGTAGTAGAGCTTGAGCGGTTGCCAGGGCTCACCCGCGTGGGGGTATGCCGTCGGGTCGCCGGCCGCCAGGAAGGCCGCCATCGAGACCTTGTGGGTCATGATGTGGTCCGGGTGCGGGTAGCCGCCGTTCTCGTCGTACGTCGTCATGACGTGCGGGCGGAAGCGGCGGATCTCACGCACCAGCGCCTCGGTGGTGACGTCGAGCGGCTCCAGCGCGAAGCACCCCTCGGGCAGCGGCGGCAACGGGTCGCCCTCGGGCAGGCCGGAGTCGACGAAACCGAGCCAGGTGTGCTGCACCCCGAGGATCTCCTGGGCCCGCTTCATCTCCTGGCGACGCACCTGCGCGAGGTCGCGCTCGATGTGCGGGTCGTCCTTGAGGTTGGGGTTGAGCACGTCGCCGCGCTCGCCACCGGTGCAGGAGACGACGAGGACGTCGGCGTTCGTCGCGGCATACCGCGCGGATGCCGCTGCGCCCTTGCTCGACTCGTCGTCGGGGTGCGCGTGCACCGCCATGAGCCGCCACCGCTCAGCCACTGGTCAACCACTCCTGCTTCGTCACTGGGATCAGCCATCACGGACAATGGGAGGCGTCTCGGGTGGAGACGGCCCGCCCGTCATCCTCTCACCGCAGCGTCAACGCCTCGAAAGGTCCTCGTATGCCACTGCCCCGTCCTGCTCCCGGCACCGGTCGCTGGTGGGTCGTCGGCATCATCGGCGTCGGGCTGGCGACGGCGGTGGCGGTCTGGCTGGCGCTGGCGAACTCGGTCGGGAAGGTCACCTGGATCGACACGGGGTACAAGGTGATCGACGACCGCAGCGTCCGGGTGCAGTTCGACGTCACCCGGCCCGCGAACACGGCCGTGACGTGCCGGGTCGAGGCCTTGGACAAGACCTTCGGCGTCGTCGGTGCGATCGAGGTCAAGGTGCCCGGCTCCAAGGAGACGACCGTGGGGCGCCAGGAGGTCATCCGCACCGCGGCCAGGGCCGTGACCGGCACAGTCAAGGACTGCACCAAGGACTGAGCACCAAGCGCAACCAAATGGACCCTGTGCGGCCCGGGCGTTAGACTTGTCCTTTCACCGAGCGGTCTGGACCTGCACGCCCGATGGGCGGGGTCCGGACCGCATTGCGTAACACCCCTTGTGCGGCGCAGGGACGCCGGCACGAGACCACAGCCAAGGAGTATCACCGTGAGCGAGACCGCGACCCCCACCGCGAGCTACCTGACCCAGGACGCCTTCGACCGACTGAAGGCCGAGCTGGACCAGCTCTCCGGCGAAGGCCGCACCGAGATCGCCAAGCGCATCGAGGCGGCCCGCGAGGAGGGTGACCTCAAGGAGAACGGCGGCTACCACGCGGCCAAGGAGGAGCAGGGCAAGATGGAGGCCCGCATCCGCCAGCTGACGCAGCTCCTCGAGAACGCCGTGGTCGGCGCGACCCCGAAGGACGACGGTGTCGTCGAGCCCGGCATGGTCGTGACCGTCGACATGTTCGGCGACGACGTGACGTTCCTGCTCGGCTCGCGCGAGATCGAGGACTCCGACCTCGAGGTCTACAGCGAGAAGTCGCCGCTGGGTGCCGCCATCAACGGCAAGAAGGTCGGCGACACCGCCTCCTACGAGGCCCCGAACGGCAAGACCATCAAGGTCAAGGTCAAGGACGCCAAGCCCTACACCGGCTGACGCCCCCGCACCTCACCTCGAAACGGCGGTTGCGCGTCGTCCCCACCAGCATGTGCTGACGGGTATGCCGCGCCACCGCCGTTTGTCGTGTGGGCTCAGCCGAAGCGCAGCTCGTAGCCCTTGCCGCGCAGCGTCCGCAGCACCTCTTCGCAGTGCTGCTGGCCGCGGGTCTCGAGCTGGAGCCCGATCTCGACCTCGTCGACGGTGATCGTGGTGCCGGTGCGGATGTGCTCGACCTCGAGCACGTTGGCGTCGACCGCGGCGCAGTCGGCGAGCAGCTTGGCCAGGTGGCCCGGCTTGTCGGAGACCCGCACCCGGAACTGCAGGTAGCGCCCGGCGGCGGCCATGCCGTGCCGGATGATCCGCAGCAGCAGCAGCGGGTCGATGTTGCCGCCGGTCAGCACCGCCACGACCGGCCCGTCCATGGGTCGCCCGGCATGCTTGAGCAGGTCAGCGACCGCAGCCGCCCCGGCGGGCTCGACCACGAGCTTGGCCCGCTCGAGCACGAAGAGCAGCGCCCGCGACAGCTCCTCCTCACTCACCGTCTCGATGGTGTCGACGAGGTCGCGCACGAGCGCGTAGGGGACGTCACCCGGCATACCGACGGCGATGCCGTCCGCCATGGTCGACATGTTCTCGTAGGCGACCGGCTTCCCCGCCGCCAGCGACAGGGGGTATGCCGCGGCCTGCTCGGCCTGGACGCCCACCAGCCGCACGTCGGGGCGCATGCTCTTCACCGCGACCGCGATGCCGGCGAGGAGGCCGCCTCCCCCGGCGCTGCACACGATCGTCTTGACGTCGGGCAGCTGGTCGAGGATCTCCAGCCCGGCCGTGCCCTGACCGGCGACGATGTCGCGGTGGTCGAACGGGTGGATGAGGACGGCGCCCGTCTCGGCCTCCCACTCCTTGGCGCGCACGAGGCACTCGTCGATCGTCGTGCCGACCTGCTCGACGGTGGCGCCGTAGGCCTGCGTCGCGATCAGCTTGGGCATCGGCGCGCCGTGCGGCATGTAGACCTTGACGTCGATGCCGAGCAGCTGCCCCGCGAGCGCCACGCCTTGGGCGTGGTTGCCGGCGCTGGCCGCGACGACACCGCGGGCCTTCTCCTCGTCGGTGAGGCGCGACATGCGCGTGTAGGCGCCGCGGATCTTGAACGACCCGGCGCGCTGGAGGTTCTCGCACTTGAGGTAGACCTCGCACCCGACCCGGTCGGAGAGGGCGCGGCTGTACTCCAGCGGGGTCGGTCGGACGACGCCGCTGAGCAGGTCTTGCGCAGCGCGGACGTCGTCCAGGGTGACGGACAGCAACGGTGATGCCATGGAGCGCAGGCTAGCGCCCGGTGGCGCGCTCTCCCGCACGCCCCGGTCAGGCGCCCGCGCTCACTTGGTCGGCCGGCCGATCAGGCAGAACGGGTGGCCCACCGGGTCGGTGTAGACCCGGAACGTGCCCAGGTCCGACGGCTGGTGCTCGTGCCGGGTCGCTCCGGCCGCCAGCACTGCCTGCTCGTGGTGGTCGATGTCGCCGGCCCACAGGTCGAGGTGGGACTGCTGCGGGTGCTCGCCGCCGGGCCAGGTCGGTGCGACGTAGTCGTCGATCCGCTGGAACGCCAACGACGTCCGGCCCTCGGGGTTGTCCGGGCTGAGCCCCCCGCCAGGGGGCACCAGGGTCGCCCACCGCTCGTCGGATCCGTCCTCCAGCTCCCAGCCGAGCACCTGTGCGTAGAACTGCGCGAGGGCAAGGGCGTCGGGACAGTCGATGACGACCAGGTCGAGCTGGGGGTGGGGCGGCACGGGGAACTTCTCGTCGTCAGCCATCACTCCACGCTAGAACTGACCCCCGACCACTGTCGCGGCGAGCTCGCGGGCGGCGTCGGGGTGCGCGTCGCGCAGGAGCCCGACGGCTGCCAGGAGGTATGCCGTGTCGGTCACCACGCGCGCATGGCGCGGCACCTTCCAGCCACCGGCATGGTCGGTCGCGACCGCCTGGAGGACGGCATCGCGGTCGGCCGCAGCGGCGTGCCGCAGGACGCCACCCGACCCGACGACAACGGCGACGTCGGCCAGGGGACGCGGGCTCGTGCCCGGCTGCGGTGGACGCGCGTGCCGCCGGACGGCCGTGAGGGCCGCGGTGCGTGCCAGCGCGAGGTCGAGCACCACCTCATCCCGGCCACCGGGGAGGTGAGCCGGGTCGGCTGCCAGCCGCGCGGCATACGCAGCAAGGCTTTTCGGCACGTCGAGGTGTTCGCGTACGGCGGCCTCGACGACACCCTCGGCGTTCCAGCGCATGCCGAGGTCCGCCTCGACCGTGCGCGACTGCCACAGCGGTGCGACGACGTCCTTGGCCAGTCCGGCGTCCTCACCCTGGGGGTTGATGACGGAGTAGACATCGGTCGTGGCGCCACCGATGTCGACCACGAGCACATCGCCGCCGACGGCCTCGGCGAGCACCTCGACGCCGGCGAGCACCGCATCCGGTGTCGGGGCCTGCACGAGCCGGGCGAACTCGGGCCCACGCGACAGCCCCTTGCCACCGATGACGTGATGGAGGAACGCCTGCCGGATCGCGGCCCGTGCGGCGTCAGGGGCGATGACGCCGATGCGTGGCAGCACGTTGTCGGTGACCGTGAAGGTGCGACCGGTGCTGGCGAGGATGCCGGCCACCTCGTCGGCGGCGTCGGCGTTGCCGGCCACGACCACCGGCGCGGTGATACGCGCCTTGGCGAGTCGGGTTGCATTGTGCAGCAACACTTCTGCGTTGCCGCCGTCGGTGCCGCCGACGAGCAGCACGATGTCCGGGCGGCTGGCGCGAAGCGCCTTGACCCCGGCGCCGTCGAGCATGCCGCTCGCGACGTGCTCGACCCGCGCGCCCGCCGACAGCCCGACGCGGTGCCCCGCCTCCGCCGTGACCTCGCGTTCGTAGCCGACGACGGCCAGCCGCAGACCACCACCGGCGCTGGAACACGCCACGACCTCGTCCGGGTCGCCGTGTGCCGCCAGCTCCGCCCGCACCGCCCGGTAGCCGTCGAGCACGTCGGTGGCGATGGTCGTCGGAGTCGACGCCGTCGCCACGAGCTCCCCCGTCGTGACGTCGACGAGGGCAGCTTTGGTGAACGTCGACCCGAAGTCGACCGCGAGCGCGAGACCCATTGCGGCGTCAGGGGATTCGGCTCAGCCGAGCCGGTCCAGCGCCTGCTCCAGGTCGGCGATGAGGTCGTCGACGTCCTCGACGCCGACCGAGAGCCGGATGAGGTCGGAGGGCACCTCGAGCTCGGTGCCGGCCACCGACGCGTGGGTCATGCGACCCGGGTGCTCGATGAGCGACTCGACGCCGCCGAGCGACTCGCCGAGGGTCCACAGCTGGGTCTCCCCACAGACCTTGGCGGCCACGTCCTCGCCGGCCTTGACCTGGAACGAGATCATGCCGCCGAACCGCTTCATCTGCTTGGCCGCCACCTCGTGGCCGGGGTGGCTCTCCAGGCCCGGGTAGTGGACGGCCGAGACGGCCGGGTGCCCGGTGAGGAACTCGACGACGCGCTCGGCGTTGTCGCAGTGCCGCTCCATCCGCACGGCGAGCGTCTTGAGCCCGCGCTGCACGAGCCAGGAGTCCATGGGCCCGGCAACGCCACCCATCGAGTTCTGGTGGAACGCAATGCGATCCGCCGCGTCGGCATACCCCGGCACGGCAATGTCCTTGCCCACGACGACCATGCCACCGACGACGTCGGAGTGACCTCCGGCGTACTTCGTGGTCGAGTGCGTGACGATGTCCGCCCCGAGCGACAGCGGCTGCTGGAGGTAGGGCGAGGCGAAGGTGTTGTCGACGACCAGGAGCGCCCCCGCCTCGTGGGCAATGCCCGCGAGCACTTCGATGTCGGCGATGCCGAGCAGCGGGTTGGTCGGCGTCTCGACCCAGACGATCCTGGTGCTGCCGGGGCGGATCGCCGCGCGCAGCGCCTCGGGGTCGGCGAGTGCGGCGATCGTGTGCTCCACTCCCCACGTCGTGAGCACCTTGTTGAAGAGCCGGTAGGTGCCGCCGTAGGCGTCGGAGGGGACGACGACGTGGTCACCGGGCTTGAGCAGGGCGCGCAGCAGCGTGTCCTGACCGGCGAGGCCGGACGCGAACGCGAACGCCCGGTCACCGCCCTCGAGCGAGGCGAACCCGGTCTCCAGCGCGGTGCGGGTCGGGTTGGCCGAACGCGAGTACTCGTACCCGCCGCGGAACCCGCCGATGCCGTCCTGCTTGTAGGTCGACACCTGGTAGATCGGCGTCACCACCGCGCCCGTCGTCGGGTCGGGGTCCTGGCCGACGTGGATCGCGCGGGTTGAGAAGCCGGGTTCGCGTGCTTCCCGGCCGGTCGACGACTTCTGCTCGCTCATGCCGGCAAGGCTAGCCCGCGCCACGGCGGGCGCTCAGGGTGCCTCGGCGGGCGTCCCGGGTGCCGCCTCGACCACGACGCGGTCACCGACGGTAATGGTGCCGCCCTCGAGGATCCGCAACACGCTGCCCCCACGGGCGTGCATGGCCTTCATGGCGCCCTCGCCGATCCAGTCGTCGAGCAGCCGGCACGGAGCGGCCGGCCGCACCACCTCGAGCAGCACCTGCTCCCCCACCCGCACCCGGGTCCCCGGCTTCCCGGGCAGCGGGCCGCCCGACACCGTCAGGTTGCGCCGCGTGGCCCCGGCCTCCACCGGCGCGCCGAGCGACTCGCTAGCAGCCGCCAAGTCCGGCGCCGACTGGATGGTCACGTGCCGGTGCCGGCTGCCGTGGTAGCGGTCACCCACCAGCCCCACACCGGCCTCGGCGAGCACCGAGTCCACCGGCCTCGTCGGGACCTTGCGGGCGGGCGCGACGTGGATCGAGACCACCTCGCCGAGGGACGTCCCGGGCTCGACGACGACGAGGCTCACCGCAGGTCCTTCTGCCACTCGCGCAGGTAGGCGTCCGTGACGTAGCCCACCTGCCGGTTCACCGCGAGCATGTGGGTGTTGTCGTCGGCGTTCCAGGTCCGGATGATGCTCGAGTCCGGGCTGACCTCCATCACCGCGAGGGTGTTGGCGGCCTTCATCCGCAGTCCGAGCGCGTGTCCGCGGTGCTCGCGCATCACCAGCGTGTCCTGCTGGTAGGCCACCCGCGGCTCGGCGCGGGAGACCTGCACCTGGGTGTAGCCCACCACGTCGCCGGTCGCCGCGTGCACGGCATACGTGTCGATCGCCGTGCGTCCCATCGCCTCGATGCGGTCGTACTGCTCGCGCACGCGCACCTCGTCCCACACTTCCTCCTCGAGCGCGAGGTCGCCCATCGGGATGTCGGTGCTCATCCGCCGGCTCAGCTCCGCGCGGGCCGCGAGCAGCTCGTCCGGGAGCGGTCCCACGACTGTGCGCAGCGTGTATGCCGCGTCCTCGCCGCCTGCGGCGATCTCACCGAGCGTTGCCGAATCCGCCGGCAGCGCAAGGGAACTGCGCAACACGGTCTGCGCCGCGGCATACCCGTGCGTCGTCGCGAAGGGTGCCGCACTGTCCTCGCCGTCGTCTCGCCACTGGCTCTCGGCCATGAAGATCGAGCGGCCCTCGGCCGCGGACTGGTCCTCGGCGCGCCCGAGCAGCGCTGCGCCGATGCCACGACGGCGGTGGTCGGGGTGGACCGCGAGGATGATCGCCGCCATCGACCGGTTGTCGCGCAACGGCAGTACGAGCCCGCCCGCACCGACGACCGTGTCACCGTCGACCGCGGCCCACGCGTACCGGCGCTTGTCGGTCGCCCGCTCGAGCTCGCGCAGCTGCTCGACGGTCCAGGCCGTGTGGTCGTCACCGAACTCGGCACGGCCGCTCGCCTCGAACACCCCCGCCCACGCACGGAACAGCTCGTCCCGGGCCGGGTCGAGCCCGCTGACCTCCACGATGTCGACCATGCCCCCACCCTCTCGCGAACCGTCCCGCGGCCGCACCGCGGTTTCGCCCAGTCCTGCGGGGAATCATCGGGTGGCCGACGATGGTTGCTAAGGGTGCACCCACCGAAACGGAGTCGAGATGTTCTTCAGCCGCGACAAGTCCACGATGCCCACCGCCGAGACCGCCCTCCAGGGCCGGCCGGAGCGTCCGTTCCAGATCGCCCCTGAACACCTCGTCCTGCACACGCCCGTCGAGGGTCCGTGGCCGGAGGGCACCCAGGTCATCTACTTCGCCATGGGGTGCTTCTGGGGTGCCGAGCGGATCTTCTGGCAGCAGCCGGGCGTCGTGACGACCGCCGCCGGCTACATGGGCGGGCTCACCCCGAACCCGACCTACGAGGAGACCACCACCGGCCGCACGGGTCACGCCGAGACGGTCCTGGTCGCCTACGACCCCGAGCAGACCAGCGCCGAGCTGCTGCTCAAGGAGTTCTGGGAGAACCACGACCCCACGACGGCGAACCGGCAGGGCAACGACATCGGCACGGCCTACCGGTCGGCCATCTACTGGACCACCGAGGAGCAGCGCCTCGCCGCCGAGGCGACCAAGGAGGCGTTCCAGAAGGTGTTGGCCGACAACGGGTTCGGGCCGATCACCACCGAGATCCGGTCAGCCAAGGACGCGGGGCCGTTCTACTACGCCGAGGACTACCACCAGCAGTACCTCTTCAAGAACCCCGGCGGCTACTGCAACCACGGGTTCAAGGGCATGACCTGCCCCGTCGGCATCGTCAAGCAGGACCAGCTGCCGTCGCAGCAGGAGGTCCTGCGCGCCGAGTCCGCCGGCGAGTGAGCGTGGGCCCGCCGGTCAGCGGCGGGTGACGTAGTACGCCGCGGCCGAGGCGTCCTTGAAGGCCCACGAGTCCTTGAGGACGCCTCGGCTGTCGCGCAGGTAGGCCGTGTCGCCGGTGTTGTTCCAGACGTACCAGGTGCGGTTGTAATAGCGGTTAGTCGAGGTCGCGGTGCCCTTGCCCGTGCGGATCGTGACCGTGGCACCGGCCTTGAGGGTGAAGCTCGGGAACTTGTAGGTGAAGCCCTGCTTGTCCTTGAGCGTCCAGCCGGTCAGCGAGCGTGCGGTGCGCGTCGTGTTCTTGAGGACGACGTACTCGGCGTTGAGGCTCGAGTTGCCGCCGCGGTCCGCGCCCGGCGAGTCGTACTGGATCTTGACGATGCGGATCGGCGGGGTCGCGGCACCGGCGGTGGCGGGCGCGACGACAGCGGCGCCGGAAGCGACGGCGGTGGCGAGGGCGATGGCGGCAAGGCGACGGGACATGGCCTCAAGGCTAGGTATGCCGCGTGGTCACCGATGTCCGTTCTGGCACCTTTGCGGCAGATCCCGACCGAACGGACGACCCGCTGGTATCGGGTGGCGGCCGGTCTGCTGCGCCGCCTAGCGTCGGACCGTGCTGATCCGTGACTTCACGGCCGAGGACCTGCCCGCCTTCGCGCCGATCTTCCGCGCCATCGTCGACGACGGCGAGACCTACGCCTACCCCGAAGGCCTCAGCAACGACGAGATCGCCGACCTGTGGTGGGAGCGGCCCCCGGGGCGTGCCGTGGTCGCGGTCGACGACGACGGCACCCTGCTCGGAAGCGCCAAGATGGGCCCCAACCGCCCCGGGCGCGGCGCCCACGTCGGCACCGCCAGCTTCATGGTCGGCCCCGCTGCCCGCGGCAAGGGCGTCGGTCGGGCCCTCGCCGAGGACATGGTGGCCTGGCACCGCCGGGAGGGATATTCGGCGATCCAGTTCAACGCGGTCGTCGAGACCAACACCACCGCCGTGCGGCTCTGGCAGAACCTCGGGTTCGAGGTCCTCACGACCGTCCCAGCAGCCTTCGAATCCAGGAGCCACGGCCGCGTCGGCCTGCACGTGATGTATCTGCGCCTGGACTGACGCCCTCCCGCGCCGAAGCACCCCCGGCGGCCAGCTCGGCCGCCCGTCGCTCGGCCGCCCGCCGCTCCCGCAGCTCGCGCCACTGCCGCACCATGTCGTCGACGTCGACCGTGGGCGCGATCAGTGGTGACGCCGCACCGACGGCCGGGCGCAGCCGGTCGAGCTTGACCCGCCGGTTGAAGTCCTCGAGCACCGCCCGCACCGACTCCTCGGAGGTCAGGTCGGCCAGCGACTCCGGGAACGTCGCCTTCTCCTTGCGCAGCGCAACCGCCGGCGGCATCGCCCCGGTGAGGTCGAGCTGCTCGCGCTGGACCAGTCCCTTGATCCACCAGTCCGGGTCGTCGCCGGCGGGAGTTCCTATGCCGCGCAATGGTTTTCCGGCGCCGGGCAGGTTGTCGAACTCACCCCGTTCCTGCGCCTCGCGGATCGCCTTCTCGACCGGCGACTCCCACTGCGGTTGCACCTTCCGACGATAACCCGAGCCCTCAGGTGGTGTCGGGGTTCGGGTGGCTGAAGCCGGGACGTCCGGCCCGCCCGGCGGCCTCGGTCACGCTGCGGCCGACCGCGGTCGCCGCCCGTTCGAGCGGTGTCTGCGGCGCCCCCGAGACGCTCGGCGGCATGACCACGACGGGGCACGTCGCGGCATACACCAGTCGACCGGCGAAGCCGGGTGACGACGAGAGGTCGAGCCGCCGTGGCGCGTCGACGACGAGCAGGTCGGCGCCCTTGGAGGCCGCGAGCAGCGCCTTGCGCCGGCCGCCGCTGACCAGCTCGACCTCGATGCCGTGGTCGCGTCCGAGCGCCGCCACGACATCGGCGTGCAGGTCGGCCAGCGCCTGGTCGCGGGCGGCATCGGCGTCCTCGTGCAGCGGAGATGGGGACACCCGCGACGCGGTCTGGGGCGGGGTCGGTCGCCACGCCCGCACGGCGATGACGCGGCCGCGGCGCAGCTGGGCGAGGTCGGCCGCCCACCGCAGGGCGGTGGGTGACTTCGAGGTTGCGCTGACACCGACGACGATCGTGTATGCCGCGTTGTCACCTGCCATGACGGCCTCCTCTCACGCCCGCGCCGGCTCGAGCGGCGGGTCGTCGCTGACCTTGCTGAGCGGGTCGGCGACGTCCTCGAGCGACTGGCCCTCGGCGTTGACGCCGAAGAACCAGGCGACGAGCCCACCGAAGATCATCACGCACGCGCCGAGGATGTAGCCCCAGAACAGGGGGGTGCGGTTGGTGCCGTCCCCGATGAGCGCACCGTAGATGGTCGGACCGAAGGCGCCGACGACCTGGCCGATGGAGAAGAAGTACGAGATCGCCTGGCCGCGCACCTCCAGCGGGAAGATCTCGCTGACCGTGAGGTAGGCCGAGGACGCACCGGCGGAGGCGAAGAAGAACGAACCGCACCACAGCAACGTCTGGGTGGTCGCCGTCAACGAGTCGGCACGGAACAGGAACGCCGAGAGCAGCAGGATCGACCCGGAGAGCAGGTAGGTGCCGAAGATCATCTTGCGCCGGCCGATGGTGTCGAAGAGGTGGCCGAGCAGCAACGGCCCCAACAGGTTTCCGACGGCGAAGGGGAAGAAGAACTTCTCCGCGGTGGACCCGGACAGCCCGTAGAAGTTCTTCAGCACGAGGATGTAGGTGAAGAAGATCGCGTTGTAGAGGAAGCTCTGCGTCACCATCATCGTGACGCCGAGGAACGTCCGCCGTGGGTACTTCTTGAAGAAGACCTCCTTGAGCACGCTCCACGGCAGGTTCTCCTTGGCCTTGATGAGCAGGGCCTTGCTGTCGTCCACCGGGGCGAGCTTGACCCCACGTTCCTCGACCGAGTGCTCGATCTCGCTGACGATGCGCTCGGCCTCCTCCTCCTTGCCGTGCGTCACCATCCAGCGCGGGCTCTCCGGGATGTGCCGGCGCAGCCAGATGATGAGCAGACCGAGCACCGGGCCGACGAAGAAGCCGATGCGCCAGCCCCAGTTCTCCGAGACCAGCTTGGGGTCGAGCAGGAAGATGTTGGCGAAGGCGCCGATCATGGCACCGAACCAGTAGGTGCCGTTGATGGCGATGTCGACGCGCCCTCGGTACTTCGCCGGGATCAGCTCGTCGATCGCGGAGTTGATCGCGGTGTACTCACCGCCGATGCCGAGACCGGCGATGAAGCGCCAGATCCACAGCCACCACATGTTCCACGCGAACCCGGCGACGCCGGACCCGATCAGGTAGATCGCGAGGGTCAGGACAAAGAGCCGTTTGCGTCCGAGGGTGTCGGTGAGGCGTCCGAAGAACAGCGCCCCCACCACCTGGCCGATGAGGTAGATCGTGCCGGTCAGGCCGACCTCCGTGCTCGACATGTCCAGCGTCTTCTGGAAGCCGGCCGAGGCCACGAGCTGGATCTCCAGCCCGTCGAGGATCCACGCGGTGCCCAGCCCGAGCACGACCATCCAGTGGAACCGCGCCCACGGCAGTCGGTCCATCCGGAACGGGATGAGGCTGCGAACGGCGCCCCGATCGGTGGGTGAGGCTGCTGTCGTCATCGACAATTCCTTCCTGATCACCAAACTTGCGGGATCGGGCACGCAGTTGGTTGCGTCACCCACCCAACTGGGCAACGTACGCCCGATCGGTGCAACTCGCAGTTCGAGCCGCTGGCGAGGGCTGACGTAGGGTCCTGCGTGTGCGAATCGTCTCGCTCCTGCCGTCGACCACCGAGATCCTCTTCGGCCTCGGCGCCGGTGACGATGTCGTGGGAGTGACGTTCGAGTGCGACACCCCGACTGAGGCGCGCGAACGCACGATCGTGTCGACGAGTGCCATGCCAGAGGGCTTGTCCCCCAAGGAGATCGACGACTTCGTTGCCGCTGCCATGAGGGCCGGCGAGGACCTCTACCACCTGGACGCGGGCGCCCTCTCCGCGCTCGACGCCGACCTCGTCGTCACCCAGGACCTGTGCGCCGTCTGCGCCGTGGACGTGTCAGTGGTCGACGATGCCCTTGCCTACCTCGGGTGCCGCGCCGAGGTGCTCACCATCGACCCGCACAGCCTCGAGGAGGTGCTCGGGTCTGTTGTCACGCTCGGCGCGGCGACCGGGCGGGAGGAACGCGCCGGCACGCTCGTGGCCGGCCTGCGTGAGCGCCTGTATGCCGTGGAGTCGGCCGTGCGCGGCCGTCCCCGCCCACGGGCCCTCGTGCTGGAGTGGACCGACCCGCCGTTCGCGCCGGGGCACTGGGTGCCCGAGATGGTCGAGCTCGCCGGTGGCCTGAGCACACTGGGTTCGGCCGGTGAGAAGTCGGTGCGCGTCACCTGGGACGACGTGCGAGCGAGCGATCCCGAGGTGGTCGTGTGCGCACCCTGCGGCTACGGCCTGGAGGAGTCAACGGCGTTGGCACACAAGGTGATCGCGTCCGGGGAGCTGCCGGACGGCATACCCGTCTGGGTGGTCGACGCCAACGCCAGCTTTGCCCGCCCGGGGCCGCGGCTCGTCGACGGCGTCGAGGCGCTGGCCGGCATCCTGCACCCCGAGACGGCACCCGCCCCGACCACCACGATGGCCGCTCGAGTGCGCTGACTCAGTCCACCAGCGACAGCAGCAGGTCGGCGCGGGTGAGCACCCCGACCGGCTTGCCGTCCTCGACCACCATGATCGCGTCGTGCTTCTCCAGCTCGGCGCGCGCAGAGCTCACGGATTCACCGGCGCCGACGAGCGGCAGCGGCTGCTCCATGTGCTTCTCGACCGAGTCGGTGAGGTGCGCGGTGCCGTTGAAGAGCGCCTCGAGCAGCTCACGCTCACTCACCGAGCCGGCGACCTCGCCGGCCATGACGGGCGGCTCGGCCTTGACGACCGGCATCTGCGAGACGCCGTACTCGTGCAGGATCTCGATGGCGTCACGGACCGTCTCGGACGGGTGGGTGTGCACGAGTGCCGGCAGGTCGCCCGCCTTGCTGCGCAGCACCTCCCCGACGGTCTTCTCGTCGCCCGCGCGCATGAAGCCGTAGGAGTTCATCCAGTCGTCGCTGAAGATCTTGCTCATGTAGCCCTTGCCGCTGTCGGGCAGCAGCACGACGACGACGGCGTCCTCGGGCAGGTCCTTGGCAGCCCGCAGGGCGGCAACCACGGCCATGCCACACGAGCCACCGACGAGCAGGCCCTCCTCCTTGGCCAGGCGGCGGGTCATCTCGAAGGAGTCGGCGTCGCTGACCGCGATGACCTCGTCGACCACCTTCGGGTCGTAGGCGGTGGGCCAGAAGTCCTCGCCCACGCCCTCGACGAGGTAGGGGCGGCCGGTGCCGCCGGAGTAGACCGAGCCCTCGGGGTCGGCACCGATGATCTGCACGCGCCCGCCCTCACGGTCGGCCGAGACCTCACGCAGGTAGCGGCCGGTGCCGGTGATGGTGCCGCCGGTGCCGACACCGGCGACGAAGTGGGTGACCTTGCCGTCGGTGTCGTCCCAGACCTCGGGGCCGGTCGACTCGTAGTGCGACGCGGGGCCGTTCTGGTTGGCGTACTGGTTGGGCTTCCACGCACCGTCGATCTCGCGGACGAGCCGGTCGGAGACGGAGTAGTAGGAGTCGGGGTGGTCGGGCGCGACCGCGGTCGGGCAGACGACCACCTCGGCGCCGTAGGCCTTGAGCACGTCGCGCTTGTCCTGGCTCACCTTGTCGGGGCAGACGAACACGCACTTGTAGCCCTTGCGCTGCGCGACGAGTGCCAGGCCGACACCGGTGTTGCCCGAGGTCGGCTCGACGATGGTGCCACCGGGCTTGAGCTCGCCCGACGCCTCCGCCGCCTCGACCATCTTCAGGGCGATCCGGTCCTTCACCGACCCGCCCGGGTTGAAGTACTCCACCTTGGCCAGCACGGTGGCCTTGATGCCCTCGGTGACCGAGGAGAGCTTGACGAGGGGCGTGTTCCCGACGAGGTCGGCGATGTGCTCTGCGTACTTCACACCCCCATCCTCTCAGACCCTTCGCGAGGTCGTATGCCGCGTTGCGCCGACAGCGAACCCTCCTCCCCCGCACCTCGCAGCGGCCTAGCCTCGGACCATGGAACGCTCGACCGTGGTGCCGCTCGCCCGCCCGAGTCGCGCCCGCGCGCCGCGCCGCCCGGAGCCGCTGTGGCGCGAGGCGGTCGGCTGGCGGTTGCGTCGTCTGCGCCAACGCCGCGGCGACACGATCGTCGAGGTGGCGGTCCGCGCGGGCATCTCTCCGCAGTACCTGTCCGAGCTCGAGCGCGGTCGCAAGGACCCGTCGTCCGAGGTGCTCGCCGCCGTGGCCGGCGCCCTGGGCGTCACCGTCGTCGAGGTGACGACGCTGGCCGCCACCGACCTGCGCCGCCACCCCGGCACCGTCACCGGCTCGGTCAGCCAGCCGACGGTCATGCTCGCCGCCTGACCGACCCCGCGGCATACCGCTGCACGTCGGCACCCACCCAGGTGGAACGTCCCCGACGCGGCTCAGGCGGCGGAGGCCTTGCGGTAGCCCACGATCCGGTCGGCGAGCCCGTAGGCGACTGCGGCTTCCGGCGTGAAGATGCGGTCGCGGTCCGTGTCGGCGCGCAACGCCTCGACCGACTGCCCGGTGTGGTGCGCGAGCACCCGCTCGGCCTCGGCGCGCAGCCGCACGACCTCGTCGGCGGCGAGGATGAGGTCGGGGATGGCGCCCTGGCTTCGTCCCGACGGCTGGTGCAGCAGGACGCGGGCGTGCGGGAGTATGCCGCGCCGGCCCGGGTCGCCGGCGGCGAGCAGGATCGCGGCGGTCGAGCAGGCTTGGCCGATGCAGGTGGTCGCGACGGGTGCCTTGACGTACTGCATGGCGTCGTAGACGGCGAACGTCGCGGTGAGCGAGCCACCGGGACTGTTGACGTAGAGGTTGATCTCCTTGTCCGGGTCGTCGGCCTCGAGGTGGAGGATCTGGGCAATCAGTGCATTGGAGACACCGTCGTCGATCTCGGTGCCCACGTAGACGATTCGCTCGTGGAGCAGGTGGCTGTAGACGTCCATGATGCGGTCGCCACGCGCATCGGTGCGGACCACGTTGGGGATCGTGTAGGTGCTCATCGCCCGCCACCCAGCCCGGTCGTCGGGCGACCGGGCCGCACCCGGTCGAGGCTGTCGATGACGCCGTCGATGAACCCGTAGTCGAGCGCCTCCTGCGCGGTGAACCACCGGTCGCGCTGCGAGTCCTCGCGGACCTTGTCGACCGGCTGGCCGGTGTGCTGGGCGATGATCGCGAGCACCGTGTCGACGATGTGTCGCAGGTCCTCGGCCTGGAGCTCGATGTCGGCGGCGGTGCCCCCGATCCCGGCCGACCCCTGGTGCATGAGGATGCGCGAGTGCGGCAGCGCCCAGCGTTTGCCCGGCGCACCCGCAGTCAGCAGGAACTGCCCTGCGCTGCAAGCCAATCCGAGTGCCAGCGTCGACACGTCGTTGGGTACGAGCTGCATCGCGTCGCGGATCGCGAGCATCGCCGGCACCGAACCGCCGGGGCTGTTGATCCACAGGCTGATGTCGGCCCGCGGGTCCTGCGCCGACAACAGGAAGATCGACGAGCACAGTCGCGTGCCGCCTGCGTCGTCGAGCTCGCCGTCGAGGACGAGGATGCGCTGGTCGAAGAGCCGGCTCGAGAGCATCTCGCCGAGCGGCAGCGGGCCGGGCGGTCCGTCCCGAAACGCCGGGCGCTCGCCGGACGTCGCCTGGTCGTGTGGTCTGGTCACGAGGTCTGGGTATGCCGTGTGCATGGATCGAGCGTGCCGCCGGGCTCCGTTGGGGCCCAAGGGTTTGCTGCTGTGAGCAGATCACCTCCGCCAAACGCCCGATTCCACCGTGGCGGTCACGGGCGGACCATCGAGACCGGGCGAATGTTGGGGGTGGAAACAATCGTGGCCGTTCCAGTCGTTACCGTCAGTGAGAACGACGAGAGGGGACTGTCGATGGGCCGGGCCAGGCGCGCACGCAGGATCGCCGCGACCGCCGCGTACGGCGGCGGCGGGGTCGCGGCCGGCCTGACTGCCCTGGGCGCCCTCGGTTACGGCCTGCTCAAGGTCGAGGCGCAGATGGCCCGCCGCATCGTCGGCCAGCCGTTCGAGGGCGCGCCCGACGACAACGGCACCTACGGCTCCGGAGCGGGTGAGCCGGTCGAGCTGGTCGTCCTCGGCGACTCCTCGGCGGCCGGGATGGGCGCCGACAACCGTTACCAGACGGTCGGCGCGATCATCGCGAACGGCGTGAGCGCGCTGACCGGTCGACCGGTGCGCCTGACCAACACCGCCGTCGTCGGCGCGGAGTCCTCAGCCCTCGAGCTGCAGCTCGCCAACGCCCTCGACCAGGTCGCCCGCCCCCACGTGGCCGTGATCATGGTCGGCGCCAACGACGTCACCCACCGCATCGACAAGGCCGTGGCGGTGCGTCACCTCGAGCAGACGGTGCGCCGGCTGCGCGCCCTCGGCACCGAGGTCGTCGTGGGCACCTGCCCGGACCTCGGCACCATCCAGCCCATCCCCCAGCCGCTGCGACTGCTGGGCCGCCGCTTCTCCCGCGACATGGCGGCCGCCCAGACCGTCGCCGTCGTCGAGGCCGGCGGCCGCACCGTCTCCCTCGGCGACCTGCTCGGGCCCGAGTTCGCCGAGCGCCCAGCCGAGATGTTCAGCAAGGACCGGTTCCACCCGTCGCCGGCCGGTTACGCCCGCGCCGCCGCCGTGCTCATGCCCAGTGTGTATGCCGCGTTGGGCGTCTGGGAGGGCGCGCCCGCCGAGGGTGCCGCACCGGACACCCGCCGCGGCGAGGGCGTGGGGCCGGTGGCCGTGGCGGCGAAGGTCGCCGTCAGCGACCCCGGCACCGAGGTCAGCGCGACCCAGATCGGTGGCCAGACCCGTGGCCCTCGGGGCCGGTGGGCCATGTTGCTGCGCCGCCCGCGCAACCCCGAGGCCCGCGAGGACCAGCCGCCCGCGGACGACGGGGACGACCGGGACGCGCGGGTCGAGAGGGTCGAGCGGGACGGGGTCGAGGGGGTCGAGCGCGGTGCGGACCTGCCGGTCGAGGAGCGCCTGCCCACCGACGGCGAGCGGGGCGAGACCAAGCCCACACCCACCGAGCCAGCCACACGGCATACCATCGACACTGACTAAGCGGCCGCTTAGAGGCGGCCCTCGACGAGGAGGAACCCCGTGCCCGAAGCCGTCATCGTCTCCACCGCGCGCACGCCCATCGGGCGCGCCTTCAAGGGATCGCTCAAGGACGTCCGTCCCGACGACCTGTCCGTCCAGGTGCTGCAGGCGGCCCTGGCGAAGGTGCCCGGGCTCGACCCGACGCTGATCGAGGACCTCTACTGGGGTTGCGCCGAGCCGTCGGACAAGCAGGGCTCCAACATGGCGCGGGTCATCGCCGTGCTCGCCGGGCTGGACCACCTGCCGGCGTCGACGATCAACCGGTTCTGCGCCTCGTCGGTGCAGACGACCCGCATGGCCTACCACGCGATCAAGGCCGGCGAGGGCGACGTGTTCGTCAGCGGTGGCGTCGAGTGCGTGTCGCAGTACGCCAAGTTCAGTGGCGCGGGTGGTTCCGAGGGCGACGCGCAGAACCCGCTGTTCGCGGACGCCCAGGCGCGGCAGGCGCAGATGGCCAAGACCAACGAGACGTGGACGGACCCGCGTGAGCAGGGCCTGCTGCCCGACGTCTACCTCGCGATGGGCCAGACCGCCGAGAACGTCGCGACGTCGCGCGGCATCTCGCGCGAGCGGCAGGACGAGTGGGGTGTCACCTCGCAGAACCGCGCCGAGAAGGCCATCGCCGACGGGTTCTTCGAGCGCGAGATCGCACCGGTGACGCTGGCCGACGGCACGGTCGTCAGCAAGGACGACGGGCCGCGCGCGGGCGTGACGATGGAGGCCGTGTCGCAGCTGCAGCCGGTGTTCCGCGAGCAGGGCACTGTGACGGCCGGCAACTGCTGCCCGCTCAACGACGGTGCGGCCGCGGTCGTCGTCATGAGCGACACCAGGGCCAAGGAGCTCGGCCTGACGCCGCTGGCGCGGGTCGTCTCGACCGGGGTGTCGGGGCTGTCACCGGAGATCATGGGCCTGGGCCCGGTCGAGGCGTCGCGGCAGGCGTTGCAGCGGGCCGGCATGACCATCGGCGACATGGACCTCTACGAGATCAACGAGGCGTTCGCCGCGCAGGTGCTCCCGTCGGCCGACGACCTGGGCATGGACTTCGACAAGCTCAACGTCCACGGCGGCGCGATCGCCCTCGGCCACCCGTTCGGGTCGACCGGGGCGCGGATCACGACCACGCTGCTCAACGGCCTGGAGGCCCGGGACGGCCAGTTCGGGCTCGAGACGATGTGCGTCGGTGGTGGCCAGGGCATGGCCATCATCTACGAACGCCTCAGCTGACGCCTGCGGCCCACGGCTGTGGTTGGCCGACGACTCGCCGGGATCATCCGGCGAGTCGTCGGCCATTCGTGCGCTGCCGGTGTGCCTCGCACACCTGGTCCATGAACTCCTCGGGCGCGAGACGCAGACCCAGCAGCGTCATCCGCAGAACCATCCTGCGCCCGAGCACCACGGCGTTGCTGCGCAGCGCGTCGTCGGTGGGGGCCAGACCGGCGAAATGCTGGGTACCGTCGATCTCGACGACCAGCCCGATGTCCTCCCACTCGACGTCGAGGTAGATCCTTCCGCGCGGCCCGCGACGCAGCACCTGCCTGGTCGGTTCTGGCAGCCCCCGACGGCGACACAGGACGGCGAAGTCGAGCTCTCCCAGCGAGTGGGCGCCGCTCGCGATGTCCTGCGCAAGCGTCGCGACCAGAGCTCGGCGTGAGCGGCCGCTGACCTGATCCGCTGCCAGCACCAGTTGTGCAGGTGTGACGAGGCGTTGCTGCACCGGAAGCACCAGGATGAGCGCCGCCTGTCGGTCGCTGACCGCCCAACGGGCCGCGCGGACTGCGGCGACGGCAGGTCGAACCCTGGGCACGCCGTTGGTCAGCACCTCGTCCTTGACGCGCCGTCTGACGCGGTGGGCAACCACACCGCTCACCGGATGGAAACGAGCCCGATGGTCGATCGACACGTGGATGTGCTGCTCGACGAAGCCGGTCATGCCGGCGGCCTGCATGGCCGAGACACCGTCGAGAGCGGCAGATGTGCCGGACTCCCAGACCGCCCGCCACTGCAGCGCGCCCGGCGCGAGCGGCCCGCAGTGCAACGCCACGGTCCGACTGCCGTGCAGGGTCCAACGTCCCTGGTTCACCTGCCGAGCGACCGCGTCGCGACAGGCCCAGCCGGTGGCCGACGACTCGCCGGGATCGCCCGGCGAGTCGTCGGCCACTCAGGCGAGGGTGCGGCGGACCTCAACTAGGCGTTGCTCGAGGTCCCCGGCCGCGCCCGACGCGCAGGCGTCGAAGACGAGCACCCTGAGCTGGTCCATCAGGGTCGCCGGGCCGAGGTCGGGCACCGGTCCGCCGCCCGGCGCGGTGCGGGCAGCGAGCTCGTCAACCAGCGCGCGCACGGCGGGCACGTGAGTGAGCGCGTGGTCCAACGGCAGCTGGTGCCACCGTCGGACCACGCGCTCCAACTCCGTCGAAACCTCCTGCGGCACAGGCGATTTCGGGGTCACGATCGTGCCTGTCAGTTGCTGCGCATCCGGCCCAGCAGGCGCAGGATCTCGAGGTACAGCCAGACCAGCGTCACGAGCAGACCGTGCGCCAGGAGCCACGAGTACTTCTGCGGGGCGCCGGCCGCGATGGCGCGGTCGATCGAGTCGAAGTCGACCGCCAGCATCAACGCGGCGAGCCCGATGGCCACCGCGGAGATCACGAACCCGAGGGTGCTGGACCCGCCCAGCCCGAACCGCTCGCCCGAGACCATCGCGTAGATGAAGTTGGCCAGCGCGAACAGCGCGTAGCCCATGACGGCCATCGTCAGGATCCGCCGGAACTTGTCGGTGACCTTGATGATGCCCGTCGCGTACGCGATCAGCATCGCGACGAACACCGCGACGGTGCCCATCACTGCCTGGGCGACGATGCCCTCGAAGACGGGCGTGCCCTCCGGGTCGAATGCGTTGCCGTAGAACGCGCTGATGGCGCCGACGAGCAGACCCTCGAACGCGGCATACAGCACGATCAGCGGCACGCTGATCGTCTTCTTGAACGCGATCACCAGTCCGAGGACCAGGGTGGCGGCGATGCCGCCGAGAGCGGCGAGCTGCTGCAGCCCGGCCGGCAGGTTCCACGCCACGACCGCGACGACGAGCATGATGCCGAAGAGCATCGCCGTCTTCATGATGACGTCGTCCATCGTGACGCGGCCCATCTGGACCGGGCCGGCGGACGGCTGGTTGTACATGTCCTCGAGCTGGCGCTGTGACAGCGCGTCGGTCGCGGCCATGCCGCCCGTCGGCGCCTGCTGGGGCGCGCGGCCGAAACCGGCGTAGCCCCGCTGGGACTCCTTGTCGATCCGGTCGAACACCGGGTTGCTCGCCATGATGGCTCCTCGCATGCTGGGGCGGCCGTGCGGTCGGCCGCTCACTCCCTCCAGACTACGTGCTCAGGCGCCTCACGGTTCCCGTTGTGCACACACGATCGTCGTGGTGCCCCCGACGGGGGTCGAACCCGCACCGGTGGCGATTTTAAGTCGCCTGCCTCTGCCAGTTGGGCCACGGGGGCGGCCCCACTCTAGGGGCCGCCCCCGGCTCCTCCCCCACGACCAAGGGGTATGCCGCGTGCTCAGCGGGTCGTCGTCGGCGCCGGTGGCGTCTCGCTCAGCGTCGGCCGGGGCGCCGGCTTGGTGGTGGTGGGCGATGGCACCGCGGCAGAGTCGGGCAGGCTGGTCACCGACGGAGTCGCCCCACCCGTCGCAGACGGCGCGGACGGCGCCGGGGTCGGAGCCAGCGGCGGGATCGCGGTGGACGGCGTCCAGCCGGAGGGATCGAAGATCGGCCCGCTCGACGTCACGACGGGGAAGGTGTTGGGCCAGTCCTTGTCGTAGATGTCCACGGGCCCCTTGAGCGGGAGACCTTGGTCGTCGACGAGGTCTCGTCGCAGGTTGACCGGCTCGCCGCGCTCGGTGAAGACGCGCACGTCGGACAGTGCCTTGCCGTCCCGGTCGTAGACGAACAGGTTGCCCACCGGCTGGCCGTTGTAGAGCATCCCAGACCCGAAGGACCCGACCGGGGACCCCTCGTAGACGTCGTCGGGAGCCGACGACCACGCGCTCCACCAGCCGACGACGGCCAGCACCGCAACGGCGTTGACCATCAGCGTCATCAGGCCGACCGCCCCGCCGAGTTGCTTGGGTCGACGGGCCAGCCAGACGGACCCGACGACCAGCACCACGGCCAGCGGCAGCAGCAGTGGTCGGTTCCCGAGGACGGCGGCGCCCACCCACGCGATGGCGAGTCCGCGCAGCACCCACCACGCCGGCCGCAGCTTCACGAGGAAGTCGATCACCTCGCCCGCCAGGGGCGAGTCCCGGCGCAGGTCCGCGACGTTGGCCCGGAACACGTTGACCTGCGCGGACCACCACGACGGCGACAGCCCGGTGCGCGCGGGGAGGCCGGCCGCGCTCCGCAGCTCGGCGGCATACGCGGCCGGTGAACTTAGGCCCGCCAACCCGTCCGGCGCCTCCGCCAGACGCTCGGCGAGGTCGGCCTCGAGGCCACCGGTGAGCTCCTCGACGTCCTCGGGCGGCAGGTCGGCGAGCTCGGCGCGCACCTGCTCCACATAGGCGTTCACGTCGTGAGCGCTCGGCATCTTGACCGTGTTCGTGCTCATGCCTTCACCCCTGCCTCGTCGAGCAGCCCGTTCATGGTGCGGGCGAACTCGGTCCACGTCTTGCCCTGGGTCTGCAGGGTCGCGCGACCCTGTGCGTTGATGCCGTAGTACTTGCGGTGCGGCCCCTCGTCGGAGGGCACGACGTACGACGTGAGCGACCCACCGGCATACAGCCGGCGCAGCGTGCCGTAGACCGACGCGTCCCCCACGTCCTCGAGCCCGGCCGACCGCAGCCGCCGGACGATGTCGTAGCCGTACCCGTCCTCGTCGGCGACGACGGCGAGCACCGCGAGGTCGAGGACTCCCTTGACCAGCTGGGTGGCATCCATCGCCCCTCCCTTCCACGCGTGGTTAGTGTGGACCAGACGGTACTACGGAATCCGCACTACCGCCCACACCGCCACACCAGGCGCGTCGCGTCAAGCGCCTGAGACCTACCCAGAGGTCGGTCTCAGGCACTCAGCTCGCGTCAGGAACGTCGGGCGGAGCGCTCGTTGAGGCGGCGGGCACCGGTGGCCTGCAGCTGGATCACGCCCCGCGCGACCGGCGGCACGTAGCGCAACGCGCGCCACGTCACGTGCGCGAACACCCCGACGGGGATGACCGCCTTGTTGCTCGCGAGCCCGTCGACGGCCCGCTTGGCGGTGAGCTGGGCGGTGAGGAACTTGGGCTGCATCAGCCGCACCCGCGCCCGCACGCTGCTGCCCCCGAAGCTGTCCGGCGCGGCATACACCTCGTCGAGCAGCGGGGTGTCCACGAAGCCGGGGCACAGCACGCTCACCTTGACGCCCAGCGACGCGGCCTCGGCGCGCAGCGCGGTCGAGAGGCCGACGACGGCGTGCTTGGTGGTGGTGTACGGCAGCATCGACGGGGCCGGGATGAGGCCGGCGAGCGAGGCTGTGTTGAGGATGTGCCCGCTCCCCTGTCGCGTGAGGTGCGGGTATGCCGCCATCACACCGTTGATGACGCCACGCAGGTTGACGTCGAGGGCCTTGTCCCAGTGCCGGTGGTCGAGCTCCTCGAGCAGGCCACCGAGCGCGATGCCGGCGTTGTTGACCATGACGTCGAGCCGGCCGTGCTCGGCCACGACGCCGTCGACGACTTCGCGCACCGCGTCGGCGTCGGCGACGTCGACCTGCACGGCCGTCGCGCCGGCACCCAGGTCGTCGGCCGCCGCCTTGGCCTTCACCTCGTCGAGGTCGGCGAGCACGACGTGGCTGCCGCGCCGGTGCAGCTCGCGCGCGATCTCGAGACCGATGCCGGATCCTGCACCGGTGACGATGGAGACCTTGGGCTGAAACTCATTGCGCGAGAACATGTTCCGTCTCCTTCTGCGGGGAGTCAGGTATGCCGTTCGCCGTCGCCGGAGCGGGGCCCGGCGTCGGTGCCGGCACCGGCACCAGGTCGCCCTTGCGGCCGCGACGGGTGCGCCACCAGTACGACACCGTGGAGCCCGGCCAGAGACTGAAGTTGCGGCCCTTGTCGTCGAGGTACCAGCTCTGGCAGCCGGTCGCCCAGACGGTGTGGGCCGACCGCTTGCCCATCTCGGCCACGAAGTCGTCCACCGCCCGGCGGGTCGTCACCCGCGGTCCGGTGCGGCCCGACTCCTCGATCTGGTCGAGCACGTAGCCGGTGGCGAGCTCGATCATGAGCACCACGGAGTTGTGGCCAAGACCGGTGTTGGGGCCGAGCAGCAGGTAGAGCTCGGGGAAGCCGTCGACGGTGATGCCGAGGTTGGTGCGCGTGCCGTCGGCCCACACGTCGGAGAGACGGCGCCCACCCAGGCCTCGGATGTCCATCCGCTCGTAGCTGCCCTTGACGTCGAACCCCGTGCCGAGCACCAGCGCGTCGGCCTCGTGGCGCGTGCCGTCGGCGGTGACCACCGCGTCCGGCTCGACCCGGGTGATCGCGGCCGTCTCGAGGGACACGTCGGGACGGTTGAAGGTGCGCCAGTAGTCGTCGGACAGCAGGATCCGCTTGCAGCCGATGCGGTAGTCGGGTGTCAGCTTGGCACGGGTCTCGGGGTCGGAGACGTGGCGGTGCAGCCGCTTGGTGGCCATCCGCGCGACCAGCGTGGCGAAACCGGGCACCCGCACGAACATCGGCGCCCGCGCCTCGAGCTCCCAGTAGGTCCGCCAGCGCACGAGCCGCTGCAGCAGCGGGAACCGCCGGAAGCGCTCCTGCCGGGCGACACTCCACAGGCTGTCGTGCTTGGGCATGGTCCACGCCGGCGTCCGCTGGAAGACCGTGGTGTGACCGGCGCGCGGCGCCACCTCCGGCAGCAGCTGCACCACGCTCGCACCGGTGCCGACGACGGCGAGCCGCTTGCCGTCGAGGCCGTCGTCGCCCTCGGGCCAGTTCGCGGTGTGCATGACCTCGCCGGCAAAGGTGTCCAGGCCCTCGATGTCGGGTAGGCGGGGCTCGTGCAGTGCACCCACCCCTAGCACCAGCGAGTCGGCGGTCCAGGCCCGCCCGTCGGCGGCCTCGAGCCGCCAGCGGCGGGCGCCTTCGTCCCACTCGGCCACGCGCAGGTCGGCGCCGAACGCGATGCGTTCGCGCACGGCATACCGGTCTGCGACGTCGCGCAGGTAACCCCAGATCTCGCTGGCCGTGGCGAAGTCGCGCGACCAGTCGGGCTTCTGCTCGAAGGAGAACGAGTACATCCGCGAGGGGACGTCGCAGGCGCAGCCCGGGTAGCGGTTGTCGCGCCATGTTCCGCCGACGTCGTCGGCCTTCTCGAGGACGACGTAGTCGTGCTCGCCGCGCTGGGCGAGGCGCACCGCCATCCCCAGACCGGAGAACCCGGTGCCGACGATGGCAACACGGTGATGAGGAGTGCTCATGCGCCTAACTTACCATTAGTAAGTTGTATGTCCAGAGCAGATAGGATCATCAGGTGAGCCCACAGAAGTCGCCCGCCCAGCCCCGCCGCCGCATGCCGCGCGCCGAGCGGGAGGCGCAGATCCTCGTCATCGCCGAGCAGGTCTTCGCCGAGCGCGGCTACCAGGCCACGACGATGGAGGACGTCGCCGAGCGCGTCGGCGTGACCAAGCCGCTCATCTACGAGTACTTCGGCTCCAAGGAGGGTCTGCTCTCCGCGTGCATCGTGCAGGCCCGCACCCAGCTGCGCGACGCCACCGAGCGGTCGTGGGCGTCGGTCGGCGAGGACGCCGAGCTCATCGACATTTTCCGCGCCGGTGTGCGCGCGTTCTTCGACTTCATCGACCAGCACACGACGGCGTTCCTGCTGATCCAGCAGGAAGGCGTCATGGCCTCCCAGACCAGCCCGCTCATCGAGAGCATCCGCGAGCAGCAGTCGGCCGCCACCGCCGCCACCCTGGGTGCCGCGCCCGGGCTCAGCTCGGTGCCCCCCGCGGTGCTCGAGGGGTATGCCGAGGTGATCGTCGGCGCCTGCGAACGGATCGCCGTGTGGCGGGCTCGCCGCCCCGAGATCACGGCCGCGGACGCGACCGACATCGTCGTGGCCAGCGTCTGGGACGGTCTCGCCTCCCAGCTCACCTGACGCGGCGCGGCCTGCGGGTGCCCGCGGTCAGCGCTGGTTGACGGTGGTGCCGCGCAGCATCGGCCCGGCCAGCAGGGTCGTGATGGCCGAGGGCGCGGGGTCGTCGGGGTGCAGCAGCGCCGAGACCAGCTGCTGCTCGGCCGTCGTCCCTGCCAGCCCCGCATCAGGGTCGGGGATGGCCGCGCCCTTGGCGCCGGCGAACATCTGCGGCAGCGCGGCATACATGGGGTTGGCGCTGTAGCCGCCGATGTTCGAGGTGCCGTCGTCGAACTTCTTGCCCGGCAACGGGTTGTCCTGGCCGATCGGCTTCCCGGTGAGGATGCTCTTCATGTCGGGCAGCAGGTTGCAGGTGGCCGCGCGGTTCTCGCCCCAGCGGGGTTCCTCGCCGGGCTTGTAGGCCGGTCGCTGGGCCGAGGAGATCTCGATGGTGATGTGGAACGTGTTGTCGCGGAAGGCGTCGTCGATGCGCGGCAACCACTTGACGAGGGCCTCGCTGAAGCACGGGTACTGCGGCGAGTACTTCGCCAGCACCTCCACCGTCGGCCGGTTCACCCGACCCACCTGGATGATCCGCTCGCCGTTGGCGTCGAGGAAGTCAGCCGTGGTGTTCGCGAACCCGGCCGTCGAGGCCAGGAACCCCGCCAACGCGTCCTGCTTCTCCACGATGGTCGTGTTCGTCGTGATCAGGTTCTTCAGCGCCGCCACCAGCTGCGGCGCGGCCTCGGCATACGTGCTCGCCAGGTCCGCCAACCCACTGATGTCCGCCTGCAACACCGGCAGCTTGGGGTTGAACGCCTTGAAGTACCTGTCCACCAGCACCAGGTTCTGACCCAGCTGGGTGCCGCGACCCTCCAACGCCGTCGCCAGCGCGTTGAGCGTCGTCGACAGCTTCGCGGGGTCCACCGCCCGCAACAACGGCAACAGGTCCTCGAACACCTGCTCCAGCTCGATCGCGACCTTCGTCCGGTCCTGCGGGATCACGTCCCCCGCCCGGATCGCCCGGGCGGTGCGTCCAGCATCAGGCGCCACCAGGTCGACGTACCGCTCACCGAACAACGTCTTCGGCAGCAACCGCGCCGACACGTCCGCCGGGATCAACGGAACCAGGTCCGGCTTCAACGCCAGCTCGAGCGTGGCCCCGCTGCCCGTCGTGCGGATCGAGGTGACCGAGCCGACGATGATGCCGCGCAGCTTGACGTCCGACGCCTCCTGCAGCTGCGACCCGATCCGGTCGGTCTTCAAGGTCACGTCGACCGTGCGGGTGAAGACCTGTTTGTAGGAGGCGATGGCGAGGCTGAGCAGCAGGGCGACGACGACGAGGAAGATGACGCCGTAGGTGTGGTTGGACAGCCTGGCGAGGCCGCCGGTCGCGGGCCCGAGGGGCGAGCGTGGGGTCGTGGGCAGTCGGGCAGCCTCGAGCGCCCCGGGACGGGTCAGGCTCTCGTCCTGGGGTGGCAGCTCCCGCTCGTCGACCGTGCTCACCACCCTCCATCGCGTGATGTGTGCCACCGTGCCAACGAGGTGGTGGCGCGCAGGTTACGGCCGGTCAGTCGACGATGGACAGGGCGATGCCGTCGAGGATGTCGTGCTCGGACGTCACCACCCGCTCGACCCCGAGCTCGGCGAGCCGCCGCACCACCTGTCGCCAGACGAGGGCCCCGGCCCCGATGACGTCGACGCGCCCCGGGTGCATGAAACCCAGTGCCGCCCGCTCGTCGTGGGTCAGGTGGAGCAGCTCGTCGCAGGCGGTCACCACCTGCTCGGGCGTGAGCGTCGCGAGGTGGATGCGGTCGGGGTCGTATGCCGTGAGGCCGAGTGCGTGCGCCGTGACCGTCGTGACGCTGCCGGCCAGCCCGACGAGGGAAGCGATCCCGCGCAGGTCGACGACCTGCGCTGCCTCGTCGATGGCGGCGTCGATGTCGCGGGCCGCGGCCTCGATCTCGGCATCGGTCGGCGGGTCCGAGGCGAGGTGGCGTTCGGTCATGCGCACGCAGCCGATGTCGACCGAGCGGGCGGCCTCCACCGACGTCGACCCGCGGACGAACTCCGTGGAGCCGCCACCGAGGTCGACCACGAGGTAGGGGCCCGGCACGCCGGTGGCGCGCAGGTCGCCCGTGGCACCGCTGAACGACAGCGCCGCCTCCTCGTCCCCACTGACCACCTCCGGCGACACGTCGTAGTCGCCGAACGCCTCGTGCACACCGGCCACGAACTCGTCGGCGTTCGAGGCGTCCCGCGACGCGGAGGTGGCGACGAAACGCACACGTTCGGCACCCAGCTCACGGCACTGCGCGGCATACTCCCTCGCCCGCGCGAGCGTGCGCTCCATGGCCTCCGGTGCGATCGCGCCGGTGCGGTCGATGCCCTGGCCCAGGCGCACGATCTCCATGCGCCGCAACACATCTGAGAGCTCACGGGTGCCGGGGTCGATGTCGGCAACCAGCAACCGGATGGAGTTGGTGCCGCAGTCGACGGCACCGACGCGGGTCACTCCCCCGCCTCGGCGACCTCGTTGCCGGCGATGCAGCAGCCGTCGGCCCACCAGTCGTCGAGCATCGCCAGCGCCTCGTCGCCGAGCGGGTTGACGCCGGGGCCGACCGCGAGCGAGTGGGCGACGAGGACGTGCAGGCACTTCACGCGCGTGGGCATGCCGCCGGCCGAGATGCCCGCGATCTCGGGCACGTCGGCGTCCACGGCCTCGCCCACCGCGGTCCGGCGCGCGAGGTAGTCCTCGTGCGCCGCGGCATACCGCTGCGCCAGCTCGGGGTCGGCCGCGAGACGCTCGGTCATCTCGGCCATCACGCCCTGGCTCTCGAGCGTGGAGATGGCTCCGGTGAGGCGGGGGCAGGTGGCATAGAACGTCGTCGGGAAGGGCGTGCCGTCGGGCAGGCGCGGCGCGGTGGTGAGGACGTCCGGGCAGCCGCACGGGCAGCGGTGGGCCACGGCGACGACACCGCGGGGCACGCGGCCCAGCTGGGCACCGACGGCGTCGAGGTCGGCCTCGGTGGGTGCCTGCGCGGTCGGGTCGGGCGCGGTCACTGGCCGGTGCCGGGGCCCGTGGGGGCGGTGTCTGCGGCGCGCATCGACTCCCACAGCTGGCCGTACCACGGGTGGTCGCTCGCCGCGGCGGGCGCCTTGGCCACCTGCGTGGCGCCCTTGGCTGCGGGCTTGCCGTCGATGACGGTGTAGGACTTCTCGCCGACCTTGACGAACTTGAGCCGCTCACGAGCCTGCTGGATGACGTAGTCCTCGTCGTTCCAGCGGGCCTGCTCCTTCTGGAGCTCGCCGACGTTCGAGCGCTGCGACGCGACCTGGTCGCGCAGCGAGTCGATCTCGCCCTGCTGCCGCAGGTAGGACCGCAAGGTGGGCACGAGCGTCACCGCGAGCAGCACGAAGATCGAGGCGAGCACGACGACGCGCATCATGCCGCGCGCGGTCTTGCGCTCCTGGCTCACCTTCGTCGTGGCGGCGGCCTTGCGGGCGGCTCCTGCAGCCGTCGCACGCGAGCGTCCGGGGCCGGCGCCGGGACGGGCGGAGGTGCCGGACGTGCCGGACTTGGCTGTCTTCGCGCCCGGAGCCTTACCGCCAGTCGCCTTGACGCCCGAGGCCTTGCGCGCGGACGGTGCACCGCGACGCGGCGCGGCAGGCCGACGGCCCGGCGTGCCGCCGGTCGATCCGCGTCCTGTGGTCGCCATCTCGGTGTCCTCGCCTCGTTCTCTGGTCGGGTTGCTGGGTCAGGTATGCCGCGGGCTCACGCCCGCGGCGGCACCTCACGCCTCGTGGGTGAAGCGCGGGAAGGCGCTCGCGCCGGCATACTCCGCCGCGTCGTCGAGCTCCTCCTCGATGCGCAGGAGCTGGTTGTACTTGGCCACCCGCTCGGAGCGGGCGGGTGCGCCGGTCTTGATCTGGCCGCAGTTGGTGGCGACTGCGAGGTCGGCGATGGTGACGTCCTCGGTCTCACCGGAACGGTGGCTCATCATGCAGCGGTAGCCGTTGCGCTGGGCCAGCTCGACCGCGTCGAGGGTTTCGGTGAGCGAGCCGATCTGGTTGACCTTGACCAGCAGCGCGTTGGCGGTGCCGGTCTCGATGCCGCGAGCCAGGCGCTCGGGGTTGGTGACGAACAGGTCGTCGCCGACGAGCTGGACCTTGTCGCCGAGGCGGTCGGTCATGGCCTTCCAGCCGTCCCAGTCCTCCTCGTCGAGCGGGTCCTCGATGGAGACCAGCGGGTAGGAGTCGACGAGCTCGGCGTAGTAGTCGACCAGGTCGGCGCTGGACTTGGCGGCGCCCTCGAACTGGTAGGTGCCGTCGTCGTTCTTGAACTCGCTGGCCGCGACGTCGAGGGCCAGGGCGATCTGGGTGCCGGGCTCGTAGCCGGCCTTCTCGATGGCCTCGAGGATGAGGTCGAGTGCGGCACGGTTGGAGTCGAGGTTCGGCGCGAAACCACCCTCGTCGCCGAGGCCGGTGGACAGGCCGCGCTCCTTCAGGACGCCTTTGAGCGCGTGGTAGACCTCCGCGCCCCAGCGCAGCGCCTCGCGGAAGCTTTCGGCGCCGATGGGGGCGATCATGAACTCCTGCACGTCGACGTTGGAGTCGGCGTGGCTGCCACCGTTGAGGATGTTCATCATCGGCACGGGCAGGACGTGGGCGTTGGGGCCGCCGACGTAGCGGAACAGCGGAAGGCCGGCCGACTCGGCCGCGGCCTTCGCGACGGCGAGGCTGACGCCGAGGATGGCGTTGGCGCCGAGCTTGGACTTGTTGTCGGTGCCGTCGAGGCCGAGCATGACCTGGTCGACGATCCGCTGGTCGCTGGCGTCGTAGCCGACGAGTGCCGGGTTGATCTCGTCGAGCACGGCGTCGACGGCCTGCTCGACACCCTTGCCGAGGTAGCGCTTCTTGTCGCCGTCCCGGCGCTCCACCGCCTCGAACTGACCGGTGCTGGCACCGGACGGGACCGCCGCACGGGCGATGGTGCCGTCGTCGAGCGCGACCTCCACCTCGACCGTGGGGTTGCCTCGGGAGTCGAGGATCTCGCGGGCGCCGACTGCGTCAATGCTGGCCACAGACATCTCCATCGTGGTGCGTCAGGGGTTACGCCCCGAGGCTACCCGCCGGGCACCCGCGGACGGCCGAGCGACCCACCCGCCGGACGGCATACGCCGTCAGGAGGTGACGAGGCGCTGGTATGCCGCGGCGATGGCGGCGCCGAGACGTGCGTTGGCGCGCACGAGGGCGATGTTGGTCTCGAGCGAGCGCCCGTCGGACAGCTCGACGATGCGGCCGAGCAGGAACGGCGTGATGTCCTTGCCCCTGATCCCCCGCTCGTCGCACTCGGCGAGCGCCCGGTCGATGAGGTCGGCGATCTCGGCCGCCGGGATCTCGTCGTCCTGCGGCACCGGGTTGGCGATCGACACCGCGCCCTTGAGCCCGAGGTCCCACTTCGCGGCCATCATCGCCGCGATCTGGTCGGGCGAGTCCGCCCGCAACGGCGCGGCATACCCGCTGGATCGCGAGTAGAACGACGGGAACTCGTCGCTGCCGTGCACCACGACCGGCACGCCGAGGGTCTCGAGCGTCTCGAGGGTGAGGCCGATGTCGAGGATCGACTTCACGCCCGCGGACACCACGGCGACGTCGGTCTGGCCCAGCTCGGTGAGGTCGGCCGAGATGTCGAAGCTCGTCTCCGCGCCCCGGTGCACTCCCCCGAGCCCGCCGGTGACGAAGACGGGTATGCCGGCCAGCGCGGCCAGGCGCATCGTCGCGGCGACCGTGGTGGCGCCGTGGGAGCGCGTGGCCACGACGTACGGGAGGTCGCGCAGGCTCACCTTGGTGACGTCCGGGTGGGTGGCGAGCGTCTCGAGCTCGTCGCGGTCGAGGCCGATGCGAGGTATGCCGTCGAGAACGGCGATCGTCGCCGGCGTCGCCCCACCGTCGCGGATGATCTGCTCGACCTCGATGGCCATCTCGACGTTGCGCGGGTAGGGCATGCCGTGGCTGATGATCGTCGACTCGAGCGCGACGATCGGGCGGCCCTCGCGCAGGGCGGTGGCGGCCTCGTCGTTGAGCTTGAGGGTGGGGTGCGGGGTCATCTACTTCTCCTGGGTGGCGCGGCGCAGCTCGGCGTCGACGAGGCGGGCAGTGAGGTCGGGTCGGACGGTCTGGGGGCAGGCGACGGTGAGCGCCGCGGCGCTCTGGCCGAAGCGGACTGCGTCGAGCGGGCTGTCGCCGCGCAGGTGGGCGTGGACGAAGGCAGCGGTCATCGCGTCACCGGCCCCGGTGACGTCGACGAGCGTGGTGGGGGGCGCCGGCAGCAGGCTGACGGTGGGGCGGGTGTCGGCGTGGGTGCGGTTGCTGAGGATGCTGCCGCGGCGGCCGCGGCGCACCCAGACGTGCGCGACGCCCCGCTCGTGCAGGCGGGCGGCGGCGCGGGCGATGCCGCCCTTGGTGTCGGGCACGTCCTCACCGACGATGGCCGCCAGCTCGTCGAGGTTGGGTGTGACGGCCAGCACCGGTCGGCTCGGGGACAGGATCGCGGCGAGCGGTCGCGCCTTGGCCACGGACACCGGGTCGATGACGACCGGGACGTCGGCCGCGGCGGCGGTGTCGAGCAGCCAGGTCGTCGGCGCCGCGGGGACGTTGCCGTCGACGACGAGGAGGTCGGCGTTGGCGACGAGGTCGCGGACGCCGGTGAGCTGGTCGACGGTCAGCCCGTCGGTGGCGCCCATGGTGGAGACGGCCACGACGAGCTCGCCGTCGGCGTCGAGGACCGCGAGGTAGGTGCCCGTCGGCGCGTCGCCGCGGATGACGTGGTCGAGGCCGACCCCCGCGACGCGGGTGGCTTCGAGGACCTGGTCGCCGAACGCGTCGCGCCCGACCGGGCTCACCAGCTGCGTGGGGCTACCGAGGCGGGCGAGGTTCTCGGCGATGTTGCGGCCGACGCCGCCCGGGGTGCTGGTGGTCGCGCCCGGGTTCGAGGTGCGCAGGGCCAGCGCGGACCGCGACTGCGCCTTGATGTCCATGTTGGTGCCGCCGATCACGACAACGGACCCCTTGTCGGGGCGAAGCACGTAGCCGCGACCGACGATGACGCCCTTGCGAGTGAGGTTCGACAGGTGCACCGACACCGCCGCCTTGGTCGACCCGACCCGCTCGGCGAGGGCTGCGGCGTCGAGAAGGGGTTCGGCACGCAGCAGCTCGACGATCTCCCGCTCCCGCTGCGTCAGTGGCATGCTTGGAACTATAAGGCACCTTTGGATTATCAAATTATCTGCCTCGACTCGTTGCCGACCACTCGGCACCGAGAGCCCAAAAAGCGCCCGCATGCCGAGCCACCGGCAACAAGTGCCACCGCCCCCGACTCGTTGCCGACCACTCGGCACCGAACGCCGAAACCGCACCCCCACGCCGAGCCACCGGCAACAAGTGCCACCGCCCCCGACTCGTTGCCGACCACTCGGCACCAAACGCCGAAACCGCACCCCCACGCCGAGCCACCGGCAACAAGTGCCACCGCCCCGGACTTGTTGCCGACCACTCGGCACCGGACGCCGAAACCGCGCCGGCATGCCGAGCCACCGGCAACAAGTGCCGCGGGGTCGGTCAGCCGGCGGGGGCGTCGAGGGCGCGCAGGACGCGGCGCAGCTCGGCCTCGGCATCGACACCGGCCGCCCTCGCGCGGGCCACGAGGGCGAGCAGCTCGGCGCCGACGTCACCGGGTGCGGCGGCGGGCAGCTCGCGGTCGGTGCGCGCCAACCGGGACACGACCTTGTCGGCCGCGACCAGCGCCGGCAACGACGCGGGTATGCCGCGCAGCAGGCTCGCGTGCCCACCCTCACCACCGGTGTGGTCACCCTTGGCGGCCCGCTCCTGCGCCTTGATCTGCTCCCAGGCGCGCTCGACCTCCTCGGGGTTGCTGGCATCCCCGTCGGCGAAGACGTGCGGGTGCCGCCGGACCAGCTTGGCCACCAGGCCGGCCGCGACGTCGTCGATGTCGAACGGCTCGGTCACGTCCTCCTGGGCCACCCGTGACTGGAACGCCACCTGCAGCAGCACGTCACCGAGCTCCTCCCGCAGGTGCGCCCGGTCGCCGGTCTCGATCGCCTCGGCGGCCTCGTGGGCCTCCTCGATGAGGTACTTCGCCAACGACTCGTGGGTCTGCTCGGCATCCCACGGGCACCCGCCCGGCGACCGGAGCCGGTCCATCACGGCGACCACGTCGAGCAGTCGCGCGCCCTGGACGTCCCACGAACCCACGACGACCTCGACCTCTGGGGGCGACGGCATACGCGTCACCTCGGCGGCCACCGCGTCGGTGAGGCCGGGGTCGCCGTCGGCCGACCCCACCCACAGCACATGGGCATCGCCCTCGGTGCGGGCGACGAGGTCGCGGGCGAGCGCGGGCACCGGCACGTCCGGCGCCGCCTCCACCGGCACGCCGGCCTCCACGAGCGCTACCGCGGCCGGCTCGTCGAGGTCGCGCGCCACGATCGTCGCGGCATCCTCGACGGCCTGCCACGCGGACCGGCTGAGCAGCCCCGGCGCGACGCGGGGTGAGGTGACGAGCAGGCTGAGGCGACCGGCCACGCGGCGGGTCAGTTCTGCGGGGCCAGCGGGTCGGGCTCGGGCGTGGAGGTGTCGGCCTTGATCCAGTTGGGCGCGCTGGACTCGAACAGGCTGCTGCCACTGGGCTTGAAGACGCCGTAGCGGGGGTTGAGCGTGATGTCTGCCTTGGTGGCGAGGTCGACGGCCTGGGCCTGCTCGGCCTGGGTCATCTGGTTGAACGCCAGGCTCGCCTTGACCAGCTCGAGCGTGCTGGCCGCCGGGTCCTCCAGCTGCGGCACGGCGGTGCGCGCGGCCGAGTCGGCGAGCGCCTTGCCACTCTTCTCCGCGACCTGGTTGATGAACTGCGCCATCACGAGCGACTGCACCGCGCCAGCGGTCTCGAGGCCGGAGTCGGGCTGCACCTCACGGATCTGCGACGCGGCCTCCTGGGCCTCGCGCTCGGTGATGCGGTGGCCGTTGACGACGGCTGCGGTGTCCGCGGTGCCGCAGCCGGACACGGCGAGCACCGCACCGGCCACCGCGGCGACGGCGGTGGCGCGCAGGACGCGAGTTGCCTTCACTTTGCCCAAACCTTCCTGGTCGCTCAGCGAGCGGATGCTGCTCCCTGACCGGTGCCGACGCGGGCGGCGTCGGAGACGCTCCCGAGGAGCACGGCGCGGATCAGGTCGCTGGCCCACTGCAAGACTGCCGTGTCACGCAGGGGTTTGCCACCCACCCTCGCCGTCGTCGGCTTCGGCACGAGAATCGTATGGGTCGCGTCCTTGACCAACGACTTCGGGTAGAGCCGCTGCAGCCGCAGCTGGGCCGACTCGGGCAGGTCGACCGGCCCGAACCGCACGAAGTTGCCCTGCACCGAGATGTCCGCGACACCGGCCGCCCGGGCGACCGTGCGCAGCCGCGCGACCTCGATGAGGTGCTGCACCGGCTCCGGCGGCGTGCCGTAGCGGTCCTGCAGCTCGGCGACGATCTCGGCGAGCTGGTCCTCGTCGACGACGCTCGCGAGCTTCTTGTAGGCCTCGAGCCGCAGCCGCTCCCCCGGCACGTAGTCGTGGGGCAGGTGCGCGTCCACCGGCAGCTCGATCTTGATCTCGGCCGGCGCCGTCTCGCCCTCGCCGCGGAAGTCCGCGACGGCCTCCCCCACGAGCCGCACGTAGAGGTCGAACCCGACACCTGCGATGTGGCCGGACTGCTCGCCACCCAGCAGGTTGCCGGCGCCGCGGATCTCGAGGTCCTTCATGGCTACCTGCATGCCGGCGCCGAGGTCGGTGTGGCTGGCGATGGTCTGCAGCCGGTCGTGTGCCGTCTCGGTGAGCGGCTTCTCCGGCGGGTAGAGGAAGTAGGAGTAGGCGCGCTCGCGACCACGACCGACGCGGCCACGCAGCTGGTGCAGCTGGGACAGGCCCAGGACGTCGGCGCGCTCGACGATGAGGGTGTTGGCGTTGGAGATGTCGAGGCCGGTCTCGACGATCGTCGTGCAGACGAGGACGTCGAACTTCTTCTCCCAGAAGTCGACGACGACCTGTTCGAGCCGCTGCTCGCCCATCTTGCCGTGAGCGGTGGCGACGCGGGCCTCGGGCACGAGCTCGCGGATGCGGCTCGCGGCCTTCTCGATCGAGCTGACCTTGTTGTGCACGAGGAAGACCTGGCCGTCGCGCAGCAGCTCGCGCCGGATGGCGGCCACGACCTGCTTCTCGTCGTACGCGCCGACATAGGTGAGGACGGGGTGCCGCTCCTCGGGAGGCGTTGCGAGAGTGGACATCTCACGTATGCCGGTCACGGCCATCTCGAGTGTGCGCGGGATGGGGGTGGCTGACATCGACAGGACGTCGACGGCGGTGCGCAGCGTCTTGAGCTGTTCCTTGTGCTCGACGCCGAACCGCTGCTCCTCGTCGATGACGACGAGTCCGAGGTCCTTGTACTTGATGTCGTTGGACAGCAGCCGGTGCGTGCCGATGACGAGGTCGACCGAGCCGTCGGCGAGCCCGGCGATCGTCTCGCGCGCCTCGCGGTCGCTCTGGAAGCGCGACAGGGCCTTCACCGTCACGGGGAACTGGGCGTAGCGCTCGGCGAAGGTGTTGAGGTGCTGCTGCACGAGCAGGGTGGTCGGCACGAGCACCGCGACCTGCTTGCCCTCCTGGATCGCCTTGAACGCGGCGCGCACCGCGATCTCGGTCTTGCCGTAGCCGACGTCGCCACAGATGAGGCGGTCCATGGGCACGGTGCGCTCCATGTCGGCCTTGACCTCGTCGATCGAGCTCAGCTGGTCGGGCGTCTCGACGTAGGCGAAGGCGTCCTCGAGCTCGCGCTGCCACGGGGTGTCCGGCCCGAACGCGTGGCCGGACGTGGCCATGCGCGCGGAGTAGAGCTGGATCAGCTCGGCCGCGATCTGCTTGACGTACTTGCGTGCCCGGCCCTTGGTCTGTTTCCAGTCCGAGCCGCCCATCTTGTTGAGGGTGGGCTGCTCGCCGCCGACGTAGCGGGTGACCTGGTCGAGCTGGTCGGTCGGCACGAACAGGCGGTCACCGGGCTGGCCGCGCTTGGACGCGGCGTACTCGATGACGAGGTACTCGCGCGTCGCGCCACCGACCGTCCGCTGCACCATCTCGACGAACCGGCCCACACCGTGCTGCTCGTGCACGACGTAGTCGCCGGGCTTGAGCTGGAGCGGGTCGACCTGGTTGCGGCGCCGCGACGGCATACGCCGCATGTCCCGGGTCGAGCCACCGCCGTGACCGGTCGTGCCGGTGAGGTCGTTCTCGGTGAGCAGCGCGAACTTGCTTGTGGGACAAAGGAACCCGGACCCGACCGAGCCCTGCGCGAGGTGCACGACACCATCGGCGAGGTCGGTCAGGTCGGCGTCGAGCCGGGCAGGGACGGACTCCCCCGCCAGCACCTCGGCCACGCGCCGAGCCAGACCCGGCCCCTCGGTGACCACGACCACTCGCCACCCGTCGGTGACCCATCTGCGGAAGTCGGCCACCGCCTCGGGGGTGCTCCCCCGGTAGCGCGGCGCCTCCTCCAGACCGGTGTTGACGACGACCGCCTCACCATCCACGACGTCGGCAAGCTCCTCGTCGGCGACGAACGGCGACAGGTCCCACCACGGCATACCGAGGTCCCGCGCGTGTGCCCGCAGGTCGGCGAGCGTCCAGAACGACGCCGTGCCCAGCACGCCCTGCAGGTCGATCGGCACGGCGTTGCCGGCGGCGGCGTTGGCCCAGCCGGCGTCGAGGAACTCCTGGCTGGTGGCCGCAAGGTCGTGGGCGCGGGTGCGGACGCGCTCGGGGTCGGACAGGACGATGGCGGTGCGCTCGCGCAGGGTGTCGAGCACGCTCTCCATGCCGTCGACGAGGGCGGGCGCGAGCGACTCCATGCCCTCGACCGCAATGCCCTCGGCGAGCTTGCCGAGGAGGTCGGCGGCGCCGGGCAGCTGCTCGAGCAGGCCGGCAGCGCGCTCGCGCACCGACTCGGTCAGCAGCACCTCGCGGCACGGCGGGGCCCACAGACCGTGCTCGGCGATCTCGAGGCTGCGCTGGTCGGCGACCTTGAACCAGCGGATCTCCTCGACCGTGTCGCCCCAGAACTCGACCCGCACCGGGTGGTCCTCGGTGGGCGGGAAGACGTCGAGGATGCCGCCGCGCACGGCGAACTCACCACGCCGCTCGACGAGGTCGGTGCGGGTGTATGCCGCGGCCGCGAGGGCCTCGACGACGTCCTCGAGGGGCGCGTCGTCACCGGCGCGCAGCGCGACCGGTGCGAGTTCGCCGAGGCCCTGGACGACGGGCTGGAGGACGGCGCGCACCGGCGCGACGACGATGTCGAGGGGCCCGTATGCCGCGTCGCTCGGGTCGGGGTGCGCCAGGCGCCGCAGGACGGCGAGACGTTTGCCGACGGTGTCGCTGCGCGGGCTGAGGCGCTCGTGGGGCAGGGTCTCCCACGCGGGGAAGTCGGCGATGCGGTCGGCCGGGAGGAAGCAGGCGAGGGCGGCGACGAGGTCGTCGGCCTCGCGGGTCGTGGCGGTGACGACGAGCAGCGGCCGCTCGGCCGCGCGCGCCATCGCAGCGATCAGCTCGGGGCGGGCGCCAGCAGCGACGGCGAGATCGGCGACGGGCTCGCCGGCGCGGGCGACGGCGAGCGCGCGACCGACCCCGGGATCGGCGGCGAGGACGTCGAGCAGTGGCGCGAGCGACACGGGGTGGTTCTCCTTGGCGGGACAGCGCGAAAACCCCAACAGAAGGATCTGGTGGGGGTGACAGTCAGGCTAACGCCGGCCACTGACACTTGCTTCCCACGGGTCGGGCGGTGCCCAGTGGCTCGCTCTCCGACGTTTGCATGAGGCGGGTTGGGGGCGCCGCCACGACCATGGACTGTCGATTGGGTACGTCTACGGGGGCTTGGGGCACATGAGGAGCGGTATGCAGGGGCTGGCAGCGGTTCGAGGCGATGGCATGGTGCGCGGCTACGTGCCTGGCGTCTTCGACCTCTTCCACGTCGGTCACCTCAACATCCTGCGCATGGCCCGCGAGCACTGTGACTGGCTCATGGCCGGCGTCGTGACCGACGAGAAGGCGCTGCGGGCCAAGGGCAAGCGCCCCGTCGTCCCCCTGGAGGAGCGGGCCGCGATCCTCGAGCACGTCACCCTCGTCGACGAGGTCGTCGTGGAGCACCACCCGAGCAAGCTCGACGTGTGGCACGAGCACCCGTTCGACGTGATCTTCAAGGGCGATGACTGGCGCGGCACGGCCAAGGGCGACCAGCTCGAGGCCGACTTCGCGACCGTCGGGGTCGAGGTCGTGTACTTCCCGTACACGATCCACACGTCGAGCACGCTGCTGCGCGCGACGCTCGAGAGCAACGCCTCCTAGGGGCGCCCGCTGCGGCGCCCGCCGGCGGGTCCCGCCTTCGCTCAACTACCAGTCCGCACCGTCGCGATGTGGGCCATTTCCGTGTGATCTCCCCCACTCGCGGGTGGCGATCTGAGGCGGATTCTTCGCATTTCGCCCTGTTTGGTTCGTCCTTTCGGCTGATCCTCTCTCCCTCATTTGGTTTACTACGGCGTGGCTGCCGAGCCATCCCGGCACCATCGCTGTCGACGAACCCCCATCGGCAGCAACCACGAGCGGATGCAGGGGCCGAGAAGGAAAGGCCGACATTCCGTGTCGACACGCGTTCCCCCCACCCAGCCACACCCCACCCCCCGACTGCGCCAGCACGGCGTGCGGCTGCTTGCCGCAACCCTCGCCGCGGCCACGGCGGTCATCGTGCTGCCGTCCACCGACCAGCGGCTCGCCGACTCTGCCTCGGCCGGCATGGTCGTGCCCGGCACGCGCACCCCGAACGCCTGGCAGAACGGCAGCACCAGCGCTGCGAGCACGACCCGCGTGGCATCCGCCCCGGCCCTCGACGCCGCTGCCGCATCCCGCACCGCATCCAGCACCGCGCCCAGTGCGACGACGGCTGCGCTCATCCCGCTGTCGTCCACCCAGACGCTGACGCAGTCCGCCCCCGCACCGAGCGGGGCCCTCTACGTCGCGACGAACGGGTCCGACGCCAACCCCGGCACCCTGAGCCGGCCGCTTGCCACCCTCAAGAAGGCCCTCACCACCGCCCGCGCCGGCCAGTCCGTCGTCGTCCGCGGTGGTGTGTACCGCCAGGGCGTCACCGGCCCGGTCGACACCAAGCTCGGCACCACCTGGACCACCCCCGCGGCGAACGTCAAGATCCAGGCCTACCCCGGCGAGACCGTCTGGTTCGACGGCTCCGACCCGGTGGGCAGCTGGCGCGCCGACAGCAGCACGCGCTGGTCGGCACCGTGGTCGACGCCCACCTTCTGTGGCGGCCGCTACTACGAGAAGGCCGTCTTCACCGCGCAGACGATGGCCGGCCCGTGCAGCCACCCGGACATGCTGGTGCCCGGCACCGCCACCGGCAGCCCACAGATGCTCTTCCGCAACGGGGTGCAGCTCACCGAGGTGAACGCCGCCAGCAAGGTCACCGCCAGCACCTTCTTCTACGACCAGGCCGCCCGTCGCCTCATCGTCGGCGCCAACCCGGCCGGGCAGAAGATGGAGGCCGCCAAGCGTGCCCAGGCCCTGGCCATCTTCAACACCTCCGGGCTCAGCATCAAGAACATCGGCTTCCGCCGTTACGGCAGCAACGAGTTCACCAACGCCACCAGCGGCGCCGTGGCCCTGAACCGTGTGACCGGCGCAGTGCTCGACGGCGTCTCCATCACCCAGAACGCCGGCGGCGGGCTGCTCACCTGGCAGGCCAAGAAGCTGACGGTGCGGCGTTCGTTCCTGTCGGTCAACGGCTACAACGGCATGCTCGCCGACGGTTCGCGCCGGGACCTGGTCGCCAACCCCGCCTCCGGCGTCCGGGACGACCTCGTGGTCGAGAACAGCCGCCTCGACGGCAACAACACCGGCGGCTTCGGACCGCTCTGCGAGGCCTCCTGCTCGGCTGGTGGAGCCAAGTTCTCCCAGATGCTCGGATTCACCCTCCGCGGGAACTCGTTCACCAACAACGGGGGCAAGAAGGCCACCGGGTTCTGGTGTGACGTCTACTGTTCCGACGCGAAGATCTACAACAACGCCTTCGTCAACAACGCCAGTCACGGCCTGTTCTACGAGATCAGCGACCGCGGCACCATCGCCTCCAACGTCATCATCGGCAACGGCTTTGGCGACAAGGGGTCCGGCCTGATGGTGAGTGCTGCCAACACCCGCATCTACAACAACACCATCGCCCGCAACTACAACAACGTCCTGCTTTACGACGACACCCGTGTCCCTGGACCGGCCGTTGGCCCGAACACCGCCAACGTGGTGTTCGCCAACAACGTCGTCGCTGGTGGCTCCTCCAACCGCCCGCAGGTGACCTTCCGGGCCGGGCAGACCGCACCCAGCACGTTCATGAAGTACTTCGACTACAACTCCTACCACCGCCCGGCGGGCACAGCCCGCTGGTGGCTCAACTGGGAACAGAAGGCCTACGTCAACGGGCTGTACGACTACCCGAGCCAGCTGGCCAAGGCCAAGAGCCCGATGTCAGCACACGACCGGCACACCACAGTGACCGCTGACCCGTACTTCGTGTCGGTGCCCACCTCCGACTACCGGCTGCGCACGACGACGGTCGCCGGCACAGCGTTGGCGCTGCCGACGGACATCGCTGCCATGCTGGGTGTCTCGCCGACGGGTGTGGGTCGCGGCGCGCTCTTGCGTGCCGGGGCAGCCACCGCGGCCCAACCGGTCGTGCGCTGACGCTGACAGTTCATCAACCGGTATGCCGCCGGACCAGCTCCGCTCGCTCTGCGGTCACCTACCACCGATGACGTAGAGGGGCCCGCCGTACGCCGCTTACGATGGTGCGTATGGGGGTCCTGAGTACTACCGCTTTGCGCTTGGCTGCGTGCATTCAGCGTGGTTCGCGATGACGACCGAGCACGTTCCTGAAGCATCCGCTCGCGGCACCTACGCGCAGGCTGTGGCGAGCCTTTCGCGAGCGCAGAAGAGCAACCGCGGCGCACCGGCATACTCGCGCTTCGTCAACCGGCCACTCGGCCGGCGGCTGGCCGCGGCGGCCTACGTCGCGGGCATGCGCCCCAACCAGGTGACCGCGCTGAGCGCCCTGGTGACCTTCAGCGGCATCGCCTTGATCGCTGTGGGCACACCCCGGCCTTGGCTCGGGCTGGCGGTCGGCGGGTTGCTGGTGCTGGGATACGGCCTCGACGCCGCAGACGGTCAGCTGGCTCGTCTTCGGGGTGGTGGGTCCGCGCAGGGAGAGTGGCTCGACCACGTCGTCGACTGCGTGAAGAACGCGAGCATCCACCTGGCCGTCCTCGTCTCGTGGTACCGACAGGACGAGCCGTCGGGGCTCCTGCTCGTCCCCTTGGCGTTCTCCCTGTGTGCATCGACATGGTTCTTCGCGCTGCTGCTCACCGAAAAGCTCCGTCCTGCGAGCGCCGGCTCGAACAAGACCGACCCCGACGTCGAACGGCCTCCGCTGTTGCGCTCCCTGGTGGTGCTGCCAGCCGACTACGGCCTGCTGTGCGTGGTCTTCGTGCTCATCGGGTGGCCGGCTGTGTTCACTCCGGTCTATGTTCTGCTCGCCGCGGCCAACCTCCTGCTCCTCGCGGCCGGCCTGCGCCGCTGGTTCGTCGAGCTCACTCCGGCCAAGGCCCTGTCATGAAGCCCACGGTCAGGATCCTGGGCACTCATGGCGTGCCTGCGGCATACGGAGGTTTCGAAACGGCCGCCGAGCAGATCGGCCTCTTCCTCGTGGACCGCGGCTGGCGGGTCGTCGTGTACTGCCAGACGGAGGGCCGCGGCGAGCCCACCTATGACACGTGGCGGGGCATCGAGCGAGTCAGCATCCCTCAGCACCGTGAGGGCTGGCGGGGCACCTCGGCTTTCGACCTGACCTCCATTCGGCACGCCGTTCGGGCCGACCGCGGAGATGTCTGCCTCACCTTCGGCTACAACACCGGCGTCTTCAACATCCTCCAGCGGGTCAAGGGAATCCCCAACCTGGTCAACATGGACGGCATGGAGTGGACCCGGGCTCGATGGGGCCCGGCGAAGCAGGCTCTGCTCCTCGCCAACGAACGCCTCGCGAGTCTGTTCGCCAACCATCTCGTGGCCGATCACCCGCAGATCGCACGCTATCTGCGGCGTTGGACGAGGTCGAACCGCGTCACCACCATCACCTACGGGGCCCATGCGTTGACCGATGCTCCGGTGGAGCCACTGCGAGCACTTGGCCTCGAGCCGGGGCAGTTCGTCAGCGTGATCTGTCGCCCCATCCGCGAGAACTCCCTCGTCGAGATCGTGGAGGCTTTCTCCCGGCGTCGGCGTGGCGTCCGACTCGTGGTGCTGGGCAACTTCACTCCTGACACCGACGAGTACCACCGCGAGGTCATGGCGGCAGCGAGCCCGGAGGTCCTCTTCCCGGGAGCCATCTACGACCCTGCAGTCGTCAGCTCGCTGCGCTACCACTCGCGGGCCTACCTGCACGGACACACGGTCGGCGGCACGAACCCTTCGCTCGTCGAGGCATTGGCGGCCGGAAATCCCGTCATCGCCCACGACAACGTCTACAACCGCTGGGTGGCCACGGACCGGCAGCGCTACTTCACCGGGGTCGATGACCTGGCCGCGGTGCTCGACGACCTTCTCGACGACTCGGTCGCCCTGACGGAGATGTCGACGAACGCTCGCCGCCGGCACGCCGAGGAGTTCACCTGGGAGCACGTGGCCGGCCAGTACGAGGACGCGCTGCTGGCGTTGCTCAGTCGACGGCGACGTGCCACGGGCGAAGCGGCCCCACACAGCGAGCCACGACAACCAGTGCACGCGTCCCAGGCGGCGGACGACTTCGAGGCAGCAAAGACCATGGACGCCTCCAGCAACGCAGTAACCGGCAGCACGGCACGCACCACCTCGGAAGGAATGGCATGATCCGCATCGGCATCGTCGGCCTCGGCAAGATGGGACTGTCCCATCTGGCCATGTTCAAGGCCCACCCCGACGTGGATCTGGCCGGCGTCTGCGACTCCTCCGGCTACGTTCTCGATGTCCTGGGCAAGTACACTGGAGTGCCCACGTACAAGGACTACGGCGAGATGATCCGGCGCACCGATCTGGATGCGGTGGTCATCGCGACACCTTCACACCTGCACGCCGCCATGGTGCGCACAGCGCTCGAAGCAGGTCTGCACGTCTTCTGCGAGAAGCCCTTCTGTCTCAACGACGCCGACGGCGAAGCCCTGACCAAGCTCGCCGCCGACCGCGGGCTCGTGACCCAGGTGGGCTACCACAACCGCTACGTCGGGTCGTTCGGCGAGGTCAAGCGACTGCTGGAGCTCGGTGCCATCGGTGAGGTGACGCACGGACTCGCGGAGGCTTACGGACCGGTGGTCCTCAAGCCCAAGGGCGGCACGTGGCGGAGCAAGAAGTCTGCCGGCGGTGGCTGCCTCTATGACTACGCCGCCCACCCCATCGACCTTGTCACGTGGTACCTCGGCGCGCCCGACGGGGTGTCGGGTAGCCGGCTGAACAGCATCTTCTCGGCCGAGATCGACGACGAGGTGACGACCAGCATCCAGTACCCGGGAGACAGCACGGTGCAGGTCAGCGTCAACTGGTCGGACGAGTCCCAGCGCAAGATGACCACTCGCCTGACGCTCTGGGGCACCACCGGCCGGATCTTCGTCGACCGTCAGGAGATCCACGTCTACCTGCGTGACACCGCCACCGTGCCCGAGGGCTACCGCGTTGGTTGGAACGTGAAGTACACGACGGAACTGACCGAACCGGTCTGGTACTACCTGCGTGGAGAGGAGTACTCCGCCCAAGTCGCTGACTTCGTCACGCGAGTTGCCGAAGGACGGCAGGAAGGCACCAACACCTTCGCCACAGCGGCGCGGACGGACAAGGTCCTCTCCCTCATCGCACGCGATGCCGCCTCCCCCGGTGGGCTCTCGTTCGACGATGGGGCGCCTGAGCGGGACGGAACACCCCTGCCGGGACGCGCGCCCGCCGGTTCCGCGGAGAAGCGACCGTTGTGGCGACGACGGCGGCCCCTGGTCGGTCAGGGGGGTGGCCGCTGATGCAGCGACTTCTCTTCGGGGACAACCAGTTCTTCGGCGTCAACCACATGTCGGAGGAGAAGGCCCGCGCCCAGGCGATGCGCTTCCAGGACCTCGACGCCGTCATGGAGGTGCTCGACGCGGCATACGACGAAGGCGTGCGCACCTTCATGTGCACGACCCACGACCGGGTCGCCGAGATCTGTGACCGGGTCCGGGCGAACCCCCAGCGCTACGCCGGGCAGGAGTTCTTTCCCTGTATGCCGTACGCGCACAAGTACGCCAACGCCATGACCGAGGACGGACCGCTGGGAGCAATCCGTCGGTTCTTGCCGGACGAGGGGTTCCTCAACGCTGCCGTGCGTGGCGGAAAGTCCTTGGCGGGCAAGGACATCGAGGGCATCGTGACCTTGTTGGTCGACGCTGAGATGACGATGTTCCGAGGCCTTCGGGCGCCCGTCATCTTCCTGCAGAACGTCGTGGTCGACCTCTTGCTCGGCCTGGGCTTCGACGAGGCGTTCCGCATCTTCGCCGACCACATCCACTCCAGGTACCAGGCCGAACCGGGCTTCATCACGATGAACCTGCCCCGGCTGCTCGACAGCCTCGACCGGGTCGGCGTGGAGAACCCCGTCGTGTGCTCCAACATCAACAAGCTCGGCTTCCGGATGTCAGGGGGCCTCGAGGAGTACGCCAGGGTGCTCGAGGAGCGCCAGTTCCGCTCCATCGCGATGTCGGTCTTCGCCTCGGGAGCCATCCCACCCCGCGAAGCCATCGAGTGGGTGTGCGCGCAACCAAACCTCGAGTCGATCGTCTTCGGCGCATCCAGCCGCCGGAACATCGCGTCGACGCGGGAGTTGGTCGACGAGTTCTGGCCCGCCGCAAGGCCCGTCCACAACGCGACCAGCGCCTGAGGTCACCGGTGCGTGTCCTGTTCGATGCCTACTGGTGGGAAGAAGGCCCTCCCTCTGGTCGCAACGTGGTGCGCTCGTTGCTGACGGCGTGGGCCGAACGGTTCGATGAGGACACCATCGTAGCGGGGGTGCCGGTCCAGGACCTGGATGCCGCCAGCCGCAGCCTGCCCTCGACTGTGCGGCCGCTCGGGCTGCGGTTGCGCCCACACGCCGCTGCGGCGAGTGTCGAGCTCGCGACCATCGCGCGTCGCCACCACCCCGACCTCACGGTGGCGCAGAACTTCACTCCCGTGTGGGGGCGCAGCGCAGTCTTCCTCCACGACGTCCTCTTCCAGTCCAACCCCGAGTGGTTCACCCCCGCGGAGCGCGCCTACTTCGCCGCCATGCCCTGGCTCGCACGACGGGCTGCCGTAGTCCTCACGTCGTCACAGGCAGAGGCCGAGCGGATAACCCGGCACAACCCGCGGCTCCGTCCCACGCCCGTGGGCCTCGGCCTCAGTCCCGCGCTGGTCCAGGGACCGGAGCGGCCGCCGGTGGGTGTGGAAGACCTGTCTGGTTTCGTCCTCAGTGCGGGCCGGCTGAACGTGCGCAAGAACCTCGAGCGGACCGTTGCCGCTGCCGCCCGCAGCCGTGAGGTTCACCCACTGCGTCCGCTCCTGGTGGTCGGTGAGTCCCAAGGTCGCACCGAGAGCTCCACCAACGCCGGGTCCGCGACGAGCGATGGCACAGTCCGCATGCTCGGCCACCTTCCGGATGAAGAGCTGCGTTGGCTCTACCGGCATGCCGACCTCTTCGCTTTTCTTTCGCTCGACGAGGGCTACGGCCTGCCACCGCTCGAGGCTCGCGCCAATGGGTGCCCGGTGCTGGCCAGTGACATTCCAGTGCTGCGGGAAACCCTTGGCGCAGAAGCGGAATTCGTGGATCCGACGGACGTCGAGGCCATCGCCGACGCCATGGACCGCGCACTCGTGCGTCCTGCCGACGGCAGCCGCAGCGCTAGGGTTCGACAACCCAGCCTGCTCTCACCCGACTGGAACACCGTCGTCGAACGCATCCGCGCCGCGGCACAGCAGCCAGCCGAGGTTCCACGATGATCGATGACGTCTTGAGGCGTGCCTACCAGACACTTCGTGGTCGTGAGCTGCCGTCGGAGACCCCGCCGTCGTTGATGCTCGCGCTGGCCCGCGAGAAAGGGACTGACCTCGCGCGAGGCACTGCCGCTGCTCGTCGGTATGCCGCGTGTGGTGGTTTGCACCTCCGTGGCGCGCGCACGGTCGTGCGCTATCCCCAAGGGCTGTGGGTTGGCAAGGGCGTGATCTTCGCGTCCGACGTCGTGGTCGAAGCCTTCTCCGAGCGGGGTGTGAGCCTGGGCGACCGGGTCACGGTGGCGCGCGGTGCATCGTTGCTGGCGTCCGGGGTGATCCGGGAGCCGGGGGTCGGAATCAGGGTCGGCCCGGACACGGCGATAGGCATGCACAACGTCATCTGGGGTCAGGGGGGTGTCACGATCGGCCGTGACTGCCTCCTCGGCCCGCAGGTGCTGATGGTGAGCGAGAACCACACCTACGCGGACGCATCGCGGCCCGTGCGGGAGCAGCCGGGCAACCGCGCCTCCATCACCATCGGCGACGACTGCTGGTTGGGTGCTGGGGTGAAAGTGCTCGCGGGAGTCACCATTGGAGACCGGTGCATCGTCGGTGCCGGAGCGGTCGTGACGACCGATCTGGCGCCCGGCTCGATCGCCGTGGGGGTGCCGGCCCGGGTGGTCGGGCAGCGCTGAGCCCCAGCCTCAGCCGCGCCGCGACAAGCGCACCGACGTGACCAGGTCGCTGATCTCCGGCCTCTGGTCAGTCTCCTCGACTACCACGAACCGGTCATCGCGACGCTGGTAGAGCCCTGACCGCTCGGCGATGCCCTGGACGCGTGGGTTGTCCACCAGCAGGAAGTAGCCGCCGGACGCGAGAGAGGACAAGACGGCGCGCAGGCCGAGGCTGATCTGCGATTCGCTGAAGTAGAGCAGTCGCAAGAGATTGGCGACCTTGATGACCTGGGGCTCACCTGGCCACAGCGTGAAGATGTCATGCTCGGCAAACCTGATCCTCGCATCCCGCTCCATGGCGCTGCGTACCTCGGGATTGAGCAAGACCACTCGCCGGCCAGGGTCAGATCGACGTGCTGCCCGGATTGTTGGACGTAACACGCGGGCAACCATCGGTGACATCGACGGCCACGCCAGGAGTCGTCGGCTCACGACCAGGACGCAGATGTCATCTCCGTCGAAAAAGAAGGTCAACCCCCTCCACCGACGAACGGTGGTCACGAGGTATCGGTCAGCAAGGGTGAACGAACCGAAGTCGCCGACGGCACGGATGAGATCCAGGGAGGTCGATCCGTCCGATGCGCCGATATCGACGATGTTCGCGCCCGCGAGTGGCACGTGCCGCATCAGGAGCTGGTCGCCAAGAGGGTGGCGCGAGCTGCCAGTGATCTTGAAGGTTCCCCCGAAATAGAAGGCCTTCATTGCCTCCCGAAAGGCCGCAGCCGAGGCACTCGGATCGACCACCGCCGTGGGATCACTCCACGTGAAGCGACGCAGCACCTTCTCGAGCCGCTCCGGCCATGCACCCCTGATCAATCTGACTGGTGCCAGCACTGTTATCTCCCGTCCTGCTCGTTCAGCGGCGCAGTGGAAGCGCGCCTCGCGGCATACTCCTGGTGCAGGTGTCCAGCCGAGCCAGCGACCATGCCGGCGCCCCGCAGGGCAGTGCAAAGGCCTCGGCCCTGATGACGCGGCGACGAGAGCGCGAACCCCATCGCGGCACGCGCCAAGCCGGCAACGACCCGCACCGCGCCCCGCCCTGCCATCGCCACCCTAGCCGGGGTTGCCCTCCAGCCGGCCCGTTCCCGCAGGTCCACCGCGGCCCGAATCGACCCTTGGCTCCAGGCTCGCTCGAAGATCCATCTGCGAGTGGCGCGCTGCGCGGGAACCGGGTCGTATGCAATCGATTCGTCGCACCAGGTGATGCGACCGCCTGCGCGGACCAGGTCCCGGGTGAACGCGACGTCTTCACCACCACCGAGGGCGAAGCGCTCATCGAAGCGGACTCCGCGAAGGTGGATCTGGCGCAGGTCGAGCAGGAGGTTGCCGGAAGCTGCCACTGGAACGCAGGTACCCGTGGGCATGCTCGGCCGCTCCCAGAAATCGCCCGCCTCGAGCCATGGGTCCAACGCGTCCTGGAACACAGCCACGACGCGGCCCGCGACGGCGGCGCTGCCAGACACCGACCAGGCGGCCAAGAGTGCCGCCAGCCATGCCTTGTCGGGGCGCTCGTCGTCGTCGATGAACACCAAAAGGTCTGTGCCTGCCTCCTCCATGGCCCGGTTGCGGGCCGCCGCGATGCCCGGACGCGGCTCCGACACATAGCGCACTCCCGGTCGGTCGGCGCACAAGGCCCATGCGCTCTGCTGCGGGTCGTTGTCGACGACTAGCACTCCCACAGCGAACAGCGGCGCGACGCTCGAGTTGTCAAGTTGATCGAGTTCCTGCAGGAGATGCGTCAACTGAGGCACGCGCTTGAAGGTGGGTATGGCGATCGCCACCGTGTACTGCCGGCTCGACAGCTCCGCCGTTGGCTCCACCAACTATCGCCCGCCTCCTGCACGGCTGTCCGCCGCCTGCCAGGCAGGGCCCTTGTCCGGTGCGGTGCCGTGGCTTGGGGGTGTCGCCGGTGACATCTGAGGAGTCGGCATGGCCGGGCTGGCGTGGCCGGGTTTCGCTTCGACCGGGCGTGTAGAACGACGGGCCCACAGAGGTGACTTGGCCTGACGGTATGAGTAGTAGGGGCTTCGGCCCTTCGACTTCACGGCATTCAGTACCACCCCGAGGACTGGCACATCGACCTGTTCGACGGAGCGAAGCGCGTCCTCGAACTCGGCTTGATGGACCTTTCCGGCCCTCGCCACGAGTAGTACACCACTCGTCTCCGGAGCCAAGAGGGCCGTGTCGGTGACAGGAAGGAGCGGGGCCGCGTCGACGACGACTACGTCGTATCCCGACCGAGCTTCCTTAAGGAAGTCAGCCATCTGTGAGGATCCCAGAAGGACACTGGGATTGGGCGGGATGTCGCCCGACGTGATGACGTCAAGGGTGTCGGCGCCGAGCGGCTGAATCAGCTCGCGCATCGTTGCCTCACCCATGAGCAGGCTGGTCAGTCCGACGTTACCGATGAGCCCGAGCTTGTCAGCAAACGAGGGACGGCGAAGGTCGGCCTCAACTAGCAAGACCCGCTTCTTCGCCTCAGCGAGAGCCAGGGCGAGGTTGATGGCCGTGGTCGACTTGCCCTCCCCTGGCAGTGCTGAGGTAACGGTGAGCACCAGCGTGCCCTTACCTACGCCGATGAAACCGAGATTGGTCGCGACCCGGCGGTACGACTCGGCTGTAGGAGTGTGCTGGTGGTCACGCATCGCCAAGTCACCCTGGCCCATTTTGGCCCAACGAACCTCACCCAGCAGAGGTGTGTCGAAGAGCGCAAGGTCTGAGGACTCCCTGACCCGGGTGTCCAGTCGTGACCTGGCGAGCACGAGGACGATGCCCAGCGCCAGCCCACCCACGAAGCCGGCAGCTCCATTTCGCCGAGTGTTGGGAGAACTCGGAAAGCGAGGCGTCTGCGCATGCGCAGTAATGGTCGCCTCGATGGTGCTGCGTCCCGCTGCGTCGCGGGGCGCGAGCGCCACGACGCGGGTGCGGACCTCTCCGGCCAGCTCCTCGGCGATCCCCTGCGCCTGTCGTGCGCTGGGGTCGCTCGCGGTCAGGTTGAGCAGGACCGTGTCCTTGTTGGCCTTCGCTTCGATGGACTTGGCAAGCTGAGCCGGCGTCGTGTCGAGACCGAGCGTCTTGATCACCGAGTCGAGCACGACGGGCTGGGTCGCGAGCTCGGCATAGGACAGCATCTGGCTCTGGGTGTAGGTCGAGCCGGAGTTGAGGTCGGTGCCCGAAGTCCCCGTCGGCAAACTGAAGTAGAGAGTAGACGTGGATCGGTAGATGGGCGTCGAAGTCATGGACCACGCGACGATGCCCCCTGCCACGGCCAGCGTGACGAGGGCGACAAGCCACCACTGCTTTCGCAGTGCCTGCAGGTAGTCGCGCATGGTCATGTTCGAGGCTCCCTCCTCACCCGTCCTCAACAGCGTGCCCAGTTCCTCACCCTCGCCGACCGATGTCGACCAGGCCCCCTGTGCCGCGGGCTTGCGCCCGGGGCTGGGCATTGCGGTTCAGTGTACGTGGCACGGCTTCCTGACGTGGGCTTTCGTCCCCATTTCCCCGTTCCTGCTGACTGGTCACCGCCAGCCCGATGCAGAACCACAGAAAGATCGAGTACTGGGTGATCAGGGCCACGTTGAGGTAGGCGGGCAGGAGCGCGACCACCGCGACCGTTGCCGGGGTGGCTCGGCCCAGGAGAACCGCCCAGGCTCCTGTCAGGTAGAGCCCGATCACGACCACCAGAGCGATGGCACCGTAAGTGAGGCCAAGCAGAAGCACCGCGCTGTCGATGGACTGGAAGCCTGAGAACAACAGGGACCCATTGGCGTTGATGGTGGCCGACCCGCTGATGCCGAAGACGCTGACCTGGGACAGGAGCGGGCCGATGTCCAGGCGGTAGGACGAGCTGTCTGTCGCCTCGCTGCCGGCTTGCGCGAACACCCGGAGCACGACGGGAGTCACGAGGACCGCCCCGACCACCAGCAGCGTGAGCAGGGTGGCCCGCACCTTCACGGAGATGAGCCGACCTTGGGTGAGCAGAGTCAGGACAAGGCCGACCAGAACGCACGCGATGGCGATCCGGCTGAGCGTGCACACCGCGGCCAGCGAGATGACGAGCACCATGACAACCCTTACCCATCCGCGAAACCGCGAGGCCAGGACCATGGGCACCGACAGGGCCAGCACTGCGCCAAGGGCGATCGAGTGGCCGAAGGCGCCCTCGACACGCAGCTGGCCGCCACGTTCCTGCAGTGGTCCCCAGACGGCATACGAGTCGCCAAAAGCCAGGAGCACGAATGGGTTCACCCCTGTCGCGAACTCGGCGAGCGCCCCCATTGCCACGAGTGTGAAGACGACGGCGATGGCACCGTAGACCCAGCGCACGCCTAGCGCGCGAGGGACGACCCTGCCGAGCAGGTAGCCGACGCCCCACTCGACCACGACCAGGACTGCCGTCGTGAGCGTTCCGTATCCCAGGGCGTAGGCGACCGTGCCGATGAGGATCAGGAAGGCGACCATCCAGTCTGCGACCGCCACCCGCCGAAACGACACCGGCAGCAGGGCCGCGAGCACCAACAGCCCAGCAGCGCTGGCCGGCGAAAGGCTGATGATGACGAACTTGACGGCGAGCCAGTAGGGAACGAAGGCAACGACCAAGAGCCACGAAACGCCGGCCGCCCTGGGCCACTGCCGGAAGCAGACGAACGCCACCGAAGCCAGCCCGACGGCAGCCACGAGCAGGGCGAGGGTGTCGGGCTCCACGAGGCCGGTCATGGGTGACGTCCGCCCGCCGAGTCTTTCGGGTTGGCGAGTCCAGTGCGCAAACCTGCCGCGCGACGGTATGCCGCGGCGTGCAGTCGCCCGCCGTGCGTCCAGTCTCGTGCCGACAGGTCCGGTTCGCGGGCAGGCCAGCTGTCCGCAAGGGCTTGCAGCGTGGTGCGCAGGTCATCGGCGTCAAGGTCGCCCTCGAACGTGTGGACCCAGCCAGGGCCGACCTCTGCCGCAAGGCGCCGATTGACCTCGTTGTCCGGAACGAGGACCGGCGTCGCGAGAGACAGTGCCGCAAGGACGGATCCGGAGTTGTGCATCTCCGGATAGGGCAGCACGACCAGCTGGGAGGAGCTCACCTGCCGCACCAGGTCGGGATCCGTGACGAACCCGATGGAGAGGTGGATGCGCTCGTCGCCGGCGACGAGATCGCGCAGCGCCCCTTCATACTCGGGGTTGGACAGACGACCGGACACCCATAGGGACAGGGCTGGGTCGGTCGTCTCACGAAATGCCTCGATCAGCGCGGGCAGCCCCTTGTAACGCCGCACGGTGCCGAAGAACTGGATGCGACCTGGTTCGCGCTGACCGCGTTCGTAGCCCTCGAACCAGCCCCGGTAGTCGCCATGCGGAATCAGCGCTACCGGACGAGTCGCGTCGACCGGGGTCGCCTCGTTGATGACTACCTTCAGGTCGGTCATACGCTCCGCCGCAAGCAGCAACTGGCGTTCGAATCGTGAAATCCCTTGTGGCAGAGCGAGATTGTGGACCGTTCGGACCCAGGCCACCCGCGCGAGGCGCATCCGTACGAGGAGGGCCGCGAAGAGGATCTGCTTGGCCGCCCGGCGGCGCGGAGTGACAGCATCCATCATGCTCTCGGGCCAGTGCGCGTGGAACACGTCGTAGCCGCCCATGAATGCTTCCCGCCAGGAGAAGTTCATCACGTCGACACCGGGGACCGCAGCGACTGCCTCGGCGAGCATGACGTTGTAGGGGTTGCTCGTCGGCAGTGGCTTCGGGAAGGAGAGCATGACGCGCAGTGGTCCGGACTCCGGGCGTCGACGGGGATGCAGAAGGCGCAGTCCGTCGCGAGTTGCGCGCACCGCCACAGGGAGGGGCGAACCACGCCCGAGGAGGTGTCGTCGCCCACCACGCCGCAGCACGGCATACGCCTGCTGCGGACTAGACCTGGCCCATGCCCGGCGCGCAGACGGTGGGAGGTGACGAGCCGCGAAGAGCAGCCGGTTTCGGATGTTGTAGTAGAAGTAGAGCGGCGACAGCCGGGGGACCGCCGCTCGGTCATCGCGTTGCGATCCGCCCTCGTCGTGTACGGCGGTTGCCTCCGGGACGACCGCTACTCCCCCGCCGACGAGCTGGGCTCGGTATGACAGGTCGACGTCCTCCCAGTACATGAAGTACTCGGGATCGAATCCGCCAACCTTCTCCCAGAGCTCGCGGCTCACGACGACGCAGGCACCACTCAGCCACGGCACCACGACATCGACCAGCGCCGGGTCGACCCGACGCGTCGCCTGGATACGGCCGTCACTCAGGTGGACCACGTTGCCCGCGAACCAGGTCGACCCGTCCGGACGCACGATCCGCGGGCTGACCATCGTCAAGGGGTCCGAGAGGACGCGACCGCGCAGGGTGACCACGCTGTCCCGATCCAGGGTCGCGTCGGGGTTGAGGAACATCAGCAGGTCCGCCCCGTTGTCGAGGGCCGCCTCGGCTCCGGCGTTACAGCCAAGGCCGAATCCAGTGTTCTCAGCGAGCAGCACGGCGGTCCAACCATGGCGGGCACACAGGTCGCGCACCGCCTCCTGCTCGGACGACGTGCTGAAGTTGTCGACCACCACGACATCGAGGTCAGGTGAATCGGCGTGCAGCGCACCGATATTCACCTCCACGAGATCATGCGTGCCGTAGTTGACCACTACCACTGCCAGCTGAGCCATCAGTGTCGAATCCCCCTCATCACAGTCCTCACACCAGCCAAGAAGTCGGCACGCCAGGCGGGTAGCAGTCCCACCACGGCGAAGTATCCGATCGCGCCGCCGGCCACCGCTGTCACCAGGGCCAGAATCTCACTGCCCGAACCCGTCAGGCGCGAGGCCCACCACGCGACCAGCCCCGTCGTTGCCGCCAGGACAAGGACTCTGCCCGCCCCCTCGAGGAGTGGCCGGGTGTCCATACGGCTGCGGCGCGCGATGATCCACAGGGACAGTGGCCAGGCCAGGGCCGGCGCCAACGCGAACCCTGCTGCAACGCCCACGACCCCCCACTGGCTCCCGACCAGTAGGCACACGAGACGCAGACCAGTGCTGATCAGGGTGAACCGACGCAGGTCTGCCGTCAGGCCCTTGGACAGATAGATCCAGTACCCGACAAAGGCCAGCCCGTCGCACGCGCCGGCGACAGCGAAGAGCCTGAGGATGGGGGTGACCTCGCCCCACTGGTCACCCAGTGCCACCGCGACCAGGGGCTGCGCCGCGCCCGCCACAAGCCCCAGCGCCGCCACCAGGCTGTAGCCCAACAAGAGCTGGGCGCGAACGACGAACGCGGCATACCGCGCCGGCTGGTCCTGCAGGCGGGACAGAACCGGCAACGCCACTGACGTGGCCGGGGCGAGTACCTGCGACATGGGGACCATGAGCAGCTGGTAACCACGGTTGTACAGCCCGGCCGCCGACGGCCCGAACCGGCCGCCGACGATCACGGTGTCGGCGTTCTTTCCCACGTAGTTGATGACCTGTGACCCGACCATGTGCCACCCGTACCGCAGGAGCCCCGACATGTCCGCACCCCGTGTTGGCCTTGCGGGCAACCAACGGGACACCACGACTGTGGAGAGCGTCATGACGAGAACCTGGGTCACCTGTTGGGCGATCAGTGCGTGGTAACCCCAGCCCGCAAGCGCGCCCATCACCCCGGCCAGCAAGCCCAAGGCGCTTCCGACGATGTCCGAAGCGGCCAGCGCGCCGAATCGCATCCCCCTCGTCAGCCCGGCACGGTACTGCGTCGCCAAACCGTTGAGCGTGAACAAGACCGCCAGGGCACGCATCACCGAGGTCAGTTCCTCAACGCCGTACAAGGACGCCACGAGTGGCGCGGTGAACCATGCGACGACCGAGAGCCCGACCCCGCTCAACGTGTTGATCCAGAACAGGTTGTCCCGTTGACGGTCTGAGAGCGAGGGTGCCTGGACAGCGGCAGACGAGAGACCGAAGTCACGGAAGATGTCCGCGACGCCCACCACCACCGCGACCATGGCCACCAAGCCGTAGTCGTGGGGGGTGAGCAGTCGCGACAGGACCACGACACTGCCAACCTGCAGCGCGAGCTTGATGGCCTGACCGCCGCTCGCCACCATGGCTCCGCGCGCCGCAAGACGTCCCAGGGCGTGTGACTGGTCGCCCCCCTCAACGACGTCAGCCACGGCACGCCCCCTTAGCGGTTCCACGATGTGGCCCCGGTCCCGGGCCGGTTCGCGACCGGCAACCCTTTGTCAGGAGCAATGATCGGCGACCACGAGCCTCCCACGGTAGCTGCCACACGCATCGGACGTCGCAGAGCGCGCAGGACTGCGCCCTCGCCGCTTCCTCTCATCGCCTGCCACTCGGAGCCGGGTGATGGCTCACCCGATGCTGCGCGCGACCAGGTTGTCGACGCTCAAGGTGATCGGCGCGTTCGTGGCAGCACCGGACACGTACGTCTGGACCCCAACGCCTCCAGCCGTCTGCAACGCGGCGGTGGAGTCCGTCGCGGTGAGCTGCCATGTGGCCGGCTCAGTCGTGCCCGTCCTCCACACCTTGGCTCGCACCGTGGTGGGTGACGTTCCCTCGACCTGCATGCGCAGCGTCAGCGAGTCTCCATCGGCGTAGGTGATCGCGGGCACCGACACGGACTGCAGGACGGTCTCGGCACCACCGGACCAGCGGCTCACGTTGAGCGTCACGGCTCCGGTCCCGCTGACCGTGACGCGCTCGCGATATCCGTTGCTCAGCGTCCCGCGGCCGAGGAGCCACAGGTGGGCGCCCCCACCACTTGGGCGGGGGTCAACCGCCAACTCAACCTGGGAGTCGATCGACGTGCTGCTGACTGATCCGAGGATCGCACCCGGCCCAGTTCCCGGCGTGGGAACCGAGATCTGCCCGACGCCACCGGTGACCTTGTAGCGGGTCGGGCCATCGGTGAGGGTCCATGCACCGCCCTGGTCGGCCGTGCCCCAACCGCTGGTGGTGGTCCGGCCGAAGGCATCCTGGGCGAGTACCTGAGCCTGGGCGGCCGTGACGGTCACGGACTTCGTCGCGGTGTCGGTCGCCCCGTCGTTGTCCGTCACGGTGAGCGTCACGGTGTAGGTGCCGGCCGCGGCATACGTGTGGCTGGCGGTGGCGCCCGAGCCGGCGGCGGTGCCGTCGCCCCAGTTCCATGCGTACGACGCAACCGTGCCGTCGGGGTCGGACGACCCCGACCCGTTGACCGAGACCTTCAAGTCGGTGGTGTCCGCCGTGAAGGCGGCCGTCGGCGCCTGGTTGGCCCTGGACACGGTGACCGACTTCGTGGCGGTGTCAGTGCCACCGGCGTTGTCCGTCACGGTGAGCGTCACCGTGTAGGTGCCCGCCGCGGCATACGTGTGGGTCGCCGTGGCGCCCGAGCCGGCGGCGGTGCCGTCACCCCAGTTCCAGCTGTATGCCGCGATGCTGCCGTCGGGGTCGGACGACCCCGACCCGTCCACCGCGAGCGCCAGGGCGTTGGTGTCGGTCGTGAACGCCGCGGTCGGGGCCGTGTTGGTCACCGTCACCGAACGGGTCGTGGTGTTGGTCGCGCCGCTGTCGTCAGTGACGGTGAGCGTGACGGTGTAGGTGCCCGCCTCGGCGTACGTGTGGGTCGCCGTGGCGCCCGAGCCGGCGGCGGTGCCGTCACCCCAGTTCCAGCTGTATGCCGCGATCGTGCCGTCCTCGTCCGTCGAACCCGAGCCGTCCACCGACAGCTTCAGGCCCTGGCTGGTGTTGGTGAAGGACGCCACCGGCGGCACGTTGGGAGCGCCGGCCAGCGTGCGGCCACTGGCGCGGTAGTGGTCCTGGATCTGGCTCAGCGTCAGGGAGGTCGGGTAGACGGCGACCTCGTCGATGGTGCCGGGGAGGTACTTGTTGCCCGACCACGCGCTGTCTCCACCGACGCGCCAGTAGCCGTTGAACGGCTGGGCGGTTGTCGTCCCGGTGTTGCGGGCGACGCGGACACCGTCGACGTAGAGCGAGACACCGTTGGAGTCGAGGGTGCCGACGAGCTGGTGCCATTGGCCGTCGTTGATGCGACTCGTGGAGCGCGCGATGTAGGTGCCGTTGTTGTAGACACCGAAGTTCGCGTAGCCGGACGAGTCGACGTAGAGGTGCCGGTCATAGCTCGAGGAGTCGCCGGACTTGGCGTTGCCGAACCCGACGATCTTGCCGGACGAGGTCGTCTTCACCCACGCCTCGACCGAGAACAGGTCAGGCCCCGGCTCGGCGGTCTGGGTCGCGGCGAAGGCGCTGAAACCGCTGAAGCGGATGGCCCGGTTGCTGTCGTTGTTCAGTGCGCCGACCTGTCCGTAGGTGAGACCGCTCGTGGCCTTGAGGTCGGCCGAACCGAGGGAGTCGGCCAGCGTGGGCCCGCTGCTCTCGCCGAGCCGCCAGTAGTAGCTGGCGCCGTCGTTGACGACGTCCTGGGCATAGGCGCCCACCTGGGTGGAGCTGATCGTGACCGCGTTGCTCGTGAGCGTCGCGGTGTTGCCCAACGGGTCCTTCACGCGAATCGTGTAGGTGTAGGTGGCGCCCGGAGTGAGCCCGCGGTCGGTGTAACCCATCGTCGGCTTCTGCCAGAACGATGAGGCCTGCGTGGTCGTGTAGACCGGCGTCGCGTTGCCGGACCGCAGCACCTCGTAGGTGAGGTTGGTGTTGTCCCGGTCGGCCAGGGCCTGCCAGGACACCCGTGCGGTGCCGGAGATCACCGACTTCGCCGTCGGCGTCGGCGTCGTCGACGTGACCATCGGACCCTGCTTGTTCGTGGCCTTGTCCTTGACCGCGAACCGGGTCAGGCCCTGTTGCAGCACGCCGTTGACTCCGCGGAACTCACCGCCCAGCGCGATGTAGTCGCTGTTGCCCGTCACGGACCACGACGCCTGTCCGGAGGGCGTGTAGTTGCCCCAGATGAAGTCGGGGTACCAGTGCAGGTTCTCCGACGAGGGCAGCCCGCCGTAGTTCCAGCCGTAGTCGTCCGGGCCGGTGTTCTTGTTGACCGGGTAAGTCGTCTGGGCCAGCTGGTTGTGCTGGTTGATCGACCACGGGTTCGACGACGGGAAGCCGCCCTGGTACTCGCAGCCGTGGACGTGGCTGACGGAGTAGAGCACCTGGCCGATCGGCATGACGTCGTAGGTGTCGCCGTGGCAGTCGTTGACCACGTTGATGGCGCCGGTGTCGGGGTTGAGCGCGAAGGTGCCCTCGAACTGACCACCCGTGCCGAACGCGAACCCGCTGCCGTAGACCTGGGACCCGTCGTACTTGAGCGAGATGATCGCGCCGTTGGTGTGGTCGATGATCTTGGTGTTGGCTGCCCACGGCTGGACCGCGCCAGAGGTGATGTCCACGGCGGCCATACCGTTCACCACGCTGCCGGACAGCGTCTTCATCTGACCGCCGACGATCACCTTTCCACGGTCGGGCAGGGCGAGGATCGACCAGACGTAGCCGTCGTCGGCCGACGGGTTCCAGGGCAGCAGCGCGCCAGTTGAGGTGAAGGCCGCTAGGCGCTTGCGGGGCGTGTTGTTGGCGACCGGGAACTCCCCACCGGCGAAAACCGTGGTCGGCGTTGCACTCAGGGCGCGCACGCGTCCCGAGATGGAGGCGGCGAAGCTGGCGATGAGGTTGCCCGTGGCCGGGTCGAGAGCGGCGATGTGGTTGCTGGCCTGCCCGTTGACGGCGGTGAAGTCGCCACCCACGTAGAGCCGAGAGCCGTCGGGCGCCGCCGTGATCGCCATGCCCTGGGCGTTGAGGCTCGCCTTGAAGCCGGTGACCTGCTGACCGGTGCGGATGTCGTAGGCGACGATGTTGGAAACGGCGGTCTCCCCCGCGCCGCCTGCGGCCACGCCGGGCGGACGCACGGTCGAGAACTCACCGGTCGCGTAGACGATGTTGCCGATCATGGTCTGCGACCACACGACCCCGTTGATCTGGATCGTGGGCAGCGCGTCCGCCGAGACCGTCGCGGGTTTGCCGGCAGCCGGGGCCGTGTCGGCCATCGCCGGCGTGCTCGACATCACGAGGCCGGCCGCGACCAGCGCAGCTGCGGCTACGAGGGCAACTCCCCGACGGACCGAGGCGAGGCTACGAGTGACCATGGAGTCCTCTGATTCACGAAAGGCGCTGTGGCGCATGGTGATCGGCGTACTACTTGACCGGGCCACGGAAGGTGGCTGCGGCGTGCAGGCCGTCGAAGTCGACGGCCATCGTGACGTTCTTCAGCTGGTTGGTCGGCACGGAGAACGAGTACGTGGCGGTGGCGGTCCTGCCGGGCTCGACCGTGCCCGAGAAGTCCTTGGCCCCACTGCCATACGTCGGGCGGGCGACCCTGGCCGGGTTGCCGTAGCGCGCGGTCACGACGACCTGGTCGAGCTTGATCGCCTGCTTGCTGCCGTTGGTCAGGGCGACGGTGAAGAGGGTCTTGGGGTCACCGGTGAACGAGCCGGGGCCCTGTTCCTCGACCGTCCCCTGCTCGACCTTGGTGATCTGGAGGGAGACGCCGTCGGAGTATGCCGCCTTGGCGGAGAACGCGGCCGGCGGCGCCGTGTAGCGCGGGCTGGGCTTCCGGCCGTTCCGCTGCACCGGCGCGGGGGCCTTGGCCAGCGGGTCGGCCGGCCGGTTGGTGACGGTGCGCTGCGGCTCGTCGGCGCTGTGGTCGGCGGCCGAACCCTTGGACGACGGCGAGGACGATGCGCTCGGACCGCTGGTCGAGGGCGGACCCACTGACGACACGGGCGCGGCATCTGCCTTGGCGCCAGCGTCCCCGGCGTCGTCTCCGCTGCCCGCGCAGGCAGCGGTCAACAACGCGACCGCGGCCAGGCACGCGGCAGCGGCGCACCCCCGAGCGCCGCCCCTCATCAGTAGGCCCCGGTCCCGCGCACGACCGCACGCACGGTGCGGGCGATGATCTGCAGGTCGAGCAGCACCGACCAGTTGTCGACGTACCAGAGGTCGAGCCGCAGCGACTCGTCCCAGGTCAGGTTGCTGCGGCCGCTGACCTGCCACAGGCCGGTGAGGCCGGGGCGGACGTGCAGCCGGCGCACCGCGTCGGACTCGTAGGTCGCGACCTCGCGAGGCAGCGGCGGCCGCGGGCCGATGAGCGACATCTCGCCGCGCAGCACGTTGAGCAGCTGCGGCAGCTCGTCGATGGAGAAGCGGCGCAGGAAGCCACCGACCCGGGTGATGCGCGGGTCCCGCTTCATCTTGAAGAGCACGTCGTTGCCGGCGTCGGCGGCTGCGGTGAGCTCGGCCAGCCGCGCCTCGGCGTCGACGACCATGCTGCGGAACTTGAACATCGGGAACGTGACCCCACGCGCCCCGACCCGCTCCTGGCGGAACAGGATCGGCCCCTTGGAGTCCAGCCGGATCGCCACCGCGACCGCCGCGAAGAGCGGCAGCGCGAGCACCACGATCACCAGCGCACCCAGCCAGTCGACGACCCGCTTGGCCGCGCGCCGCACCCCACCCATGACGGGGCGCTCGACGTGCAGCATCGGCATACCTGCCACCGGCCGGATCGACAGCCGCGGACCGGCGACATCGAACAGGCCCGTCGCCACGATCAGCTCGACCGCACGCTCCTCCAGGCTCCACGCCAGGCGGCGCAGCTCGTGACCGCTCAGGTCGTGGTCGTTGCTGACCGCCACGACCTCGGCGTCCAGCAGGTCGATGGCGTGCATCGCCTCGGCGGGGTAGCCGAAGACCGGCACACCCTCGAGCTCGGAGGCGAAGTCACCGCCGCTGTCGATGCCCGACACGCAGGCGCCGACGACCTTCATGCCGGCTCCGGAGGCGTCGTCGAGCTGACGGATCATGCCGGCCACGCTCGCAGCGCTGCCGACGACGACGGTGCGCTGCATGTCCAGACCGGCGCTGCGCCGGCGCTGCAACGAGCGCCGCAGGGCGTTGCGCGCGACCAGGCCGCCGACGAGCAGCGCGGAGAGCACGACCAGCACGAGGCCGCGCGCGATCTCGACGTGCAGCACCCACGAGCCCAGCACGAGGGTCGCGACCAGCACGAGTGCGGACCGCGCCACGGCGCGGTACTCCTCGGTGGTGGTGCCCAGGTAGCGCCGCTCGTAGCCGCGGCATACGAACAGCGTCGCCACCCACACGACCGGCAGCGCGACGGCGACGGCCACGCGCAGACCCATCGGTGCGCTGCCCACGGGCACCAGCACGGCGATGGCGCCGACCGCGACGGCCGTGGCCACGTCGACGAGCAGGGCCCGCCGCAGGTAGCCCCCCGGCCACCGCAACGCCCCCTCGGTCGAGCCGCTGTCGCGCACCCCGGCACCGTCGAACCCGGTCAGCCCGGGCAGGCGCGACCCAACCAGTTCCCTCTGCTTCGTCGAGGCGTCACGTGCCTCGGCAAGATCCCTCATGTCCCACTCCCGTCACTGCCGGGCCCCCACAATGGACGTGGGCGTGGACCACCCCTGTTGGATCCCGCGTCACGTGCCGCTCCCAGCAGGAGAAATGCTGTCAGCGCGAGGGGCCCGCCGCGTCCGTCGCGGGAGTGACCGCACGGCTGACCAAAGGGACTACAGCAACTGCTGGACGCTTCTCCTACCGATGGTGGAGACGCGCCCGGATTCGTGCTCAGAACCGCAGCCGCTGGCGCCGGATCTCGACGCCTCACGGGGTATGGGCAGGGTCAAGCGACGGTCAAGTCACCGCGTCATGAGGCGGAGAACAGCGCGTGGTGGACGTCGCCTCAGGCCGGGCTGTGGAACCGCTGCTGGGCCGCCAGAAGACCGTCGGTCACGACCGCCTCGACGGCATCGGCGGCGTCACCCACGAGGAACGGCAGCTCCTTGCGCTCGACGCTGGAGAAGTCACGCAGCACGTAGTCGGCCGCGTCCATCCGCCCGGGCGGTCGCCCGATGCCCACGCGCACGCGCAGGTAGTCCTTGGTCCCCAGGGCCGAGGAGATGGAGCGCAGGCCGTTGTGGCCGCCCTCTCCCCCGCCCTTCTTGATCCGCACGTCGCCGGCAGGGATGTCGAGCTCGTCGTGGACGACGATCACGTGGTCCGGCTCGACCGAGAAGAACTTCATCAGCGCCTTGACCGGCCCGCCCGACTCGTTCATGTACGACGACGGCACCGCGACCACCGCGGCCGGACCCGGCGCCCCACCCGGAGCCGTGCCCACACGGACCGAGGCGGCGCTCGCCCGCGCCTTGTGCGACGTCAGCTTCGCCCCCGCCCGGCTGGCCAGCTCGTCGACGACCATGGCGCCCACGTTGTGCCGGTTGCCGGCATACCGCGGCCCGGGGTTGCCGAGACCCACGACCAACCAGGTGCCCTCACTCACGAGCGGCAAGTATGCCGGACGGCCGGCTCCCGGACCGCCTCACCCCGAGCACCCCCGGACACGGCGCGAGGCCGGGTCCAAGCGGACCCGGCCTCGCGGCATACGTGCGTTGAGCTGGTGGCTCAGGCGTCCTCGGACTTCTCGCCCTCGGCGTCGCCCTCGCCCGACTCGCCCTCGGCACCCTCGCCCTCGGCCTCGGCGGCCTCGGCAAGTTCCTCGTCGGACTCGTCGCGCTCGATGCCGGCCTCCTCCTCGGCCTCGGCAAGCTCGGCGTCCAGCTCCTCCTGGGAGATCTGCTGGGTGATGTTGACGACCAGGGTCTCCTCGTCGGTGACCAGCGTGGCGCCGGCCGGGAGCTCGACCTCGGAGGCCTTGATCTGCGTGCCGACCTCGAGGCCCTCGACGGAGATGACGAGGCTCTCGGGGATCTTGGTGGCCTCGACCTCGAGCTGCAGGGTCTGGGCGTCGACGGTGACGACGGTCTCGGGAGCGGCCTCGCCCTCGAGGTGGACCGGGACGTCGACGGTGACCTTCTCGCCGCGGCGGACGATGACGAGGTCGACGTGCTCGATGACCGGCTTGATCGGGTCGCGCTGGACGTCCTTGGCCAGGGCCAGCTGCTCGTCACCGTCGATGACGATGGTGAGGACGGCGTTGGCGACCTTGAGGGCCAGCATGGTGTCGTGGCCGGGGAGGGTGATGTGGACCGGCTCTGCGCCGTGGCCGTACATCACGGCGGGGATCTTGTGGTCGCGGCGGATCTTGCGGGCCGCGCCCTTGCCGAACTGCGTGCGCTTCTCAGCGATGAGCTTGCTGACGTCAGACACTGCGAAAACTCCTGGGGTCAAAGGGAACTCGAGAGCGGTGGGCCTCGACGCGGGGCGCAGCACGGAGGGCTCCACCGCGTCGATCACGGACGGTGCCGACAGTCCGCCATGGACCCGTCGTGCTGTGTCCCTCGCCGAGGCAACCCCGAGAGTCTAGGCGACGCCCGCGGGGAGAGGGAAATCGGTGTCGTCCCCCTCGTGCTCGTCCGCGATCCGGGCGCGCTCGTCGGCTCGGGCGCGGCGCAGCTCGCCCGCGCGGACGGCGACGACACCACCCAGGATCAGCAGTCCGCCGGCGAGCTGCATGAGCCCGGGCAGCTCGCCCAGCAGGAGCCAGGCGAAGAGGACGGCGAAGAGCACCTCGGTGAGGCCGACGAAGGACGCGATCGTCGACCCGAGCCGTCGTGCCGCGAAGGTGCCGAGCAGGTATGCCGCGGCCGCGGCCACCAGCGCGAGCTCGGCGATCGCTGCCCACCAGGGGAAGGAGGCGCCGCGCATGGTGACGTCGGTGGCGACGAAGGTCATCGGCAGGATGCGGACGGCGCCGAGGACGGCGAGCGCGACCGCGCCCACGGCCAGGCCGAGCCCCGCGAGGGCGAGCGGCGGCAGGTCGCTCTCGTGCGCGGCGACGACGAAGTAGGTGGCCAGCCCGGTGGCGGCGACCAGGCCCCACATCACACCGACGAGGTCGGGCCGGCTCTGGCCGGTGAGGTCGAGGACGAGCACGAGCCCGAGGATGGCGAGCAGCACCCCCACGCCGGTCAGCGCGGCGGGAGCTCGCCGGGTGGTGGCCCAGACCCACAGGACGACGAGGACGACGCCGAGGTACTCCAGGAGGAGGGCGACGCCGACGTCGAGCCGCTGCACGGCATAGAAGTAGGAGACCTGGCAGCCGGCCACGGCGATGGCGCCGTAGGCGAGGACGTGCCAGGCGTTGCGGCGCAGGAGGTGCCAGCGGCCACGCATCGCGAGCACGGTCGGGACCGCGAGCGCGACGGCGGCGCCCGCGACGCGCAGCAGCACGATGGCGCCCGAGCTCCAGCCCTCGACGAGCAGGCTCTTGGCGAACGGGCCGCTCGTGGCGAAGGTCGCCGCCGAGGCGAGGGCGAACCAGAGGCCGATGGCCGTGGCGCGGCTGCTGGTCTGCATCGGGTCTCCCGGGTCGTGGCTCGTGCGGCGAATCCTGGCTCGGCTTCACGCACAGGGCCTGTTGTCATGGGCACATGTCAGGGGCAAAACGCCTTATACTCCTGACGCTAGCGAAACCCAGCGTCAGGAGTCAATGTGCTTTTTGCCCATGACACGGAGGTGGCCCTGCGTGGCGCCGCGGCGCTGGTCAACACCGCCGCCACCCTGCCCACCGACACCGACGACCTGACGACGGTGGCTGCGCTCGACGAGTTCGTGCGCGAGTGGGGCTGGACGGGGTCGCACCGGCACACCCGGGCCGAGCTCGATGAGGTGCGCGGCCTGCGCCCGCGGCTGCGCGAGGTGTGGCTCGCCGACGAGGACGAGGCGGTCGGCATCGTCAACGGGCTGCTCGCCGAGGCCGGCGCCCTCCCCCAGCTGGTCAGGCACGACGAGTGGTCGTGGCACCTGCACGCCACCCCGTCCGAGGCACCGCTGGCCACCCGGATGGCGGTCGAGGCGGCGATGGCGCTGGTCGACGTGATCCGTGCCGACGAGCTCGACCGGCTGCGGGTCTGCGCCGCCGACGACTGCGAGGACGTCGTGGTCGACCTGTCCAAGAACCGGTCCAAGCGCTACTGCGACGGGACGTGCGGCAACCGGGCCAACGTCGCGGCATACCGCGCCCGTCAGGCGACCACGGGCTGACTCAGGCGCGGCCGTCGAAGAGGCTCGTCACCGAGCCGTCCTCGAAGACCTCCTGGATCGCCCGGCTGATCAGCGGCGCGATCGACAGCACCGTCAGCTGGTCGAACCGCTTGTCGTCCTCGATCGGCAGCGTGTCGGTGACGATGACCTCCGACGCCTGGCACTCCTTGAGCCGCTCGACGGCCGGGCCCGACAGGATCGCGTGCGTCGCGGCGATGATGACACCGGCCGCACCGTCCTCCATCAGCGCGTCAGCCGCGTGCGTGATGGTGCCGGCCGTGTCGATCATGTCGTCGACGAGCACGCAGATGCGGCCCTCGACCTCACCGACCACACGGTTGGCCACGGTCTCGTTGGGCCGGTTGATGTCGCGGGTCTTGTGGATGAACGCCAGCGGCGCACCACCCAACCGCTCGGACCACTGCTCGGCCACCTTGATGCGGCCGGCGTCGGGCGAGACCACCGCGAGCTTCTCGTTGCCGTACTTCTCCGCGACGTACTCCGACAGGATCGGCAGCGCCATGAGGTGGTCGACCGGTCCGTCGAAGAAGCCCTGGATCTGCGCCGTGTGCAGGTCGACCGCCATGAGCCGGTCGGCGCCCGCGGTCTTGAACAGGTCGGCCATGAGCCGCGCCGAGATCGGCTCGCGCCCGCGGTGCTTCTTGTCCTGGCGCGCGTACCCGTAGAACGGCAGCACCACGGTGATCCGCTTGGCACTCGCGCGCTTGAGGGCGTCGATCATGATGAGCTGCTCCATGATCGCCTCGTTGAGCGGCGTGGCGTGGCTCTGGATGACGAACGCGTCCGACCCGCGCACCGACTCCTCGTAGCGCACGTAGATCTCACCGTTGGCGAAGTCGTAGGCGCTCGTGGGGACGAGGTCGGTGCCGAGCTGCTCTGCGACAGCCTCCGCGAGGGCCGGGTGCGCCCGCCCGGAGAAGACCATGAGGTTCTTCTCGGTGGCCTTCTGGATGCCGGTCACGCGTTCGCCTGCCCTTCGCTCGTGGCGTTGTCGGTATGCCGTGTGCTCGCCTCCGCGTCGTCGGTCGCCTTGTCCTGCAACGACTTTGCGCCGCTTGCCTCCTGCGCGGCGGCATGCGTCTTGGTGCCGGCGCGGGCGCGCTCGACCCAGCCGTCGATGTTGCGCTGACGGCCGCGGGCGACGGCGATCTGTCCGGGCTCGACGCCGTCGGTGACTGCGGAGCCAGCGCCGACGTAGGCGCCGTCGGCGATGTCGACCGGCGCGACGAGGACGCTGTTGGACCCGACGAACGAGTGCTTGCCGACGGTCGAGTGGTGCTTCTTCACGCCGTCGTAGTTGGCGAAGATGGTGCCCGCCCCGATGTTGGCGCCGGCCCCGATGGTGACGTCACCGGCATACGTCAGGTGTGGCACCTTGGCGCCGTCGCCGATCCTCGCGTTCTTCGTCTCGACGAACCCGCCGATCTTGCCGCCCGCCCCGAGGACGGTGCCGGGGCGCAGGTAGGAGAACGGGCCCACTGTGGCGTCGGGGCCGATCTCGGCGAGGAGCGCCTCGGTGCGCTTGACCTCGGCGCCATCGCCGACCTCGGTGTCGGTGAGAGTGGTGTCGGGGCCGATAGTGGTGCGCTCACCGATGGTGGTGGCGCCGAGCAGCTGGGTGTTCGGCAGGATCGTCGAGTCGCGGCCGATGGTGACGTCGACGTCGACCCACGTGGTCTCGGGGTCGACGATGGTGACGCCCTCGCGCATCCAGCGCTCGGTGGTGCGACGGTTGAGCTCGCGGCCGAGGCGGGCGAGCTGGACCCGGTCGTTGACGCCCTCGGTCTGCCAGAGGTCGGCGATGAGGTGAGCGCTGACCCGACCACCGTCGTCGCGGGCGTGGCCGAGGACGTCGGTGAGGTACTTCTCGCCCTGGGCGTTGTCGGTGCCGACCTTGGCGAGGTTGTCGCGCAGGGTGGTGGCGTCGAACGCGTAGATGCCCGAGTTGATCTCGGTGATCGCGAGCTGGTCGGGGCTGGCGTCCTTCTGCTCGACGATGCCGCTGACCGAGCCGTCGGCGTCGCGCAGGACGCGGCCGTAACCGGTCGGGTCTTCGAGGTGGGCGGTGATGACGGTGACGGCGCTCTGGGTGGACTCGTGCTCGTCGACGAGGGAGCGCAGGGTGTCGGCGGTGAGCAGCGGCACGTCGCCGTAGGTGACCAGGACGGTGCCCTCGATGTCGGCCGGGAGGACCTCGAGCGCACACTCGGTCGCGCGACCGGTGCCCTTCACGTCGTCCTGGTCGGCGATGACCGCGTCCGGGTCGAACTCGCTGATGTGGGCCGCGACGAGGTCGCGCTCGTGGCGGACCACGACTGCGAGGTGCCGGGGGGCGAGCCCGCGGGCCGCGGCAATCGCGTGCCCGACGAGGGTGCGGCCACCGATGCGGTGCAGGACCTTGGGAGTGGCTGACTTCATCCGGGTGCCCTCACCTGCGGCGAGGACGATGACGGCGGCGATCCGGTTGCCGGCCGGGGTGGTGCTCACGCGCGGACGCTCCAGTGGGTCGGGGGCGGCGGTCGGCTCATGCTACCCGCCGGTCGGTATGCCGCTCGCCCGGCTGCTGCTGTGGCCTGCGTCCTCACCTGCTGCGCCGGTTGCGCACTTCGGGCCACTCAGGGCTGATGCGCGGCCCGACATGACGCCTCCGTGGCCCGAAGTCGCTGCGCCGTCGCACTTCGGGCCATCCAGGACTGATGTGCGGGCCGACATGAGGCCTCCGTGGCCCGAAGTCGGGCCAGTCAGCTCCAAGTCAGGAACGACGAGGAGCCGCTGCCCGGCGTCGCAGCGCGCCAGTAGCGGTCGGCAAGCCGTCGGAAGTCGTCAGGCGCGATGGCGAGCAGGTTGCATCGGATCCGCACGGTGTCACGGTGCCGCCCACCGGGACTCGCGATCGCGCCACGCAGCACGATGTCGTCGGGGCGCGCGGGGTGCCACCGGTTGGAGGTGGGCTTGTTATCGACCGACCGCAAGTCCTGCCACGCAAGCCTCCACCGCGGACGACGCCGGCGCCAGATACCCGTGTTGTCGAGGCACAGCTCGTAGCTGCGCCCCCACCACCAGTACCCGATCACCATGAGCGACAGGGCGCCGACCACCACGGCCGGGGCTCGGAGCCCGTCCAGCGCCATACCCACCGCAGTCATCCAGATGAGCAGCGTCAGGAGGAGTGGCACCACTCGCACGGCCGCCCGCGGCCGCAGCACCACTCCCCTCTCACGTGGCTTCGCGCCGAACGGTGTCGTCACGACGCCCCGCGACTCCAGTTCCCGCCGTAGCGCCTCGTCGCGGGCAATACCGGCTCGCGCCCAGACCAGTGCCGCCACACTGGCCGCCACCAGCACCACGCCAACAGTGAGTAGCGGCACCCACGTCGCACCGTCCCGGCTGATCGCGGCCTTGACTGCGCCGATGGTGAACGCCAGTCCGATGGACACCCCCAGGGAGGCAGCCACGGGTAGCCCACGCTGCACCGCCCGCCTGCTCATCCCACCCTCACCACGACGCGCAACCTACCCTCCAGCGCGCGGCGAGCTCGCAGGCGCTGCCGGCCGCTCGGCATACCCCTCCGCTCTTCATTCCAGCCCGGGCGGATCAGGTTCCAGTTTGGCTGAGGCGAAGGCGATTCCGGTCGGCCAGTCCTGAGGGTCCAGGTGCCGACTGGGGTCCACGCCGTGCTCCAGCATGCGGCGGACCATGTGATGAGTGGCGGCGCGGGCTCGATCCCCGGGCTCGTACACCGAACCGGACGCATACTCGGTGGGCTCCGCGCGGCCTCCGTCGGCCACGCGCTGCGCGATCTCGGCTCGAACCTGCTCCATCGCCTCGAGAAACTCCGCCTCGGTGTCGTAGACGCCGACGACGACATGGCGGCGCTCGTGGCGGTCGGGGTCGAAGCGGTAGTGACGCACGACGAACCGCCGGATGGTGTCGTCGTCGATGTCCACCTGCGCCATCGGTAGAGGCTACGACGATCCTGCGACCGGCCGCTTGGCTTGCTTCCTCGGACGCAGTTTCGGGATGCCAGAGGCGCAGTATGCCGCGCCCCTGGCATCCCGTAGCTCTACTGCCCCCGGGTCTCCCACTCACTTCTTTCGTCTGCTCCCCGGGTAGGAATCGAACCTACGTCGCTTGTCCTGATTCAAAGTCAGGCGGGCCCTGCCAGCAGACCAACCGGGGAACGCCCCGCAAAGGGCAACCCACAGGTTATCGGGGCGCAGAGCGGGTAGCTGACACCCACACGACTGGGCCGATGCGCCGCAGCCTCCTCCGAGCCGCGGAGGATGACACCTACGGGACCGTAGGTTACGGTTTCGTAGGTTAGGTGAACGCCCGTGGCCCCGACGGAAAGGTCCTCGCCATGACGACCGTGGCCCCCTCCGCACAGACCTCCGCACCCGAGCAGGTCCCGGATCCCCGCACCGTCGAGCCGGAGCACAAGCGCACGGGCGAGCAGGTCACCCTCGCCCTCTTCATCGGCGTCCCGTTCCTCGCCCTGCTCGCGGCCATCCCGGTCGCATGGGGCTGGGGCCTCGGCTGGCGCGACATCGTCATCGCCGCCTTCATGTACATCATCTCCGGCCACGGCATCACCGTCGGCTTCCACCGCTTCTTCACCCATGGCTCGTTCAAGGCTAAGCGCGGGCTCAAGGTCGCCCTCGCCGTCGCCGGCTCGCTCGCCATCGAAGGCCCGGTCGTGCGCTGGGTCGCCGACCACCGCCGCCACCACGCCTTCTCCGACCGCGACGGCGACCCGCACAGCCCGTGGCGCTACGGCGAGACGATCCCGGCGCTCATGAAGGGCCTGTGGTGGGCGCACATCGGCTGGCTCTTCGACGTCGAGCAGACGCCACGCAACAAGTACGCCCCAGACCTCTTGGCAGACAAGGACATCCAGAAGGTCGACAAGGCCTTCCCGTGGCTGGTCGCCACCTCGATGCTCCTGCCCCCGCTCATCGGCGGACTCTGGTCGATGAGCTGGCAGGGTGCCCTCACCGCCTTCTTCTGGGGCTCACTCGTCCGCGTCGCACTGCTCCACCACGTCACGTGGTCGATCAACTCGATCTGCCACGCCCTCGGCGAGCGGCCGTTCAAGAGCCGTGACAAGTCCGGCAACGTCTGGTGGCTGGCTGTCCTGTCCATGGGCGAGTCCTGGCACAACCTGCACCACGCCGACCCCACCTGCGCGCGCCACGGCGTCGAGAAGGGTCAGATCGACTCCAGCGCCCGCATCATCTGGGCGTTCGAGAAGCTCGGCTGGGCCCATGACGTCCGCTGGCCCGTCGCCAAGCGCATCGACGCCCGCCGGCTCACCGCCTGACCGTTACCCCGGCAACAACCTCACCCGGCGTCGGCCACCAGCTGCCGGAACCGCAACACCTCCGGACGCTGCCAGTCGACGTGGTCGTTTCGCCACCCCACAAGGTCGCGAAAGTCCTTGTCGTCATTGGCCATCGCGTGCCCGATCACCCGATCCGGGGGTATGTCGTAGGTCCGCTCCAGCCACGCGACCAACTCTGCACCAGCAGTCGCCTGCGCCCGCCGCGACAGGATCTGCTGCGTAGCCCAGCGAGGCGAGTTGCCTTGCGACGACTGGACGAACTCCACACCGATCGCCTCCTGGTTGAGCCCGATCGTGTGCCGGCACGCGGTCGTCGGGGGCACCAGCTCGCGGATCACGCCCACCTGGTCGACGACGTAGTGGGCACACGTGCCGGGCCGCTCCCCCAGGTTCGGCCGATTGGCCGCGAAGACCGATCGCACCGACTCGTACGTGTCGCTCTCGCTGTAGTGCAGCACCACCATCCGCGGCTCGAGCTTCCATGTCGCCTTCCCCGCGTGGCGCTTCAGGTATGCCGCGGTGTCGGCCTTGCGCTTGGCGCCGAACGGGATTGGGTCGCGAACGATCGGTGGTGCAGCGGGTGCGACGGTCGTCGTCGGCGGCGCGGCTGTCGGCGTCGCCGGTGTCGTCACACCGGTCGCGGTCGGTCCTGCGGCCGGCCTGCTCTCCACGTGCGGCAGGCGATCGGACACCACCACCCCGCCGGCGATGACCGCCCCCAGCAGCACGGCCGACACGGCAGCGCGGCGCGTCGCCGCGGCATACCTGTCCCTGCCCTTCACCCGGTCCACGCTACGGCGCAGGCATGATGGACACCGTGACCGACGCCCCCAGGAAGCAGCCGTCCTCCTCCGCCCGCTCCCGGATGACCGGCAAGCAGCGGCGTGAGCAGTTGATCGAGGTGGGTCGGAAGCTCTTTGCCGACAAGGGTTTCGAGGGCACCTCGGTCGAGGAGATCGCCGCCAAGGCGAGCGTGTCCAAGCCGGTCGTCTACGAGCACTTCGGGGGCAAGGAGGGCCTGTATGCCGTGGTGGTCGACCGCGAGATCGCGGCGCTCCTGGGCGGCATCACCGGCACGCTGAGCGCCGAGCTGGGTGCCCGCGAGACGCTCGAGCGCGCCGCCATGGCGCTGCTCGACTACATCGAGACGAACACCGACGGCTTCCGGATTCTGGTGCGCGACAGCCCGCCCGGGCAGTCGACCGGATCGTTCGCGAGCCTCATCTCGGACGTCGCGAGCCAGGTCGAGCACATCCTCGCCGCCGAGTTCAAGCGGCGAAAGCTCGACCCGAAGTCCGCGCCGCTCTACGCGCAGATGCTCGTCGGCATGGTCGCACTCACGGGTCAGTGGTGGCTCGACTCGCCCAAGATGAAGAAGTCCGACGTCGCCGCCCACCTCGTCAACCTCGCGTGGAACGGCCTCGCCGGGCTCGAGAAGAAACCGGGCCTCATCTCCGAACGCTGATCGAGGAGCGCTGACGCGGCGGCTAGACCTGCTGGAACTCGACCCGGTTGCCCACCGGGTCAGCCGTGTGGAACCGACGCACCCCTGGCACGTTGTCGTCCCACGTGACCGAGCCACCTCGCGCAGCAACAGCTTCCGCGATGGCGTCGACGTCGTCGACGGCAAGTGCCGGATGCGCCTTGAGTGCCGGCGAGAACGGCTCCTCCACACCGCAGTGCAGCTCCTGGGTCCCGACCCGGAACCACACACCACCGCGCGCCGCGAGGACGGGCGGCTTCGGGATCTCCGGCAGCCCGACCAGCTCGCCGTAGAAGCCGCGCAGCGCATCCTCACTCCCGGCCGGGCAGGCGACCTGCACGTGGTGCAGGCCGACCACGCTCATCGGCCACCGTCCGGACGCTGGGCGACGACGAAGAGCCGCCGGAACGGGAAGACCACACCCGCCTCGCTGCGTGGGTATGCCGTCTTGAGCCTCGCGCCGTACTCCGCCAGGAACGCCTGCCGCGCCTCGTCGTCGTCGCCGAACGACTCGACCACCGGACGCAGGCCGGTGCCGCGCACCCACTCGAGCACCGGATTGTCCTGTGCCCCTTCGGGATCCAGCACATGGAAGTAGGTCGTCTCCCACCCGTCGACGTCAAGGCCGGCGCGAGTCAGCACGGTCAGGTAGTCCTCGACCGACGGCACGCGCAGACGGTCCAGGTCGTCGCCCAGGGCGGCCGGCGCGGCATACCCCCTCGCCACCTCACGCATGATCGCGTGCGACGGGGCGTCGATGTTGCCGGGCACCTGGTTGGCGAACCAGCCGCCGGGGGCGAGGGAGTCCGCCCAGGGTCCGATGAGGTCGAGGTGGCCCGGCACCCACTGCAGGGTCGCGTTCGTGACGAGTACGTCGATGGGGGCACCCACCGTCGCCGGGTCCCACGCGGCGACGTCGGCCTCGACCCACTCGACCCGCCCCTGTGCGTCCTGCGATCGCGCGGACTCGAGCATCTGGGGCGAGTGGTCGACACCGATTACCCGGGCGTCCGGCCAGCGCTGGGCCAGGGCAAGGGTCAGCGGGCCGTGGCCGCACCCCAGGTCGACCACCACCGCCGGGTCGGTGGCGCCGATGCGACCGGTGAGGTCGAAGAACGGGCGCGACCGGTGGTCGGCGAACTTGGCGTACTGCGTCGGGTCCCAGGTCGTGCTCATCGTCGTGTCTCCTGCGTCCGATTTATCTTGATATCAAGATACTTGATGGAGAGTAGAGTTGTCACCCATGGAGCCGCAACCCGACGACGTCGACCGGATCGTCGACGCGTGGCGCCGCGAACGCCCCGACCTCGACGTCGAACCGCTGCACGTCCTGTCGCGCATCTCGCGACTCGCGCGCCGCCTCGACCTCGACCGGGTCCAGGCGTTCGCCCAGCACGACCTCGAGGGCTGGGAGTTCGACGTGCTGTCCGCCCTGCGCCGCGCGGGCGACCCCTACGAACTCTCCCCCGGCCAGCTCGTACGCCAGACCCTCGTCACCAGCGGCACGATGACCAACCGGGTCGACCGACTCGAGCGCCGCGGCCTCGTCGAGCGCAGCCCGAGCCCCACCGACCGGCGCGGCGTCATCGTGCGACTCACCGACGAGGGCGCGCGTACCGTCGATGCCGCGATGGCCGACCTGCTGACCCGCGAGCGGTCGCTCCTCGGCGAGCTCTCCGGGCGAGACCGCAGCGACCTCGCTGACAAGCTGCGCCGCCTGCTTGGCCCTTTCGAGAGTGACGCACCGGCACCAGAGGCAAATGGCACCAAGGAGATTCGGTGAGGTTCCGCACCATCCGGCACACGCGGCATACCCGGCGCACCCCGCAGACTCGGGCCGCTGCGGTGGCGACCCTCGTCCTCGCGGCAACGACCGCCCTGACCGCCTGCTCGTCCGGGGACGACACCACGGCCCCCAGCCCGAGCACCAGCACACAAGCCAGCGCGCCTGCGACGCCGACGACGACCTCCAGCGCGACAGTGGGCCCACCGGCCCCCTCGCCCAGCGCCACAGCCGCCCCGAGCACCACCGTCGCTCCCGGCGACCCGGTCGCGGGTGAGCGTGGCCTCGAGGCGCTGCTGCCCGAGGGCGCGATGGCCAAGGTCGGCTACACCTACACCCAGCAACCCAAGGCCGGGATTTGGGCGTGGTACGACCCGTGTGGCGGCCGGCTGCCGTCCAACGCCCAGATCACCGGTGGCGCACACGCGCGCTGGACCGACAGCGCCAGCACGATCGACCAGGTCGTCGCCTACTACCCCAACGACGGCGCCGCCGAGGCCGTCAGCCAGGCAGAGGCGCTGACCAAGTGCACGGACTGGACCTTCCCCGACGGCACCAAGGTCACCGGGGTCAAGCCGATCACGCTGGACAAGGTCGGCGGGCTGACGGGCCAGTTCAGCTGGTGCGAGACGATCAAGGCGGTCACGCGGTGCACGGCTGTCGTCTCGGCGGGCAACACCGTGACCCGCCTCTGGGTGCTCGGCAACCCGGCGGCCGAGGCACAGCAGACCATCAAGACCTTCGCGACGCTGGCCTCCGCGCGGATCCTCAGCCAGCCGAGCTGACGTCACCCTTCGCCCACCCGAGGACCGTCTTCGCCAGGGGCGTCCACTGTGGGTCGGCGTCGGTGCCGTCGTTGAGCATTCCCCACCCGTGACCGGATTCCGTTGCCACCCAACGTTTTTGCTTGCTCGGCGCAGAGTTGAAGGCGGCGCGCACCTTGTCGGGCTCCATCTCGAGGTCGTTGGTGGCCATCGCCACCAACAGCGGCACGGTGATCGACGGCGTCGCCTCGGCCGCCGTGGGCAGCCCCTGGTAGCTGAACGGCCCGGACAGGTCGACCACGGCGTCCGCGCCAGCCTTGCTGCCGGCTGCCAGGGCCGTCGCCCCGCCGAGCGAGGCGCCGATGACCGTGACACGTTTCGCGCCCTGCCCGCGGGCCCAGTCGACAGCCAGCTTGACCTGGGCCACCGGGTCGCTGGCGAACGCGCCCTTGCACTGCGCCTTGCCCCACCCGCACAGGTCGATGAGCACGCCCCGCACGCCCTGGTCGGCCGCCCACCCGGCATACGGCACCCAACCGCAGAAGCCCGACGGCGCGGTCTGGTGCAGGTAGACCGCCGCCGTGTCCCCCTCGCCAATGCTGGCGCCGGTGACCACGCTGCCCTCCGGGCCCTCGAGTGAGATGAGCTCGCCCCCGTCGAACGGCACCTTGCACCGGTCCTCGATCGACGTCGCCGTCGGCGTGGGCCGTGCCGTGGACGCCGAACCCGTCGACCCGTCAGTCGAGCCTCCACCGCCGCACGCAGTCAGCAGCATGATGGTCGCGGCCAGCCCCGCCGCAAGTCGCCTCATATGTCAACATTGACATATGAGCCCCGAGGCGTCCATCCCCTCGCACCTCGGCGCTGCCATCCTCGGCCTCCTCGCCCGGCACGAACGCACCGGCTACGACATCGCCAAGGCGATGGAGCAGCCGGTCGGCTACTTCTGGACGGCGCGGCACAGCCAGATCTACCCCGAGCTCGCACGCCTCGAGGACGCCGATCTCGTGCGTCACCGCGTCATCGACGGCGCCGGCCCGCGACCCACCAAGAGGTATGCCGTGACGGCGACTGGGAAGCGTGCGTTGCGTTCCTGGGTGGTCGCCGAGCTGGAGCCGCAGCCGGTGCGCGACCTGGAGACCCTCAAGCTGTGGTCGATCTGGCTGGTGGCGCCAGAGGCTGCGAAATCCCTTGTGCGGGAGTCGCTTTCGGCGCACCAAGGCCGCCTCGCGGCATACGAGCAGGAACTCGCCGAGGTGAACGCCACCGACGAGTCACGCGACCCCAGCCAGCCACTGTTCGCCAGCAGGCTGACCCTCGAAGGCGGCGTCCGCTCCCGACGCGCCGCCGTGGAATGGTGCGAATGGATGCTCGATGAGCTGGACTGTGCCAGTGACCACCACCGAGCCGACGAGCACCACCAAGGTGACGGTCCTCGTCGAAGGACGTAGCGACGCTGCGGTGGTGTCCAGCCTGCTCGCGCACCACGGTCTCGCCGACGCCGACCTCATCGTCATGGACGGCATCACCAACATCGAGCGCCAGCTGGCACTGCTGTCCGCCGACGAGTGGGTCTCGGTGTGCGGCCTGTGCGACGTCGGCGAGGTCGGGTTCGTCGAGCGGGCGCTGGCCCGCCGCGGCATGGACGTGCGTGACCGCGACGACCTCGAGCGGCACGGGTTCTTCGTCTGCGACACCGATCTCGAGGACGAGTTGATCCGGGCGCTGGGCGCCGACGAGGTGGTGGCCGCCGTCACCGAGCTCGGTGAGCTGGGCCGGTTCCACACCTTCCAGAACCAGCCGGAGTGGCGCGAGCGCAGCATCGAGGACCAGCTGCACCGGTTCGCGGGATCGGGGTCGGGACGCAAGCTGCGACTGGCCGAGGCACTGGCCGCGCGGCTCACCCCGACCACCACGCCGACACCGTTGCGCCGCCTGGTCACCCACGTCGAGCAGCTCACTCGATGAGCTCTGCGGCCTCCAGCCACTCCAGCTCGAGCGCCTCCCGCTCGTCGGCGATCTCACGCAGCTGGGCACCCAGCTCGGCAATGCGCTCGTGGTCGGTCGCGGCCTCGGTCATCGCCGTGTGGATGCGCTCCTCGCGCTCGGCGAGCCGGGACAGCTGACGCTCGACCCGGGCGACGACCTTGCGCGCCTCACGCTGCTGCGCCGGGCTCAGCGTCGCCGACGTGCCTGGTGCGGGGGTGGGCGCCGGGGCGGGCCGGGAGTCGACGGTGGCGCGGTGGCGCAGCTCGAGGTACTGCTCCACCCCACCAGGCAGGTCGCGCACCTTGCCGTCGCCCAGCAGCGCCACCTGCCGGTCACACACCCGCTCGAGCAGGTAGCGGTCGTGCGACACGACCACCAGCGTGCCGGCCCACCCGTCGAGCACGTCCTCGAGCGAGGTCAGCGTCTCGACGTCGAGGTCGTTGGTCGGCTCGTCGAGCAGCAGCACGTTGGGCTCATCCATCAGCAGCCGCGTCAGCTGCAGTCGCCGCCTCTCGCCACCCGACAGGTCCGACACCCTTGTCTGCTGCCGCCCACCCGTGAAGCCCAGCCGCTGCGCCAGCTGGGACGCGCTGATCTCCTTGCGGCCCAACCGGATTGACGTGCGGACGTCCTCGATCGCCTCGATCACGCGCTGGTCGGCATACTGCTCGAGCTCACGCACCTCCTGCGTGAGGTGAGCCAGGCGCACCGTGACGCCCTGCTTGCGCTTGCCGCTCGTGAGCGGCACCTCTCCGGCCAGCGCTCGCAGCAGCGTCGACTTGCCCGAGCCGTTGACGCCGACGATGCCGATGCGGTCGCCAGGGCCCAGCTGCCACGTCACCCGGTCGAGCAGCACCCGGTCGCCGACCGAGACCGAGGCGTCGTGCAGGTCGATCACGTCCTTGCCGAGCCGCGAGGTCGCGAAACCCATCAGCTCGACGTCGTCACGCGGTGGCGGCTCGTTCTCGATCAGCGCGTTGGCGGCCTCGATGCGGAACTTGGGCTTGGACGTGCGTGCGGGTGCCCCGCGGCGCAGCCACGCGAGCTCCTTGCGGAGCAGGTTGTCGCGACGTTCCGCGGTGACGTTCGCCATCCGCTCGCGTTCGGCCTTGGCCAGCACGTATGCCGCGTAGCCGCCTTCGAAGGAGCCGACCGTCCCGTCGACGACCTCCCACGTCTGGGTGGCGACGGCGTCGAGGAACCAGCGGTCGTGGGTGATCGCGACGAAGGCGTTGTCCGGTCGGGACCGGTGCCGCACGAGGTGCTCGGCCAGCCACGCCACACCCTCGACGTCGAGGTGGTTGGTGGGCTCGTCGAGCAGCAGCACGGTGGGGTTGGCGACGAGGAGCCGCGCGAGCGCGAGGCGCCGCCGCTCACCACCGGACAGTGGGCCGACGGGGCCGTCGAGACCGCCGACGCCGGGGGCGTCGACCCCACCCAGCAGGCCGTCGAGCACGTCACGCACCCGCGGGTCACCGGCCCACACGTGCTCGGGCAGGTCGCCGAGCACCACCTGGCGCACGGTGGCGTCCGGGTCGAGCACGTCGGTCTGCGCGAGCACCCCGACCGTCGCCGACCCGGTGCGCGTCACACGACCGGAGTCGACCCCGAGGGTGCCGGCGAGCACCCGCAGCAGGGTGGTCTTGCCGCCGCCGTTGCGGCCGACCACACCGATCCGGTCACCGCCCTGCACCCCGAGCGAGACGCCGTCGAGCACCTGGGCGGTGCCGAGCGCGAGCGAGGCGCGTTCGACACTGATGAGGTTGGCCATGCGTCAGCCCGGCCGTGGTCCGCCGATGACGTGGGCGCCGTGCGCCGGGCCGGTGGCGCGACGCACGTCCTGCACCGCGCCCGAGGCCGTGAGCGCCACCGCGAGGTCCAGGGCGGACTCGTTGCCCTCGCAGAGGAAGGCCACGGTCGGACCCGACCCCGACACGACGCCGCCCACGGCACCGAACTCCAGCCCCGCGTCGATGACGTCCGCGAGCGCGGGCATGAGCGACAGGGCCGCCGCCTGCAGGTCGTTCTGCAGAGCGGCACCGAGCGCCCGTGCGTCGCCCGATCGCAGCGCCTGCATCATCTCCGGCGTCGGCACCGGGTCGGGCACCGCGGCCCCGCCCCGCAGCCGGTCGCACTCGGCATACACGGCAGGGGTCGAGAGCCCGCCCTCGCTGAGGGCGAGGACCCAGTGGTAGGTGCCCCGCGCGAGCACCGGCGCGAGGATCTCGCCGCGCCCCGACCCCATCGCCGTGCCACCACTGAGCAGGAACGCGACATCGCTGCCGAGCCCGCCGGCGATCTCCTCGAGCTCCTGCTTCGGCGTGCCGAGCCCCCACAGGTGGTCGCACGCGACCAGGGTCGCGGCCGCGTCGGCCGACCCGCCGGCCATGCCGCCGGCGACCGGGATGTCCTTGCGGATCGCGATGTGCACCGGCTCGTCCAGCCCCGCCTGCTCGGCCATCACCTGTGCGGCGCGGGCGGCCAGGTTGGTGCCGTCGACGGGCACACCGAGCGACTGCGGCCCACTCACCGACAGGCCCCATTCCGGGGCCGAGGTGACGGTCACCTCGTCGAAGAGGTTGACCGCATGGAAGACGGTCGCGAGCGGGTGGTAGCCGTCGGCGCCCGGCGGCCCGACCAGCAGCTCGAGGTTGATCTTGGCCGGCACCCGCACCGTCACCGAGGCGCTCGGCGGCAACGCGGCTGAGGTCATGCCGCCACCCTAGTGGGGGGTCGCCGCACGTCGCTGACCCGGACATCTGCACAGAACCTTCACAGGTCGTGCCCGTCTCCTGACCACACGCCCTCCTACGCTCGGTCCCGTGAGCCAACCCAGCAGCCCGCGCATCCTCGTGGTCGAGGACGAGCGCACCATCGCCGACGCCGTCACCGACCGGCTCGTCGCCGAGGGCTTCGAGGCGACCGCGGTGCACGACGGGCTCACCGCTCTCGACCGCGCCCGCGAGTGGTCACCCGACCTGGTCGTGCTCGACATCATGCTTCCCGGCCTCGACGGCCTCGAGGTATGCCGCCGGCTCCAGTCCGAGCCGACGTCACCTCCGGTGCCCGTCCTCATGCTCACCGCCCGGGACGACGAGACGGACATGCTGGTGGGCTTGGGGATCGGCGCCGACGACTACGTGACCAAGCCGTTTTCCATGCGCGAGCTGGTCGCCCGGATCCGCGTCATCCTGCGTCGTGTCGAGCGCGCCGCGGCAGCTGCCGCCGACCACGGTGCGAGCTCGCCGGGCAGCGACCGCGCCACGGCTCGCGTGCACGAGGTCGGTCCGGTGCGCATCGACCAGGCCCAACGGCGGGTGTGGAACGGCTCCGACGAGGTCCACCTGACACCCACCGAGTTCGACCTGCTCGCCGCGCTGGCGGTCGAGCCAGGCACGGTCCTGAGCCGCGAGACGCTGCTCGCCGAGGTGTGGGGTTGGGGCGACGCCAGCGGCACCCGCACCGTCGACAGCCACGTGAAGTCGTTGCGCCGCAAGCTCGGTCAGGACCGGTTCCGCACGGTCCACGGCGTCGGGTACGCGCTGGAGACCGGTCGATGAGCCAGGAACCGAGGACGCCCTACGGGCTGCGTCCGCTGGACCCGGTGCGCTCGATCAAGACCAAGCTGGGCGCCCTCGTCGCCGTGACCGTTGCGGTGGCCACCCTGCTCGCGGTGCTCGCCACACGGGCCGGCTGGTCGCCGTGGCTGGTTGTCCCAGCGGCTGTCCTCGTGGGCCTCGGGGTGACCCAGCTGCTGGCGCGGGGCATGACGAAACCGTTGCGGGACATGACGATTGCCGCGGGGCAGATGGCCCAGGGGGACTACACGCAGCGCATCCGCACCGACTCCCGCGACGAGGTGGGTGAGCTGGCGCGGGCGTTCAACCGGATGGTCGCCACCCTGGAGCTCGTCGACCGGCAACGCCGCGACCTCGTCGCCAACGTGTCGCACGAGCTGCGCACCCCCATCACCGCGCTGCAGGCCGTGCTGGAGAACCTCGTCGACGGCGTCTCCACCCCCGACCAGGCCACCCTGGCCGCAGCCCACGCCCAGACCGAACGGCTCAGCCGACTCGTCTCCGACCTGCTCGACCTGTCGCGCGTCGACGCCGGCATCGCCCCCTTCCGCGTCGTCGACGTGCCCGTCGCCGACGTGCTCGAGGACGCCGTGAACCAGGCCCGCAAGGACGGCCTGCGGTATGCCGTGCGGGTCGACCCCGCCGACCTCACCGTCCCGGGCGACCCCGAGCGGCTGCACCAGCTGCTCGCCAACCTGCTCGACAACGCTGCCCGGCACAGTCCCGAGGGTGGCGAGATCCGAGTCACCGCAACGGTTTCCGGCGAAGAGGTGGTCCTCACCGTCGCCGACCAAGGACCCGGCATCGCCCCCGCTGACCGCGAGGCGGTCTTCGAGCGCTTCACCACCAGCTCGGCCCAGCACAGCGGCACCGGCCTCGGCCTGGCCATCGCCCGCTGGGTCGCCCAGCTCCACGGCGGCGCCATTGCCGTCGCCGACTCGGCCACCGGCGCGCTCCTGCGCGTGTCCCTCCCGCGTGACCACGACCGACCCGTCCGCCCCCAGGAGGCACCGACGATGAGCACCCTCACACCGCCCGCCCCGCGACCGGCGAGCCCTCCCCCACCGCCGGGAGCACTCGAGCTGCGCCGGTTCTGGCCCGACGCGGGTGCCGGACGCCCCGGCATCGTGGCCGCCTGCGCCGTCGCCGGCATGCTGGCCGCGCTGATCTGGCCAGACCGACCGATCGGTCTCGGTGTGGCGTTCGTCTTCGCGGTCATCTGCGGCGTGGTGCTGTTCGCCGGGAGCTGGCGGCCGCGGACGTGGGTTGACTGGGCCGACACCGCCCTCGTCACCGTGTTGTTGGCGATGCTCGTCGTGCGCGATGCCGCGTGGATCACGGTGCTGTGCCTGCTCGCCGCGCTCGCCCTCGTGGTCGTCAACGTCACGAAGGCCCGCACCGTGCTCGGCATGCTGCTCGCCGCCGCGGCAGTGCCGTTCGCCGCCCTGCGCGGCCTGCCCTGGCTGGGACGGTCGGTCCGCCCGGCCCACGGCGTGCGCGCGTGGCTGCCGATCGCCCGCACCGCCCTCGTCACCCTCGTGCTGCTGGTCGTCTTCGGCGCCCTGTTCGCCTCCGCCGACGCCGTCTTCGCCACCTGGGTCGACGCCATCACCCCGAACATCTCGATCGGCGACGTGCCGGCCCGGATCGTGCTGGGAGTCTTCATCGCTGCGGGAACCCTCACCGCGGCATACGTCGCCCTCGCTCCCCCTGCCGTCGACTCGGTGCGGATCCCGCTCAAGGCGAGCCGGCGCCGGTTCGAGTGGCTGGCTCCGCTCGTGGCGGTGGACGCGGTCTTCGCGGTCTTCCTCGTCGCGCAGGCGACGGCGCTCTTCGGCGGTCACGCCTACCTGCGCGAGACGACCGGGCTGACGTATGCCGACTACGTGCACCAGGGCTTCGGGCAGCTCACCGTCGCCACCATCCTCACGCTGACCGTCATCGCGTGGGTCGCGCACAAGGCGCCGGCCGACCTCGTGCGCAACCTCGCGCTCGGCGCGCTCGGCGTCATGACCCTCGTGGTTGTCGTGTCGGCGCTCTACCGGATGAGCGTCTACGAGCAGGCGTACGGCTTCACGCGGCTGCGGCTGCTGGTGTCGGTGTTCGAGGGCTGGCTCGGCGTCGTCGTGCTGCTGGTGCTGGTCGCGGGTGCTCTTGGCCGCGCGGGGTGGCTCGTGCCGACCGCGGTGCGGCTCGGGGCGGTCGGGCTGCTCGGGCTCGCGGTGCTCAACCCGGACCTGTGGATCGCCGAGCACAACCTGGCCCGGCAGGACACCGCGACGGTGCCCGTCGACTACGTCTACCTGAGTGGCTTGTCCGCCGACGCCTACCCCGCGCTGTGGCAGCTCCCCGACCGCGAGTTCGCCTGTGTCACGGGGACCGGAGAGCTGACGCCTCCCGGACGCGGCGACTGGCTGGACTGGAACCTCGGCCGCTCCACCGGTCTGGACCTGGTGGCCGACCGGCCGCTGGCGACGACGGCTCAGGCCACTGCGGCCGGCTGCGACACACTTCCCCGCTAAGGCTGCCCCGAGTCTTCGGAGCTTTTCACTGGCTGGAACCAGTGAAAGTTTCCGAAGACTCGCGTCAGGGCGGGGGCAGGGCGGCGCGGGCGGCGGCGATGGCGGCGAACTGCTCGACGCCGAGCTGCTCACCGCGGGTGCGCGGGTCGATCCCGGCCGCCACGAGGCACTCCTCGGCGCGCGCGGCCGACCCGGCCCAGCCGGCCAGTGCCGCGCGCAACGTCTTGCGCCGCTGGGCAAAGGCCGCGTCGATGCACGAGAACGTGTCCTCCCGCGTCGCCCCGACCTCCGGCGGGTCGCGGCGCACCATCTCCACGAGCCCGGAGTCGACGTTCGGCACCGGCCAGAACACGCCCCGCGGGACGTTCCCCGCGAGCCGCACCGCGGCATACCAGGCGGCCTTGACGCTCGGCACGCCGTAGGTCTTGCTGCCCGGGGTGGCGGCCAGCCGCTCGGCCACCTCCAGCTGCACCATGACGAGGACCCGCCGCAGCGTCGGGAACGCCTCGAGGAACGACAGCACGACGGGCACCGAGACGTTGTAGGGCAGGTTGGCGACCAGGGCCGTGGGTTGCGGGTCGGGCAGCTCGCGCACGTGCATCGCGTCCGCGTGGACGAGCGTGAGCCGGTCGGCGTATGCCGGCGCGAGCCGGCTCACCGTGTCACCGAGGGCTGCCGCGAGGGTCGGGTCGACCTCGACCGCGGTCACGTGCCCGGCGACGGGCAGCAGGGCGAGGGTGAGCGACCCGAGACCGGGACCGACCTCGACAACCGAGTCGTCCGGGCCGACCTCGGCGAGGCGCGCGATCCGCTTGACCGTGTTGGCGTCGACGACGAAGTTCTGGCCCCACTGCTTGGTGGGCCGCAGCCCGAGCCCGGTGGCGAGCTCGCGGATCTGCGCCGCACCGAGGTAACCCGAGGGCTGCTCCGCGGCACCGACCTGCTCACCCATGGGAGGTGACTCTATTGGCGTCGGTGGGCACGCGGCATACCGGCACTGGGCGTTGCCCCGAGAAACGCCGAGGACCGCACGAGCTCAAACCTCGTGCGGTCCTCGAGTGAGGCGCTGTTGCCTCGATGCGTGGGATCAGGCGGCGTGCGCGCAACCCCACGGGCCCAGACCGGCCATGGCGTAGTAGCGGTTGGCCACGGTGATCTGCTCGGCGCGCGACGCGAGGTCGGCGCGGGGAGCGAAGTCGTCGCCGCCGTTGGCGAGCCACGAGCCGTAGTCGAACTGCAGGCCGCCGTAGTAGCCGTTGCCGGTGTTGATGCTCCAGTTGCCACCGGACTCGCACTGCGCGATGCGGTCCCACATGGCGGCGTTGGAGAGGTTGATGCCAGCACCCGAGGTGTTGCCGGCGTCACGCTTGGTCGTGGACGACGAGGACGACGACTTGGGAGCGGTCGCGACCGGCTTCTTCTTGGTGCCGACGGCCACCACCTGGGCGACCGGCTGCTCGGTCACCTTGGTGCTGATGGCCTTCTTGCTCTCGACCTTGCCGTCGACCTTGGTGATCTTGTAGGTCACGACCTTGGCGCCGTCCGAGCCGGACTTCACGGTCTTGCTCTGGCCGACGTAGAGCGAGGAGTCGCTCTTCTTCGTGACCGTGCGGGCGATCTCCTGGGTGTCCTTCAGCTGCGACACGGTGACCCGCTGCACGGCGATGCCGAGGCCCTTGGTGACCTTGGTGCCGAGCGCCGGCTTGACGCGGTCGTCGGAGTCCTTGGTGATGCCGAGCTCGGTCAGCACGTCGCCGACGGTCGCGGCGGTCGTGGTGACCTTGCGGTTCTTGCCATCGGCCTTGACGGTGACCGCCTTGGGCGTGGTGACCGACAGGGCCAGGCCCTCGCGGCCGAGGCTCATCGAGCGGGAGGTCGACAGCTTCGCGGAGTCGGCGCGGATGCCGAGCTCGGCGAGCGCCGCGTCGACCGTCGTGGCGGTCGTCCAGTACTCGCGGGTGGCACCGTCGACGGTCACGGTCAGCTTGCGGCCGTAGCGCACGACGATCTTCTGGCCGTCGGCGAGCGGGGTGCCAGGGCTGGGAGCGACGACGTCGTGCTCACCGACCTTGATGTTCTTCTTCTCGAGGATGTCCTTCACGTCGCCGCTGAAGGCGTGGACGGTGGAGGTCTTGCCGTCGACCGAGAGGGTGACGGTCTTGTCGAGCTGGGAGACGCCGACAGTGCCGACGGCGAGGGCGGTGACGACGGCGCCTTGGACGATGCGCCGGACGGGACGGGTGATCACAATGCTCCAGTGGTCGTGCTCCCCGGGCATCGGTCCGTGCGACGCGTCCGCCCGGCAGCCGGTGCGGGCACCAGCGCTGCTCGGGACAAAGGACGAGGGATGCCAGTCCTGGTGCCGCTCGTTGTGCGGCGGACTAGCACCCCTGCTCGCGTCACCCGGAGGTTCCGACCCCGGCCAACAGCCATCAACCATGACGGGTTGCCCGGCAAAGGTCAAATTTTGATAACGACCGCGTAAGCAGTCGACCAACTCGTCGGGGCTGCGCGGGGCCTCACCAGGGCCCGTAGACCGCCTCCGAGTTGGCGCTCAGGGCCTCGCACAGGGTGGGCACGGCGACGCCGAGCACCCCCGCCATCGCCCGCACCGTGAGCGGCACGAGGTAGGGCGCGTTGGTGGCTCCGCGCCACGGCACCGGCGTCAGGTAGGGGGCGTCGGTCTCGACCAGGACCCGCCCCAGCGGGGTCACGGCGAGGGCGTCGCGCAGCCCGGCTGCGTTCTTGAAGGTGACCGTGCCGGCGAAGGAGAGGTAGTAGCCGCGCTCGACGCAGTCACGCGCCATCTCCAGGTCGCCGGAGAAGCAGTGCATGACGGTGCGGTCCGGTGCGCCCTCCTCGGCGAGGATGCGCAGCACGTCGTCGTGGGAGTCGCGGTCGTGGATCTGCAGTGCCTTGCCGGTGCGCTTGGCGAGGTCGATGTGCCACCGGAACGAATCCTGTTGCGTGGGGGCGCCTTCCGGGCCCGTGCGGAAGTAGTCGAGTCCGGTCTCGCCGATGACGCGGATGCGCGGGTGGGCGGCCAGCTGCTCGATCTCCGCGTATGCCGCGTCGAGACTTCCCTGCGCGGCGAGCCTGGGTGCCTCGTTGGGGTGGATGGCGACCCCGCCGAGCATCTGCGGGTGCAGGTCGACCTGCTCGGCGGTGAACCGGGCGCCGGGCAGGTCGCAGCCGATCTGCACGATGCGGTCGACGCCGACCGCGGTGGCCGCGGCGATGGCCGCGCCCACGTCCGGGAGGTCCTCGCCGTCGCGCGCGATGTCGAGGTGGGTGTGGTTGTCGACGACCGGGATCGGCAGCGGGTCGGGCGCGTCCGGGACGCGCCCGTGCCCACTGCGCTGGTCGTGGGGGGTCATGCGATCGAGCCGAGCTCGTCCTCGACCACCGACTCGTCGAGCTTGGTGAAGATCGGTGTCGGCTTGGCCACGGGCGCCCCGACCGTGACGGGCACGGACTCCCAGCGCGGCGTCTGCGTGTACTCGCCCGTGACGATCGGGTAGACCCGCTCACGGTCGCCGTCGTCGAGCCCGTGGACCTCGTCGATCCTCGGCATCGGCATGAACTCGCCCTCGCCCCCGATAGCCGCGTGCACGGCATTCGAGGAGTGCGGCAGGAACGGCGCGAGGATGCGGTTGAGGTCGGCCACGGACTGCACGAGCGTGTGCAGCACGGTCGCCAGCCGCTCGCGCTGGTCCTCGCCCTTGAGCTTGAACGGCTCGGTGTCGGTGACGTACTTGTTGACCTCACCGACGGTGCGCATCGCCTCGGCCACGGCTGCCTTGATCCGTTGCCGCGCAAGGAGATCGCCCACGGTGTCGAAGGCCGCGAGCACCTTGGCCCGCACCGCCTCGTCGACCGGCTCGAGCGGGCCGGGCTGCGGCACCTCGCCGAAGTTCTTGGCCACCATCGACGCGGTGCGGTTGACCAGGTTGCCCCAGCCGGCGACGAGCTCGGAGTTGTTGCGCTGCACGAACTCTGCCCAGGTGAAGTTGGCGTCCTGGTTCTCGGGGCCGGCCGCGCAGATGTAGTAGCGGATCGCGTCGGGGCCGTAGGTGTCGAGGACGTGCCGGATGCCGATGACGTAGCCGCGCGAGGTGGAGAACTGCTTGCCCTCCATCGTGAGGTACTCGCTCGAGACGACCTCGGTCGGCAGGTTCAGCTCACCGAACGAGCCGGGCTCGCCCCCGCGAGCCCCCCTCCCGGCATACCCGAGGAGCTCGGCCGGCCAGATCTGGGAGTGGAAGGTGATGTTGTCCTTGCCCATGAAGTAGTAGGACAGCTGGTCCTCGCCGGTGGCGTCGGCGTTCCACCACTCGCGCCAGCGCTCGGGCTCGCCGAGGCGGCGCGCCCACTCGACCGACGCCGACAGGTAGCCGATGACCGCGTCGAACCAGACGTAGAGCCGCTTGGTCGGCTGGTCGCGCCAGCCCTCGAGCGGCACCGGGATGCCCCAGTCGATGTCGCGGGTCATCGCGCGCGGGCGGATGTCGTCGAGGATGTTGAGGCTGAACTTGATGACGTTGGGCCGCCACGTGCCACTCGCCTCGCGCCCCTCGAGCCACTCGCGCAGCGCATCGGCGAGCGCGGGCAGGTCGAGGAAGAAGTGTTGTGTCTCAACGAACTCCGGGGTCTCGCCGTTGATCTTGGACTTCGGGTCGATGAGGTCGGTCGGCTCGAGCTGGTTGCCGCAGTTGTCGCACTGGTCGCCACGCGCCTCGGGGTAGCCGCAGATCGGGCAGGTGCCCTCGATGTAGCGGTCGGGCAGCGTGCGGCCGGTGCTCGGCGAGATCGCGCCACGGGTGGTCTGCTCGACCATGTAGCCGTTCTTCCAGACCTGGGTGAACAGCTCCTGGGCAACCGTGTAGTGGTTGACGGTCGTGGTGCGCGTGTAGAGGTCGTAGGAGCAGCCGAGGTCGGCGAGCTCGTGGGCGATGATCGCGTGGTTGCGGTCGACGAACTCCTGCGGCGTCACCTGCGCCTGGTCGGCGAGGACGAGGATCGGGGTACCGTGCTCGTCCGACCCGCTGACCATGAGCACGTCGTGGCCCGCCATCCGCATGTACCGGCTGAACACGTCGGAGGGCACGGCGAACCCGGCCACGTGGCCGAGGTGCCGCGGACCGTTGGCATACGGCCAGGCGACGGCGGACAGGACCTTGGTCATGGGAGAAATCCTAGGGGTGGGCACCAAACGGGTTTCCCGCGCACATCCCGTATGCCGCGGGGCTCACCTCCCTGGCGCACCGCACCCTCGCTGCCACGCGGCATACCAGAGGCGGGACACCGAACTTTCGGCCACTGACCCGAATGCTCGACCACGCGCCCGCCCCACGCACGCGAACTTTCGGCCACCCGCCCGAAAACTGCGCGCGCCCAGGCGCGCATGACCCTGTGGACAACTCCCGACCCGCTCGTGGCGAACCCGGCCCGGTGGTCAGGTGCCCCGACGAGCCCTCCCGAAACGCAAGTTCAACCCGCGGGTCCCCTTCACGCGCGCTGAGGCGAAGCGGGCGGGTGTCAACGACCAGGCGCTGGCCGGTCCCGGCTACCAGCAGGTGTTCTGGGGTGTCCACGTCTCCTCGGACATGCAGCTCACCCTGCCGCTTCGAGCCCTCGCCGCACTGACCATCTCCCCGGCCGACTCGGTCATCACGCACCACACGGCGGCGCGGCTGTGGGGCGCGGTCCCACCCGATTCTTCGGCGATCCACATCACGGTGCCGCACAAGAACCGCCAGAAGGTGGACGGGATCCGACCACACCGCGTCGTGACGATGCCGGCATCCACGACCAAACGCGGTCTGCCCGTGACATCCCCGGAGCGCACCTTCCTGGACCTGGGCCACCACTGTGACCTGGTGGAGCTGGTGGTGCTCGGGGACTCGTTGGTGCGCGCCAAGGCCACCACACCGGAGAAGCTCGTGGCAGCGGCAGCGGCATGGAAGGGGCGGCACGGTCGATTGCTGCAGCAGGCGGCATCTCTGGTGCGCGCCAAGGTCGACTCACCCATGGAGAGTCGGCTCCGGCTGCTCATCGTGCTGGCCGGCCTGCCGGAGCCAGTGGTCAACTTCGACGTCCTCGACGAGGGCGGCCGGGTGCGGTACCGCATCGACCTGTCGTTTCCCCAGCAGCGGCTCGGCATCGAGTTCGACGGTCGGCACCACATCGAGCGCGAAGAGCAGTGGGAGAGCGACCTGGTGCGCCGTGAGGACCTCGAGGCCGAGGACTGGAAGTTCGTGGTGGTGGTCTCGTCGCAGGTGTACGGCGACCCCGCGAAGGTGCTGACCCGCGTGCGAACAGCCATGGCTTCGCGCGGCATCGCCGTGCCGCGCCAGCTCGACCCACAGTGGCGTCGACACTTCGGAAGCCGGGCCGATCTCTGAGCCACAGAGCCTTGGCACTTTCGGCCACTCGCCCGAAACCTCGGCTCATCACCGCCAGTCCAGACGAACTTTCGGCCACTGGGGCGAAAGTTCGGCCGCCCTCGGGCGCGCGACGTGCGGGACCGGAACGCCCGTCCGAGCGACAGGGAACCGGTCCGTCGCCGCGAAAAGCGTTGGCAGACGGCATACCTCGGCTGTCACCCTCGTCTGCGGCCCGGAGAGTCCGCGGCCACCGACGCACACACGTCCACGAAGGAGGTGCGTCATGCATCAGATCAACACCAAGCTCATCAACTGGGCCTCCGTCCTCGAGGACAAGACCCGAGAGCAGGCCCTGCGCACGGCCACCATGCCCTTCGTGTTCCCCCACCTCGCGCTCATGCCCGACGCCCACCTCGGGCTCGGGGCCACGGTCGGCTCGGTGATCCCGACCGAGCGCGCGGTGATGCCGGCGGCGGTCGGTGTCGACATCGGCTGCGGCATGATCGCGGTCCGCACGCAGTTCACGCGCGACGACCTCGACGGCAAGTCGCTCACGCCCCTGCGGGAGTCGATCGAGCGCGCCATTCCCCTGTCGGCCGGCGCCGCAAACCGCAAGATCGTCGCGACGGCCCAGCCGCGCATCGACGAGCTCGACGCGATGGCAACCAAGGCCGGGTTCGACCCCGACCAGCGGGCCGGGCGGTGGCGTGAGCAGCTCGGGACGTTGGGCAGCGGCAACCACTTCATCGAGCTGAGCCTCGACGAGCAGGACCGCGTGTGGGCGTTCCTCCACTCCGGCTCGCGGGGCGTGGGCAACAAGATCGCGCAGCACCACATCGCGATCGCCCGGACCCTGATGGACCGGTACTGGATCCAGCTGCCCGACCGCGACCTCGCCTACCTCGTCGAGGGCACGGACGAGTTCTGGGCCTACATCCGCGAGCTGCGGTGGGCCCAGCACTACGCCCTGCTCAACCGCGAGGAGATGATGGACCGGGTGCTGCGCCAGCTCGGCGAGTTCCTCGGGACCGACGTCCAGGAGCACGAGCGGGTCAACTGCCACCACAACTTCACCCAGCAGGAGGACCACTGGGGCAAGAAGGGACTGTGGGTGAGCCGCAAGGGCGCCATCGAGGCGCGGGAGGGCCAGGCCGGGCTCATCCCGGGCTCGATGGGCACCCGCTCGTACGTCGTCGAGGGCCTCGGCAACAAGGTCGCGCTCAACTCGGCACCGCACGGCGCCGGCCGCCAGTTCAGCCGGAGCGCGGCCCGGAAGCGGTTCACGCACGACGAGCTGCGGGCGGCGATGGCGGGCATCGAGTTCCGGGACACGGACGCGTTCCTCGACGAGATCCCCGCTGCCTACAAGGACATCGACCAGGTCATGGCCGATGCTGCCGACCTGGTCACCGTCCGGCACACGCTGCGGCAGGTGGTCAACGTCAAGGGCGAGTGACGCCTCGGTGCGTCGCCCATGGTGGCGGGTTCGCGGCACAACGACGTCTTGGTATGCCGCGAGCTCGCCCGAGACGCGCCCGTCGCCGGCAGTCGTGGCGAGGTGCGCGCCGCTGACTGGGTCACTGCTCCGCTGAGCGGAGCAGTGACCCAGCAGCTACGCGCGAGTCCTACCCAGCAGCTACGCGCGAGTCCTGCAGTCATGGGGCTTCGCCGCTGCGAGAGCCCCCGTCCGAGCGACAGGGAACCGGCCCGTCGCCGCGCACGTCTGGGCTGTGCCCGGTAGACAATGTCCCGACGGGGCGCGCCCGCGCCCGAGGAGGTGGCCCGTGATCGCCGCACTGACCGGCATGGGGTTGTCCGCAGCCGCGGGCCTCAACGCCTACATCCCGTTCCTCATCGTCGCGCTGCTGTCGAAATTCACCGACGTCATCACGCTGCCGCAGTCGTATGCGTGGATCGAGTCGTGGTGGGCCATCGGCGTCGGCGCGGTGCTGCTGCTCGCGGAGGTGCTGCTCGACAAGATCCCCGCGGTCGACTCGGTCAACGACGCGGTGCAGACGTTCATCCGGCCGAGCATGGGCGGGCTGATCTTCGCCGCGACGTCCGCCGCCGAGAACATCGACAAGTCGACCTGGATGAGCGACCACCCGTGGGTGGGCATCGTCCTCGGCGTCGTCGTGTCCGGGCTCGTCCACACCGGCAAGACCGCCGCGCGCCCGGCCATCAACGCGGGCACGCTCGGGTTCGGGGCACCGGTCGCGTCCACCGTCGAGGACGGCACGTCAGTGGGGCTGAGCCTCGTCGCCGTCTTCCTGCCGGTGCTGGTGATCGTGGTGCTGGTCGCGCTGGCCTGGCTGCTCGTGTGGCTGTGGCTCAAGGTGCGCCGCTGGCGCCGACGCCGCGGCCGCCCCGCCCTCGCCTGAACGCCGTCACAGGACCTCGACCCGCACCTGGCCATCGGCCAGGTGCCAACGATGGGTCATCGCGAGGTCCTCGACCAGCCGCAGGTCGTGGCTGACGAGGACGACCGTCCCCGTGAACGCCGCGACCGCCGCCTCGAGCTGCTCGATCGCGGCGATGTCGAGGTGGTTGGTGGGCTCGTCCAGCACGAGCGTGTTGACCCCGCGCCCCTGGAACACCGCCATCAGCGCCCGGGTCCGCTCCCCCAGCGACAACGACCGCGCAGGCCGCGCGACGTGCTCGGCGCCCAGCCCGAACTTGGCCAGCAGGGTGCGCACGTCCGCGAGCTTCCACTCCTGCCCGGTCGCCGGATCGGCGCCCAGCGCCCTGCGCACCACGTCCGCCACGGCGTCGTCGCTGTCGAGCAGTGCCCGCCGCTGGTCCAGGACGCCGAGCCGCACCCGAGTCCCGAGCGACTGCCGTCCGGACGTCAGGGGCAACGACCCGAACAGCGCCGCCAGCAACGTCGTCTTGCCGCTGCCGTTGTCGCCCGTCACAGCCACCCGGTCACCACGGGCGAGCACGAGATCGACTGGACCCACACGGAATTCGCCCCGGTCGACGACACCGCCGGACAGCGTCGCGACGACATCCGCCGATGGCGCCCCCTCCGCCAGGGCATACCGCAGCTCCCACTCCTTGCGTGGCTGCTCGACGGCTTCGAGGCGGTCGGCAGCGCGGGAGATCCGGGCCGCCTTGGCCGACTGGCGGTCCGCCCGCGCCCGGTGCTTCTCGCGAATGAACTTGTCCGCCTCGCTGCGCGTACCCGCCAGCCGGTGTGCCGACTCCCGTCCGCGCTCAGCCCAGTCCCGGCGCTGTCGGGCCTGCGCGACCAACCCGTCGCGCGCCGCGGCATACGCCTCGAACTCCTCGCGCGCGTGCCGCCGGTCCAGGTCACGCTGCGCGCGGTAGTCGCTCCACCCGCCCGTGTAGTGCGCCACCCGCTGCTGGTGCAGGTCGAGCTCGACCACGTCGGTGGCGACGGCGTCGAGGAACGCCCGGTCGTGGCTCGCGACGAGCACCGGCCCGCCGTGGCCGACCACGAACTCGGTGACCAGATTCGCCCCACGCCGGTCGAGGTCGTTGGTCGGTTCGTCGAGCAGCAGCACGTCGTACCGGCTCAGCAGCACCGCCACGAGCGACGCCCGCGCCGCCTGCCCGCCTGACAGCGACCCCAGCGGCCGCCCCGGGTCGGCATCGAGACCGACCCGGGCAGCCACCTCCGGCACCCGCTCCTCAAGGTCCGCCGCCCCGAGCGCGAGCCACCGCTCGAGCGCCACGGCATACCGGTCGTCGGCGCCCGGCGCCCCCGACGAAATGGCCTCGGTCGCTGCCTCGAGCTCGGCGTCGGCGCCAGCCACACCGGTGCGGCGCCGGGCATAGGTGAGCAGCGACTCGGCGGCGTCGGGCAGCACCTGCGGCAGCCAGCCGACGGTGGCGTCGCGCGGCGCAAGACGGACCGTGCCGTGCTCGACCGGCAGCTCACCGACGATGGTGCGCAGCAGCGTGGACTTGCCGGACCCGTTGGGCCCGACGACGGCGGTGACGTCACCATCGGCGACGACGAGGTCGAGACCGCTGAACAGCGGCCGGGCACCGAACGTCACGTCGAGATCGGTGAGGGTGAGGGTGGTGGGCATCAGGTTCCTGGGGACGAGGGCGTCCCTCCGCGGCGCGGGGCGACGGAGGCGGGCACGGGTCGGCTCAGGAGATGTCCACGACGCAGACGGTATGCCGGGTCGGCGCCCAGGTCGAGCGGATTTCCTCGGGTTACCCTCACCGCGTGAGCGTTGACCCACCCGCCGAACGGGCCGCAGGCGCCGAGGCAGCGTGGCGCCCGCCCACGCGACGCGACCTGTTCACCGAGTCGGCCCTCGTCCTCGGCGTCGGCCTGGGTGCATCGGCGGTCTGGTCCGTGCTGTCCCTCGTCAACAAGCTGACCCAGAACGTCGCGCTCAACCAGCAGACCACCGCGATGAACAGCTCGGTCACCCCCGACCGTCCGTGGCTCGACCTCGCCTACCAGCTCGTCGGTATCGCCGTGGCCGTCGTCCCCGCCGTCCTCGCCCTCTACCTGCTCGGTCGCGACAACGGCCAGGGCATGCGAAAAGCCGCTCGCAGCATGGGATTCGACTTCCGCCGGCCCGGCCAGGACCTGTGGCGCGGCACCCTGCTCACCGCCGCCATCGGCATACCCGGCCTCGGCCTCTACCTCGCCGCCAAGGCCCTCGGCTTCAACACCACCGTCGCCGCCGCCAACCTGACCGAGAACTGGTGGACCGTGCCCGTGCTCGTCCTCGCCGCCGTGCAGAACTCGGTGCTCGAGGAGGTCGTCATGATCGGCTACCTCTACAACCGGTGGCTGCGTGCCGGCTGGTCACTGCCGGTCGTGATGGTCGTGTCGGCACTGATCCGCGGCAGCTACCACCTCTACCAGGGGTTCGGCGGGTTCGTCGGCAACGTCGTCATGGGGCTGGTCTTCGGCTGGCTCTACACGAAGACCAGGCGAGTCGGCCCGCTCGTCGTCGCACACACGCTGCTCGACGTCGTCGCCTTCGTCGGCTACGCGCTGCTGCGCGACCACCTCTCCTGGCTCACCTGAAACCCCTAGCGGACGGCGGCGTCGTAGAGCGCCTTCTTGGACAGGCCCGTGGTCGCCGCGACATCGGCGCACACGTCCTTGAGCCGCTCACCTGCGGCAACACGCTCCCGTATGCCGGGTAGCGCCTCCTGCACGGTCGTCACCGTGGTCGCGGGCGCACCGCTGACGACGACGGTGATCTCGCCCTTGACGCCGTCGGCGGCCCAGGCGGCCAGCTCCGCAAGGCCGCCGCGCTTGACCTCCTCGTAGGTCTTGGTCAGCTCGCGGCAGACCGCGGCCTGCCGGTCGGCGCCGAACGCTTCCGCCATCGCGGACAGCGACGCCGCGATCCGGTGCGGGGCCTCGAAGAGGACCATGGTGCGGCGCTCGTCGGCGAGCGCCGCGAGGGCTCGCGCCTTCTCACCGGGCTTGCGCGGCAGGAAACCCTCGAAGCAGAACCGGTCGACCGGCATACCCGACACCGCCAGGGCCATCAGCACGGCACTGGGCCCGGGCACGCAGGTGACACGCACGTCGGCGGCGACGGCCGCGGACACGAGGCGGTACCCCGGGTCGGACACCGACGGCATACCCGCATCGGTCACGACGACGACCCGGTCGCCCGCGCGGAGCCGCTCGACCAGCTCGGGCGTGCGCGCCGACTCGTTGTGCTCGTGGTAGCTCACCACCGACCCCGCGGGTGTCACGCCGAGCTCGGCGCACAGCCTCCGCAACCGGCGCGTGTCCTCGGCGGCGACCACGTCGGCGGTCGCCAGCTCCTCGGCCAGGCGGGGTGCGGCGTCGCGCGGGTCACCGATCGGGGTAGCGGCAAGGACGAGGGTCACTGGCTCATCCTCGCAGCCCCGCAGATTAAGGTGCTCGGCATGACCCGGGTGGACGAGCTGCGCGCCCGCCTGCTCGGGTTCCGGCCGACCGACACGCTGTGGGGGTGGCTCGGACCGCTCTTCTTCGCGGCCGTCGGCGGGGTGCTGCGGTTCTGGTCGCTCGACCGGCCGCACCAGCTGGTCTTCGACGAGACCTACTACGTCAAGCAGGGCGTCTCGATGCTGGAGTACGGCGTCGAGATGCGCGTGCCCGACACCATCAAGAAGCCCGACGAGCTGTTCACGCGCGGCACCCCGGACGTCTTCGGCACCGAGGGCGACCTCGTGGTCCACCCGCCGGTCGGCAAGTGGATCATCGCGGCCGGCGAGCAGCTCTTCGGGCAGACGTCGTCGTGGGGCTGGCGGTTCTCGGTGGCGGTGCTGGGAACCCTGTCGATCCTCATGATCGGGCGAGCCGCGCGACGGTTGTTCGGGTCGAGCCTGCTCGGGACGATCGCGGCGTTCCTCGTCGCGTTCGAGGGACACCACTTCGTGCAGTCACGCACCGGGCTGCTCGACCTCATCGTCATGTTCTGGGCGCTGGCGGCGTTCTGCGCGTTGCTGATCGACCGCGACCGGTCCCGCGAGGTCCTCGCCGAGAAGGTCGCAGGCATGTCGGTGCGCCAGCTCGCGACCGGCATGGGTCCGTGGCTCGGGTGGCGGCCGTGGCGGTGGGTCGCCGGCATCTGCCTCGGGCTGGCTGCGGGCACCAAGTGGTCGGGCCTGTTCTTCCTGGTGGCGTTCGGGCTGATGACGGTGTGGTGGGACCTGGGGGCACGGCGGGCCGTGGGCCTGCGGCACTGGTTCTGGGGCACGATCACCAGGGATGGCCTGTGGGCGGCGCTCGTGATGTGCGGACTCACCGCCATCACCTACGTCACGTCCTGGGTCGGGTGGTTCCGGTCCGACGGCGGCTACGACCGGCAGTGGGCCGAGCTCAACCCCGGCAAGGGCGTGCAGTGGCTGCCGCCGGCGTTCCGGTCCCTGTGGCAGTACCACACCGAGATCTACGCCTTCCACCGCAACCTGCACGACGACCACCCCTACCGGACCAACCCGTGGTCGTGGGTCATCCAGGGCCGCCCGACGTCGTTCTTCTACGAAGGACCCAAACGCGGCGAGGACGGCTGCACGGTCGCGCAGTGCAGCAAGGCGATCACCTCCCTCGGCACCGTCTCGATCTGGTGGCTGGGCGCGATCGCGATCCTCGTCTGCCTCTACTACTGGCTGTTCCGCCGCGACTGGCGCGCCGGCGCGGTCATCGCCGGGCTGGTCGGTGGCTACCTGCCGTGGTTCCCGCTCGCCGAGCGCACCATCTACTCCTTCTACACGGTGGCGTTCGAGCCGTGGGTGATCTTCGCGGTGGTGTTCGTGCTCGGCCTGGTCCTCGGCAAACGCACCGACTCGTGGCGTCGCCGAGAGCTCGGCCTGTATGCCGTGGGCGCGTTCTGCCTGCTCACGCTCGCCTTGTTCGCGTTCTTCTGGCCGATCTACACCGCGCAGGTGATCCCGCAGAGCCAGTGGTCGATGCGGATGTGGTTCCCCAGCTGGGTCTGACCGCCCGGCCGCGCCCAGGACCCCGGAACTTTCGGCCACTGGGCCGAGTGTGCCGCCCGCCCGCGGCCAGGACGCCGCAACTTTCGGCCACTGGGCCGAGTGTGCCGCCCGCCCGCGGCCAGGACCCCGCAACTTTCGGCCACTCGCCCGAAAACTCGCCACCGTGCCACGCACCGGGCGCCCACAACCCAGCAAGGGTCCGGCCGATCCGGAGGGTCCCCTAGCATGGACCGATCATGGGTGAGTCCGACGCTGCAGGGGCCGGCGGGCGCAGGCTTCGCGCCGTCCGCCGCCAGCGTCGTCGTCGCATCATCCGGCGCCGCCGGGTCGCTGCCGGACTGCTGCTCGTAGCCCTCATCGGCGTGGTCGCCGCCACCCTCAGCTGGGTGACGGGCAGTGACGCCGTCAACCTCGGCCGGGTCGGCGCTGCCGCCAAGCCCACCGATGCCAAGGCCACCGACCCCAAGCCCACCGACCCCAAGGCCGCACCGGGCGACCCCGACAGCGCCACGCAGGCCGGGTCGGCCGTGCCCGGTGCCGGCTCTCCCGGCGGGCCCGCAACCCCGAGCGGGACGGCCTCACCCACCACGGCACCCGGCGCCCTGCCGCTCAGTCCGGCGATGGCCGCCAAGGTGCCGGCCACGTCCCGCCAGGTCGTCCTCGTCGAGGGCGCCGGCCCCAACAGCAACCGCGCCACCGTGCGCCTCCTGCAGCGGGAGGCGGGCTGGACCGAGAAGGGCTCGTGGCCGGCATACGTCGGCAAGTCGGGGTGGTCCGCCAACCACCGCGAAGGCGACCTGCGCACGCCGATCGGGGTCTTCACCCTCAGCGACGCCGGTGGGCGCCTCGCCAACCCGGGCACCTCTCTGCCCTACCACCGCTCCACCGCCTTCCAGGCGCCCGCACCGAGCCCGGGCTTCGGCGACTCCTCGGCCGACGCCTTCGACTACGTCGTCGCGATCGACTACAACCGCGTGCCCGGGAAGTCGCCGCTGGACTGGACCCGTCCCAAGGGGCAGGGCGCCGGCGGCGGCATCTGGCTGCACATCGACCGGGGCGGCCCGACGCACGGCTGTGTCGCGGTGCCCAAGAAGGCCATGCGCCTGCTTCTCACCGAGCTCGACCCCAAGCAGGACCCGGTCGTCGTGATGGGTCCCGCGCAGTCACTGTGACCGGTCGCGCCACCGGGCCGCCGCCTCGGCGAGGCTGACCTCTCGCGGGGTCGTGGCCGTGGTCGGAGGCTTGCTGCGGGAGAACCGTGGTGCCGCAGCTGCCTGCGGTATGCCGCCGGGTGCGGCCACGACGCCCCGCGCACCCAGGTGCGCGTCGGCCTCGGCCTCGTCCCACGTGAGGACCGGTGTCACGCAGGCGTCGGTCCCGGCATACACCTGGTCCCACTCGTCGCGGGTGCGACTGGCGAAGGCGGCCGCAAGCCGCTCCCGCAGCCGCGGCCACTGGTCGCGGTCCCACTGCCCGGGCACGTCGGCGGGCTCGAGACCGAGCCCGGCGAGCATGGCGGCGAAGAACTGTGGTTCGAGCGCGGCGACCGCGACGTAACGGCCGTCGGCGCACTCGTAGGTGTCGTAGAACGGGACCGAACCGTCGAGCGGGTTGGTGCCGCGCCCGGTCTGCCACAGTCCCGCGGCCCGCATCGACCACTGCATCTGGGCCAGGGCACTGACACCATCCACGATCGCCGCGTCGACCACCTGCCCCCGGCCCGAGTGCTGGCGCTCCCACAACGCGGCCAGCACACCCACGACGAGGAACATCGACCCGCCGCCGAAGTCGCCGACGAGGTTGAGCGGCGGCACCGGTGGCTCGCCCGCGCGACCGATGTTGTCGAGCACGCCGGTGAGCCCGAGGTAGTTGAGGTCGTGGCCGGCGGTGTGCGCCCGCGGACCGTCCTGGCCCCAGCCGGTCATGCGTGCGTAGACGAGGCGCGGGTTGAGCTCGAGGCACTCCTGCGGTCCGAGGCCGAGCCGCTCGGCCACACCCGGCCGGAAGCCCTCGACGAGCACGTCCGCGCCGGCCAGGAGGTCACGCACGCCGGCGACGTCGTCCGGTGACTTGAGGTTGGCGTGCACGACCCGGCGTCCGCGCAGCAGCACGTCGGGTGAGTCGCCGGCGCCGGGCACGAGGTCTGCGGTCGCACCACGTCGCTCGACCCGCACGACGTCGGCGCCCAGGTCCGCGAGCACCATGCACGCGTGCGGGGCGGGACCGATTCCGGCCAGCTCGACCACCCGCACGTCCGCGAGCGGCCCGGTCAGGGGGTCCGGTGGTGGGGTGCTCACGCACCAGAGGTTAGAGGTATGCCGCGTGGCCGGCCGACGACCACGGTCGCCGTGGGCGGTGTGCTGGCGTGGTCAGCCGGGGCGCCTTCGTCTCGACCGTGGTCGTCCGCCGACGGCGCCCGTCGCCGCGCGGGGTGAGCCCGCGGCATACCTCCTGACCTGCGAAAACAGTCGCACCCAGAGGCCGCGTGAGGCGCCCACTGCACGTAGGGTGGTCAACCGTGACCGCTACCTCGGCGGGGGTCGAGGGCACCCCGCCTGAAGCCGACGAGCTCCTGGCGCTGCTGCGCCGGGTGGTCGGCGCACGCGTGGGCGGGCACCCCGACGCCGAAGATCTCGTGCAGGAGGCCTACCTGCGCGTCCTCGCGGCCTCGGACCGGATCGACCCGGGGATGGTCGAGGCGTATGCCGTCACCACGGCACGCAACCTCGTCGCCTCCCACTGGCGGCAGGGGGACCGCTTCAAGCGGCACCAGCACCGGTTGGTCGACCTCGACGAGCCCGACGACCCGGTGCGCCGGATGGAGGGGCTGGAGGACCAGGACGCGATGGCACGGGCCCTCGCCACGTTCACCGACGAGGAACGCGACCTGCTGGTCGCCCACGAGGTGCACGGCACCCCCACCGCCAAGATCGCCGCCGACCGCGGGTCGACGGCCGGCGCCGTCGCGGCTCGCCTGCACCGGATCCGGGCGCGGCTGCGGGTGGAGTACCTGCTCGCCCACGAGAACGTCGAGCTGCCCAGTGACGAGTGCCGCCCCGTGCTCGTGGCGGTGTCCCTGCGCGACCGGCGACGCCAGCGGGAGACCAAGTCCGAGAACCACCGGCTGCGCTGCGAGGTCTGCCAGGAGCTGGCCCTGCGCCTCGAGCAGCAGGAGCCCGAACGCGACGACTTCGCCCGCATCCGCATCGCCGTCGACGCCGACATCGTCACTGCCCGACAGAAGGCACGCGAGCTCGCGAGCACCCTCGGCTTCCCCGGTGTCGACCTCACGGTCATCGCGACCGCCGTCTCGGAGATGACCCGCAACATCGTGCGGTTCGCCGGCGAGGGGCAGGTCGAGATCGAGCTCGTGACCGGCGAGGCGCCGGGACGACGCGGAGTCCAGGTCGTCGTGCGCGACGCCGGACCCGGCATACCCGACGTGGAGGCAGCCATGCGTGACGGCTACAGCACGTACCACGGCCTCGGCCTCGGACTCCCCGGGGCCCGCAGGCTCATGGACGACTTCGAACTGGTGACCGCCGACGGGCGGGGCACCACCATCACGATGACCAAGTGGCGACAAGGAGCGAAGAAGTGAGCGAGAGCATCAGCACCGACCCGTTCGGCGGGCTCGACACCACCTCCACGGCGGTGACCGACGAGCAGCTCCTGCCCGAGCTCGTCGCGCACCTGCGCGAGCACCGCGCCAAGCTGCGCGACGAGTGGGCCCGCCGCATCCAGGAGGCACACCTGCTCGAGGCGATGACCGCCCAGGAGATGGCGGTCGAGACGACCTCGGTCTACGACAACTACGTCGAGGTCCTCGAGACGGGCAGCGTGGAGGCGTTGCAGCAGTACGCCCGTGACCTGTCCGAGCGGATCATCCCCCGCGGGGTCGAGACGCACGAGGTGGTCGGCATCGTCCTGCTGCTGCGCGACGTCCTCGCCCGGTCGCTCTTCGAGAAGTACCAGCGCGACTTCGCCCTGCTCAACCAGATCCTCGACGCCTACGAGCCGGCGGCCAACCGGATCGCCAACACCGTGGCGGTCAGCTTCGTCGAGGAACGCGAACGCGTCATCCGCCAGCAGCAGGACGCGCTGCGCGAGCTCTCGACGCCGGTGCTGCCGGTCCGTGAGCGGCTGCTGATCCTGCCGATCATCGGCGTCCTCGACAGCGAGCGCGCTCGCCAGCTGACCGAGCAGCTGCTCGCCGGCATCCGCACCCACCGCGCCAAGGTGGTCGTCATCGACATCACCGGCGCCCCCGAGGTCGACGCGGTCGTCGCCAACCACCTCGTGCAGACCGTCGACGCGTCACGCCTCATGGGTGCGAGCGTCATCATCACTGGACTGTCCCCGACCATCGCCCAGACACTGGTGACGCTCGGGGTCGACCTGAGCAAGATGAACACCATCGGTGACCTCCAGGGCGGCCTGGAGGAAGCGGAGCGGCTGCTCGGCTTCACCGTGACCAAGGAGGAGGGCACGTCCCAGCTGTGAGCACCGGACCGGCGCTGTTTTCGATCCTGCGACAGGGTCAGTACCTCGTCGCGTCGGTCCACACTGCCCTCGACGACTCCCAGATGCTGCGGCTGCAGGGGGACCTGATCGACGAGATCGGCCGGTCCCGCAGCCGCGGCATCATCATCGACGTGGCGGCGCTCGACGTCCTCGACTCCTTCGGCACCAAGACGTTGGGGGCCATCGCCGAGATGGCGCGGTTGCGCGGTGCGACGACCGTGATCGTCGGCATCCAGCCCGATGTCGCGTTCGCGATGGTGCAGCTGGGCATGGGCACCGGCGCCGTCGCCACGGCGCTCGACCTCGAGGAGGGGCTCGCGTTCCTCGAGGACCGGCTGTCCCAGCCTTCGACGGCGCGGCACACGCCGTGAGCAGCCCGGTCGCCGGCGGCCACGGCGGCTCGGGGGACGCGGGCGCGCCGGGGCAGGACGCCCTGACCCGCAACTACCGGGCGGCGTTCCTGCGCTACCTGCCACGCCAGGAAGAGGCGGCGCTCGCGGCGGCATACGACCTCGGACGTTCCGTCCTCGACGGCGGCGTGAGTGTGCTCGACCTGGTGAACGTCCACCACCGGGTCCTGGCCGAGGTGGTCGGGGCGACCGTCGTCGACGACGTCAGCGACGTGCTGACCCGCGGTGGAGAGTTCCTCGCGGAGGTCCTCGCACCGTCCGACATGGTGCACCGCTCGCTGCACCGCGACTGACGCGTCGGACTCCAGGGCTGCCAGAGGCGCAGTATGCCGCGCACCTGGCATCCCCGAACGCGCGCGTCTGCGCAGGTCAGCGGCGTGGACGCGACGCGCCGCAGCACATGACGCGGGAATCGGCAGGAATTTCTCGCGAGATCCGCACGCCCAGCACGCGTCATGCCGGAAGGGGCTGACGCTCTACTCCCGTGATGGCGGCCAACCGCTGCCACGACCGTTCACGAAGGAGTTACCCATGAACCTCCGGACCACTCTCGTCAGTGGCGCCACCGCCTCGGTCCTCGCCGCGAGCCTCTTCGCGGCCCCCGCGATGGCCTCCGCCGCTCCCGCAGCCAAGCCGGCTCCGGTGTCCCACGGCGTGAACGCCGCCGCCACCACGCTGCCGGTCACCGGCACGCTCGCCGACGGCACCGTCTTCAACGGCGCGATCAGCGGCCTCAAGACCTCCGTGGTCGACGGCGTGCTGACGGCCACCGGCACCATCACCGGCACGGGCCTGCCGGCCGACGGCACCACCTTCACCGCGCCGGTGCAGTCGGTCGCCGCCCCGAACGGCTGCAAGATCCTCAACCTCGACCTGGGGCCGCTGCACCTCGACCTGCTCGGGCTCGTGATCGACCTCGCGCCGGTCAACCTGGACATCACGGCCGTGCCCGGTGCCGGCAACCTGCTCGGCAACCTGCTGTGCGCCGTGGCCGGCCTGCTTGACCGTGGCGGCCCCCTGCAGGGCATCTCGGCCCTGCTGAACCGCCTCCTCGGGGCCCTCGGCCTGGGTCTGTGATTTAAGCGGGTCACAGCTCCCGGTTGGGAAGAAGAGGGTCCCGGCGTCATGCCCCCTCACAGATGACGCCGGGACCCGGCCGGTTCGTCCGGTTGCAGGACGAAGCGGGTCGGGCACGCCAGGTGCCCGACCCGCTTTCGCCTGTGCCCCAACGCATGACAGACGCAAAGCCGAGGTATGCCGTGCGGTCACCACACGGCATACCTCGGCTATCGACCGGCGAGGGCGAACTGGCTGGCGGTCACGGCCGCGCCGCGCGCCCAGTCCTCGAAGGTGAGGGGTTCGATGCTGACGTCGAGCTCGTAGGTTGCGGTGTTGCCGGGGCCGGACTGCATGCGGTCGGCGATCGTCTCGCGCATGGCGGGCCGGCTGGCGACCGGTTCGACGCCTTCGCCGGCGAGCAGGATGCGGTCGGTCTGCAGCGCGCCGGCCAGGGTCGCGACGAGGTGGCCGAGGGCGCGGGCTGCTGCGTCGAGCAGGCTGGTCGCCCGGCGGTCGCCTTGTGCTGCCGCGGCCACCACGTCGTCGAACGACATGGGACGCCCGAACGACTCGGCGGCCCGCGCCTTGATCTCCCACTGGTCGAGGTAGGAGCTGACGCAGCCGCGGTGACCGATCCCGCACCGCGGCCCGCGACCGTCGACGGGTGAGTGGGTGAGCAGCTGGCCGTTGTCCACGAGCCGCTCGACGACCACCCCCTCGCGCACGACCCCGATGCCGATACCTGCCCCCACCGTGACGATGCCGAAGGTCGAGCGACCCCGCCCTGCGCCGAGCCAGAGCTGTTCGCGGACCAGCGCCGTGACGTCGTTGGTGGTGATCACCGGCACGTCGAGGCGTTCGCGCAGCAGACGGGTGAGGTCGACGTCGCGCCAGCCGAGGAAGCTGCCTTCCTGCACCACCCCGTCGGGCCGCACGATGCCACCCAGCGAGATGCCGACGGCGTCGAGGGTGCGGCCCCTGGGCAGCTTGCGGGCAAGGCGCGCCACGACGGAGACGACTTTTGCGACGGGCACCTCTCCGTCCCTGTTTGCCTGGGGCAGAGGCGCTTTCGCGCTCGCCAGCACGTCGCCGGCCAGGTCGCAGACGACGACGTATGCCGTGTCGGCAGTGAGCTTGCAGCCCAGGACGGTGCGCGCCGCAGGGTTGATCGAGAGGACCTTGGCAGGTCGTCCCGCACCCGCTCCCGGGCCCGGGGGACGCTCTTCACCGTCGCCGTTCTCGAGCACGATCCCCAGGTCGAGCAGTGCTCGCGTCAGCCGGGTCATGGAGGCGGGCGAGAAGGCGAGTCGCTCCCCCAGGGCGGCCCGCGAGGACGGCCCGTGCATCAGAAGCAAACGGGTCACGTCGAGCTCGGCATGACTCAGGGGACGAGCTCGGTCGACGGTGGCCACGGACCGAGATTAGGGCACCAACCCTTGCGCGAGGGCCATTTCGTCGTTATTTTCATCCTGAGCGAAATTACTGCAAGGGAGCAGGCGCCATGGACCGAACACCACGCCCCACAGGTCGACGACCGGCCCCCGCCGAGCGTCACCGCGGTCAGCATCGCCGGCCCCGCTCTCGGCCCCGTCGACGCACCCGGCTGGTGGCCGGCCTCGTCGCCACGGCCCTGGCAGCCGTCCTTGCCGGGTGTTCGGGCGGGGACACGCGCACGACGCTGACGTTCTTCCAGTTCAAGCCGGAGGCGCAGGCGTACTTCCAGGACCTGGCCCGGCAGTTCGAGCAGCGCAACCCGGACATCCGGATCGTCGTCGACAATCCGGCCGACCCCGAGACGGCCCTGCGGACCCGTCTGGTCAAGAACGACGTCCCCGACGTCATGACCCTCAACGCCAACGGCACCTTCGGCGAGTTCGCGACCGCCAAGATCTTTCGCGACTTCCGGGGCGCACCGGCGCTGGAAGGCGTCAACCCGGCATACCTCGACGTGCTCGGCACCCTGGGGCGCGGCGGCGCCGGTGAGGTGAACGGGGTGCCGTTCGCGGCCAACGCAAGTGGGCTGCTCTACAACAAGGAGCTGTTCGAGCAGCAGGGCATCGCCGTGCCGCGCACCTTCGACGAGCTCGTGGCCGCCGCGCAGAAGCTCAAGGCAGCCGGGATCACGCCGTTCTACGGCATGCTCAAGGACGCGTGGACCGCACAGTCGCCGCTCGCACCGTTATCGTCGCAGCTGCAGCCGAAGGACTTCTTCGAGGAGCGGTTCGCCGGGCAGACGACGTTCCGGCAGGGGTGGGCGTCGACGGCGGCGGAGCTCAAGACGCTCTTCGAGTACACGCAGCCGGACCCGCTGTCCAAGGGCTACGCGGACGGCACGGCGGCGTTCGCGCGCGGCGAGTCGGCGATGCTGCTGCTCGGCAGCTACGCGGTGCCGCAGATCCGCGCCAACAACCCGAAGTTCACGGTCGCGTCCATGGCCCTGCCTGCGACCGACGACCCGGCCCGCACGACCCTGGTCTCCGGTGTCGACGTCGTGCTCACGGCTGCGCGTGAGGGGGCGCACCCCGAGGAAGCCGAACGCTTCATCGAGTTCCTCATGCAGCGCGATGTGATGGCGGCCTACTGCAAGGCGCAGGTGGCGATCCCCACGCTGGAGGGACTGGCCAACACGGACCCGGCGCTGGCCGGGCTGCAGGACTACATCGACCAAGGACGCATCGTGGGCTTCACCGACCACCAGTTCATCCCGGCCATCCCGCTGGCGCCGCTGCTGCAGTCGTTCCTCCTGGGTGGCAGTGAGGCGACGTTCCTCGGCGACCTCGACGCCGCATGGAACCGGGTGGCTGAACGCCGCACGTGGGGCCTCGGGGCGGTGATCTCATGAGCACCGACAGCCCTCGGGTGCCGCGGCTGCGCAAGCCGAAGCTCTCCCCCACCTACTACTGGATGGTGCTGCCGGCGCTGGCGCTCTTCCTCGTCTTCCACACCGTGCCGGTGGTGCAGGGCATCTACTACAGCTTCACCGACTCCCCCGGCTACGGTCCGTCGAACTTCGTGGGACTGCGCAACTACGCCGCGCTGTTCAGTGACCCGCGGGTCATCCACGCGTACTGGTTCACCTTCCTCATCGCGATCGTGGCGACCGTGGTCACCAACGTGATCGCGCTTGCGATCGCGATCGGACTCAACAGCCGGATCAAGTTCAAGAACGGGCTGCGCGGCATCTACTTCATCCCCAACGTGCTGGCCGTGCTCGTCGTCGGCTACATCTTCAACTACCTGTTCTCGAACTCACTGCCCGCGCTGGCGGCCAAGCTCGACATCGGGTGGCTGGAGAACAGCCTGCTGGGGCAGGCGAAGACGGCGTGGATCGCGATCGTGATCCTGGCCGTGTGGCAGTCGGCGGCCTTCAACATCATCCTCTACCTCGCGGGCCTGCAGACGGTCGAGCCCGAGGTCTACGAAGCATCCGCCCTCGACGGAGCCTCGGCGTGGCGGACCTTCCGCAGCATCACGTTCCCGCTGATCGCAGGCTTCTTCACCATCAACATGGTGTTGTCCCTCAAGGGGTATCTGCAGATCTTCGACCACATCGTGGCCCTCACCGGCGGCGGACCGGGCACGGATACCGAGTCGATCGCACTGCTCATCTACAAGGGCGGCTTCCAGGGTGGCGAGTACGGCTACCAGAGCGCCAACTCGGTCATCTTCTTCATCGTCATCGTCACCATGTCCATGGTGCAGCTGAACGTGCTGCGCCGGCGGGAGGTATCCGAGTCATGACCACCGCAGCAGCCCCTCCGCGGACGTCGGGCCCCGCGCGCCGGCCGGCGACGGCCCCCAAGCACCGGCCCAAGGTCAACTGGTGGCTCACCGCCCTGCTGATGGTCCTGTCGCTGACGATCCTCGTGCCGCTCTACTTCGCGGTCGTCACGGCGCTGAAGACCACTGCCGAGCTGGGAGGCACCGGCTTCGGCCTGCCGAGTTCGTTGCAGTGGTCCAACTTCAAGGACGCGTGGGAGCTCACCAACTTCCCCCGCGCCGCCCTCAACAGCGCGCTGATCACGGTCGGAGCGGTCGTGGTCACGCTGCTGACGAACTCGATGGTGGCCTACGCGATCGCCCGCAACATGGACCGCAAGTTCTTCAAGGGGCTCTACTTCTACTTCGTGTCAGCGCTCTTCGTGCCGTTCCCCATCATCATGCTTCCGGTCGCGAAGCAGACGGCGCTGCTGCACCTGGACAACCGGGCCGGGCTCATCCTGCTCTACGTCGTCTACGGCCTGGCCTTCAACATCTTCATCTACACGGCCTACATCAACAGCATCCCGCGGTCGCTGGAGGAAGCGGCCCAGATCGACGGCGCCTCGACGTGGACGGTGTTCTGGAAGGTGATCTTCCCGCTGCTCGGCCCGATGAACGCCACCGTCGGCATCCTCACCTGCCTGTGGGCGTGGAACGACTTCCTGTTGCCGCTGGTCATCCTCTCGGACCCGAACTCCGCGACGCTTCCCCTCGTGCAGTACGTCTTCCAGAGCCAGTTCTCGCAGAACTACCCGGCCGCGTTCGCGAGCTACCTCATGGCCATGGCGCCCATGTTCATCGTCTACATCTTCGCCCAGCGATGGGTGATCTCCGGAGTCGTCCGAGGAGCCGTCAAGTGACCCTGGAAGTACTGCGTTCGGCGGCCACGCTGCTCGTTCTCGACACGACCGGCACCGGGCTCCCGCGGGTGCTGCACTGGGGCGCCGACCTGCCCGATGCAGCCGTCGAGTCCCTGCCGCTGCTCAGCCAGGGGCCTGTGCCGCCGAACGCCCTGGATGAGCCGTGGCCGCTGACGCTGCTGCCCACCTCCGCGGATGGCTGGCTCGGCACGCCCGGGTATGCCGCGCACCGCGGCGGGGGCTCGACCGACCCCCGGTGGCGCGTGGAGACGTCCCGGACGGGCGAGCGCGAGGTGACGTCGACGGCATACGAGGACGGGGTGGAGGTGCGACTCACGGTGGCGCTGGACGAGCACGGCGTGCTCACGGTCGGTTCGTCCGTCACCAACACGGGCGACTCCACTCTCGACGTGGCCGCGTTGCGCGCCGTCATGCCGCTGCCGTCACGCGCGAGCGAGGTGCTCGACCTGACCGGTCGGTGGTGCCGCGAGCGCTCGCCGCAGCGGTCGCTGCTGCAGCAGGGCACGCACCTGCGCGCGTCGCGGCGGGGCCGGACGGGGCACGACGCGACGCTGCTCCTGGTCGCGGGCACGCCCGGGTTCGACTTCGGTCACGGCGAGGTGTGGGCGACGCACGTCGCGTGGAGCGGAAACCACGAGCACCTCCTCGAGCGGCTCCCCGACGGGGCCGGCATGCACGAAGGCGTGCTCGGGGGTGGCGAGCTGCTCGAGGCGGGTGAGGTGCGGCTGGCACCGAGCGAGACGTATGCCGCGCCGCAGGTCGTCTTCGTGCACGCCACGGATGGCCTCGACGGGTTGTCGCGACGGCTGCACCGCCGTCAGCGCGCGCTTCGTGAACGCGCCACTGGCGCAAGGCCTTTGGTGCTCAACACCTGGGAGGCCGTCTACTTCGAGCACGACCTGCCCACCCTCAAACGGCTGGCCGACACCGCGGCCCGGGTCGGGGTTGAGCGGTTCGTCCTCGACGACGGCTGGTTCGGCGGACGGCGTGATGACCACCGCGGCTTGGGTGACTGGGTCGTCTCCGGCGAGGTGTGGCCGGATGGGCTCGAACCCCTTGTGCGGCACGTCAAGGGGTTGGGCATGGAGTTCGGGCTGTGGTTCGAGCCGGAGATGGTCAACGAGGACTCCGACCTCGTGCGCGTCCACCCCGACTGGGTGCTGGGCCCCCGCGCCGGACGGCCGCGCGAGTCACGGCACCAGCAGGTGCTCGACCTCGCGAACCCCGACGCGGCGGCGCATGTCGAGGGCCAGATCAGCGCGCTCGTCGGCAGGCTCGGCATCGACTTCATCAAGTGGGACCACAACCGCGACCTGCACGAGGCTGTCCGCACCGACGACCGGGGGGCCGACCGGCCCGCGGTGCACGAGCAGACGGTCGCGTTCTACGCCTTGCTGGACCGGCTCCGTGCAGCCCACCCGAGCCTGGAGATCGAGTCGTGCTCCAGCGGCGGCGGCCGGGTCGACCTCGGGGTGCTGGCACACACCGACCGCATCTGGACCAGCGACTGCAACGACCCCATCGAGCGCGTGCAGATCCAGCGCTGGACCTCGCTGCTGGTGCCGGCCGAGACCATGGGCACCCACATCGGCCCGGCGACGGCCCACACGACCCACCGCACCACCGACCTCGGATTCCGGATGCTCGTTGCGCTCCAAGGACATTCGGGCCTGGAGTGGGACATCACCCAGTGCACTGACGACGAGCTCGAGGCACTGAGCCGGTGGTCGGCCCTCTACCGCGAGCTGCGTCCGCTGTTCCACTCCGGCGACCTCGTCCGCGACACCGCCGACGACGACACCATCCTGGTCACCGGCACGGTCGCGACCGACCGCAGCCACGCGGCATACACGGTGTTGCGCACCGAGACGGGCCCGCAGGCGGTGCCCGGACTCGTGCGCCTGCGCGGCCTCGACCCCGACCGCTCGTATGCCGTGCGCGTGCGTCCCGAAGCCGGCCTGCCTCACGTCGTGCAGCACGTCGAGCCGGCGTGGTGGGGGCAGGCGTTGGCTGGTGAGCTGACGCTCAGCGGTGCGGTGCTCGGTGAGGTCGGGTTGCCGATGCCGGTGCTGGCGCCGGCCCAGGGCTTCCTGCTCGAGCTGACGTGACTGCTTGCGGGCGGGCCTAGCATCGGTCGCATGCTGGTCTACTCGATGGGTCCCTCGGCGGACGGGTACGTCATGGACCGGGAGGGCGCCTTCGACTGGGGCGCGCCGGACGCTGAACAGTTCCGGTTCCACGTCGAGCAGACGCGGGCGCTCGGCGCACACCTGTTGGGGCGCAAGCTCTACGAGACCATGCAGGTCTGGGAGACCGACCCCTCGGTGCGGGGCACCCACGACGAGGCCGAGTTCGCGGAGCTCTGGGTCGCGTTGCCCAAGATCGTGTTCAGCCGCACCCTCGAGCGGGTCGACGGTAGCAACGCCCGGCTCGCGGAGGGGTCGCTGGCGGAGGAGGTAGAGCGGGTCCTCGCGTCGACCGACAAGCCCGTCGGGATCGGCGGGGCGACGCTCGCTGCCGAGGCGATCGGGCTGGGGCTGGTGGACGAGTACCACGTGTTCCGCAACCCGGTGCTAGTGGGCGGGGGGACGCCCTACTTCCCTGCGGTCGATGAACGGATCGAGCTCGAGCTGATCGAGACGAGGACGTTCGCCGGCCGAGTCGTCTTCGAACGCTACGCCCGCGCCCGCTCGACCTGAGGCCGAGGCCGGGCTGCCGCGACGTGCCGACGGGCTACCACTAGCAGCCGCTCTCGTGCCCTCTGTCGCGCCTAGGATCAGGTGACCGAGAGGCGGCGTCGCTGGGGATTCATCGCAGGGATCTATCTACTGTGTGTGGTCGCCGGATTCCTCATCAATGTGTTCGCGCTGCATCGCAGTGGGTGGGAAGCGCTGGCCTCCGCCGCGATCATCTCTCCAGGGCCAGCACTCGCGACCCTCACGGCCGACAGCTGGAAGCGCCGTGAGTGAGCCGAACGACTGGATCGCTGCGGGAGCCCTAACCATCCCGTTCCTGCTGTACGTCTGGCTACGAAACACCCAAATCCGCGCCGTGCTGGCTGAGCTGCGTCGCCGCCGTGGACGACCTGGTGGGCACTGACCTGCGTCTGCGCCGGTCTCCTGTGAAAATGCCGCAGTGGGAGAGTTGTTGGTCGCGCACGTGCTGTGGCTGCTTGGGCAGGATGACCAATGGCTGCGACCCCGCGCGGCCGCGATGCCGGTAGCCCTGGCGGCAGGAGCGCTGGTCGACGTCGTCGACGCTGGAGCTGGCAAATGGGTGGACGGCGCGGCCACCACAGCTGTGGAGCTCTCAACCTCACATGAGGCTGCTGGCCTCGTCGGACATTGGGCGGGACGGTTGCAGGGTGCGACGAGGAGTGGCTCGCTCACCGTCATGCACGCCATCAACGCCCTGGCACCCGACCTGTGGGACGCAGTGGGCGCGGACCTGGCCACACAGGGCGAGGCGAGCAACGTGCCACGACCGATTCGCCGATGGCTGCCGCCCCGACGTCGACCCAACGAGGCGACCGCGCGTCAGGTCCGGGACCAGCTGCGCGAGGTCATCGAAGGCACCCGGTCACCGACACCACGGGACGAGGGAGTCCTGGCCGTCGCCTCCTGCGCCGGCGTGGTCGAACACATCATGAGTTCCACGGCGTTCACCGACCACGCCGCACTGGCGCCCACGCGAGCCCTTCTCGAGGGCAGCCGGCTCGTCGCCCGTCTGACGCCGGCCATGCCATACCTCGTCAGCCTCGGTCCGACCATAGGGCTGCCGACAGGGACCGGTGTCCCGGGCGCAGGTTCGGGAGGGCAGTGAGCCACCTCGGGCCGACAGTCTGGACCGGCGTCCCCCTTACAGCACTATCACCATGCCGCGGCGGCCAGCCGTTTTCTCACCTGTGCGAGGCTGGTGTTACAGTTTCGTCCGCATCAAGGGGCTGTGGCGCAGTTGGTAGCGCGTCTCGTTCGCAATGAGAAGGTCAGGGGTTCGAATCCCCTCAGCTCCACCGATGTGAAGAGGGCCGGACAGGACTTGTCCGGCCCTCTTCACATGCATCCGGACGCCCAGGCGCCCGCTCGGCGATGCCGGCTCATCGGCCGTCCTGCCGCGGTAGCCCTCGCGGGTCAGCTCACTGCGGCGCGCAGCACGGTCGTGTCCGAGTCGGCCAGCCGGATCTCCAGCGACGCGATCTGGGCCACGTCGAGGTCGGAGACGGCCACGGGGTGCATGACCGTGTCGGGTTGGGCGGTCCACGCCTTGACCTGGGTGCCGCGTCCGGCACGGTCCAGTACCCACAGGGAGTATCGAGGCCCCGCTCCGCCGCTGTAGCGCGCGGAGCCACCGCCCGATCGGCCCGTGGAGTCGTCCGCCGAACCCGTCGTCGAGCCGTCCGTCCAGTACTGGCACTCGATCCGCAGCTCGGTCCCCTGCCGCAACGGCACCACGTCGACCACGGCCGTCATGGGGATGTCGTCGGCCACGGGTGCAAACGCCATCCGCTGTGGCGCCGCCAGCACGACCCCAGCCCCGTCCCCCTCACCGGCACCTTCGGAGCCGCGCTGCGACACGGCATACCCGGCGACGCCGCCGATGAGCAGGGCGACGGCCGCGGCGGCCACCGGCGCCATCCACCGTCGCCGCGACCCCAACCGCGACCCAGCCGAGGCCCCGGGTCCCACCACCCGCGGCAGCTCGGGCATCAGCGATGCCGGTGGCTCCGCCAGCGTCTCCTCGCCCGACCCGAGCGCGAGCGCCTCCGCCGGGGGCACCTGGGCGAGCAGTCCCGGCATACCGGCGATCTCGGCGACCGCCGCGCGACAGGACGCGCACCCGGCGAGGTGGTCCTCGAAGCGCGCCCGCTCAGCGGCGCTCAGCGCCCCCAGCACGTATGCCGCGTCCCACTGCGCAAACTCGTCACGCGGGCTCATGGTCGCGTCACCCCCTTCTCCTGCAACGCCAGGCGCAGGCTGCGCAGCCCGTAGTGCAGGCGCGACTTCACGGTGCCCTCCGGCACCTGGAGGTCGGCGGCGATCTCCGCGACGGAGCGCCCCTCGTAGTAGGCGGCGGTGATGACCCGGCGGTGGTCGTTCGACACCTGCGCCAACCCGTCCGTGATCAGCCACCGGTCGAGGACCTCGACCGCATGGTCCGGCTCGACCACCTCCGGCGGCTCCACCCCGGCCAGCTCGTGGCGCGACGCGGCACTGCGCCACCGGTCGACGACGAGGTTGCGCACGACGGTGAACAGCCAGGCGCGATGCTGCGGCTCGGTGCGCGTGGCCAGCTGCGGGTCGCGCCAAGCCCGCAGCAGCGACTCCTGCACGACGTCCTCGGCGACCTGGGCGTCCCGCGTCAGCCGCAGGGCGAACCGCCACAGCTCGGCGGCGTGCCGGTCGTGCAGAGCCTGCAGCACGGCCTCGCGCTGGTCCGCCTCCACCGCCACTCCTTCGCCCGTCCCTGCCGCCATCGCCACTCGGTCACCGTCCCCGCCCGCACCTGATCTTCCCGCCACACCCCTCACCGGGAAAGGACGACGCAGCCGCCCCGAGAGTTCATGGCTGAACCACAGGAGCTCCCGCTACGTTCCCCGGTCATGGAGATCAACGGCCTGCCGGCCCACCCGCTGCTGGTCCACCTCGTCGTCGTGCTGCTCCCCCTCACCGCCCTCGCGGCGATCCTCGTCAGCCTGTGGCCGGCGGCGCAGCGCAAGCTCACCTTCCTCGTCCCGCTCGGCGCGGTCATCGGCGCCGTCGCGGTCCCCATCACCACGAGGGCGGGCGAGAGCCTTGCCGACAGCATGGGCAACCCGCCGTTCATCTCCCAGCACGAGGAGTACGGCGAGAAGGTCCTTCCCTGGGCCGTTGCGCTGGCCGTGACGACGATCGCGCAGTGGCTCTACCTGCGCCGCGGCGACGCCAAGCTGGTGCGAATCCTGTTGTCCCTGGCCGTGATCGCGACTGCGGCGGGCACGACGCTCTACGTGTTCCTCACTGGCGACTCCGGCGCGCGGGCCGTGTGGGAGTCGAAGTAGACGCTGGCGCTCAGGCGCCCGCGACGCGACGCTCGGGCAGCTGGGTCGCTGCATCGTCCGCGGTGTCGGCGTACTCGGTGTCCGCATCGCCCACGAGGTCGGCCGAGGTCGGCGCCGGACGGGTCGCGCGCGCCTTCATCGTGTAGGTCGGGCGCGGGACCGGCACCGGGTCCCACGTGAGCGGGATGTCGTCCTCGTCGACCAGGGGGACGGGCGGGTATGCCGCGGGTGCGGCTTCGGCGGCCGGGGTCGCCTCCGCGGGCGCCGGCGTCTGGGTGGCAACCGGGGCCGGCTGCTCGACCGCGTGGATGTCGTAGAGGTCCGTGGTTCGTGGCGCCGCCACCTCGGGAGTCGTGACCTCGTGCTCGGCGGCGACCGGCACGACCGGCACGACCGGCGCGGCAGGCGCAGTCACAGCGGGCGCCTCGCGTACCACCCGTACAGCAGGACGAGGCGCCGGACGCCGCGAGGCCGCCCTGGCGAGGCGCGCGCTCTGCACGGTGTGCCGCACCCAGAAGAACGAGCCGACACCGGCAGCCAGCGGAAGCACCGCGGCCCACCACGGCAGGACCGAGAAGGCAGCCAGCGCGCCCACGACGACGAAGGTCACGAGCGAGCCGAGCAGGGCGAGCCCGGGCGCACGGCTCGGACCCGCGGCGACGGCAGGGGCCTCGCGGCGCGGCGGACGCGCCGTGGCAGCAGCTGGCGTCGCCGCACCCGCACCAAGGGGCGCAGACTCACCCATCGATGACGGCGCCTCGAAGGCGACCGGGGTCTCGGCGCGCTTGACGAGGATCTGGGGGCGCGACGCCCGAGCCGGGCTCACGGCATACGACTCGCGACGCGGGCTCGACAGGTCGGTCGCGGGCAGCGGGCTGCGCCGCTCGAGGACGCGCATCGACTCGGAGAACTGGTCGACGGACCGGGCGGTGGCGAGGTGCTCGCGGCGGCGCACCCAGTACTGGATGAAATAGGCAGCCCAGACACCGATGATGACCACGAAGATGAGAGAGCTGAGACCGCCGGGCTGCACGAATACGACGTTAGGTGCCGTGCGTGCTGCTCCCGGGGACGTGCGGCGGTGTGTCGCCAATGTGACTGGTGTGATTGGTGTGCAATCGCTCGAGCAGGGTGCGTCCGCCGAGGTCGTCGGTCGTCAGGGCGAACGACCGGTGGTCGCGCCAGCGACCGGCGATGTGCAGGTATGCCGCCCGCGTCCCCTCCTCGCGGAAGCCCAGCTTGCGCACGACGGCGAGGCTGCGCGCGTTCTCGGGCCTGATGTTGACCTCGAGCCGGTGCAGGCCGAGCGTGGAGAACGCGTGGTCCCCGGCCAGGGCCAGCGCGGTCGGCGCGATGGCGTGTCCGGCCACGCGCTCGTCGATCCAGTAGCCCGCCGCCGCGGACAGCAGCGACCCCCAGCTGATGCCGAACAGCACCATCTGTCCCACCAACCGACCCTCGAACCGGATCGTGAACGGTGCCATCCGCCCGGCGCGCGCCTCGCGGTTGTAGTGGCGCACGAGCCCGGCGAACGACACGGCCGGCTGCCCGGGACCCGGCGCCGTCGCCTCCCAGGGGCCCAGCCACTCGCGGTTGCGGGCGCGCACCTCGACCCACTCGCGCTTGTCGCGGCGCCGCAGCGCATCGAGCGTCACGGGCTCCCCGGCGGGCGTCTCGCCGTGCACCGCGGCCGGCCAGACCGACATCAGTGGTCGCCGCCCCGGACCTGCGAGATCGCGTGGGCGACAACGGGTTCCAGCACCTCGAGCGCGTCCTTCACCCCACCACTCGAGCCGGGCAGGTTGACGACCAGGGTGGTGCCTGCGAGCCCGGCCAGCCCACGCGAGAGCATCGCGGTCGGCACGCCCTTGGCGACACCGGCCGCGCGGATCGCCTCGGCAATGCCTGGCACCTCGCGGTCGAGCAGCGCCCTGGTGGCCTCCGGCGTGCCGTCAGTGGGCGACAACCCGGTGCCACCGGTCGTGACCACGAGGTCTGGCCGTGCGGCGACGGCGGCGGAGAGCGCCTCGTCCACCTCGGGACCGTCGGGCACCACGGTGGGGTCGTCAGCCTCGAACCCCCACTGCCGCAACGCCTCGACGACGAGAGGACCGCCCCGGTCGGGGTAGACGCCGGTCGCCGCCCGCGTCGAGCAGGTGATGACGACGGCACGGTATGCCGGCTGGCTGCCGTGCCGTTCAGGGGCGGGGTCGCCGGTGGGCTCGTTCACGACTCGCTCCAGTCGCCGGAGCGCCCGCCGGACTTGGCGGTGACGCGGACGTCGGTGATGCGCGCGTGCTTGTCGACGGCCTTGACCATGTCGATGAGGGCGAGGGCCGCGACCGCGACCGCTGTGAGCGCCTCCATCTCGATGCCGGTGCGATCGGCGGTGCGCACGGTGGCGGTGATGTCGACCGCGTCGTCGGCGACGGCCAGGTCGACCTCGACACCGTGGACCGCGATGGGGTGGGCCAGCGGGATCAGCTCGGGTGTGCGCTTCACGGCCTGGATGCCCGCGATCCGCGCGACCGCGAGGGCGTCGCCCTTGGGCACGTCACCGCCCCGCAGGGCGGCAATGGCGTTGGCGGACAACAGGACTCGGCCGGCTGCGCTGGCCTGGCGGGCGGTCACCTGCTTGGTGGACACGTCCACCATGTGCGCGGACCCGTCGGCCCGCACGTGCGTCAGCTCGGTGGGCTCCTCGCGGCCGCTGTTCATGATCACTGCCCCTCCCGTCCGAGCAGGGGCAGGCACTCGATGGGGTCACCGGGCTGCACCTGGGTGACGTCCTCGGGGATCACGGCGAGCGCGTCGGCGGCGGCCAGGGCGCCGAGCATGTGCGACCCCTGGCCCCCGGCGAGCCGGGCCTGGTCGTCCTCGAGGGTCACGCGCAGGAACTCCATCTTCCCGGGCACCGAGGTCATCGGCTCGGCGGCCACAGCCGGCAGGTAACCGGGTGGGAAGGACGGTTCGGGCCGCCCGGCCATCGCCCGCAGCGCAGGTGCCACGAACACGTGGAACGACACCAGGGCGCTGACCGGGTTGCCGGGCAAGGTGAAGACGGGCACCGCGTCCTCGCCGAGCGTCCCGAAACCCTGCGGCATACCGGGGCGCATGGCGACCTTGTCGAACTGGACCGTGCCCACGCGCGAGAGCACCTCCTTGACCGTGTCGAAGGCGCCCATGGACACCCCGCCGGTCGTGATGATCGCGTCAGCCCGCACCAGCTGTCCCTCTAGGGTCTCCATCAGCTCGCGCGCGTCGTCCCGCACACCGCCGACGCGGTAGGGCGTGGCACCGACTGCGGTGACGGCCGCGGTGAGCATGACCGAGTTGGAGTCCACGATCTGACCGAAGCCGGGCTGCCGGCCCACCTCGACGAGCTCGTCACCCGTCGACAGCACGACGACCCGGGGCCGCGGCGCGACCCGCACGCGGGCGACGCCGGACGCGGCGAGCAGGGCGATCTGGCCCGGACCGAGCAGGGTGCCCGCACGCAGGACCACCGTGCCGGCCTCGACGTCCTCACCTGCTTCGCGCACGTGCTGGCCGACGACCGACGCCTTGCGCACCTCGACGCGCACGACCCCACCGTCGGTGGCCTCGACCGGCACCACGGCGTCGGCGCCGCGCGGCATCGGGGCACCGGTCATGATCCGCATGGTCTGCCCGTCGGCCAGCGAGAGGGCGGCCGTGTTCCCGGCGGCGATGTCGTTGACCACCGGCAGCACGACAGGCGACTCCGGGCTCGCGCCGGCCACGTCACTGGCGTGGACGGCATACCCGTCCATGGCCGAGTTGGTGAACCCGGGCAGGGAGCCGCGCGCGGTCACGTCCTCGGCGAGGACACACCCCTGGGCGTCGAGCACCCCCAGCTCGAACGGCCGGATCACCGACACGGTGGACAGGATGCGGTCCAGGTGCTGCTCGACCGAGATCACGAGACGGACAGCTTTCCGTCGAGGGTGGCGCCGTCCTCGATCCGGATCGGCTCGTCTCCCTCGACGACGACGTCACCGACGCAACGCACCTCTGCGCCGAACGTCGCGTCGGCGCGCACGGTCAGTGAGGTGCAGTCCGCGAGTGACGGTGCGCCAGAAGGGAACCGGGTGTCGAAGTCGTCGATCAGCTTGTAGTGGTCGTCGAGGTCGACACGTGGGTCGGGCCGGTCGCTGCGGGCCACCACCCGGCTCTCGTCATCGAGGGCAAAGAGGTCGGAGCGCAGCAGGAGCAGCTCGTTCGTGGTCTTGACCGGCCGGAACCGGCTGCGCGGCACCTGCAGGGCCCGTGAGCCCTCGAAGACCTCGACCGCGGTGCCCATGGCCGACTCGATCTGGATCACCGGAGGGGTGTCCTTGCGGCTCGGGTCGACCGTCTTGCGGTTAACGATGATGGGCAGACCGAGGACGCCGTCGCGCTCGGCGAGCGCCTGCGCGAGCACGTCGAGGTCGACCCACAGGTTGTTGGCGTGGAAGAGCCGGTGCCGGTGCTCGTCCTGGAAGTACTTCTGGTCCTCGTCCGGGGTCATGGCACTGTCGCGCAGGACGAGCTGGCCGTCGGACTTGCGGATCGCGAGGTGGCCGCCCTTGCGGTCGTTCGCGGTGCGGTGGCACACCTCGGCGACATAGGGGATGCCCTCGCGTGCCATCCACGCCGGGATCGTCGGGTCACACGTGGCGCCGAGGTTGTCGGAGTTCGACAGGAAGATGTATCGAAAACCCTTGTCCTGCAACGCCTTCAGCACGCCACTGGCGACCAGCGCAACGTAGACGTCCCCGTGCCCGGGCGGACACCACTCGAGGTCGGGGTCGTCCGGCCAGTCGACCGGGGTGAGGTCGTCGGCGAGCAGCTTGGGCTCGGCATTCTGGAGGAAGTCCAGCGGCAGGCCGTCGACGGCGAGGTCCGGGTAGGCCTCGAGCACCCGCACCGAGGCGTCCCGCGTGCGGAAGGAGTCCATGAGCAGCAGCGGCACCTGCACGTCGTACTGCTTGCGCAGGGCCAGCACCTGCCGCGCGATGACGTCGAGGAAGCTCAGGCCGTCGCGGACCTCGAGCACCGACTTGGGCCCGGACAGACCCATGCTGGTGCCGAGCCCGCCGTTGAGCTTGACCACCGCCGTGCGACCCAGCGCCTCCGCGCGCTCCTCCTCGGTGACGTCGAGGTCCTCCAAGGTGGGGACGTCGCCGATCGGGTCGATGCTCGACTCCGGGATGAGGCCCGTGCTGCCCGCCTCGAGCTCGCGGTAGTAGTGCGTGAAGACGCGGATGGCGCGCTCGTCGATGTCGCGCGCGCGCATGCGCTGCACTGCTGCTGCCAGACCGGCGTCGCTCATGCTGTCAACCCTAGTGCGACGATTCAGGGCATGACCGGTTCGGCCCAGCCCAAGGACGCGGTGCGCGCCGCGGTGCGCGAGCGCCGCCGCGACCTGGTGCCGGGTCGTGACCGCGCGGCCGATGCCACCGCGATCGCCCGGCTGGGTCTCGAGGCCGGGTATGCCGCGGGGCTGGCTCCCGGTGACTGGGTCGCCGTCTACGAGTCGTTGCCGTCGGAGCCGCCGACGGAGGCGCTCATCGCGGCGCTGGAGGCACGCGGCATACGCGTCATGGTCCCCATCACCCGGCCCGACTGGGAGCTGGACTGGCGCGAGGTCGACGACCCGCACGGGACGCCGCTGGGGTTGGACGCCATCGGTCGGGCCGGGGTCGTCTTCGTGCCCGCCCAGTCCGTCGACCGCGCGGGCACGCGGGTGGGGCGGGGCAAGGGCTGCTACGACCGCGCCCTGCCGCGTACCGCGGCGGTGACGATCGCGGTCGTGCACCCGTGGGAGGTCTCGGGCGAACCGCTCCCCCACGACGAGCACGACCGCCCCGTCGACGCCGTCCTCACCGCCGACGGGCTGACCCCCCTCGAGCGCGACTGATGGGACCCGCGGCCGGAAGTTGGCCGCTTCTCGGCCCGTTGGCCGTTATCCCGACCACGAACGCGAGAACCGACCAGCTTTCGCCGGCGGGGTCAGCGGCCAGGTGAGGCCTGGATCGCAATGATGGTCCGCTCCTTTGGTCGGTTTGCACCCAGCCGTAGATGCGCCGGCCGCTACGCCTTGCTTCCGCCTCGGGAACAAGGCGTAGCAACCGTGCAAAGTCTCGTCTAGTGGCGTCCCGACTCGGGACTGCGGCTGGGGCGCCAGGGCGCACGGCGCGCCGGACCCTCGACCGGCCGTCGCAGCCACAGCACGAGAAACACGGTCTCCGCTAGCGCAACGACCGAGAACACGATGAGGAGGGGCAAGCCCTCGGGCAGTTCCCCACCCAGAACCCACGCCACGACGAAGCCCAGGCAGAGGTAGGGAAAGGCCCACATGGCCTGCAGGAAACGCCAGCTCGGCGCGGCATCAAGGAGGCGCCGTCTGCGACGCTGCCGCCACGGCAACGCCGCCTGGGCTGCCTGCTCCTCGTGCTCCGTGGTCATGACGGCATTCTCCACCTCGCGGCTGGCTGACCACCCGCGCGCGGAAGTTGGCCGCTTCTCGACCCGCTGGCCGTTATCCCGACCACGAACGCGAGAACCGACCAGCTTTCGCCGCCGAGGTCAGCGGCCGGGTGAGGCGTTGGTGGACTGGGGCACCAGGGTGAGCTCGTCGCCGCCCGCCTCGCGGACCGCCTTCTCGGTGAACGGCCACGGGTAGAGCTCGTTCTTGACCCACGCCTGCGTCTGGTCGGAGTAATGGTCGGAGTAGACGTGGCCGCTGTTGCCGGTCTGGTTGACCCACTGCGACGCGTCGAGGTTCGACAGGTCGACGACCATCCGCATCGAGGGAGCCCAGTCGACGTCGTAGGCGTCGCCCGGGTCGCCGTCGAGGCCCTTGCTCGCGTCCCAGCCGTTGGCGTTGACGATGGCCGAGCCGCCCGGCATGTCATAGGGGCCCTTGTTGAACATGTCGCGCACGAAGCCCGGCACGCCGTCGCCGCCGAGCACCTGGTGCTCGAGCGTGAGCTGGTGCAACCGGCCCCAGCGCCAGTCACTGGGATCCTTGCCGAGCTGCTTGGTGAGGTCGAGACGGGCCTCAACGAGGGCCTTGCGCAGGATCTCGGCCTGCCCCTCGGTCACGCCGGCGGTGCGCTTGTCGTCCCACCACGCCGACTTGGGCTTGGTCAGCAGCTGCGTCATCGCCGCCATCCACTGGTCACCACCGTTGGCCCGCAGGTCCTTGGGCAGCTCGTCGTTGAAGGTCAGGTCCAGCAGCCGCGCCCACACCGCGTTGTAGTAAGCCGCGGCGGCAGCGGCATCGGAGTCGTCGGCCGGCTGGGTGAAGTTCCAGCCACGCAACAGGTCCTGGGCCTGCTTGGTGAAGTCGTCGCCACCCAGGTTGACCGACAGCAGGGCCTTGACGAGCGTCGGCGCGAACTGGTTGCGGGTGTCGCCCTGGATCCTCGACATCGTCGCGGCCGTCACCTTGTCGTCCTTGGCGAGCAGGTCGCGAATGCGCTGCGCCCGGTACCCGTAGTCCCACTCGTTGGTGAGGAAGGGGCTGCCGCTGCGCGTGACCGCCTGGTTGGCCGTGACGATGAAACCCTCAGGTGGGTTGTAGGTCCACGGCAGCTCCTCGAACGGCACGTAGCCCTTCCAGTCCCACGACGACACCCAGCCCGGGCGGATCCAGTACCCCGGGGCCGCCTCCATGTACCGGGTGCGGATCGGGATGCGGCCCGGCGCCTGGTAGCCGATGTTGCCGGCGGTGTCGGCGTAGATGAGGTTCTGCGCCGGGGCCGCGAAGTCAGCCGCAGCCGCCCGGAACTCCTCGAAGTTCTGCGCCTTGTTGATGGCGAAGATCGCGTCGGCCGTCTTGTTGGGCTCGAGCCCGGTCCACTGCAGCGCGACCTCGTAGGACCCGGGACTGGTGCGTCCGTTGACCGGAGGGGTGTCACCGGCCTCGGCCACCGGTTGCAGCGCATCGGACAGGATCGGGCCGTGGCGGGTGGAGCGCACCGTGATGGTCTGCTCTCCCCCACCGCCGATCTTGATCGTCTCGGTGCGCATGGTCAGCGGCACCTGCTTGCCGTCGCGCAGGTAGGAGTCACCGCTCACCTGCTCGAGGAAGAAGTCGGTCACGTCCGGCCCGAGGTTGGTGAACCCCCAGGCGACCTTGTCGTTGTGCCCGATGACCACACCCGGCAGCCCAGAGAAGGAGTAGCCGGTCACCTTGAACGGGCACGCCTCCGACACGGTGCGGCAGTTCAGCCCCACCTGGTACCAGATGCCCGGAATGCTCGTCCCAAGGTGAGGGTCGTTGGCCAGCAACGGTTTTCCGGTCGCGGTGCGGCTGCCGGAGACCACCCACGAGTTCGACCCGATGCCGTCACCGCGACCCACCGTCGCGGGGACCGCCGCGAGCGCACGCGACACCGCGGCATACGCCGCCTGCACTCCCTTGTCCGTCGGCGAGGGGACGGCCGCACTCGTCGCGCCCCCACGCGGCGGCAGCGACGGCACGGCCGAGTTGGCTCCGCCGCCGGAGCTGCCCGCCGGTGAGGCGCCGCTCTGCCAGTCCTGCGGCGACAGGATCGCCTTGTTGGTCTCGAAGTCGTAGGGCGGCCACAGCTCGTTGATCTGGTTGATCGACATGGTGCCGGCCAGGCGGGCGCGCATCAGCTCGGCGTCGTAGTCGCCCTTGAGGTCCCACGCCATCGCCTTGAGCCAGGCGAGGGAGTCGGCAGGCGTCCAGTCCTCGACGCGGTAGTCCGGGACCTTCTGCGCGAGCAGGACGTACTCGAGCGCCATCTTCGACGGGGTGCCGGCCTGCTTGATGTAGGCGTTGACGCCGTCGGCGTAGGCCTGCAGGTAACGCCGAGTCTCCGGCTTGAGTGTGGGCAGCTCCTGCTCGGCGACCCGCCGCCAGCCCAGCGTGCGGATCACGCGGTCGGTCTCGAGTCCCTGTTGACCGACGAGCTCGGAGAGCCGCCCGGCCGTGATGTGACGACGCAGGTCCATCTCGAAGAACCGGTCCTGCGCGTGGACGAATCCCTGTGCCTTGAAAAGGTCTTCGGCCGAGTCGGCATAGATCTGGGGTATGCCGCGGTCGTCACGAAGGACGGTCACCTTGCTTCCCAGCCCCGGCACCTGGAGCTCGCCCTCGGTGGTCGGGAACGGCCGCCTCACCCAGGTGACGGCGAGAACCGCAGCAATTCCGATGACCACGACCAGCAGCGCCGCGACTGCCACGGCGATGCGGCGGATGAGTTTCCAGCGCGACACCCTGCGAGACTATCCGCACCTCGACGACGGAAAGGACGTGACTGGCCGTGCCGACCGGATTGACCTCTGCCGCCAGCGAGTCCTTCACGTTGCACGACCTCACGCCGGCGTTGCTGATCGGCTCGATCGTGCTGCTCGTCTCCGTCGTCGCCGTGCGGCTCTCGGTCAAGTCCGGGTTGCCGTCGCTGCTGCTCTACCTCGCCATCGGCCTGGCCATCGGCGAGTCAGGACCGTTGCTGCACATCGACTTCGAGTCCGAGGAGCTCACCCAGGTCCTGGGTTACAGCGCCCTCATCCTCATCCTCTCCGAGGGCGGGCTGAGCACCCGCTGGGAGGGCATCAAGCGGTCGGTCGCACCGGCCGCGGTCCTGTCGACCGTCGGCGTGCTCGTGTCCGTGTTCGTCGTGGCGCTGGCCGCCCGGTTCGTCCTGAACCTCGACTGGAACACCGCCCTGCTCGTCGGCGCGATCCTGTCCTCGACCGACGCGGCAGCCGTCTTCTCGGTGCTGCGCCGGGTGCCGTTGCCGCGCCGCATCACCGGCATGCTCGAGGCGGAGTCGGGGTTCAACGACGCCCCGGTCGTCATCCTCGTGACCGCCCTCGCCGCCCGCAGCGCCGACCCGTCCCACGCGGAGCCCTGGTGGCAGCTCGGCATCACCGCGGCATACGAGCTCGCCGTCGGCGCCCTCGTGGGACTTGCCATCGGCTGGCTGGGCGGCAAGTTCATGAAGCGGGTGGCGCCGGGTTCGTCGGGTCTGTTCAGCATCGGTGTCGTCGCCGTGACCGTCCTCGCGTATGCCGCGGCCGCGTCGATCCACACCAGCGGCTTCATCGCGTGCTACCTGGCGGCGTTGGTCCTCGGCAACTCGCGGTTGCCGCACGGGCCGGCGGTCCAGGGCCTGTCGACCGCGCTCGGCTGGCTGGCGCAGATCGGGCTCTTCGTCCTCCTCGGCCTGCTCGCCTCACCCAGCCAGATGGGCGACCAGATCGTGCCGGCCATCGTGATCGGCCTGGTGCTGCTGCTCGTCGCGCGACCGCTGTCGGTCATCGTCTCGGTGGCGCCGTTCCGCATCGGCTGGCGTGACCAGGCGTTCCTGTCGTGGGCCGGTCTGCGGGGCGCGGTGCCGGTCGTGCTCGCGACCGTGCCGGCGACGGCGGGCGCGGGTCAGGTGAGCTGGATCTTCGAGCTGGTCTTCGTGCTCGTCATCATCTTCACGATCGTGCAGGGCAACACGCTGCCGTGGGTGGCCCGACGGCTGGGGGTGGTCGAGGACTACAGCGCGCTCGACCTGGCCGTGGAGGCCACGCCGCTGGAGGAGCTCGACGCCGACCTGATGCAGGTGGGCGTGGGTCCCGCCAGCAAGCTGCACGGTGTCGAGATCTTCGAGCTGCGGCTGCCCGAGGGCGCCAACGTCACCCTCGTCGTGCGCGGGGACAAGGGGTTCGTGCCCGCCGGCAACACCGTCATCCGCACCGGGGACCAGCTGCTGATCGTCACGACCGCCGAGGTGCGCAGCAAGGCCGAGAAGCGGGTTCGCGCGGTCAGCCAGTACGGCCGCCTCGCCGGCTGGACCAAGGGACCTCCGCGCAGCTGAGTGCCGCGGACCCACCCCACGGTCGTCCTCAGGCACTCCAGTGGGGAACAAAGCACGGCCGGTTCGGCCTTACACTTGGCACTCGAACGTTTCGAGTGCCAGTCTGCCGGGCGGCATCCCGACCGGCCCACGACCTCCAGGAGCAACCGTGCCGACGTACACCTACGCGTGCACCGACTGCGGCCACCGTTTCGACACGGTGCAGTCCTTCAGCGACGACGCGCTCACCACCTGCCCCGAGTGCAACGGCAAGCTGCGCAAGGTCTTCAGCCCGGTCGGTGTCGTGTTCAAGGGCGGCGGTTTCTACCGCACCGACTCCCGCAGCGGCTCGTCCTCGTCGGTGCCGGCGTCCTCTGAGTCCAAGTCCGACTCCGGGAAGTCCGACTCCGGTTCGTCTGCGTCTTCGTCAGCGTCGGGCTCGTCGGGCAAGAGCGACTCGTCGAGCAGCTCCGCCAAGGCGACCACGAGCACCGGCGGCTCGGCCGCCTGAGCCGGCCACGCGGCATACCTCACGGCGCTCGTCCTCCACAGGGGACGGGCGCCGTCGCCTTTGTCCACAGCCGTTTTCGCCCGTATGCCGCGTGCTCACCTGCGTGCGTAGGCTGCCGGCATGGCTTTCTCCCCCAGTGACGGCACCGGCGGCCCGCGCGCCACGCTCGGGCTGATCGGCGGCTCGGGCTTCTACGAGTTCTTCGAGTCGGCGCAACGGGTGAAGGTGACGACGCCGTTCGGCGACCCGAGCGACGACCTCGTCATCGGCGACGTCGGCGGGCGGCAGGTCGCGTTCATCGCCAGGCACGGGCAGGGGCACCGGTTCCCGCCCCACCGGGTCAACTACCGAGCCAACCTGTGGGCGCTGCGCTCGGTCGGGGTGCGGCAGGTGCTGGCCCCGTGTGCGGTCGGGTCGCTCGTGCCCGCCAACGGGCCCGGCACGGTGGTGGTACCCGACCAGGTGGTCGACCGCACCTGGGGGCGCGAGCAGACGATCTACGGCGAGGAGGGGCAGGTCGTCCACGTCGGGTTCGCCGATCCCTACTGCCCGCGCGGGCGTGCCGTGGCGGCGCGGTCGGCGAGCGAGGCCGGGCTGCCGGTGGTCGACTCGGGGACGCTCGTCGTCATCAACGGGCCGCGGTTCTCCTCGCGCGCCGAGTCGCAGTGGCACCAGGCCGCGGGTTGGTCGATCGTGGGCATGACCGCGATGCCGGAGGCCGCGATCGCCCGCGAGCTGGCCATGTGCTTCACGACCATCGCGCTCGTCACCGACCACGACGCCGGGGTCGAGGGTGGTGACGCCGTCACGCACGAGGAGGTGCTGCAGGTGTTCGCCCGCAACATCGATGGGCTGAAGCAGGTGTTGCGCACCGCGTTGACCGCCATGCCTGCCGACGAGAGCGACGCCGAGGCGACGTGCGCGTGCCGACGGGCACTGGACGGCATACAGCTGCCGTTTGCGTTGCCGGACTAGGGATTTCGAACTGAGGGTTGCGAGGGGGCACACGGTGGTGGGGATGGTGCGACGAGCCGTCGCGGCGTTGCGTGCGCCGGGCCGACGGGCCGGGTGGAGACGGCACGTGCTGCGGCGGGTCCTGGCTGCGGGGTGCGCGGTGGTGGCCGTGCTGGCCGGTCTCGCGGTCGTGCGCCAGCCGGGCGAACCGACCGTGCCGGTGCTCGTGGCCGCGCGGGCGATCCCGGCTGGGTCGCCGGTCGAACCACAGGCGGTGCGGGTGGTGCGGTGGCCAGCGGGGCTGGTCCCCGAAGGTGCGGTGAGGGGGCCGGCAGAGGCGCTGGGGCGGGTCGTGGTGAGCCCCGTGGCCCGTGGCGAGACGTTGACGGCCAGCCGGTTCAGCACCCGGTCGTTGCTCGAGGGCCGGGGCGAGGACCAGCTCGCGGTCCACGTCAGCGTCGCCGACGAGGGCGCCGTGGCGATGGTGTCGGCCGGCGACCGCGTCGACCTCGTGGGCGCCGGCGCCGTGGTCGCCCGCGACGTCGAGGTGCTGCGGGTGGACCGGCCGGTGCGCACCGACTTCGGTGCCGTGATCGAAGGCCAGGGGTCGTCGTCGGGGTATGCCGCGGGCGGGCCGGGACTGGTCGTGGCGGCCGACCCGCGCGCGGCCGAGGCCATCGCGGGCGCGCCGGTCGACGCCACCGGGCGGCCGGACCTGCGGGTGCTGCTGCGTCCGCGGTGACCCGCTGTGACCCGCTGTGACCCGCTGTGGCCCGAGCCGCTGACTCGCCGTGGCCCGAGCCGCTGTGACCCGCTGTGACGCGAGCCGTGGCCGCGCCTGGTCCGCCCCGAACAGGCCATTAACACGCCACTTACGGGGGCGACGCAGCACAACCATCAAGTTGTGACCGATTCGTGACGACGAAACACCCTGCGTGCATGTTGCGCGGTGGGGCGCATTTGTCGCTACGGTTACTCGCCGTAACGGCATCAACATCGAAAGGGCGGGACAACCCATGAAGGGTTTCAAGGATTTCGTGATGCGGGGCAATCTCGTCGAGCTTGCCGTCGCATTCATCATCGCGGGCGCATTCGCCAAGGTTGTGGAGGCGTTCGTGACGGTTCTCATGGACCTCATCGGCAAGGCCGGTGGCACCCCGGACTTCTCCTCCTGGAAGCCGGGCGGCGTTTCGCTGGGTGCGTTCATCACCGTGCTGATCTCGTTCCTGTTCCTCGCCTTCATCGTGTACTTCTTCGTGGTGAAGCCCTACGAGGCCGCGAAGTCCCGGTTCTCCAAGACCGAGGAGGACGCTGCTCCGGACGAGGACATCGTCCTGCTGCGCGAGATCCGCGACGCGCTCACCCGCCGCGCCTGACCCAGGCGCTCAGGCACTGAGCACCGGACGCCACACGCGTCCACCGATCGCCGAAGGCGCCGCATCCCCCACGGGGTGCGGCGCCTTCGTCATGCGCCCCACTCGTTGCCGCTCGCTCGGCATCCGGCCCCTCTTTCGCGCCACCATGCCGACTCACCGGCAACCAGTGCTGGTCTGGCTCAGTCGCGGCCCCAGTGCGGCGGGCGCTGCTCGCGCAGCCAGCGATCGTGGGCCGCGTCGTCGGAGCGCTCGCCCCAGCCCTCGTCGGTGTCGTCGCGGGTCTGGTCGGGCTTGGCCTTGCGCTTGCGCCCGCGCACGATGCGTCGCTGCCGGGCCTTCTGGTCCGGCTCGGGCGTGAACTCCGGCCCGTCAGGCCCGGGCGCCTCGGATGGTGGCCGGTTCTCGGTTTCCTGGTCGACGTTCCGGCCAGTTTCCGCAGAATCGGCCAACTTCTGGTCGCTGTCGGCCACCTGCTCGCCGACCTCCGGCTCCGGCTCGGGCTCGGGCTGGGACACCGCTCGGGTGCTCTCGGCGGCGTTGCGCGCCGACACGGCCTGCTGCACGGCCGAGTGCACCCGCGCCACGTCGCGCGCCGGGTCACGGAAGAGGTCGGTCGACCAGACCCGCACGTGCATCCAACCGAGCCGCCCGAGCTGCTCGCCCCGGAGCCGGTCGCGGTCGCGGGTGCTGGGCATGGCGGCGTATGCCGCGCCGTCGGTTTCGACGGCCACGAGCACCGAGCCGGGTCGGTCGGGGTCCTCGACGGCGAGGTCGATGGGGTGCGTCTGCGACCCGAATCCCTCGTGCACGACGAGCCCGGTCTTGCGCAGCCGCTCGGCGAACTCGGCCCGCAGCGGATCTGCGATCGGGGGCACAACCGTGCCGGATGCAGCACCTTCGCGCCCCCGATCCGCGTCGGGGTCCGCGGCATACGCGAGGAAGTCACGCAGCATCTGCGCACCCCGCGCCCTGAGCCGTGACGGGTCGAGGTCGGCGGCGACGAGGGAGGACACCACCGTCATCCGCCGCCGCGCCCGGGTGATCGCGACATTGAGGCGACGCTCGCCGCCCTCGAGGTTGAGCGGTCCGAACCGGTGCAGCACGCGACCGTGCGGGGTCTTGCCGTAGCCGATCGCCAGGATGATGGCGTCGCGCTCGTCGCCCTGGACGCGTTCGAGGTTCTTGACGAAGAAGCGTTCCGGCCGGTCCTCGTCGAAGAACTCGGCGACATCGGCGTTGGCCTCGGCCGCGAGTGTCCGGCGCAGCGCCTCGTCGATGCGGTTCGCGTGCTTGATGCCGAGGGCGATGACACCGAGGGACTCATCCGGGCGCGTGCGCGCGTGCTCGAGCACCAGGGCGATGATCCGCTCGACCTCGGCGTCGGTCGACTCGATCGCCTCCTCGCCCGGCTGCACCACGCCGGCTCCCTCGACAGCCTCGAGCCGAACTACCGGCTCGGTCCCGGTCCCCGGGAACGTGACGAGCGAGCCGTCGTACATCTCACGGTTGGCGAACGCCACGAGCCGCTCGTCCAGGGAGCGGTAGTGCCACGACAGGCGACGCGTCGGCAGTGCGGCGGTGAGGACGTCGAGCACCGACTCGAAGCCCTCGGTCAGCGCTTCGTCGTCCCCGGGACCACCGCTCTCGTCGTCGACCGCGGAGGTGAAGAACGACGTCGGCGGCAGCTGCCTCTCGTCACCGGCGACCACGACCTGCCCGGCCCGGGAGATGGCCGAGACGGCCTGTGCGGGCGGGATCTGGGAGGCCTCGTCGAAGACGACGACGTCGAACCAGCGCCCCGGCGGCAGCACCGACGCGACGACCAGCGGAGACATCGCCCAGGCCGGTTTGATGGCCGTGAGCGTCTCGCCGGCCAATGGCAGCAGGTCGCGCAAAGCCTTGTGCCGCCTGGACTTTCCGGCTTCGGCGCGCACGAGCGCCTCCTGCTCGGGGTGGTCGGCGAGCACCTCGCGCAGCCGGCGTCCGGCTCCGGCCTGCACCCGGCTGGCACTGGCCTGCAGGTGGGCGCGGTCAGCGGCGATGTACTCACGCGCCACGCGCTGCAGCTGCGCGCCGTCGTGGGCGCCGTAGCGAGGGTCGCGCACGATGAGGTCGTCGGACAGTGAGGCCCACCAGACGAACTCGAGCTCGCGTGCCACGTCGTCCGCCGCGACGCCACGGTCGGCGAGCTCGTCGACGAGCGGCCCCAGGCCTGCTTCGCGGAGGGCGTCCAAGGCGCCCACGACGCGCGGCACGACCGTGAGCCGCTCGGGGGTGGCCGCCAGCTCGGCGAGCCGTCGGCGCAGAGTCGGCAGGTCGGACTCGAGCAGGGCGCCGCCTTCGGAGGTGGGCCGCAGTCGCTCGCCCAGCCAGGTCAGCTCGTCGGCCAGGGTGCGGTATGCCGTGCGCGCCCGGTCGAGGTCGACCGGGATCTCGGGTCGGCCACCGGCGCCGGCCATCTGCTGCCACGCCGTGCGCTGGGTCTGCGCATCGGCGAGCGCCGCGTGCAGGTCGGCCGGTGGGGTGCCGGGGCGCAGCAGCGATCGGGCCTGGCTGCGCAGCCGCCAACGGGACCACCAGCCGAGGTCGATGTCGTGCTCGCGACGGTATGCCGCGGAGCCGGTGGCCGCGACGAGCTCACCGAGGGGGAGGTCGAAGACCTCGGGCCGGAACACCTCGAGGGTGTCGCGCACCCGGCCCACGGTCTGCAGGACGTCACCCCAGTCCGTGGGGCGGCCTGCTTCGGGCAGCTCGACCTCGGCGAAGACCTCTCGCATGGTCTCGGCCACCTCGTCGAGTCCGCCCTGCGCGAGGCGGGAGGTGATGTCGCGGGCGCGGACGGCTTCGTCGGTGGTGGTGATGCGTGCGCCGAACCACGGGTCCGGACGCTCGGCCGCGTCGCCGCTGGCCCACGCGCCCAGGGAGGCTGCCTCGGTCAGCTGTCGGCCCAGCTCGTCCACCCGCTGACGAGAGAGACCGGCCAGCTGCTCACCACGCAGCCGCACCCGTGAGGTGGGCGGGTGGGGCTCGGCTCCGAGCCGGGAGATCGCCTCCTGCGCCTGGTGCGCGGAGACGCCCCACGGCTCGCGAACCTCGTGCAGGGCCGCGGCGTGGTCGACGAGCTGACGTCGCCGGTCGACCAGGGCGCGCTCGAGCTCGCCGGTGTCGGGGTCGCGGGTCTGCGCCGAGCGTTCCAGCGCCTGCCCGAACTCCTGGGCCAGGCGCCGCTTGTTGGAGGCCCCGTCGTAGGCGTCGAGGACGAGGTCACCGAGACCCACCTGCTCGAGCCGCGACAGCACCGCGTCGATCGCGGCCCGCTTCTCGGCGACGAACAGCACCCGCTTGCCCTCACCGGCCAGGGTGGCGACGAGGTTGGCGATCGTCTGTGACTTGCCGGTGCCCGGCGGGCCCTTGATGACCAGGTGTGCACCGGAGCGCACCGCGTCGATCGCGGCCTGCTGGCTGGAGTCGGCGTCGAGTACGAGCAGCTCGTGCACCGGGTCGGCATCCACCGGGCTGTCCGGCACCTCGGAGCGCACGGCACGCAGCGCACCCGGGTCGCCGGCCAGGGCAGCCACCACGTCGTGGTCGGCGAGCGACGCGCCCTGCGCCGCAAGGTCGGCCACCATCGGCAGCTTCGCGTAGGAGAAGGTGCCCACCACGAGCCGGGGTGACACGACGAAGTCCGGCACGGACGCGCACAGCCGCGTCAGGGCGGCATACACGGGGATGGGGTCGAAGGCCCCACCGGCGGTGGCGAGCTCCTCGAGCGCCCCGGAGTCGACGTCGATGCCCTGCTCGGAGCGCAGGTAGTGCTCGAGGACGGGGTTGAACAGGACGTCGGCGCCGAGGTCGAGGGTGAAGTCCTCACGCGCGGCGCCGGTCGGGCGCAGCACGCACGAGCGCAGCAGGACGGGGGCGGCGGGCGCGCGACCGGCGCCGCGGATGGTCCAGGTGGCCATGCCGATGGCGATGAAGCCGACGGCGATGCCGCGCTCCTCCAGCAGCTCGACGGTCTTGGCGCGGATGGTGCGAGCCCGTCTGCGGGCGTCGTCGAGCGCGGCCGGTTCGCGCACCAGGTCGGACAGCTTGGTGGGCCGGCCGGCGAGCAGCATGGCCAGGCCGCCGGGGTGGGCGTTGGTGAGGTCGAGGGTGCCGCTGGGCAGGTCGCGGTACCACAGCAGGGTGTTGCGGCCGCCCAGGTCGACGAGGTGCCGCTGCCACGTCTTGACGGCCGCCGCGACCCGCTCCCCCCGCGGGTCTGGCTCGGCCGAGGGCAGGGGCTGGTCGGACGGGGCACTCACCGTTGCAGGCTAACGGGCCTGGCTGTCGAGTTCGCCCGGCAACGCGGGCGTGGGACGAATCTGGTTGGAATCATTGGGCCGGATCAGCACGGCCGACACCGTGATGACGCACGCGAGCACTGCAGCGGCGGCACCCAGCACGTCGTAGCCGAGCTGGCCGACGACGACACCGGCCAGCGCTCCCCCGCCACCGGCGGCCAGGCCCATCGCGAGGTCGGAGGCGCCCTGCGCCCCGGCGCGTTCGCGCAGCGGCACCGCACGAACCACGAGGGTCGACCCGCTGACGAGGGTGAAGGACCAGCCGAGCCCGAGCAGGAAGAGCCCGACCGCGAGCCCCGGCGACCAGCCGAGCGGAGCCTGCGCGGCGAGCACCCCGGCCACCGAGAGGATGAGCGCCCCCGTCACGGCCATCGCGCGGCCGCCCCACCGGTCGACGGCCATGCCGACCAGGGGTGAGAAGGCGAACATCCCCAGGATGTGGCCGCTGATGACGAACCCGATGATCCGCAGGCTCGCGCCGCCGTGGTTCATGTGCACCGGTGTCATCACCATGACGCTGACCATGACGGTGTGGCCGACGGCGGTGGTGATGACGCCGAGCCGTGAGCCCGGGTGGGCCGCCAACGCGCGGAATCCGCGCAACACGCCGCCCTGCTGCCGTTCGAGCGGTTCGTCGGCCTCGACGGCTTCGACGCGGCGCGCCAGCAGCAGCGGGTCCGGTCGCAGCCGCCAGGTGATGAGCAGCGCGCCGAGGACGAGACCGAGGAGGGAGAAGACGTAGGGGCCGGCGAGGGTTGGTATGCCGAGGGCACGCGCGATGGGTTCGCCCGGCCCGGCAAGGTTGGGGCCCAGGACGGCACCGACCGTGGTCGCCCAGACGACGAGGGCCAGGTCGCGGCCGCGGTGCCGTTCCTCCGCGAGGTCGGCGGCGACGTAACGCGCCTGGTTGTTGGCGGCGTTGGCGCCACCGAAGAGGGTCGTGCCGACGAGCAGCAGGGCGAAGCTGCCGGTCGCCGCCGCCACGATGATCGCGACCGCGCCAGCGATGCCGATGAGGTAGCCGGTGAGCATCCCCCACCTGCGCCCGCGCCCGGCCATGACGTGGGCCATGGGGATGGCGACGAGCGCCCCCCCGAGTACCTGGAAGGTGCCGCCGAGTCCCGACAGGTCGGCCGATCCGCTGGTCTGCTCGGCCAGGAGCGCACCGACCGCCGCGCCGGCCGAGACGCCGACGCCCACGAGGACCTGGGTGCCGACGAGGGTGGCGACCGTGCGGCGCTGGATCGGGCGGAGGTCGAGCGTCTCGGCGGCGAGGGGCACCGGGTCAGTATGCCGGTGGGCTCGGACGGCGCCCGGACGGCGGTCAGCCGACGCCGGTGATAGTGAGGTCGAGGGCCGGCGAGGAGGACTGGATCGTCACGGTGCTGGTGCCGGAACCGTTCGGCAGGCCGGTGAAGGAGAAGCCGACCGAGCTCGCACCGGTCGGGATCGACACGGTCGTCCTCGGCTGGCCCGGTGCCGAGTTGGCGACCGTGATGGCGATGGGCGCGCCCGTGTTGGTGCGGACGTTGCCCCACCGGTCCACGAGGGTCAGGGTGCCGCCCCAGGCCTTGCCGTTGCCCGAGAGGGTCGGGGTGGTCTGGGAGCAGGTGGTCGGGGCCTCGTCGCTGCCGGAGCCGGCGGCACAGGCGAGGTCGACCGGGCCGGAGGCGTTGTTCGACGAGTGGGTCACGTCGGTGAGGCGCAGGGTGTAGGCCGGCGCCTGCTGCACGGTGATCGCGACCGAGCGGCCGGTGACCTGGCCCTGGGTGACCGTGATCGTCGTGGTCTCGGCGGCGTAGGGGGTGAGGGACACCCCGGTGGCGACGCCGGCCGTGAACGTGGCGGTGGCGGGGACGACGGGCACTTTGCCGGACGGGCTGGTGGACAGGCCGCTGATGGTGATGGCCTGGCTGCCGGTGAACGTCGTGTCGGTGGCTCCAGTGCAGCTGCGCTTGGTGATGGTGACACCGAAGGCGGCCCCGACCGTGGGTGTCGTGGTCGACGGGGTCACGACGAAGGTCGGCGCGGCCGCGCACTGGGTCGTGCCCGTGGCCGTCGACGACGTCGCGGTCCACGCGCCGAGCGAGGCGCTGAGCGTGTAGGAGTATGTGGTGCCCGGGGCCAGTCCGGTGTCGGAGCAGCTGAAAGTCGTTGCGCCAGAAGGGATCGAGCACGACTGCACTGTCGCTGTGCCGCGGTTGAGGGTGTATGCCGTGCCGGGCAGCTGGTTGCTCGGCAGCGCCCCACTCACGGTCAGCGAGGTCGTGCCGCTCGAGGTGACCGACGGCGCGGCCGGCGTCCTGAGCGTGGCTGCCGTTGCGCTGGCGGTGGCATTGGCCGCGCCCGTGGTCCAGTAGGCCGTGGCGGACCCGACGCCGGCGATCGCACAGATGGCGAGTGCGGTGACGGCGATGACACCGCGACGGGTGAGGGCGTTCACGAGACCCTCCCCGTGGCCGTGACGGGAACCGAGAACGTCGTGCCCTGGCAGGCGTTGGACGTCGATGTCGACATCGAGACGGTCGCGGTGAGCGTGACGGAACCGCCGGCGACAACGGCGCGCGGCAGCGATGCCGGTGGGGTCACGGTGATCCCGGCCGTTGAGCAACCATTCGCGGCAGTGATCGTGCCGAAGCTGACGGCCGTGACGGTGGCGCCAAAACCGTTGGGGTTGTTGACCTTCAACGTCAACGTGGCTGAGCTGCCGGGGTAGAGCGCGCCCGGGACATCAGCGGTCGCGGTCAGTGCCGCGGCGGTGCCGGCCTTGGCCGAAGTGGCGCCCGCGCCGGCTGCGGACCACACGGCATGTGCCATCGCACTGGTGAGCACTAGCGCGGTGGCGCCGGCGATGCCCGCGCTGAGGCGGCGGGTCCAGGGTGAGCGAGTCATGACGCGTTGTTCCCCTGGGTCGCCGAGCCGCTGAAGGTGAGCGGGAAGGTGACGCTCTTGCACGCGTCCTGGGAGGCGGCGGTGTCGAGCATCATGACCGACAGCGGCACCGTGATGCGCCCCTTGGCCGGCACGACGTAGGTGCGGGCGCCGGGTTTGGTCGACCGGTAGCTGCCAAGGACGAGGTTGGTGCTGGCCCGACAGCCCGGGCTCGCATCCGCCGCCTTCACCGACAGGTCGAGGATGCGGTAGGCCACGCGGTCGGGGTTGGTGACCACGACCTCGAGCGTCGAGATGGCGCCGGGCCGCAGCTGGTCGATGTGACCGACAGCTGCGAAGGGCGCGTGTCCCTTGCCTTCGCCGTTGCCTTCGCTGCTGCCCTCACCACTGACGTGGCCGCCACCGTTGGCTTGAGAACCGTTGGTGCTCTTGGGTTTTGGTGCTCGCGTCGGCGAGCTCGAGGCGGCGGCACCGGTGGCGGCGCGCGTTCCCTGCTCGCCGCCGACACCGGCATCCTGGCTCGAACCATTCGTCGAACCACTCGACGAGCCACCCGTCGAACCACCGGCCGGTGCCGGAGTCGTGGTGGGCTCGGGACTCGGCGCCACGGGCGGTGCTGCGTCGACGGTGCCGCCATCGCTGGCGTCACCGGTCTGGGGCGGAGCCTGCTCGCGCGGCACGATCGTGAGCGCACCGGGCTGGGGCTTCGCGTCGTCCCGGGTCAGCCACAGACCGCAGGATCCGAGCAGGCCGAGCAGCAGCACGGCGATCGCGATCAGCACGAGGGTGCGTCGCTGGCGCTGCTGCCGGGTGTCGGGCATCGGTGCTCCTGGGTGCGGTGGAACAGCTCGGGACGGGCGTGGGGCCGGGGTGGGCCCGGCGGCGTGCAGGGGGACGGTGACGCCGCCGGGCCGGCTCAGACCCGCGCGATCAGCGTCAGCTGCTGGTCAGCGCCAGGTTGACGGTGACGTTCTTGCAGGCGTCCTGGTTCTTGTCCAGGTTCTCCAGCTTGATGGTGGCGCCGGACCACGAGCCGACGTGGGTGCCCGACGGGATCTTGTTGTCGAACGTCGTCGGGTTGGTCACGGTGAAGTCGGAAGCGCTGCACGCGGGGTTCGAGACGGACTCGACCTTGAGCTGCATGGCAGTGACGTAGACCGCGCTCTTGTTGAGGTTCGTGAAGTCACCGGAGATGGCCACCGGCGCGCCGCCCGGGTAGAGGCCCTCCTGGGTGCTCGTGGTGTTGATCGTGATGGCGGTGACGTCGCCGGTCGAGGCCGAACCGGTGCCGGCCCCGCCGGTGGTCCAGTAACCGTAGGCAACGCCGCCGGCGACGAGGGCCAGGGCCGCACCGGTGGCGACGGCAGCTGCGCGCTTGCGCGTGTTCTTGTGCATGAAGGTGTTCCTTTGCATGACGTGTCGAGTGCGGGCCTGAATCCGCGGTTGGCCTCCCCTTGAAGCCATCACCGATCGTGGCCGCGCTGAGGGGTCAACGACATCGGCCGTCGAGTCGGGCTGGCGCCGTCGTTGGTCTGGCAAGGAATCCCCGGTTTGGTTCTGGGTTTGGTAAAACGCCCTCCATCACCCGGTCTCGTCTGCTAATGCACGATGCCCGATTGGTCCGGCTTGTCCGATCCCGCTGGCGCACACCCGAATCGGGCACCGCGAAGGCGACCACGCGGCATACCGGGGCATGAAAAAAGGGGCCCGCGCACCCAGGGGTGCGCGGGCCCGTGACGGGGTCTGGAGGGGTCAGCTCAGGTCGGCGTAGGGCAGGTTGGTGGTGGTGAGGCACCCCGCGGCGCGGCCCACCTTGGCGAGTCCGGCCTTGTCACCCGCGGCGAACCCGGAGGGGCCGGCGCTGCGCAGCGACGGGTACATGAGCTGGCGGGTATCGCTGACGTGCTGCAGGCCGACGGCGTGCCCCAGCTCGTGCATGACGAGGTTGGTGCGGCGCAGGCCGGTGCCGTAACCGCCCTTGAGCTGGCTCAGCGCCTGCGCGGTGTCGAGGACGACGAAGCCGCGCTGCGCGGCATACGAGTAGGTCGTGCGGCCATTGACCGTGCGACCCGACCAGGCGTAGGAGAAACCGCCCTGGCCGGCGACCGACCCGGACAGCGAGTACTGGGTCTTGCTGGGCGCGGTCCAGGCGATGACGACCTCGGCGCTCTGCCGCGAGGCGGAACCCGGCTGGGGCACCTCGCTCGTGGTTCCCTTGTAGGAGAACGTGATTCCCGTCGCCGCGCCGACTCGGGCGACGGAGCCCTTGGTCTCGGCGAGGATCGTCGCGCGTGAGGCGGAGGGCACCGAGGCGAGGTTGACCTTGTAGGTGACGACGCGCTGGCACGGGTTCCAGCGCAGGACCGGCTTGCTGCCGTTCGGGAGGGAGACGGTGGCGACCTTGTAGGTGGCCGTGGCGCCGGACGCCGCCTGCGGTGCTGCCGCCAGGGCTCCCACCGCCGCCAGCGGCGCAAGTGCCAGCGCCAGGGCCCGTGGGCCGAGACGTCGCGCCACAGGGGCGGTCACTCGCGCGGTGCGAGCGAGGGGGTGGACTAGGCGAAACATCGGAGGCCTCCGGGCGGTCTCAAAGGGGGTGACACGTCAGGAACTACTGGGGTCATGCGGGGGTTTTGGTGGCGCCGGGGCGCCGGTGCTGCGGATTCCGTACCTGCCGGTCGAGGTCAGGCTCCTCGAGGCCATGAATGGTGCGGTTGGTCCTTGTTGCGTCGTCAGCCTGCGTTAGCTGCTGACAGGTGTCATCGTGACTCCGCCGTTTGACGTAGGAGAAGACTTTCCAGTGGAAATCAACCGAACGGGTGAGGCGCTTCGCGTGCGCCTTCGAGGCGGGTTCTGCTAGCCAGCGACATGGAATCCGAAGGTTCCACGTCAAATGACTTCTGGATCCGAAGGTTGCAGCGTTTGGGTGGCCTGTTAACCGCAACTTCTCGTGCCTGCGCGGGTGTCGAAAATTCTTCGGTCGCCTCGGCTCTGACCTGCGGCTTCGCGCCGGACATGGGGTGTCAGGGCTCCTCCTTCTCGTGTTGGCGATGACGTGACAGCACGCCCGGGGCCCACCCCTGCCGGCTCAACTGACGGGGAAAACGAGCCCGCGGGGGTGGGGGCGGCCGGGGCGCGCCGACTCGCCTGGGACCAGTCCGCACATCCCCTCCAGGGGTCGGCCCTGGTCCCTCCGGATCCATTGAGCCAGCCCCGGCGCTCGTGGCCGATGCAAAGTGCGCACCCGCAGGGACGTTTCGCGCAGGTATGCCGCGTGGCCGTGCTTGGCTGCGCGGCATCCGGCGGGTTCGGTGTGGGGCCGCTCGGTCGGCTAACCTTCGTCGGGCGTCCTCGACGTCACGCGCGACCGTGGGACGGAAGCGCAACCCCGCCCTCGTAGCTCAGGGGATAGAGCACCGCTCTCCTAAAGCGGGTGTCGGCAGTTCGAATCTGCCCGAGGGCACTGATATATCCGCAGGTCAGAGGCCTATGGCTGCCAATCTGCCGGTCTCCAAACCAGCCAGTTGCCATCTGGTTGCCATCGGTCGGCCTGTGCCACAACCGACCAAGCCGATCTGAGCCGATGCGGCGTGGCTGTCGGCCCACGGTGCCTGTAGCCAGCCGCTCTCGACCCTGCGTCGGTTCTGGTCGGCGTGGCGGCTGCAGCCGGGTCGGCGGCTCGGGCTGTCGACGCGCTGTCGGCCCTAGACGCCGATCTGAGCCGACTACCGGGCTGCGTCGGGTGCATCAGCGTTACCCACGTCAGGACCTGAACCGCTCGCGGCTGTACGTGGAACCGATGGGCGGCACGGGGTCGCCCGCCTCCCCGGCCTGCTGGCGCGCCTTAATGGCGATCTGCTCGGGCGACAGTGAGCGGTGGTTGCCATGCGACCGGAGGATGAAACTCGGACTTGTCTGCGTGCGGATCGGTAGCTGTGCGACCGGCGTGGGGAACAAGCGGACAGAACTTCAGCGGATCGCCTGCGGCTGCCTCCAGCACTCGATAACTTGCGAGAGATCGATCGGCGGAATGCGGGGGTGAGTAGGAGTGACCGGACTCAAGGCCGGACTCGTCATTGCGATTACCACTGCCGTCTCCCTCACGGCATGTAGCGGGGGTGAACCAACGGCCGACGCCACCAGCGCGAGGACCTCGACCACCGCATCCGAGACAACCACCCACGCTCCGAGCGTCACCACGCCCGCGTCTACGACGTCAACCACCACCACGGCGCCAACGTCATCGCCAGCCGTCACTTTGGTCTGCGGCAACCTCGACAACGACGTGGAGTACGAGGAGCACACCGTCGCGCTCGCGGCCGATGGGACGCCTGACTACGGCGACCTGTGGAAGCAGCGCCTCGACTGCGACGCCTCGCTGGGTGACTTGGACGAGGCCAGCCAGACCGTTCCCGTCATCACGACCCTGCAACGAGGGGTGGTAGCAGCAGCGAAGAAGATCGGTTACGGGGAGTTCGAGAACGAGACCGAGACAGACGAACAGATCCTGTACTCGGTCTACCAATACTGCGGGTCCAACGACCCAACCGACCCCTACGCGACCATGAAGGACTTCAGCGACGGCCAGGTCGATGAGCTTCGCCTCTGGATGGTGCTGTGCCCGAAGCATCCCCAAGCCAAGAAGTGGCGCTCCGGCATCGGGGCTTCTGCCGAGGCACGGAAGGCAGAGGAGAACGGCACCCGCGTTTACGACGGCACCTACAACGTCCCTTCGCAGATGAAGCGCGGCACCTTCGTCGTCAGGAACGTGAAGGACTGCTACTGGGAGACGCGCGATTCTGCGGGCAACATCATTGCCAACAACTTCGTCCTCGCGGCTCCTCGCGTGGTCGCCGTGGTTGGTGGCTCAGCAGTGGTGTTCACAGCGGAAGGCTGCGGCGAGTGGAACCGAGAGTGACGCAGCCGCGCTCGGCACGAAACGGACCCATCGCGTGCGCACGGCTCCTTCGAACTAATCAGTCCCAGCGAGAGTCGCCATCGTGGTTGGCGATGTAGCGAAGGGCCTCGGGTCGCTAGACCTGCTCGGTACCGGCGTCTGAGAACTCTTCTCGCACACCCGCGCATTTGAAGTGTCTACGAGCCTTCTCGTAGTACGGCGTCTGGATGCGACGGAAGAGCTCGACGAACTGGTGCAGGTCCTTGGGTGGGATGCCGCCCTTCGTACCCAACTCCTGCATGTGAAGGGGTCCCATGGCGCATCGCCCGGCGGCGGCGGACGGACTGACGCGCGCGGGCATCCGATTGACTGTGGTCATGGCCTCGATGACGATGACGCCACCGACGAGGTGAGGAGAACCGTGCGCCCGTTCATGGACAAGGTCGTTCCGGAAGCGTGGGAGGCTGCCCGGCACTTCTCATCGACTGTGGCCCGGGCCGCGCAGGAGCGAGGACTCACGACGACCGAGATCGAGCTGGTCAAGGTGCGCGGCTCGCAGCTCAACGGGTGCGCCTACTGTCTCGACCTGCACTGCCGCGAGGCCCGCGCCGCAGGAGTGCCGCAACAGAAGCTCGACCTCCTGCCTGCGTGGCGCGAGACAGACCTCTACGACGAGCGCGAGGTCGCAGTCCTCGCAGTCACCGAGGCCGCCACCAGACTTCCCCTCACGGAGGACTCGGCAGCCGACCTTGCCGGCGCCCGGAACGTCCTGGGCGACGACGCGTTCGTCGCCACCGAGTGGGTCGCCGCCGCGATCAACACGTTCAACCGGGTCTCGATCCTCAGCCACCACCCCGTGCGGCCCCGCGATTCCGACGGCAGGATCGTGCGTTGACGAACGACGACCAGGGCAACCACGACCGAGGAGAAGTCATGGCCACGGAACGCTTTGAAGTGCAGCACCGCCCCGAGGACTCCCGCTACGTGCTCGTCGACCACGGCGAAGACGGCAGCGACGACAAGGAGATCGGCGAGGAACTCTACACCGACATCGACGAAGACGGAAAGCCCGAGCGCATCCTCTTCCACACCGCGGTGTCCGAGGAGTATGCCGGCCAGGGCCTCGCGTCGGACCTCGTCCAGACCGTGGTCGACGACGTCATCGCAGCCGGACGCGCAGTCGTGCCCGTCTGCCCCTACGTCGCCAAGTGGCTACCCAGGCACCCGGAGTATGCCGCCAACGTCGTGCAGCCGACGAAGGCTCACCTCGACGCTGTGCGCGCCAAGTCCCGCCCGGACTGAGCGCGGCCAGCCGGCCCACTCGACTGTGCCCGCGCACTGCCCGAAGGGACCGGGTAGACCTCAGCGCGCCTGCTCCAGCAGCGCGGTGACGAGCTGCCGACTGCGCCGGGCGTCCGCCTCACGGTCCGCTTCCTCGACGTCGTGGGTCTCCAGCTCGAGGATGTAGGAGCCGGTGAACCCCCGGCTCTCCAAGGCGCGGATGACGCCGGCGAAGTCCACCGTGCCCCGCCCGATGCCGACGTTGAGGTCGCCCGGGACCGCGTCTCGCAGGTGCACCCGCTCGACCCGGTCCGCGTGGGCTGCTGCCCAGGCGACGACGTCCTCCTCCGAGGCACCGAGGTGGGCGGTGTCGAGGACCAGACCGAAGACCGACGGGTCCACCATGGCGAGCAGCTGGTCTGCCCGAGCTGTCGTGTGGATCCACCGGCGGTGGTGCAGCACCTCGACCAGCAGCCTGACCCCGCGATCGGCACTGAGCGCCCCGAGAAACGTGAGGTTCTCCGCGATCGCCGCAAGGTCGGCATCCTCGTCGACGAAGTCCTCCCAGCTCTGCCGTCCGCAGTTGACGATGAGGGAGCCACCCGTTGCCGCGGCCAGCCGCAACAGGGGTTCGGCTCGAACTCGCAGCGCCTCCCGGTCGTAGTCGGGGTCGTTGATGTCACCGATGTCCGCATTCACCGCCCCGGCACGCAACCCGTACCCCCGCAGCAGCGCCAGATACGGATCCACGTTCCCGTCGAATGGCACCGGCACGTGGTCGACGACGTCGGGGATGGCCCCGAGCTCGGTTTCGACCGCGCCCAGTGCCGCGATGAGATGCAATGCCTCGTCCAACGGACGGTGGCGGAACGTGATGGTCGAGACGCCAACGACCTCGGGCCCACGCACGGACATAGTGCCTCCTTCCCCGACCGCCGTCAGGCGATGTACGTGCCGCCGTTGATGCTGTGCGTGATTCCCGTGATGTAGCCCGAGTCCTCGCAGGACAACCAGACGAACAGTGCGGCGATCTCCTCCGGCCGCGCCTGCCGCCGCAACGGGACCGCAGCCGCCAGCGCCTGCTCGGTCTCCTCGTCGCTGCCGACCCGGATGTCCGTGTCCACCACACCGGGAGCCACCGCGTTCACCGTGATGCCGTGCTCAGCGAGCTCGCGGGCCATGCCTCGGGTGAGGCCGAGCACGCCCGCTTTCGCCGCGGCATACGACGTCTTGGAGAAGACGCCACCACCGTGCTGGGCCGTGACCGACGACATGTTGACCACGCGGCCATAGCCACCCTTGATCATCTGGGGCACGAAGGCCTGGCTCAGCAAGAACGGCGCGGTGAGGTTCACCGCCATCACCCGTTCCCACTCGGGCAGCTTGAGGTCGAAGAACGACGAGGGGCTGGGTATGCCGGCGATGTTGCACAGTGTGCCCACCGGCGGGAGGTCGGAGGCGGCGACGGCCTCGGCGACCCGGTTGACCGCGTCCGGGTCCGTGACGTCGATGACGTAGGTCGCCACCTGCGCATCCGGAACCTCTTGCAGCAGTGCCGCTTTCGCTTGCTCGAGGCCGCGCTCGTTGATGTCGAGCAGTGCCACCGCCCAGCCCTCGCGAGCGAAACGCAGGCCGGTGTTGAAGCCGATTCCCTTGAGCGACGAGGCGCCCGTGACGACGGCAGTCCGTGTGCCGACTCCTGTGTTGAAACCCATGACGGTGATCCTTGCTGTGCGGTGTGGTGGGATGACGATGGTGGGACTGCTCAGCGCAGCGCGCCGAGGACTCGGTCGACGAGCGACTGGGTGGACAGGCCGTACTTGTCGTGGAGGGTAGGCAGTGCCCCGGCATCGAGGAACTCGTCCGGGAGCCCGATCGGGTTGACCTGCTTGGCTATTCCGCGTCGCACCAAGGCGCCGGCCACTGTTTCGAACAGGCCGCCCACGACCGTGTGGTTCTCGGCGGTGAAGGCCGGCCGGTCGGTGTCGAGCTGCGCCACGACTGTCGCCTCGTCGAACGGCTTGAGCGTCGCGCAGTGCACGACCGAGAGCTCGACGCCGTGGTCCGCGGACAGCGTGTCGGCAGCGAGCAGTGCCCGCATCGTCATCAGCCCGGACGACACGATGACCGCGTCGTCGCCAGGGCGGACCACCTTGGCCTTGCCGACCTCGAACGTGTAGTCGTACCGGTCGAGGATGCGCGGCACCTGACCGCGCAACAGCCGGGTGTACGTGGGCCCCTCGATCGCGGCGGCAGCGGGCACGATCGCCTCGACATCGACGGCGTCGGCCGGGTCGAAGATCGTGAGGTCCGGCATGCCGCGCAGGATCGCGACGTCCTCGGTGGCCTGGTGCGACGGGCCGTAGCCCGTGGTCAGCCCGGGCAGGGCAGCGACGATGTTGACGTTGAGCCGTGGCTCGGCCGCGTCGAGGCACAGGAAGTCGTAGGCCCGCCGCGTCGCGAAGACGGAGTAGGTCGTCGCGAACGGCACCAGCCCGACCGCTGCCATGCCTGCGGCGGCACCGACCATGAGCTGCTCGGCCATGCCCATCTCGAAGTAGCGCTCGGGGTGGGCCGCCGCGAAGACGTGCATGTCGGTGTACTTCGACAGGTCGGCCGTGAGACCGACGACGCGCTGGTCACGCTCGCCGAGGGCCGCCAGTGCGTGCCCGAACGGCGCTGAGGTCGTCGGCACTCCCGGGTCGGCGATGGAGGCGATCATGGCGGCCGAACGCTTGACGGGGACGGCCTCGGGCGCAGCCGAGGTCGTGGCGTCGGCTGTAGTGGTGGTGGCGGTCATGACTGGGCCTCCCGGTGTCCGGCGGTGAGCTGTTCCTTGGCGATCGGCCACTCCTCGGCAGCGACTCGCAGGAAGTGGAGCTTGTCCTTGGCCTCGAGCACCGGGACACCCTTCGCCAGACGGGTGTCACACAGGATCACCTTCGGAACTCCCTGTGCCGCACCGGTTTCCGTGACGTGGTCCAGCGCGGCAAGCACGGCCTCGAGGTCGTTGCCGTCGACGCGCTGCACGTCCCAGCCGAACGACGCCCACCGTTCCTCCTGCGGCTCGAGCCGCAGGACGTCGTCGGTGCGACCGTCGGCCTGCAGCCCGTTGAGGTCGACGAGGGCGACGAGGTTGCCCAGCTGCCAGTGCGAGGCCGACATGGCCGCCTCCCACGTGGAGCCCTCGTTCAGCTCTCCGTCGGACAGCAGGTTGTAGACGAGCTGGCCCTCGCGCCCCTGCAACCGCAGTCCCAAGGCCATCCCGACAGCCTGACCAAGGCCGTGCCCCAGCGACCCACCGGAGATCTCCATCCCCGGCGTGTACGACTTCATGCCGGACATCGGCAGGCGCGAGCCGTCCGCGGCATACGTCTGGAGCTCCTCCCGGGGGATCACCCCCGCGGCCGCCAACGCGGCATACGACGCCAGGGCGTAGTGCCCGATCGAGAGGAGGAAGCGGTCGCGTCCCTCCCACTCGGGGTCATCGGCCCGGTGCCTGAGCTTGTCGCAGTAGACGGCTGCGAGCACGTCCGCGATGCCGAGCGCCTGGCCGACATAGCCTTCGCCCTGCGCCTCCCCCTGCTCCAGGACGCCCATGCGGATCTCGTATGCCGCCTCGGCGACGCGGGCGTGTCGCTCGCGCTCGATCGTGGTCCGGGTCTGCTCGACGGTGGTCATCAGTGCATCACTCCTGCGGTGTGCTGTGGGGTGGCCGAGCTGTGGTGGTGGGCGCCCGCCGGCTGCGGAGTCGCGTCGGAGATGCGCTGCGCCTCTCGTCGCTCGGCAGGTCCCCAGGTCTCACGGGTGACGAGGGTCGCCACCAGGCCGATGGCGGAGTAGGCCAGGAACAGCAGGGCCGGACCGAGCCAGCCGAAGGCCATGTAGAGCAACGTGGTGAGGAACGGCGTGAGGCCGGAGACCATGGCCGAGACCTGGTAGGCAAGGGACGCGCCGGAGCTGCGGGTGTTGGCCTGGAACAGCTCGGGGAACCACGCACCCTGTGAGCCGGCAAGCGCGTTCTGGCTGATGCAGTAGCTCACGACGACCGTCAGGACCACGGCGATGAAGAGTCCGGTGTTCGCGAGGAGGAACATGGGGATCGCCCACGCGCAGTTGAAGAGCGTCACCCACAGGTAGAGCGGTCGGCGACCGATCCGGTCAGTGAGAGCGCCCCACCCGAACGTCGCGAATATGCCGATGGCCGACGCGATGCACAGCGCGAGGATGGTCTGCGCCGAGTTGGCGAGGTCGTTGCTGTGCAGGTAGCTGATCATGTAGGTGATCGAGATCGCGTAACCGGCGGTCTCCGCGACACGCAGCCCGATGCCGCGCAGGATGTTGCGCCAGTCGTCACGCAGGACCTGCTTGATCGGGTTCTGGACGAGCTCGCCGGAGTCCTTGACCTCCTCGAAGACCGGCGACTCGGGCACCTTCGACCGGATGACGAGGCCGACGATGACCAGGACCGCGCTGAAGAGGAACGGCACCCGCCAGGCCCAGTCGCCCGGGAGCTGCACCGATCCGAGGAACGCCAGGTTGGCCAGCAGCAGCCCGACGGGGAAGCCGGCCTGCACCATGCCGGTGAACTTGCCTCGCCTGAGCCACGGGGCGTGTTCGTAGGTCATGAGGATCGCCCCGCCCCACTCCGCGCCGTAGGCCAGGCCCTGGATGATCCGGATCGTCACGAGCAGCGCCGGAGCCAGCACCCCGACCTGGGCGTACGTCGGCAGGCAGCCGATGAGGACGGTTGCCAGGCCCATGATGATGAGGGAGGCGACGAGGACCGGCTTGCGGCCGATGCGGTCGCCGAGGTGGCCGCCGATGATGCCGCCGAGGGGGCGGGCGACGAAGCCGACGCCCAAGGTGGCGAACGAGGCCAGCGTGCCCATGAGCGGGTCCTCGTTGGGGAAGAAGACGGTCCCGAAGTAGAGGGCCGCCGCAGTGCCGAAGCCGATGAAGTCGTAGGCCTCGATGACCGCGCCGGCGGTGGAACCGAACGCCACCCGCGTCTGGTCTCCGGTGCCGTGCACGGGGCCGCGCATCCGCAGCCCGGTGGTGGGGGTCGAGGTGGTCATGGCGTGTGCCTTCCTTCGAGGCCGCACTCCAGTGTGCGGCGTCCAATAATTGTTAACAGTTGACTGCTGACAGTCAAGAGTTGACGACCAACATCTGAACGACGGAGAATCGGGCAGGTCGCGCCGACGGCCGTTCCGGACGCACATCAAGGGGCACATCTCGTGGCAATGGCAATCGTCAACCGCACCCTGCGCGAGCAGGTGCTCGAGCAGCTCCGCGCGGCGATCCTCGACGGCACCTTCGCCCCCGGGGAGAAGCTGGCCGAGGTCGAGCTCGCAGCCCAGTTCGGCGTCAGCCGCGGCACCGTCCGGGAAGCACTGCGGACCCTTCACAACAGCGGCCTCCTCGAAGGCAGCGAGCGCAGCAGCCTGCACGTCCGCCGGCTCACCGGGCCCCAGACCGTCGAGCTCTACGACGTGCGCTCAGCGCTCGAGGGGCAGGCCGTCGCGACGATCCTCGCCTCGGATGACCCCGCCGCCGTGATCGACGAGCTCGAGGCCCAGCTGCCCGAAGCCACGGCCGACATGACCTACGCCGAGCGCTTCGAGCGCGACCTCGGCTTCCACGAGGCGCTGTGCCGGCTGTCGGGCAACGCGACCCTGCTCCAGATGTGGACGAGCATCAAGGACCTGATGCGCATCTCCGTGCTGGCCGCCCCCGACCAGGGCTCGAGCAGCCTGATGAGCAAGAGCCACCACCAGCCCATCATCGACGCCATGCGCACCGGCGACCCGGAGAAGGCGCGAGGCGTGCTGGCTGCGCACATGGCGACCGCCGCCGAGGTCTGGAGCCAGAAGGCCGAGTCGGACGGAGCCGGACGCGCTCGCTGACCTGCGCCGCGGGTTGCCGACCGCACAGAGGTATGCCGTCAGCGCGGAAGGGTGAGCACCTCGGCGCCGTCGTCGGTGATGGCGATCGTGTGCTCGCTGTGCGCTGTCCGTGACCCCGTGGCGCTGCGCAGCGTCCACCCGTCGTCGTCGGTCACCAGCTCGTCGGTGTCGGCCATGACCCACGGCTCCAGCGCCAGCAACAGGCCGGGCTGCAGCCGGAAACCGCGACCCGGCCGGCCGGCATTCGCGACGTGCGGGTCCTGGTGCATGGTCGATCCCACGCCGTGGCCGCCGAACTGGGTGTTGACCGAGTACCCCTGCGCCACAAGGACTTCCCCGATGGCGTGCGACAGGTCTCCGATCCGGGCACCCGGCCGCGCTGCCGCGATCCCTGCGACGAGCGCCTCCCGGGTCGCCTCGATGAGCGCCAGACTCTCGGCCGGCTGCGTCTCGCCGACCACGAAGCTGATCGCCGAGTCCGCGACGATCCCGTCGAGCGACACCGCGAGGTCGAGCGACACGAGGTCACCGTCGGCGATCGCGTAGTCGTGCGGCAGCCCGTGGAGCACTGCGTCGTTGACGGACGTGCAGATGTAGTGGCCGAACGGCCCCCGCCCGAACGACGGCTCGTAGTCGACGTAGCACGAGACCGCACCGGCGTCGCGGATCATGCCCTGGGCCCAGTCGTCGATGTCGAGCAGGTTGGTGCCCACGACGGCCCGCCGCTTGAGCGTCTGGAGGATGTCGGCCACCAGCGCCCCAGTGGCGCGGGCGCGCTCCAGCTCTCGTGCGTCCAGGATCTCGATCATGGGCACATCAGACACCCAACTCCGGCCGGAAATCGAATCAGTCGCCGGGCTCGCCCGGCGTGAGGTGGCACGCGCGCCGTGCCGGCCGAGCGGCATACTCACGACTCGTCGCCCACGCAACCGCTCACCAAGTGGACGCACCTGCGGTTGGACGAACGTTTTCGACCCGTATCAGCCGTTCAGCCGGTGTTGCGCGGCACAACCAACCGCGCCGGTCCGGCGGCCGCTAACTTCCCCGTCATGCCGCAGCTGGCCGACCACGCCGAGCTCCTCGACGAGCTCGACCCACGCACCCGCAAGATCGTCGTCCAGGCCCTCGCCGCCCACCCCGACGGCCGCGCCCCGGACCGCGACGAGGTCGTCGACCTCATCGACCGGACCCTCGGTCGCATCACCTTCGAGCAGTACCTGCGTCGTGCCCGGGCCCGCCGCGCCCGGGCCGCGCGCATGGTCCAGTCCGCGGCGTCGGTTGGCACGTGAGCGGTCCGGGCCGCTACCGTTGCGCCTGAAAGGGAGTAGTCCCCAATCGCCGCGTCGACACACTGACCCCCGGGTCCGGTGCGGTGGGCCACCTTTGTGGCGGACGAGACTTTCGACCAGTTGACACGACCCATGTTGGACGTGCCTGGTCGAAGGGACGTCCAGGTCGGCGCTCTCCTCGGCCGGGCGGCTAGGAGAGCCCGTTGTACGCATTCCTGCTCAGCACCGCTGTCATCTTCGTCGCCGAGCTCGGCGACAAGAGCCAGCTGATGGCGATGACGTTCGCCACGAGGTACAAGGCCCGCGACGTGATCCTCGGCATCACGGCCGCGACCGCGATCGTGCACCTCGGCTCGGTCGCCATCGGCCGCTGGGTGGGCGGCGCGTTCGCCGACAGCCAGTGGATCATCACCCTCATCGCCGGCGTGGCCTTCCTCATCTTCGGCGCGTGGACCCTGCGCGGTGACGAGCTCACCGACGAGGAGGCCCAGAAGGCCAAGCGCAGCAAGGGCGCCGCGATCATCGCTGTCGGCATCGCGTTCTTCCTCGCCGAGCTAGGCGACAAGACGATGCTCGCCACGATCACGCTCGCGACCAAGGAGGACTGGTTCGGCACGTGGGTCGGCAGCACCCTCGGCATGGTCGCGGCCGACGCGCTCGCCATCGTGGTCGGCGCCGTCCTCGGCAAGCGGCTGCCGGAGAAGGTCATCAAGATCGGCGCCGCGATCGCCTTCTTCGTCTTCGGTGTCATCCTCATCTGGCAGGGCCTCGCCTCGCGCTGACGCACGTGTCGGGTATGCCGCGTGGTCGCGGTGGCGACGTGCGTCGCCTCCGCGACCACGCGGCATACCCGCGCGGCTGGTCAGGCGAGGGCGATGAGGACGAGCGCGCCCGCCACGACATCGAGGACCAGACAGAAGCGGGCCATCGACGGCACGACCACCCGGCCTGTGCGGAGGTGATGGGCATCCCACGCCGCGTGCACGAAAAGCCCTGCAGCGACAAGGATTGCGGCCAGAGTCGGGTTGACGCCGGCTGCCCAGAGGGCGATGGCGCCGGTGGCGAGCATGGCCGCCGACTGCAGCGGCAGGCCCCACGTGGGACGGTCACGGTTCTGGGCGAACCCGATGCCGGCCAGGACGACCGCCAGGCCCAGCATCGCGATCGTCGGGTCGAACCCGTCGATCGCCTTGGCGACGCCGATGAGGACGAACGTCACGAGGAACGCCGGCCACGCGGCCGCACGGCGACCGAGCGCGGCAGCGGTCAGGTAGACGAAGCCGGAGGCAGCCACGACCGGCGCGACGTCGTTGCCGGTGGCTCCGTATGCCGTGGCGCCGCCGACGAGGGCGCCCGCCAGCAACGGCCAGGTGAGCGACCAGCCCGAGGTGGCGCGGCCGGTGGTGACGGGTGCGGTGGTGGACATGCCCAGCAGGGTTGCGGCGGGCGGCGTTGGCGGGCAACGAGGATCGACTGGCCCGGCCGAGATGCTGGGATATCCGGCCAGCAGGCCGTCGCCACAGGGCATCGGCCAAGCTTTCGGGGCGAGTGGCCGAAAGCTGCGTGGCCCGCACGGTCTGGGCATGGAAGAGTGCGGGCGATTGGCCGAAAGCTGCGTGGTTGCCTGCGCCCCGGCGCGCCGAAAGACTGCGGGCATGAGCGACGAACAGTGGTTCCGCGAGGCGGTCGTCTACCAGATCTACCCGCGCAGCTTCCAGGACAGCAACGGTGACGGCATCGGTGACGTGCGCGGCATCATCGACCGGCTCGACTACCTCAAGTCGCTCGGCATCGACGTGCTCTGGCTCTCCCCCATCTACCGCAGCCCGCAGGACGACAACGGCTACGACATCAGCGACTACGAGGACATCGACCCCGCGTTCGGGACCCTCGCCGACGTCGACGAACTGATCGAGCAGGCGCACGCACGCGGCATACGCGTCGTCATGGACCTCGTCGTCAACCACACGAGCGACGAGCACCCGTGGTTCATCGAATCCCGTTCCAGCACAAGCAGTCCCAAGCGCGACTGGTACTGGTGGCGGCCACCCCGGGACGGCTTCGAGGCCGGCCAGCCCGGCGCGGAGCCGACCAACTGGGAGTCCTTCTTCAGCGGACCGGCCTGGGAGCTCGACCGCGAGACCGGCGAGTACTACCTGCACCTGTTCACCCGCAAGCAGCCCGACCTCAACTGGGAGAACGAGGAGGTGCGGGAGGCGGTCTACGCGATGATGCGGTGGTGGCTCGACCGGGGCATCGACGGATTCCGGATGGACGTCATCAACATGATCTCCAAGGACGTCTCCTCCACCGGCGCGCTGGCGGACGGCCCGCCCAAGCCGGGCACGACTCTCGGCGACGGCACACCGCACTTCATCGCCGGCCCGCGCATCCACGAGTTCATCCAGGAGATGCACCGCGAGGTGTTCGAGGGCCGCGAGCAGAAGTACCTCACCGTGGGCGAGATGCCGAACGCGACCGTCGAGCAGGCCGTCCTCTTCACCGACCCTGATCGGCACGAGGTCGACATGATCTTCCAGTTCGAGCACGTCGACCTCGACCGAGGCGAGCACAAGTGGGACCGCAGGAGGGTCGACCTGCGCGACCTCAAGGCGTCGTTCGGGCGGTGGCAGGCGGGGCTCGCCGAGACAGGGTGGAACTCGCTCTACTGGAACAACCACGACCAGCCACGCGCCGTGTCGCGGTTCGGCTCCGACGACCCGCAGCACCGCGTCGCCTCCGCCAAGCTGCTCGGCACCGTGCTGCACCTGCACCGCGGCACGCCGTACGTCTACCAGGGCGAGGAGCTCGGGATGACCAACGTGCCCTTCGCCGACGCCAGCGCCTTCCTCGACGTCGAGTCGGTCAACTACTTCCGCACCGCGACCGAGGCCGGTGCGGACCCGCAGGAGGTGCTGGCCAACCTGCGCCTCGGCAGCCGCGACAACGCCCGCTCCCCCATGCAGTGGGACGACAGCGAACAGGCCGGCTTCACGACCGGTATGCCGTGGGCGCCGGTCAACCCGAACTACCCCGACATCAACGCAGCCGACGCCGTCGCCGACGACGACTCGGTCTTCCACCACTACCGGCGACTCATCGAGCTCCGGCACACCGAACCCGTTGTGGCACAAGGCGACTTCACCATGCTCGCAGCCGACCACCCCACCCTCTACGCGTTCATCCGGGCCCACGAAGACACCGAGCTGCTGGTGCTCGCCAACTTCTCGTCCGAGGATCTCGAGCTCACGGGCGACGACATCCCCGACATCTCCGGGTGGGAGGGCGCCGAGCTGGTGCTGGGCAACCTCGGCGACGCCGAACCCGCGGCAACGCTGCGCCCGTGGGAGGCCCGTATCCTGCGGCGCTGAGCTGACGCTGAGCTGGCGCTGAGCGGCCACGGCTCCCCCCGCGAGCCGACTTGACCGAAACCGACCTCGTGCAGGCCGTCGCTGTGCCACTCTGCCGACTGTGATCAGGGCAGAACTCGGACTCGGGATTCTCGGCACCGCGCTGTGGATCTACTGCCTGCTCGACGTGATCATGGCTGACGAGTCCCGCATCCGGAACCTGTCGAAGGGGACCTGGGTCTTCGTCGTGCTGGTCACGTCGGTGGTCGGTGCGGTCGCGTGGCTCGTGGCCGGACGGCCCGAGGGCAGCTCGTCGCGAGGCTTGCCCTACAAGGGAAACCGCGGCCGTGAGAACGACCCGGGATTCCCCGAGTACGACCGGCCGGGCCGCTACCAGGCAGCCAACCCCGATGACGACGCGGAGTTCCTGCGCAAGGTGCGTGAGCGCGCCGAGGCGCAGACGGCTGAGGCGAAACGCCAACGGGCAGAACGCGAACGGCTCGAGCGGGAGGCGATGGAGCGAGAGCGCGCGGCGCGCCTGGCCCGCGAACGCGCGCTGCAGGAGCGCCGGTCACAGGGCACCCCCCCCGGGCCCGACCAGGATGCGCCCCAGCCCAAGGGCGAGGACGCCTGACACCTCACCGCAGGCTCACGGCATACCAACCCTCGTGTGCCGCACGCCTGTGTGCCCGTCCGACCGTCATGGACGGTGACACCAGCACCCACACCGGTCTGGGAGAATGAGACATGGCCGCGAGAACGACCAGCCCCAGCCCGCCTTCCACCCTCAGGACCTACCTCACCTGGACCACCGTCGCGCCCGTGATCGCGCTGGTGCTGCTGGCCATCACGTGGGGCAGCTACGACCTCGGCATCGTCCCGGTCGTCCTCGTCGCCATCGCCCTGGCCGGAGCAGTCCTCGCCGCGGTCCACCACGCGGAGGTCGTCGCCCACCGCGTGGGCGAGCCCTACGGGTCGCTCGTGCTGGCCGTGGCTGTCACGATCATCGAGGTCGCGTTGATCGTGACCCTCATGATCTCCGGAGGCTCCGAGACCTCGACCCTGGCGCGTGACACCGTCTTCGCGGCCGTGATGATCACCATCAACGGCATCGTCGGCATCTCGTTGCTGGCCGGGTCCCTGCGACACGGCCTGGTGGCGTTCAACGCCGAGGGCACCGGGGCGGCCCTCGCCACCGTCACGGCGCTGGCCGTCATGACCATGGTGGTGCCGACGTTCACCACCAGCGAGCCCGGACCCGAGTTCTCGACCCCGCAGCTGGTGTTCGCCGCGATCTCCTCACTGGCGCTCTACGCGATGTTCGTGTCGACACAGACCCGCCGTCACCGCGACTTCTTCCTGCCCGTCAGCCCGGACGGCCGCCCCCTCAAGGCCGACGAGCACGCCGACCCGCCGACGGGCCGCGAGACGATCGTCAGCCTGGTGCTGCTGCTCGTGTCGCTCGTCGCCGTCGTCGGGCTGGCCAAGGTGGAGTCGCCCGCGATCGAGGACGCCGTGGCCGCCGCCGGCTTCCCACAGTCCTTCGTCGGTGTCGTCATCGCGCTGCTGGTGCTGCTACCCGAGACGATCGCCGCCGTCAACGCCGCACGCCGTGACCGCATCCAGATCAGTCTCAACCTGGGTCTCGGGTCGGCCATGGCCAGCATCGGCCTCACCGTCCCCGCCATCGCCATCGCCTCGATCTGGCTCGACGGCCCGCTCAACCTCGGCCTGGGCCCGACCCAGATGGTGCTGCTGGCGCTCACCGTCGTCGTCAGCGTCCTCACCGTGGTGCCGGGCCGCGCGACCCGCCTCCAGGGCGGGGTGCACCTCGTGCTGCTCGCGGCCTTCGTGTTCCTCGCCGTCAACCCCTGACCCGTATGCCGCGTGGTCACCACGCGGCACGCGTCCCCCTGCGCCCGCGACTCGTTGCCCGGCACTCGGCATCCGGGCCCCCAAACAGCTCCCCGTGCCGAGCCACCGGCAACACGTGCAGCACCGCCCGACTCGTTGCCGAGCACTCGGCATCCGGGCCGCCAAACGGCTCCCGGTGCCGAGCCACCGGCAACACGTGCAGCACCGCCCGGCCGACATACGGCATACCGTGACTGACATGGCAACGATCGAGGCGGTCAGCGGCGACATCACGACCCAGCGGGTGGACGCGATCGTCAACGCAGCCAACTCGACCCTCCTTGGTGGCGGTGGTGTCGACGGGGCGATCCACCAGGCGGCGGGTCCGCGGCTGCTCGAGGAGTGTCGACGCCTGCGCAAGACCACCCACCGCAACGGCCTCGACGTGGGCGACGCGGTAGCCACCGGAGCCGGCGACCTCCCCGCACGCTGGGTGATCCACACCGTCGGCCCGAATCGGAACCGCGGCCAGACCGACCCCGAGCTGCTCGCCTCGGCGTTCCGCCGCTCGCTCGAGGTGGCAACGCAGGTCGGTGCGCGGTCGGTGGCGTTCCCGGCCGTGAGCGCCGGCGCCTACGGGTGGGACGCCGACGAGGTCGCGCGGATCGCGGTCAGCACCGTGCAGGGCTGGACCGCCGAGCACGCCGACGTCGACCTGGTGCGTTTCGTGCTGTTCGGGCCACGCACCTCCGCGGCCTTCGAGCGCGCGTTGAGTGCCTGAGACCGACTCCCGGGGAGTGGTCAGGCACTCGACGGGGCGGGGTCCTCTTCCTGCGCGGCGGTGATGAGCTGGCCGATGACTTCGGCCGAGTGCGCGCCGGACAGGGCCACCTTGCGGTTGCCCATGAAGAACGGCACCGAGCTGATCCCGATCTCGCGAGCGGCCTGCTCGTCGGCCCGCACATGGTCGGCGAACTCGTCACCGGCCAGGACCGCTGCCAGCCGACCCCCGTCGAGACCGGCCTCAGTGCCGAGCCGCTGCAAGGTCTCAATGTCGTCGATCGCCTTGCCCTCGGAGAAGTGGGCGACGTAGAGCCGTTCGAGGACGGCGGCCTGCAGGGCGGGACCGCCCTGCTCCAACCCGAGGGCGATGATGCGGTGGGCGTCGAAAGAGCTGGACCGCAACTGCTGGTCGACGTCGATGACGATGCCGTCCGGTCGTGCCAGCGTCGCGGGGCGTTCGGCCATCTCCCGCGCGCCGTCCAGGTCGGTGCCGTACCGCTGCGCCAGCCAGGACAACACCGTGGACCCGTCACCGCGCGGGGCGTCCGGGTCGAGCTCGAAGGCGTGGTAGGTCACCGTCACCTCGGCCGGCAGCGCGCTCTCGGCGATGGCCTGCTCGAGCCGGTGCTTGCCGATGAAGCACCACGGACAGACCACATCGGCCCAGACATCGATCTCCACGGCAGCCATGCACCCATCCAAACACGGCTCGCGCTCCCTCGCCCCGGTGGCCGGGTCTGCGGTGGGGTCGGCCGCGGACCCAGCCACGCGGCATACGCGAAGGCCCCGCACCGTCAGGAGACGGGCGGGGCCTTCGAGGTGGTGCGTGAGGCGCCTCAGGGGCGACCGTAGGTGACTGCGCTGGTCCAGATCGAGCGCTTGCTCACGACCGAGCCGGTGCGCGGGCTGTCCCACATCATGTTGTTTCCGGCGTAGATGCCGACGTGGTAGGCCGGGGCGCCGAAGAACACGAGGTCACCGGGCTGCGGGTTCGAGACCGGCGTGGCGGCCTGGCGCTGAGCCTCAGCGGTGCGCGGCAGGCTCTTGCCAACCTGGCGGAACACGTAGGACGTGAAGCCGGAGCAGTCGAACCCGGTGGACGGGCTGGTGCCGCCGTACTTGTACGGCAGACCCGCGTACTGCGCCGCGATCGCGAGGACGCCACCGGCGGCGGGCGCCAGGTTGGTGTAGTCCTTCTTCGGCGTCGACGCCTTGGTCGAGGTGCGCTCGGCGGAGCGGCTGACCGACGAGCTCGTGTCGCGCACGGCCTGACGGGTCTGCTGCTGCGCCTGCTCAACCGGGGCGACCCGGACGACGGGCTTCGGCTTGGGCTTGGGCTTCGGCTTGGCCACGGCCTTGAAGCCGATCAGGCCGAAGGAGTTCGTCGCCTGCGGTGCAGCGGCCTCGGGGGCCTGGACAGCGACGGGGGCAGCGGTCGGAGCCGTGGCCTTCGTGGTGACCGCGCTCGACGCCGGTGCGGCCGAGGCCGGCAGGGCGAAGGAGGCGACCAGACCACCGGAAGCGGCCAGGACTGCGGACGTCTTGACGGCGGGCTGGGCAGCCTGCGCGACGATGCCGCTGATCTCGGAAACGGGGTTGAAACGACCTGGCGCGCGGTGACGGCCAGCAGGCTGAGATGCCACGTGAAGGGTCCTCCGGCGCCTACGAGGTGAGCTGTCGGGTTCGGGTGGAGGTCACCCGGCCCACACGGTTGCCACCCGACCTAGCGGGCGCGCGCGTGAGGACTTAACCCCAAGGACCATCCGAGGACGGCCCACAAGTGGGTCCCCCGCTCCTGCCAAGCGGTGTTGTGCTGTGCGCCCCGATGTGGCGGCAGGACTAGGCGTTGCCACGCGGGACCGGTTCCTCGGGGGTCTGAAGAACCTCGGCAACCGTAACGGATGACCCCCCGAATGTCACGCTCAGGTCACGGGAGTCTCTGTTTTCGACCAGACATGGGCAAAACGGCTGATGCCCGGCGTGCTCCGACGACGGGTCAGACGGTGCTCAGCGGGCGCCTCAGACCGTGCTCAGACGAGGGCGGCGAACACGTGCTGGGCGACGTCGTCGGGCAGTGACACGCCCGTCTCCTCCGGCGCGTCCTCCCGCACCGCGACGACCCGGCCGTCCTCGCGCCGGACCCGCACCCGCTCCCCCGGCAGCAGCCGGGCGACCGTGAGCAGGCTGAGGGCCTCGTGGTCGACCTGCACCGGCTCGCCGATGCGACGCACCAGCACCGTCTCGGGCTCGTCACCGGCCAGCTCGGTCAGCGTCTTGAGGCCGCTGCGGAAGTCCTCGACGGGGTCGTCCTCACCCAACTCGTCCAGGCCCGGGATGGGGTTGCCGTAGGGCGAGTCCTGGTGATCCTTGAGCAGGGCCAGGATCTTGCGCTCGACCCGCTCGGACATGACGTGCTCCCAGCGGCAGGCCTCGTCGTGGACGTACTCCCACTCCAGCCCGATGACGTCGATGAGCAGCCGCTCGGCCAGGCGGTGCTTGCGCATCACCCGCGTGGCGAGGAGCCGGCCCTGCTCGGTGAGCTCGAGGTGACGGTCGCCGGCGAGCGTGACCAGGCCGTCGCGGTCCATCCGGGCGATGGTCTGCGACACGGTCGGTCCGGAGTGACCGAGGCGCTCGGCGATGCGCACGCGCAGCGGCGGGATGCCCTCTTCCTCGAGCTCGAAGATCGTCTTGAGGTACATCTCGGTGGTGTCGATCAGGTCCGTCACGCTCACAGCCTCTCACTCGCCGCCGACGCGGCGCCCTTCTTTGGCCGGCTCACCCCGGCGCTGGATTCAACCATGCGGGCGCCGCCGATATGCCGGTCCTCCCACGACGAGGGCGAGGTATGCCGCGGTGCCGGCTCCGCGGCATACCTCGCGTCAGCGCCTGGTGGGGTCGTAACGGGGAACCCAGTAGCCGAGCCAGCCCGTGCCCAGCAGGGCGAGGCCGCCCAGGGTGAGGCACGCGGCGGCGAGCGACACCTGCGCCGTGACCGCGCTGATGAGCAGGGGCGCCCCGCTGCCACCGACGACCGACACGAACCGCCACCCGCCGAGGAACTGCGAGCGCCCGATCGACGGGGCGTTGTCGGCGCCCAGGGTCATGACGATGCCCGAGCCGAGGCCGTTACCGACGGCGGCGAGCGTCGAGGCGGCCAGGACGGTGGCGGCGCTGGTGGTCAGTGGGAGGAGCAGCAGACCGATCCCGAGAAGGACGACGCAGGGCACGGCCACCCAGAAGCGGCCGAACCGGTCCATCACCGAGCCCGCGGGGTAGAAGAGGAGCATCTCGACCCCGCCGGTGATGCCGAAGATGACCGCCGTCGCGCTCGGTGAGAGGCCGACGTGCGCGGCCCAGAGAGGCACGAGCACCATGCGGGCCGAGCGGGCGGCGCCGATGACGAGGATGCCGAGGCCGAGCGTGAGGTAGGTGCGCCGGTGCGCCCAGATCAGGCCCAGGGTGCTCTTGGCTTCGGGTGCCCCGGCCTCGGAGGCGGCACGTTCGGCCGCTTCGTGCTCGGCGGTGATGTCGGGGGCCAACCACACGAGCAGCGCGGCGGCCACCCCGGCGACACCGGCCACGGCGAACCCGGCCTTCGGCCCCCACGCGTGGATCAGCGGCGCCCCGATGAACGGCCCGACGAACAGCCCGATCCGGTGCACCCCACCCAGGGTCGACATGGCCCGCGCGCGCATCCGGAACGGCACCGCCTCGATGAGGTAGGCCTGCCGCGCGACGAGGAACATCGAGCCGGTGAACCCCATCGCGAACACCGCCACCATGAGCACCGGCAGGCTCGGCGCGACGAACGCGGCGAACGACGCCAGCCCGTCAACGGCACACGCCCACAGCAGCGCCCGCCGCTCCCCCACCCGGTGCACGAGCGCCCCGGCGGGCACGGCAAAGAACAGCTCGGCGACCAGCACCAGCCCGGCGGTGAACGCCGCAATCGACTGTGTCGCACCGAGATCCAGCGCTGCCAGCGCCACGACGGGCGCCATCGCGCCGGCCCCGATGGCGGCGACGACGGTGGGTCCGTAGGCCGACAGCGCGATCGACCGGAGCCGGAAGTCCTGGCCCTCGTCGCTCTCCTGGGCCGCCGAGCGGCCGGAGCCGGCGGGCGGCGGGGTCGGGGAGCTCACCGTCCCCATTCTGTCTCGTGCCAACGCTTCGCTCACGCACCTTGTGCGGGGGATAGCGTCGGGGCATGCCAGCCACCGGTGAGTTCGTCGTCCCTGCTCGGTTCTGTGGACCGCCGCACTCGGGCAACGGGGGCTGGGTCTCCGGCACCGCCGCCGCGTTCGTGCCGACCGACGACGAGCGTCCCGCCGTCACGGTCCGGCTGCGCACGCCCCCGCCCCTCGACCGACCCCTCACCGTGACGACCGGCGACGACGGCACGGCCCGCGTCACCGACGGCGACCACCTCGTGCTCGAGGCGAGCTCGGCCGCGCGACCGGCCGTGGACGGCATACCCGCGGCTGTCTCTTTTGCCGTCGCCGATGCGGCCGGCGACCGCTACGAGGGGCTGTCCGACCACCCCTTCCCCACGTGCTTCACCTGCGGCACCCAGCGCGGCGACGACGCGCTCGGCCTGCGCCCCGGGCGCCTCCAAGACGGCGACGCGTATGCCGCGGCGTGGACCCCCGGGGCCGACGTCGACGTGGCGACGGTGTGGGCCGCGCTCGACTGCCCGGGCGGGTGGTCGGCCGGGTTCGCCGGGCGGCCGATGGTGCTCGGGACCATGACCGCGTGGGTGCGGCAGGTGCCGACGCCGGGTGAGCCGCACGTCGTCATGGCGTGGCCGTGTGGGGCGCAGGGGCGCAAGTTCTTCAGCGGCACTGCCCTGTATGCCGCGGACGGCGAGCTCCTCGGACGGGCCGAGGCCACCTGGATCGCCGTCGACCCGGCGGCGATCCGGCCCGCCGCCGGTTAGCCGCCGGCCAGCCACCGGATTGGGCGCGCACGTCTGCGCCCCCCAGAGCTTGGACCGTCCGTCGATCTTGACCAACTCCTTAACCCGGCAACGACCCACGGCGGGTCGGCCTGCTCTAGCGTCGCCGCATTGGTCGCGCGTTTGTGAGCACTTCGGAGGAGAACCAATCATGATCGATCAGCGATTCGCGCATCGCCTCGGCCCACTGGCCGTCGGTGCGCTGGTCGTGGCCGGCCTCACCGCCGGCCTCACGACCACGGCGAGCGCGGCGGCACCCGCCGCACCCTCGGCCGCCCCGGGGGCTTCGGCGGCTCCGGCAGCAGCCGCCGGCACTCCGCTCGGGGATGCCACCGGCATCACCCGCGACGGCGACAGCTACACGATCAGCGCAGGCACGGCGAAGGTCCGGGTCACCGCCAAGGACGACGGCCTCATCCGGGTCGAGATGGCGCCCGACGGCACGTTCACCGACCCCGCCAACAGCGACCCCGCAGACCCGAACGCCCCCGACGCCGACATCGTCGTCAAGAACGACTACGCCGGGGCCGGCTCCACGCTCACCGAGAGCGACACGGCATACGTGATCTCCACCGGTGCGGCCAAGCTCACCATCACCAAGAAGCCGATCACCCTCCACCTCGCCAAGGCCGACGGCACCAGGCTCATGGACGAGACCGCGCCGCTGTCGTGGTCATCCGCCGGCACGACGCAGACGCTGGCCCAGGGCGCCAGCGAGCAGTACTTCGGCGGCGGCATGCAGAACGGCCGGTTCAGCCACCGCGGCCAGACCATCAAGGTCTCGCGCGACTACAACTGGAACGACGGCGGCAACCCCAACGCCGCACCGTTCTACCTGTCCAGCAACGGCTACGGCGTCCTGCGCAACACGTTCGCGCCGGGCAGCTACTCGTTCACCTCGCCGGCTTCGACGACCCACGAGGAGCAGCGGTTCGACGCCTACTACTTCGTCGGCGACGCCAAGGCGGCCATCAACGGCTACACCGAGCTCACCGGGCGACCGCTCGCGCTGCCGATGTACGCCCTCGAGATCGGCGACGCCGACTGCTACCTGCACAACGCCAACCGCGGCGAGCGCGAGACCCTGCGCGACAGCACGGCGATCGCCAAGGGCTACAAGGACAACCAGATGCCGCTCGGCTGGATGCTCGTCAACGACGGCTACGGCTGTGGCTACGAGGACCTCCCCGAGACCGGCGACGTGCTCAACTCCTACGGCGCCGAGCTCGGCCTGTGGACCGAATCCGACCTGACCAACCAGGAGTCCGAGGTCGCCGCCGGCGTGCGGGTCCGCAAGACCGACGTCGCGTGGGTGGGGCCGGGTTACCGGTTCGCGCTCGACGCGTGCGAGCAGTCGCGCGACGGCATCCAGGACAACAGCCCCGACCGCGCGACCGTCGTGACGGTCGAGGGCTGGGCAGGCACGCAACGCTGCGGCATACCGTGGTCCGGCGACCAGAGCGGGTCGTGGGACTACATCCGCTGGCAGATCCCCACCTATGCCGGGTCGACGGATGTCGGGTCAGCCCGTCACCACCGGTGACGTCGACGGCATCTTCGGCGGCAGCGCCAAGACCTACGTGCGCGACCTGCAGTGGAAGATGATGCTGCCGATGACCTACGCCATGAGCGGCTGGGCGGCGAGCGACAAGCAGCCCTGGCGTTACGGCGAGCCCTACACGAGCATCAACCGCAAGTACCTCATGCTCCACGAGCGGCTGCTGCCGTACTTCTACACGCACACGATGAACGCCACGAAGGACGGCGTCGGTGCGACGCGGCCCCTCTACCTGGAGTACCCGAACGACCCGAACACGTGGGGCGATGCGGCCAAGTACGAGTTCCTCGCCGGCAGGGACTTCCTCGTGGCACCGGTCTACGAGGACTCCTCGGTGCGCGACGGCATCTACCTGCCCAAGGGCCAGTGGGTCGACTACTGGACCGGCCGGGTCTACCAGGGTGGCCAGACGATCAACGGCTACAAGGCGCCGCTGGACACCCTGCCGATGTTCGTGCGGGCCGGGGCGGTCGTGCCGATGTTCCCCGAGGGCACGATGGACTGGGCTGCTGGCAAGAAGGCCGGCCGGCTCGACCTCGACGTCTACCCCAGCGGCACCTCGTCGTTCACCAACTACGAGGACGACGGCCGCACCCAGGCCGCACAGAAGACGGGCGCCTCGGCGACCCAGAAGTTCGACGTCAGCGCGCCGGTCACCGGACGCGGACCCGTCGAGGTCCGCATCGGTGCGCTCACTGGTTCGTATGCCGGCAAGCCGGCTTCGCGTTCCTACGGCCTGTCCGTGCACACCGATGCGACGCCCGACACCGTGACCGTCGGCGGCCAGGCGGTGCCCAAGCGCGCCAGCAAGGCTGAGCTCGACGCCAGCCCCTCCGGCTGGTTCTACGACCCGGCCACGGGAGTCGCGCACGTCAAGACGGCGTCGCTGCCGACCGCGGCCGCGACCACCGTGCGGATCACTGGGGCCGGCGCCGTGGGCGGGTCGCACCCGTCCGAACGCAACGTCACCCTGGACGTGAAGACGCCGGCCATCTCGGTCGCGGGCGAGACGAGCGAGACGACGGTCGCGTTCACCAACAACACCGGCAAGCCGGTCGACGTGACCCGCACTGGCGTGACCGCTCCCGCGGGCTGGACCGTTTCCCCGGTCGGTCCGACGACGGCCACGGCCCTCAAGGACGGGGCCACGTTCACCGCGAAGTACCGGGTGACTGCCGGGACGAGTGCCAAGCCCGGCAGCTACTCGCTGACGGGCTCCGCGGCATACACGGCTCGCGACGTGAGCCGCACCGTGACCGACACCGCGACGACGACGGTCGCCCACGCCAACCTGGCGAGCACCTTCAACAACGTCGGCGTGACCCGGTCGGCCGAGCCGGCGCCGGGCAACATCGACGGCGGCGGGTCGAGCTTCCTCGCCGAGAAGCTGACGGAGAAGGGTGTCACGCCGGGTGCGAAGGTGACGGCGAACGGGTTCGGGTTCGCCTGGCCCGCAAGCGAACCCGGCACGAAGGACAACCTCGCGACGGGTGGTGAGACGATCCGGACGAGCGGCGACGGCAACGTCGTCGCGTTCCTCGGGACCGGCACGAGCGGTTCGGCCAGCGGTTCGGTGACGCTCCACTACGCCGACGGCACCTCCAGCACCGGCACGCTCGGCATGCCGAACTGGTGCTGCCTCGCGCAGGACAGCTATGGAGCGAAGGTGGCGGTCCGGACGCTCGGCAAGAACACACCGAACGGGCCTGCCTACCCGACGACGGAGTACCGCCTCTACACCAAGACGGTGCCGAAGGACCCGGCCAAGGAGCTGGTCGCGGTGACCCTGCCGGCGAACGCCGCGGTGCACGTGTTCGCGATGACGACGGGCACCGAGGAGGTGGTCCCGCCGCCGCTGGCAGACGGACAGTACTCGTTCACCACGGGCGGGAAGGCGTTGACGGCGACCGACACCGACCTGGGCCTGCTGGCCATGACCACACCGGGCGCCAACGCCGCGCAGAAGTGGGTGGCCACGCAGAACACCGACGACGGGAGCTACCAGCTCAAGAACGCCGGGAGCGGTCTGTGCGCAGATGTGCCCTACAGCTCGACCACGAGTGGTCAGGCGGTCGGGTCGTACACGTGCACGGGGTCGGCCAACCAGCGGTGGGTTGTCGTGAGGGACGGCGCGTCGCTGGTGCTCAAGGCCAAGCACAGCGGCCTGTCGCTGACGGCCGGGGCGGACGGCGGCGTCACCCAGGCCACCGACACCGGAGCCGGCGGGCAGCGGTGGACGGCCACGGCCAACTGAGCCGGCGAGGGTGCTTGTCCGCCCACGGAGAAAGCCGTTGCAGGACCCGACCAGTCCGGCTTAGCGTCGTGGTACACGGAAAGGAGGTGGTCCAGGAAGTGATTTCCCATAGGACGCGTGAGGTGGCTGCGCGCTAGCGCTGACCTCGACTGCTTCGAGGGCGCAACGCGCAATCCCAGCAGTACCACCGCAGCCCGCGGGCCGCGCAGGTCGTCCCCTGCGCATCGCCACCGCTCGATTCGGATGGCAAGGCCCGCGGGCTGTTCCGTGCCCGGGGGGCACGCGGTCGCCATCGCGGAGAACCGTCCGCATCACGGTCTGGTTGCGGTCCCCAACCGGGTGCGCTGCTGGCACGTCGACAGGGATGGAGGACGCGACCCGGCCGGGACCACCGGTCGGCACCACGTCGAAAGGGAAAGGTGACGTCATGACGACCACTCACCACACGGCACACGGGTCGACGCGCGCCCTCGCGCTCGCGGGCGCGGGGGTGCTGCTGGCCGCCACGCTCGCCGGTTGCGGCGGCGGCAGCGACACGGCCTCGGGGCCCGGGACGACCGGCTCGTCCGGATCGGGAACACCAACGACGTCGGCCGGATCGGCGACGTCGCAGACCTCGGCTACGAGCGGGTCAGCGGGCTCGGCGTCCGGCTCGTCGACGCCGTCCTCCTCGGCGAGCTCGACGGCCAGCCCGAGCAAGGCCACGGGCAAGGGCTCGAGCAGCCCCGCACCCGCGGGCACGCCCACCTGCACCGCCGGGATGATGCGCACTCGCGCCGAGGCCCAGCCCGGTGGGGCCGGGGCCGGGAGCATCGTCGTGCAGATCCTCACCACCAACACGAGCAGCAAGGTCTGCCAGACCCGCGGCTACCCCGGGGTGTCCCTGACGGCGTCCGGCAGCGGCGCCCAGCTCGGTGCCGCGGCGGACCGCGAACCCGGCCAGCCCGCACCGACGATGCGACTGGAGCCGGGCAAGACCGCCGTCGCCCTCGTGAAGGTCGCCCAGGCGGGCAACTTCGGCTGCAAGGTCACCAAGGCGGCCGGGTTCCGGGTCTACCTCCCCGGCGACAAGGCGGCCGAGTTCGCCCCGTATGCCGTGGACGCCTGCTCGAGCGCGTCCGTGCACCAGCTGTCGGTGCGCCCGTTCAACACCTGACCCAGACTTCTTCGCCCCCGCTGGTCCTGGTGGCCGGTCGCCCCTCACGCGACCGGCCACCGACGGGCGCCTCAGCGTGGCAACGCGGCCGCCGCGGCGGCGAGAGCCTCGATGCGAGCCCAGTCCCCCTGTGCCACAGCGTCCTTCGGCGTCAGCCATGACCCACCGACGCACCCCACGTTGGGCAGCGCGAGCCAGTCGGCAGCCGTGTCCGGGGTGATGCCGCCGGTAGGGCAGAACCGCAGCTGCGGGCACGGGCCGGCCACCGACGTGAGGTAGCCGCGACCGCCACTGGCTTCGGCCGGGAAGAACTTCTGCACCTCGAGCCCGGCCTCGGCCAGGGTCAGCATCTCGGTCAGGGTGCCGGCGCCGGCGAGCAGCGGCAGCCCCGACGCCAGCGCCGACTCCAGCAGCTTGGGCGGCGACCCGGGCGTGACGACGAACTGGGCGCCGGCGTCGACCACCTGCTGCACCTGCTCGGGTCGCACGACGGTGCCGGCTCCGACGACGATGCCCTCGACCTCCGAAGCGACGGCCTCGATGGCGCCGAGCCCGGCCTCCGAGCGCAACGTCAGCTCGATGACGCGTATGCCGCCGCGTAGCAGCGACTGCGCCAACGGCACCGCCTGCGCGACCTCATCGACCACCACGACCGGAATGACGGGTGACAGCGCGAGGACATCCGCCTCACTGGCAATGACCGGCTTGGCCGAAACCCCTTGTGGGGCAAGCGCGTTGGTGGTGGTCGCGCTCATCGGGTCTCCTCCGTCAGGGCAGTCTGGTCGGTGGGCAGTGCCGCGGTGTGGTCGAACTCGGGCCCCAGGGCACCGAACACGTGCGCTCCCTCGTCCGCTCGGCCGACGGCAGCCCGCATCGGTGCGAACAGCTCGCGCCCGATGTCCACGCCGTCCGCGGTGACCCGGGGCTCGGGCAGCCGTGCCGCGAACTCGTCCTCGTCGACGAGCACATCGAGCCGGCCGGTGAGCGAGTCGACCCGCACCACGTCACCGTCACGCAGCTTGGCGATCGGGCCGGCGTGCACCGACTCGGGCGTGACGTGGATGGCGGCCGGGATCGAGCCGGACGCGCCACTCATCCGGCCATCGGTGACGAGCGCGACGGCATACCCACGCTTTTGCAGCACGCCGAGGGACGGGGTCAGTGCGTGCAGTTCGGGCATGCCGTTGGCGGACGGCCCCTGTTCGCGGATCACGACGACGACGTCCCGGTCGAGCTCGCGCCGCGAGAACGCCTGGAGGAAGCCGACCTGGTCGGTGAAGACGCGGGCGGGCGCCTCGACGATGCGGTGCTCCGGCGCCACCGCCGAGGTCTTGATGACGGCGTGGCCCAGGGTGCCCCGCAGCACCTTGAGGCCGCCGTCCGGCTCGAACGGGTCGGAGGCCGGTCGGAGCACCTCGGGATCGCCGGACTCCCTTGGGGCGTCGACGAACTCGAGCCGCCCGCCCGCGTCGAGGGAGGGCCGTTGCGTGTAGCGGCGCAAGCCTGGGCCGGCCAGCGTGAGCACGTCCTCGTGCGCCAGTCCGGCCTCGAGCAGGGTGCGGACGAGGAACGGCGTGCCGCCGGCAGCGTGGAAGTGGTTCACGTCGGCCGAGCCGTTGGGGTAGATGCGGGCGACGAGGGGCACCACGGTCGCGAGGTCGTCGAAGTCCTCCCACGTGAGGTCGATGCCCGCGGCGGCCGCCATCGAGATGAGGTGCATCGTGTGGTTGGTCGAACCGCCGGTGGCGAGCAGCGCGACGATGCCGTTGACCACGGCCTTCTCGTCGACGATCTGCCCTGTGCCGTAACGGTTCTCGCTCGCGGCGATCTCGATGACCCGACGCGTCGTGGCGTCGGTCAGCGCGTCACGCAGCGGGTCGTCGGGCGACACGAAGGCGGCTCCCGGCAGGTGCAGGCCCATGACGTCCATCAGCACCTGGTTGGAGTTGGCAGTCCCGTAGAACGTGCAGGTGCCCGGCGAGTGGTACGACGCCACCTCGCTCGCGAGCAGCGCGTCGCGCCCGACCTCGCCCGCGGCATATGCCTTGCGGGTCTCGGCCTTCTCGGCGTTCGAGCGGCCGCTGGCCATCGGCCCGGCCGGCACGAGCGCCGCCGGCAGGTGGCCGAACGACAACGCGCCAGCGACGAGCCCCGGCACGATCTTGTCGCAGACGCCGAGCAGCAGTGCGGCGTCGAAGACGTCGTGGGACAACGCGATCGCCGTCGACATGGCGATCACGTCGCGGCTGAAGAGGCTGAGCTCCATCCCCGCCCGGCCCTGGGTGATGCCGTCGCACATCGCCGGCACGCCGCCGGCAACGCGGGCGACGGCACCGAGCCCGCGCGCCGTCTCCTTGACCTGCTGCGGGTAGTGCTCGAACGGCGCGTGGGCCGACAGCATGTCGTTGTAGGCGGTGACGATGCCGAGGCTGACACCGGTCTCGGCGGACAGGACGGCACGGTCATCGCCGCCGCACGCCGCAACGGCGTGCGCGAGGTTGGAGCAGCCGAGGTCGGTGCGGGCCGGGCGCAGGCTCAGCTCGGAGGCGGCGCGGGAAAGACGCCCCAGGTATGCCGTGCGGCTGGCGCGGCTGCGCTCGGTCACCCGGGCGGTGACGTCGGCGACGACAGGGTGGATCGCAGTGGGGGTGGCCATGGGACTCCTGAACGGTCAGGCCCTGGACGGGTCGTGGTCGGCGGTCGGTGTGGACGGACCGCGGACGACGACGATGGCGCACCGCGTGTGACTGCGGTCACAGCATGACGGACTGGAGGGGCCTCAGTGTCCACCCGTTCCGGCATACGGACGGGTATGCCTCCGAGGACTCCACCGGGGCGCTTCCCGCAAACCGGGGGTTGCTGACACGAAACGGGCGTTCGTGACCCCCGTTTTGTGCACGCAACCCCCGTATTGCGGCTCAGGGCTGCCGGCGCGAGACCTGCCAGGCAGCGGCGTCCGCGAGCGACCCTGCTCCGACCCGGGTGAACACCAGCCGGTCGTGCAGCCGGTTGCGCCGCCCACCCCAGAACTCGACCTCGTCGCAGCGGATCCGGTAGCCACCCCAGGTGTCGGGGACGGGCACGTCGTCCGCGTTCCCCCGGTCCGGCCACCGGGCGGCATACCGGTCGTAGGCCTCCTCCAGGCCCTCCCGTCCCGAGATCGGCTGGGACTGGTGCGACGCCCACGCGGAGATGCGCGACCCCCACGGGCGGCTGCCGAAGTAGGCCGTCAGCTCCTCGCGACCGAGCGGCTCGGCCACCCCGCGGAACCGGATCGCACGGAACATCGCCGGCCACGTGAGCGAGGCGGCGATGGCCGGATTCCCAGCCAGCTCAACACCTTTCGTCGAGTCGGTGCTTGTCACGAACCCCGGCCCCCGCTCGTCGAAGAACCGCATCAGCACGGTGCGCACGTTGGGGTGCCCGGAGCCGTCGACCGTCGCGACCGACAGTGCCGCCGGCTCCGGCACGTCGTCGCGCACCTGCGACCGGGCGATCGCGTCATCGACCCACCGGCGGCCCTGCTGCCACGGGGTCGGCGCCAGCTCGGCCTCCGACAGCCCCTCGCCCCGGTAGTCAACGCGCACAGCGTCGACGCGCAGCACATCATCATCCATGCTCCGAGATTAGGGTGAAGGGAAAGCCATCGGGTCAGGAGGAGCCATGCCGGGCAAGGGGCAGGCAGCAGCACGCATCGTCAAGTGGGGCGTGAAGTACGGACCGCACGTCGTCGTGCTGGCGCAGCAGGCGAAGGAACCGGCCATGAAGGCCGCCCAGTCGGCGCTGGACCGGCAGAAGGCCAAGCGGCGCGCCATCGAGCACGCCACCACGGTGCGCGACGGGTCGGTGCTCAAGACGTTCGACCCGACCAACCCGCACGGTGAGCCGGTCTGGGTCGTCTTCTCCGGCGACGACCCGATCGCCGTCCACCCGGCCACGACGACGCCGATCGCGCAGCTCATCGCCAACAGTGACCTGTCGATGCGCACGCGCCCGTCCGAGCTCCCCACCCCGGCCGAGCGGCTCCGGCAGCTGCCGAGGAACCTTCCCCGCCCCGGCCAGCCCAGGCCGTGATCACCGGCCTACCCCAGGCGGCCCGCCGCCAGCTCGGCCGAGCGGTGCGCTCGCGCGTCGCCGGTCCGGACGCCCGGGCCACGGCCGACCGCATCTGGCACTCCGAGGGCGAGCGCTGGTTCTCCCCCGGCGACCCCATCTGGAAGGTGCACGCCGACGCGGCCATGTTCCCCGGCGGCATACGAGCGCTGCTCCTGCAGTCCCTGCACCCGCTGGCGATGGCGGGGGTGGCTGGGCACTCGGGTTACAAGGGTGATGCGTGGGGGCGGCTGCAGCGCACGAGCGAGTTCCTCGCGACCACGACGTTCGGCACCGTCGAGGACGCGCAGCAGGCGATCCGGCGGGTCCGCGCCATCCACCGCCGCGTCCGCGGCACCGCGCCCGACGGCCGACCGTATGCCGCGAGCGACCCCCACCTGCTGCGCTGGGTGCACGTCGCCGAGGCAGACAGCTTCCTCACGGCCCACCAGCACTACGCCGCAGCACCCCTCACCGACGCCGAGGCCGACCGCTACGTCGAGCAGGCGGCCCTCGTCGCGGGTCTGCTGGGTGTCGAGGATGCGCCGACCACGGTCTCCGGGTTGCGCGCGGCGATCGAGTCCTACCGGCCCGAGCTCGAGGGCACGCCGGCGGCGCGCGAGGCGGCGCGGTTCCTCCTCGTGAACCCGCCACTCCCGCTCGCGGCCAGGCCGGGGTATGCCGCGTTGGCGGCGGGCGCGGTGTCGATGCTGCCGCGGTGGGCGAGGTGGCCGTTGCGGCTGCCGTGGCTGCCGGTGACCGAGCAGCTCGTCGGACGACGGGTCGGCGGCGCCGCGACCGGCGTGGTCCGGTGGGCCATGCAGGCCGAGGACCCGCGCCGGCTCTCCTGACCGGCAGGGCAGGAACGTCGCTGCTGAGCGGTTGTCCGCCCGCCCGCTTGGGTAGCGTGACGAACATGCAGACCGTCGACGCCGTGGTCATCGGAGCCGGGCACCACGGGCTCGTCTCAGCGGCCGTCCTCGCCGACGCCGGCTGGGACGTCCTGGTGCTGGAGGCCCGGGACCAGGTCGGCGGCGCGATCGCCTCGGTCGACCGTGACGGCTGGGTGATGGACGAGTTCTCGGCCTGCTACCCCCTTGCAGTCGCGTCGCCGGTGCTGCGCGGACTCGACCTGGAGGCGCACGGGCTGCGCTGGGCGACGCCCGACCACGTCGTGGCGCATGTCGGCCGGCCCGATGACACGGTGGGCGCGCTGCTGCAACGCGACCCGGCGGCGACGGCTGCGGCGCTCGAGGACGACCACCCCGGTGATGGCGCGGCCTGGCTCGAGCTGGTCGACCTGTGGCGCACGGTGCGTGACCCGCTGCTCGACGCGCTGCTGACGCGTTGGCCGCCGGTGCGGGCGACCGGGCGGTTGGTCGGCAACGTCGGCGGACGCGAGTTCCCGCGCGTGGCAAGGGAGTTCATTCTTCCCGCGCACCGGATGTGGCACCACCGTTTCGGCGGGGAGCGCGCCCGGTCACTGCTGGCCGGCAACGCTGCCCACGCCGACATCCCCCTGTCGGCACCGGGCAGCGGTGTCTTCGCCTTCCTCATGACCATGCTCGCGCAGGACGTCGGGTTCCCGTCGCCCGTGGGCGGGGCCGGCGAGCTGGCCAAGGCGCTGCGGCGTCGCGCCGAGGCCGCCGGTGCCGTCGTGGAGACCGACGAGCCGGTAGGCCGCGTGGTCACCTCGGCCGGTCGGGTTGCCGGGGTGGTCACCGCCTCCGGCCGCCGGGTCGCGGCTCGGCGCGCGGTCATCGCCGACACCAGTGCCCCCGCGCTCTTCGAGCAGCTGCTCACGCCGGACCAGGTGCCGCCAGGGTTGTTGCGCGACCTCGAGTCGTTCGAGTGGGACCTGCCGACGGTCAAGGTCAACCTGCGCCTGTCTGCGCCCCTGCCGTGGACGGCGCAGTCGGCCCGTGGCGCCGGTGTCGTGCACGTCGGTCGCGACAGCGGGGGGCTCGTGCGGTGGGGCGCCGACCTCGAGTCGGGCGTCATCCCCGACGAGCCGTTCGCGCTCCTCGGCCAGATGACGACGACCGACGCCACCCGCTCTCCGGACGGCACCGAGACGGTCTGGCTCTACTCGCACCTGCCGCGGGAGGTCACCGACGGCGCGAGCGGTCACCGGCTCGCCGACCAGCTCGGGGAGATGCTCGACCGGTTCGCACCCGGGTGGCGCGACCTCGTGGTCGACGGCTGGGTGCAGCTGCCCTCCGACCTGGCCGCCGCCGATGCCAACCTCGTGGGCGGCGCGGTCGGCGGGGGCACGTCGCAGCTGCAGCAGCAGCTGGTGTTTCGCCCGACCGTCGGCCTGGGCGGACCCCGCACCCCCGTCGCCGGGCTCTACCTCGGCAGCGCGGGCGCCCACCCCGGCGGGGGCGTGCACGGCGGCTGCGGCTACCTCGCGGCGCGCGCGGCGCTGTCCGACCATGCCTGGTGGGGCCGCCCCAGGGCGAAACTCGAGCTGGCCGCCCTGCACTGGCTGCAGGGCCGCTGACGTCACCCCGACGTCACCCCGACGCTGCCCGGGGCGCGGGGCGCGAGGCGGGAAGGTGAGCACGCGGCATACCCGGCGCAGTATTTTTCGCGCGTCGATGTCGAAAGCCGCAGGGTCCGCTCGACGTACGGGCACGAGAAGCTCCACCCACCTAGCAAAGGACTGATCGAGATGCCGCGTTTCATGGGATTCGTACGGATGGAAGAGGGACAGGCCAACCCGCCGCAGGCGCTGTTCGACGCGATGGACGAGTACATCGGCAAGGAGGCCGCGGCCGGGCACTTCCTCGACGGCGGCGGCCTCTACGGCACCGAGGATGCCGTCAACTTCGTCGTCAAGAAGGGCGAGGTCACGCGGGTCGACGGGCCGTACGCCGAGTCCAAGGAGGTCGTCGGCGGCTGGGCGATCATGCAGTACGACTCGCTCGAGGAGGCCATCGCGGGTCAGCAGGACTTCGCCGAGCTGCACGTCAAGCACTGGCCTGAGGTGTCGATGGTCGCCACGATGCGCCAGATCGCGGACGAGCCGCCGACGCCCGCCGAGGGCTGACCGACCCCTCGGACCGCGCTTGCTTGCGTCTGCGGAGTTGCCCACGAGCGGGGCAAATTCGCAGACGCAAGCGAGTGGCCGCCCCTACGCTCGCCTCATGCCCGAGGCGAACACGACCGATGCCATCACGGCGACGTGGCGGGCCGAGTCGGCGCGCCTGGTCGGTGCCCTCACCCGGATGACGCGCGACGTCGAGGTGGCCGAGGACCTCGCGCAGGACGCGCTGGTCGCCGCGCTCGAGCAGTGGCCGACCCGCGGCATACCCGACAATCCCGCGGCCTGGCTGATGACCACCGCCAAGCGGCGCGGCATCGACCAGATCCGGCGTGCCGAGACGCTGCGTCGCAAGACGGCCGAGCTCGCACACTTCGCGCGGGAGGAGGACGACGCCATGGCAGACCTGGACGCGCACGTGGACCACATCGAGGACGACGTCCTGCGGCTCATCTTCCTGTGCTGCCACCCCTCACTGACGCCCGAGTCGCGGGCGGCGCTGACCCTGCGACTGGTTGGCGGGCTCACCACGACGGAGATCGCACGCGGCTTCCTCGCTGGGGAATCGACCATGGGACAACGGATCTCGCGCGCCAAGAAGACCTTGAGCGAGGCCCGCGCCGAGTTCGAGCTGCCCGTCGGCGCCGACCGCGAGAAGCGGCTCGACGACGTCATGGCCGTCATCTACCTGATCTTCAACGAGGGCTACAGCGCCACCGCCGGTGACGACTGGATGCGCCCTGATCTCGCGCAGGAGGCGATGCGGCTGGCGCGGATGCTCGCCGACCTCGCGCCGGACGAGCCGGACGTCCACGGGCTGCAGGCGCTGCTCGAGCTCCAGGGGTCACGGATGCCGGCCCGCACGGACGCGGATGGCCAGCCGGTGCTGCTGGAGGACCAGGACCGGGGCCGGTGGGACGAGCTGCTGATCCGTCGTGGGCTCGCGGCGCTGGGCCGCGCCGAGTCGTTGGCCGCGCGCGGTCGCCCGGTCGGCCGCTACTACCTTCAGGCGGCCATCGCGGCGCAGCATGCCCGGGCCGCCCGGTCCGAGGACACCGACTGGCGGGCGATCGCCGGGCTCTACGACGTGCTCGCGCAGGCCGCCCCGGGACCGGTCATCGAGGTGAACCGCGCTGTGGCCCATGGCCGCGCGTTCGACCCCGGCTCCGGGCTGGCGGTGCTCGAGGCGGTGGCGCCGGACGCGCTCGGCGACTCCCCGACCATCCCGGCGGTGCACGGCGACCTGCTCGCGCGGGCCGGGTTGCACGCCCGGGCGGCCGAGGCGTTCACCGAGGCGGCCCGCCGAACCCGCAACGCCGGCGAACGCACCCTGCTCGAGCGGCGCGCGCAGGAGTCACGCGACGCGCTCGGCCAGCCGGGCGATCCCGGCGCGCAGCTCCCCTGACCACGACCCGCCGCCGTGACCCGCGTCGCCGACGACGACCAGCTCGGCGTCCGACCAGCCCCGGGCCACCTCCCATGCGATGTCGAGCGGCCCGCTGATGTCGAGCCGACCGTGGACGAGGACTCCCGGGATGCCGGCCAGCCGCGGGAGGTCGCGCAGCAGTTGGCCGTCGTCGACGAACCCGGCATTCGCCCAGTAGTGCGTCACCAGCCGCGCGAACGTCATCCGGAACGCCGGGTCGTCGTAGCGCGGGTCGTGCGTCGCTCCCGGGAACGTCGCCACGTGCGTGTCCTCCCACGCGCACCAGTCGACCGCCGCCTGCTCGCACACCGCCGGGTCGGGGTCGTGCAGCAGGCGTGCGTATGCCGCAGCGAGGTTGCCTTCGCGGTCGGCCTCGGGCACCCCGGCGACGAAGCGTTCCCACTCGCGCGGGAAGACCCGGCCCATGTCGCGGGTGATCCACTCGACCTCGCGGGCACTGGTGTTGGTGACGGCGCCGAGGACCAGGGCGGTCACCCGGTCGTGGTTTGCCTCGGCGTAGGCGAGTCCGAGTGTTGCGCCCCAGGACACACCGACCACCATCCAGCGCTCCACGCCGACGTGCTCGCGCAGCCGTTCGATGTCAGCGATGAGGTGGGGCGTGGTGTTGGTCGAGAGGTCGACCACGGGTCCGGCGGCGCTCGGCGTGGACCTGCCCGAGTTGCGCTGGTCGAACAGCACGATGCGAAACCTGTTGGGGTCGAACCATTTTCGAGCACTCGGTGCGGATCCACTGCCCGGGCCGCATGGAGGAACACGACGGGTATGCCGTCACGGTTCCCCGACTGCTCGTAGCGCAGCCGGTGCCCGTCGCCGACGTCGAGCATCCCCTCGTCGAAGGGCTCGGTCATCGGCCACGGATCGGGCAGGACGCGATCTGGTTCAGCCACGCCGCTATCCAACCAGCGCCGGCGGCGCGGGTCAGGGTGTGGGGTGGCGGGCGTCGTAGCGGACGAAACCCGGCTGGAGCCGCGCGAGCACCACCATCGCTGCCACGCAGGCCACCCCGCCGAACAGCGCCGTCCGCCCCTCCCCCACATGCGAGGCGAGGAATCCGCCCGCCATCTCCCCCAGCCGCGGGCCGCCGGCTACGACGACGATGAAGACCCCCTGCAACCGGCCGCGCAGGTGGTCCGGCGTCGCCGCCTGCAGGATCGTCTGGCGGAAGACCGAGCTCACCGAGTCGGACGCCCCGGCGACCGCCATCGCCAGCAACGCCGGATACAACGCCTGTGTCCTCGTCAGGACCCCGCCGGCCGCGAGCATCGACGCGCCGAAGCCGGCGATCGCGGCGCCCCACCCGACGATCGAGACGAGGATCGCCAGGCCCTGTCGGCGCACCGTCCCGAGCCGCCCGGAGAAGAACATCGCACCGATCCCACCGACCGCGGCCGCCGCGGCGAGCGCACCGACCGTCTTCGCGCCGCCGCCGAAGATCACCGCACCCGCCGCCGGGAAGAGCACGCGCGGTTGGGCGAGGAACATGGCTGCGATGTCGGCGACGAAGGTCATGCGCACGTTGGGTCGGGTCGCGAGGAACGACAGCCCGTCGAGCACCGACCGCAGGCCCGGCCTCGTGGGCGCCTCGCTCGCGCCGTCGGCCCGCTCCGGTGGCAGCGGTGGCAACGTCGACAGGCCCCACAGCGCGGCCGTCGTGATGACCGCGTCGACGGTGTAGGCCGCCTTGAACCCGCCCCAGTCGACGAGGAACCCCGCGAGCAGCGGCCCCACGGTGAGCGAGGCGTTCATCGCGAAGACCGACAGGGCGTTGGCGGCCGGCAGCAGCTCGCGGTCGAGGATGCGCGGGTAGATCGCCGTGCGCGCGGGCGACGTGACCGCGAAGGCGCCGTTCCAGACCGCGACGAGCAGGTAGAGGACCCACACGTGCGTGTTGCCGAGCCAGGCCTGGAGGGCGCACGCGATGCTCGTGACGAACGCCACGGCCTGACCGGCCAGGCCCACCACGCGCCGGTCGAAGTGGTCGACGAGCGCCCCGCCGTAGAGCCCCATCGCAACCAACGGCACGAGGGCGAAGAGCCCCACCAGGCCTACTGCCGCAGTCGATTTCGTGAGGTCATAGACCTGGAGACCTACCGCGACGACTGCCAGCTGCGAACCCACGTTGGCGAACGTGAACCCCGCATAGAGCCGCCGGTATGCCGGGTTGACCCGCAGCGGGGTCAGGTCCAGGAGCAACGGCACGACAGCGAGCGTATGCCGCGTGGCCGGGTGGAGCGCCCGCCGCACCCCTCGTACGCCCTCCTCGACTTCCGGCCACACGCGCTCGATCACACGCGCCGCATCAAGCCGCAGTGGCCCGAGGTCGCAGGCTCAGTCGGCCACGCGGATCCCCAGCTCTGAGGCGAGCGCGGGTGCGAGGTCGATCAGCTGCAGGCGCGAGACGGTCGCGCCCTTGAGCCCGGTCAGCCCGCTCGGCGCCACCAGCTCGGCAGCGGTCAGGTCCACGGACTTCATCCGCGCCGCCCGGAAGTCCGCCGACACCAGCCGTGTCCCCTCGAACCGCACCTTCTCCAGGCTCGCCTCCGCGAAGTCGGGCTCCACCAGCTGGCAGTCGACGAACTCGCAGTCCGCGAGCTTCGCCGACCGCAGGTTGAGGAACTCGATCTTGCACCCCTCAAACCGCACCCGCCGCAGCTCGGCCGCGTGCAGCTGCACCGCGCCCAACCGGCCACCCGACACCACACAGTCCAGCCACGTCGACTCGGCGAGGTCCACGCCTGCTCCGCGCACGGCATACCAGCTGGTCTCGGCGAACCGCGCCCGCGGTGCACGCACCTGCGAGAGGTCGCACTCGCGAAAGACGCACTCGAGGAAGCGCGTGTTCTCCGCGTGCTGCCCCGTGAGGTCGCCGGTGAAGGTCTCGCCGTCGTGGTCGTCGTCGGGTCGCAACCGGCCGGGTGTCGAAGGGGATGCCATGGGGCCATGGTGACTCACGAGTAGGACAGGGCAGAATGGGGCACTCCGCGTCCGCGCCCGACCCCGGCGCGCCCGTGTCAGTGCCGACAGGCAGACCAGCGACGAGAGGACACCGATGTCCGACAGCGACTTCAAGCCCGGCCTCGAGGGAGTCATCGCCTTCGAGTCGCAGATCGCCGAACCCGACAAGGAGGGCGGCGCTCTTCGCTACCGCGGTGTCGACATCAAGGACCTCGTCGGCAAGGTCAGCTTCGGCCAGGTGTGGGGGCTGCTGGTCGACAACGAGTTCGACCCGGGCCTGCCGCCGGCCGAGCCGTTCCCGCTGCCGGTGCACACCGGTGACATCCGCGTCGACGTGCAGTCCGCGCTGGCCCAGCTCGCGCCCGTGTGGGGTTTCAAGCCGCTGCTCGACGTCACCGACGAGGAGGCCCGCGACCAGCTGGCCCGGGCCTCGGTCATGGCCCTGTCGTTCATCGCCCAGTCCGCGCACGGCCAGGACTCGCCGATGGTGCCGCAGAAACGGGTCGACGAGGGCAGGACGATCGTCGAGCGGTTCATGATCCGCTGGCGCGGCGAACCCGACCCCAAGCACGTCGAGGCGATCGACGCCTACTTCATCTCCGCGGCCGAGCACGGCATGAACGCCTCCACGTTCACGGCCCGCGTCATCGCCTCGACCGGCGCCGACGTGGCGGCCTGCCTCTCGGGGGCGATCGGCGCCCTCAGCGGCCCCCTTCACGGCGGCGCCCCGTCGCGGGCCCAGCACATGATCGAGGGCGTCGAGCAGACGGGCGACGCCACGGCATACGTCAAGGGCGTCCTCGACCGCGGCGAACGGCTCATGGGCTTCGGCCACCGTGTCTACCGCGCCTACGACCCCCGGGCGGCGGTGCTGCGCGACACCTGCAAGCGGCTCGGTGCACCGCGCTACGACGTGGCGCTCGAGCTCGAGAAGGCCGCCATCGCGGCGCTCGCCGAGCGCTACCCCGAGCGCAAGATGGAGACCAACGTCGACTACTGGGCGGCCGTGCTGCTCGACTTCGCCGACGTGCCGGGCGACATGATGACGCCGCTGTTCGCGTCGGCGCGCACGGCCGGCTGGTCGGCGCACATCCTCGAGCAGAAGAAGACCGGACGCCTCATCCGCCCGAGCGCCCGCTACGTCGGCGAGGGGCCGCGCGGGCTCGACTCGGTCAAGGGCTTCCAGGCCTGACCCGGCCCCCGCTGGCTTGCGTCTGCGGATTTGCCCACCAGCGGGGCAAGTTCGCAGACGCAAGCGCCCCGGTATGCCGCGTGGCTGGTCCGGGTGGTGGACCTCACGTCCCAGCACGCGGACACCGATGCGAGACTGTCACCCGACAATGGCGTCCGTCCTCTTGACCCCGCCGCCCCACCGCGGCTGCCCCCTTCGAAGGTGAACCCGTGACCGACACCGCTGCAGCGCCCGCCCAGACCATCCCCGCCGACCTGCTGCCCAAGGACGGGCGGTTCGGCGCCGGTCCGTCCAAGGTGCGCCCCGAGCAGGTCGACTACCTCGCCTCGCTCGGCACGGGTGCCCTCGGCGAGACCGTGCTCGGCACCTCCCACCGTCAGGCGCCGGTCAAGAACCTCGTCGGCGCGGTCCGCGAGGGCCTGGCCGAGCTGTTCAGCCTCCCCGAGGGCTACGAGATCATCCTCGGCAACGGCGGCTCGACGGCGTTCTGGGACATCGCCGCGTTCGGCCTCGTCCGTGAGCGCGCGCAGCACCTCGCCTTCGGTGAGTTCTCGAGCAAGTTCGCCACCGTCACGAACAACGCGCCCTTCCTCGGCGACTCCACCGTCATCAAGGCCGAGCCCGGCACCCTCGCCACCCCACAGGCCGAGGCCGGCATCGACGTCTACGCCTGGCCGCACAACGAGACCTCGACCGGCGTCATGGCCCCGGTCCAGCGGGTCGAGGGCGCCGACGACGACGCGCTGGTGCTCATCGACGCCACCAGCGGCGCCGGCGGCCTGCCCGTCGACATCACCCAGACCGACGTCTACTACTTCGGCCCGCAGAAGTGCTTCGCCGCCGACGGTGGGCTGTGGCTCGCCGCCTTCTCCCCCGCCGCCCTCGCCCGGGTCGACGAGATCGCCGCCACCGGCCGCTGGGTGCCCGACTTCTTCAGCCTGCCCACCGCGATCGACAACTCGCGCAAGAACCAGACCTACAACACCCCCGCCATCAGCACGCTCGCGCTGCTGCGCAGCCAGGTCGACTGGCTCAACTCCCAGGGCGGGCTGACCTGGGCCGTCGAGCGCACCAAGGACTCCTCGGGGCGCCTCTACGACTGGGCCGAGCGCACGGCATACACGACCCCCTATGTCGCCGACCCGGCCGCCCGCTCGCAGGTCGTGGCGACGATCGACTTCGACGACGCGGTGGACGCCGCCGCCGTGGCCAAGACGCTGCGCGCCAACGGTGTCGTCGACGTCGAGCCCTACCGCAAGCTGGGCCGCAACCAGCTGCGCGTGGCCACCTTCCCGGCCGTCGACCCCGACGACGTGACGGCGCTGATCGCCTGCATCGAGCACGTCGTCGGCTGAGAACGCTCGGCCATTCGGGTGACCGGCCGGTCACGATCCCGGCCGGTCAGCCCGAAACCGCGTAACCTCGGCGTTCGCGGTTCGTTGTACCCCACGTAACCCCGGGGTGGGACGACGACGTCGAGGAGCCTAGGAATGTCGAGGACGACAGGGAGCACGCGCACGGTGCGTATGCCGTGGCGCCAGCTGGCGGGTGCGCTGCCGGCCGTGGCCCTCGTGGGCAGCGGCGTGGCCCTGGCCTTCACCGGCGGCAACCCGCAGACCCAGATCGTCACCGACTCCGCGCCCCTCATCAAGGTGCCGGACAAGCCCCTCGGCGAGGTCGCCCCGATCGAGCTCCCCCCGCTGCCTGAGCTCCCGGCACCCAAGGAGCTGGCGCCGACGCCGGAGTACCAGCCGTCCATCCTCCCGGGCGCGATGACGGTGACCGGCATCCCGGCCCAGGCGCTCGCGGCATACAAGCGCGCAGCCACGCTCGTCGACGCCGCCGACCCCGGCTGCCGCATCGACTGGGCGCTCATCGCCGCGATCGGCAAGGTCGAGTCCAACCACGGCCGCTACGGCGGCAACGGCATCGACAAGGACGGCACGGTCCGCCCGGGCATCTATGGCATCCCGCTGAACGGGCAGAACGCCACGGCCGTCATCAAGGACACCGACGGTGGCGCCTTCGACCGCGACAGCACCTGGGATCGCGCCGTGGGCCCGATGCAGTTCATCCCGGGCACGTGGCGCACCGTCGGGGTCGACGCGAACGGCGACGGCCGCAAGGACCCCCAGAACATCGTCGATGCCTCTACGGCCACCGCCGTCTACCTGTGCAGCGGCCCCGGCGACCTCAGCACGACGCCGGGCGCCCGCGCCGCCGTGCTGCGCTACAACCAGAGCGACGCCTACGCCGACCAGGTGCTGGCCATCGCGGCCGGCTACCGGGGCGGCTACACCGTGGTCCCCGACGCCGGCCTGACCGAGGCGCAGCGCTCCGGTTCGCCGTTCCTGCCGACCGGTGAGCCCCAGACGATGGCCACCTACGACCCGGTGCTGGCCGCCAAGCCCGCCCCCAAGCCCAAGCCGAAGCCCACAACGAAGCCGAAGCCCAAGCCCAGCGAGGAGGGCACGGTCGAGGCCGGCGGCTCCAAGCCCGGCAGTGGCTCGACGCCGAAGCCGTCGACGACGGCCGGCACGGACCCGGTCACCGGCGCGGTGGGCGGCGTCACGGACACGGTCGGCGGCATCGTGGGCGGCGTGGTCGGTGGCGTCACCGGCCAGACCCCGACGCCCAAGCCGTCGACGAGCACGCCGAAGCCGTCGGGCACCACGACCCCGCGCCTCCCCCTGGAGGTGCTGCCCGTGGGCGGCAAGTGCCCCGACGGCTACGACGAGGTGCTCGGCGCGCTCGGCATCGTCATCCTCTGCACGCTGTCCAAGTAGCCCCGCCCCATTTTCGGGCCAGTGGCCGAAAGTGCCGGTGGTATGCCGCGGCGGCAGCTGCGCTTTCGGGCCAGTGGCCGAAAGTGCCGGAGGTATGCCGCGGCGGCAGCTGCGCTTTCGGGCGGGTCAGCGCAGGAAGCTGGCGATCACTGCGGCGGCCACGACGATGACGAGCACCGCAATGGTGACGCGGCGCCGGAAGACGGGCGTCACCGGCATACCCCCGTCGTCTCGCCCGAGGTCGCGCCCGTCATCGGGCGGCCTCGGGGACGGGCTCTGGCGGGCGCACGGGCACGGTGCGGATCTGGATCCGCGGGCGGGCCTGGCTCTCGAACGTCACCTGCACATTCTCGTGCCGGACGAGCCAGAAGGACACCACGAACAGCGTGACGCCGACCGCAATGGTGCCGATGGCGATGGTCCACCGGGGACCCCAGGCGTCGCCGATCCAGCCGATGAGCGGGGCTCCGAGCGGGGTGCCGCCCATGAAGATGGCCATGTAGAGCGCCATCACTCGGCCCCGCATGGCCGGGTCGACGCGGGTCTGCACCATCGCGTTGGCGGTGGTGAGCGCGGTCAGCGCGGTGAGCCCCGTGGGGACGAGCGCGATCGCGAATGTCGTGTAGGTGGGGGCCAGCGAGGCGCACGCGGTCGACACGGTGAAGCCGGCCAGGGCCACGAGCAGCGTCCGCAGACGAGCCTCGCCGCGACGGGCCGACAGGAGGGCGGCGGTCAACGAGCCGATCGCCATGATCGAGCCGAGCAGGCCGTACTCCTCAGGGCCCTTGCCGAACTCCTTGGTGGCCATCAGCGCGGTCGTGACCTGGAAGTTCATGCCGAACGTGCCGAGCACGAAGACGAGCAGCATGACGAGCTGGATGTCGGGGCGGCTGCGGACGTAGCGCACGCCCTCCTTGATCGCACCCTTGCCGCGCGCCAGGCGCGGGGACGGTCGCAGCTCCGAACGGTGGATGGCCCCGAGCGCGATGAGCACCGCCACGAAGGTGAGCGTGTTGACCAGCAGCGTCCAGCCGGTGCCGACGGCGGCGATGGTGAGCCCGGCGATGCCGGGTCCGATGAGGCGACCGGCGTTGAACGACGCGCTGTTGAGCGACACGGCGTTGGTCAGGCGCTCGCGCGGCACCATCTCGGAGACGAAGGTCTGCCGGGCGGGGTTGTCGAAGGCCGTCGCGACACCGGTCCACAACGCCGCGACGTAGACCATCCACAGCTCGACGTTGCCGGTGACCGTGACGATGCCGAGGCCCAGCGACGAGAGTGCGAGCGCGGTCTGGGTCACGGCGAGCAGCCGCCGCTTGGGGAACCGGTCGGCGACGATGCCGGTCCACGGCGCGAGCAGCAGGAAGGGCAGGAACTGCAGGCCCGTCACGATGCCGAGGGCCGACGAGCTGTGGTTGGTGACCTCGGTCAGGACCAGCCAGTCCTGGGCCACCCGGCCCATCCAGGTGCCGACGTTGGAGACGAGCGCGCCCGTGGCGTAGATGCGGTAGTTGCGGACGGACAGCGAGGAGAACGTGGGGCTCACTCGTTCGCCACCCGGGTGAGGATCGCGGAGGCCTGCTGGAGGACCTCCTGCTCCTGGGGAGTCAGGTGGCTGACGCGCACGGACATCCAGGCGTCGCGCTTGCGGCGGATCTCCTTGAGCAGGCTCACGCCCGCGGGTGTCAGCGACAGGATCACCTGACGGCGGTCGGCCGGGTCGTCCGTGCGCTCGACGAGCCCTCGCTCGACGAGACCGGCGACCGTGCGGGTCATGCTGGGTGCCGACACCTTCTCGATCTCCGCCAGCTCACCCGGGGTGCGTGGCGCGTCCTCCAGCCGGCACATCACCGAGAACTGGTGCGGCGCAACGACATGCGTGCTCTCGAACCGCACGCGGCGGGAGATGCGCATGCATGCCAGTCGCAGCTCGCCGGCGAGCGCGGAGACGGCGGCAGGGGTGAGACCGGTGTCGGCGGCGCGGCTCTTGCGCGCGGGCGGTGGGGTCATGGGTTCACTCCTTGTCGTTCCTTAGCATAACTCATTACCTGTGCTAACGATTTCCGGACGGGTACCCGGCCAGGTGCACCGCCGCCGGCCCGCCCCCGCGAGCCGCGGGCCGCCGGCCCACCCCCGCGAGCCGCGGGCCGCGGGCCGCGGGCCGCGGTCGCCAAGGTGCGGAGGCGTCCCGTCTCTCGGGGACTTCGGTCCAGAGCCCGGGTATGCCGCGGGGCGCCGGAACGCGGCATACCTCACCCGAGCGAACGGCCGGGCCGCCTAGGGTGGTCCGGTGACCATCCGGCTGCGCCTCCTCGACGCGGTCGCCATGGACGGGACCGCCATCTCGGGCGAGCGCCCGGCAGCGCTGCTCGCCGCCCTGACCCTCCACCCGGCCGGGCTCTCGGACACCCGGCTCGTCGACCTCGTCTGGGGTGACGAACCGCCCGCGCACCCCACCAAGGCGCTGCAGGTCCTCGTGTCGCGGCTGCGCGCGGTCGACCGTGACCTCGTCGCGCGCCGCGAGGGCGGTTACCACCTCGGCCTGGGCAGACCGGCTGTCGACGCCTGGGCCCTCACCGACCTCGCCGCCCGGGCCGAGCAGCTGCTGCGTTCGGACCATCCGGGTGAGGCCGTCGGACTCGCCGCCGAGGTGACCGCCACGGTCGTCAGCGACTCAGCCGACGGACCGCTGGCCGACCTGCGCGCCGCGGCCACGCGCACCATGGCGGCCGCCCGTCGGGTCCACGCCGTCGCACTCGCCCGCAGCGGCCACGCCGATGAGGCGCTGCCGCTGCTCGCGGACCTGCACGCCCAGGCCCCGGACGACGCCACCCTGCTCGCCGAGCTGCTGCGCACCGAGGCACGGGCCGTCGGCACGGCCCCGGCACTCGCCCGCTACGACACCTACCGCCGCGACCTCGCCGACCGGCTCGGGTGCGACCCCGACCCGGCCCTGCGCCGGATCCACCGCGAGCTGCTCGCCGCCGACTCCCCGGTACACACCGGAGTCCGATACGACCCCGATGAGCTGCTCGGTCGCGCCGACGACCTCGCCCGGCTCCGGGCCGCGCTGGCGAGCGGCCGGCTCACCACCGTCCTGGGCCCGGGCGGCATCGGCAAGACCCGCATCGCCCACGTCCTCGCCCGCGAGGCCACTCAGCCGCGGGTCAACGTCGTCGAGCTCGTGGGCGTCGGTTCGGGCGACGATGTCGTCGCCGAGGTGGGTGCGGCCCTCGGCATCCGCGGGTCGGTGACCACGCGGCGCACCCTCACCCCCGCCCAGGCCGCAGACGTCCGCGGCCGCATCGCCCGCGAGCTCGACACCGGGCCGGCGCTGCTCGTCCTCGACAACTGCGAGCACGTGCTCGAGTCGGTCGCGGGCCTCGTGGCCTACCTGCTCGTCACGACGCGCGACCTCAGCGTGCTCGCCACCAGCCGCGCACCGCTGCGCATCGCCGCCGAGCGGGTCGTGCCCCTCACCCAGCTGAGCACCGGCCACGCGGCCGACCTCTTCGCCCGCCGAGCCCGGGCCGCACGACCTGACGCGACCCTCGACCCCGAGACCGTCGACGCGGTCGTGAGCCGGCTCGACGGGCTCCCGCTCGCGGTCGAGCTGGCGGCCGCACGGGTGCGCACGATGTCGGTCGAGCAGATCCGCGACGCCCTCGACGACCGGTTCGGGCTGTTGCGCAGCCGTGACCGCACCACTCCCGAACGACACCGCACCCTTGCCGCGGTGATCGAGTGGTCGTGGGGGTTGCTGTCACCACGCGAGCGGGAGGCGGCCGCGTGGCTCTCGGTGTTCCACGACGGTTTCGATGCCGCGACCGCCACCGCGGTCCTCGGACCCGGTGGCATGGACCTCGTCGAGGCACTGGTCGACCAGTCCGTCGTCACCGTCGGCGAGTCGGGCGGGGCGACGCGCTTTCGCATGCTGGAGACGATTCGTGAGTATGCCGCGCAGCAGCTCCTCGACTCCGGCCACCACGACGACGCGGTGGCGGCCCAGGACCGCTGGGCGGTCGACCTCGTCGAGGCGCATGGCTCGATCTTCTTCTCCCCCAACCAGATTGCCAGCATCGATGCCCTCCTGACCGAGGAGAACAACCTCACCGACGTGCTGCGGCGGGCATTGGCGACCGGTCGAGCCCCGGTCGCCGTCCGGCTGCTCAGCACCCTGGGCAGTCTGTGGACCATCACCGGCAACCACCCGCGCATCTTCGCCGTGGCCGATGCGGCGTCCGAGCTGCTGGCCGACTGGGACCCCGCTGGTGCGGGCGAGACCGACGCAGCCTTCGAGGCTGCGGCACTGCTGCTGGTGCACCTCAGCTGGATCCCCGGTCGCGACACCGACGGGATCCGCGCGGCGATGACCAGGTGGGGCCAGCCGACGCACCCGTGGGCGCGCGCGACGCACACCATGTTCGTGGCCGACGACGAGGAGGACCCGGGCTCACGCCTCGCCGCTCTCGCCGATGCCGAGACCGACCCCTACAACGCGGCAATGCTGCTGATGTGGGCGGCCCTGGGCGCCGAGAACCGCGGCGACATCGAGGCAGCTGCCACGTACTCGCGGCGGGCCCTGGACTCCGGCGGGCTCACTCCGTACATCGAGGCCTCGCTGCACTCCGAGCTGTCACAGCTGGCGAGCTACCGCGGCGACCACCACCTCGCGGCGCACCACGCCGAGCTGGCCTGGCCGATGATGATGCGGCTGCACGCCGTCGACGACGCCAACTCGCTTCGCTTCACCTCCGCGGCCTCCCTCATCCTCGACGGCGACCTCGACGGGGCGGAGCGCATCCTCGACGAGATCGGCGACCTGCCGGAGGGTGGCCAGCTGGGCTCGCGGATGCTGCTCATCGCCGCGCGCTCCGAGCTCGCCCTGGCCCGCGGCGACGTCGAGGCCGGCCTGGCCGGGTTCGACCGGGCTGTGGACGAGGTGCTCGTCGACCTGCCCGGCTGGGCCGGCGGAGTCACGCCATGGGTGCTCATCGCGGCATCGGGTGCGCTCACCGCCCACGTCCTGCACGCCCCGCCCGGGCCCGACCCGCGGGCCGCGGAGCTGCGCGCCCTGCTGTTGCGGGGTGCTGACGGTGGGCTCGTCGGCGTCCCGACCGACGACCTCCCGTTGAGCGGGGTGCTCATGGTGGCGGTGGGCGCATGGGGCCTGCGCCACGGCGACCCGTCGGCGCACGAGGACGCGGTGCGCACCATGGCGGTCGGTCACCGATGGCGCTACAACCGGGGTATGCCGTCACTTACCTGGGAGCCGCTGGCTGCCCTGGCGGAGCGCGTCGTACCGGGCCGGCTCGAGGCGCTCGTCGACGAGTACGCCGACCGACCGGCCCAGGACCTGCTGGACGAGGCCCGCGCGCTCTTGGCGAGCCAGTCCCCGAGCCCACCCGCGGCGCGGGGCTGAGCACAAGGGAGGGGCACCGGGGTGAGCACGCGGCATACCGCCGCCCCGTCACCCACCTATTGCGTGGCGATCCACTCCGCGTAGAACAGGCCGAGTCCGGCGATCACGCAGATTCCCGCGATGATCCAGAAGCGGATGACGATGGTGATCTCGGCCCAGCCCACCATCTCGAAGTGGTGGTGCAGCGGCGCGATCCGGAAGACCCGCTTGCCGGTGAGCTTGAAGCTGGCCACCTGGATCACGACCGACATGGTGATGATGACGAACAGGCCGCCCAGGACGACCAGCAGCAGCTCGGTGCGGGTCATGATCGCCATCCCCGCGAGCGCGGCCCCGAGGCCGAGCGAACCGGTGTCGCCCATGATGATCTGGGCGGGCGAGGCGTTCCACCACAGGAAGCCGAAGCACGCCCCCGCGATCGCACACGCCACCACGGCCAGGTCGAGCCCGTCGCGGATGTCGTAGCAGCCGACGCCGGGGGTCAGGGAGCAGCTCTGGTTGTACTGCCACAGGCTGATGCCGGCGTAGGCGCCGAAGACCATGACCGACGTGCCGGTGGCGAGTCCGTCGAGGCCGTCGGTGATGTTGACGCCGTTGGACGCGCCGGCGATGAGCAGGTTGGCCCACAGGACGAACAGGACCACGCCCAGCACCGGACCCGCCACCGCGAGGTCGACCGGGGTGTCACGGATGACCGAGATCGCGGTCGAGGCCGGTGACCGGCCGTGCTCGTCCTTGACCAGCAGTGCGAGGAGGGCGAACACCACCGTCACCACGGTCTGCCCGAGCAGCTTCTGCTTCGAGGTGAGACCGAGGCTGCGCGCCCTGGAGATCTTGATGTAGTCGTCCATGTAGCCGACGGCGCCCATCCCGACCAGCAGGAAGAGCACCAGCAGGGCGGCGAGTGAGACCCGGCCGGGGATCACGGGGAACGCGCCGGTGGAGCCGACGACCTGCAGCAGGAGGTGCGAGGCGAAGTACCCGAAGACCGCGGCGGCGATGATCATGACCCCGCCCATGGTCGGCTTGCCGCGCTTGTAGTGGTGGTGGGCCAGGTCGTCGCGGATGAACTGGCCGTACTGGCGCCGGATGAGGAACCGGATGAACACCGGCGTCCCGAGCAGCGACACGACCATGGCGATCCCGCCCGCGAGCAGGACGTTGACCATCGGTTTCCGTTCGTGGGGCGGCGGGGACGCCCGTCACGCTATCCGGCTGCGGCTCCCTGCTCCCGCACCGACGCGCATGCGCAGGTATGCCGGCCGTGCCGGTGGGGAGGACGCCGCACCGGCGCCGGCCGGTCACCGAGGTGACCGGCCGGCATACCTCACATCTTGCGGTTGAAGCTGCGCACCGACAACGGTGCGAAGACCGCGATGACGGCCGCGCACCCGAGCAGTGCCCAGCCGACCTCGCCCGTGACCTGCCCGTCGTTGGCCAGGGAGCGGATCGCCGAGATGACGTGGCTCACCGGGTTGACGTCGGCGAACGCGCGCAGCCAGCCCGGCATCGTCTCGGTCGGCACGAACGCGTTGGACAGGAAGGTCAGCGGGAACATCACCATGAGGGAGATGCCCTGCACGCCCTGGGCGGTCTTGCCGACGGTGCCGAACCACGTGAAGATCCACGCGAGCGACCAGCCGGCGAAGATCGCGAGCACGATGGCGCCCAGCACCCCGAGGACGCCGCCACCGGGCCGGTAGCCCATGGCGATGCCGGTGGCGAAGGTCAGGGTGGAGGCGATGGCGTAGCGGATCAGGTCCGCGACCATCGGGCCGGCGAGCGGTGCGATCCGCGCGATCGGCAGCACCTTGAACCGGTCGAACACTCCCTTGTCCATGTCCTCGCGCAGCTGCACACCGGTGGCGACGCAGGCGGTGAGGACGGTCTGGCCGATGAGGCCGGGGATGATGATCGGCAGGTAGTCCTTGACGCTGCCGCTGATGGCGCCGCCGAAGATGTAGGCGAACATCGCGGTGAACAGCAGCGGCTGGATCGTCACGTCGAAGAGCTGCTCGAAGTTGCGCCGCATCTTCATCGTGGCGCGCCAGGCCAAGGTCATCGTCTGGGCGACGGTCTGGCCCAGGGACACGTGGGTGGCGAGCCGGCGGTCGAGGACGCCGGTGTCGACAGTGACCCGCTGGGTCGCGTCGCCGGGTGGGGTGGTGGTCAGGGTGCTCATGATGCGGCCTCCAGGGTGGTGGAGTCGTCGGTGTCGGAGTCATCGGTGTCGGCGGTGTCGGAGTCTGCGGTGTCGGAGTCGGCGGCGTGCCCAGTGAGGGCGAGGAAGACCTCGTCGAGCGACGGCTTCTGCACGGTGAGGGACTCGATGCCGATTCCCTTCTCCCGCAACGCAACCAGCACGTCGACGGCTTGTTCGCTGCGCTCGAGTGGCACCGACAGCCGCCGCGACTCGGGCGAGGGCACGGGGTCCTCACCGACGAGAGCTCGGGCGGTGGTCGTCGCGACCACGAGGTCGTCGCGGTCGGCCAGGTGCACGGTGAGGGAGCTGCGTCCGACCGAGGACTTGAGCTCGTCCGAGGTGCCCTCGGCAACCTTGACGCCGCGGTCGATGACGGCAATCCGGTCGGCGAGCTGGTCGGCCTCGTCGAGGTACTGCGTGGTCAGCAGGACCGTGCAGCCCTCGTCGACGAGCTCGCGGATTGTCTCCCACATCTGCCCGCGGGTGCGCGGGTCGAGCCCGGTGGTCGGCTCGTCGAGGAAGATCAGCGGCGGCCGGGTGATGAGGCTGGCGGAGAGGTCGAGCCGTCGGCGCATGCCGCCCGAGAACGCGCTGATCGGCTTGGCCGCGGCCTCGGTGAGGTCGAACTGCTCGAGCAGGGTGGCCGCGCGGCGCTTGCTGTCGGCCCGGGAGAGCCCTTGGAGGCGGCCGAAGAGCAGCAGGTTCTCGGTGGCGGTGAGGTTCTCGTCGACCGAGGCGTACTGCCCGGTGACGCCGAGCAGCTGGCGGATGACGTGACCCTCGCGGCTCACGTCGTGGCCGAAGACCTCGGCGCGACCGCCGTCGATGGGCAGCAGGGTGGCGAGCATCTTCAGGGTCGTCGTCTTGCCGGCGCCGTTGGGCCCGAGGACGCCGAACACCTCGCCGCGGCGGACCTGCAGGTCGACCCCGTCGACGGCCCGCTGGTCGCCGAAGGTCTTGACCAGCCCTTCGGCGTGGACTGCGAGTGTGTCGTTCGTGTGCATGCTCCCAAGGGTGGGGGCTGCCGCTTTCACCGTGGTTTCACGGGCGGTCCGGGCGGTTTCACGGCCCGATCATTGCCCACCAACTCTTTGCCCCCAACCACACGGGTATGCCGCGTGGTCACCCTCGCGGGCGCCACGCGGCATACCTGGTGGTTGTCGTTGGTCTGGTGGGGCGCGCCTCAGGCGTCGACGCGCACCCGCTCGGTGGCGAGGAACGCATCCCGCTGCGCGACCCGGGCGCTGCGCGCCATCCGGGCGACGACGACCCACGAGCCGATCGCTGCCAGCACGACCAGTCCCACGACGACGGCGACGCCGGTGACCATGCCGGGCAGCAGCTCGCCCGGGACGGGCGCGCCACCCTCGGCCGAGGCGGACCCGAGGATCGCGGTGACCACCGCCATCATCGCCGCGCCACCGACCTGGACGCTGGTGTTGACCAGACCGGAGGCCAGCCCCTGCTCGTGGTCGGCGACACCGGCGGTCGCCTGGCTGTTGATCGACGGGAAGGTGAGCGCGAACCCGAAGCCGAGCAGCAGCATCGTCGGCAGCAGGAACACCCAGTAGGACGCGCCGGGCTGGACCCGCAGGAACAGCGCGTAGGCCACGACGAACGCGGTGAGCCCGACGGCGATGAGGCGCTGGGTGCCGAACCGGTCGAGGACGCGGTCGATCTTGGTCGAGCTGGCAACCACGAGCAGCCCGGCCGGCAGGAACCCCAGGGCCATCGCGAGCGGAGACCACCCGAGCGAGCTCTGCAGGTAGATCGTCACGAGGAACTGGAAGGCCGCGTAGGCACCGAACATCGCCGCGCCGGAGAGGTTGGCGTGCACGAGGTGCACCGAGCGCAGGATGCCGAGCCGCACCAGGGGCGCGGGGTGGCGCAGCTCGGTCACGACGAACGTGGCGGCGAGCGCGGCCGCGACGGCGAACGACGCGAGCGTCACCGGGCTGGCCCAGCCACGCGACGGCGCCTCGACGACGGCATACACGGCGAGCAGGAGCGCACCGGTCACCGAGACCGCGCCCAGCAGGTCGAAGTCGCGCAGCCGGATCCGTTCCTGCGCGGCCACGCGCGGCACCAGCCGCCACCCGGCAGCGGCGAGCAGCAGCGCCACCGGCCCGGGCAGCAGGAACGTCGCCCGCCAGCCGAGCTCGGTGAGCAGGCCGCCGAAGACGAGGCCGAGCGAGAACCCGCTCGCGCCGCAGACCGTGTAGATGGACAGGGCCCGGTTGCGCGCCGGCCCCTCGGCGAAGGTCGTGGTGATGATGGACAGGCCCGCCGGCACGGTGAACGCGGCGGCGACGCCCTTGACGAAGCGCAGCGCGATGAGCGCGGTCGGGTCACTGAGGACGGCGCTGACCACGGAGGCGAGACCGAAGACGAGGACGGCGCCGAGGAACACGCGTCGCCGTCCGAGCAGATCCGAGCTGCGGCCGCCGAGGAGCAGCAGGCCGCCGTAGCCGAGGACGTAGCCGCTGACGATCCACTGCAGCGTGCTGGGGTTTAGGCCGAGGTCGGCGCCGATCGAGGGCAGGGCGACCCCGACCATCGAGATGTCGAGACCGTCGAGGAAGAGGGCGCCACAGAGGACGACGAGCAGGAGCCAGATGTCGCGGCTCCAGCCAGCGCCGGTGGCGACGGTGGCGTGGGAAACGCCTTGCGGGTCAGTGGTTTTCGCGGTGGGAGCGGGAGCGTGGGAGAGGTCATGAGTTGACGTCATGTCGCCCATCATGCATGCACTTGCATTCAATGCACAAGCAAATAATGCATGAACAACTTTTGCACCTGCACGTGGTAGGATCACGCGCATGAGCCGAGCGGACGACGACGCCCTGGCCCAGTCGTGGCACGACCTGATGGGCCGCTACCAGCGGATGATGTGCACGCTGGACCGCGAGCTGGAGCAGCACGGGCTGAACGCCAGCGAGTTCGAGGTGCTCCAGCAGCTGCACTCCGGCAAGGCCTGCGAGCTGCCGATGAGCGCCCTCGCCGAACACGCCCACCTCACCCAGAGCGCCCTTTCCCGGCTCGTGTCACGGCTGGAGAAGGACGGCCTCATCACCCGCAAGACCTGCAGCAACGACCGACGCGCCCAGTTCGTCGCGCTGACCGACGAGGGGCGCCGCCGCTACCGCGAGGCCAAGCCCACGCAGCGGCAGGTCCTGCGCGAAGGCGCCGTCGACTGCCCCCAGCTGGTCCCCTCACCCCGCTCCTGAACGTCCCGGCGGCCACCACGCAGGTATGCCGCGTGGCCGGCTCACCCGGCCACGCGGCATACCACTGCCGTTGCGTTCGGCGGCCCCTGCGTCAGCCGACGCCGAGCAGGGTCTTGACCGGGTCGATCGCGAAGTAGATGACGAACAGCGCCGACACACCCCACAGCAGCGGGTGGATCTGGGCGGCCTTGCCACGCACGATCTTGATGACGACGTAGACCACGAACCCGGCGCCGATGCCCGCCGTGATCGAGTAGGTGAACGGCATCAGGACGATCGTGAGGAACGCCGGGATCGCTATCTCGAGGTCGTCCCAGCTGATGCCCTTGACCTGCTGCATCATGAGGAAACCGACCACGACCAGCGCGGGCGTCGCGGCCTCGTAGGGGACGATCTTGACCAGCGGGGCGAGGAACGTTGCCAGGAGGAACAGCACTCCGGTGACAACTGACGCCAGGCCGGTGCGCGCACCCTCGCCGACACCGGCGGCGGACTCGATGTAGGACGTGTTGGACGAGACCGACCCGGCACCACCGGCGACGGCGGCGAGGGAGTCGACGAGCAGGATCTTGTCCGAGTTCGGCGGGTTGCCCTCCTTGTCGAGCAGGCCGGCCTCGCCACCGATCGCGACCATCGTGCCCATGGTGTCGAAGAAGTCGGCCAGCAGCAGGGTGAAGACGAGCAGGATCGCCGAGACCGCACCGATCTTGCCGAACGACCCCAGCAGGTTGAAGTCGCCGAGCAGTGAGAAGTTCGGCACGTCGACCACCTGGTCGGGCAGCTTGGGGACGTTCAGACCCCAGCCGGCGGGGTTGACGAGCTTGCCGGTCGCGTCGGTCTGGCTGCCGATCTTGCCGATCGCCTCGACGATGACGGCGAGGACGGTGGCGCCGACGATGCCGATGAGGATGGCGCCCTTCACCTTGCGCACCAACAGGATCACGATGGTGAGCAACCCGATGACGAACACGAGCGTGGGCCACCCGTTGAGGAAGCCGCCGATGCCGAGCTCGACGGGCACCGGCCCGCTGGCCGGACGTCGGACCACACCGGCGTCGACCAGACCGATGAACGTGATGAACAGGCCGATGCCGACCGAGATCGCGGTCTTGAGCTGCGCCGGGATCGCCTTGAACACGGCCTGCCGGAAACCGGTCAGCACGAGGATCGTGATGATGATGCCCTCGAGGACGATGAGGCCCATCGCGTCGGCCCACGTCATCTCGGGCAGCTTGGCGATGCCGAACGTCACGAAGGCGTTGAGCCCCAGACCGGCCGCGATCGCCATCGGGTAGTTGGCGACTATGCCCATGAGCAGCGTCATGACACCGGCAATGAGGGCGGTGCCGGCGGCGACCAGCTGCAGGGCGTGCGGGACGTCGCCCCCGCCGAGGAAAGCGCCGGTGCCGTCGGCCTGGGTGCCGAGGATGAGCGGGTTGAGCACCACGATGTACGCCATCGCGAAGAAGGTCACGAGCCCACCGCGGACCTCGCGGCCGACGCTGGAACCTCGTTCGGTGATGCGGAAGAAGCCGTCGAGTCCGGTGCGGGAGGGACCGGGGCGCTGCGCAGGGGGCGCGGAGGAGGGCTTGGCCATGGCCGACAGGGTAGGGCCTGCGTGCGGCCCGGTGGTGAAGGCTACGCTGACGATCGTGACCGAGTCGGAGCCGTCCGAGGCCGCCCGCGAGCGCGGTGTCGCCGAGGAGGGCCGGTATGCCGCGGAGCGCGGCGCCGCGACCGCGTCACCGTCGGGCTCCCCCGACGCCGCCGAGGAGCTGCAGCCGCTGGCCTGGAGCACCGGCCGGATCGTGCTCGGCGGCATCGGCGCGTGGGTGGTGGCGCTCGTCGTCACGCTGGTCGTGCCGTCCCTGCACACCGGTGACCGGTCGTGGTGGCCGTGGTGCTGCGTCGCCGGGATCGTGCTCGGTTTCCTCGGGTACACCTACGTGCGCCGCGGCCGCGGCAACGCCGCCGACGCCCACTGACCCGCCCTGGCGCAAACCCCACGTTGCGCGGCATACCTCGGGCTGGCGGCGCCTCCCGCAAAACGGGGGTTGCGTGCATGAAACGGGGGTCATTTCCACCCGTTTCATGTCAGCAACCCCCGCTTTGCCAGCCTCCCGCTCAGGCGGCGAGCCGCGACAAGGCAGCCCGGATCCGGCTGAGCAGAGTCGCCGGGTCGGCCAGCTCGTCCCAGGTGATGCGCACGACCGCATAGCCGAGCTCGCGAAGGCGGTCTTCGCGGCGCTTCTCGGCGATGAGGACCTCCCTCCCGCCATCACCGCCGTACTTGACCGCCCCGTCGAACTCGACGATCACTCGGCCAGCAACAAGGAAGTCGACCCGTCCCACCAGGCCATCGGCATCCCGGATCGGCACCTGGCTGTCGAAGGGCAGCCCCAGCGCGGCAAGGATCAACCGGGTCCGGCTCTCCCCCACGGACTCGCACTTCGCGTCGACTGCGGCCACGGCGTTGCGCAGTCGTCGTTTGCCGCGCAGGCTCGGCCCGAGCCTTTCGGCGGCCTCCTCCAGCTCGTCCACCGAGCAGTCGCCAGCATGCAGGGCCGCATCGGCAGCGACGACACCGGCTTCGGTGCTCACGGACGACGTGGTCACCACTGCGTCGGGGATGCTGAGCGCCCGGAGGCCCTCCAGCTCGACCTCGTGGATGAGTCCGCGCGTGGGCATCACCCTGAGACCTGACACCGTCGTGCTCTCCTCGACATCTGCGGCCACCACGACCAGGTCGCGCGGGACATGCCACAGGGGCAGACCGTGGAGCGCAACGGCGGAGTGATGGGTCGCATACTCCTCCGTCGTCCGTGAACGAAGGACTGCTCGCACCTTGAGCCGATACTGCTCATCGGTGCCGGCTGCCGCCCACACGGTGCTGTCGACAAAGGCGCCGCGTCGAACTCGCACCAGCAGGCCGACCTTCACCCACTCCCGGACCAGCCTCGGGTCCACCTCGAGACGGATGAAGTCGCGGGCCGTGATGACGCCCGACCGGGCGGCCACCACTGCTGCGACGGCGGAGTCAAGCATTGGGTCTGCCATGGCTGGAGCGTGACGATCGCAAGCCTCAACTGCATCAGCCGGCTCTGTCGCCTGTGGATGAACCCGGACCCGAGGGCGCCCTGTGGATGACGCGCAATACGGGGGTTGCTGTCATGAAACGGGGTGTATGGACGCCCGTTTCATGACAGCAACCCCCGTATTGCGGGCGGGGCGGGCGGGGGGCTGCGTCAGGCGGGGTCGAAGGCGAGCTCGTCGACCAGGGGGTCGCCGGCCTCGACGAGCGACTCGGGTGCGGGCGCGTCCACCTCGGAGTGGGCGCCGCAGCCGTGGTCAAGGCTCACGACGCGACCGTCGGAGGGTGACCAGGCGTTGGCGCACACGCCGAAAAAAGACCGCAACGCCCCCGCCATCGGCAAGAAGTAGCCGCAGGTGGAGCACGGGGCCGGTGCCTTCTCGGCCACCTCGGAGCGGGGGCCGTTGTCGCCGTCGTACCACCGCTGGGCCGCGGCCTCGCGCCCCTCGGCGGACAGCACCCGCGGCCGCCCGAGACCCAGCTCGAACTCGGCCATCTCGTCGACGTCCTCGTCGCCCGTCGCCTCGAAGCCGGCCTCGAGCAGCGGGTCGTCCTCCTTGTAGGGGAGCACGTCGCCGGCGCCGAGATCACCCGGAGCCAGCCGGTCGGCATACGGCACCCACGCGGGCGCGAGCAGCGCACCGTCGCCGGGCACGAGGTTGGTCTCGCAGACGGTGGCGACCTTGCCGCGCGGCACCCGAGCGACGGTGATCGCCCACCGCCACCCCGGATAGGCCTTGGCCGTGCAGGCGAAGTAGTGCGTGCCGAGGCGCTCCTCGTCCATGGTCAGGCCGAGGTGGTCACCGACCGTGCCGGCCTCCGCGATCTCCTCGGCAGCCTCACGGGCGAGGTCGACGGCGGCCGCGAGGACGGCATCGGTCTTGGCGGGTTTGGCGGCCGCCATCACGGCTCGATCTGGTCGGCGAGGAACCGCAGCACCTGGGCGAGCTTGGTGCCGTGGTCCTTGTCGAGCCGGCGTCCGCGGCGCAGCGAGTTCGACGCGTTGTCGAGGAGCTTGATGGCGTCCTCGACGAGCGGCGCGAGGTCCTCGGGTGACTTGCGGTTCTGCTCGCGCTTGCCGGCCGACACGCTCGGCGCCGGCTCGAGCAGGGTCACCTGCAGCGCCTGGGTCCCCCGCCGCCCCTCGGCCACGCTGAACTCGACGCGGGTGCCGCCCTTGAGCGTCTGCACCCCGTCGGGGAGGGCGTTGGCGTGCAGGAACACGTCACCGCCGTCGTCGTCGGAGATGAAGCCGAAGCCCTTCTCCTGGTCGTACCACTTGACCTTGCCTGTGGGCACCTGTCGTCCCTTTACCTCGAAGTTCGTGTGCGCGTGTCACGCGCGGACCAAGCCTAACCGGCGCGGTGCGGTGCCTGCTCAGGTATGCCGCGTGGCCGGGCCACGGCCCTCCCTCACCGACGTCGCTCGCCGACGGCGGAAACCCGGTGGAGGGCTGTCGGGGGACGCTGGGAGGATTGCGCGGTGAGTGGGACCGCGACCTCCGGGCACAGCATCCGCGACTTCTGGGCGGCGCTGCCGGTCGAGGGCCGGTGGCTGCTGTCCACGGTCGCGGTGCAGACGCTCGGACGTGGCCTAACGCTGCCGTTCACGGTCATCTACATGCACGAGGTCCGCGGCATCTCCCTGGACCTCGCGGGGCTGCTCATGGCGGTCATCGCCGTCGTGGCGCTGGCGGTCACCGGTCCCGGTGGCGCGCTCACCGACCGCATCGGCGCCCGTCTCATGCTGCTGTTCGCCACCACGGCGCAGCTCATCGGCTGCGTCATCCTGGCGTTCGCGACGACGCCGTGGCTGTTCGCGCTCGGGTTCTTGTTCCTCGGGTTCAACTTCGGCATCTCGTGGCCGGCGTTCAACGCCCTGATCGCCGCGATCGTCGACGGCAACGCGCGACAGCAGTACTTCGGCATCAACTTCGCCCTGGTCAACCTCGGCATCGGCCTCGGCGGCGTCGTGGGCGGCATCTACGCCGACGTCGGCAACCCGATGACGTTCACCATCATCTTCCTCGCCGACGCCGCCTGCATGCTCGTGCCGATCGGCCTGCTCCTCGGCCCGCTGCGCCACGTGCACGGCCGCGCCGAACGACCCGCCGATGCCGGCGACGCACCCGGCTCCTACCTCGCGATCCTGCGCCAGCCCGCCGTCCTGTGGCTGACCGCGCTCACCTTCCTCGGCGTCTTCATCGGCTACGGCCAGATGGAGGCCGGCTTCCCCGCCTTCGCCCGCCAGGTCAGCCAGGTGTCGACCGGGGTCATCGGGTTCGCGTTCGCAGTCAACACCGTCGTCATCGTGGCCCTGCAGTTCTGGGTGCTGCGCCGGATCAGCGGGAAGCGCCGCACCCGCGTGCTGCTGGTCATGCTGGCGCTGTGGTCGGTGGCGTGGATCTCGTTGGGGCTCACCGGTTTTGTGGCCGGGACGGATGCAGCGACGGCGGGGGTCATCGTGTTCCATGCGCTGTTCGCGCTCGGCGAGACGATGCTCCAGCCGACGATCCCGGCCATCACCAACGACATGGCCCCCGACCACCTGCGCGGCCGCTACAACGCCGTCAACTCCGGCGCCTTCCAGGCGGGCACGATCCTCGCGCCGATCGTCGCCGGCTTCCTGCTGCGCCACCACCTGTCCACCGTCTTCATCGTCATGCTGGTGGTCGGCTGCGCCGTCATGGTGGCGTTGGCGCTGATCCTCGAACGCCGGATCAGCCCACGGGTCAACGGAATTGGGCCATCAGCCTCGGACGAGGCCACCCTCCCCGAGACGGCTCAGCCGAGCGACGGGGCGATCCCCCAGGTGCCGCTCCAGGAGTCGCCTGGCGCGAGCACGACGAGCCCCTGACCGGAGTTGAACGCGTCGGCCGGGCACGTCATCGGCTCGACCGCGATGCCCCGCTCACCGGGTGCGTCGTCGGCCCCCTTGGCGGTGAAGACCTGCGTCCAGGTGAACGCCTCGTCGCCCCAGACCGTCACCGGACCGCGGTCGCGCAGCCCTGAGACGGTCACCTCCCAGCGGCCGCTCGCCGTGTCGCGTGACAGGCCCGTGTATGCCGTGTCGAGACTCGTGGTGCCGAGCGGCCGGGCGGTCCGGAAGTCGTCGTTGGGCCGCACCGGCACCGTCTCGACGGGCAGCGAGCGCTCGTCGACGAGCACCTCGGTGTCGGCCGGCAGCTCGAGCACGACTTCAGCCAGCGGGGTGTCGCCGATCGCGACGTAGGGGTGGGCGCCGTAGCCGAACGGCACCGGGACGTCTCCGACGTTCGTCGCCGTGCTGGTCACGGTGAGTCCGTCGTCGCCGAGCGAGTAACGAACCGCCAGGTCGAGGACGCCGGGCCAGCCCGACTGCGGGAACAGCCGGGTGGCCACGGTGATGGCGTCCTCGGCGCGGTCGGTCACGCGCCACGGCGTCCAGCGCACCAGCCCGTGGCTCGCGTTCTGCTTGGCCGGTTCGGTCAGGGCGAGCTGTCGCTCCACCCCGTCGAAGGTGTACTTCCCGTCACGGATCCGGTTGGGCCACGGCATGAGCAGCTGCCCACGGCCGTAGGTCGCCACCTCGTCCTCGCCATAGCCCGCGACCACGTCGACGCCGTCCACGGCATACCGGCGCAGCCCACCCCCGACCTCCACGACGGTGGCCTCGTGCGGGCCACGGCGGATCGTCCACTGCTCACCGGAGGGAAGGGTCACGCACGCAAACCTAGTGGCCGCCCGCTCAGCGCACCGGACGGATGCTGACCGCCTTGGAGCCGTCCTTGGTGGCGAGCACGATCACCCGGTCGCCGACGGCCGGCGCCTGGCGGGGCACCCGGGTCGAGCCGTCCACGGCATACGTCGCGGTGAAGTCGTCGCTGCTGCGGACGGTGACCGAGGTGGCCGACGCCTTGGTGACCTCGCCGCGCTGGACGAGCATGGTGGCCGGCTTCCCGTCGCCGCCCTGGGTGGTGAACTCACCGTGCTGGACGGCGCCGAGACCCGGTATGCCGCCCACGCGGCCGCCGCCCCCGGGCTCGCCGCCCTTGCCCTTGCCGTTGCCGCGGCCCTGGCCGGGCGCCTGGGGCTGGGGCGGGCCACCCGGCTCGTCGCCGCGCGGGCCGGACCAGTGCCGTCCGTCCTCGTGACCGGTGCCCACGCGCTCGGTGCCCCCGTGGCCGAAGGCCGCCCGAGCCACGACGAGCGAGCCGATGCCGAGCGACCCGAGCACGAGCAGTGCGGCCAACCCGGCGGCCACGGCGACCGCGATCCGTCCGCCCGTGGTCGAGGTGGCCTCGCGCCAGACACCGGGCTTGCGCGGCGGCGGCCCAGCGGGCGCGGGTGGCGCGGCGCCAAGGGCCGGAGGCAGCTGCTGGGTGTCGTGGGTGGGCAGTTGCTCGGTCGGACGGTCGGTCTGGCCGTCGGTGGGACCGTGAGGGGGTGTGGGCGTGGGCATGGCGTCTCCTGTCGTTCCCCCGGTGTCGATCCCACCAGTGTGTGGGCAGAACCTGTGATCGCGCCCGTGGACTGCCTGGGCCTTGCACCGAACGCCGCCTTGCACCGAACGCCGCCTTGCACCGAACGCCGCCTTGCACCGAACACCGCAGTCCCACCACTGACCCACCACCGGCGCGGCACCGTGCGGGCGGGACTAGTTTGGTGCGGTGACCGCCTCGTCCCCCTCTGGTGCGTCCCGCGCCGGTGCGCGTTCGATGGCCGACGACATCCGTGCTCGCAGCGACGACGAGCTGCGTGCACTGGTCACCCAGCGCCAGGACCTCGCCCGTCCGGCACCGGCTGACCTGTCGGCCCTGGCCGCGCGCGCCAGCACCCGGGCCAGCATCCAGCGGGCCGTCGACAGCCTCGACCTGGCCCACCTGCAGGTGCTGGAAGCCGCCCTCGTGAGCGGCACCCCGGTGCGCGCCGACGCGGTGGCCGCGGTGCTGTCCGCGGACGAGCCCGCCGTCAGCCCGCTGCTGGAGGACCTCTGGGCCCTGGGCCTGCTGTGGCGCAGTCCTGACGGGCTGCACCCGGCGCGGGCGGTCACCGAGGTCATCGCGCACCCGGCCGGGCTCGGCCCGCGCGCTGCCGACCTGTTCGTGTCGGTGCCGGACGACCCTGCGGGGGTCGCCGCGCAGGCTCCGGCAGCGGCCCGGGCGATCCTCGACCGGCTGACGTGGGGTCCGCCGTTGGCGGTGCTGCCGGCGGGCAGCCCGGACCGGGTCGCCGACGGTGCTCGCTGGCTGCTCGAGCACCACCTGGTGGCCTCGACCGGGGCCGACCAGCTCACCCTGCCGCGCGAGGTGGCGCTCTCGCTGCGTGGGGGCAGTAGCCACAGCGACGTCGCCCTCACCGTCCCGGTCGCGACGGGGCCGGTCCTCGACCCGGCCGCCGTGGACTCTGCGGCGGGCCAGCAGGTGACGGACCTGTTCGTCCTCGTCGACGAGGTCGCGGCCGAGTGGGGCCTGCGCCCACCGCGGGTGCTGCGGTCCGGTGGACTCGCCGTCCGCGACCTGCGCCGGCTGGCGAGTCTGCTCAATGTCGACGAGGCGCGAGCCGCCTTCGTGGTGGAGGTGGCGTATGCCGCGGGCCTCCTTGCGGACGACGGCGCCCTTGAGCCGTCGTGGGCCCCCACTCCCGCCTACGACGAGTGGCAGCAGCAACCCGCAGGCGACCGGTGGGCGACCTTGGCCCGGGCGTGGCTGCGCAGCACTCGCGCGTCGCACCTCGTCGGCACGACGCCACCGGGGTCGAGCGGCACCGTGAACGCCCTCGGCCCGGACGCGCATTGGCCGCCCACGCGTGGCCTGCGCCGCGATCTGCTCACCCTGACAGCCGAGCCCGATGCAGGTGTCGCCGCGACGCCCGACTCCCTCGCCGCGACCCTGCGCTGGCACCGTCCGCGCCGGGTGCCCAGCCGGCTGGAGGAGGTGGTGCAGGCGGTGCTGCGCGAGGCCGAGTGGCTCGGGGTCACCGGCCGGGGCGCGCTGTCGAGCGCCGGGCGGGCGCTGCTGGCCGGCGCTGACGACTCCACCCTCGCCGCCGCGATGGCCGACCACCTGCCCGAACCGGTCGAGCACGTGCTGCTGCAGGCCGACCTCACCGCCGTGGCGCCGGGACCTCTGGCCGGGTCACTGGCGACATTCATGCGACTCGTGGCCGATGTCGAAAGTCGTGGCGGGGCAACGGTTTACCGCTTTACCGCTGACTCGCTGCGGCGCGGACTCGACGCCGGCTGGTCCGTCGACCAGGTGCTCGGCACCTTGGCCGAGGCGAGCCCCACCCCGGTCCCCCAGCCGTTGGAGTACCTCGTCCGCGACGTCGCCCGGCGGCATGGGCAGGCTCGGGTCGGGTCGGTCAGCGCGTACGTCCGCTGCGACGACGAGACGACCCTCGGCGCGATGCTTGCCGACCGCGAGCTGTCGGCGCTGCAGCTGCGCCGGATCGCACCGACGGTCGTCGTGTCACCGGTCGCGGCCGAGACGGTGCTGGGGTTCCTGCGGGACAACGGCTACGCCCCGGCGGCTGAGACACCCGACGGCGGTGTCGTCGTGCCATCCGTCGGGCGGCACCGCACCCCCACGCAGCGCAGCCGCCCCCCGGTCACCGCGAGCGGTGTCGACGATGACCTGGTGACCACCCTCATCGGCGCGATGCGCGCGGGCGAGGAGGCCGCGGCATACCACCGCGAGCAGCTGGCGACGCGGCAGGGACCGGCGCTGCCCAGCACCGACCCGACCACGACGCTGGCCGTCCTGCGCGATGCGGCGGCCGACCGGCAGGCGGTGTGGATCGGGTATGCCGACGGCGAGGGGCAGGTGCGTCGGCTCCTGTTCTACCCCGACCGGGTCGAGGGTGGGCGCGTGCACGGCACCGTCGACGGGACCTCACGAACCTTGTCGATTCACCGCGTGACGGGTGCCGCGCCGGGCTGAGGTCGCCAACCGAGCTTCATGACAGAGTCGGTGGGCCTCGCCTCCGGGTGCCTCACACCGTCGCGTGGCTTGTTCCTACCCATCTCGGGGCGACACGAATGCTCTCCGCCCGAGCACGCTCAGCAGCGCCACGCACGGTGCTGTCACAGCGACGATGGCCAGGCCCACCCCGAGACTCGGCGTGTTGGCCAGGGCACCGATGGTCACGGGCGTGGCGGGGCCCGCTAACCGATTCCCCAGGAAAAAGGCCGTCAGCGCCGCGGCGGGGCCACGCCCCGCCGCCTCCGTCAACAGCGGAGCCTGAACGGCAGCGCCAAGCCCAGCGACGGCGAAACCTCCGTATGCCGCGGCCGCGTGCGGGATCAGGCAGGCGATCGCGATGCCGGTGAGCGAGCAACCGATGGAGACGTACCAGATGCGAACGCGTCCCAGCGCGTGCGCTGCGTGGTCGCCCAGGAATCGGCCGAGGCAGGTACCCGCGACGAATGCGCCGTAAGCACCGGTCGCCAGGCCCGAGCTCAGGCCCAGGTCCTCGCGCACTCGGAACGTCGCCCACTCTCCGGGCCCTACGTCCAGGGGGACGGCGGCTGCGCTGAGCACCGCAATAGTGAGCAGCAGCATCGTGTGGCCGCGCCAGCCGACCCGCCCACGGTCGCCGCCAGGGGCGGGATCGGCTCCGCTGCCGAGCAAGCCTCGGACAGTGCTGACCAGGGCGAGCACCAACACGGCGCTGACGACGGTGAGGTGAGTCGTGGCGTTCACCCCCAAGTGCGTGATCTGCGCGGCCACACCTGCACCGACCAGTGCACCAACGCTGTAAATGCCGGCAAGCCGGCTCAGCACAGGGCGCTCGGCCTGCGCGCTGAAGACGGCGGACTGCCGGGCGAGTGCGACATCGACGATCGTGTTGGCCACCATCATCACGATCACGGCGATCACCAGCGCGGCGGGCGAGCTAGCCAGGCCAAGGGCCGGCAGTGTGCCGACGTAGACGAGCGCGGCGACGACCATCACCCACTTGCTGCCGCCCCACCGGATCAGCGGCGGACAAAGCGGCAACACCGCCAAGGCGGCCACGTTGCCGACCGTGATCACCAGGCCCAGCGCGGCCAGGGACAGGCCGGTGCTCTCCCGTAGGTCCGGTAGCCGGGCAATGTACGTCGAGTACACGAGTGCATTTACCAGGTACTGCACGCCAAGGGCGACGAAGGTGACTCGGCGGGGGTCCCAGGACGACACATTCACGGTATCCGTCTCTCCCATCCCGCCCGAACCGTCTCTCCTGCCTCCCAAGTGCCCCACGTCGAAGGAGCACACACCCCGGTGAACCACCTGCCCATCCCCCGGTGACGACCCGGCGGCATACCTCTCGACCTCAGTCAGAGCCCGCGAGCGCGCGCACGACCGCCGACGGTGACGGGCGGCCGAGGTGACCTGCCATCCAGACGCTGGTCTGCACGAGGGAGGAGAGGTCGACACCGGTCTGCACGCCGGCGCCGTCGAGGGCCCAGACGAGGTCCTCGGTGGCGAGGTTGCCGGTCGCGCTCTTGGCGTAGGGACAGCCGCCCAGGCCACCGGTGGAGGCGTCGACGACCGAGACACCGTGGCGCAGCGCGGTCATGGTGTTGGCGAGCGCCTGACCGTAGGTGTCGTGGAAGTGGACCCCGACGCGGTCTGCGCCGATGCCGACGGCGTCGAGGGCGTCGAGCAGCCGACTGACGTGGCCCGTCGTGCCGGTGCCGATCGTGTCGCCGAGGGAGAGCTGGTCGGCGCCGAGGTCCATCATGCGCTGGCAGACGTGGACGACCTGCTCGATGGGCACCGGGCCCTCCCACGGGTCGCCGAAGCACATCGAGACGTAGGCACGGACCCACAGGCCGGAGCCCTTGGCCCGCTCGACCACGGGCCGGAACATGTCGATGGACTCCGCGACGGTGCGGTTGAGGTTCTTGCGGGCGAACGTCTCGGTGGCCGAGCCGAACACGGCGATGGCACCCACCCCGGCTTCGAGGGCATCGTCGAGGCCGCGCTCGTTGGGGACGAGGACGGGCCGGCGCGACCCTCGGCCGGTGTCGCCGAGATCGGCGAGAACCTCCTTGGCATCGGCCAGCTGCGGGACCCAGGACGGTGGCACGAACGAGGTGGTCTCGATCGTCTCGAGACCGGCGTCAGCGAGGCGGCGGATGAACTCGGCCTTGACCGCAGCGGGCACGACGGACTTCTCGTTCTGGAGACCGTCGCGCGGGCCGACCTCGTAGATGGTGACGCGCTCGGGAAGACCGGTCGCGGGCTCACGCTGGGGCAGTCCGATGCTCACCCCCCGATCCTGTCACGTCCGGTCAGCGCTGCGGCCGCAGGCGGGAGCCGTGCCGGCGTCGCGACGGGATCCGCGAACGCGGCCACGGGGCAGCGGGATAGATTTGGGGAACGGCGACGACTGCCGCCACTCCGGACCGCACCCGAGGACGACACATGACCGACACCCCGCGCGAGGACCCGCAGTTCCGCGACCCGACCGCTCCCAGCGATCACGTGCCAGACGAGACCGCGGCGCCGGAGTCGGGTTCGGGCGCCACCCAGGACCACACCCGACCAGTTGAGACCGGCGCGACGCAGCAGGTGCCGCACGCCGAGCAGCCTCGTGCCGAACAGCCGCGCGCCGAGCAGCCGCGCCCTCAGGAGCCGGCCGCTCCCACGGCGCCCGGTGCGCCGCCAGCCCCGCCAACCCCTCCGGCATACGGCTCCGCGTCCGGCACGCCGCCGCAGAACCCCTACGCCGCTCCTTCGGGTGGCACCTACGGCCAGCAGGGTGGTTACGGGCAGCAGGGTGGCTACGGTCAGTCCCCGTCCAACCCCTATGCCACCTCGGGCACCTCGTCCCAGCCGCCGGCTCCCCCGGCCTACGGGCAGGCGCCGCCGCCCGGGTACGGCACGCCGTATGCCGCGCCCCGCACGATGAGCGGCAACACCATCGCGCTGCTCGTCGTCACCGGTCTGCTGACGGTCGGCGGCTGCGGGCTCGGCATCATCGGCCTCGTCTTCGCCATCATCGCGGCGACGAAGAACGACCAGCCGGCCGAGCAGGCGAAGTTCACCAAGTGGGGCTGGATCGCCACCGCGGTCACGGTCGTGCTCGCGATCATCGCCGTGGTCGCCCTCATCGGGATCGGCATCGCATCCAGTGACGGCTACAGCAGCTACAGCAGCTACGACGGGTCTTGATGCCGGTGCCTGATGGCGCTCTGATCGTCCAGTCGGACAAGACGCTCCTCCTCGAGGTCGACCACCCACGGGCCGAGGAGGCGCGGCGCGCGATCGCGCCATTTGCTGAGCTCGAGCGCGCCCCGGAGCACATCCACACCTATCGGGTCACGCCGCTGGGTCTGTGGAACGCCCGCGCGGCTGGGCACGACGCCGAACAGGTGGTCGACGCGCTCGTCACGCACAGCCGCTACCCCGTGCCGCACGCCCTGCTCGTCGACGTCGCCGAGACGATGGACCGCTACGGGCGCCTGACGTTGCTCAAGGACGACGACCACGGTCTGGTGCTGCGCACCACCGACCGCCCGGTGCTCGAAGAAGTGTTGCGGCACAAGAAGATCAAGCCGCTCGTGGGCGAGAAGGTCGATGACGACACCGTCCTGGTGCACCCGTCCGAGCGGGGCCACCTCAAGCAGGAGCTGCTCAAGGTCGGCTGGCCGGCCGAGGACGAAGCGGGCTACGTCGACGGCGAGGCGCACCGCATCGACCTCGACACCTCCGGGTGGTCGCTGCGGCCCTACCAGCAGCAGGCGGTCAACGGCTTCTGGCACGGTGGATCGGGAGTCGTGGTGCTGCCCTGTGGCGCCGGCAAGACGCTCGTGGGCGCGGGTGCCATGGCCGAGGCCAAGGCGACGACCCTGATCCTCGTGACCAACACCGTCTCGGCGCGGCAGTGGCGCGACGAGCTGCTCAAGCGGACCTCCCTCACCGAGGACGAGATCGGCGAGTACTCGGGCGCACGCAAGGAGATTCGCCCCGTCACCATCGCGACCTACCAGGTGCTCACGACCCGCCGGAAGGGTGTCTACACCCACCTGGACCTGCTCGACGCCCGTGACTGGGGGCTCATCGTCTACGACGAGGTGCACCTGCTCCCGGCGCCGATCTTCCGCATGACCGCAGACCTCCAGGCTCGGCGGCGTCTCGGCCTCACCGCGACCCTGGTGCGCGAGGACGGCCGCGAGGCCGACGTGTTCTCGCTCATCGGGCCGAAGCGTTACGACGCACCGTGGAAGGACATCGAGGCACAGGGCTACATCGCGCCCGCCGACTGCGTCGAGGTGCGCGTCACGCTCGGCGACAGTGAGCGTTTGGCGTATGCCGTGGCGGAGCCCGAGGACCGGTACCGCCTCGCCTCGTGCAGCCCGGCCAAGAACCCGATCGTCGAGCGAATCGTCAAGCAGCACAAGGGCGAACCGACACTCGTGATCGGCCAGTACCTCGACCAGCTCGATGAGCTCGCCGAGCGGCTGGGCGCCGACGTCATCACCGGCGAGACGCCGGTCGGGCAGAGGCAAAAGCTGTTCCAGGCGTTCCGGGAGGGCGAGATCGACCTGCTCGTCGTGTCGAAGGTCGCCAACTTCTCGATCGACCTGCCCGAGGCCAGCGTCGCGATCCAGGTGTCGGGCACCTTCGGGTCACGCCAGGAAGAAGCCCAGCGACTCGGAAGAGTGTTGCGCCCCAAGGGAGATGGACGCACCGCACACTTCTACACGGTGGTCGCACGCGACACCGTGGACGCCGAGTTCGCGGCTCACCGCCAACGCTTCCTCGCCGAACAGGGCTACGCCTACCGCATCGTCGACGCCGACGACGTCGACGCGACCGCCTGAGCAGTCGGAGGAGCCGACCCGGGGCACCCGGCCAGGCCCGCGGCATACCCGGGCCGGGGGAGTTCTCCCCATCGACCGCAAGGGATTTCGCTGGAACGGTCATCCCCAGGAAGAGGCGCACAGGGCGCCAGCACACACCGAGGGGATACCGAGATGAAGAAGCTCACCAGCAAGGTCGCGATCGGCAGCCTGGTCGCGGCCGGCGCCATCAGCGGCGCCGTCGCGTTCGGCACCGGCTCTGCCACCGCCGCGCCCAACTTCCAGCTGCCGTTCCCGTGCGGTCAGTCGTGGGAGGGCCAGACCCGCACCAACCACTCACCGTCGCCGTCCGTGGACTTCAACCGGGCCAACGACTACGGCGACACCGTCGTCGCCTCGGCGGCCGGCACCGTCAGCCGCGTCGGCAACGAGGGCAACACGTCCTACGGCCGCTGGGTCGAGGTCCGGCACAGCGGTGGCTACACCACGCGCTACGCCCACCTGTCGCTGCAGAGCGTGCGCAACGGCCAGGTCGTCAAGGCCGGCCAGAAGCTCGGCAACGTCGGCAGCACGGGTGGCTCGACCGGCCCGCACCTGCACTTCGAGCAGCGCCTGAACGGTTCCCCGGTCAAGGTCCGCTTCAACGGCGCCCAGGCCTACTACTGGGGCAGCAAGACCTACACCTCCAAGAACTGTGGCGGTGGCAGCTCGACCCCGGTGAACCCGTACTCGCCGACCCAGGTCTGCGGCGCCGGCTCGAAGGTCATCGACAGCAAGGCGATCACCGGCGGCAAGGTCTACCTGACCTACAACTCGCGCAACGGCGAGAACTGCGTGGTCACGCTCAAGACGTCCAAGCTCAACACCGCCACCAGGACCTCCGCCTTCCTCGAGGTCAAGGGTGGGACCCGCAGCACCGACACCGGCTCCTACAAGTCCTACGCGGGCCCGGTGAAGAAGAAGGCCCCGAACAAGTGCGTGAAGTGGGGCGGGTCGGTCGAGGGTGCGAGCTACACCAGCCCGTTCGAGCACTGCGGCTGACGCCGAACCAGCCACCACAACTGAATGAGCGCGGCGCCCTCCCTGCGACGGGAGGGCGCCGCTGCGCGTACCCACGCCTGGACCGGCAAACGCGCCCAGACGGCATACAGGAAACTCCCAGCCTGCACGCCGACACTGGACCTCGTGACCACTGCGCAACCCGAGGCCAGCCTGCTCGTCGTCGAGGACGAACCGAACATCCGCGAGCTGCTCGCGACGTCGTTGCGGTTCGCCGGGTTCGAGGTGCACGTCGCCGGTGACGGCGCGACCGCCCTCAACCTGGCCACCCAGCACGACCCCGACCTCGTGGTGCTCGACGTGATGCTGCCGGACATGGACGGCTTCACCGTCACCCGCAAGCTGCGCGACACCGGCCGGCAGCTGCCGATCGTGTTCGTCACGGCGCGCGACAGCGTCGACGACAAGATCAAGGGGCTCACCGTCGGCGGCGACGACTACGTCACCAAGCCGTTCAGCCTCGAAGAGGTCGTCGCCCGCATCCGCGCGGTGCTGCGCCGTACCCGCGGCGAGGTCGACGAGAGCGCGGCGCTGCGGTTCGAGGACCTCGAGCTCGACGAGGACTCGCACGAGGTGCGTCGCGCGGGTCGGGTCATCGACACCTCCCCCACCGAGTTCAAGCTGCTCCGCTACCTCATGCTCAACCCCAACCGGGTGCTGTCCAAGGCGCAGATCCTCGACCACGTGTGGGACTACGACTTCCGCGGCGAGAGCGGAATCGTCGAGTCCTACATCTCCTACCTGCGCCGCAAGATCGACACCGAGGGCATGGCCCCGTTGATCCACACCAAGCGCGGGGTGGGGTACGTGCTGCGCAAGCCGCCGGAGGCCTAGTGGCCACCGCATCCGTGCCCAACCCCCGCAACCAGGCCCGCAGCGAGCCTCGCCCGTCCCGCAAGGAACAGGCACGCAAGCACCTCGAGGCCCTGCCCCTGCGGGTGCGGCTCATCGCGATCCTGTTGAGCCTGTTGCTGATTGCGCTCATCCTCACCGGTTCGGCCACCGCCGCGCTGATCCGCCAGGACCTCATGCGCCGCGTCGACGCCGACCTGCGCGCGGCCGCGAAGCCCGTGGCGACGAGCGCCGTGCGGCTCATCCAGGCCGAGCGCGAGAGCGGGCTTCCGACGGGGTATGCCGTCGTGATCCAGACCGAGGACGGCAGCACCCTGCCGATCTACCCCACCGGTGAGTCGCGGCGACCGGACGTGCCGGACCTCGCCCTCACCGATCCCCGGGTCACGTCGCACGCGCCGTTCACCATCACGTCCGAGAGCGGTTCGCTGAAGTGGCGGGCGGTCGCCGGGCCCGTCGCCGACGAGACGGACCAACAGATCGGCACCTACGTCGTGGCCGTCTCGCTCGGCGGGGTCGACCGTACTGTCTCGCGCCTGGTCCTCGTCGAGCTCCTGATCGGGCTGGCCGTGATCACCGCGTGCGCCGCCGCCGGGTGGTATGCCGTGAACCGCGCCTTCCGTCCGTTGCGCCAGATCGAGGACACCGCCGCCGCCATCGCCGACGGTGACCTGACCCGCCGCATCCCCACCCGGACCGCCAAGGACGAGGTGACGTCGCTGTCGCGCTCGCTCAACGTCATGCTCGCCCAGATCGAGCAGTCGTTCGCGGCTCGCGAGGCATCCGAGGAGAAGATGCGCCAGTTCGTGGCCGATGCGTCGCACGAGCTGCGGACTCCCCTCGCCGCGGTGCGGGGGTATGCCGAGCTGTACCGGCAGGGCGCCGTGCGCCAGCCCGAGGACGTGGCCAGCGCGATGTCGCGCATCGAGGGCGAAGCCGGCCGCATGGGCGGCCTGGTGGAGGACCTGCTGGTGCTCGCCCGCCTCGATGACCAGCGACCACTCACCATCACCGAGCTCGACCTGACCGTGCTCGCGGCCGACGCGGCGCAGGACGCCCGCGCCATCGACCCCGAACGGCGGATCAATGTCGTCGGTCTCGACGGACCACTCCAGCCGACCTCGACCCGCGGCGACGACGCGAAGGTGCGTCAGCTGGTGGCCAACCTCGTGTCCAACGCCCTCAACCACACTCCGGCCGGGTCACCGATCGAGATCGCCGTGGGTACAAGGGATTTCGCGCCCACCTCAACAACCGTGGACCACAGGAGCAGCGGCAGGCCGACGGCTGCCGAGTCGGCGGGCGACGAGTCGACCCCGCGCACCTCCCTCAGCGTGATCGAGGTGCGAGACCACGGCCCCGGCGTCGACCCTGACAAGGCACGCAAGGTGTTCGAGCGGTTCTACCGGGCCGACCCCTCCCGCACCCGTGGCCAGGGCGGCGGCAACGGCCTGGGTCTGGCGATCGCCGCCGCGATCGTGGCGGCCCACCACGGCCGCATCGGGGTGGCGCGCACGCCCGGAGGGGGCGCGACGTTCGTCGTCGAGCTGCCCATCGCACCTCTCGGCGACGCCGGCCAAGGGCCCACAGCGAACTCTCAGACTGCGCCCAGCACCCCTTGACGTCAGTGAGTTTGACTGAGGTCAACAGCACGGACGAGGAGCGCGAAGAGCGATGACCCAGACCCACCAGGACGCATGGTCCCAGAGCAGCGGCGATGCCGGCCGCACGCCGGACCAGCAGCCGAGGGCGGCTGCCCAGGGCACGCCGCAGCAGGCTCACCCCCAGCACACCGACCAGCCTCAGGCTCAGCCGAACCACCAGCAGGGTCCGGGCGCGCAGCCGCAGCCGGCCCGTGACCCGTTCGCCCGCCCGGCGGACGGCACCGCCCCCGACGGCACCGCTCCCGACGGCACCGCCCCCGACGGCTCGGTGCCCGACGTGACCGGGCCGGTCTGGTACGGCCAGACCCGCGAGCTGCCGACCGCGGCGCCGGTCGGCGCCCCGCCCGCCCAGGAGCGGACGGCGTTTGGCACCTACGCCGGCCACCCGGCATACCCCTCCACCACTCAGCCTCCGGCTGGGCCGCCCCCCTCCGTCACAGCGCGGGGAGGGGCAGAGCCTGCCCAGCCGGCCAAGCGGCGCCGACTGACGGAACTCACCGCCGTCGCGGTGCTTGCCGCCCTGCTCGCCAGTGGCGGCACCTTTGCCGCGGCCCAGCTGCTCGACGACTCGCAGTCTTCCTCCTCTGCGACGACGTCCAGCCTGGGCCGCGGCACGAACACGGCTCCGGTCGTGCAGGCCGACAGGAACAACCCGAACTGGACCGCCACCGCAGCCGCGGTGTCGCCGAGCGTCGTCGCCATCACCGTGGCGGGCGCGCAGGGCGAGGGCCAGGGCAGTGGCGTCATCATCGATGACAAGGGCCACGTCCTCACCAACAACCACGTCGTCAGCGGCGCCGGCTCCGACGCCAAGCTGACCGTGACCCTCAACGACGGCCGGTCGTTCCAGGCCAAGGTGGCGGGCACCGACCCGAGCACCGACCTCGCCGTCATCACCCTCGCCAACGCGCCGAGCGACCTGCGGCCGATCGCGATGGGCGACTCCGAGGCGCTCAAGGTCGGCGACCCCGTCATGGCCGTCGGCAACCCGCTCGGGCTCGCCGGCACCGTGACGACCGGCATCGTCAGCGCCCTCAACCGGCCCGTGACGACGCAGGCCGAGGGCAACGACCAGCAGCAGCAGGACCAGAACCCGTTCGGCCAGGGCAGCCCCTTTGGCCAGGGCGGCCAGGGACAGGGCCAGCAGCCGCAGACCGGCAACGACTCCGTCGACGTCGTGACCAACGCGATCCAGACGTCCGCGGCGATCAACCCGGGCAACTCCGGTGGCGCCCTCGTCAACGCGAGCGGCCAGCTGGTCGGCATCAACTCCTCGATCGCCAGCCTGGGCTCCAGCAGCGGCGGCCAGAGCGGCAGCATCGGCATCGGGTTCGCGATCCCGGTCAACGAGGCCAAGGACATCGCGAGCCAGCTGATCGAGAAGGGCAAGGCCGAGCACGCCGTGCTCGGCGTCACCACCCGCGACGGGTCGGCCAGCGACGGCGCGAGCCAGCGCGCGGGCGCCCAGATCGCCGAGGTCACCAAGGACTCACCGGCTGCGGCCGCGGGCCTGAAGTCCGGCGACGTCGTCATCAAGGTCAACAACGACCCGGTGAACTCCTCGGAGTCCCTCGTCGCCAGCATCCGCGAGCTGGGCGTCGGCGACAAGGTGTCGCTCACCGTCCTGCGTGATGGCAAGGAGCAGACGGTGACAGCCACCCTGGCCGCCAAACCGACGACCAGCTGACCAAAGCCTGCCGCGCCCGGACAGTCGTCCGGGTCAGCGGCACCCGCCGCACGTGCGAGCGGCGGCCCCGTCGCAGGGCGAGCGACGGGATGCGGGCCGGGTGCACCTCCCAACTCCCCTTCCCGGGACGGTGCACCCGGCTTTCGCACGTCCAAGGGGTATGCCGCGTGGCCGGGAAAACCCGTTGGATTGCCCTGGGTGCCATGGCAGAATCGCCCCTTGTGCCTGACGCCGTGAGCCCCTCCCCAGAACTGGCCCGCGAGCAGGAACACCTGGCCACGGCGCGAGCCGCGCTGGCCCGGATGCGCGAGCAGACCCTGTCGCTGAAGATCCAGGCGCACGACCCGATCTCGGCCGAGAACCTTGCCCGCACCTTGCACCTGCGCGCAGCCTCGCTGCAGGACGACCCGTCGACCACGTTGTTCTTCGGCCGGCTCGACACCGACGCTCCCGAGCGGTTCTACATCGGTCGGCGCCACGTCACGGACGACCAGGGCGACCCGCTCGTCATCGACTGGCGCGCCCGGATGTCGACCGCGTTCTACCGGGCCTCGAGGGCCGAGCCGATGGGCGTTGTGCTGCGGCGACGGTTCGGTCTCGACCACGGCGCGATCACGGCCTACGAGGACGAGCACCTGCAGGACCGCGCCGAGCCCGACTCGCGCAGCCAGATCCTCGCCGAGGAGATCGAGCGTCCCCGCGTCGGGCCGATGCGCGACATTGTCGCGACGATCCAGCCCGAGCAGGACGAGATCGTGCGGGCGGGTGCCGACACGACGATCTGCGTGCAGGGAGCGCCCGGCACGGGCAAGACCGCGGTCGGCCTGCACCGCGCGGCGTGGCTGCTCTACGCCTTTCGCGACAAGCTTTCCCGCAGCGGTGTGCTCGTGATCGGCCCCAACCGCGCCTTCCTCGAGCACATCGGTGCAGTGCTGCCGGCGCTTGGCGAGGTGGAGGTGGGCCACACCACGATCGAGGAGCTCGTCGCGTCGGTGCCGATCCGCGGCACGGACCCCACCGCCACCGCCGTCCTCAAGGGCGACGCGCGGCTGGCGGAGGTGCTGCGCCGCGCGGTCTGGTCGGCTGTGGCCCGGCCTACGGAGGCCCTCGTGGTGCCGCGCGGGTCGCGCAAGTGGCGCGTCCCGGCCTACGAGGTGGCCGAGATCCTCGACGAGCTGGTCGCGCGTGGGGTGCGGTACGACGCGGCCCGGCAGATGCTGCCACAACGGCTGGCGCACGCGGTGCTGCTGCAGATGGAACGCGCCGGCGACTCGCCGGACGATCGCGTGCAGGACTCGGTGGCCCGCTCGGCAGTGGTGAAGAAGTATGCCGCCGGGCTGTGGCCGATGCTGGACGCCAAGGCAGTGCTGTGGTCCCTGCTCTCCGATCCAGCGGTTCTCTCGGAGCAGGCTGACGGCCTCCTGGCCGAGGACGAACAGCGAATCCTGTTGTGGGAGAAGCCTCCTCGCACCAAGGGATTGGCCAAGTGGTCGCTGGCCGACGCCGTCCTCCTCGATGAGCTGACCGACCACATCAGCCGCACGCCATCGCTCGGGCACGTCGTGCTCGACGAGGCGCAGGACCTCTCCCCCATGCAGCTGCGCGCCGTCGGACGGCGCTGCTCCACCGGGGCCGCGACCGTGCTCGGCGACATCGCGCAGGGCACGACGCCCTGGGCCACCGGGTCGTGGGATGAGTCGCTCGAGCACCTGGGCAAGCCGGGCAGCCACGTCGAGGTGCTCGACCGCGGCTTCCGCGTGCCAGCCGCGGTGATCGAGTATGCCGCGCGGCTGCTGCCGCACATGGCTCCCGGTCTCGGGGTGCCGGTGTCGGTGCGCGACAACCCGGGCCGGCTCGACGTCGTGCGGGCCGGCGATGACGCGCTCGCCACGGCGGCTGCGGACGCCGTCGCGCGCGAGGTGGCGGAGCCCGGGTCGGTCGGCGTCATCGCCCCCGATGCGATGGTGAGCAACGTGTCAGATGCGTTGCAGGGCAAGGGGATCGGCCACGGAGTACTCGGCGCCGACCACGGCGACATCGACCACCAGGTGGACGTCGTGCCGGCCACGGTTGCCAAGGGCCTCGAGTTCGACCGGGTCGTCGTGGTCGAGCCGTCCGCCATCGTGGCCGCCGAACCCGACGAGCGCACCGGCCTGCGCCGTCTCTACGTCGTGCTGACCCGCGCCGTGTCAGCCCTGACGGTCGTCCACTCCGCACCCCTCCCCAGCAAGCTGACCAACTGACGCGTGGTCGCGCGGACGGGCACGCGGCATACTGGCTGACCGTGCCGGCCCTGATCACGTGGTGGACCCTCGACCTGCGCGAGCTCGCGCCGCAGGCGCACAGCGACGCCGTCCAGGCGGTGGGCGCCGACCTGTTGCGGCGCTGGACCGAGCCGCACCGGCGCTACCACACGACCACCCACCTGGTGGAGGTGTTCTGGGCGCTGGAGGACCTCGAGCAGGCGGGCGTCGTCGGCGCCCGTGACGCCGCCCTCGGGCGACTGGTGGGGTGGTTCCACGACGCGGTCTACGACCCGACTGCGGCGCCCGGCGACAACGAGTCGGCCAGCGCCGAGCTGGCGGCCCGCGACCTGCATGCGTTGGGGCTCAAGGACTCTGACGTCGAGCGGGTGCGCGACCTCGTCCTCGCGACCGAGCAGCACGACCTGGCACCCGATGGCCTTGCAGCTGCCTTCCACGACGCAGACCTGTGGATCCTGTCGTCGCCGCCCGAGCGCTATGCGGCCTACACCGAGCAGGTGCGCGAGGAGTATGCCGCCGTGCCCGACGCCGCGTTCCGCACCGGCCGGGCGGCGATCCTGCGGCCGTTCCTCGACCGCGAGGCCATCTACGCCACGGACTTCGCACGCGACGGCTGGGAGCCGCGGGCCCGGGCCAACCTCACCGACGAGCTGGCCGCCCTCACCGGCTGAGCTGGCTGCCCACGAGCGGCCACCAGAACCGGTCGCCGGCCCGGCGCTCGAACTCCGCGCCACTCACCCACTGCGGATCGACCGCGTCGTCCTCACTGGCGACCAACGGCGGCGACGCGACGGCGAGCCGGGCGGCATACAGCTGCATCGAACCGCCCTCGGACGGCCAGCGACCGTGCTCGGTGAGCGGCGAAAAGCGTTCCTGCCCAACGGGTTTGAGCTGATCGGCTGTGAGCTCCAGACCGGTCTCCTCGCGCACCTCACGGATCGCACAGCCGACCACGCTTTCGCCAGCCTCCCGGCCGCCGCCCGGGATCGACCACTCCTGTCGGCGCGGGCTCCAAGCAACGCACCACTGCCCGGCCGAGTCCTGCAGGACCACCATCGCGGCGAAGACCTCGTCCGCCGGCACCAGCGTGTCGTCGAGCCAGAGCTCGACCTGCGCCGCCGAACCATCCGCGAAGGTGGCCCGCTCCACCCGCTCGAGCAGTCGCCTCACGCGCGGGGGGCGTGCTCGAGGAGGGGCCACCAGTGGCGTTCGGCGAGCTGCTCGGCCTGCTCGGACGGCAGCAGCCATCGACCCGCCAACGCGGCGATGCGAGGCCCGACCTCACGCCGGTAGACGACGAACGCGGCGGTCGGGACCGGCCAGGGGTAGTCGGGGTCGGGGTGGGGCACGACGTTTCGCACGTAGCCCGCGAGACGCATGTCGGGGGCCGTGCCCTCTCCCGTGACGACGCGGTGGAGCAGGTCCACGGCCTCCGAAGGGGTGGCGCCGGCCACCGGGGCCGAAGGCAGGTCGGCACCGCCACCGTCGGCGCGGTCGAGCACCAGCAAGTCGTCACCCCGGAACAGCGCCAGCCGCACGACGACCGTGTGGCTCGGCGGGTTCTCCTGGCGGGACGCGATGACGTCCGCGCGCGACCCCGGCGGCAGCCACGGCGCGTCCGGCACCGAGGCGATGACCTTCTCGTGCCGCCGCTTCTGCACCCGCAGACCGCTCGCCCGCAGGAGACGCACCAGCTCCCGGCCACCTACCTCACGCGCACCCGCCGCGACCAGCGCGGCATACCTGTCCTCGGGCACGTCGTAGTGGTCGCCCTCGAAGCCGCGGCGCGGAATCCCTTGTGCCGCAGCGAATTCGTGCAGCTCGTCATAAGAGGTGTCGCTGACCAGGTGGGACCAGAGTCGACCGTGCGCCGGCCATGCAGGCGGGTCGATCCAGATGGTCACGTGTCCGACGCTACCCCGGCCCGGGCGCGCTGTGGATAACTCCGCCGCGGGTGTCGCCGAACCGCCTAGCGTCGAGACAGGCGGTGCACGAGGCACCCGATGAGCAGGAGGACATGATGTCGGCACAGTTCCAGGTGGACACGGACAGGATCCAGGCGGCGTCAGGCGACATCGCCCGCATCTCGGGCGAGATCGACACCCAGGTCAGCGCGATGATGGCGCGCCTGACCGGGCTGCAGGATGCGTGGACCGGCGCGGCGTCGGCGCGCTTCCAGTCGCTGGTCGCCGAGTGGCAGGGCACGCAGAAGCAGGTGCGGGCGTCCCTCGACTCGATCGGTGCAGTGCTGGGCGCGGCGGGGGTGCAGTACGCCGAGACCGAGGCGCAGACGCTGCGGATGTTCCAGTAGCACCGGGCGCTCGACGGTCCCAAGACCGGTGCCGGGCGGCGGCCCCTCCCCCGGGAGCCGCCCGGCGCCTTCCAGCTCGCTCACCACTGCGGGCGCGGCGGCATGCCGTCCGGGCAGGACGGCATACCCTCACCTCAGTCGGTGGTGATGGCGCGCAGGAGTGCGTGCGAACCGGTCCAGCGCCCAGACGGCGACCCTGTCTACGGTCATTTGCGGTCTCAGAAGCGTCCAGCTCCGGGTCCGCGAGCGTGCTGCCACTGGCAACTTCGACCAGTATCGACGCCCGGGGGCACGCCAGCCGACCCGCACTCGGTCGCCGTCGGGCTCTCCTAGTGGCTCGGAACGCCCGCCAACGGCAGGTTTTGAGCCGGTACGCCATACCGTCTAGGCAGGGTTTGAGCGGAAGTCCTGAGTTGTGGCGGCGGTGCCTCGGCGCGGTCCGCCAGTGGGTCGAGACGACATGGTGGGCGAGAAGGTATCCAGGGCTGACGCCAGATTGTCGCGGTCGGGGACAACTGTCACGCCTGAAGCGCGCAAGGAGTACCAGACCACTGCCGACGCTGCAGCTACCAGCGATATCAGCGCAAGAATGAAGGGCGCGGCTGTGGAGAGCAGAGCAACGGGTTGTTCTGGGCTCTCGTTGGCCAAGGCCCAGATCCAGGAGGCAGACAGGGCCATGGCTGTGCATCCAGCTGCCGCGGCTGCCACTTCCACAACTGTCAGCGCTGCTGCCTGCCGTGGGGTGAGGCCGAGGATCTGCAAGTAGTTGTTTCCAGGTTGGCGGTCGTTCATGAGCGAAACGAGTGAGATCAGCGTGGAGATCAGTGAGATGGTGACTGCGAAGAGGGCGCCCCATCGGAAGACATCCAAGATGCCGATGAGTTCGCTGGCACCGCTGACGAAGGCTGATCCATCGATGCGTACATTGGTTGACGCGTCCTGGGCGACCAGACGGTCGTAGAGCGAGTCCGCAGCGGCCGTCGGCAGCGGAATAAGAATAAGGTTGTCGTTGGGTTTGATGGCCGACCGGGCCGTGGTGTTGACGACGTAGCCGGTGAGGAACTCGGCTCGTGGGCCGTTGAGAACCGTTGGGGCGGCTGTAACTCCCGCGGGTGCGCGTTGTTCGGGCACGGTCACGCCGTACATGCTCTTGGGGCAGGTGAAGCTTCGGTTTCCTATGATCTGTGCGACGACTTCACATGGCCCGGACATGGTGCCGATATACGTTCCGTCGGTTGAGGAGCGGCCGCTCAGCAGCTGGTAGGAACTAAGCGCGTTCTGGACGCTCGCCGTCGCGCGGCGGACTTCCACGACAGCCATTCCGTCGGCCGTTTGAGCGTGCTGGAGGGCGGCCGGGCTTTCGCTGCGGCTCTGGATAGTTGTAGCTCCGATTGACAAGACGAACAGGCCAGATATCAGCGCTGCAAGCGACCTAGTGAGTGCGCCGGACGGGCGGGCGAGCCGCGTTCCTGCTACAGACACAAGTGCGTTGCTGGAGGCGCTCAGGCGCCGACCCGTCGCTGCGCAGATGGGGGCCGCGACGGCGAACAGTCCGGCAACTGTCACAAGCCGACCAGCGAGGACGACCGTGAGCGGCATCGAGCGCCAAGTTGATGCTGCACCCAGGGTCAGGCCAACAACCAGAAGCACCCAGCGCCAAAGCTGTCGACGCGGCGTGCTAGCGACGAGCGTGCGCGATGCCCGCCCGAGCGTTGTGTCCGCCCCAAACCACGCGGCGGCGACGGCCGTGACCAGAACGAGAATGAGCGTGATCAGGTAGGCCCACCAAGGGGCTGCAAAATCGCCGGCGAACGGCGCCCAGGCAACAAATGTTGGCTGCGCCCTCGCAAAGGTGAGCGATGCTATGACTAGGCCGCCGACCGCTCCGCAACCCACGAGTGCTGCTGACTCAAACATGAGTGCGCTTCGCAGCACGGGTGTCGGAATGCCAACGATGGACAGGAGTCCGAGTTGCCGTGCTCTGACTCGGGCGTTGAGCCGGGTCGACGCGACGATGAGCAAGGCAGCCGATGGGACCGTGAAAAACAGTCCGAGCACGAAGAGGGTCTGACGGTTGAACCGCAGGTAGGTCGCGAGGTAGTCGCCGCCTGCTGAACCGAACGTGTCAAAGGTGACGACGCCGACAGCACCGGGTGGGCGTGGCGCAACGCCGATGATGGCTCTGAGCTCGTTGCTCCCGGTGAGTCCCGCTGGGCTGATGATCCCACTCGTTGTGGGGTAGCGGGCGGCAATTCGCGGGTCGCTCTTGCGCAGGTCGTCAAGCGCGGGTGACAGGTACACCTGTCCTGGCGTTGGGAACTTGGCCAAGCCGGCGGGAGTTTGCGGGCTGGGGCAGGTGGCCGAAAGGAGGATGTTCTCGTATTGCTGCAGGTCGATGGGATCGTAGCGGTAGCTTCCTTGGATGCATCCTTCGGCGCGTGGGGCGCCGAAGCCTCGGCTGTCCCCGACGTGGCTGACCAGTCCGAGGAAGGACGTGAGGCCAAACAGCCCGATAAGGGCTATTGCGACAACGGCTCCAGTGGTGAGGCCGAGGATGCGGTTGATGATTCTTCCCCGGCGCAGAAAAAGGGTGGCGAGGATGCTTGCGTCACGCATGGGCCCCAGCGGCAACAGCGCCCTCTCCCAGGTCAAGCTGCGCATCTGCAGCGCGGACGAGTTCGGGGTCGTGAGTGGCGCAAATGACGGCCGCTCCGGCGGCGACCGCGGCGCGAAGCGCGGCGAGAACACCTTCTCGACTAGCGGCGTCGAGCGACGCCGTGGGCTCATCGGCGAAAACGATGCTCGGCCGATGAATCAGCGCGCGAGCGACAGAGGCTCTTTGCGCTTGCCCTCCTGAGACTTCAGGTGGAGAGCGATCGGCGCATTGTTCGATTCCTAGCTCCCTTAGCATTTGCTCGGCCGCTTCAAATGCTGAATTCTGATTCTTTCCTGCGAGGCGTAGGGGCAATGCGACGTTCTCAATGATGGACAGTTCGGGGAGCAGTTCCCCCCGTTGGAAGATGAATCCGCAGTGCGCCAGTCGCACAGCCGCTCGTTGGGCTGGTGCCGCGGTGAGCAGTTGTCCCATCAACTCGATGCGTCCTTGAGATTGCAACACTCCGGCCAGGCAGTAGAGAAGAGTCGACTTGCCCACCCCCGAGTGGCCGATGACGCAGGTCAGGGAAGACGGTGCCGCGACCAAGTCGATGTGATCAAGCACAACCTGGCCACTGGGGTAGGCGAACGTGAGCCCCTCGACCGAGACTGAGGGACTCACGTTCACCTCCTACCTGCCACCGTCAGTGGCTCATACTTCGTTGCAGAACAACGCATCCCCGGTTACGGACTGACCCAGCTGGAGCAGTTGTCGGGGGCACCGGAGACGTCACGGCAGGCGCGGAAGTTCGACAGCGAGCTTAGGGAGACGTCGTTCGTGGAACCGTTGCCTCCCGACGTCTGGACGCGGTTGTTGGAGCTGCTGTTCCAGTTGGCGTACGCGTTGCGGCCGTCCGCCAACGTGTCTTTGACAGCCAGGTGAAGGCCGCTGTTCCATGCGTACGAACCGGTCGTTGACACAGACGCGGCCTGCGCGACCCCGCCGGAGACTACGAAGATGAGCAGTGCTGCACCAACGGTCTTGCAACCTCTACTACCACGAACCCTGAGCATCGACATGGCGTTGCAACCTTCCCCCAAGAAGCGGCGGATAGTTCCCCCACCCGCCTGAGTGAGGCTCACCGTAGGTGGCCGCATACCCCGCGTCAAGCACATTGACCAAGGTTTTATCTCGCTTGGTGCCGTTCTCCTCAATGCGGCACACATGACCGCCGGCAGCGCATCAGAAAGGCCACCTGCGTTTGGTCAAGAGGCAGTCTTCGCGGCTTGACGCCACCCACTTCAGGTGCTGCGTGCGTTGACGGATAGTGGGCGGCAGAGTCGGCTGCTTGTTGCGCGACAATTCGGAAGGGTTCGAGCACGGCGCCGAGCCGCATCGCAGCCTCTTCGACGTCGGCCTCTGCTAGGCCTCCTCCACTCAGCGGCTTGGGATCATGATCTCGACCCCGACCCTTGTCACGCCGCGACCCATCTCCCACGAACTCCAGGCAGCTGGGTCAGCGGGGCGTGGCCGTCAGCGGTTTCCTGCTACAAATCCCGGCCTTCGCCTCCATCGGTCTGGTGAGCGATGTCCGGCGCGACCACGGCGTCGGCGGTGTCCACCGTGGCAGACCTCCCGTGGTGAGACGCGCCGCTTAGTGTCGCTGGCACTGGCGCCAGGAGCGATGCGCCCCCGCCCGAGTCTGGTCGAGACGAGGTTTCGCCATCGGTGCGGACCGGGCGCGGCGGTATGCCGTCCGGGCCGGACGGCATACCCTCACCTCAGTCGGTGGTGATGGCGCGCAGGATGTCCAGGCGCGCGGCCCGCCGTCCCGGCCACAGCGCGGCCAGCACGCCGACCACTCCGGCGAGCACCACGAACAACGCCAGCTGCGGCACGGGAATCGACAGCACGTCGATGCCGTCGTCGGCCAGGGTGCGTTGCAGCGCCCACCCGGCACCCACGCCGAGGACGACGCCCAGGACCGCACCGACGAGCGCGATCGCCACTGACTCGAGACGCAGCATGGTCCGCAGCTGGCGCCGGCTCAGCCCCACCGCCCGCAACAGCCCGATCTCGCGCGTCCGCTCGATCACCGAGAGCGCGAGGGTGTTGACGATGCCGAGGATCGCGATGAGCACGGCGAGCCCGAGCAGCGCGTAGATGATGAAGAGCAGCTGGTCGATCGGCTTGCGCTGCTCGGCGGCAAAGGCGTCCTGGTCCTTGACCGACACCGTCGGCAGGTCGGCGATGACCCGGTTGATGCCGGCCTCAACGCTCTTGGCGTCGGCAGTGGGTGTGCGCAGCACCATCGTCAGCGAGTCCTGTTGTGGCGCACCGGCTTTCGTTGCTGCCTGCTGCGTGATCATCACCGGCGGCGCCAGCGTCTGGCGCTTGTAGACGCCGGCGAGGACGTACGGCGATGGCTTGCCGCCGGCAACCGCGGCCCGCACGGTGTCACCCACCGACGCCCCGAGCTCGGCCGCCTTGCCGTCGTCGACGAAGAGGCTGTTGACCTTGGCGCCGGCGAACGTGCCCGAGGTGAGGTCGAGCGGCACGACCTTGGGGAAGACGGCTGGGTCGATGGCCCCGCTGAACGACCGATCGCCGTCGATGGTCACTGCGGTGTAGCGCATCGACGCCACCTCCGCCACACCCGGCACCGCCGCCACGTCCTTGGTGATCGCGGCACTGAAGGGCTGGCCGATGGCGCTCGACACGACGTAGTCGGCAGCGAAGTTCTCGCCGATCGTCTTGTCGACACTGGCCTTGGCCGAGGCGCCGAACACGGACATCATCGAGACGAGCGTGAGCCCGATCATCAGCGCCGACGCAGTCGCGGCCGTGCGGCGCGGGTTGCGGACGGCGTTCTGCTCTGCCATCAGCCCCACCGTCCGGAACATCCCGCGGTAGACGGCCCCGAGCGCCACGATGAGCGGACGAGCCAACACCGGGCTCGCCGTGATGGCGCCCAGGATGAGCAGTCCGACGCCGCCGCCGACCCACCACGACCGGTGCTCCAGGTTGGTCAGGAAAACCCCGAGCACGATGCCCTCGAGCCCGAGCACGATGCCGGCCCCACCCAACGCGGTGCGCCACACCAGGCTCGACTCCGGCAGGGCGATGTCGTCACGCATCGCCGCGACCGGCGGCATCTTCCCCGCGCGTCGCGCGGGGAGGTAGGCCGCCACCAGGGTGACGACCAGACCCACGAGGTATGCCGCGACGGCCGTGCGCGGCTCCAGCACCAGTGGGGTGCCGCTGAGGTCCAAACCGAAGGTGGCGAAGAGGGACCGGATGCCGATGGCCAGGACGAAGCCCAGCCCCAGCCCGACGGTCGAACCGAACACCGCGACGACGAACGCCTCGAACAACACTGACCTGCTCACCTGACGCCGGGCTGCTCCGAGGGCTCGCAGCAGGGCCAGCTCACGGCTGCGCTGGGCCACGAGGATGGAGAACGTGTTGATGATGAGGAAGGCGCCGACGAACAGCGCGATGCCGGCGAAGATCAACAGGAACGTGTTGATGAAGCCGAGCGCCTGACCGATCCCGTTCGCCTGCTCCTTGGCGACCGAGGCTCCCGTGACCGCCTGGTAGCCGGTCGGCAGCTGCGCCTGTACCGCCTTGGCGAGGTCGGCCGGGTCGACACCCGGGCGCGCGGTCACCCACGCGTCGGTGAACTCGTCCTTGCCGTCGAAGTAGAGCTGCTGAGCCGTCCTGGTCTCGAAGAAGGCCAGGGTGGCCCCCACCAGCCCACCGTCGCTGAACTTCGACGTGCCGACCAGGGTGGCCTCGACCTTCGGACGGGCGCCGCTGGTCACGAGCGTGACCGTGTCGCCGATCCGGTAGCCGGCTCGCTCGGCGGTGCCCTCGTCGAGGTTGACCTCGCCGCTGCGTTCGGGCCAGCGACCGTCGACCAACGAGACGGGCGGCTTGCCCGACCCGGTCGGTGCGTCGTTGTGGCTGAGGCCCAGCCCGGGCGGTCCGCCACCGCCGATGAGCTTGCCCTGCTTGGACACGACGAAGGTGCTCGGGTCGGAGACGTTGCCGTCAGCGCGCGCCGCCCCGTCGACCGAGGCCAGCTCGCGCACGAGGGATGCCGGCACGGTCTTGGCGGTGGGGGCGCTGTCGAAGTCACTGCTGGCGGTCGCCGGACGCACGACAACGTCGCCGACGACCTCGGTGATGCCGTCGAAGGCCTTGCCGAGCGTGTCGGTGAAGATGAACGACCCCGACACGAACGCGACCCCGAGGACGATCGCGAAGGCGCTCATCGCGAGCCGCAGCTTGCGGCCCAGCAGGGACTTCCAGCTGGCGTGGAGCACCTGTCAGTCCTCCGCGTGCGACGCGGCAGTGCTCGTCGAACCGGCCGACAGCTCGGCCATCCGCTCGAGGATCCGCTCGGCCGTGGGCTCGCGCATCTCGTCGACGAACTGGCCGTCCGCGAGGAAGAGCACGCGGTCGGTGTGCGCGGCCGCCACCGGGTCGTGGGTCACCATGACGATCGTCTGCCCGAACTCGTCGACGCTGCGACGCAGGAACCCGAGCACCTCGGCACCCGACGTCGAGTCGAGGTTGCCCGTGGGCTCGTCGGCGAAGACGATCTCGGGTCGGCTCACGAGGGCCCGGGCACAGGCGACCCGTTGCTGCTGGCCGCCGGACAGCTGGTTGGGCCGGTGTCCCAAACGGTCACGCAGCCCCACCGTCTCGACGACGAGGTCGAACCAGTCCTGGTCCGGCGTGCGTCCCGCGATGGCCAGCGGCAGGAGGATGTTCTCCTGCGCGGTAAGGGTCGGCACGAGGTTGAAGGCCTGGAACACGAAACCGATTCGGTCGCGCCGCAGCCGTGTCAACGCCTTGTCCTTGAGGGTCGTGATGTCGACGTCGCCGATCAGCACCTGCCCGCCGGAGGCCGAGTCGAGGCCGGCCGCGCAGTGCATCAGCGTCGACTTCCCCGACCCGGACGGGCCCATGACGGCGGTGAACTCGCCCCGGAAGACGTCGAGGCTCACACCATCGAGCGCGCGCACCTCGGTCTCCCCCTTGCCGTAGACCTTGGTCAGGTCGACGACGCGCGCCGCCACGGCCCGGGTCGTCGTGGTGTCGTCGGACGGCACCCTGGTCGGGTCGGTCGTGTCGGTCATGGCTGGCATATCTCCGGCTCCCGGGTACGAGGGTCAAACCTGTGCGGAGCCAACGCTAGGCAGACACCGTGACCCGCACCCTCAGGTTCGACCCTGAACCCACCCTGAGTGAACCCCCACCGGCCCCACCACCGCATGACGTCTACGTGAACGCAGACGCAAGCAGGCGGCATACCCGGGCGTCGGCCGGCGCCCCCACGGTCACTGGACGGTGAAACGCGCGACCTCGCGCGCGTGCGGTTCGTCGTAGAGCTCGCCGACGACCTCGCCCTTCTGCCACTGCACAGCGAGCCCCTCGCCACGCACCTCGAGGATGGCGATGTTGTTGTCGAACCACGGGCCTTCGGTGACGCTCCACCGGTATGCCGGGTCGGGCACCTTCGACGATGCGCCCGCCACGAGGCGCATGGGCCGGGCCATCCAGCGGGCCGCGAGCGCGTGCATCGCGCGGACCACGCGGGACAGCGGGTTGCGGATCGGTGAGCAGACCAGCTGGAGCACGCGGCTGGAACCGGGCGTGAGCTGCGCGGGGTCGAGCTCGCAGACGTAGGAGTTGTGCACGTCACCGGACAGGAAGGTGATGGTGCCCGGGCGGCGTCCCCGCCTGCCCTCGGCGACATCGACGACGACGTCCAGGACCTGGGCGAAACCCTTCTGGAAGGCCGCCCAGTGCTCGAGGTCGACCATGCGACGCACCTTCTCGCCCACAGCGCCCCACCGCTTGCCCCAGGCCCCGGACGACCACGCCTCGTTGATCGCCTCGAGGTCGTGGATGCCCGGCGCGATGAGGAACGGCAGGGACGTGCCGATGAAGAGGTGGTCGAGGTCGCCGGTGAGCTGCTCCTCGAGCCACTCCATCTCGTAGTCGTCGAGGATGCTGCGGTGCTCGGGGTCGAGCACCCGCGCGGCCCGGGAGTCGACGACGACCAGCCGCGACTCCCCGAGGTCGCGCGAGTAGCTCCAGCGGTAGGTGTCGGGGTGCCGGTCGACCCGCTCGGCGAAGGCGTCGAGGACCTCGGTGAGGTCGAGCTCGTCGTCCTCCCCAGAGGCCACGTGCGACGAGATCCGTTGCCAGATCTCGTCTTCCGCGAGCTCCTCGGGTGAGAGGTTGCCGGCGTGCTGGTAGACCCAGTACGACGCCAGCCCGCCCACGATGCGGCCGTGCCACCAAGGGGTGGCGTTCATCTCGCGCTGCCAGTCGGCCGAGGTGTTCCAGTCGTCGCGGATGTCGTGGTCGTCGAAGATCATCGCGCTGGGCAGCGTCGACAGGAGCCAGCGGTTCAGCGGGTCGGACCACGCGAGCCGGTAGAGGTGGGCGTACTCGACATAGTCCTTGAGCTCCTCGCCCGGCGGCTCGTCGAGGTCGCGCCGGCTCGCGATGAACTCCTGCATCTCGTCGGAGGTGTCGTCGGCGTAGACCTGGTCGCCGAGGAAGCACACGAGATGAGGCCACTCGGCATCGGTGCGCTGCGGGCGGCTGAGGCTGTAGGCGAACGAGCGCAGCGCGTCGACGCCGTTGGTGCGGTTGCCATCTGCGTCGTGCGGCACGCTCGTGCGGCACGAACCGAACGCCAGCCGGGTGGGTTCGGTGTGGCGCAGCGTGCGGATCCTGCTCGGCGGCAGACCCGGAAAGCCTTGCTCCGCCTCAGGTTCGGGCCACACGCGCTCACCGTCGATGTCGACCTCGTAGTCACCGACGGCCCCTGGCTCGAGCCCGTCGAGGACGACGAGCGCGTAGTGGTAGCCGTGCACGGTGAACGTCGGCTGTGACCACTCCCGGCCGAAGGCGCGCACCCGCACCGTCGCCCGGTCACGCGTCTGCACCCACACGGTCGCGGACGTCTCCCCCACATACCGCAGCAGTGGTCCGAGCTGGAGGGGGCCGGTCGGGAGGTCATGACGCACGCCCACCGTTCTACACGGCATACCTGCATGTCGCTGAAAACGGGCTGGACGTCCCCTGTGCGCAGGTACGGATGTACCGCCCAGCTGCGGACACCTGGCCCTGCCGCCGGACCCGCCCCGATCCATAGCGTCGAGGCATCGCCGACGGACCGGCGAGCGACCCATCCCCATCGACCCGAGGAGCTCTCCATGACCACCCGCCCGCAGGACGCTGCACCCACCGCTTCATCCACCGCTGCACCCACCGCTGCACCCGCCACTCAACCCACCACTCAAGTCGGCACGACTCCGCCGTTGCCGGTCTGGTCGACGCTGGCCGCCACGACCGGGGCCGCGCTGGTCGCGTGGTTCCCGCTCAGCCGGTTCGTCGACCTCGAGGTGACCGCCGGCGACGCCACGCGCGTCGTCGGCGGGGCCTCGGTCGGCATCAGCGCGTTCGTCATCGCCCTCGCCGCGCTCGGTTTCGCCGCCATCGTGCGGCGGCTGGTGCGTCGGCCGCGTCGCGTCTTCACCGTCACCGCGGTGACGATCCTCGTGCTGTCGCTCCTCAGCCCACTGGCGCAGGCCGTGACCACGGGAGCCGCGCTGTCGCTCCTCACCCTGCACGTGGTCGTCGGCGCGGTCGTGCTGGGCCTGGTGCCGCGGCGGCTCCCGAGCCAGGGCCGATGACCACCATCCGCCGGACCAGACTCGAGCCTGTCGTCACCGAAGAGGCGGTGACGACACAATGACCGGTATGCCGCGCGCTCCCCAGCCGAACGCCTGGCCTCGCCTGCCGCTGTGGGCCGGGGCGCTGTGGGCGTCCTTGTGGGGTGGCGCGCTCGTCCTTCCCTCGTTCGTCGGGCTGGGCGAGGCCCACCACCCGGTGTGGTGCGCAGTGGGACTCGTCGTGGCCTTCGGGCTGTTCGTCGTGACCACGGTCGACGCCACGGCCAGGGCCGGCGCCCGCCGCGCCGACCTGTGGCCGGTCGTGCTGCTGCTGGCGGTCGTGTGCGCCGCCCTCGTCGCAGACGGAGGTGTGCCGTGGGGCACGCTTCCGATCCTCGTCGCGGTCGCGGTGGGCACCAGCACACCGCTGCGCTGGGCGCCGTGGCTCGTGGTGCCGCTTGCCGCTGCCGCCGCCCTCGTGGACGGATTCCGTTCTGGCGCATGGGATAGCGCGATCTGGGGCACCGGACTCGTCACGCTGCTCGCCGGACTGCTCACCTGCGCCTTCGGGTGGCTGGCCTCGGTCATCGGCGAACTGCGGGCGACACGCCGCGAGCTCGCCCTGACTGCCGTGTCGGCGGAGCGGCTGCGGTTCGCCCGCGACCTGCACGACCTGCTCGGGCACAGCCTGTCCGTGATCTCGGTGAAGGCGCAGGCCGCCCGGCGGTCCGTGCACACCGATCCCGATGCAGCAGAACGGCATACGGCCGACATCGAGTCCCTCGCCCAGCAGGCGCTGGCCGAGGTGCGCGAAGCCGTCCACGGCTACCGCAGCACCGACCTCGACCTCGAGCTGACCCGCGCCGCGCAAGCCCTGCGCTCCGCGGGCATCGACACACTGGTGGTGCGCGATGACGACGACCTCACCCCCGACCAGCAGGACCTGCTCGCCTGGGTGGTCCGCGAGGGTGCGACCAACGTGCTGCGGCACGCCCACGCCAGCCATGCCGTCATCCGGACCTCGTCGGCCGGCGGCCGAGCCACCCTCGTGATCGAGGACGACGGCTCCGGGTCGGCCGACGTCGCGGCCGTGGCTCCCCACGGCGGTTCCGTCCCTGCAGGCACCGGCCTCGCGGGTCTGCGTGACCGCCTCACCCGGGCGGGCGGCACGCTCGCGACCACGGCCGCGGCGAGCGGATTCCGTTTGACCGCAGAGGTTCCCGCCAAGGAGGCCCGATGACCACGCTCCTCATCGCCGAGGACCAGGTCATGATGCGCGAGGCCCTGGCCACCTTGCTGGACCTCGAGGACGACCTGTCGGTCGTGGGCCAGGTCGGCCGCGGCGACGAGGTGGTGGCCGCGGTGCTCGAGCGCCGGCCCGACGTGGTGCTGCTCGACATCGAGCTGCCCGGGTCATCGGGGCTCGACGTCGCGGCGCAGCTGCGCGACCAGGCACCGGGCACCCTCGTCGTCATCGTCACGACGTTCGGCCGGCCGGGATACCTGCGGCGCGCGCTCGACGCGGGCGTGCGCGGGTTCGTCGTCAAGGACGGGCCGGTCGAGGGGTTGGCGGCCGCCATCCGCCGCGTCGCTGCAGGCGACCTCGTCATCGACCCCGCCCTCGCCGCGGACGCGCTGGCCGCCGGACCCAACCCGCTCACCGACCGCGAGCGCGACGTGCTGCGCGAGTCCGCCGACGGCGCCACCGTCGCCGACATCGCGGGGTCCCTGCACCTGTCCGAGCAGACCGTCCGCAACTACGCGTCCGCCGCGATCGCCAAGACCGGCACCCGCAACCGGGTGGAAGCGGCAGCCGAGGCCCGCCACCGAGGCTGGCTCTAGCGGCATACCCTCCCGCCCTTGCTTGCGTCTGCGAACTTGCCCACCAGCGGGGCAAACTCGCAGACGCAACGCCCGGGGGCACGCGAAAGGGGCGGCCCACCTCTCGGTGAGCCGCCCCTTCTTGGTGCGTATGCCGTGTGGCCGGCAGGTCAGAGGCGTCGCCTCAGAACCCCATGCCACCCATCTCGTCGCCACCCGGGGCGGCCGGAGCGGCCTTCTCCGGCTTGTCGGCGATGACGGCCTCGGTGGTGAGGAACAGCGCGGCGATCGACGCGGCGTTCTGAAGCGCCGAACGCGTGACCTTAGCCGGGTCGATGATGCCGGCCTTGATCATGTCGACGTAGTCACCGGTCGCGGCGTTGAGGCCGTCGCCCGCGGGAAGGTTCGCAACCTTCTCCGCCACGACGCCACCCTCGAGACCGGCGTTGACCGCGATCTGCTTGAGCGGGGCTTCGATCGCCACGCGGACGATGTTGGCGCCAGTGGCCTCGTCACCCTTGAGGTCGAGCTTGTCGAAGACGTCCTTGCCGGCCTGCAGCAGGGCCACGCCACCACCGGCGACGATGCCCTCCTCGACGGCCGCCTTGGCGTTGCGCACGGCGTCCTCGATGCGGTGCTTGCGCTCCTTGAGCTCGACCTCGGTCGCGGCACCGGCCTTGATGACCGCAACACCGCCGGCCAGCTTGGCCAGGCGCTCCTGCAGCTTCTCGCGGTCGTAGTCGCTGTCCGACTTCTCGATCTCGGCGCGGATCTGGTTGACCCGACCCTGGATCTGCTCGGCGTCGCCGGCACCCTCGACGATCGTGGTCTCGTCCTTGGTGACGACGACCTTGCGCGCCTTGCCCAGCAGCTCGAGGTCCGCGGTGTCGAGCTTGAGGCCGACCTCCTCGCTGATGACCTGGCCACCGGTGAGGATGGCGATGTCGGCGAGCATGGCCTTGCGGCGGTCACCGAAGCCGGGAGCCTTGACGGCGACCGACTTGAAGGTGCCACGGATCTTGTTGACCACCAGGGTCGACAGGGCCTCGCCCTCGACGTCCTCGGCGATGATCAGCAGCGGCTTGCCGGACTGCATGACCTTCTCCAGCAGCGGGAGCAGGTCCTTGATGCCGGAGATCTTCGAGTTGACCACGAGCACGTAGGGGTCCTCGAGGACGGCCTCCATGCGCTCGGTGTCGGTCACGAAGTAGTGGCTGATGTAGCCCTTGTCGAAGCGCATGCCCTCGGTGAGCTCGAGCTCGAGGCCGAAGGTGTTGCTCTCCTCGACGGTGATGACGCCCTCGTTGCCGACCTTGTCCATGGCCTCGGCGATCATCTCGCCGATCTCGGGGTCAGCCGCGGAGATCGAGGCGGTCGCCGCGATCTGCTCCTTGGTCTCGACCGGCTTGGCCATCTCGAGCAGCTGGCTCGAGACCTTCTCGGTCGCCTGCTCGATGCCGCGCTTGAGCGCCATCGGGTTGGCGCCGGCCGCGACGTTGCGCAGACCCTCCTTGACGAGGGCCTGGGCCAGCACGGTGGCGGTGGTGGTGCCGTCGCCCGCGACGTCGTCGGTCTTCTTGGCGACCTCCTTGACGAGCTCGGCACCGATCTTCTCGTACGGGTCGTCGAGCTCGATCTCCTTGGCGATGGACACGCCATCGTTGGTGATCGTGGGGGCACCCCACTTCTTCTCGAGCACGACGTTGCGGCCCTTCGGGCCGAGGGTCACGCGCACGGCGTCGGCGAGGGTGTTCATGCCCCGCTCGAGCCCGCGACGAGCCTCTTCATCGAAAGCGATGATCTTGGCCATTCGGGTGGTTTCCTCCCACGCGAAACGAATTGCGGCCAGCGGGCGCCCGCGACGGACGGCACGGCATACCCGGCTCACGTCGCCGAGCACCCCGAACCTCACCTTGGCTGGCCAGGATTGTCACTCTCAGGGTGAGAGTGCTAACGCCATTATTGGCACTCTCCGGGTGGGAGTGCAAACGGTGGGGGTATGCCGCGGGCGAACCTGGCGCGGCGGCGTCGCCTCGGCGCCCCGGCCGCCCGCACTTCGGGCCACCCCGGCTTGGTCCCGCCCGCAACACCCGCCCTCAGTGGCCCGAAGTCGCACCCCTCCCGCACCTCGGGCCACCCGGGCTCGGTCCCGCCCGCAACACCCGCCCTCAGTGGCCCGAAGTGCGCGCGCCCCCTGATTCGGACTGCTGCCGCTGGTCGAGCAGGGCCCGCAGGTCGGCGGCGACGCGGGCCTCGAGCTGCGCCCGAGACTGGCCGCGGAGCTCTTCGCGGCGAGCGTCCTGAGCCTGCCGGCCCCTGGCCTCGCCCAGTGCGATGCCGATGGCGACGAGCACCGGGAATATGTACTTCGCGGCGTCGAGGACCGGGTCGAGCCACCCCGGCAGCGACCAGTCCGGCCAGGGAATCGACGGCAGGTCGATGCTCGGCCACGGGATGTCGGGCAGGTCGATGCTCGGCCACGGGATGTCGGGCAGGTCGATGCTCGGCCACGGGATGTCCGGCCATGGAATGTCCGGCAGGTCCCAGTCGGGCAGCAGGTTGAGGATGAACCCGATCCCGAAGAGCGGGAGAACCACCTTCACCGCCGCCACGATCCCTTGCACGATCGCGTGCCGACGTGGGTGCTGCCGGATCCGCTCCTCGCGCCGCGCGGCCCGCGACCCGGGCTCGGGCTCCATGTCGACCGCACCCTGCCCGACGCTCAGCGTCGCCCGGTGCACCCCGGTCATCGACGCCTTGAGCTTGAGCCGGCCCCACCCGTTCGCCTTGAGCTCGGGGTTGTCGTCCATCGACGTTGCGCGCGCGACCTCGGCGCCGTCGACGGTCCAGACGAACTCGCGCTGAATCCCGTGGTCCGTCGCGGTCACCGTGTGCTGGTTGCCCCGGACCAACAGGTCGAAACGTTGCTGTCCCACGCGTCGAACCTCCCGCACGACCACGGAACGACGCTTCCGTCTCCGGTCGGGACCAGCCCCGACTTTGGTATCAGTCGGTCGGCAGCAGGGTGCGCAGGGTCGCCTCGGCCTCGGACTCGACGGGCGCGTCGAGGTCGCCGACGAAGACGGCGTACGCCGTACGCGCGGGGTTGGCCTCGAGGTCGCGGAGCACCTGGGCCCAGGCGGCGGTGTTCGGGTGCTCAAGCTCCTCGCAGGCGAGCGCCGGCTTGAGCGTCTCGACCGCCGTCGAGAGCTCGGCCTGCGACAGCTCGTAGGTTGCCGACCCGGACACGTGGCCCACGACCTTGGCGAGGACCACGGCCGCCAGACCGGGAGGTGTGTCGGGCCCACTGACGTGGGGGAACTCGAGCTCGAGTGAGCTGGTCGCGGGGGTGATGCCGACGGCATACACCACCGGCGGCTCCCAGCCGTCGATCGTCGCCGCCAGTGCGTCCTTGATGGCGCGCAGGCCCTCCGGCGTGCTCCAGTCCGGCTCGTTCGTCGCGGTCATCGGTCCATCCTGACAGCCGAGGGGTAGGCGTCGGCGTAGGAGCGCAGGTCGACGGCGCCGTTGCTGACCGACTCGGCGGCGAGGACGGCGTGGGCGACGGCCCGGGTCATGCAGTCACCGGCCGCGACCATGAGCTGGTGCAGCGCCGGCAGGTCGGGCGCCGGTCGCTGCCCGGAGGCGAGGGTGAAGATGGTGTCGCCGTCGAGCAGCGTGTGCACCGGGTGGGTCGCGCGGGCGAGGCCGTCGTGGCCGAGCCCGGCCACCTTCTGGCACTGCGCCTTGGTGAGCGTCGCGTCCGTGGCGATGACGCCGATCGTCGTGGCGGCACCGGGTTGCAGGGGCTGGTCGGCGTAGTCCGCGGCGGCACGTTCGCGAGCTGCCTGCGCCTCCTCGGCGGAAGGCGTTGCCACATGGGCGAACTCGTCGCCGAGACCGTGCCGAAGCGCCCATAGCTCGCCGGTCGCCGGGTCGACGACGTCCCCCAGGGCGTTGACGGCCACGATCGCCGCGACGGTGGTGCCGTCGTCGAGCATGGCACTGGCCGACCCGAGCCCGCCCTTGAGGCCGCCGGCCCTGGCACCGGTACCGGCACCGACGTTTCCCTGCGCCACCGCGTCGCCGGAGGCCGCCTCAAAAGCGGCCGAGCCGTCGGAAGCCGTTGGGGCAGAGGCAAACTCGCCGCCACGGCCAAGGTCGAACAACACCGCCGCGGGCACGATCGGGACCACCCTGCCCGGCTCCCCCATCGGCCAACCCAGCCCTGCGGCATACAGGCGCTGCATCACGCCGTCGGCCGCCGCCAGGCCGAACGCGCTCCCGCCCGTGAGCACGACCGCGTTGACGCGGTCGACGAGGTTGCGCGGGTCGAGCAGGTCGGTCTCTCGGGTGCCGGGTGCGCCGCCGCGCACGTCGACACCACCGACCGCGCCACCGTCGGGCGGCAGGACGACGGTGGTGCCGGTGAGCCAGCCCGGCTCGGTGCGGGTGGAGTGGCCGACGCGGAAGCCGGGGACGTCGACCAGGGTGTTGGTGGGTCCGGGACGCAGGCTCACGAGGGCTGACCGGGCTCCGCGTCATCGAGCCCGGGGGCCGCGTCGATGACGCAGAACCGGTTGCCGTCCGGGTCCTCGAGCACCACGAAGTCGACCTCTTCGTCCTTCGGGTACGGCCAGTCCTCGACCCGTCGCGCCCCCAGGCCGACGAGGCGCTCGACCTCCGCACCCTGGTCGACGGCATACAGGTCGAGGTGGATCTCGGGAAACGCCGGCGGGTTCGCACCCCCGCCGTCCAGCGAGAGGTTCGGGCCGGGGCGGCCGTCGCGCGGCTGGAGGATGACCCAGTCGGGCTCGGGGTCGTAGCGCGGCTCGTAGTCCAGGGCCGGCGCCCAGAACGCCATGGCTCTGGTGGCGTCCTCGACGTGGACGACGATCGAGCCGATCGTCAGCGGTGGCTGGCCGGTCTTCGCGGCGTCGGTCATTTCAGCTCCATCCGGTAGGCACTCTCGTCGGGGGCGAACCCGACGCGTTCCACCATCGCGCGGGTGTGCGGTCCGGCGCTCATGACCGCTGCGGCGAAACCGCCGTCGCGCGCCCAGGTGGTGGCCGCGCGCAGCAGTTCCTCGCCGACTCCGAGCCCGCGATGGGTGGGCCGCACGAAGAACACCTCGACCACCAGCTCGGGCGCAATCTCGTTGCCGGGCAACGGCAACCGGTCGATCACCCGCGCCTGCAGGAACCCACCGTGCTCGTCGCCCACCTCGGCGAGCCACACCGGCAGGTGCCGCTCGTCGGCCAGCCATGCTCGCGCATACCGGTCGAGGAACCCCGGCTCGCCGCTGCCGCCGCGGTGGATCGCGCACTGGAGCACGAGCGCGGCGACGACGAGCGCATCGTCCGCGCCCGCGGGTCGAACTCGCACCTCGGCCACGTCGGAAGTCAAGCACGCGACACGCACCCTGCGCAGCGTGTCCGTCAGCGCGATGCGTCGCGGCGGCACAATGGCTGCCATGTCGTCCCCGACCATCGCGCTGCCCGTTCCTGCCGAGGGGGCACCCCCACCACGGCGCCGCCGATCGCCCGCAGCCGCCTTCGGCACCGGCCTGCTCGTCGGCATCGCCGCCGGTCTCGTCGGGCTCCTGCCGTGGTTGACGACCGACCGTCGCCTCCCCCTGCAGAACCTCTGGTCCGAGCAGCGCCTGCCCGGCGAGATGCCGGTGTCGTTGCTGCCGCTGAGCCAGTACTACGTGGTGCCAGTCCTCGCCATGCTCCTCGTCGGGACCGTGCTGGCCGGGCTCGTGGTGCGCGCCCTGCCCCGGTCGGGTGCGGCGCTGGGCGGCGCGTTCGTGGGCTGGCTGGTGGTCGCGCTCGTCGCGTCCGGGCAGAGCGCGTGGACCGTCGCCGAGGGCATCGAAAGGTCGTCGCGGGGCGAGCTCTACCTGTATGCCGTGCTGGGCGCCTTGGCGGCATCGCTGGTCGTGTGCTTCGTGGCCCTGCCGGTCTCGGCCCGTGGCTCGCGCCCGGCCGCCGTGCCGTGGCTCGCCCTGGCCGCGGTCCTCACCGGCACGTGGCTGGGCGTGTTCGCCACGGGCTTCGGTCACCGGTTCGACGAGACCTCACGACTGGTGGCGACGAACAGCCACTGGGTCGCGGCCGCCCTCGTCGGCGTCACGCTCGCCTGGTGCGCGGCCCGGGGTGGCTGGGGCTCGATCGCTGCGGCCTGGTTCGTGGGCCTGGCGTTGCTGTGGCTGGTCCCGGCTGCAGTCACGGGTGCGAGCTATGCGGCCGGGTCGGCCAGGTCCGCCCAGTACGCATCCGACCCGATCCGTGACCTTGCCTCCGGCGGGGTGCGCGTCTTCCTGCGGGCGCTCGAGCCGAGCAGCCGCACCCTCGGCGACCTCGCCGTCGCCCTCATGATCGGGGCCCTCGGCGCCGTCCTCGCCCGCGCGATCACCACGCGGGCGTAAGGCATCAAACTGCGAACCCGGCCCCGGACGCAGCGACGCCCGCCCGGATCGGTCCGGACGGGCGTGGCTTGCCAGGGTGGCGCCGGCTAGAGCTGGATGCCGAGGCGGCGGGCGCTGCGGGCGCGCTGACGCGAGGCGCGCAGCCGACGCAGCCGCTTGATGAGCATCGGGTCTGCCTCGAGCGCGGCGGGGTTGTCGATGAGGCCGTTGAGCACCTGGTAGTAGCGCGTCGCGCTCATGTCGAAGAGGTCGCGGATCGCCTGCTCCTTGGCGCCGGCGTACTTCCACCACTGACGCTCGAACGCGATGATCTCGCGCTCGCGGTCGGTCAGCTCCGCGGTGTGGACCTGCTCATGCTGGTGTGCGGCGTTCACTCTCGACTCGCGCCCTTCGATGTTCGACCCGTGCGTTGCAAGCCCACTATACGGAGCGAATCACACGCTTGTCATTCCACTCGCGGAACCCCGACGCGCAGATCAGGCCGCGCGTGACCCACCAGTCACAAGCGTCCCACGAAGCTCAGAGGTGGGTTCTCGCGTGGCGGGCCGTGCGACTTGCATCGAAGCGGCCGCGGGAGTGCTGACAGGCTTCGCGCTCGTGGAAACTGGACCCTTGCGGTCAGCAATCGATGCAACAATCCGACCACCAGCACTGAAACACCTGCATCCTTCCTGTCCAGAAACGATGCGGCATCGAAACCCGGACGTTTTAGTGGGCCTTTTCAACCTCAGCATCGCTGGTGCAGGTTTGGGAGCGAATCCATTACGAGCCCGTGTTAGGTGGCGCTGTGAAGCCGGTTCGACGCCCTGTCAAGCACTCCACCCCCGCGATTTGGTCGGCCGCCTGTCTGTGCGTGCTCTTCTGGGTTGGTCTTTTCAGCATCCTGAACGGAGACCGCTCCATCTTCGGATGGGGAATGCTCGCGATTGGGGCGGTTGGGATAGTGCTACTCACCCTCGCCCTGATCGAAAGACGACGTGGCCACTAGGTCCCGGCCGCAATCTGCGGTGCCATTCGCTTCGGAGCCTCCATCCTGGCAGGGGGAGCCTGACCCCACCGGACAACTCAGCATTGCTGGAGGTCTGCTCTACGGGTTGGGTGCCGTTTCCCTCCTCAGCGGTGTAGGCGCCTTCTTCGCAGTGAGCGCTTTCGCCACTTACGCGTTGACCACAGTTTCAGTCGTTACGCGCGTCGCCGGCTTCGAGATCGCGACCGCCTGCCTCTTCACCGAGAACTGCTAGTAGATGAGATCCATCCTTCTCGTAGCGCTGGCCGGAAGTCTGCTGTTCATGGTCGGCGCAAGCATCTACCGGCTGAGTCACGCAGGTAGGGAGCCGACCAACACTCAGAGGCTGGTGGTAGTGCTCGTCGGCCTTCTCGGATTACTCAGTATTGGGGCGCTCATACTGGTGACGGCCAACTCGTAGGACGGCGCCCTCATGCCCGGTCTTGCTACGGGGGTCACCGAGCCGTGGACAGCGCGCCCTAGGCCCGGTCATGGGCTTTCGCTGGACTTCTCGGTGTAACATTCGCGGAAGTAACCGTGCCAACGGGCGCATTTACCGGGTTGATCACCGGTACGGTGGCCGGCGTTGGAAGCTGCCTGGGCAAGGCCCTATTCGACAGTCAGTTCGGATGATGTCCCCAACTGCACTCATAGTCCTGACGTGCGTCCCCCGCGGCGCTAGCGCTTATCGTCATCGCCCGTGGGCAACCGCTGTTACTCGGTGACCCGAAGGGCTTGGGGCGCAAGCACTGGATACGGCAGGGATGGGCGGGGTTCATCGCGCTCCTCAGTCTTCCAACGCTGGCCGCGATGCTGGCCATTGACGGATCCGCGGCGAAGTGGCTGCTCCTGGCCTTGGCAGTCGTGCTGATAACGGTTGGGCTAGTCCTAGGGCGACGTCCGAGAACTAGCCGCTAGCCCGCCCGTAGCCGAGGATGTCGCTCGGTCCAAGTGGCCAAGTACTACAGCCACTGGTTTGGAATCTCCCGCCTTAGGCGCACCGCGACTCGAAAACGAGGGGTTTGAAGATCGGTTCTGCCGCGCGGTGGTCCTGTGCTGGGCCTGTCCAAAATTTTGTGTAACTGATCTGGCGTGAGCCTCCCGCACCGGTGGGTGTGGGGGAAGGAGCATCACGTCATGTCTGATCATGAGTCGCAGGATCCGGTCACTGCCGGGGAGATCGTTCCGGCTGCTCGGTTTGCCGGGGTGGAGCTGGAGCCGGAGGCGTTGCGGTCCTTCGCTGAGCAGCTGGTCGAGCAGGCTGCTGGGCGTGGGATCGCGCTCACTGGTGAGGGCGGGTTGTTGACCTCGCTGACCCGGCAGGTGCTGCAATCGGCGTTGGAGGCGGAGCTGTCGGCGCATCTGGGTTATGACAAGCACGACCCGGCGGGGCGTAACGGCGGGAACTCCAGGAACGGGTCGACGCCCAAGACGGTCCGCACCGAGGTCGGTGAGCTGACTGTCCGAGTGCCTCGGGACCGGGCCGGGACGTTCGAACCTCAGATCATCCCCAAGAACCAGCGACGCTTGTCGGGATTCGATGAGAACGTGGTCTCGTTGTACGCCAAGGGGATGACGACCGGCGATATCTGCTCACACCTGTCCCAGGTGTACGACACCGACATCTCCAAGGGGCTGATCACGGCCGTCACCGAGCAGGTCGGACGTGACCTCAAGTCGTGGCAGTCACGCCCGCTGGATCCGGTGATCCTGATCGACGCGATCGTGCTCAAGGTCCGCGACGGGGCGGTGGGCAACCGGCCGGTGTACGTCGCGATGGGTATCACCCTCGACGGAGAGCGGGATGTGCTGGGCATGTGGGTCGGGCCTACCGGCGGCGAAGGGGCTAAGCAGTGGATGAACTTGCTCACCGAGCTGAAGAACCGTGGCATCCTCGACGTGTGCATCGTCTGCTGCGACGGCCTGAAGGGACTGCCCGACGCGATCCGGGCCACCTGGCCGTTGACCGAGGTCCAAACCTGCGTCGTGCACCTGGTCCGCAACAGCCTGCGGTACGCCTCGAAGAAGCACTGGTCGGCGATCACGACCGACCTGCGGCGCATCTACACCGCGCCGTCGGTGGCTGCCGCCGAGGACGCGTTCTTGACCTTCGCCGACACCTGGGAAGACCAGTACCCGGCCATGGTCGAGGCCTGGAAACGATCCTGGGAGGAGTTCATCCCCTTCCTGGAGTTCCCGCCCGAGATCCGCAAGCTGATCTACACCACCAACGCGATCGAGTCGCTGAACTCCCGGTTCCGCGCCGCCACCAGACGCCGCGGCCACTTCCCCGACGAGGACTCCGCCTTGAAAGTGCTCTACCTCGCAGTCCTCGAACGACAACACAACCGGCCCAACCCCACCGGCCGCATCAACGGCTGGAAAGCCATCCTCAACGTCCTGACCATGACCTACGGCGACCGCCTCAGGTCCAACTAGCCAGAGCCAGTTACACAAAGTTCTGCACAGTCCCCTCATCGACTGGAGCGAAGTAGCGGAGGCAGGATTCGCAGGCATGGCCGGCGGTATCGTGATCGGCGCTGGCACGGGTTGCGTGGTCTCTGCTGAAGTCGGATGCCTGCCCGGAGCAGTCGTGGGGGCAACTAGCGGCGGTGTTACTGGGCTCCTGGGTGGCACAGTAAGTTCGCTGTACTCGCAACTGGCCTTCGACTGAGAGGTGAGTTTGGTGCGCATTGCTCGCCTGATCGCCGGATGGACGGTAGGTGTCGGTCTCGGATTCATTGTGATGCGCGTTCTCGACATGTCGGTCCTCTTCAGTCTTTTGTTGTCTTTGGTCATTGCAACGGTCGTGGTCCTGATGACTGCGTACATGAGTCGTCCACCGAATGAGGCAGCCAACGAGCATGTCTCAACCGATGACCGTCACCCTCAGACATAGGGGCACCACCGACCCCTCACCCGGTGTAGGCGCTCATCTATGACCAAGGGCATGGCCAGCAACGGCGCCACCACCAGGAGGGGATGGCGCCCGGCGTGACTCGAAAACGAGGGTTTCCGGGTCGGTCCGGAGTGGCTCGCGCGCTGAGCATTTCTGAGCGACCCGAAACTCCTGGCTCGATACGCGGTGGCTCGGAAGCCGCTCCTGCCGGCTCAGGCCATGGTGTCGAGGATCGCCACGATGTCGTCCTCGCTGGTGCGCGGGTTGACGATCGCGAACCGCGTCAGCGTCTCCCCGGCGTGCGAGGTCGGCACCACGAACGCGAACTCCTCGGCGAGCAATCGGTCCGACCACTCCTGGTACTGCCCCGCCGTCCACCCGAGCCGCCGGAAGACCACCACCGACAGGTCCGGTTCGCGCACCACCTCGAGGTGGTCGCGTCGCGCGATCTCGGCCGCCGCAAAGCGCGTCACCTCCAGCGTGCGCTCGACCGCCGCCGAGTAGGCGGACGTGCCATGCGTCGCGAGCGAGAACCAGAACGGCAGGCCGCGGGCGCGACGGGTGAGGCCGACCGAGTAGTCGGTGGGGTTCCAGTCGGGGGCGTCGGTGAGGACGTCGAGATAGGAAGCGTGCTGGGTGTGGGCCGCACGCGCCAGCGCCGGGTCGCGGTAGAGCAGCGCGCAGCAGTCGAACGGTGCGAAGAGCCACTTGTGCGGGTCGACGATGAACGAGTCGCAGTGCTCGATGCCCTCGTAGAGGTGACGCACCGACTCGGCGGCGAGCCCGGCACCGCCGTAGGCGCCGTCGACGTGGAACCAGATGCCGAACTCACGGCACACCTCCGCCACCGAGGCGAGGTCGTCGACGATGCCGAAGTTCGTCGTCCCCGAGGTCGCCACGACGGCGAAGAAGGTCTCGGGACCGTTGGCCACCAACACCTTCCGCAGCTCCGCGCCCGTGAGTCGCATGGTGTCGTCGACCTCGACCCCGACGAACTCGGCGTCCATCACGTCGCACGCCGACTGGATCGAGGAGTGCGCGCCGTGGGTCGCCGCGACCCGCCACGGCCGGCCACCGGGACCGGTCACCCCGGCGCGAGCCGCCTTGGCGCGAGCCGTATGCCGCGCAGCCACCAGCGCGGACAGGTTGCCGATCGTGCCACCCGGCACGAAGACGCCACCGGCCTCGGTCGGCAGGCCCACGAGGTCGGCGATCCAGCGCAGCGCCTGGTTCTCGGCATACACCGCGCCCGCACCCTCGAGCCACGACCCGCCGTAGATGGACGACGCACCGACCACGAGGTCGAACATCGCCGCGGCTTCCGTTGGGGCACAAGGGATGAACGACAGGTAGCGCGGGTGGTCGGTCGAGATGCACGCCGGCGCCAGGGTCTCGCCGAACAGCTCGAGCGCCTTGAGCCCGCCGATGCCCTCCGCGGTGATGGTGCCGCCGGCGGCCTCCTCGAGCTCGGCCAGCGTGTGCGGCTGGTCCAGCGGCACCGGGTCGAGCTTCAGGCGGTCGGCGGAATAGGCGAGGATCGCGTCGCCGAGGATCTCGAGCTGCTTGTCCGTGTAGCCGTGCACGGCCGCGAGTCTAGGCACCCGCCTTGGAAAGCCCCGGCAGGAGGACCTCAGTCAGCTCGGCGGCGGTGTCCACGAGCGCGTCTGGGTCGGTGGCCTCGAGCGCTCCCGGCGCCCCGGCTCCCCAGGTCACCGCGACGGCGCCCATGCCCGCCGCCCGCGCCGCCTGCACGTCGACCGTCGCGTCACCCACGTAGACGCACGAGCCCGCGTCCACGCCCAGCCGCGACGCGGCATACAGGAGGGGCTCGGGGTCGGGCTTGTGCCGCGACGTCTCCTCCTGGCCGGCCACGACGTCGATGACGCCCTCGAGCCCGACCGCGCGCAGGCCGAGGCGCACGGTCTCGGCCTTCTTGCTCGACACGACGCCCGTGAGCGCGCCCGCGTCGTGCAGCCGGCCGAGCAACAGCGGCACGCCGTCGACGGTGCGGATCAGCTCGTCGTGGTGGGCGAGATTCCACGTGCGGTAGGTGTCGGCGAGCTCCTGCCCGCGCCCCGGGTAGCGCTCCTCGAGCACCGGCTGCAGCGGACGCCCGATCCACGAGCGCACCTCGAGGTCGTCGGCGCGCTCCCCGATCGTCCCGATGGCGTGGTGGTAGCTCGCGACGATGAGCGGGATGGTGTCTGCGAGCGTGCCGTCGAAGTCGAACAGGACGACGGGCCAGCGCAAGGTCACGACGAGCAGGGTATGCCGCCGGCTCGCCTCGCCCGCGCGGGGTCCGCCGCCGCGGCCGCTCGCCACGGCAGACTGTCGGCCATGTTGCAGCTGCGCGTCTCGGCCCCGAGTGCGCTCTCCGCCCGCGTGCGGGAGACGCTCGAGGACGACCCGGCCGTCAGCAGCATCGCGGCGATCCACGGCGGCTCGATCAAGCCACCCGGCGACCTGTTCTTCGCCGACGTGGCCCGGGAGGCCGCCAACGACGTGATCGACCGGCTGCGCGAGCTCGGGGTGCAGGACGAGGGCACGATCCACATCGACCCCGTGCCGACGTGGCTGTCGAGGCCGGGCCTCGACGCCGAGCACCTTGCTCCCGGCAGCGGCGCCGACTCGGTGGTGTGGTCGGAGGTCACGCAGGGCGCCTTCGAGGACACGGAGACCAACTGGACCTTCCTGTCCTTCATGGTCCTCGCCACGCTCATCGCCGCCATCGCGATCGTCCTCGACTCGCCGGTGCTCATCGTGGGCGCGATGATCCTGGGCCCGGACTTCGGGCCTGTGGCAGCACTCGGTCTCTCACTGGTCCGCCGGCGCTACACGTTGCTGCGCAGGGCGATTCGTGCACTCGTCATCGGCTTCTCGACGGCCATTGCCGTGACCTTCCTCGGCGGCCTGCTCGTGGGGGCGCTCGGCTGGGTCACGGCCGACGACCTCGGCAGCAGCAACCGACCGGACACCGCCTTCATCTACACCCCGGACCGGTGGTCCTTCATCGTCGCGGTCATCGCCGCGTCGGCCGGTGTGCTGTCCATGACGTCGTCCCGCATCGGCGGGCTCACCGGGGTCTTCGTGTCGGTCACGACCATCCCCGCCGCGGGCAACATCGGGCTGGCGCTCGCATTCGGCGCCTGGCACGAGGTCAAGGGCAGCGCGCTCCAGCTCCTGATCAACCTCACCGGCATGGCGCTGGCCGGGTGGGCCGCGCTGGCGCTGCAGCAGGCTGTCTGGTCCGAGGTCTCGGCCAAGCGCGCCAAGCTCGTCGCACGGGTGCGCAACCGCTCCGGGGTCTGAACCGCCGCCGCTGGCCGGTCGCGAACTTTGGCCCGAAGTTTGCGGGTGCTGGGAACCTTTCCGGCACTGGCGAACTTCGGCCCAAAGTTCGCCGGACGCGCAGGCTGACGCCTCAGGAGATCAGGACCTCCCGCAGCCGCTCGGCGAAGGCCTCGGGTTGGCCGGGGTAGCCGTTCTCCGGGCCGGCGAAGCCGCCGTGGTGGCTGGGGAAGACGACGACCTCGGTGCCGAGCGCGGTCGCGAGCCCGCGGCTCGTCCGGTCGGTGAACGTGCCGGCCGACTCCTCGCCGACGGCGACGCGCAACCGGTCGCCCATGGCACGCACGGCCTCGACGTCCAGCTCGTACTCGCCGACCGGGCGCGAGCGCTCTGACAGCAGCGGGTCCTCGCGCGAGCCGTCGTCCTCGGCGGGCATTCCGTAGGCCGCGGGGTCCGGGAGCGGTGTCGCGAAGTAGCCGTCGGTGAACTCGCCCTCCCACGACGTCATGTGGATGAAGCCGGCCATTCCTGCGCCAAATCCCTTGTCGGCATACGCCTTTCGCACCTGGTCGAACGCGCGCGAGGCAGCGGCGGCGTCGGGTAGGACCGTGATCAGGGGCGGCTCGTGCGCGACAACCGTTGCGAGGTCCCCCGGGTACGCCGTCCCCCAGGCCAGCGCTGCAACGGCTCCGCCGCTCGAGGCGAACACGTCGACGGGGCCGACGCCGAGATGGGAGACCAGCGCGTGCAGGTCAGCCGCCTGGACGTCCGGACGTTGGTCCACCGCACCATCGCTGCGGCTGCTGCGCCCGAGCCCGCGCGGGTCGTACGTGACGACGGTGCGGTCGTCCATGAGGTCGGCGAGCGTCGCGAAACCCGCGGCGTCCATGGGCGACCCGATCATCACCAGGGGCGCTCGCCCGTCCTCGGTCGGCAGGGGGCCACGCACGTCGTGGACGATCTCGGCGCCATCGGTGGTCAGGCTGTTGGTCTGCGGCTCTCTTGTCATGAGAGTCGAGACTGGCAGCAGCGCCAGAACTCATCGGTCGCGCAGGCCGGCGGGGCCCCTCACTCAGCCGGCGTCAGCAGTTGGCGTCGAGCATGCCCTCGATCGCGGTCTTCTCGGCCGAGTCGACGGCGAGGTCCCAGAAGTACTTCACGTTGATCCACTCACGGACGTATTCACACCGCCACGCGGTCCGGGTCGGCTGCCACTGCGCCGGGTCCTGGTCGCCCTTGCTGCGGTTGCTCGAGGCCGACACCGCGATCAGCTGGGGCCGGGTGAGGTCGTTGGCGAAGGCCTTGCGCTGGTCACTCGTCCACGCGTCGGCGCCGGACCCCCATGCCTCGGCCAGCGGCACCACGTGGTCGATGTCGAAGGTCGAGGGGTCGGTGGTCGAGACGCCGTCGTAGACGCTGAACCACGACCCCTTGGTCGCCGCGCAGCTGCTGTCGACGACGACACCGTCCCCGTCGCGCTTGATGACGCTCTCGCGGGTCGTGCAGCCGTTCACGGTGATCCAGTGGGTGAAGAGGGTGCGGTCGTAGCCCGCGTTGTCCTCGGCTCGCACGGTCAGCCGGGTGAGCTGGTCGCGGGAGTCGCTCACGCTGGGGGCGGGCGGTGGCAGCGCGCTTGCGACACCGGCACCGGCCGGTACGGCGACGAGGGCGAGGGTGGTGGCGGCGAGGGTGCGCAGGAGGGTGGCCATGCGCACCGACCCTGCACCTGCTTCGCCGTGCGTGGGCAACAGCCGGACCAACGCCGGGTTCGCGTTTGGCACGGGTTGTCCAAGGTGGGGTCAAGTGTGCCGCCCGGGCCGGCCTTGGCTAGTTTTCGGGTATGCCGCCTGCTCCCCTCTCCGACCTGGTGCACCCGTCGTGGGTGCCGGCGTTGGAGCCGGTCGCGGACACGGTGACCGAGCTGGGCGAGTTCCTGCGGGCCGAGGTCGCGGCTGGGCGGGGTTACCTGCCGGCGGGCGAGCACGTGCTGCGCGCCTTCGAACGCCCGCTCGACGACGTGCGCGTCCTCATCGTCGGGCAGGACCCCTACCCCACGCCGGGTCACGCTGTCGGCTTGTCGTTCTCCGTCGCCCCGGACGTCACGCCCATCCCGAAGTCGCTCGTCAACATCTACAAGGAGCTGCAGACCGACCTCGGGCTGCCCGCACCCACCAACGGTGACCTCTCGCCGTGGGCCGACCAGGGCGTGCTGCTGCTCAACCGGGTCCTGACCGTCCGCCCGGGGGCTCCGGCCAGCCACCGCGGCAAGGGCTGGGAGCACGTCACCGCTGCCGCGATCACGGCGCTGGTCGAGCGCGGCGGACCCCTCGTCGCGATCCTGTGGGGCAGGGACGCACGCAACCTCGCGCCGCACCTGACCGGCATACGAGCCATCGAAAGTCCCCACCCCTCACCGCTTTCCGCGCACTCGGGCTTCTTCGGGTCGCGCCCGTTCAGCCGCGCCAACGAGCTGCTCGCGCAGCAGGGCGCCGACCCCGTCGACTGGAGGTTGCCGTGACCGACAACGCCACCCACCTGCCCGAAGGCGGCAAGGTCTGGCACCGCTACGTCGCCATCGGCGACTCCTTCACCGAAGGCATGTCCGACGAGGTGCCGGGCCAGCCAGGTGTGTATGCCGGGTGGGCCGACCGTCTCGCAGCTCACCTCGCGCAGCTGGCCGGTGGCGACTTCCAGTACGCCAACCTCGCCGTGCGTGGGCGACTGCTCGCGGATGTCGTTGGGCCGCAGCTGGATGCGGCCATCGCGCTTGGCCCGGACCTCGTGTCGATGGTGGGCGGCGGCAACGACATCCTGCGCCCGAAGGCTGACCTCGACGCGATCGCGGGGCAGCTCGAGGCGGCCGTGGTGCGGTTGCGCGAGGCGGGGGCCGACGTCCTGCTGGCGACGCCAACGGACCCGGCCGGGGCGCCGGTCCTCAAGCACCTGCGGGGACGGCACGCGGTCCACTCGGCCAACGTCTTCAGCATCGCCCAGCAGCACGGCGCCTACGTCATCAACCAGTGGGGCATGAAGGCGCTGCTCGACTGGCGCATGTGGTCAGAGGACCGCATCCACATGACCAGCGAGGGGCACCGGCGGGTGGCGCTCAACGCGCTGTCGGCGCTGGGCCACGACACCGACCGCGCCGACTGGTCGACACCGCTGCCCCCACCGCCGCCAGCGTCCCGGCGCGAGTCGGCGGCGGCGAACGCCGAGTGGGCCAGGACGCACCTGGCGCCATGGGTGCAGCGGCGGCTGCGCGGCGAGTCGTCCGGCGACGCCGTGCAGGCCAAGCGGCCGCAGCTCTCCCCGGTCGACCCTGCCTAGGCTTGCTCGCATGACCGACCCCGCCTCCGCGCTCGCACCACGGGTGCAGGCCGCCATCCGGGCCGTGCTGGGTGACGAGTTCGCGGACGCCGACCCCGTCATCCGGCCCTTCGCCCTCAAGGCCAAGAAGGGCCCGAACACCAAGCAGGACAAGGCTTCCCAGCCGGCTGCGAGTGGTGTCGCACCGACACGCCCGGCGGCCGACCTCCAGGTGAATGCCGCGATGGCGCTGGCCAAGCGGGCCGGACGACCGCCACGCGAGGTGGCCGAGGCGATCGTGGCCGAGCTCCGGTCCGCGGGCATCGACGACCTCGTGGCGGCGCTGGAGGTGGCGGGTCCCGGCTTCGTCAACGTGACGCTGGCCGACGACTGGGTGACCGAGGCGACCCGCGAGCTGCTCGCCGATGACCGGCTCGGCATACCCACGCCGGCGCGTGAGGTCATCCCGATCGACTACTCCTCCCCCAATGTCGCCAAGGAGATGCACGTCGGTCACCTGCGCACGACCGTGGTCGGCGACTCGCTCGCCCGCACCCTCGAACGGCTCGGGCACCACGTCATCCGCCAGAACCACGTCGGCGACTGGGGCACGCCGTTCGGCATGCTCGTGGAGCACCTGCTCGAGGTGGGCGAGGACTCTCCCGAGGCCGAGCTGCTCGAGAGCGACCCGAACGCGTTCTACCAGGCGGCCAATGCGAAGTACCGCGCGACCCGGGACGACGCCGATCCGGACTCGTTCGCGGTGCGGGCGCGGCGCCGGGTGACCCTGTTGCAGGGCGGCGACGCCGAGACCTACCGCATCTGGGAGCAACTGCTCGCGCGGTCCAAGGCCTACTTCAACCGCGTCTACTCCGAGCTCGACATCACCCTCACCGACGCCGACCTCGACGGGGAGTCGCGCTACAACGACGAGCTGCCGGCCATCTGTGCCGACCTCGAGGAGCGTGGCATCGCCGAGGTCAGCGACGGCGCCCTGTGCGTGTTCCTCGATGGCTACACGGGACGCGACGGCGCGCGCCTGCCGCTCATCGTGCGCAAGTCCGACGGGGGCTACGGCTACGCCACCACCGACATCGCCACCCTGCGCCACCGCTCCCTCGACCTCGACGCCGACCGCGCGCTCTACGTCGTCGGCGCGCCGCAGCACCTGCACTTCGAGATGTCTTGGCAGGCAACGAAGCTCGCGGGCTGGACCCGTGACAAGACGCGGCCCATCCACGTCCAGATCGGCAACGTCCTCGGCACGGACGGCAAGCTGTTGCGCACCCGCTCCGGCGACCTCGTGTCGCTGCAGTCGCTGGTCGACTCCGCGATCGAGCGAGCCGGCCGGGTGGTCGCGGAGTCGCGTCCGGACCTCGACGAGGTGGCCCGTGGCGAAATCGCGCACGCCGTCGGTGTCGCGGCCATCAAGTACGCCGACCTGTCGGTGTCGCACGACAGCGAGTACGTCTTCGACCTCGACCGGATGGTCGCGCTCACCGGCAACACCGGCCCCTACCTGCAGTACGCCGCCGCCCGAATCCGCTCGATCCTGCGCAAGGCCGCGGCCGACGGCGGCGCGGGCCACCCAGGGGCGGTGCCGACGGCCGACGGGCCGGTGCTCGCGCTGAGCGAACCGGCGGAGCGGGCCCTGGCGCTGCGGCTGCTCGACTACGGCCGGGTCGTCGCCGACGTCGGCGAGACGCTCGAGCCGCACCGGCTCGCGGCATACCTCTTCGACCTCGCCAGCGCGTTCACGTCGTTCTACGAGCACTGCCCCGTGCTCAAGGCCGAGTCGCCCCGGGTGCGCGCCAGCCGGCTCGAGCTCTGCACCCTGACGCTGCGCGTGCTCACAGACGGGCTCGGGCTGCTCGGCATCACCGCCCCCGACGAGATGTAGCCCGGCGCCAGCGATTTAGTTGGACGTCCTAGCAACCTCTACCCTGTGGGCATGCCTGCGACGCGCCTGATGCCCACCGAGGAGGGTCAGGACCTCATCGACCTCACCCGGGAAATCTGCGCCAAGGAGCTGCTCCCGCAGGTCGCCGAGGCCGAGCGCCGCGCCGCCACCACCCCCGAGCTGCCGATCGACGCGTTCCGCACCCTGGGCAAGGCGGGCCTGCTGTCCCTGCCCTACCCCGAGGAGTTCGGCGGCGCCGCCCAGCCCTACGAGACCTACCTGCAGGTCGTCGAGGAGATCGCCTCGGTCTGGATGTCCGTGGCCGTCGGGGTCTCGGTGCACTCGCTCACCTGCTACCCGGTCGCCGAGTTCGGCACCCAGGAGCAGAAGGAAGCCCTCCTGCCGGCCATGCTCTCCGGTGAGCAGCTCGGCGGCTACTGCCTGTCCGAGCGAGCGGCCGGCTCCGACGTCGCGTCGATGACGACCAAGGCGACGCCCGACGACGACGCCAACCCCACGGCATACCGGATCAAGGGCACCAAGGCGTGGATCAGTCACGCGGGCCACGCCGACTTCTACACGAGTTTCGTGCGCACGTCCGACGATGGCGGGCGGGGGCTATCGTGCTTCGTCGTGCCGGGCGATGCCAGCGGACTGTCGTTCGGCGCGCCCGAGAAGAAGATGGGGCTGCACTGCGACACCGTCAGCGAGGTGCACTTCGACGGGGTCGAGGTCGGCGCCGACCGGCTGATCGGCGAGCGCGGCCAGGGCATGGCGATCGCCCTGTCCGCCCTCGACTCGGGACGTCTCGGAATCGCCGCTGCCGCAACGGGTCTCGCGCAGGCGGCTCTCGACCACGCCGTTGCCTACGCCAAGGAGCGCGAACAGTTCGGCAAGCCGATCGGTGAGTTCCAGGGACTCGCGTTCCTGCTGGCTGACATGGAGGCGGCGGTCACGAGCGCCCGTGCGGCCTACCTGCACGCGGCACGGCTGCGCGACGCCGGCCGGCCGTTCAGCAAGGAGGCTGCGGTCGCCAAGCTCGTCGCCACCGACAACGCGATGCGGGTGACCACCGACGCGGTGCAGGTCCTCGGGGGCGCCGGCTACACGCAGGACTTCCCGCTCGAGCGCTTCATGCGCGAGGCGAAGGTCACCCAGATCTTCGAGGGCACCAACCAGATCCAGCGGCTCGTCATCAGCCGCCAGTTGCTCAAGAGCGCATCCAAGAGAGGCTGAATCCCCTTGCAGATCAACGACTCCAGCGTCGCCCTTGTCACCGGCGGCGCGTCCGGGCTCGGCGAGGCCACCGTCCGCCGTCTCCACGCCGACGGCGCTGCGGTCGTCATCCTCGACCTGCCCTCGTCCCCCGGTGAGGCCCAGGCCAGCGAGCTCGGCGACCGCGCCCGGTTCGCGCCGACCGACGTCCGCGACGAGGCCCAGGTGCAGGCCGCGATCGACACCGCCACCGACCTCGGCACGCTGCGCGTCGTCGTCAACTGCGCGGGCATCGGCACCCCCGGCCGCGTCGTGGGCAAGAACGGCCCGCTCGCCCTGGAGAAGTTCCAGTCGGTCATCGACATCAACCTCGTCGGCACCTTCAACGTCCTGCGCCTCGCGGCCGCCGCGATGCTCGCCAACGAGCCGGTCGACGGTGACCGCGGCGTCATCGTCATGACCGCGTCGATCGCTGCCTACGACGGCCAGATCGGACAGGCCGCGTATGCCGCGAGCAAGGGCGGCATCGTCGGCCTCACCCTGAGTGCCGCACGGGACCTGGCGGACAAGGGAATTCGCGTCGTCACGGTGGCTCCGGGCACCTTCATGACACCCATGCTGGCTGGCCTGCCCGAGGAGGCCACCAAGGTCCTCGAGGCACAGGTGCCGCACCCGTCGCGGCTCGGCCAGCCCGCCGAGTACGCCAGCCTGGTGCGCCACGTCGTCGACAACTCGATGCTCAACGGCGAGGTCATCCGGCTCGACGGCGCCCTGCGGATGCCGCCCCGCTGACTCCACCGGCACACGATCAGGTTAGGCTTACCTAACCACTGCTACCTGAAACCTCCGAGGTGATCGTGACCACCGCCCCAGCCCGCGCCAAGCGCACCGTCACCAGCGCCACCGTGGCGCGCACCGAGTGGCTCGCACCCGACATGGTGCGCATCGTCCTCACCGGGCCCGAGCTCGTGAACCTGCCCGAGCTCCAGCACACCGACCACTACGTCAAGCTGCTGTTCCCGGCGCCGGGCGCGGCATACCGCTGGCCCTTCGACCCCGACGAGCTGCGCGAGACCCTGCCGCGTGAGCAGTGGCCGGTCACGCGCGCCTACACGATCCGCTCCTTCGACCGCGAAACCCTCGAGCTGGCAGTCGATTTCGTCGTGCACGGCGACGAGGGCATCGCCGGACCGTGGGCCGCGGCCGCCCAGCCCGGAGACGTGATCGGCTTCTTCGGACCCGGTGGCGCCTGGGGCCCGAGTCCGGTGGCCGACACGTTCCTCCTGGTCGGCGACGCCGCCGCCATCCCAGCCATCGCCGCCGCCCTCGACCGGCTCCCACCGCACGCCGTTGCCCAGGCCTTCCTCGAGGTCGAGGACGCCATGAGCCACGTCCCGCTTCCCCAGGGCGACAACATCGCTGTCACCTGGGTCCACCACGCAGACGCACCGGAGCGCCCGATCGGCGACCAGCTCGCCGAGGTCGTCCGCACCGCTGGCCTGCCGACCGGTGAGGTCCACGCCTTCGTCCACGGCAACGCCGGCATGGTCAAGGACCTGCGCCGCTGGCTCTTCGTCGAGCAGAGCCTGCCCCGGGACCGGGTGTCGATCTCCGGCTACTGGCGCTCGGGTTTCACCGACGAGGGCTGGCGCTCGGTGAAGAAGGAGTTCACCGCCGAGATGGAGCGCGAGGAGCAGTCCCTCCAGACCCTCTGACGCGCGGAGGCATAGGTATGCCGCCAGCAGCTCACGATGACGGGCGCGCCCGCCCGAAGACCGTGGGCGCCACCACAGCTCCGCGCACCTCACCGGGCGTGAGCCCCAGCTCGGTGCGACAGGCTGCCGCGAACGCCGACGGACTGCGGAACCCCACCTGGCTGGACGTCGCCGACACAGCCTCCCCGGAGCGCAGGATCGTGACCGCCGCCGCGAGGCGCACCTTCGTGCGCCACCGGCGGAACGGCATACCCGTCTCGGCGACGAACGCGCGCTGGAGCGTCTTGGGGCTCACGTGCACCGCCCCCGCCCACTCGACCAGGCTCTCCGGTCGGCTCGGGTCACGCAGCAGCGCGAGCGCGACGGCCCGCGCAGGTCCGGTCAACGGGACGGGAGCCCGCCCCTCGTCACGCAGCAGCACCCCCACGAGCGCGTGCACTTGGGCGTGCGACCGGCTTCGCGCCTCGGGCGAGTCAGCACCCTCCTGGAGCGCCGAACGGACGAGGCGGTCGAGCACATCCGTACGCAGCACGGGCGCCGCGGTCTCGGCCCAGGAGTCGTGGTCTGTGGCCGCGAACCGTAGCGACAGCACCAGACCTTCGTCGTCGACGTGGACCCGGTGGGCCTCACCGGCCGGCAGCCACAGGGCCCACTGCGCGTTGACAGGGTGACGGTGCCCGCCGGCCTCGATGAGGCCCCGCCCGTCAGCGGTCCATGCGAGCTCGTGCTCGGCGTGCCTCAGCCACATGCGACCTCCCACAGGTGCCGGGAGACCCGTGACAGCAGCGCCGACACCCCCGTCGCTGGCTAGCGTAACCACGGACCGACGACGGGCGCCTCCACCAGGCGCCGCAGTCGGTGCGGGCGTGAGGGGCAGGCAGGGGCGGCCCGAACCGCTTGCCGGGCTGTGGTCGGAGGGGACACCGCCCGGCGAGCGGGCGCCTCGCGGCGGCCGCGCCGCAGCCACGCGGCGTCCGGCAGAAAGTTCGGGCATCCCCTTGCGCTCCACCCCGACGTGGGTCAAGATGAGCGAACCTCCTTCGGGAGGCCAGTCTCCTTCGGGAGACAACGAGACCCGGCCAACTCATACTTGGCCGGGTCTCACCTTTTGTAACAGCGCGACCCGGCCCGGCCGGTGACCGACACGCGGCATCGGCGTGAACTGCGCCCGACGGTTCAGTCCGCGGCGCCCACGGGCACCCAGAACCGCAGCTTCCCCGAGCGCTCGTCCTCGAGCTTGCCAGCGTTCGCCTCGATCGTCTTGCGCGACCCGATGTTGTCGGTGTCGCAGGTGACGAGCACCCGGTCCAGCGGGTAGTGGGCGGCGACGATGGGCAGCATCGCGGCCAGCATGGCCGTGGCGTGCCCGCGCCGCCTGTGCTCCGGCGCCACGTCGTAGCCGATGTGGCCACCCAGCTCGCGCAACCCGTCGGTCAGTGGGTGCCTCATCTGGATGCGGCCGAGGTACTCGTTCCCGTCGACCCACCACAAGGTCCACGAGGGCACGAAGCCCGCCGGCCTCGGCGTCTCGGGGAGACGTTCGGCTCGCAACGCATCGACGTATGCCGCGAAGCCGGCTTCGTCGCGCCAGCGCGGCTCCCAGGTCGCGAGGGCCCGTCCGATCGACGACCGGTCATCCGTGCCGCCTCGGCCCTCGGCGCGGAACCCGTCCATCGCCCGGAGGAAGGACTCGTGGAAACGGACGTCGGGCTCGGCGAGGTGAGCGGGCGGCATACTCACCATCGTTGCAGCCAAAGCCATTGTCCGCCAACGACTTTGCGCCGGTTGAGTGCCTGTGGTCGGCCTGTGGGGAGGTCTCAGGTGCTCGACTGGCGCTCGAGCTCCAACTTCTTCGGGAAGTACCAGTTCATGACCTTGCGCAGGTTGTCGGAGTCGTCGCGGGCCCAGTTGCGCATGAGCTCGGAGCCGAACTGGATCGCAGTGATCGGGTGCGCGCCCGCCTGGATCACCCGCTCGAACGCCCGGTCGTGCGCGACCGTGCTGATGCCGCCGACCGCATCGGCCACGGGGTAGACCTCGTAGCCCTCGGCGAGCATGTCGAGGGTCGGGAAGGTCAGACAGACCTCGGTCCACAGCCCCGCCATGACGACCTTGCGCCGCCCCGAGTTCTCGATGGCCGCGCGGAAGTCGGCGTCCTCCCACGCGTTGACCCCGCTGCGGTCGATCTCCTCGACGCCCGGCAGCTCCTTGCGGATCACCTCGGCGGTGCCTTCGTTCACACCCAGGTCGACGCCGACCGTCGACAGCACCACCGGCACCTCGTAGGCGACGGCGAGCTTGCACAGCGCCACGACGCCCAGGTCGATCTCCTCGCGGGTCGACGACCGCACCGTCGAGTACTGCTCGGGCTGGTAGTCGATGAGGGCGACGACGCAGTTCTGTGGGGTGAGCAGGTGGTCGGTCTTCTGGTCGCGGACGGGCTCGGGCTGGGTCTTGGCCATGGCTACCTCCTGGCGACAGTCAACGCGAGCGCTGGCTCTCGCGCATCCGGACCCACTCCCACGAGGTCAGACGGCAGCGGCGAAGGCCTCGTCGAGGATGTCGAGCCCCTCGCCGAGCAGCTCGTCCGAGGCCGACAGCGGTGGCAGGAACCGGAAGACGTTGCCGAACGTGCCCGCGGTCAACGTCACGAGTCCCCGCTCGTGGCAGGCCTTGTTGACCCGCGCGGTGAGCTCGGGGTCGGGCGTCTTGGCCTCGAGGTCCGACACCAGCTCGACCGCCAGCATCGCGCCGCGGCCACGGATGTCGCCGATGACGCCGTGCTTGGCGGCCAGCGCCTCGAGCCTCGGCCGGAACAGCTCCTCGACCCGCCGCGCCCGCCCGCACAGGTCGTCGGCCTTCATCGTCTCGATCGCGGCGAGCGCCGCGGCACACGCCACCGGGTTGCCGCCGTAGGTGCCACCGAGGCCGCCGGTGTGGATCGAGTCCATGACGTCAGCCCGCCCCGTGAGCCCGGCGAGCGGCATACCACCCGCAATGCCCTTGGCGGTCGTCACGAGGTCGGGCACGACGCCCTCGTGGTCGGACGCGAACCAGTCGCCCGTGCGGCAGAACCCGCTCTGCACCTCGTCGGCGATGAAGAGAATGCCGTGCTCGCGGCACCAGTCGGCCACCATCTTCATGAAGCCCGGCGCCGGCACGATGAACCCGCCCTCGCCCTGGATCGGCTCGAGGATGACCGCGGCGGTCTCCTCCTCGCCGACCTGCGCGTGGACCAGGGCCACGAACTCCTCGAAGGCCTCCTCGGCGCAGTGCTCCGGTCCGGTCGGCCAGCGGTAGGGGTAGGCCATCGGCACGCGGTAGATCTCGGGCGCGAACGGGCCGAACTTCAGCTTGTAGGGGTTGACCTTGGCCGTCAGGCCCATCGTGAGGTTGGTGCGCCCGTGGTAGGCGTGGTCGAACGCGACGACGCCCTGGCGGCCGGTGAAGTGGCGCGCAACCTTGACGGCGTTCTCGACCGCCTCGGAGCCGGAATTGAAGAGGGCAGAACGCTTTTCGTGATCACCGGGGGTGAGCTCGGCCAGCGCCTCGGCGACGAGGACGTACTCCTCGTAGGGCGTCACCATGAAGCAGGTGTGGGTGAAGTCGGCGACCTGGCGCTGCACCGCCTCGACCACGCGCGGGTTGCCGTTGCCGACCGTGGTCACCGCGATGCCCGAGCCGAAGTCGATCAGCTGGTTGCCGTCGACATCGCGCAGTATCCCGCCCGCGGCCTCTTCGACGTAGACCGGCAGTCCCGTGCCCACACCGGCCGACACGGCGGCCAGCTTGCGCTGCTGGAGGGCCTGCGACCTGGGTCCGGGGATGGAGGTGGCGAGGACGCGCTTCTGCTCGAGCATGCGCCGAGCATAGGACTGCGCCCGTGCGCGCGACTACGGTGGCTGGCATGGCCTCCAAGGCGTCCTCGCCCGCGACCGAGATCGAGGTCGGCGACCGCGACGTGCGGATCAGCAACCCCGACCGCGTCTACTTCCCGGCACGCGGCGAGACCAAGCTCGACCTCGTCAACTACTACCTGTCCGTGGGGCCGGGCATCCTCAACGCACTGCGCGAGCGCCCCACCATGCTGCACCGGTTCCCCAAGGGCATCGGCGGCGGCGACAAGGTGCACCAGAAGCGAATCCCCCAGGGCGCGCCCCCGTGGGTCGAGACGGTGCGCCTCACCTTCCCGCGGTGGAACCGCACCGCCGACGAGCTGTGCCCCACCGAGCTCGCCCAGATCATCTGGGCCGTGCAGATGTCGACGGTCGAGTTCCACCCCTGGAACAGCCGCCGCGCCGACGTGGAGAAGCCCGACGAGTGGCGCATCGACCTCGACCCGGGCCCGGACTGCCCCTGGTCGCGGGTGCAGCGGGTCGTGCCAGTCGTCCACGAGGTGTTGGACGAGCTCGGTGCCACGGGCTGGCCAAAGACCAGTGGTGGCAAGGGAATTCACGTCTACGTGCGGATCAAGCCCGAGTGGGGCTTCAAGGACGTGCGGCGGGCCGCGCTCGCCTTCGCGCGCGAGGTGGAGCGGCGTATGCCGGACGACGTCACCACCACGTGGTGGCGCAAGGACCGCGACCCCGCCGACCTGTTCATCGACTACAACCAGAACGCGCGAGACCACACCATCGCCGCGGCATACTCGGTGCGCGGCAACGAGATCGGCACGGTCTCCGCGCCGATCCGCTGGGACGAGGTTGACGACGTCGTCCCCGACGACTTCACCATCGCGACCATGCCGGCCCGCTTCGCCGAGCTCGGTGACCTGCACGCGGGCATCGACGACGCCGTCTTCGAGATCGACCAGCTCATCGAGTGGGCGGACCGCGACGAACGCAACGGTGCCGAGGGACCGGCCGACCCCGACGAGTGACCACCCGCGACGAGACGGACGCACGCAGGTCTTCACGTTTCCGCATCTGCGGCTATATGGTCTGACTCATGCCGCTCATGAGGATCAAGGATGCGGCGGCGTTCCTCGGCGTCAGCGACGACACGGTGCGTCGCTGGGTCGACAGCGGGGCGCTCGACGCCGCGACCGACGAGGCCGGTCGCAAGGTCGTCGACAGTTACCGGGTCGCGCTGCTCGCGCGCGAGCAGGCGCACGCCGTCGCCGACCCCAGCGGTGTCGGCCGGTCCGCGCGCAACCGGTTCGTCGGCCTGGTCACCGACATCAAGAGCGACTCGGTCATGGCTCAGGTCGAGCTGCAGTGCGGGCCGTTCCGGGTCGTGTCCCTGATGAGCAGCGAGGCGGTCGACGACCTCGGGCTCGAGCTCGGCTCGGTCGCCATCGCGGTGGTCAAGTCGACCACTGTGATCGTCGAGACCCCCGGGGGTGCCTCATGAGGTATGCCGCCCGCGTCCTCGCCGCGGCCGCGGCACCAGTGCTGGCCCTCACCCTCGCTGGGTGCGGGTCGGGTGACGAGTCGCCGCGGGGGGGCGATTCGTCACCCACCAACTCCTCGTCCTCGGACGGCGGCGAGCTCGAGGGCGACCTGACCGTCTTCGCCGCGGCGTCCCTGAAGAAGACCTTCACGCAGATCGGCACCCAGTTCGAGAAGGACCACCCGGGGGTCCAGCTGAGCTACAACTTCGCCGGCTCATCCGACCTCGTCGCCCAGATCCAGCAGGGCGCGCCGGCTGACGTCTTCGCCAGCGCCGACGAGAAGAACATGACCAAGGCGACGGACGACTCCCTGACCGCCAGTGACCCGGTCAAGTTCGCTTCCAACACCCTCGAAATCGCCGTCCCCCCAGGCAATCCCGCCAAGATCGCGTCGCTGCAGGACCTTGCCAAGCCAGGGGTCAAGCTCGTCGTCTGCGCCCCCGAGGTGCCCTGCGGGTCGGCGACGACCAAGGTGGAGTCCGCGGCGGGGCTCGACCTCAAGCCAGTCAGCGAGGAACAGAACGTCACCGATGTCCTCGGCAAGGTGATCGCGGGCGAGGCCGACGCGGGCCTCGTCTACGTCACCGACGTCAAGGGCGCGGGCGACAAGGTCGAGGGCATCGAGTTCCCGCAGGCGTCCGCCGCGGTGAACGTCTACCCCATCGCCACCCTGAAGGACTCGCGCAACCAGGCCGCCGCGAATGCGTTCGTCGAGGCCGTCACCAGCGCCGCGGGTCAGCGGGTCCTCGCCGACGCCGGGTTCGGCAAGCCCTGACGGCGCGCCCGTGACCCGCAGCAGCCGACCCGGCCACGCGGCATACCCACGCCTCGGCCTGCCCGCGTGGGTCTTCGTGCCGGCAGCGCTAGGGGCGTTGTTCGTGGTGCTGCCGCTCGTGGCGATGCTCACCCAGATCGACTGGTCGCACTTCGGTGCGCTCGTCACGTCCGAGTCGTCACGAGCCGCACTGTCCCTGAGTCTCAAGACCTCGCTGGCCAGCACCGTGCTCTGCATCGTCTTCGGTGTGCCGATGGCCGTGGTGCTGGCACGCACCCGGTTCCCGGGGCAGTCGGTGGCGCGCTCACTCGTCCTGCTGCCGCTCGTGCTGCCGCCCGTCGTCGGTGGCATCGCGCTGCTCTACACGTTCGGGCGGCGCGGGCTGCTGGGGCACAGCATGGAGGTGCTCGGGCTCCAGATCGCGTTCTCGACGACGGCGGTGGTGATGGCGCAGACGTTCGTGGCGCTGCCGTTCCTCGTCGTCAGCCTGGAGGGGGCGCTGCGCACGGGCGGCCAGCGGTTCGAGGAGGTCGCGGCGACCCTGGGTGCGCGACCGACGACGGTGTTCCTGCGGGTGACGCTGCCGTTGGCGCTGCCGGGGCTGGCGTCCGGCGCGGTGCTGGCGTTCGCGCGCGCGCTCGGCGAGTTCGGCGCGACGATCACCTTCGCCGGGTCGCTTCAGGGGGTGACGCGCACCCTCCCCCTGGAGATCTACCTGCAGCGCGAGACCGACCCGCAGGCCGCCGTGGCGCTGTCACTGGTGCTGGTCGCGGTGGCCACCATCGTCATCACCCTGACCCGACGCTCGCGGACCGCCCTGTGAGCCTCTCGGCGACGATTCGCGTGCCCGAGCGCGACGTCGACGTCAGCCTGGAGGTGCCCGACGGCCGGACTGTCGCGGTGCTCGGACCCAATGGCGCGGGCAAGTCGACGGCCCTGGCCGCCATCGCCGGACTGCTCCACCCGAGCGGCGGCGAGATCCGACTCGACGACCGAACCCTCTTCTCCGCCAACGATTCTCGTGAGTTCGTGCCGCCGCATGCGCGCGGCATCGGACTGCTCGCGCAGGACGCGCGACTCTTCCCGCACCTGTCCGTGCTCGACAACGTGGCCTTCGGGCCACGCAGCGCAGGTATGCCGCGTGGGCGCGCCCGCGAGCGCGCCCACCACTGGCTGGCGGAGGTCGACGCGACCATGCTTGCCGACCGCCGCCCGTCCGCCCTCTCGGGCGGTCAGGCGCAGCGTGTGGCGATCGCCAGGGCACTGGCCACCGAGCCGGGCCTGCTGCTGCTCGACGAGCCGTTGTCGGCCCTCGACGTCGAGGCTGCCCCGGCCGTGCGCCAGCTGCTGCGCCGGGTGCTAGCCGAGCGGACGACCCTGCTCGTCACCCACGACGTCCTCGACGCTGTCCTGCTCGCCGACGAGGTGGTCGTGCTCGACGGCGGCCGCGTGGTCGAGCGCGGCCCCACCGCCACCGTGCTCACGAGGCCGACCAGTGCGTTCGCGGCCCGCATCGCCGGGCTCAACCTCGTGCGTGGCACCCTGCAGGGCGATGCCGTGGTCAGCCCGGACGGGGTGCGCGTCGCCGGCCTGGTCGACGAGTCGGTCGGCGACGACGATGCCGCCGTGGCAGTCTTCAGCCCCGCCGCCGTTGGCGTCTATCGCGTTGCCCCGCAAGGAAGTCCGCGCACTGCAGTACGCGCCACGGTGACCGACCTCGAACCGCACGGGCACCAGGTGCGGGTGCACACGGCATACCTCTCGGCCGACATCACCCCCGCCGCCCTCGCCGACCTCGCCCTCACCCCCGGCGACGAGGTCGTCCTCACCGTGAAGGCGAGTGAGGTCGCGATCTACGCCGGTTGAGACGGCCATTGCATCCGCCGCCCAATTCAGTAAGGTAAGCCTTAGTTAGGGCACCCTTACTCGGGAGGCGACATGGCAGAGCACACCACCGTGGACGAGCTGGCACGGGTGGCGCGGCTCGCAGTGTCCCTCCCGTCGGTGGCCACGCTCGAGGTCGACGGCGGACGACCGGTCGGACCGGCCGAGGCCTCGGTCGGTCTTGCCGAGCGGGGCGGCCTGCCGACCTTCCACTGCGGTCCGAGCGCTGCTCTGGTGCAGTGCGGCGAGGAGGGCATGGGGGCGGTCCTGACCGTGCAGTCCGACGCGGGTGGTCGGCGCGGCCCGGTCGTGCGGTTGGTGGGCAGGCTCGTGGTCGCCGGGTGGGATGAGGCGCTGGGTCACGCGGTGGCGCTCGTGCAGCTGGTCCCGGTGCGGATCAGCGTGCACGTGGGCGAGCAGGACCGTGCCGGACTCCTGGTGCCTCTGGACGCCTACGAGCGCGCCGACGAGCCGCGGCCGGACCTGGGAGCCGTCGCGCAGCGGATCATGGCTCACTCCAACGGATCTCACGGCCAAGACCTGCGCGAGTACATCGCCCGGCGCCACCGCCTGCCGGTCGATGACGTGGTCGCTGCAGAGCTCACCGGGCTCGACGAGAGGGGTGCGGTCGTGTCGTGGATCGATGGGGACGGCGCCAACCGCACCTACGTCCCGTTCGCGACCCCCGTGAGCTGCCCGGGCCAGCTCGCTGACGTGCTGCGGGCGGCCCTGGAGGCCTGACGCGGATCGCTCAGGGGCGGCCTCGCCCCGGGACGTCGCTCAGGCCGGCGTTGTGCTGCTCGACGAGCTCGCGGGCACGCTCGACGTCGCGGTCGGCGATCGCCTCCACCAGCGCAGCGTGCACGAGGTGGCGCTGGACGTGGAAGTCGCGCAGCGGCACCTCACCGTCGGTGGCGATGTCGATGGTGTGGCTCTCGACGAGGTCGAGCAGGGTCAGGTAGAGCGAGTGCAGGACGGGGCTCGGCGTCGTGGCTGCGATCCGCGTGTGCAGCTGCCAGTTGGCGCGCAGGAAGCCGATGTCGTCGGACTCGGACACGGCCGTAGCCATCTTGCCCAGCGACTCACGCATGGCCGCGACGTCGTCGGCGGCAGCGTGCGCGATGGCGTCCTCGACGATGAGCCACTCGAGGGAGTTGCGGATGCGCAGCGCCTCGGCGATCGACGACTGGTCGGTGTCGAGACTGAGAACGGCGTGGCCGAGGCGGTGCATGGGCGAGGGCTCGGCCACGAAGAGCCCGCCACCTGGGCCGGGGCGCACGGTCACGAGGCCACGGGCCTGGAGCAGCCGCATGGTTTCGTTGAAGGTGCCGATCGAGACACCCACCAGCGAGCGCACCTCGTCCTTGGTGCCGAGCCGTTCTCCGGGCGTCCGGGCGGCGATCATCCGGGCCAGCTCGTCGGCTGCAGCCTCGGCCCGGGGGCCGCCGTCCGAGCGCGTCAGGACCCCTGGACGCGCGCCCGTCCGGTCAGTGCGGGCGGCACGGCTCATGTGAATCTCCATCATCAATTGTGGCCCGGCGATCACCCCAAGGTAACACTCGGTCTTGACGGGACGCGGGAATAGCAGCATCCTCGAGGGAATTGTTTATGGAGAATTACCTGACCGCAACGAGGCGGCCATGGAGATCGAAGGGTCCAGGACAATGCCCGAGCAGAGCGCGAAGCCGACCGACCGCACGGTGCCCGAGAACGTCGCTGCACAGAGCGTGAGCAGCCAGGAGGAGGGCCCCGACGTCGACACCGACGTGGACGTGCGGGCGATGACCCGCGAAGAGCTCATCGCCCACAACCTCAAGGTCGTGGAGGCCCACTTCCACAACGAGAACCCCGAGTCGATCGACAAGGCCCTCGCGCTCTACGGGCCGGAGATCGTCTGGGAGGCACCCAACCGTGGGCAGGTCTACACCGACACCGAGACCGTCCGCGACTCCTACCTCAAGATCTTCAACACGGTCCACTTCAACCGCGCGACGACCGTGCGCCGGTTCGCCACCGAGGACTACGTCTTCGACGACCAGATCGCAGACCTCACGGTGGTCGGCGACGAGATGCCGAACCTCGGCTTCAAGAAGGGTGACCGCCTCAGCATGCGGCTCGTCCACATCTTCGAGATGAAGGACGGCAAGATCGCGCGCGAGATCGCCTACGAGATGTCGCGGCCCTGGGGTGGGCCCACCGATCACGATGCGATCCCCGAGGGTTCGCCGGTCGAGGACTACCCCGACGGTCCGCACTACGGGCAGTGGTGACCACCCCCCCCCCCCCCCCCCCCCGTGCCCGGCGGCACGCTGATGCCGTCAGCCAGCTCCCCTCCACCCACGAAGGACTGAGAACCCATGAAGCTCACCGGATTCGTCATCGACGGCGAACGGCACATCGGCAGCATCGACGGCGACACCATCCGTGACCTGGGCACCGCACGCGAGTTCTACGCGGACGTCGCCGCCGGCCTGGACGCGACCGGCGGGCAGGAGTATGCCGCGGGCGACGTCGAGCTCGCGCCCGCCGTCCCCGAGACGTCGCGCATCTTCTGCGTCGGCATCAACTACGCCAGCCACGCCGAGGAGTCCAAGTCCCTCGCCGGCCTCGACCAGCCACCCGCACCCATGATTTTCGGCCGCTGGGAGCAGTCGCTCGTCGTCGACGGCACGCCAGTTCCGTTGCCTCCCAAGGAGGATGGGCTCGACTGGGAGGTCGAGCTCGCCGTGGTCATTGGCACCGAGGGCTGGGAGGTCACCCGCGACTCGGCCTACGAGCACGTGCTCGGGTATGCCGCGTTCAACGACCTGAGCGCCCGCACCAAGCAGCTCGAGACCGCGCAGTTCACCCTCGGCAAGAACGCCGACAAGACCGGCCCCATCTCCCCGGTCGTGACTGCCGACGAGGTCGGCGACATCGCGCGCGGCCTGCGCGTCACCACCGAGGTCAACGGCGAGGTGATGCAGGACGGCAACACCAAGGACCTCATCAACGACGTGCCGCGGATCATCGAGTACATCACCGACACGGTGACCCTCTTGCCCGGCGACGTCATCGCCACCGGCACGCCGGGCGGTGTCGGCGCGGGACGCAAGCCCCCGGTCTTCCTCAAGGACGGCGACGAGGTCGTCGTGACGGTGGAATCCGTTGGCTCCGTGCGCAATCCGATCGTGAAGCGGTAGGGAGCGCGTCATGGAGGGCACGCTCGACCTCGTGCCGTTGGTGGTCCGGCTGGTGGTGGCGGGCGTGCTGGTCGTCCACGGCACCCAGAAGGCCTTCGGCTGGTTCAACGGGCCCGGGCTCAAGGGGGCCGAGGCGATCTTCGACAAGCTCGCCCAGCGCCCGCCGGCTGTCATGGTGCGGATGGCGATCGCCTGCGAGGTCACGAGTGGCGTGCTGCTGGCGCTGGGTCTGCTGACCCCGCTTGCGGCCGCGATGGCCGCCGGCACGATGCTCGTGGCGGGTGCCGCGGGCTCGATCGCGTCCGGCGCGTTCGCCAACGCCAGGGGCGGCGGTGAGTACCCCGTCGTGATCGCGCTGACCGCCCTGGCGGTCGCGCCCTCCCCGGGTCGCTTCTCGGTCGACAACGCGCTGGGGCTCCCCTGGGTCGACACGACCACCGCAGTCGGCTTCCTCTGGTTGCTGCTGGCGGCCGTGGTCGCTGTCACGGCAGCCATCCCGCCGATCGTCGCCACCCGTCGCAACGCCGCCCGCGCGGCGAGCTGACCCACCGAAGCCGGCCGCGCGGCATACCTGACCCGACGCCAGGAACACCCCGAGGAGCGAGCATGCGCACGACACTGGACCAGCCCGGATCGTCGCCCGAACGGTGGCTGATGCTCATCGGGGGCGATTGGGTGCCGGGCACCCGGGGCGAGTGGGCCGACGTCGTCGCACCGTCACGCCCGGGTGTCGTCCTCGCGACCGTGCCCGAGGGCACCGCCGAGGACGTCGACGTGGCCGTGGGCAGGGCGGCCGAGGCGTTCCCGGCGTGGCGGGCGCTGCACTTCAGGGAACGCCAGCAGGCACTGCTCGCCATCGCCGCCGACCTCGCCGCCGAGGCGGAGGACTTCGCCGTTCTGACCGCACAGGACACCGGTAACGCGCTGCGCACCCAGGCGCGCCCGGAGTCGGCAACCCTCGTCGACCTGTTCCGCTACTTCGGCGGGGTGGCCGGCGAGTTCAAGGGCGCGGTCCTGCCGTCCGGCAACGGCCAGCTGCAGTACACCCGGCGCGAGCCGCTCGGCGTCGTCGGCGCGATCCTGCCGTGGAACTCGCCGCTGATGATCGCCGGCATGAAGATCCCAGCCGCCCTCGCCGCCGGCAACACCATGGTGGTCAAGCCCGCTGAGGACGCGCCGCTGACGATCCTCAAGCTGGCCGAGATGTGCAACCGCCACCTGCCGCCCGGGGTGCTCAACGTCGTCACCGGCCTGGGTTCGACCGTGGGCGCCGCGATCACGGCGCACCCTGGCATCGCGAAGGTGTCGTTCACCGGTTCGACTGCGGTCGGCCGTTCGGTGGCGGCCGATGCCGGGCGACGGCTCGTGCCCGTCTCGCTCGAGCTCGGCGGCAAGAGCCCCAACATCGTGTTCCCTTCTGCCGCAACGCCGCAGCGCCTGGCCGAGACAGTCGAGGGGACACTCCTGGCGATGCGGTTCACCCGCCAGGGACAGTCCTGCACGGCGGGCTCGCGGCTGCTCGTGCACTCTGACGTCTACGACGAGTTCCTGGCCGCACTGCACGACCGGGTCGCCCAGCTGGTCGTCGGCGACCCGCTCGACGAGGCCAGTGACATGGGCTCGATCATCAACCAGAAGCAGTACGACACGATCCGCGGCTACGTCGACGAAGGGCTCGCCCAGACCGGCGCCCGCGCGATCCTCGACGGTCGCGAGGTGCGACCGAGCGGACCGGCTGGCAGCGAGGGCGGCTACTACATGGGACCGAGCATCATCGCCGACGTCGACCCGTCGTGGCGCATCGCGCGCGAGGAGATCTTCGGCCCGGTGCTCGTGGCCACGCCGTGGACCGACCGGGCCGACGCGGTCCGCATCGCCAACAGCACGAGCTACGGCCTCGCGGCATACGTCTGGAGCCACGACCTCGACGAGGCGATCCTCACCGCGCACGAGATCGAGTCGGGGTGGGTGCAGGTCAACCAGGGCGGGGGCCAGGTGATCGGGCAGGCCTACGGCGGCTACAAGGACTCCGGCATGGGTCGGGAGTTCTCGCTCGAAGGCGCGCTGGAGTCGATGACCCAGACCAAGCAGGTCAACATCAAGCTCTCGTAGCCTTGTGGTGCGGGTGAGCGCGCGTCCGAGCGCGAGCCCACCCGCCCCGACCCGGAGGTCAGCGCTGGGGCAGCTGCTGGAGCGACCACTGGTTGCCGTCAGGGTCGCTGAAGTGCGTGAACCGCCCCCACGCCAGGTCCTCGACGTCGGTGGCTTCGACGCCTCGCTCGACGAGGTAGTCGTGCGCGGCATCGGCGTCCGCGACGACGACCTGGATGTGCTGGGTCTGGCCCTCGGGCAGCATCTGCAGGTTGGTGCCGAAGCAGAACGACGCGGCCGACCCCGGCGGCGTGACCTGCACGAAGCGCAGGCCCTCGACCGGCGTCTGGTCGTGGTCGATGTTCCAGCCGACCTTCTCGCCGTAGAACTCGCGGGCGGCGTCGACATCGCTGACGTTCAGCGGGATGAGCTCGATCTTGAAGTCCATGACTGCTCCTCGGTCGTGGCGCCGCCGCGGTGGCGGGCTCTGGAAACGACCATAGAGACCCTTCCGGTCACTTCCTGACCGGTATGCCGGGTGCTCGGCGAGGCGCCCCGGACCACCGTCGTCGCGGCCGAAGCCCGAAGGCCGGCCATGGTGAGAGCTGGCGAGGGGACTCGAACCCCTAACCACCTGTTTACAAGACAGGTGCGCTACCGATTGCGCCACGCCAGCACGACCCGGCCGAAGCGGCCGGGGTCGGCGCACGATGCTACCCGCGGCCACGCGGCATACCCACAAAGACGTCTGCGTCTTTGCCCACCAGCGGGGCAAAGACGCAGACGTCAGTGGGTGAGAGGCCTCAGGGGGCGTTGAGGTAGCTCTGCAGCGCGCGGACCGTGGCGCGGTCCAACGAGTGCGCACCGTTCTGGCGGGCACCGATCTTCTTCTGCACCGCGCGGGTGGTCTTCGGGCCGATGATGCCGTCAGGGGCCGAGCCGACCTTGCGCTGGAGGGCCTGGATGTCGGTGCGCGACAGCGAACCGTTCGCCGACCCACCGACCCAGCGCTCGATCGCCGTGTTGGTCTTCGGGCCGCGGATGCCGTCGACCACCAGGTTGACCGGGGTGGCCGTGCGCGACGACGAGGTCGACAGGGCGGCCGTGCGGGCGCTGGAGCGCGAGACCGTGGCGGGCGAGGAGGTCGAACCGGCGTCCACCGCGCCACCGTTGGACCTGGTCAGGCCCGCGCGCTGGCTGCACACCGGCCAGGCGCCGGGGCCCTGGACCTTGAGCACCTTCTGCGCGATGGTGATCTGCTGCGCCTTGGTGGCGAGGTCGGCGCGCGAGGCGTAACGCTCGCCGCCGAAGCCGTCCCAGGTGCGGTCGGAGAACTGCAGGCCGCCGTAGTAGCCGTTGCCGGTGTTGATCTGCCAGTTGCCACCGCTCTCACAGGCGGCAACGCGGTCCCAGACCGAACCGGCGGCCGAGGAGGACGAGGCGGTCGCGACACCACCGGCGACGGTGGCGGCGCCGGCGATGGCAACACCGGCGACGCGGCGGGCGACGGGCTTTCGCTTCCGAGCAGAGTGCTTCGGGGCATAGAACATTGCGGGGGGATTTCCTTCCTGACGGGCGCCTTCGGGGTGAGCTGTCGGGTTCGGGCTGTCAGGTGCCCGGCCGGCCGGAGCCGGCTTCACCCCGAGGCCGCGTAAACGGCCAGAGGTGGGTCCCCCGTCCTCGTCGTGCCCGGAGCGGATCTCCGGCGTGACACTCACCTGACGAGGCTCGGCGCGGTGAGTGTGCAAAAGCGGTTGTGGGTATGCCGTGTGCAGTTGTGAGTGGTCGCGCCCGCGAGGACGCGACCTCACCACGGTAAGGAGCAAGTCCGCAGGTCACAAGCGAAACGGCGAAATCTTCACAAATCACACGGGCACCACCCGTGACCAGCGACGTCAGCGCGAGCGAACCCGCCGCTTCTGCACCATGCGGTGGTCGAACGGCGCCGCGAGGAACTCCCCGAACACGCTGCCCGCAGCGATGGCGAGCAGCGTGGCCATGGCCCCGAGGAGGGTCGCGATGCCGCCCTGCTGGCTCAGCGTCCCGGCATCGGTGCCCGACCCGAAGAGCTGGTAGAGCCCACGGAAGATCGCCAGACCCGGCAGCAGCGCATAGCTCGCCGGCACGATCAGCACCATCGCTGGCGCCCCCAGCCGCAGCGCCACCAGCCGGCCGGCCGCCCCGAGCACGACCGCCGCCACCCCGGCGGAGGCGATCAGACCCGCCCCCTCGACCCGCGACACCAGCAGCGACACCACGGTCGCCGCCAGCGACAGCGCCCCGGCCGGCAGCACCAGGCGTCGCCGACTGCGCAGGCTCACCGCACCGGAGACGCCCACGATGGCCGCGCCCACCATCGCCAGGCCGAACGGGGCATCGGACGCGCGCGAGGACAGGATCGACGGTGACGCCAGCTCGAGCTCGAGGACCCGCCCCAGCTGGAGGGTCACGGCCAGACCGGTGGCGACGCCGAGGATGATGGCCGACGTCGTGAGCAGGACGCCGAAGACACGGCCGGCGCCGGTGACGGCATACCCGGAGATCGCGTCCTCGAAGGCCGAGGCCATGACCCGCCCGGGCAGCAGCACGGTGATCCCGCCCGCCACCATGAACGCGAACTCCGTGGACGAGACCGGCAGCCAGCTCTGCGCCCCCACCGCGAATGCACCCCAGGCCAGCACCGTCGCGAGGAACCCACCGACGGCCGACTGGTAGAACTCCGGCACCCCGACCCGGCTCAGCTTGCGCACGGCATACCCGATGAGCAGCGACGACGCACCCGCCACGACCGCGGCCACCACGCCGGCGCCCAGCATGAGCGCGATGGCGCCGCTCGTGACGGCCGGCGCCCCGCGCACCACCCACCGCGGCCAGAACCGCGGCGCACGCCGGATTTCGCGCAGCCGCGCCGACGCCGCCTCGCGGTCGTACTCGCCGCTCACCAGCTCCTCGACGAACTCGTGCACCGCGACCAGCCGGGCGAAGTCGCGCGTCGACGACCGCACCACCCGCAACATGGTGATCGGCACTCCCGAGGGGGTCGTGCACTGCACGAGCAGCGACTGCAGCGTGATGTCAACCTCGAGGTTGTCGAGCCCCGCGGCGGCAGCCACGGCCACGACGGACGCCTCCACCTGGGGCGCGTCGGCCCCGCAGCGCAGCATCAGCTCGCCGACCCGCAGGGCGAGGTCGAGCGAGGCCCGAGCCTCGCGTTCCTCGGCCACGGCCTGGCGCACCTTGGCGTTGCGGTACGGCGTGTTTCGCAACGTCTCGACCATGGGCATGGTCTCGGTCATCTCCTCGCCACGCCAGATGCGGCTCTGACGCAGCGCGGGACGACGGCGACGCGGGCGGGGACGTTCCTCGGTCATCAGCCCGCGGAGACCCCAGCCGGCAGCAGGGCGGACGGTGCCTGGGTCGGCCACCAGTTCGGTGCGCCGCCGTGCTGCACCGCCAGGACGACACAGGCGGCAGCCGCGACCAGCACGACCCCGACGAACACGCGCGCTGCGGTGGGCCCTCCGGCGACCCCGCGCACGATGCTGCGCGAGCCCCGGCGCAGGCCGGAGCCGCCGGGCCCCCACCACGCCATGAGACCCGCGAGGAGGGCGCCGACCGCGATCGCCGGTCCCGAGTTCGGGTGCGGCGAACCACCATTGAGCGCGACCAGCGCCAGCGCGGCGCTGAAGACCGCACACACCCCCACGACCACCGGCAGCAGCGCGCTCACGACGGTGGCGAGGGCCCCGACGACGAGGTGCCACGGGCTCGCCACCACCGCGAGCGGCACGTCGCTGCGTCGCCTGCCCTTGGAGTAGCGCCGCAGCACCAGCGACGTCACCGACCGGTCGGCCGTGCGCGCCGCCCAGCACCACAGCAGGGCCACACCCGCTGCCACCACCGGGTATGCCGCGGCCGCAGCCACGAGCGCGACGAGGAGCGCGAAGATCGTGCCGGTGCGTTGTGGGCGGCCGATGCGCGGGTCCGGCTGGCCCGGCTCGCCGTCCCAGGCCGCCTGCCAGTCCGAGACCTCGCCGTCGTCGGCGTCGTCGGCCGGCCAGGGCTGGAGGTCCTGCCCGGCGGGTGCCGGCCACTGCGGTTCAGCCACCGGCGCGGGTGTGAAACGGGCCGCCGGGGCGGGCGCTGCGACAGCAGGCTGCGCGACGGCGGGTTCAGCGAACGGCGCGGCGACCGCGGGCGCCACGGCGGGCCGCTCGAACCGGTCCGTCGCAGGGTGCTCGATCACCTGGGTGTGCCGCGCAGGCGCCGCCACCACCTGCGTCACCGGCTTGCCCTCGGCGTAGCGCTCCAACGCGTCCAGCACCTCGTCGGCGTCCGGGCGCTGGCGCGGCTCGGGCGACAACGCGGCATACAGGAGCGGGGCAAGGCGCGGGTCGACACCGGTGAGGTTGGGCTCGCCCCGACTCACGCGCGACAGGACGAGGTCCATCGGGCCACGCCCGAAGGGCGGGGCGCCACTGGCCGCGAACGCCAAGGTCGCGGCCCAGCCCCACCAGTCGGTCGCCTCGGTGACGGGGGCGCCCTCGACGACCTCGGGCGACAGGTAGCCCGGCGTGCCCATGACGAGGCCGGTCATCGTGATGCGGACGTCGTCGGCGATGTGGGCGATGCCGAAGTCGATGAGCACGGGGTCACCGTCGACCAGCAGCACGTTGCCGGGCTTGAGGTCGCGGTGGATGACGTCGGCGGAGTGGATGACGTCGAGCGCCTCGGCGAGGCCGCGGCCCAGCTGGTGCAGGTCCGACCCGGTGATCGGGCCGTGGTCGCGGACCACGTCGTCGAGCGGCGGCCCGGGGACGTAACGGGTGACGAGGTAGGGCCGGTCGCCGTCGAGGTCGGCGTCGATCACGGTGGCGACGCGCTGGTCCTCGATCCGCCCGAGCACCGTCACCTCGCGGGCCAGCCGCGTGCGGGCGTCCTTGTCGTGGGCGACGTGGGGCCGCAGCAGCTTGAGCGCGACGGCGCGACCGTTCGGGTCGAGGGCGAGGTGGACGACCCCCATGCCGCCCTCGCCGAGCTCCTGGATCAGCCGGTAGGGGCCGACGCTCGGGTGCGAGGGCACGGTCGTGCCGCCGTCCTCGCCCCCCGTCATCGCCTCGGTCGTCACGCTCCTACGGTAAGCGAGGCGGGGCCGCGCGTCGGTGAGGCGTCCCGACGTGGCCCGGATGAGCCCGGGGTATGCCGCGCGGCTGGGTTACTGCTGGATGTAGCCGACGAGCTGGTCGCGTTCGGCCTGGAGCTCGTCGATGCGGTGCTTGACGATGTCGCCGATGCTCACGATGGCCTCGAGCTTGCCGTCGACGACCACCGGCACGTGGCGGATGCGCATGTCGGTCATGGTGCGGGCCAGCTCCTCGACCGGCACGTCCAGCTCGCTGGTGCGGACGTCGGAGGTCATGATCGAGGCGATGGGGGCGTCCACGACCGCAGCGCCGTCGCTGTGCAGGTGGCGCACGATGTCGCGCTCGCTGACGATGCCGGCGACCGCCTCCCCGTCCTCGCTCACGACGACGGCACCGATGCCGTGGTCGGCGAGCAGCTGAAGCAGCGTCCCGACGGTCTCGTCGGGCTTGATGGTCACGACCCCGCCGCCCTTGCGGCGCACCACGTCCGAGATCTTCATGGTCAGACGGTAGACCGGTCGACGGGCCACCGCCAGAGGGAGCCGCATAGGGTGGGACGAGACGGCCGCCTGTGCCGGGGCGGAGCCGGAGCACCCGTGGAGTTGATGACTCATGTCCCCCAGCAGGGCCGCCAGCAGGGCCCCCAGCAAGCGTGCGTTCGACCTCGTCGTGGCGGCCAACCGGCTGCCCGTCGACCGGGTCGTGTCCGCCGACGGTGAGGTCTCCTGGCGCACCAGCCCGGGCGGCCTCGTGACCGCGATGGAGTCGGTCATGCGCGACCGAGACGGGGCCTGGGTCGGGTGGGCCGGCGAGGCCGGTGAGGCGCCGGAGCCGTTCGAGGAGCAGGGCATGTGGCTGCGGCCTGTCCCCCTGTCCGAGGACGAGGTGAAGCAGTACTACGAGGGTTTCAGCAACGACACCCTGTGGCCGATCTACCACGACGTCATCGTCGGGGCCTCGTTCCACCGGCAGTGGTTCACGCAGTACGAGAAGGTCAACCGGCGTTTCGCCGAGGCCATCGCCGAGGTCGCGGCCCAGGGCGCGACCGTGTGGGTCCACGACTACCAGCTCCAGCTGGTGCCGGGGATGGTGCGCGAGCTGCGCCCGGACGTGCGGATCGGCTGGTTCGACCACATCCCGTTCCCGCCGGTCGAGCTCTTCGCCCAGCTGCCGTGGCGCCGGGCGATCCTCGAGGGGTTGCTGGGGGCGGACTACCTGGGGTTCCAGCGCGTGGCCGACGCCCAGAACTTCGTGCGGGCCTGTCGGCAGCTGCTCGGGCTGCAGACCCGCGGCGACACCGTCAGCGTCTCGCGGGCCGAGGACGCCCGGCGGGTGCGCGCCAGCGCGGTCCCCATCTCGATCGACTTCAAGGGACTCGAGGCGCTCGCCAAGGAGCCGGAGACCAGGGCCCGGGCCAAGGAGATCCGCGAGTCGCTCGGCGACCCCGAGACCCTCCTGCTCGGGGTCGACCGGCTCGACTACACCAAGGGCATCGGGCACCGCATCAAGGCCTACGGGGAGCTGCTGGCCGAGGACCGGGTCGCCCCACCCAAGGAGGTCTTCGTCCAGGTCGCGACGCCCAGCCGCGAGCGCGTCGAGGCCTACCAGCAGCTGCGTGCCGAGATCGAGGGCGAGGTGGGTCGGCTCAACGGCGAGTTCAGCCGCATCGGCGCCCCGGCCGTCCAGTACCTCCACCACTCCTACCCGCGACGCGAGATGGCGGCCCTGTTCCTCGCCGCCGACGTCCTGCTCGTGACACCGCTGCGCGACGGCATGAACCTCGTCGCCAAGGAGTACGTCACCTGCCGCTACGACGAGGGCGGCGCGCTCGTGCTGTCCGAGTTCACCGGCGCGTTCCACGAGCTGCACCAGGCGTTCGTCGTCAACCCCCACGACATCGAGGGGCTCAAGCAGGGGATCATGCGCGCCATCGAGACGCCCGACAAGGAGAAGCGTCGCCTCATGCGCGCCATGCGCCGGCGGGTGGCCGACCACGACGTGCAGCGGTGGGCGGCCCGGTTCCTCGAAAACCTCGCGAGCGCCCCCGAGCGTCCGGCACCGACCGCCTCGCCGTCGTCCCGTGGCGGTCGCTCGTGACCGTCTCGTCCCTGCTGTCGAGTTCCCTGGCCGAGGCGGCCGAGGCCGGATCCCTGCTCGTGGCAACGGATTTCGACGGAGTGCTCGCACCGCTGGTGCTCGACCCCTCGACGTCGCGCCCCTTGCCGGGGACGATCGACTCCCTGCGCGGCCTGGCTTCACTACCCGGCACGTATGCCGCGGTGGTGAGCGGCCGTGACCTCGCCAGCCTCGGCGCCCTCACCGACCTGGCAGACCAGGACACGGTCACCCTGATCGGCAGCCACGGCGCGGAATCCACTGCAGCACAAGGCAACTCGGCCATGAGCGCCGAGCAGCGCAACACGCTCGAGCAGGTCACTGCCGAGCTCGAGGCCCTCGTGCCCGCCCACCGGGGCTTCTGGCTCGAGCACAAGCCGACCGCCGTCGTCGCGCACACCCGCCGCATGTCGCCCGAGGCCGCCCCCGCGGCCGAGGCGGCCGCGCTCGACGTGACCACGCGGCATACCGATGTCCATGTCCTGCACGGAAAACAGGTCGTGGAGGTGTCCGTCGTCCAGGCCGACAAGGGCACGGCGCTCACCGGGTTGCGCGAGGCGCTCGGCGCCGAGGTGCTCGTCTACTTCGGTGACGACGTGACCGACGAGCACGTGTTCGCCCGGCTCGGTGACGGCGACGTGGGCGTCAAGGTCGGCCCGGGCGACACCGCTGCGCGCTGGCGCGTCGACTCCCCCGAGGACGTCGCGACCGCCCTCACCCTCCTGCTCGACCGCCGCGCCCGCCGCTAACCAGGCGCGCGACTCACTCAGCGGCGCACCGGCGCGGCAGCCGTCGAGCCACGCACGACCAGCTCGGGTCGGAAGACGTACTCGCCGCGCGGCACGTCCTGACCCTCGATCTCGTCGAGCAGCGTCTGCACCGCCGCCTCGGCCATCGCCTGCACGCTCTGGCGCACCGTCGTCAGCGGCGGGTCGGTGAACGCGATGAGCGGGCTGTCGTCATAGCCCACGACCGACACGTCCTCGGGCACCTGCCGCCCCGACCGGCGCACCGCCCGGATCGCCCCGAGCGCCATGAGGTCCGAACCACACACCACGGCCGTGCACCCGCGTTCGATCAGCCGCGCCCCCGCTGTGTCGCCACCCTCCACCGAGAACAGGGTGCGCTCGATGAGCTCCTCGACGTCGTCGCGGCCGAGCAGGTCACGCATGGAGCGCCGGAACCCCTCGATCTTCCTGATCACCGGCACGAACCGCTCCGGCCCCACCGCCAGCCCGATCTGCGTGTGCCCCAGCTGCACGAGGTGCGAGAGCGCGAGCTCCATCGAGGCCACGTCGTCGTTGCTGATGAACGGCGCGTCGATCGCCTCGTTGAACCCGTTGACCAGCACCAGCGGCAGCCCACGGTCACGCAGCGCGGCATACCGCGACGGGTCGGTCGAGACGTCGGCGTGCTGGCCCGAGATGTTGATGATGCCGGCGACGCCGCGGTCGAGCAGCATCTGCACGTACTCGTCCTCGTGCACCCCGCCCGGTGTCTGCGTGCACAGCACCGGCGTGAAGTGGTGGCGCGCCAGGGCCGTCTCGATGATCTGCGCGAACGCGGGGAAGATCGGGTTCGTCAGCTCCGGCACGATCAGCCCGACGAGGTCGGCCGTCTTGCGCTTGAGCCGCGACGGCCGGTCGTAGCCCAGGATGTCGAGCGAGGTCAGCACCGCCTCGCGGGTCGCCTCGGCCACGCCCGGTTTGCCGTTGAGGACGCGGCTGACGGTCGCCTCGCTCACCTCGGCGTGGGCGGCAATGTCTGCCAGCCGTGGCTTCATGGCCGCAAAGTTAGCAAGGCGCTGCAAGAACTTGCGGGCAGAGGTATGCCGCGTGGCCACCTCCGCGTGCTGGCGTGGCTGGCGCTTTCGTCGCTGGTCAGCAAGGATGAGCACACCCGGGGACACCGATGTCGTCGGGGGCACCACCTTTACAACGGATCGTCCGGCACGTTCCTGCCGGTGAAGGAAGAAGGCAAAGACGCCATGGCAACGGTGAAGTACGACGAGGCAACGCGCCTCTACCCGGGCAACGACAAGCCCTCGGTCGACCGACTCAACATCGACATCGAGGACGGCGAGTTCCTCGTCCTCGTCGGCCCCTCTGGAAGCGGTAAGTCCACCGCGCTGCGCATGCTCGCCGGTCTCGAAGAGGTCAACGGCGGCAAGATCTGGATCGGTGACCGCGACGTCACCAACCTCTCGCCCAAGGACCGCGACGTGGCGATGGTCTTCCAGAACTACGCGCTCTACCCCCACATGAGCGTCGCCGACAACATGGGCTTCGCCCTCAAGATCGCCGGCGTCGACAAGGCCGAGATCCGCAAGCGCGTCGAGGAGGCCGCCAAGATCCTCGACCTGCAGCCCTACCTCGAGCGCAAGCCCAAGGCCCTCTCCGGTGGCCAGCGCCAGCGTGTCGCCATGGGCCGCGCGATCGTGCGCAGCCCGCAGGTGTTCCTCATGGACGAGCCGCTGTCGAACCTCGACGCCAAGCTCCGTGTCCAGACCCGCACCCAGATCGCCTCGCTGCAGCGCCGCCTCGGCGTCACCACCGTCTACGTCACCCACGACCAGGTCGAGGCCATGACGATGGGCGACCGCGTGGCGGTCCTCAAGGACGGCATCCTGCAGCAGGTCGACAGCCCGCGCCGCATGTATGACCACCCGAACAACGTCTTCGTCGCCGGCTTCATCGGCTCCCCCGCCATGAACCTGCTCGACGTCGAGGTCACCGACGGTGGCGTCAAGGTCGGCGGAGCCACGGTGCCCGTCGAGCGCGACCTGCTCAGCGGTGCGTCCGGCAAGGACGTCACGCTGGGCCTGCGCCCCGAGGACCTCGAGCTCACCAGCGACGGCCAGGGCATCCCGGTCACCGTCGACGTGGTCGAGGAGCTCGGCGCCGACGCCTACATCTACGGCTCGACCAAGGCCTCGCAGCACGTGGACGACGACGAGGACGGCGACGCACCCGAGAAGCCGTTCATCGCTCGCGTCGACGGCCGCAAGCCGCCGCAGAAGGGTGAGACGGTGCACTTCGCGCCCAAGCAGGGTCACGTGCACGTGTTCGACGCAGCCTCCGGTGAGCGCCTCGGCGACTGAGTCGACCCGCACCACCAGCTCGTATGCCGCGTGGCCGGCTCCCGCACGGGAGCCGGCCACGTCGGTTTCCCACCCACGTGGGAGATCGTTGACGGTCCGACCGCTCCACCGTCCCTGACTGGAGGCCGAACTCACCATGGCCCTGTCCATCACCGCGTCACGACCTGACCCGGCGCTGCTCGACCTGCCGTGGGACACCCCGCTCGAGGACTGGCCGGAGGAGTACCTCGCGGCTCTCCCCCGCGGTATCTCCCGCCATGTGGTCCGGTTCGTCAAGCTCTCCGGGCGCGTGCTGGCGGTCAAGGAGATCAAGACCGTCCTCGCCGAGCGCGAGTACCAGATGCTGCGCATGTTGCGCCGCCTCGACCTGCCCACGGTCGCCCCGGTCGGCGTCGTCAGTGGCCGGGTCGACAAGGCCGGCGAGCCGCTCGACGCGTGCCTGCTCACCCGCCACCTGCAGTTCTCCCTGCCCTACCGCGCCCTCTTCAGCCAGAGCCTGCGGCGCGACACCGCGACCCGGCTCATCGATGCCCTCGCCGTGCTCCTCGTCAAGCTGCACCTGGCGGGTTTTTGGTGGGGCGACGTCTCCCTCTCCAACGCCCTCTTTCGCCGCGACGCGGGCGCGTTCGCGGCATACCTCGTCGACGCCGAGACCGGTGAGCTGCACCAGTCGCTGACCGACGGGCAGCGCGAGCACGACCTCGACATCGCCCGGGTCAACATCGCCGGCGAGCTGATGGACCTCGAGGCCGGCGGCTTCCTGCCCGAGGGTGCCGACCCGATCGAGATCTCGACCCAGATCGTCACCCGCTACACCGCGCTGTGGAACGAGCTCACCGGCCCCGAGCGGTTCGAGCAGGGTGACCGGTGGCGGGTCGACGAGCGCATCCGGCGGCTCAACGAGCTCGGGTTCGACGTCGATGAGCTGTCCATCTCCACTGACTTCGACGGCACCCAGATCCAGATCCAGCCCAAGGTCGTCGACTCCGGTCACCACTCGCGGCGGCTGTTGCGGCTCACCGGTCTCGACGTCGAGGAGAACCAGGCGCGGCGCCTCCTCAACGACCTCGACGCCTACCGTGCGGCGGGCGACCGGCAGAACGAGGACGAGGAGATCGTCGCCCACGACTGGTTGGCCAAGGTCTACGAGCCGATCACGCGGGCCGTGCCGCGCGACCTCGCGGGCAAGCTCGAACCCGCCGAGCTGTTCCACGAGGTGCTCGAACACCGTTGGTACATGAGCGAACACGCCGGCCGGGACGTGCCGCTCGAGGACGCCATCGCCGACTACGTGTCGACCGTACTGCCCAGCAAGCCCGACGAGGTGGCGGTGGTCGGTGTCGACACCGTCGAGATGCCGGTCGTGGCGATGTTCGACGACGACTGAGGCAGTCACTGACTCCTCACCCCTCCGGTCGCTAGGGTTGCCCCGGCAACTCACCGACCGAGGGGACAGCACGTGAGCACCGACGACGAAGCCACCCGCCGCCGCGCGGACCTCCAGCCAGGCGCCCAGGGGGCCGCGCCTCCGCCGCCACCGGCACCTCCCGGCCCACAGCAGGGTGGGTATGCCGCCTCGCCCGGCCAGTACGCCGCGCCACCGCAGCCGGCCCCCCAGGGCGCTTATGGGAGCGTCGGGGCGCCGCCTTACCAGCAGGCCTACGCCCCCACTGCCGCGTATGCGAGCTGGTTCCAGCGGGTTGGTGCCTCTCTCATCGACGGCCTGGTGCAGCTGGTCAGGATCGTGCCCTACGTCGTCGGGATCGCCCTCCTGGTCGCCGGAATGCCCTCGAGCGAGTACGACAGCTACTCGGGCACGTCCACCACCGTCGACGACGGCAACACCGGTCTCGCAGTGACCGGCGGGATCCTCATGGTGGTGGGCTTCCTCGTGATGTTCGGCATCAACTGGTGGAACCGCTGGCTGAAGATGGGCCGCACCGGACAGAGCGTCGGCAAGAAGGTCATGGGCATCACGCTGGTCGAGGAGCGCACGGGGCAGCCGATGGGAGCTCTCATGGCGTTCGTGCGCGACCTGGCGCACTTCCTCGACGGCATCTTCTACATCGGCTACCTCTGGCCGCTGTGGGACCCCAAGCGGCAGACGTTCGCCGACAAGGTGTGCAGCACCGTTGTCCTGGAAGGCAATCCGTCGCAGGTCATCCCGCAGCGTTGATGCGCGGGTCCGGCCTCAGCCGGCCAGCTGGTCAGGCCGGTGAGAGCCAGGCGAAGCCCGGCAGGTTGCGCAGCACCCAGAACGCCAGCACACCTGCCAGCAGGGAGTAGAGCAGCCAGGCCGGGGCGACGAAGGTGCGCGGCTGCCCGAGCCAGCGGCGTCGGGCCCACACGACGAGGGCGATCGCCAGCCCGACGACGGTCAGCACGGTGAACGGGTTGCGCGCCATCGCGGTGGCGACGTCGAGGTGGGCCAGGGCGTGGATGGCACGCAGCGAGCCGCACCCGGGGCACCAGTAGCCCGTGACTGCGAGGAACGGGCAGGTCGGGTAGTGGCCCGGCTGGTTCGGGTCGACCAGGCCGACGACGGCGACCGCGGCGAGGGCACCCGCTGCGGTGGCTGCGGGTAGAACGACGCCGCGCCAGCCCCCCGTGGTGGGAGCTGGCGCGGCGTGGACGATCGTCACTGCGTCAGTGTCGCAGACCCACTCACATGGAGCTGCTGGTGTCCAGGTTGGGAAGGACGAACACTGCGTAGATGATGCCGCCGATGAGGCCGACGATGGCCGAGGCGATGGCGAACTTCTTCGCCTTCTCCGAGGAGGCCACCGCACCCGCGTGGTCGCCGGAGGCCCACTTGCCGTTCACCTGGGCCGCGAAGACGATCGAGGCGACACCCAGCGGGAGACAGCACAGGATCGTGCTGAGGATGGCCCAGACGAGGTAGTTCTTCGGCGGCTGGCCGCCACCACCCATGGGCTGGTTGTAGCCGGGTGCCGGCGGCGGGGTGGCCCCTCCGGGCGGGGGCGGGGTCCCACCACCGGGCGGCGGGGGCGGAGGCGTGCCGTAGTCAGACATGTGTCGAGTCCCTTCGCGTTAGCTGCGCCGCTCCCCCTCGGGCGCGACGCCGCCGAACCTACCGGATTCCGCTGCCCCGCGTGGAGTCACCGCTCCGAGCGTTGCCGCGCGATCTCGTAGAGCACGACCCCCGTCGCGACGCCCGCGTTGAGCGACTCGACGGCCGACGACATCGGGATCGACACGACCTGGTCGCAGGTCTCGCGCACCAGCCGCGACAGCCCCTTGCCCTCCGAGCCGGTCACGATGACGAGCGGCTCACCGGCGAGGTCGAGCGCGGGCAGTGCCACGTCGCCGTCCATGTCGAGCCCGAGGATGAAGAACCCGGCCTTGCGGAAGTCTTCCAGTGCGCGAGTCAGGTTGCTGGCCATGGCGACGGGCACGCGGGCGGCGGCGCCGGCCGACGTCTTCCAGGCACTCGCGGTCATGCCGACCGAACGACGTTCCGGCACAACAACTCCGTGCCCACCGAAGGCCGCCACGGACCGCACGATCGCACCGAGGTTGCGCGGGTCGGTGATGCCGTCGAGGGCCACGACCAGCGGGATGCCGGGTGCCTCGGGGTCGATGAGGTCACGCGGGTGCGCGTACTCATACGGCGGCACCTGCACCGCAAGCCCTTGGTGCACAGCGCCATCGGTGAGCCGGTCGAGCTCACCTCGTGGCGTCTCGAGCACCGGTATGCCGCGTGACGTGGCCGTCGCGAGCGCCTCGCGCACGCGGTCGTCGGCGTCGATCCGCCCGGCCACGTACATCGTGGTCACTGGCACCTCGGCGCGCAGCGCCTCGACGACGGCGTTGCGCCCGGCGACGACCTCGCTGGAGTGCTTGCTGCGCCGACCGCTGCTGCCGCCACGCCCACCCGACCCGCGCGAGCCGGTCGCGCTGCCGGACCCGGCGCGCTTCGCCGCGGCCTTCGCCTGCTTGTGCGCCTTGTGGTACGGCCGGTCCTCGGCCCGCGGCGTCGGGCCCTTGCCCTCCAGACCCCGGCGACGCTGGCCGCCGGAGCCGACGGTGGCGCCCTTCTTGCTGGCGCCCTTGCGGACCGCACCCTTGCGCTGGGAGTTACCTGCCATCAGCTCGCTCCTTGCTCACGTCGCGTGAGCGACCAGTTGGCCCCCGAGGGGGTGTCCTCGATCTGGATGCCGGCGGCCGCGAGCCGGTCGCGGATCTCGTCGGCTGTCGCGAAGTCTCGGGAGGCGCGCGCCTGGGCCCGCGCCTCCAACTGGGCCTGCACCAGTGCGTCGAGGGCCTCGAGACCTTCGCCCGCACCGGCGTCGTTGCCGCCGCCCCACCGCGGGTCTAGCGGGTTGATGCCGAGCAGGTCGGTCATGGCGAGCACCGCGCGGTATGCCGTGGCGAGCGCCTCGTCGTCGCGCTCGTCGAGCGCGGTGTTGCCGGCCCGCACCGTGTCGTGGACGACGGCGAGCGCGGAGCTGACGTTGAGGTCGTCGTCCATCGCCGCGGCATACTCCTCGGGCACGTCAGCGGGGTCGGGCACGGTCGAGGTGTCGTCCGGGAGCGCGCGCAGGGCGCGGGTGAGGAAGCCCTCGATCCGCGCGACCGTCGCCTCGGCCTCACGCAGCGAGCCCTCGTGGTACTCGATGGTTGAGCGGTAGTGGGCTGCGGTCAGGTAGTAACGAATCGCCAATGGGCGCGCGACTTTCGTGACCTCGGAGATGAGCAGGCTGTTGCCGAGCGACTTGCTCATCTTCTCGCCGCCGACGGTGACCCAGGCGTTGTGCAGCCAGTAGTTGGCGAACCCGAGACCGGCAGCGTGCGACTGCGCCTGCTCGTTCTCGTGATGGGGGAACCGCAGGTCCACACCGCCGCCGTGGATGTCGAAGGAGTCGCCGAGGTACTTGCGTGCCATCGCCGAGCACTCGAGGTGCCAGCCGGGGCGACCGTCACCGAAAGGTGTTGGCCACGAGGCGGATTCGGGCTCAGACTCCTTGTGGCCCTTCCACAGCGCAAAGTCGCGGGGGTCGCGCTTGCCACGCGGGTCGGCGTCCTGCGCGGCCTCCATGTCGTCGATCTTCTGGTGCGTGAGCGAGCCGTACTCGGGGAAGCTCTGCACGTCGAAGTAGACGTCGCCGCTGTCGTCCGGCGCCGGGTAGGCGTGACCCTTCTCGACGAGCGTGTCCATCAGCGTCACCATCTCGGGGATGTGACCCGTCGCGCGCGGCTCGTAGGTCGGTGGCAGCACGCCGAGCGACCGGAGCGCGGCGGACGTGGCGACCTCGTTGCGGTAGGACAGCGCCCACCAAGGCTCGCCCGCCTCGGCCGACTTCGCGAGGATCTTGTCGTCGATGTCGGTCACGTTGCGCACGAGCGTCACGTCGTAGCCGTAGCGCCCCGCCAGCCACCGGCGCAGCACGTCGAACGCCACCGCGAACCGGACGTGGCCGATGTGCGGCTCGGCCTGGGTCGTGAGCCCGCAGATGTAGATGCCGACCTTGCCCTCGTGCAGTGGCTCGAAGGCGCGCAGCTCGCGCGCGGCGGTGTCATAGAGGCGAAGACTCACGCGCGCAAGGCTACCTGCGCGGACCTCCCCTTTCCGACCACGCGGGTATGCCGGGTGGCCCGGCGGTTGTCCGCCCGCACCTCAGGACGGGGTCACCGACTGTTCACCTCATCCGTGACACCTGTCATGGATGAATCCGCAGGTCAGGGCCACGGTGATGGTCAGGTGCGCAGCCAGCGCACCGTCGAACCAGGAGGACCTCCGTGACCAGACGCACCACCGCCGTCCTCGGCGCCCTCGTGCTCACCGTGGCCGGTGCGGCAATCCCCGCAGCAGCCACGGCCGCGACGCCCACGCACGCCAGCCGCCCCAAGCCGCACGTCAAGCCACATGACAAGCCGGGCGCCCTGCCCGGCGGCTACACCAACCTCGTGGTCATCTACGAGGAGAACCACTCCTTCGACAACCTCTACGGGTCGTGGGGCAAGGTCGGCGGCGGCAGCGTCGACGGCGCCACGGCACCCGCGGTGACGCAGGTGGCCCAGGACGGCACGGCATACAACTGTCTCCTGCAGGACGACGTGAACCTGACGTCACCGCCCCAGCCGAGCACCTGCCAGGACGCTGCACATGGCATCGCGGCGAGCGCCTTCACCAACAACGCGTTCACCATCGACGACTACATCAGGCCCACCGACACCACCTGCCCGCCCGAGGGCGTCTATGCGCCGAACGGTGTGCCGAAGGGGACCGGTGAGCCCGGCGGGTGCACCCGCGACCAGGTGCACCGCTTCTACCAGGAGCAGTACCAGCTCGACGGCGGCAAGCAGGACCGCTACGTCACCGGCTCGGACGCGGTGGGCCTCACCATGGGTCGCTACAACACGCGAGCGCTGCCGATCTGGCAGTACCTCCACTCCCCCCACGCGCCGAACTACGTGCTGGCCGACCGGTTCTTCCAGGCCGCGTTCGGTGGGTCCTTCCTCAACCACCAGTTCCTCATTGCCGCCCGCGCCCCGCTGGACACCTCGGCCGGTGCCCTCGGCGCGAAGAACACCGTGCTCGACGCGAACGGCATGCCGACGAGCTACCCGCTCTACACGGCGACCGGCGCCACCGTCGACGGCCAGCTGACGCGCAAGTGCGCCGGCCCGGCGGTCAACGACGCGACCGCCGCCTGCGGCAACTTCGCCGTCAACACGGTGCAGCCGTCGTCGGCCCCGTCCGGCAACGGCGCCAAGATCCCGCTCGTCGACGACACGGCATACCCGAACATCGGCGACCGGCTCTCGGCCAAGGGTGTCTCGTGGAACTGGTACGCAGGCGGCTGGGACGACGCGGCCGCGGGCAGGCCGGGCAAGAACTTCCAGTACCACCACCAGCCGTTCAACTACTTCGCCAACTACGCGGTCGGGGCGCCCGGGCGCTCGCACCTGCAGGACGAGACGAAGTTCATCGCCGCCGCCAAGGCCGGGACGCTGCCACAGGTCAGCTTCGTCAAGCCCTACGGATCGGAGAACGAGCACCCCGGTTATGCCAGCGAGCACGGCGGCAGCGACCACCTGGTCGACCTGCTCAAGACGATCACGAGGGGGCCGCAGGCGAAGCAGACGCTCGTCGTGGTGACCTATGACGAGTTCGGCGGGTCCTACGACCACGTCGCACCACCCAAGGCGGACGCGTGGGGTCCGGGCACCCGCATCCCCGCGCTGGTCCTGTCCGCCGGCATGCAGCGCTCCGGCGTCAGCCACACGGCCTACGACACGACGTCGATCCTTGCGACGATCGAGCACGCGTGGGGCCTCGCACCGCTGTCGCCGCGCGACGCCACGGTCAACGACCTCGCCCCGGCGGTGTCGGTCGGTGGTCGCCACGTCGACTCGCGGCACTGGAAGCAGTAGCGCCACGACTCATCCCCGACTTCGGGCCACCCAGGGCTGATCACAGCCGCAGCATCGACCCTCAGTGGCCCGAAGTCGGGAACCCCTCGCACTTGTGGCCACCCAGGCTCGAGCCAGGCCGCGGCACCGAGCCGCAGTGGCCCGAAGTCGGGTCAGGCCCGGGAGTAGACGAGCGCGGTCGCGATGGCTGCGATGCCCTCGCCGCGTCCGGTGAGCCCGAGGCCGTCGGCGGTCGCCCGTCGCTCACCGATTCGCCGGTATGCCGCGTGGTTGGGTGCCGCCGAGCCCTACAGTGGGGCGCCACACGGGATCGGGGAGGCGTCATGTGGGGACTGAGCTGGATGTGGATCGTGCCGGTCGCGATCAACCTGGGCATTCTGCTGACAGGCATCGTGCTGGTCAGCGCACGCTGGGCGTCCACGCGATGGGGTCGACTGGCCCTCCTGGCGCTCGGCCTCATCGCCGTCGCGACGCTCGCGAACGTCAGCCTGACGGGGGCGATGGTCCAGGGCGCGATGCGGCCGTGGTCGGGGAACTACCAGCTGCTCAGCGTGGCCATCACCGCCACCCAGCTGCTCGGGTTCGGGCTGCTCATCGCAGCCCTCGTCGCGGACCGCACCACGCCACCGGCTCCGGCCTTCGAACCGCGTCCCTGGCAGGAGCCCTGGCCGGCGAACGACGAGTAGCCGCCACACTTCGGGCCACCCAGGGCTGATCACAGCCGCAGCATCGACCCTCAGTGGCCCGAAGTCGGGAGGCCCTCGCACTTGTGGCCACTCAGGCTCGAGCCAGGCCGCGGCACCGAGCCGCAGTGGCCCGAAGTCGGGTCAGGCCCGGGAGTAGACGAGCGCGGTCGCGATGGCTGCGATGCCCTCGCCGCGTCCGGTGAGCCCGAGGCCGTCGGCGGTCGTGCCGCTGATGGACACCGGCGCCCCGGCCGCCTCCGACATCACGTCCTGCGCCTCCCCGCGGCGCGAGCCGACCTTGGGACGGTTGCCGATCACCTGGACCGCAACGTTGCCGATCTCGAAGCCGGCCTCGCGCACGAGCCTCGCCGCCTCGGCCAACAGCGCCTCCCCCGAAGCCCCGGCGACCTCCGGCCGGTCCGTGCCGAAGTGCGCGCCCAGGTCACCGATTCCCGCCGCGGAGAACAGCGCGTCGCAGGCCGCGTGGCACGCGACGTCACCGTCGGAGTGGCCGTCCAGCCCGACCTCGCCGGGCCACAGCAGGCCCCCGACCCACAGCTCCCGCGACGACCCCTGCGCCGCGAACCCGTGCACGTCCACTCCCACGCCCACCCGCGGCATACCGGTCCGGTCCATGAGGCAATCCAACCACCCGAAAACCGGGGTGAACGGCCTGCCGCCTCCCCGCTAGCGTTGCGGCGCATGAGCGACACCCTCGACATCCCGGTCCTCCAGGGCGACCTCGTCACGCTGCGTCCGCACACCGAGGCCGACGCCGACGGGGTCCACGAGCGCGCCGTCGACCCCGAGGCGATCCGCTACACGACCGTGCCGCTGGACTACACCCGCGAGATGGCGGTCGAGTACGTCACGAAGTTCACGGCCCCCTCGCCGGACCAGGTCTCCTGGGCGATCGAGGTCGACGGCAGGTATGCCGGGACGATCGACCTGCGCCGCATGGACGTCGAGGCCGGAGCCGGCTCGTTGGGGTTTGCCACGCACCAGGACTTCCGCGGCCGCGGTGTCATGACCGAGGCGGTGCGGCTCGTCCTCGACCACGCCTTCGGCACCCTCGGGTGGCAGACGGTGCGCTGGGAGGCGCACGCCGGCAACTGGGGCAGCCTGAAGTCGGTGTGGCGGTGCGGCTTTCCGATTCCGGTGTTCGTGCCGGACCTGCTCGTCGAGCGCGGCAAGCTCGTCGACGGCTGGATCAGCACCCTGCACGCCGACGCACCGCGTGAGCCGGTCGGCACCTGGGACGACCTGCGCGCCACGCTGCCGGTGTCCGGCTGACTCATACCTGCTCGCCGGGCTGGAGCGAGTCCGGACCACCCTCCGGCGGCATAGGCACCCGTGGCTCGCGCCGACCCGATCGCAGGTGCAGCAGCCACGCCCCCAGCCCGGCAAGCACGAACACGAGCGCAGCCACGGCCAGGCCCAGGATGGACCGGGTCGCCACGGGCGAGAGCGCGAACGCGGTGATGCCGTTGAGGACCAACGTGAAGAACGTGAACATCGAGACCGCCGCCCCGCGCGACGCGGGGAACATGTCGAGCAGGATCAGCTGGAGCGTGGGGTATGCCGCGGCCGTCCCGACCGCGATCAGCGCCGGCCCGATGACCGCCCACGGCAGCTGAGCCGCGGTGGGCAGCGTGCCGAGGACGACGTTGACGACCGCGCCAGCTGCCGAGAAGACCAGCGCCCCCGTCACCAGACGGCCGGGTGACAGACGTCCGGCGGCCCGCCCGCTGAGGAACGAGCCCAGCATGATGCCGCCGATCATCGGCACGAAGAGCATCCAGAAGTCCAGCTCACCCTTGCCGAGCAGGTCGACGACGATGATCGGCGCCGACCCGATGTAGAGGAACTGCCCAGCGAACGACAGCCCCGCCGCCCACGCCACCCGGTGGAACGACGCCGCCCGCGTCACCCGGGCCAGGCTCCCGACCAGTGTCCCCAGCCGGAACGGCAGCCGCGCCGACGGCGGGTGCGTCTCGGGCAGCAGCAGCGCGACGAGGGCGATGAGCAGCACCGCCACTGCGGCCATGAAGACGAAGACCACCGACCACGGTCCGACCTGCAGCAGCAACCCGCCGACGATGGGGGCGACGGCCGGCGCCACCGAGAAGATCATCATCACCCGGCTCATCAGCCGCTGCGCCTGCGCCCCCTCGAACACGTCGCGGATGACGGTGCGACTGACGATGACCCCGCCGCCGGCGCTCAGCCCTTGGAGCACCCGGAAGCCCAGCAGCACCGGCAGGTTCGGCGACAGCGCACACCCGATCGACGCCACGGCATACACGGCGACCCCGGTGAGGATCACGCGGCGGCGCCCCAACGCATCCGACAACGGCCCGTGGAACGGGCTCATCAGCCCGAACGACAGCAGGTAGGCGCTCACGACCAGCTGCATCTGCTCGGTCGAGGCCCCGAAGTCCGCACCCATCGCCGTGAAGGCCGGGAACGGCGTGTCGATCGAGAACGGGCCGAGCATCGACAGGCCCGCCAGCAGGATCGGCACCACCACGAGCAGCCGCCGCTGGCGGGCGGCGTCGACCGGGGGTGCGCTCACGACGCGAGGATGCGTTCGGCCACCGCGAGGTCGGCCGGCGTCGTGACCTTGAAGGCCAACGTGTCACCGTCGACGACGCGAACGTGCCCACCTGCGCGTTCGACGAGCGCGGCGTCGTCCGTGGCCCCGCCACCGGGGTCGGCGTGGGCGTGCTCGAGCACCTCGCGCAGGAACGCCTGTGGGGTCTGGATGGCGCGCAACGTGGCCCGGTCAGGTGTGGCGACGACGCGACCGGAGGCGTCCACCGCCTTGATGGTGTCGGTGACGGGTATGCCGGGCACGACGGCCGGGTGCCCCGAGCGCACCTCGTGCACCAGCCGCGAGAACAGCTCCGGCGGGGCGAGCGCCCGCGCCGCGTCGTGGACGAGCACGATGCCTTCGCCCGGGCCCAGGGCGGCCAGCCCGGCCGCGACCGAGTCGGTGCGCTCGGCACCTCCGGCGACGACGTGCACGGCAACGGCCGCCTCGGAACTCACCCGGGACGCGATCGCGCCCGCCTCCAGCTGGTGGGAGGCGGGCGCGACGACGACCACGTGGGCGACCTCTGGAGCAGCCACTGCCCGCCGCACTGCGTGCTCGAGCAACGGCACACCACCGACGTTCACGAACGCCTTGGGCTCACTGGCACCGAGCCTGGTGCCCTGCCCTCCTGCGACGAGGACGACGGCAACGCTCAGGAGGCGAGCACCTCGTCGAGGATGGCCTCGGCCTTGTCCTCGTTGGTCTTCTCGGCGAGCGCGAGCTCGGAGACAAGGATCTGGCGGGCCTTGGCGAGCATGCGCTTCTCACCGGCGGACAGGCCACGGTCCTTGTCGCGGCGCCACAGGTCGCGGACGACCTCGGCAACCTTGATGACGTCACCGGAGGCCAGCTTCTCGAGGTTGGCCTTGTAGCGGCGCGACCAGTTGGTCGGTTCCTCGGTGTGGGGGGCGCGAAGGACGGCGAAGACCTTGTCCAGGCCCTCCTGTCCGACGACGTCGCGGACGCCGATGTCCTCGCAGTTCTCTGCGGGAACCTCGATCGTCAGGTCGCCCTGGGCCACCTTGAGCTTGAGGTAGATCTTCTCCTCGCCCTTGATCGTGCGGGTGTTGATTTCTTCGATCAGAGCAGCCCCGTGGTGGGGGTACACGACCGTCTCGCCGACCTTGAAAACCATGTGCTGTTTTCCCCTTTCGCGACGTCCAGAATAACACGACACGCCGACGGCGGAAAGCCAGAGAGCCGACGTTTGTGCTGGTCAGGGGTGGTGGAAACCCTTGGGCGCCAACGAATTCGGTCTTGACAGAACTGGTTGTTCCGTGCAACGCGCGGGGGTGCGCGCGTTCATGACGGAGGCCGGTAGGCTGTCCGACGTGATGAGCCGCCTGCCGCTTGCCGCCCGCTTCGAGGGCCGCCGACCGTCCCCGCGCCGACTCCTCCCGGTCGCCGTCCTCGGTGCCGCGCTGGCGCTCTCGGCCTGCCAGACCCAGTCGCCGATCCAGACCGACGTTCCCTACCTGCCGGCCGACGGGGTGCCCGTCGACCTGGGCCAGGTGCAGATCCGCGACCTCGTGATCGTCAGCGGTGGCAAGGACAAGGCCGGCACCCTGTCGGGCTCGATGAGCAACACCGGCAGCGAGGAGGCGCGCGTCGCCTTCGCCCTCCCCCAGGCCCAGCCGGTCTACACGACCGCAGCGCCCCACAGCGAGGCACGGCTCACCGGTGACAAGCAGCTGCAGATCCCGGCCGTGCCCACCCCGGCCGGCGGCACCGTGACCCTGACCGTGCAGTCACCGTCCGCACCCACGACCGTCGTCGTCGTGCCGGTCGTGGCCGCCGACCACTACTACGCCACCTTGGCGCCCACCCCGCAGCCGAGCGCCACGGCGACCCCGAGCGCCACCGCCACCCCCTGAGGTGAGTGACGTCGGTATGCCGCGTGGGCGGCATACCGACGACGGCGCCGCACGGCGCCCCGCGGCTCAGTCGCTCTCGAACTTGTAGCCCAGACCGCGCACGGTGACGATGTGGCGCGGGTCGGCCGGGTCCGGCTCGATCTTGGCGCGCAACCGCTTGACGTGGACGTCGAGGGTCTTGGTGTCGCCGACGTAGTCGCTGCCCCAGACGCGGTCGATGAGCTGCATCCGGGTGAGGACGCGACCGGTGTTGCGCAGCAACATCTCCAGCAGCTCGAACTCCTTGAGGGGCAGCTGTGTGGGCTCGCCGCCGACGGTGACGATGTGCCGTTCGACGTCCATCCGCACCGGGCCCGCCTCGATCGTCGCGGGCAGCAGGTCCTCCGGCTCCTGACCGCGACGCAGCACGGCCTTGATGCGAGCCAGCAGCTCGCGCGAGGAGTAGGGCTTGGTGACGTAGTCGTCGGCGCCGATCTCGAGCCCGACAACCTTGTCGATCTCGCTGTCCTTGGCGGTCAGCATGATGACCGGCACGCTCGAACGCTGGCGCAGCGCGCGACAGACCTCGGTGCCCGAGAGGCCGGGCAGCATGAGGTCGAGCAGGACCAGGTCGGCGCCGTTGCGGTCGAAGTCGTCGAGCGCCTCGGGGCCGGTCTCGGCGACGGCGACCTCGTACCCCTCCTTGCGCAGCAGGTACGAGAGCGGGTCGGAGAACGAGACCTCGTCCTCGACCACCAGGATGCGGGTCATGCGTGCGGTGCTCCTTGCGTGCGGCTGGTGCGGTTGGGGCGATCGGGGCGGTTCGCGCCGTCGGCGCGCTCGAGGTGGGTGGCGGCGACCCGGTGGGTGGCGGGACGGGGCGCACCGTTCGTGCGCTCGGTGTCGGGGGTGACCACGTCCGCGGCGGGGTCGTCCGCGGTGACACCCGCGGTGGCGCCCGCGGTGTGGTCCTCGGCAGCGGGCAGGCGGATCGTGAAGGTCGAGCCGCGCCCCTCCTCACTCCACACGGTCACGTCACCGCCGTGGTTGGCGCAGATGTGCTTGACGATGGCCAGGCCCAGCCCGGTGCCACCGGTGGCGCGGGACCGGGCGGCGTCGACGCGGTAGAAGCGCTCGAAGATGCGGCTCTGCTCGGCCTCGGGGATCCCGGCGCCCTGGTCGCTGACGGTGATCTCGACCATGTCACCACTGCGCTTGCCGCCGATCGCCACCCGCGAACCGGCATCGGAGTAGGCCACGGCGTTGCCGATGAGGTTGCGGACGGCGGTGACGAGCAGGTCCTCGTCGCCGAAGACCTTGAGGTCGGCCACGGTCGCCTCGGACAGGACGATCTGCTTGGCGTCGGCGGCCACCCGCGAGTAGTCGATGGCCTCGTGCACTGCGGCGGTCACGTCGACCAGCTGCGGCTCGTGCAACGTGTCGGCCACCTGCAGACGGGACAGGTCGACGATCTCCTTGACGAGCTGGGCCAGGCGGTGGCTCTCGACCTGCATCCGGGACGCGAACCGTTCGACGGCCTCGGGGTCGTCCTTCGCGTCGAGGATGGCTTCGGCGAGCAGCCCGATGCCGCCGACCGGGGTCTTCAGCTCGTGGCTCACGTTGGCGACGAAGTCGCGGCGGACCTCCTCGACCCGGGTGGCCTGGGTGTGGTCCTCGACGAGGAGCAGGACGTGGTTGCTGCCCAACGGCGCCACCCGGGCGCGCATCACCGAGCGGGCCTGGCCGAGCGGTCCGCGTGGCAGCTCGAGGGTGGCCTCGCGGATGACGCCGTCGCGCCGGACCTGCCGGGCGAGGTGGCGCAGCTCGGAGTGGACGAGCTCGGTGCCCTTGACGAGGCCGTAGGCCACCGCGGGCGGCGAGTTGTTGATGACCTCGTCGGCCGAGTCGACGACGATCGCGCCCGAGCGCAGCACCGCCAGGACGTCGCCGACCCCGGTCGGCAGGGAGGGCACGACGGGCGCCGACTCGGGAACCGTGGTCTGCTGGCGTTCGGAGTACCGGACCGCGATCACGGCGAGGGCACCGATGATCAGCCCGGCGAAGCCGGACAGCACGGCGACCTGCGTGGTATCCACACGTCAAATGTACGGTCCGCGGCATACCGTGACCGACCACGACCGTCTGCGTGCGCACGCCACACCCCAGATGTTCACCTGAGTTCACCCGATCGTTCACTGGTGCGTGGGAGTCTCATCGCGCACGAACCTCCGGCCCGTCCGGGCCCACATCCCACCCACATCCCAAGGGAAGCAATGCGCGACGCCTTTCACGAGGACCTCGACACCATCTCCGACCGCTTGGTCGAGATGACCCGTCTGGCGGGCTCTGCCATGTCCCGCGCCACGACGGCACTGCTCGACGCCGACATCCAGCTCGCCGAGTCGGTCATCGCCGCCGACAAGGAGCTCGACACCCTGCGCGAGGACCTCGACGCACTCTCGATCGACCTCCTCGCCCGGCAGCAGCCCGTGGCCACCGACCTACGCATGGTCGTCACCGGTATGCGGATGAGCGCCGACCTCGAGCGCATGGGCGACCTCGCCCGCCACGTCGCCAAGGTCGCGCGGCTGCGCTACCCCGAGTCGGCCGTCCCGGCCGACGTGCGGGCCACGATCCTGCAGATGGGCCAGGTCGCCGAGCGCATCGTCGCCAAGTGCGGTCAGGTCATCGCGGCCAAGGACGTCGAGGACGCCAAGACCCTCGAGCAGGACGACGACGCGATGGACGACCTGCACCGCGAGCTGTTCAGCCACCTCAACGACGGCACGTGGCAGCACGGCACCCAGTCGGCTGTCGACCTGACCCTGCTGGGTCGCTACTACGAGCGGTTCGCCGACCACGCCGTGTCGGTCGCGCACCGCGTCGTGTTCTTGGTCACCGGTGAATGGGATGTCGCCGAGGACCACGAGGAGCAGGAGGATCGCGCCACGTTGCGCTGACCCTGCTCCCTGGAGGGGCCCGGTATGTCGTGGGGGCGGCACACCGGGCCCCTCGCCTTTGTTGCTCCCGGACTTCGGGCCACTGCGAGCTGGTGCGGCGCCGAACCTCGCGACCGTTGTGGCCAGAAGTGCCCGGAAATGGCCGGTCCGGCTTTCAACCTCGGCGACACTGGGGCGCGTCTAGGGGTGCATGAGCACAGTCGTCGTCGGGGGGAGGTCCACCGTGGAGGCCGGTTCCGGGTCTGCCGAGGAGGACTTCGCCCGCTTCGTGCGGACCCGGTGGGACCAACTGGTCCGCACGGCATACCTCCTCACGGGTGACCGCGGGCGCGCGGAGGACCTCGTCCAGACCACCCTCGTGAAGGTGCACCGCCGCTGGCGGCACATCGCCGGCGAGTCCCCTTACGCCTACACGCGAGCGGCCCTCGCCAACGAGTCGGCGTCCTGGTGGCGGCGCAAGCGGGTGGCCGAGTCGCTCGGCGACGTGCCCGCGGGTGCCGACCGCGCTCCCGGTGATGCGTATGCCGCGGTCGACGCCCGCGACGAGCTCGCCCGGGCGGTGCTGCAGCTGCCGCCGCGGATGCGGGCGGTGATCGTGCTGCGGTACTTCGAGGACCTGTCGGAGGCGGACACGGCGGCCGCGCTCGGACTGTCGACCGGCTCGGTGAAGAGCCAGGCGTCGCGTGGGCTGGAGCGGCTGCGGTCGGTGCTGGAGACGCAGTCCGGTTCTGGCACAACAGGATCCGACCGAGGCGAGAGGAGCCCGGCATGAGCATCGAGACCCAGCTGCGCGAGGCGCTGACCGCGCGGGCGGACGAGGTCGGCGGCAGCGCCGGGGACCCTTACGAGCGGGTGAGCGGCGCGGTGCGTGCCTCCCGGCGGCGGCGTCGCGCCGTCGTCGGTGGCGTGGCGGCGGCCGCCCTGGCCGCGGGAGTCCTCGCGCCACAGGTGCTCGGCAACCAGGGCGACCGCGGCACGACGCCGGCCACGCACAGCCAGACCCTGCGGCTGCCCGCCCCGACCGACCCGGCGTGGCAGAAGCTCTCGACGTGGCCGACCCGTGGCTCGCTCGCGGGTGACAAGGCGTTCATGACGGCGGCCACGGCACGCTTCGACGGCGAGGCACCCCGGATCCTCTTCGCCGGTGACGTCGAGGACAGGCGAGTCGTGCTGGCCCTCCAGCGCATCTCCGTGCCCGTCGACGGCCCGGCGGGGGCAGGCGTCGACGAGCAGATCCAGGTGCTCAGCGGGCCGCGCGGCGCCCGCGTCGACCAGCTGGAGATTGGCTCGGCCAGCTCACCGGGCGACGTGAACACGCTCGTGGTGCGCCGCGACGCGGGACCCGATGGCTGGCTGATGGTCCTCGCCCCGCGCGACGTCCGCACGGCCGAGCTGTCTGGCTCGGTGTCGATCTCACCCTCGGGGTCGGTGTCCCGCACCTGGTCTTCGCTCCCTCTCAGCGACGGCGTGGGCGTGACTACGCTGCGCAACGCCCCGGTCGCCGTGACGCGGGTACGAGCCGGGAGCTACGACGGCAACCTTCAGGTGGTCGCCGGAAACGCCGACCAGGAACAACCCGGCGCGGCGGCCTTCTGCGCAGGCTGCGGCGACTCGTTCTACGAGAGTGGCATCGACGCAGCGCGGGCCGGCTTCGCGTCGACCCTTGGTCTTCAACCCGAGCAGATCTCGGTCAAGGACACCATCCGAGGACGCATCGACCCGGCGCTTCAGACCAAGGACGGCATGTACGGCACCCGGGGTGCGGTCGCACGCGTCCTCGTCGTCGACGCGCTGCTCCCCAGCGGCGCTGTGGTGCGGACGGTCGCGGTGAGCGTGTCCGACAACGACGGCAGCGGGTCGCTGATCCAGCCGGAGGAGATCGTGCCGATCGATGCGGCCACGGCAGACCGCCGACCGTGGGCCACGTGGGTCGACAGCCCCACCGGGCAGGGGCTGGTCATGCAGGTCTTCGCCCCCGGCGCCGCGTCGGTCCAGATCAGGTCGGCGTCGCCGGCGATCTACTCAGGCAGCTCGCGCACTCCCGTGCAGAACGGGTCGGCGGTGCTCGGCATCTCCTCGGGGCAGAACGCGGTGCGACACCTCAGCGTGGTGACCTACGACACCGCTGGCCGTGAGCTCGGGACGTGGCCGCTCCAGCCGACGAACCTCGGCGACCCGCTCGACCTGGCCCCCGGCAGCTGAGCACCACAGCACTCTGACTTCGGGCCACTCAGGCCTGAGCGACCACCCCGCACCGAGCCTGTACGGCCCGAAGTGCAGGTCGGGTTCAGCGGCCCTGGTTGGCGACGGCGGCGGCGGCCTCGGCAGCGGCCTCCGGGTCGAGGTACTCGGCCGGCTTGAGCGGCATGAAGTCCTCACCCAACGTGTAGACCAGCGGCTGACCCGTGGGGATGTTGAGGCTGGCGATGTCCTCGTCGCTGATGCCGTCGAGGTGCTTGACCAGCGCGCGCAGCGAGTTGCCGTGGGCGGTCACGAGCACCGTCTCGCCCGCCTCGAGGTCGTCCTGGATCGGCCCCTCCCAGTAGGGCATGAGCCGCTCGATGACGTCCTTGAGGCACTCGGTGCGCGGCACCTCGATGCCGGCGTAGCGCGGGTCGCTGCTCTGGTCGAACTCGGACCCGACCTCGATCTCCGGCGGCGGGGTGTCGAAGGACCGCCGCCACAGCATGAACTGCTCGTCGCCGTACTTCTCCCGCGTGGCCGCCTTGTCCAGCCCCTGCAACGCGCCGTAGTGACGCTCGTTGAGCCGCCAGTCGCGACGCACCGGGATCCAGTGCCGGTCGGCCTCGTCGAGCGCGAGGTTGGCCGTGTTGATGGCCCGGCGCAACACCGACGTGTGCACGACCGTGGGCAGGATTCCCTTGTCCTTCAACAGCTTCCCGCCGTTGACGGCCTCCGCTCGCCCCTGGTCGTTGAGGTCGACGTCGACCCACCCGGTGAAGAGGTTCTTCGCGTTCCACTCGGAGTGTCCGTGGCGCAGCAGGATCAGCGTGTAGGCCATGTCGCCCACCCTAGCGAGCGTCCTCGCGGGGCGGGTCACCGTCCCGCTGCAGGATCGACCGGAACGCCTCGAGGTTGCGCAGCGACTCACCGCGCGAGACCCGCCAGTCCCACTCCTTGCGCATCGAGGTGATGAACCCGATCACGAGCAGCTCGTTGAAGTGGGCGTCCGCGGCTTCCAGCAACGCACCGCACAGACCGTCGAGGTATGCCGCGTCGACGGCCGCCAGCGGGACGCGACCGGTGACGTAGACGTCGCCACTGGCGTCGACGGCATACGCGAGTCCCGGCAGTCGCAGGTTGCGCCGCAGGAGGTATCGGTAGAACTCGAGGTGGTTCTCGTCGGGCTGGCGGATGACGAAGGCGGACACCGAGAGCGCGTCGGCACCGACGACCAGCGAGGCGACGGTCTTGAGCTTCTTCTCCCCCGGCAGGGTCAGGACGTACTCGCCCTCGCGGGCGCCGGGCTCCCACTCGATCCCCGCGTCGGCGAGGAACGCCTCGACGACCTCGCCCACGGACTCGCGGGTGGCGCTCACGGAGTCACCGCCGCGGGCAGCCCGACGAACGCGCCGTTGGGGACGGGCGCGTCGAGGCCACGGTGGCGCGCACGGCACGCCTCGACGTAGACCTCGTAGAGCCGCTCGGTCGTGCGGCCCCACCCGAAGAGTGCCGCGTGTTCAACAGCCTTGCGCGACAAGGCTTTTCGCGTCACCTCATCGGACAGCAGGCCCTCGAGGGCGTTTGCCCAGGTGGCGGGGTCGTGACCGGGGACCAGCAGTCCCGCGTCGCCCACCGCCGTCGGCAGCCCACCGACGTCGGCCGCCACGACGGGTGTGCCGCAGGCCTGCGCCTCGACCGCGACCAGCCCGAACGACTCCGAATAGCTCGGCACCGCAACGAGATCCGCCGCGCGGTACCACTGCGCGAGCTCGGTGCGCGGCACCGGCGGCACGAACCGCACCTGCGGCGTGACGCCCAGCTGTGACGCCAGGTCGGCGAGCGCCTCCGGGTGGGCCAGGCCCGACCCGGACGGGCCACCGAGAACGGCCACGACCAGCTCGCCGGCCCAGTCCGGGTGGCGGGCCAGCAGCTCGGCGGCAGCCCGCACCAGGACCTCCGGCCCCTTGAGCGGCTGGATGCGACCGACGAACAGCAGCACCTTGGCATCCGCCGGCAGCCCCACGGCGGCGCGGGCGGCACGTGAGTCACCGGGGCTGAACAGGTCGAGGTCCACCCCGGGAGGCACGACGACCACCTTGTCGGGGTCCGCGGCATACAGGTCGATGAGCTCGTGGCGCTCGCCCAGGGTGTTCGCGATGAGGCGGTCAGCCGCCTCGACGACCTGCACCTCGCCGATCTCACGGCCGGGCGGCTCGGGGGTGTCGCCCGCCGCGAGGTGACGGTTCTTGACCCGCGCCATCGTGTGCATGGTGTGCACGAGCGGCACCTGCCACCGGTCCGCGGCCAGCCAGCCCACCTGACCCGACAGCCAGTAGTGCGAGTGCACCAGGTCGTAGTAGCCCTCGGGCTGGTGGGCGCCGGTGCGCATCACGCCCGCCGCGAAGGCACACAGCTGCCCCGGCAGGTCGTCCTTGCCCAACCCCTCGTAGGGACCCGCCGTCACGTGCCGCACGAGGACGCCGGGCTCGAGCTCGACCGTCGGAGGCAGGTCGGCCGACGTCGTGCGGGTGAAGATCTCCACGGCCACGTCGCGCTTGGCCAGCTGCCGCGCGACCTCGACGACGTAGACGTTCATGCCACCCGCGTCACCGGTGCCCGGCTGCTCCAGCGGCGAGGTGTGGACGCTGAGCATGGCGACGCGGTCGATGCGCTCGCAGCTCATGGTGCCGAGTCTGCCACCACGAGCGCTCACCCCTCAGGTCGGGCGTGGGACGACACCGTGAGGGAGGCCGCGTCGGACCAGACGTGCACGTCGACCCGCCCTTCCGGGCGGACGTCGACACCGCGAGCCACGCGCTGGGGCCCGGCTCCGACGTCGGTCCCCATCGAGGAGGTGTATGCCGCCTGCCCGTCGAGTGCGCTCGGGTCCACCCACCGGGCGGAGCCGCGCAGGTTGACCGAGGGCAGGGCGGGGGGAAGTCCTCTGGTCAGGGGCCGGTGGTCGAGGTGCCACACCACTGCGTCGGCGCCGTTGATGTTGGCCCCGAGCCGGATGACCGACCCCGCGAGCTCGACGCGCAGGGTGAACGGCAGGCTGCGGTGGCCGTCGAAGACCTCACCGAAGTACGTGGCGCGACCGGGTAGGAACACCAGCTCGTCGACCCGCATGTTGTCGAAGCGGCGTTCGATCCGCTCGCGCCGCTTCGTGCCCGACCCCTCGACCGTGCCCTGCACCGCGGACAGCATCGACCCGCTGATGACGCTCTGCAGCAACAGGTCGTCGCCGCGCATGACGCGCATGCCGTCGGAGTAGAGGCTCACCGTCACGCCACCGCCGAGGGTCGCGACGCCGCGGGCGTCGTCGCCGACGACCAGGAGGCCGGGCGTGACGTTGTCGAACCCGTTGTCGCCGCGCAGCCAGGTCGGGACGTGGGTGACCAGGCCGAGCAGGGAGAGGGCCGCGAGCGAGGCCACGAGCGCGACCATGCTGCGGCTGATGTCCCGGTCGCGCCACCACACGGGCCCAACCCTACGGTCGCGGCTCCCGAGCGCCCGCTTGCGTCCGCGGTTCTGGTTGCCGGAGCAACCGAAACCGCGGACGCAAGCATCGGGCGGGGAGGCGCGTAGGCTGCGCGGGTGCCTGCACAGCGGCCGGTCGGTGCCATCACCCGGGGCACGACCAACCCGAACCGGCTCCGCCGGGTCGACCGCTGGCTCGCGGGTCCGCATGCCTGGCGGTTGCGCGCACCGGTCGACCCACCGGTCGTCGTCGACCTCGGCTACGGCGCCTCGCCGGTCACGGCGGTGGAGCTCCACGACCGGCTGACCCGCGTACGCCCGGACGTGGAGGTCGTCGGCGTCGAGATCGACCCGGAGCGAGTCGCGGCCGCCAAGCCCCTAGAACGCCAAGGACTTTCGTTCCGCATGGGCGGGTTCGAGGTCCCGCTCGACCACGACCGGCGCCCGCAGGTCGTGCGCGCCTTCAACGTCCTGCGCCAGTACGACGAGTCCGAGGTCGTGGCGGCCTGGCGCACCGTCCAGGACCGCCTCGCGCCGCAGGGGCTGCTGGTCGACGGCACCTGCGACGAGCTCGGCCGGCTCAGCACCTGGGTGGCCGTGGACACCGACGGGCCGTTGTCGCTCAGCCTCTCGTGGCGGCTGCGCGGCCTGACGAGGCCCTCGGACATCGCCGAACGGCTGCCCAAGGCGCTCATCCACCGCAACGTCCCCGGCGAGCCCGTCCACGCGTGGCTCACCGCGCTCGACCAGACATGGGCACGCAGCGCGCACCACGCGGCATACGGTGTGCGCCAACGGTTCCTGGCCGCGATGGGCGCGCTGCGCGACGACGGCTGGCCGCTGCTCGACGGACCGGCGCGGTGGCGCCTCGGCGAGGTGACGGTCGCCTGGTCGGCGGTCACCCCCGGCGGCGCACCCACCCGGACGGCTCAGCGGGCGTAGTCGTCCTCGAGCCGCACGATGTCGGCCTCGTCGAACTCCCCGAAAGCCACCTCGAGCAGCCGACCGGGCTGGTCGCCCTGGTTGGCCATGCGGTGCACCGCGCCCACCGGCACCCACACGGACTCGCCGGGCTCGGCGCTCCAGGTGCGGTCGCCCACGGTGACCTCGATCGGCACGTCCAGCACCTGCCAGAACTCGCCGCGGTGGTCGTGGGTCTGCAGCGACAACCGGTGCCCGGGCTCGACGGTGATGATCTTCACCGTGACGCGCTCGTTGGAGACGAACTGCTGGAAGTTCCCCCACGGCCGCTCGACCTGGAAGATTCCCTCCCGCGGGTCGTCGAGCTGCTCGGCACGCTGGTCGGTCTGCTGGTCTGTCATTGGTCTCCCCCTGCGAGAGCCGGCGCCACCCCGTGTGGTCGCCGTGATGTCGTGGTCCTTGGTCACCACGGCCCGTAGGGTCCCATGCGCTGACCCCCGCGGCCCCCACTCACTTGACGTAGAGCGGGTCTCACATCAGCGAGGTAGATGGCAGCCCCGACGAACCCGATCAGGCCGATCGAGAACAGCAACCCGCTGTTGATCGACACGAACCCGAAGACGGCGGCCAGTGCCGTGATGATGGTCCAGAACTTCTTCGTCCGCTTGCCCGCGGCCACGAAGGCGTCGGGACGGTTGCGCAGGCAGTCGACGAGCGCGAACAGCTCCGCGGCGAACGCGGCGAGGCTGAGCAGCAGGACGACGATGCTCTGGGCACTGCCGATCGCGGAGAACATGACGCCAGCCTAGTGGGGCCTCCAGGCTCAGACGTCCACCACGAGCGTGACGGGGCCCTCGTTCACCAGCTCCACCTGCATCATCGCGCCGAAACGCCCGGTCGCGACCTCGACGCCACGCTCGCGCAGCGCGACGACGACGGCGTCGACCAGCGGCTGCGCCACCGGGCCGGGTGCAGCGGCGTTCCAGGACGGGCGGCGGCCCTTGCGGGTGTCGGCGTAGAGCGTGAACTGGCTGACGACCAGCACCGGCGCACCCTCGTCGAGCACGGACCGCTCGTCGTGCAGGATGCGCAGCTCGCTGATCTTGCGGGCCATCGTCGCCACCTGCTCGGGACCGTCGTCGTGGGTGACGCCGACGAGGGCGAGCAGGCCGGGGCGCGTGATCTCGCCGACGACCTCACCGTCGACGGTCACCGAGGCCCGGCTGACGCGTTGCAGCACGGCTCGCACGGTTGCGCCCCCGCCTCAGATGCCGACGGCGACGATCGCGCCCACCGGCTCTCCGTGGCCGAGCACCGGTGAGTCCTCGAGCTGCGCCAACGCTGACGACTCGACGCCCAGGCGCCGCAGCGCGGCCGCGAGGATGACCGGCTTGGCCCGCTGGTAGCCGTCGGCCACCTTGACGGCGACGCCGCGGCCGTCGGCCAGCCCCACGGCATACACCGACTCCGCGCCGTCCTTGGCGATGAGACCGGGCGTGGCCTCGATGAGCGCCGTCACGTCGCGGCCGGTGCCGCCGAGGTATGCCGGGTGGCTGCGGATCGCGTCGGCGACCTGGCCCTCGAGGGTGTCGGGGTCGGCGGACGCGAGGCGGCCGAACGCGCGGGCGAGCCCGGAGAGGGTGACGGCCATGACGGGGGCACCACAGCCGTCGACCGCGGTCGCCGCCACGGTGTCGCGGGTGAGGTCTTCGAGGGTCTCGCGGATGGCGACCTGGAGCGGGTGGTCCGGCTCGCGGTAGGTCGCGGTGTCCCAGCCGCCCACGACGCAGGTCGCGAGCATGGCGGCGTGCTTGCCGGAGCAGTTCTGGGTGATGGGGAGCTTGCCGCCGCCGCTGCGGATGACGGCGAGCCTGGCCTCCTCGTTGACCGGGTAGTCCGGGGTGTTCTGCAGCGCGCCCTCGGTGAGCCCGACGGAGGCGAGCATCGCGCGGACGCCCTCGAGGTGGAAGTCCTCACCCGAGTGGCTGGCGGATGCGAGCGCGAGGTGCTCGGGCGGCATACGCAGGCCGTGGCGCATCATGGCCAGGGTCTGGATCGGCTTGTTGGACGACCGCGGGAAGATCGGGTCGCGGGTGCTGCCCAGGTCGAGCAGGTGCGCACCGTCGGGGCCGGTCGCGACGACCGAGGCGCGATGGGCCGACTCGACGAACCCGCCCCGGACGTAGTGCGCCAGCACGGGCGCCTCCGCGAGGACGGCAGGGGTGTCAGGCTGCGGGGAACTCACCCGGCGACCCTACCCACCCCCTCCCCGCGCCCCAGCTTTTCCGCGTCATGCGCAAAAGCGAGCCTCCCTCGGGATCATTTCCCGAGGGAGGCTCACAGTTCCCGAGCGAAGCGCGCGGACTGCGCTTCACGCCCGAGTGAGGACCAGGCTCAGTCGCCGACCTTGGTGGCGGCGGCCTTGGTGGCCTTCTTGCTGGCGGTGGCGGTCTTGCGGGCACCGGTGGTGGTGCTCTTGGCCGCGGTGCGGGTGCGGGCCGCGCTCTTCTTGGTGGTGGTGGCGGTGCGCTTGGCCGCGGTGCGGGTGCGCTTCGTGGCGGCCTTGACAGTGCTGGCCGCCTCGGTGGTCTCGTCGACGACGGACTCGGCGATGGCGTCGGCGGCCGCAACGGCCTCCTTGCGACCCGTGGTCAGCGTGGCCTTGGCCGAGCGCTGGATGTCAGCGGCCGACTTGCGGGCCGTGGTGACGGCACCCTTGCCGAGGGCGAAGGTGGCCTCGGCCTGGGCGATGAGGTCCTTGGTCGACTTCTGGGTGCGGACCCGCTTGACCAGCTTCTCGCCACGGGCGGCGACGGTCTCGTACTCGTCCTGAGCCTTGCCCGCGAGCTCGAGGCTGCGGTTGAGCGCGAGGGCGGGGAGACCCTTGACCTGCTTGGTCGCGGCGTCGATCGCGGTCTCGGCCTTCGCCTGCAGCGTGGCGGGCTTGAGCTCGGCGCGGCGGGCCTCGGCCTTGACGTTGGCCTCGCGGATCTTCTCGACCGCGAGGTCGGTGAGACCCACGGCGTAGAAGACGGGGGTCGTGTCGGTGACGGTCTTGCGGATGTCGGCAGCCAGTGCCATGGGGATCTCCTTGATCATCGGGTGGTCTTCGTGGAACGCCCGCCGGTGGTCGGCTTGCGCGTGGTCGACTTGCGAGTTGCCTTGGTGCTCTTGGCTTTCGGCGTCGTTGCCTTGGTGCGGTCCTGCGCCTCGTCGGCCTCGTCGGCCTCGACGAACGAGTCGTAGATGTCGATGAGGGTGCGCCGCTGCCGCTCGGTGAGGGCCGGGTCGGACTTGATCACGGCCCGGGTGTCCAGCAGCCCGGCGCCGGAGCCGTGCCGCTCGTCGAGGATGCCGGCCTGCACGTAGAGCGACTCGGCCGACACCTCCAGGCCCTTGGCGAGCTGCTGGAGGATCTCGGCGCTCGGCTTCTTCAGCCCCCGCTCGATCTGCGACAGGTAGGGGTTGGAGATGCCAGCGAGGTCCGCGAGCTGGCGCAGCGAGAGCCGGGCGGACTGACGCTGCTCACGCAGGTAGTCACCGAGGCTGTTGCTGCCCAACGGGTTCAGCGGGATCCGGCTCACGCATCCATCATGCTTGCTGGAGTTAGCACGATGCAAACTCAAGACAGCGTGATGGTGCCCACACGGCATACTCGCGCGGCGCCACCGCGCCTGGCGCGGGGGTCAGCGACGGGGCTTGACGGCCAGCAGGGTGCGGGCGTCGTCGGTGGACATGGCCGGGCGCTGCATGACCTCGGCCAGGTGGGCAGCGCGCTCCACCAGCTGGGCGTTGTGCACGACGGGTATGCCGCGGGCGAAGACGACGTTGTCCTCCATCCCCACCCGCAGGTGGCCGCCGGCCGCGAGCGCAGCGGCGGCGATCGGCAGGTGGGTGCGGCCGATGCCGGTTGCGGACCAGGAGGTCACCTCGGCCGGCAGCATCGCGACGCCCGCCATCAGCGCGGCCGGGGTGCCCGGCATACCTCCCGGCACACCGGTGACGAAGTCGACGTGCACCTTCCCACCGAAGGGGAGGCCGTGCTTGTCGATGAGCCGCGCCAGCGACGCCACGTGCCCGAGGTCGAACAGCTCGAACTCCGGCACGACCTCGCGCTCCTGGGCCTGCACGTAGAGGTCGGACATGAAGCCCCACGGGTTGAGGAACACGTCGTCGCCGAAGTTGGTGGTGCCACAGGTGAGCGAGCACGAGTCGGGCTCGGCGTCCAGGACGGTGAGGCGCTGTTCGAGCGGGTCGTGGACGGAGCCACCGGTGGAGAGCTGGATCACCAGCGACGTCTGCTCGCGCAGCGCGTCGACGGCAGCCTTGAGGTGGCCGTGGTCGAGCGTGGGCCGGTGCTCACCGTCACGGATGTGCAGGTGGATCATCGCGGCGCCAGCGGCCTCGCACCGCCCCGCGGTCTCGACGAGCTCCTCGAGCGTCGTCGGCAGCTGCGGGAAGTCCGCCTTGTCGAGCTCGGCGCCGGTGGGCGCGACGGTGATGAGGGTGCCGGGGGTCGTGGCCATGGGCGCCATCATGGCAGCGCACCGGCCGCCGTCGAGCACCGGTCAGGGCGCGACCACGACCTCCTGCGCGGCGCTGACCCCACCCGCGTCGAGGGTGGCGTCGACGGGGGTGTTGCGCTTGAGGACGGCAAGCGCGATGGGGCCGTCCTCGAAGTGCCGCGCCACCGTGGTGAGCCGACCGACCTGACGGCCGTCGAGGGAGACCGGTGCGCCCGCCTCGGGCAGCGTGTGCCCCGACCCGTCGAGGTGCAGGAACACGACCCGGCGCGGCGGACGGCCGAGGTTGTGCACCCGCGCGATCGTCTCCTGCCCGCGGTAGCAGCCCTTGTGCAGGTGCACGGCCGTGCGCAGCCAGTCGACCTCGTGCGCGATGGTGCGGTGGTCGGTCTCGAAGCCCAGCCGCGGCCGCCAGGCCGCCACCCGCAGCGCCTCGCTGGCCCAGGTGCCGGCCAGGTCGCGGTCGCCGACCGCGTCGACGAGGGAGTCGCGCGGCACGAGGACCTCGCGCCACCGTCGCCCGTGTGCCGGGTGGCCTTCGACCGGTCCGTATGCCGCGGTGTCGCCCACGAGCCCCGGCCACGGGTCGACCCACGCCACCGGCTCGCCGGACTGTGACTCAGCGCCCACCGGTTCACCCAGGACGGCGACGTCGTTCGTGCGGTCCTTCACCTCGACGCGGAGCATGAACCGCATCGAGTCGAGCCATGCGGCCAGCGCCGGGGCAGTGCCGGGCTCGACCGTGATCCACGTCGTCTCACCGTCGTCGACGACGTGCAGGGCGTGCTCGACGTGACCCTTGGGGCTGAGGACGAGTGCCTCGGTGGAGCTGTGCGGCGCGAGGCCGGTGAGCTGCTGGCTGGTGATCGAGTGGAGCCACGAGAGCCGGTCGGGCCCGGTGACCGTGACGACCCCGCGGTTGGACAGGTCGACGACGGCCAGGCCCTCGGACAGCAGGCGCTGCTCGCGCAGCGGGTCGCCGTAGTGGGCGGCCACGCCCGCGTCAGCGCCCTCGGCCTCCACGGCGCCGGAGCGGTCCAGCAGCGGCGACCGGTGGGCCGAGGTCGGCACCTGCGGCGGTTCGTCCGGCGTGGCTGCGTCCGGCGTGGTCATCGGCTGCACTGCGCACACTCCCCGTGGACGGCCATGTGGGTCATGTCAGCGACAAAGCCCTTGGCCGCCAGAACATTCCCCACGAACGTCTCCGCGAGCTCACGGGGGCACTCGTCCACCCGGCCGCACACGCGGCATACGAGGTGGATGTGGGTCGCGTGGTCGGCGAGGTGGTAGCTCGGCGCCCGGTGGTCGAGGTGCGTGTGGGTCACCACGCCGAGCGACTCGAGGGCCTCGAGCGCCCGGTAGACGGTCGAGGCCGCCAGGCGGGGCCCGCCGTCGGTGGCGACGAGGTCGACGACCTGCTCGGGCGTGACGTGCCCGGCGCGGCTCACGGCATCGAGGACCCGCTGGCGCTGGGGGGTCATCCGCCGCCCCTGCGCCCGCAGCTGGTCGCCGACGTCCTGCACCCGTCCACTGTACGGAGGGGGTCCCGAACCGGTCACGGCGCACAGGTACGCGCACCTACACTGTGCGCGTGCTGGACGACTTCGAGGATGCCGAGACCCGAGAGACCGAGCCCCCGAAGCGGAGGCGTCGGCGCCGCGTCATCATCGTCGCGATGTCCGTGGTGGCGCTCCTCGTGGTCGGCGTGGCGGCGGGTTACCTGCTCTTCCTCAACCAGACCGTCGCGAACAACGTGCAGCACGAGAGCCTGCTGCCCAAGGCCGACAGCGGCACACCCGCTCCCACGAAGAAGGCCGGCACGGAGGACGCCCAGAACATCCTGTTCATCGGTTCCGACGCCCGCGCCGGGCTGGCCGGAGCCCGCTCCGACGTCATCGTCCTCATGCACGTCGCCGCCGACCGCAAGACGGTGACGCTCGTCCACTTCCCGCGCGACCTGTACGTCGACATCCCCGGGCGCGGCAAGGACAAGATCAACGCCGCCTTCGCCTACGGCGGGTCACCGTTGCTCGTGCAGACGCTGCAGGATCTCGTCGGTGTCCCGATCGACCACGTCGCGATCACCAACTTCGACGGCTTCAAGAAGATGACCGACGCCGTGGGCGGGGTCAACGTCTACGTCGAGGAGCCGAGCACCAGCGGCGGCTACACGTTCCGCAAGGGCTACCAGCAGATGAACGGCGCGCAGGCCTTGGCGTTCGTCCGCGAGCGCAAGCAGCTGAGCGAGGGCGACATCTCCCGCGGTCGCCGGCAGCAGGCGTTCATCAAGGCCCTGTTGCTGAAGTCGCTGAGCCGCGACGTCGTCACCAACCCGGTGAAGCTGGCCCAGTTCGTCGATGCCGGCACCGAGAACCTCATCGTCGACCAGGACTTCTCCGTGGGTGACATGCGCAGCCAGGCGCTGTCGCTGCGGAACCTGCGGGGCAACGACATCCGCTTCATCACCGCACCCTTCACCGGGTTCGGCACGTCACCGCAGGGCGCCTCGATCGACATCCTCGACGAGCCCGGCATGGAGGCGCTCGGCGAGGCGCTGCAGAACGACGACCTCGCGAGCTACCAGCCCACCGGCTGACGAGACACCCGCCGCGGTCGAGGGGTCATGGCGCGCTGACGGTGCGCGCGACCCTCAGCGCGTCGTGACCCCTCGACCGGGTGACCGTCAGGCCGGGGCGCCCGGGCTGCTCGGGCTGCTTGGGCGACCGAGCGCGGCCGCCACGGCGGGCAGGTCGGCGAGCACCTGCTCGGCCAGCTGTCCCGCCACCTTGTCCTTGCGGCCGTAGGGGTCGACGAGGTCGTCGCCGTCGTGGTCCGTGGCATGCGACCGGCCCCGGCGCCCGAGCGCCAGCGCCGCGACCTGACGCAGGTGCGCGTCCGCCCCGGCCCCGTCGACCGCCCCGTCGCTCTCGCCACCAGCCCCAGCACCAGCACCGCCAGCGCCAGCGCCACCGCCACCGCCAGCGGGAAGGTCGCGCACCAGCCGCGCCAGCTCCCGAAAGGTGAAGGTCCGCCGCAGCGCGGCCGGGCGCAGCGCCAGCACCGGCCGCAGGTGCTCGCGCGCGGCGACCAGCACGAGGTCGGCGTCGGCCACCATCGGGGCGGTGACGGCGCGCGCGGTGAAGTCGTCCGCGGCATACCCGTGCTCCTCCATGAGGACGCGGACGGGCGGGTGCACGGGCTGGCCGACGAGGGCACCGGTGCCGGCGCTCTCCACCGACACCGCGCCCGGCCCCCAGCTGGCATCCAGCTCACGCTGCAGGGCCCGCTCCACGAAGGGCGAACGGCACACGTTGCCGGTGCAGACGACCAGGATGCGCCCCGTCGCGGCCACGCTCAGGCGACTCGTTTGAGCTCGGCCGACACGTGGCTCTGGAGCGGTTCGCCCATGGCGGCCATGTCCATGGCCCACATGAGGTTGGAGTTGACCAGGCCGTAGAGGCGGTGGCCGGCGTTGTACTCCTTGGAGTTCGGGCTGCGCAGCACGCCGTCGGTGCGCAGCTCGATCTTGGCCGGCTCGGCCTTGCCGTAGTAGAGCTCGACGATGCCCGTCGGGTGGGTCAGAAGCAGCTCGACGTCGCCGTCCTCACCGGGCCGCCAGAAGCCGAGCTCGGTGGCGAGCGGTCGCACCTTGTTGCCCGCCTCGTCGAGCAGCCACGACCGGCTCTCCCACTGCAGGAACGGCCGCCCGTCATGGGTGCAGATGATCTCCTGCCCGAAGTTGGCGGACTCGATCGTGGGGTAGCCCACGACGCCGGCGCCCTCCCAGGTGCCGACGAGCCAGGCCAGCGGAGCGAGCTCCGGGGCGAGGTCGGCGTCGATCGTGAAGACCATCAGCGCGGGGTCTTGACCAGTCGGTAGACCACGAAACCGGCGAACCAGGTCACGACGACCGCGGTGGCGACGAGCAGGGCGATGAAGAACGTGTGCACCCTCCAGATCGTAGCCTGAGGCCCATGACCGACACCTCCGCCGACCCCTCCCGCCGGCTCGTGATCAAGGCCACCTGCGGCGTCGAGTCGCTGGAGCGCCTCAACCAGGCGTTCACCGTCGCGGCCACTGCTGCGGCCAGCGGCGTCGAGGTGAGCCTGTGGCTCACCGGTGAGGCGACGTGGATGGCGGTGCCCGGTCGCGCCGAGCAGGTCGAGCTCCCCCACGCCGCGCCCATCACCGACCTGCGTGACGCGGTGCTCGCCACCGGCGCGGTCACGGTCTGCGGCCAGTGTGCCGCCCGGCGCGACCTCACCGAGGCCGACCTCGTCGAGGGCGCGACCGTCCGCGGGGCGGCCGCGTTCGTCGAGGAGGTCACGACGCCGGGCGTGCAGGCGCTCGTCTACTGACCCCTGCGGGTCAGGATGCGCCGGTATGCCGCGTGCGTGCCTGCCGCTCGCCCGAAGGCCAGTGCCGTGAAGGACCGAAAGGGTCAGCCGGAGAAGATCGGCAGGTAGACCACGGTGAACACCACGACGCCGGGCAGCAGCGACGACGCGGCGGCGGACGCGAGCTGTGAGCGGGGGTGGGCTGCGGCGGGCAGCGGTGCCAGGACCCGGCGGGCGGCGTGTGACACCGCGGCGGTGAGCAGCCCGAGCAGGGCGCCGAATGCGGGGGCCGGTCCCCCACCGAGCGCGGCGACGCCCAGCGCCGCGAGGCCGCCGGCCAGCATGGCGATGAACAGCGCCCACTGGCGGGTGCGGTGGACCGCGATGAGTGGGTCGGCGAGGGCGCCGACCGCGAGCCCGGCCATGGCGCAGGCGAGCCCGTGCGAACCGTCGAGGGCGTGCGGGACGGGGGCGTATGCCGTGCCGGCGGCGATGATCGCGAGGCCGGCGATGCTCGCGGCCATCGACTCGGTGAGGCGTGGGCGCCCGTCGCGCCGCAGCAGCTGGTGGAGGAAGGCCCCGATGACGGCCACCGCCAGCGCGGCGGGCAGCCACCGCAGGTAGGGGTCGTCCGGGGTCAGCAGCACCGCGGCCGCGAGCAGCACGGTGCCACCCATCAGCACACCCGTGGTGCCGCGGGGGCTCGGCAACCCGAGCAGCACCGGCCAGCCCCACGCGAGCACGAGCCCGCCGAGCGCCACCGCGAGGACGACGAACCGGGGACTGGCGTAGCCCGTCAGCGCGATGAGCGCCGCGAAGGCAACGGTGCCGGCGATGGTGAGGGGCCGGACCGCGGTCGCGCGCCGCGGCAACGGGGCGCGCCCGTGGGCGGCCTCCCGGCGCTCCCGCCGAGTCAGTGGCAGGACCGGTGACGGCTCCCGCTTCTCCTCGGACACAGGGGGCATCTTTGCATCACCCTCCGGCAAAGGGCGGCAGCACCTCGACCACCGCGCCTTCCGGGACGGCGGCGTCGCGTGAGGCGGTGCGACCGTCGAGCAGCACGCTGCTCACCGCCGCCACGGGTGCCAGCTCGGGTCGAAGCGTGGTGGCGGCGGCCAGCACCTCGCCGACCGTGTCGCAGCCGGTCACCACGTCACTGTCCACCCCGGCCGCTGCCCGTGCCGCGGCCCAGTAGCGGACGGTGACGGCACCGCCGTCGGGCCCACCCGGCATACCGGCTCCTTGTCCTTGCTCACGCTGTTGCTGGAACGTCCCGGGCGACGCCGACTCGGGGTCGCCACGGTGAGACAACGATCTCACCATGCGTGCAGGCCCGCTGCGACGGGCCCCGCCCCGTACCCTTGGTGGGCATGGCTCGTCTGCTGCTGCTGACCAACACCCTGGCGCCCAGCGCCGAGGTGCTGCCGGCGCTGGGACTGCTGAGCCACCAGGTGCGGGTGCTGCCCGCCGAGCCGACCGCGCTGGTCGACGCTCCCCCGGCCGAGGCCGTCCTGCTCGACGCGCGCCGTGAGCTGGCCGTCGCGCGCTCGCTGTGCCGGGTGCTGCGGGTCAGCGGGATGTCGGTGCCGCTGCTCGCGATCGTGACCGAGGGAGGCCTCGCGGGGCTCACCGCCGAGTGGGGCGTCGACGACGTGCTGCTCGACTCGGCCGGCCCGGCGGAGGTCGAGGCGCGGCTGCGCCTGTCGACCGGGCGGCTCGCGGAGTCGGCCGAGCCCGAGGACGTCCAGATCACCGCCGGTGACGTCACCATCGACGAGGCGACCTACTCGGCGCGGGTCAAGGGGCGCCTGCTCGACCTGACCTACAAGGAGTTCGAGCTGCTCAAGCACCTCGCCCAGCACCCCGGCCGCGTGTTCTCGCGAGCCCAGCTGCTGCAGGAGGTCTGGGGCTACGACTACTACGGCGGCACGCGAACCGTCGACGTCCACGTGCGGCGGCTGCGGGCCAAGCTCGGCACCGACCACGAGGTGCTGATCGGCACCGTCCGCAACGTCGGCTACCGCTTCGTGCCCGCCGAGGAAGCCCTCGCCGACAGCTGAGTTCCGTTGCGCCCCAACGCGAAACGGCGCCCTCCCCGACGTGGTCGAGGAGGGCGCCGCCGTATGCCGCGTTGTCAGTTCTTCGTGATCCGGTCCAGCGGGCCGGGGGTGTACGGCGAGTTCGCCTCGAGGTAGTTGGCGAACGCGTCGATGTCGAGACCACCGAAGTACTTGTTGGTGGCCTGGGTGAACACCGGGAAACCGTCCCCGCCGTCAGCGAGGAAGTTGTTGGTCACGACCCGGTAGGTCTGGCCGTCGACGATCGGCTGCCCGTTCAAGGTGACCGACCCGAGGGTGGTGCCGGAGTAGGTGTACGCGAAGCCGTCGGAGACCTGGAGGATCTTCGGGGCACCTGCGTTGACACCGGACCACTGCTGGGTGAGCAGGGTCTTGATCTGGGCGCCGGTCAGGTCGAGCGACACGAGGAAGTTGTTGAACGGCTGCACCGTGAACGCGTCCTCGAAGGTCACCTCACCGGCCTGGACGTCGGCGCGGATCCCACCGGGGTTCATGAACGCGATGACCGGCGTCTGGCCGTTCGTCACGACCGACGGGTCAGCCAGCTGCGCGTCCGCGATGAGGTCGCCGAGCGGCGACTCGCCACCGGCGTTCGTGGCACGGGTGACGTCCGTGGTGACGGTGCCGAGGACGCGGCTGGCGATCGGGCCGAGCAGCTCGCGGTACTTCGCGATCAGCGCGGTCTGCGCGGCGTCCTTGGTGTCGCGGGCGACGACGACGTTCTTCGCGGTCACCGACGAGCGGACGATGTCCTTGGTGCGGCGGTCGAACTTGAAGTTCGTCTCCGTCACCAGGCGGCCGAACGACGAGGCCGAGGTGACCAGCCGCGACTGACCGGCCGGGTCCTTGACGTCGCAGACGTAGGGTGCGTGCGTGTGACCCGACACGACCATGTCGATGGCGGGGTCGAGACCGCCGGCGATGTCGACGATCGGGCCGGAGAGCACGCCACCCTTCTGGCAGGTGTAGTCGTAGTTGGCGTTGACGGAGTAGGTGGTGCCGTCCGGCGCGGTCCAGTTCTGCTTGCTCGCGGGGAAGCCGCCCTCGTGGACCAGCACCACGATGGCGTTGACGCCCTGCTTCTTCAGCACCGGCACCAGCTTGTTGGCGGTCTCGACCTCGTCGGAGAAGTCGAGCCCGGCGACGCCGGAGGCGGTCACGATGTTGGGGGTGTTCTCCAGGGTCATGCCGATGAAGCCGATCTTGGCGCCCTTGATCTTCTTGATCGAGTAGGGCGGCAGGACGGTCTTGTCGGTGCCCTCGTAGGTGACGTTGGCGGCGAGGTAGTCGAAGTCGGCGCCGGTGAAGGTGCCGGCCGGGCACGAGTTCTTGTTGTTCGCGCCGTCGCCGTCGTCGATGCACCCGCCGTTGGCCTTGCGCTGCAGCTCCTTGTACCCGCCGTCGAACTCGTGGTTGCCCACGGACGACGCGTCGAGGCCGAGCTTGTTCAGCGCCTCGATCGACGGCTCGTCGTAGAAGGCGGCCGACAGCAGCGGGGATGCGCCGACCAGGTCACCGGCGGCGACGGTCAGCGAGTTGGGGTTGCCCTGACGCAGGGTGTTCAGGGTGTTCGCGAGGTACTCCACCCCACCCGCGTCCTGGGTGACGTCGACGGGCTTGCCGGTCGCCGGGTCGATCTTGTGGTCGACGACGAGTCGCCCGCCCGACCCGGTCGGCGGCTCGAGGTTGCCGTGGAAGTCGTTGAAGCTGAGGAGCTGGATGTCCATCGTCGGGCCGTTCTTGGCGGCCGATGCGGTGCCACCGGCGGTCGCGGCGACGGTGGCAGCTGCGGCTGCGACGGCCACCACGCCCACCAGCCGGCGGGTGCGTGAATGCGTCATGTGTGCGTCCTTGCAGGTCAGAGCCGGCCTGGCGTGGCCGGACCCGTGCACGCTAACGGCGCGCGGGCCTTTGCGGAAGATGCATGGTGCAATGCTTCCGTGTCCTCACCTGACGTTCGCCCGGCCGACTCACTGACCCCTGCGCAGCAGGCCGCGGTCGCTTCCCTGCAGGAGCATGCGGTCGCCGCCGATGGCGTGCGGCCGCTGTCCGAGCAGTCGGTCCTGTCGCTCACCTCCCCACCCGGCCGGGTCAAGCACTTCCTCGCGTATGCCGCGGACGACCTCGTCGGGTACGCACAGCTCACCGGGGCGGTCGCGAACGGCGAGGGTGGCACCGGCACCGGCACCGACACCGACGCGACCGGACCCGGCGCCGGCGCCGACGCGACCGGCGAGCCGCCGTCGGCCGAGCTGGTCGTCGACCCCGACACCCGCCTCGCCGGTCACGGCAGCGCGCTGCTCGACGCGCTGCTGGCCGAAGCACCGCAGACCCGGTTGTGGGCCCACGGCGACCTGCCCTCGGCCCGGTCCTTCGCCGAGGCCAAGGGCCTGCAGGCGGTCCGCGAGCTGCACAAGATGTCGCGCGCGCTCGGACCGGCCGACCTCGAGCCGGCGGCCGTGGCCCTCCCGGAGGGCTTCACCGCCCGGGCCTTCGAGCCCGGCCGGGACGAGCAGCCGTGGCTCGCCACCAACGCCGCCGCCTTCGCGCACCACGCCGAGCAGGGCCGGCTCAGCCTCGATGACCTGCACGACCGGATGCGCCAGCCGTGGTTCGACCCCGCCGGCTTCGTCGTCCTCACCCACGAGTCCGACCCCGACGCGGTGGCCGCCTTCCACTGGACCAAGGTCGACCCCGAGCAGGAGTCCACCCTCGAGCCGGGCAAGACGGCCGGTGAGGTCTACGTCGTCGGCGTCGACCCGGCATACCAGGGACGCGGCCTCGGCCGCCCGCTCACGGCCCTCGGTCTGGCCCACCTCGCCCGGCTCGATCTCCCCGAGGTCGTGCTCTACGTCGACGGCGACAACACCGCCGCGATACGCACCTACACGGGACTGGGCTTTCGCAGCATCATGGTCGATGTGATGTATTCGCGTGCTGTTCACCAGCCACTGTCAGGATGAGCCCCATGAGCGTCACGACCCGCACCTCGGACACCGACCCGACCGCTGACGGCGCCGACCTGCCGGGCGACGTCTCGATCGCGAGCGCGCAGCCGCGGGGCGCCAACGGGCGGTTCATGCGGGTGGTGCGTCAGAGCGGTGAGGACGAGGACGGCCTGCCCGCCGACCGGTTCCTCGACCGTGAGATCTCGTGGCTGCAGTTCAACGAGCGGGTGCTGCAGCTGGCCGCCGACGAGAGCGTGCCGCTGCTCGAGCGCGCCCGGTTCCTCGCGATCTTCACGTCCAACCTCGACGAGTTCTTCATGGTGCGCGTCGCCGGGCTCAAGCGGCGCATCGCCACGGGCCTCGCCGTGCGCTCGGCGTCCGGGCTCGAGCCGCGTGAGGTGCTCGACCAGATCGCACTGGTCGCCCACGAGCTGCAGACGATGCAGACCACCGTCTACAAGGAGCAGGTGCAGCCCGCCCTCGAGGAGGAGGGCATCAGCATCGTGCGCTGGGACGAGCTGAGCGACGACGAGCGCGGCCAGCTCTCGGAGTTCTTCATCGACCAGGTCTTCCCCGTCCTGACGCCGCTCGCGGTCGACCCGGCCCACCCGTTCCCCTACATCTCCGGGCTGTCGCTCAACCTGGCCGTCCTGCTCGTCAACCCCAAGACGGGCAAGGAGCACTTCGCGCGAGTCAAGGTGCCGCCGCTGCTGCCGCGGCTGATCCACATCGAGCCCGAGCCCGGCGAGCCGGTGACCGCCGACCTGTTCGACACGCGGTTCGTGCCGCTCGAGGACGTCATCGCGGCCCACCTCGACAGCCTCTTCCCCGGCATGGAGGTGCAGGAGCACTTCACCTTCCGCGTCACCCGCAACGAGGACCTCGAGGTTGAGGAGGACGACGCCGAGAACATCCTCAAGGCCCTGGAGAAGGAGCTGACCCGGCGCCGGTTCGGCCCGCCCGTGCGGCTCGAGGTCGACGAGACGATGGACGACCACGTCCTCGACATGCTGGTGCGCGAGCTCGGTGTCAGCGACAGCGAGGTCTACCGGCTGCCGGCACCGCTGGACCTGCGCAGCCTCGACATCGTCGCCGACATCGAGCGGTCCGACCTGCACTACCCGCCGTTCCGCGGCCAGACCCACCCCGACCTGGCGCCGGCCGAGAGCTCCAAGGCGGCCGAGGTCATCCCGGTCATCCGCGACAAGGACGTGCTGCTGCAGCACCCCTACGACTCGTTCTCCACGTCGGTGCAGGCCTTCATCGAGCAGGCCGCGGCCGACCCGCGGGTCCAGGCGATCAAGCAGACGCTCTACCGCACCAGCGGTGACAGCCCGATCGTCGACGCCCTCATCGACGCCGCCGAGGCCGGCAAGCAGGTGCTGGCCCTGGTCGAGATCAAGGCGCGGTTCGACGAGCAGAACAACATCAGCTGGGCCCGCAAGCTCGAGCACGCCGGGGTCCACGTCGTCTACGGCATCGTCGGGCTCAAGACGCACGCCAAGCTGTGCATGGTGGTGCGCCAGGAGCAGGACGGCACGCTGCGCCGCTACTGCCACGTCGGCACCGGCAACTACAACGGCAAGACCGCGCGCCTCTACGAGGACTTCGGCCTGCTCACGTCCGACCCGCAGGTCGGCGAGGACGTCGCCAAGCTGTTCAACCAGCTGTCCGGGTTCGCGCCACGCAGCCGGTTCAAGCGGCTGCTCGTGGCGCCGCGCTCGGTGCGCAGCGGACTCATCGAGCGGATCGAGTCCGAGATCTCGCTGGCCAAGGCGGGCAAGAAGGGCCTGGTGCAGTTCAAGGTCAACTCGATCGTGGACGAGCAGGTCATCGACGCGCTCTACCGCGCCTCGCAGGCCGGCGTCCACGTCGACCTGTGGGTCCGCGGCATCTGCGCCCTGCGCCCAGGTGTGGAGGGCCTGTCGGAGAACATCAGCGTGCACTCGGTCCTCGGCCGGTTCCTCGAGCACTCGCGGGTCTTCCACTTCGGCGGCGGCGGCAAGCCGGAGGTCTTCATCGGCAGCGCCGACATGATGCACCGCAACCTCGACCGCCGGGTCGAGGCGCTCGTCAGCGTCTCCGACCCCCGCCACCTGCAGCAGCTCACGGGCCTGCTCGCCAAGGGTGCGAGCGGCGACTACGCCCACTGGCGCCTCGGTCCCGACGGGCGGTGGACCCGCGTCAGCACCGGCGAGGACGGCACCGCCCTGCCCGACCTGCAGAGCACCCTCATCGAGGAGCACGCCAAGCGACGGCGCAAGGCACGACGGCGTTGAGATCGCCCATCCCCGCCGCGGGGACCGTCCCGTGGCGTCGCCGTCGAGGCCAGCTCGAGGTCGCCCTCGTGCACCGGCCCAAGTACGACGACTGGTCGTGGGCCAAGGGCAAGCTCGACCCGGGTGAGGAGTGGGCGGTTGCCGCGGTCCGCGAGACGCTCGAGGAGACCGCGCTGCCCGTGGGCCTCGGGCGCCCTCTGCCCACGGCGGAGTACACCGTGCTCGACGGCTCGGGCCGTCCCGCCACCAAGGAGGTCCGCTACTGGGCGGCCGAGGCGACCGCGCCGGCCGGCAAGCTCACCAACGAGATCGACGAGGTCGCCTGGCTCGACGTGGTCAGCGCGTCCGACCGGCTCGACTACGCCCGCGACCGCGACCAGCTCCGCGCCCTCGTCCGCGCCGACAAGGCCGGATCCCTCACCACCTGGCCCCTGGTCGTCGTCCGTCACGCCCACGCGGTCGGCCGGTCCAGCTGGGAGGGCGACGACCAGCAGCGCCCCCTCGACCGTGAGGGCCGCGAACGGGCCGACCGGCTCGTGCCGCTCCTCGCGGCATACGGCATCTCCCGTCTGGTCAGCTCACCCTCGGTGCGGTGCGTCGACACGATCCGCCCCTATGCGGCGCACGGTTCCCTCCCGGTGCGCACCAAGGAGGGGCTGAGCGAGGAGGGGTATGCCGCGGACTCCGGTCGCGCGGCCCGTCACCTCGAGCGGTTGCTCGAGCGCGGGGTGCCGGCCGTGCTGTGCAGCCACGGGCCGGTGCTGCCGGACGTGCTGGGGCGGCTGCGGCGGCTCGTCGACCGCTGCGAGCCGGGCGCCGGTGTCACGACCGAGCAGCTGTGGATGGCGCAGAAGGACAAGATGGCCAAGGGTGAGGCGCTGGTCGCGCACGTCGTGGGCACGGGAGCCCAGGCCCGCGTGGTGGCGGTCGAGAGGCACCACCCCTGAGGGCCGCCTGACCGTTCACTGACCGGTCGTTCACCCGCCGCTCGACCCCGGGACGGGCGGACGCCGTCCAATGTCTTGCTCGTGTTCACCGTGCGTTCACCCACGACGGGCCGCCGCGTCACCCTCTCTCCCTACTTTCGCTGTGGTCGGGCACTCACGCCCGCCCAAGACTTCCATGTGGAGAGGTTTGAACACCGTGAAGATCCAGCGTCTCGGCCTCGTGGCCAGCGTCGCCCTGGTCGGCTCCCTTGCGCTGAGCGCCTGCGGCTCCGACAACAACGACTCCGGCAGCGGCTCGTCGGACACCGCCTCGGGCTCGTCCTCGAACGCCTCCGCTGCCGACTGCGGCCCCGACGGGGGCGGCACCCTGAACGCGGAGGGTTCCTCGGCACAGAAGAACGCCATCGAGGAAGCCATCTCCACCTTCCAGGACAAGTGCGAGGGCACGACCGTCAACTACAACCCGTCCGGGTCGGGCGCCGGCATCAAGCAGTTCATCGCCGGCCAGGTCGACTTCGCCGGGTCGGACTCGGCGCTCAAGACCGAGGAGAAGGACGGCAAGATCGAGGCCGACGAGGCCGCCAAGTTCTGCGGTTCGCCCGCCTGGAACCTCCCCATGGTGACCGGCCCCATCGCGATCGCCTACAACGTCAAGGGCGTCGACAAGCTCGTCCTCACCCCCGAGGTCGCGGCGAACATCTTCAACGGCAAGATCACCACCTGGAACGACCCGGCCATCGCGAAGGTCAACTCCGGGGTCACCCTGCCGAGCGAGCCGATCAAGGTCTTCTTCCGCTCCGACGAGTCGGGCACGACCGAGAACTTCACCAAGTACCTCAAGGCCGCCGCACCGAACGCGTGGACCGCCGAGCCGGCCAAGGCCTGGACCGGTAAGGGCGAGGGCAAGCAGAAGTCCGACGGTGTCGCCGGCGCCGTGAAGTCCACCGAGGGTGGCATCACCTACGCCGAGTGGTCCTACGCCAAGGACAACGACCTGGGCATCGCGCAGATCGACAACGGCGCGGGTGCCGTCGAGCTGACGGGCGAGTCGGTCGGCAAGGCCGTCGCCGCCGCGAAGCAGGACGGCGAGGGCAACGACCTGCGCCTCAAGCTCGACTACGCGACCAAGGAGGCCGGCGCCTACCCGATCCTGCTCGTCACCTACGAGATCGTCTGCTCCAAGGGCAAGGACGCGAACAAGGCCGCGCTGACCAAGGCCTTCCTGACGCACTTCGCCTCCGCCGACACCCAGAAGTCCCTCGAGGAGATCGGCTACGCGCCGCTCCCCGCCGAGGTCCAGGCCAAGGTCGAGACCGCCATCAAGGCCCTCTCCTGACCGTCGCCTGACTGACGCAGCACCTCGTATGCCGCGGGGCTGGGACCCAGCCCCGCGGCATACGCACTCCCCCAGGCTTGAACCCACATCCCATCCCACACCCCTGAGGCATCCCACGTGGCAACAGTGACCGGCGTCTCCGTCGCCGACACCCCAGGCCCCGACGACCGCAGCCCACTCCAGGGCGACCGGGCCGGCACCGGACGGCTGGGAGACCGCATCTTCGGCGGCCTCGCCAAGGGCTCCGGGGCTCTCATCATCGCCCTCGTCACCCTCATCGGTCTCTTCCTGCTGTGGCAGGCGATACCGGCGATCGCCGACGACAAGGTCAACTTCCTCTTCTCCCGCGAGTGGGACGTCAACAACGCCGACAACCTGCGGTTCGGCATCGTGGAGATGCTCTGGACCACCGTGGTGGCCTCCACCATCGCGATGCTCATCGCGGTGCCGGTGGGTGTCTGCGTGGCGCTGTTCATCACGCAGTACGCACCGCGCTGGCTGTCGCGTCCGGCAGCCAGCCTCGTCGACCTGCTCGCCGCGGTGCCGTCGATCATCTACGGCTTCTGGGGCATCAAGACGTTCGGCCCGGTTTACCAGCCGTTCCAGGACTTCCTGCGCGACAAGCTCGGGTGGTTCCCGCTGTTCTCCAAGACCACCGTCGGCGGCACCGGCACGATCCTGTTCATCGGCATCGTGCTCGCCATCATGATCCTGCCGATCGTCACCGCACTGTCGCGCGAGGTGTTCGCGCAGACGCCGGTGGCGCACAAGGAGGGCGCGCTCGCGCTCGGCGCCACCAAGTGGGAGATGATCCGCACCGCGGTGCTGCCGTTCGGCAAGCCCGGGGTCATCTCCGCCGCGATGCTCGCGCTCGGCCGCGCGCTGGGTGAGACCATCGCCGTCACCATCATCGTCTCGGCACTCGCACCCGGAACCCCGTGGTCCTGGTCGCTGCTCAACGGTGGTGAGACGTTCGCGTCGCGCATCGCCAACAACGCCGCCGAGTTCGACTCGCCGTCCAAGACGGGCGCGTTCATCGCCGCCGGCCTGGTCCTGTTCATCCTCACGTTCGTGGTCAACGCCATCGCCCGAATCGTGATCGAGCGCAGGAAGGCGTTCGCCGAATGAGCACCAACACGGTCCGCATGTCCGATGTCGCGGTCGTCGACGACCCGCGGTCGACCACTCCGAACGGGTCGTCCTCCGCACGCACGACCGCCGACGCCGGCGGCTCCGGTCGCCCACCGGCGCCGAGCCCGGTCTTCGGCCAGCCGGCGCGAGCCCGAGAGCTCAAGAACCAACTGGCGCGGGTCGTCATGTGGTGCGCCTTCCTGCTCGCACTCGTGCCGCTGGTGTGGATCCTGTGGACGGTGCTGTCCAAGGGCTACCACCTCCTCATCGAACCCGAGTGGTGGACCAACTCCCAGAAGGGGATCACGTCGCGGCGCGAAGGCGGGGGCGCCGTGCACGCGATCCAGGGAACGCTCATCCAGGGCATCACCACCGCGGCGATCTCGGTGCCGATCGGAGTGATGACGGCCATCTACCTGGTCGAGTACGGCCGGGGCCGGTTCGCCAAGGCCGTGTCGTTCATGGTGGACATCCTCACCGGCATCCCCTCGATCGTCGCAGCGCTGTTCATCTATGCCGTGTGGGTGACGACGTTCGGGTTCCAGCGAGTCGGGTTCGCGGTCTGTCTCTCGCTGGTGATCCTCATGGTGCCGGTGATCGTGCGGTCCACCGAGGAGATGCTCAAGCTCGTGCCGAACGAGCTGCGCGAGGCGTCCTACGCACTCGGGGTGCCCAAGTGGAAGACGATCATGAAGGTCGTCCTGCCGACGGCGTTCTCCGGCATCGTCACCGGCATCCTGCTCGGCCTCGCCCGCGTCATGGGTGAGACCGCACCGCTGCTGATCCTCGGCCCCTACACCAAGGCGATCGCCACGGACCTGTTCAGCGGTCTGATGCCGACGCTGCCCACGATGATCAACCAGGACCGCAGCGAGAGCCTGCAGCCGGCCGTCGACCGCGTCTGGGCGGCCGCGCTCACCCTGATCCTGCTCGTGCTGCTCCTCAACCTCGCCGGCCGGGTCGTGGCCCGCTTCGGCTCCGTGCGCAAGTAGGCCGGCCACGCGGCATACCGGCTATCCCCGATCTCCACCGACATCCCAGCCGAACATCCCGACCGAACATCCCACGGCACAACCCAGGTAAGGACGAATCCCACTCATGGCCAAGCGAATCGACGTCAGTGACCTGAACGTCTACTACGGCTCCTTCAAGGCCGTCGAGGGCGTGACGATGACGGTCGAGCCCCGGTCGGTGACCGCGTTCATCGGACCGTCGGGCTGCGGCAAGTCGACGTTCCTGCGCACGCTGAACCGGATGCACGAGGTGATCCCCGGCGGGCGCGTCGAGGGCAAGGTCATGCTCGACGACCAGGACCTCTACGCCTCGGGGGTCGACCCGGTGGCGGTGCGGCGGACCGTGGGCATGGTGTTCCAGCGGCCGAACCCGTTCCCGACGATGTCGATCTACGACAACGTGGCGGCAGGGCTGAAGCTCAACGGGGTCAAGGGCAAGAAGAAGCTCGACGACATCGTCGAGAAGTCACTGCACGGCGCGAACCTGTGGAACGAGGTCAAGGACCGGCTGAACAAGCCCGGCGCCGGGCTGTCGGGTGGTCAGCAGCAGCGGCTGTGCATCGCGCGCGCCATCGCGGTCGAGCCGCAGGTGCTGCTGATGGACGAGCCGTGCTCGGCGCTCGACCCCATCTCGACGCTGGCGATCGAGGACCTGATCTCCGAGCTGAAGAGCAAGTACACGATCGTGATCGTCACCCACAACATGCAGCAGGCGGCGCGGGTGTCGGACCAGACGGCGTTCTTCAACCTCGCCGCGACCGGCAAGCCCGGCAAGCTGATCGAGATCGCCGACACGCAGAAGATCTTCAACAACCCCAGCGTCAAGGCCACCGAGGACTACATCAGCGGCCGCTTCGGCTGACCCGCCGCTCCCCTCCCCTCCCGCCACTTCGGGCCACTCACGCTCGGTGTGCGGTCGTACTTCGGGCCTCAGTGGCCCGAAGTCGAGGGGTGCGTGGCACTTCGGGCCACTCACGCTCGGTGTGGCGCGGGTCTTCAGCCCTCAGTGGCCCGAAGTTACGGCCGTGAAGCTCGTCCATTCGCGCAGGGGTTCGTCCTCGTCCACCCGCCAGAGGCATCGGATCTTGTCGGGAGCTGCGCGCCGCCGGGCGGCCTGGAGCTGCGCCACCATCGCTTCACCGTAATTCCGCAGGCCGGACGTGCCCCACCGTCCGACGGCGAACCCGATCTGCTCCAGACCACGCTCGCGTTCCCGTTCAGCAACCATCACGGCAGCCGCAGCCTCAGCGTCCCACTCGCCCTCGGCAAACTCGCCCTGGTACTTGCCGCGACCATCGCACTCGCCGATGACGCCGGCACTTCGCCACAGCAGGTCGACTCGTGCGACGAACTCGCCTTCGAGCGTGTACAGATGCACCTGGCTCTCGGGCGTGCTGAACCCGCGCCTCGACGCAACCGCAACCGAGGCCGACTCGAGCCAGCTCTCCCGGCGGCCGTCGGCAAGCGCGAGCCCCTCGTCTGCCAGCCTGATGCCGGGCCACCGCTTCTGGAACGCGCGCATGTCGCTGAGCTCCTCGACTGTGGTCAGCCCCGCCCGCAGAGCGCCGTCCGCAATGGCCAAGGCGTTGCGGAGCCGGTGTTGTCGAAAGCAGTCGACCACCGTGCGGGCGGGCGTGGTGAGGGGTATGCCGTCCAGCTCGGCGATGTGCTCGTCCGGCAGGGCTCCGTGCAACACTCGGCGCCAGTCATCCGGATAGCTCGTTCGCGAGGTTTTGTGCGAGGTCTTGTTCACCGTCAGTGAGACCTTTCCCAGTGGCCCCTGAGGAGCGGGAAAGCCATGGAGGACTGCGGCGCTGGCGTGGCTGACGACGGACCCGGCCACGAGCTGTTGAGCCGGGCGCGTCAGGGCTCGGTGCACATCCTTCGCGGTGAGCTCCAGCCATGGCTCGCGAGCGGCATACAGGGAAGGGGCCACCCTGATGACATGTCGCCTCCGGATCGCGCCCGCGAGGGCGGTCTTGCCGAGTCCGGCTGCCAGCGCCTCCGAAGGCAGGAATGGTTGCGGCAACTCCACCCAAGCGCTGATGTGTGCGGCTCTCATGGTGTGACCGTGACCCGCCCGACTGTTGACCGTCCAGGTGACCCGTGCGCGGCTGTGGACAAAGCGCCGATGCGCGGGCCCCTGTGGACAGCACTCGTGGCCTCACGCTTGACCAGCCAGGGCATACGAAGTGGGACAGGCCACCGACTTCGGGCCACTCACGCTTGACTAGCGAGGGCATACCAAGCTCGGGTGGCCTCAAGTGCCACACGCTCCCGACTTGTGGCCACACAGGGCTGAAGAGCCGCAGCACATCAGGCCCCAGTGGCCCGAAGTCGGGGGGTGCGGGGCCGGAACGACGGGTGAAGCGCAGGCGCGGAGGCGCGGGTCAGACGAAGAGGTTGATGAGCCAGTACGACAGGGCGGCGACGAGGCCGGCGCCGGGGAAGGTCAGGACCCAGGCGCCGACGATGTTGCCGGCCACGCCCCACCGCACCGCCGACAGCCGCTTGGTCGCGCCCACACCCATGATCGCCGAGGTGATGGTGTGGGTGGTCGAGATCGGGGCGCCGAACGCGAGCCCCGCCACGTAGAGGATCGCCGCCGCGGTCGTCTCGGCCGCGAAACCCTGCGGCGGGTCGAGGTGGATGATGCGGCGGCCGAGGGTGCGCATGATCCGCCACCCACCGGCATACGTGCCGAGCGAGATGACCACGGCAGACATCACCAGCACCCACAGCGGGATCGAGTCGTCACCCTCGGCGTGGTAGCCGCCCACGGTCAGCGCGAGCACGACCACACCGGCGGTCTTGGCGGCGTCCTGCAGGCCGTGGCCGAACGCCATCGCGGCCGCCGACGCCGTCTGCGCATAGCGGAAGCCCCGCGACACACGACCCGGGTTCGCGCCCCGGAACAGCCACAGGATCGCGGTCATCACGAGGTAGCCGAGGATGACGCCGATGATGGGCGACGCGACCATCGGGATGATGATCTTCTCGAAGACACTCGCCCAGTGGACGCCGGCCGACGCGGCCAGCGCCGCACCACCCAGGCCACCGATCAGGGCGTGTGACGACGACGAGGGCAGGCCATACCACCAGGTCAGCAGGTTCCAGCCGATCGCCCCGATCAGGCCGGCCGCACAGATCATGAGTCCGACGTTGCCGGACGGTGCATCGATGACGCCCGAGCCGATGGTCTTGGCGACCTTGGTGCCGAAGAAGGCGCCGACGAGGTTCGCCACCGCGGCCATCGCCAGCGCGACCCGCGGCGTCAGGGCACGGGTCGAGACCGAGGTCGCGATCGCGTTGGCGGCGTCGTGAAAACCGTTGGTGTAGTTGAACCCCATCGCCAGCGCGATGACGATGCCAACCGGAAGCCATTCCATGGGAGGGCTCAGGACTCCTTGACCGCGATGCTCTCGACCTTGTGCGCGACGTTCTCGAACGCGTCGGCAGCGGCCTCGAGCTCTTCGACGACCTCCTTGAGCTTCATGATCGTGATGGCGTCGGACCCGAAGTCACCGTTGAACAGCCCCGCCAGCAGCCGCCGGTAGGTCTGGTCGGCCTGGTTCTCGAGCCGGTTGATCTCGATCCAGTACTCCGACAGGTCCTTCATCGACCGCAGCCGCGGCATCGCCTCGGCGGTCAGCTCGGACATCCGCGACAGCACCTCGACCTGGTCGGCGACGCCGGCCGGGAGGTCACCCACGCGGTAGAGCACGATCAGGTCGACCGCGGCGTCCATCAGGTCCATGCAGTCGTCGAGCGCGGACGCCAGCCCGTGGATGTCCTCGCGGTCGAACGGGGTGATGAACGAGCTGTTGACCTTGCGGATGATCTCGTGCGTCGACTCGTCGGCGTCGTGCTCGATCTCGCGCATCCGGGCCGCGATCGAGTCGCGCTCCCCGATGTCGGCGCCGAGCATCTTGGTCAGCTCACGCGACCCCTCGACGAGGTGTGACGCAGACTTGGCGAACAGGTCGTAGAAGCTGTTCTCCTGGGGGGTGAGGCGAAAGCCCACGGTTCTCTCCGGTCGTGCGGGGGACGGTCATCGGGAATGGCCGGGGATGATGCTACGGCCATTTGCCGCCGTGGATGCAACTCGGGGCCACCCGCCGTGCACGTGCCGGTCACCTCGGCGCCCGCACCTGTCCACCGGCGCACGCGGCATACGGACGCTCGCGGCAGGGCCGGCGAGGGCACTGACCAGCCGGTATGCCGGGTGCTCACCCGGGGCGCCCACCCGCCGGTGCCGCGTCAGACGCGTTGGGCCGTGGGCTCCTCGTCGACGTGCTCGACCCCCAGCACCTCGTCGATCTCCTCGTCGGTGAGCGGCCGCTCACTGGCCGAGGCGGCCACCACGAGCTCGCCGACGAGCTCGATCTCCCCTTGGAGAGCGTCGTCGGTGAGGTCGCCGGAGGCGGCCGGGTCGGTCGTCATGGAAGGACGCTAACCGAGTCCAGGGCTTCCATGGCAATGGGCTTTGCGATTCCTTGACCCCGTGGCGCCAGAACTATCCGTCCGGACTATGTCTGGGCCCGAGTACCTACATCACCGGTGCTATGGCAGATGATGGAGGTATGCCGCGTGAGCAGCCGGGTGCCTCGGCGCCGGTCCCCCCTCGGGTCGAGGTCGTGGAGCTGGGTTCGTTCGCGCACGGCACCTGCCGGGTGTGCGGGTGGAAGGGGCCCGGGCGGCGGGCGCGGCGGTTGGCGCGGGTCGATGCGCGCACGCACGAGGACAACTGCTCGTCCTAGCCCCCGGGCTCCGGAGACTTCGCGCGGGAGGAAGTTCTGTGCGCCGGGCCGGGAGCGCCTCACGGCGCGTGGCCGCTCGTAGCGGCTTCAGTTGGGACCCGGGGCTACCGCGGCCCGACGCACGAAAAACTGTAACCCGCGAACGGGCCAGCATGTTCCCGGACTCCACAGCCCCGCGTGGCGCAAGACCCGAACGGCCGATCGGGCGCCCCAGCCGACGGCCACGCACCCCGGCGCCGGGCGCGCGAGCCGACCACGCGGCATACCCGTCAGATCAGCTCGCCGGCCTGCCAGAGGCGGGCGCTGGCCTCGAGGTCCTCGGCCGTCGTGAGCATCGACGCGGCCCGGCGGGTCTGGGCGCCGGCGGCTTCGCGGTCGGACGCATCGGTGGTGTGCGCGCGCTCGGCGCGGCCCGCGGCGACGACCCGGCAGAAGGCCGCAGCCCGTTGCAGCGCAAGGGAAAAGTCGCCGTCGAACACCCCACGCAGGATGGTGTCGGTCAGGGCCTTGAGCTCCTCGGGCCCGGGTGGCTCGGCGACCCCGGCGACGGCGTGGTTGACGTCGGTGAAGCGGATGCCCTCGGCGTAGTCGGAGCTGGCCTCCTCGGGGTTGCGTTGCACCCACTCGCGCAGGGCGTACAGCCGCCACAGCGCCCCCGGGAGGCTGCGGGCGGGGCGGTCGGCCCACAGCTCGGCGACGGTCGACAGGCCGAGCTCGTCGACGAGGGCGACCAGCCGGCCGGTCAGCTCGGGGTCCTGGGCGGCGCGCCCGCGACCGACGAGGACCGCGGCGGTCTCGTGCGCGATCTCGGTGACCTGCGCGGGGTCGGGCACGGTGCCGCCCTGCGCCTCCATCGCGGCCGGGCTGAAGAAGGCGGGACGGCGCGGGTTGTCGCGACCACTGGGTTCGTTGCGCATCGGTGCCATTGTCCCAGTAGTCATGTGGGTGAGCACGCGTCATCCGTCGTGCTCACCCACGCGACCTGCGTTCCGGCCGTTCGGTCAGCCGAAGAGGTCGCCCAGGAAGGACGACTTGCGCCGGCCCTGGCCTCCGTAGCCGTACGGCGCCTTGGAGGTGGCGCGGTGCTGCACCGGGTAACCCTGCGCCGGCGGCTGCTGCCACTGGCCCTGTCCCTGCTGCTGGTAGCCCTGCTGGTACTGCTGCTGTTGCTGCGGCTGGCTCTGCTGGGCGCTCCACGCGTTCTCGGCCGCGACGAGGGCCTCGAGCTCCCCGCGGTCGAGGAAGAGGCCGCCACAGCCGGTGCACTGGTCGACGTGGACCTGGTTGCGCTCGTAGTTGCGCATCTCGGATCCGCACTTGGGACAGGTGAGGGTGCTCATGTGGGGGCAACGGGTGGGGTGGTGGCCGGGTTCCGCGCGCCGGGCTTGGTTACGCTGTGGCGCGGTCCGACGACGCGGGTATGCCGCGTGGCCGGCCAGGGCCTCTAGCTCAATTGGCAGAGCTGCGGACTTTTAATCCGTAGGTTGTGGGTTCGAGCCCCACGGGGCCCACCACGCACGCCCTGCCGCCCACCGTGAGCTGTCGGTGGCCGCGCTTACCGTCGATGCAATGGCCGTCAACGCCGACCAGGCGAGCCTGGAGCAGATCGACGCGCGGATCGACCGGATCGCCCGGTTCCCGTTCCGCGCGAAGTTCCACCTGCGCGCGCACGAGCGCGAGTACGTCGCGACCCGCGGTCTCGACACGATCCGCCGCCACGCCCGTGACCTGATCGCCCGCCGGGTCGCGCCTGCCCACCCGGAGAAGGACGGCCGGCAGACGCCGTGGGGCGGTCACCCGGTGTTTCGCGCACAGCACGCGACGGCCACCTGCTGCCGCGGCTGCCTTGCCAAGAACCACGGCATCCGCGCCGGCCACGAGCTCACCGGCGACGAGCTCGACTACGTCGTCGCGGTCATCACCCGCTGGGTCGAGCGCGAGATCGCCCGCAACGGTCGCCCGCGGTGAGCCGGACCCGTATGCCGCGCGGCCGGCATACGCCCAGCACTCACCCCAGCGCCCGGCGCAGGTAGGTCGCGGTGAGGCTGCGGTCGTCGTCGGCAACCTGCCGCGGCGTGCCCGCGGCGACGACCCGGCCACCCTCGGCGCCGGCGCCCGGCCCGAGGTCGATGACGTAGTCGGCCTGGGCAACCACGCGCATGTCGAGCTCGACCATGACCACGGTGTTGCCCGCGTCGACGAGTCCCTGCAGGTGCGCGAGCAGCCGGTCGGCATCAGCCCCGTGCAGCCCGGCCGTGGGCTCGTCGAGTACGTAGAGCGTGTCGCCGCGGTGCGCGCGCTGGAGCTCGGAGGCGAGCTTGACGCGTTGCGCCTCACCGCCGGACAGCTCGGGGGCGGGCTGCCCCAGCCGCAGGTAACCCAGTCCCACGTCGCGCAGCACCGACAGCGAGCGCTGCACGTCGTCCTCCCCCGCGAAGAACTCGTGCGCCTCCTCCACGCTGAGCGCGAGCACCTCGGCGATGTTGCGGTCGCGCCAGCGCACCTGGAGCGTGCTCTCCTTGTAGCGCGTGCCGTGGCACTGCGGGCACGGCGAGTAGACGCTCGGCAGGAACAGCAGCTCCACCATGACGAACCCCTCGCCCTCGCAGGTGGGGCAGCGACCCGCCGCGACGTTGAAGGAGAACCGTCCCGCCTTGTAGTGCCGCCGCCGCGCCTCCGGGGTGGCGGCGAAGAGCTTGCGGACGTGGTCGAGGAGGCCGGTGTAGGTCGCGACGTTGGACCGCGGGGTGCGGCCGATCGGCTTCTGGTCGATGGCCACGACGCGACGTATGCCGCCGGGTCGCCCGGGCCGCCCGTGTCGCCCCGCGCCGTCCCTGGCGTCGTCCCCGGCGCCGTCTCCGGCGTCGTCTCCCGCGAAGGCGCCACCGATGACGATGCGGCCGTGCACCGACCCCTGGTCACCCGCGAGCAGCAGGTCGGTGTCGTCGACCTGCTCCGCCTCGTCGCCGCGAGACTCGTTGTGCCCCAACGACTCCCGCATGAGCGTCGGCAGCGCCTGGCTCACCAGGCTCGACTTCCCGGACCCCGAGATGCCGGTGACCGCCGTGAGGCACCCGAGGGGGAAGCGCACCGACACGTCGTGCAGGTTGTTGCGAGTGACGTCTTCCAGGCCGAGCCACCCGACCGGTTCGCGCGGCACCCGCGTGACCGGTTCGGGCTCGGCGAAGAGGTAGCGCCGCGTCACCGAGTCCTCGACACCGGCCAGCCCGGCCGGCTCGCCGCTGTAGAGGATCGTGCCGCCGCGCTCCCCCGCACCCGGGCCGATGTCGACGAGCCAGTCGGCCTCGCGGATGACGGCGAGCGAGTGCTCGACGACGAAGACGGTGTTGCCGCGCCGCTTGAGCCCGCGCAGGATGCCGAGCAGCGCGTCGAGGTCGCGCGGGTGCAGGCCGGCCGACGGCTCGTCGAGGACGTAGACGACACCGAACAGCTTCGACGACAGCTGGGTCGCCAGCCGCAGCCTTTGCAGCTCCCCACCCGACAACGTCGGCGTTGTCCGGTCGAGCGAGAGATAACCCAGCCCCAGGTCGATCATCGGCTGCAACCGCTCGAGCAGGTCGGTCGCCAGCCGCACCGCGGCGGCCTGCTTCTCCACGGACATGTTCTTGGTGCGCCGCACGTCCGGCGCCGCGGCGTGGGCCGATCCGCCGGCCGCGACTCGTTTGGCCGTCGACCGTTTGCGGACCGCCTCGTCCAGCGCCCCACCGGCCGATCCCTCCACCGGCACCCAGTCCTCGGCCAGCACTCCGCGCGCGATCTCGGCCACTCGTTCCAGAGGCAGGTGCGCGAGCTCGGCGATGTCGAGCCCCTCGAACGTCACCGACAGCGACTCCGCCTTGAGCCGCTTGCCGTGACACGTGGGGCACACCTCGCTGGTGACGAACTGCGACACCCGCCGCTTGACGATGGCGCTCTTGGTCGACGCGAACGTGTCGAGCACGTACCGCCGCGCCCCGACGAAGGTGCCCTGGTAGCTCGGCTCCCAGCCCTCGTCGATGGCGCGCCGCGTCTCCTCCGGCGACAACCCGGCATACACGGGCACCGTCGGGCGCTCCTCGGTGAACAGGATCCAGTCGCGGTCCTTCTTGGCGAGGCGTCGCCACGGCCGGTCGACGTCATAGCCGAGCGACACGAGGATGTCGCGCTGGTTCTGCCCCTGCCACGCCGGCGGCCACGACGCCACCGCGCGCTCGCGGATCGTCAGCGACGGGTCGGGCACCATCTGCTCCTCGGTGACCTCGTAGACCCGGCCGATGCCGTGACAGGTTGGGCACGCGCCCTCGAGAGTGTTCGGCGAGAAGTCCTCGGCGTAGAGCATCGGCTGCCGCGGTGGGTACCAGCCGGCTCGCGAGTAGAGCATCCGCACCAGGCTCGACAACGTCGTCGCGCTGGCGACGGTCGAGCGGGCGTTGCCGCCACCCCGCTGTTGTTGCAGGGCGACGGCTGGAGGCAGTCCCTCCACGCTGTCGACGTCGGGCACGCCCACCTGGTCGATCAGCCGGCGCGCGTAAGGCGCCACCGACTCGAGGTAGCGCCGCTGCGACTCGGCGAACAGCGTCCCGAAGGCCAGTGACGACTTTCCCGACCCGGACACCCCCGTGAACGCCACGATCGCGTCGCGGGGCAGGTCGAGGTCGACGTCGCGCAGGTTGTTCTGGCGCGCGCCGCGCACCTGCACCGTGGTCGCGTATGCCGCGTCGTCACCGCTCGCCTGCCTCTTACCCGAGCTCACCCGACGAGCCTATGAGGGTCCACCGCGCCTTGCCCGACTGCCTCGAAGCACTCGGCACGACAGAAGTAATCGGGGTCCCGCCAGGTGTGCGAGTTACCATGAACGCATGACCGAGGTCCTGGACCTGAAGAGCTGCAGCCACACCGACCGCGCGTTCGCGGTTCTGGGCAAGCGGTGGACCGGTCTCATCGTCGACCTGCTGCTGCAGCGACCCGCGCGGTTCAGCGAGCTCGAGAAGGCCGTCCCCGGCCTCTCCAAGCGGCTGCTCGGCGAGCGCCTGCGTGAGCTTGAGTCGCTGGGGCTGGTGGACCGCACGGTCGACCCCGGGCCACCCATCACCTCGACCTACAGCCTCACCGACCGCGGCGAGGCCCTGCGGCCCGCGCTCAACGCGCTGCGCGACTGGGCCGAGGAGAACGTATCGCCCTGAGCCCCAACGCATTTCGTGTGGGTCTTCCAAGTGGGCAGCAGTGAGGGGCAGGGCCAGTCCCGACCCTGCCCCTCGCACCGGTGGCGTCAGACGCCGACCGGCTCACCTGCCGGCTCGCCGACCTTGTCAGCGGGCGCGGCGGCGGAGTCGAGCTGCTCCTGGTTGCGCTCGACCTCCTGCGCCTTGAGGTGGCTCTCGATGAGGAGCTGGTAGTTGGGGAAGATCTTCGTGTAGAGCTGGGCCCACTCGAGGGCGTCCTCGCGGTTCCACGTCTGCTGGAGCTCCGAAGCGACCGCTGCGGTGTCGATCGGCACGACACCGGCCTGGACGATACGCGCCAGCGTGATCTCCTCGGCCTGCTTGGAGTAGGTGCCCGACGCGTCGACGACGGCGAAGACCTGGTAGCCGTCGGCCGCGGCCGCGATCGCCGGGAAGGCCATGCAGACGCTGGTGATCGTGCCAGCGATGATGAGCTGCTTCTTGCCCGTGGCCTTGACCGCGGCGACGAAGTCGGGGTTGTCCCACGCGTTGATCTCGCCGTGGCGGGCGACGTACTGGGCGTGCGGGGCGGCCTCGTGGATCTCCGGGATCAGGGGGCCGTTGGGGCCTTGGGGCACGGACGCCGTGGTGATCACCGGGATTCGCGTGAGCGACGCGATCTTGGCCAGTGCGGTGGCGTGCGCGCGCAGAGTCGGCATCGGCATGTCGGCCACGACCTGGAACAGGCCACTTTGGTGGTCGATGAGGAGGAGCGCGACATCATCGGGGTCGATGGTGGCCTTCGCGCCGTTGAAGTTGGCAGGGGCGGACATGGCGTTCGGTTCCTTTCGAGATCGTTACGAGGTTACGAAATATAACCTCGTTACCCTGCGCAACGCACGAGAGCGGCGACCTATTCCACGGGGTATGCCGTGGCCTTCGTCACGGGTGCGAGACTGGTCGGGTGAGCAACGTCGAGGTCGACCCGCAGGAAACCGTGCTGCCCGGCCACGAGCCACCGTGCGAGGGGCTCGAGGTGCTCGACCCGCGCGACGTTCCGCTCGGCGGGCCACGCGCCATGACCGTGCGCCGCACCCTTCCCCAGAAGCAGCGGTCCCTCATCGGCGCCTGGTGCTTCGCCGACCACTACGGTCCCGACGACGTCAGCGTCTCCGGTGGCATGGACGTGCCGCCGCACCCGCACATCGGGCTGCAGACGGTGAGCTGGCTGTTCACCGGCGAGATCGAGCACCGCGACACCCTCGGCACCCACGAGCTGGTCCGTCCCGGCGAGGTCAACCTCATGACCGGCGGCTGGGGCATCGCCCACTCGGAGGTCTCAACCCCCGACACCACCACGCTGCACGGCGCGCAGCTCTGGGTGGCCCTGCCTGACGCAAACCGCAACGCCCCCAAGGCTTTTCAGCACCACGCGCCCACGCCATTTCGGGTGGACGGCGCGACGGTCTCGGTGTTCCTCGGATCGCTGGCCGGCGACACCTCCCCCGTAGAGACGTTCACTCCGCTGCTCGGTGCGGAGGTGACTGTCGACGCCGGTGCCACGACCACACTCGAGCTCGACCCGGCATACGAGCACGGCATCCTGGTCGACAGCGACGGCATGACGGTGAACGGCCACCCGGTCGGCACCGGCGCGATGGCCTACCTCCCAGTGGGGGTGCCCACACTCACCCTCACGGCGGGTGACCGACCCGGACGCGTCCTCGTCCTCGGCGGCGAGCCGTTCGAGGAGGACATCGTCATGTGGTGGAACTTCGTGGGCCGCAGCCACGAGGACATCGAGACCGCACGCGAGGAGTGGATGGCGCACTCCGAGCGTTTCGGCGAGGTCGAGGGGTATGCCGGTGAGGTCCAGCACCTGCCCGCCCCCGCCTTGCCGGGTATGCGAATTCGCCCGCGCACCAAGCCTTCTGGGCAAACCTCGGAGTCGTGAGGCGCATCTCCCGCCGCGTCGTCGTCGGCGTCGCGGCCGCGGCCCTGCTGACCCTGTGGGGTGTCCTCGCCCATGCCACGACGCCCCGCACCGAGGGCCTCGAGCCGCAGTGGGCGACCGACGCCCTCGAGGGTGAGGTCGTCGGCCTCGCGCTCCTCAGCGGTGACCACACCGCTGTCGACCTCGTCACCGGCAAGCGCATCACGCTCGGGTCAGCGACCGGGGGAACTCCCTACGTGGGCAACGGAATCCTCATCATCACGCGTGGCACCCGGGTCGACGCCGCAACGCTCGACGCGAAGACGCGCTGGTCGTGGACCGCACCCGCCGGCACGACGCCGACGCCACTGGCTGCCCGCAACGGCACCACGATCCTGGGCACCTGCCCGACCGCGACCGACCCGGACGGCGGCTGCGCTCTCGTAGGGCTCGACACCCAGGGCAAGCAGGCCTGGCGCATCGAGGCCAACGGGCCGGTGACGCCCCCAGCCGGCCGCGCCCTTCCCGCCGTCCTCGCCAGCCCGGTCGCAGGCGGCGGCGTCCTCGTGACCGACCCTGTCAGCGGACGCCAGACCCTCCAACCGGGCAAGGTGGCCGCCACGGCCCCCGACGGCACCGTTGTCCTCACCGCGGAGCAGGGCGGCAAGTGCGTCCTGTCCCGCTTCACCGGCCCCGATCCCGAGCGCACGCAGGTCCTCGACCGCTGCCCGGCCGACCCGGTGGCGAGCGACGTCCGGGTCGTGACCACGCGGCATACGACTCCCCTCAACCCGCTGCGGTGGGGACGCACCACGACCGTCCTGCGCCTCGAGCTCACGACCGGCAAGGAGCTCGGGCAGGTGGCTGGCACGGGACGGCTCGAGCCGCTCCTGCTCACGCCCGAGGCGGTGGTGGTGCGCACCGGAGACGAGATCGTGCGCCACGCGATCCCTCGGAGGTAGGCAAACCCCTCGTTGCGCGGCTCAAGCCGGGTTAGTGGGCCAACTTTCACCGCGCAACGAGGGTTTTGCGGCGAAGATCGGCGAGGATGGGGCCATGTCGACCGAACCCGGGCGTCCGCGCCGCACCGGACCTGCCACCTTCGTCCCGCTCATCGTGGGCGTGTGCGCCACGCTCCTGCTGCGCTTCGCGTTCGAGGCGCTGTTTCCCGACGTCTCGGTCTGGATCGCGTTCGTCGTCGCGGTGGTGGGCGGCGCCGTCGCCTACACGGTGGCCGAGCGCGTCTACGCGCGCCGCGACCGGGGTTGAGCGCCCGACCTACACTTGAGCCCGTGCAGTTCCTCAACGGTCTCCAGCCCCAGTTCGACCTGACGTACGACGACGTCTTCATGGTCCCGAGCCGCTCGGACGTCTCGAGCCGGCTCGATGTCGACCTCGCGACATCGGACGGCAGCGGCACGACGATCCCGCTCGTCGTCGCCAACATGACCGCGATCGCCGGTCGTCGCATGGCGGAGACCGTGGCCCGCCGGGGCGCCATCACCGTCATCCCGCAGGACATCCCGGTCGACGTCGTCACCGAGGTCACCCAGTGGGTCAAGCAGCGCCACCTCGTGCATGACACGCCAATCACGTTGTCGCCCAACGAAACCGCGGGCGCGGCGCTCACCCTCCTGCCCAAGCGCGCCCACGGCGCCGCAGTCGTCGTCGACGAGTCGGGCAAGCGCCCGATCGGTGTCGTCACCGAGGCCGACCTCACCGGTGTCGACCGGTTCACGCAGGTGCAGGAGGTCATGACCCGCGAGCCGGTGATCATCACCGACGGCACCGACCCCGAGACGGCCTTCGACCAGCTGGCCACGGCCCACCACCACGTCGCGCCAGTCGTCGACGACGCCGGCAACCTCGTCGGCATCCTCACCCGCGCCGGCGCCCTGCGCACGCGGCTCTACACCCCCAACACCGACGCCCAGGGCCGGCTGCGCATCGCCGCCGCGGTCGGCATCAACGGTGACGTGGCGGGCAAGGCCGGCGCGCTGCTCGACGCCGGGGTCGACCTGCTCGTCATGGACACCGCGCACGGCCACCAGGAGAAGATGCTCGACGCCTTGCGGGCCGTCCGCGCGCTCGACCCGCAGGTGCCGATCGCGGCCGGCAACGTCGTCTCTGCCGCGGGCACGCGTGACCTCATCGAGGCCGGCGCCGACATCGTCAAGGTCGGCGTCGGGCCCGGCGCCATGTGCACCACGCGCATGATGACCGCCGTTGGGCGACCGCAGTTCTCGGCGGTCCTCGAGTGCTCCACCGAGGCACGCCAGCACGGCAAGCACGTGTGGGCCGACGGCGGTGTGCGACACCCGCGCGACGTCGCCCTGGCGCTCGCCGCGGGCGCCTCCAACGTGATGATCGGGTCGTGGTTCGCCGGCACGCTCGAGTCGCCCGGCGACCTGTTCACCGACGAGCAGGGCCGTCGTTACAAGGAGTCCTTCGGCATGGCCTCGAGCCGCGCCGTCCGCAACCGCACCGCGACCGACACGGCATACGAACGCGCCCGCAAGGCGCTCTTCGAGGAGGGCATCTCCTCGGCGCGCATGTTCATCGACCCGGCCCGACCGAGTGTCGAGGACGTCATCGACCAGATCATCGCGGGGGTGCGGTCCAGCTTCACGTATGCCGGCGCGCGCACCATCGACGAGTACGCCGAGCGGGCGATCGTGGGCCTGCAGAGCACGGCCGGCTTTGCCGAGGGCCGTCCGCTGCACACCTCCTGGTGAGACGGGGTATGCCGCGTGGTCGCCTCGGTCGAACCGCTCACCGCACCCGTCGAGCCTGACGAGGCGCTGCGCCGCATCGCGTTCCTGCTGGAACGCGAGCGAGCCGGCAGCTACCGGGTCGAGGCGTTCCGCAAGGCCGTCGTCACGGTCCGCGAGACACCGGCCGATGAGCTGCGCTCACGGCACGAGGCCGGCACCCTCCAGGACCTGCCCGGCATCGGGAAGTCCACGGCCGGGGTGGTGAGCGAGGCACTCGACGGTGAGCTCCCGGCATACCTGAAGACGTTGCAGGACAAGGCAAAGCCGCTCGCAACGGGCGGCACCGAGCTGCTCGCCCAGGTCAGGGGCGACTGCCACTCGCACTCGGACTGGTCCGACGGCGGCAGCCCCATCGAGGAGATGGTGCTGACCGCCGTCGAGCTCGGCCACGAGTGGCTCGCGCTCACCGACCACTCGCCCCAGCTGCGCGTGGCCAACGGGCTCACCGCGGAGCGGCTGACCAAACAGCTGCGGCTCGTCGACGCGGTCAACGCCTCGCTGGGCGACCAGTTCCGGCTGCTCAAGGGCATCGAGGTCGACATCCTCGACGACGGCTCGCTCGACCAGACCGACGCCATGCTCGGCAAGCTCGACGTCGTCACCGCATCGGTGCACTCCAAGCTGAAGATGAACAAGGCGCCGATGACCAAGCGGATGGTGGCCGCCGTCTCCAACCCGCGCGTCAACGTCCTCGGCCACTGCACCGGCCGGCTCGTCACCGGCTCGCGCGGCACCCGCCCCCAGTCGGACTTCGACGCGCGGGCGGTCTTCGAGGCGTGCGCCGAACACGGCACCGCGGTCGAGATCAACAGCCGGCCCGAGCGGCGGGACCCACCGGACGAGCTGATCGAGCTGGCGGCCGAGATCGGTTGCCTCTTCGCGATCGACTCCGACGCCCACGCGCCGGGTCAGCTCGAGATGAAGGCCTACGGCGCCGAGCGGGCTGCCGAGCTGGGCATCCCGGCTGAGCGCATCGTCACCACCTGGGACGTCGACCGGCTGCTCGACTGGACGCGCGCCTGACAAGGGTGGTCCCGCACGGCCCACCCCCGACGGGCCGCGCGGGACCGGAACCGCTACTTCAGGGCCAGGGACGCCAGGTCGATGGTCCCGAAGGCAGTGCTCTGGACTCCGGTGACCTTGTCGGACCAGCCGAACTGCACCGTCGAGTACCACGTGGGGATTGACGGCATGCCATCGGCGAGCAGCGCCTCGGCCTGCTGGTACTTGGCGTTCGCCGCCGCGGCATCTGTCTCCGCCGCCGCCTCGTCGAGCAGCTTGTCGAACTCGGCGTTGCTGTAGAGCCCGGTGTTGGACGACGCCTTGGTCCGGTAGAGCGGGGCGAGGAAGTTCTCGATCGACGGGTAGTCCATCTGCCACCCGGACCGGTACATCCCCTTCATCTGGAAGGAGGTGATCTTCGACCGGAACGTCGCGAAGTCCACGACCGGGGTGGCGACGCACTCGACACCGAGCGCGCCCTTGATCGAGTTGCAGGTCGCCTCGGTCCACGGCTTGTGGTCGGCATCGGCGTTGTAGGACAACGTCATCTTGCCGCCCTTGAAACCACCGGCCTCGTCGAGCTTGGCCTTGGCCTTGGCCTTGTCGTAGGTGCAGAACTCACCGCACTGGTTGGCCTTGTAGCCGTCGACCACCGGGGAGACCCAGCCGGTGGCGGGCTGACGAGTGTTGTTGAAGATCTGCTTGGCGATGGTCGGCCGGTCGATGGCCATCGAGATCGCCTGACGCACCTTGGGATCGGCGTAGCTGGGGTCAGTCCTGGTCGGCGGGAAGGTGATCGACTGGATCACGCCCACCGCCTGCGACAGGTTGCGGTCAGGCAGATCCTGCTTGTACTTGTCGTCGACCAGCGCGCTCGACGGGATCTGGTTGACGACGTCGAGCTGACCGGCGATCACGTCGTTGTAGGCCGCCGAGGCGTCCTGGTAGATCTTGAACGTGATGGCGTCGAGCTTGCCGCCGAACTTGCCCGAGTAGGCAGCGAACTTGCTGAGTTTGATCTCGGTGTTCTTGGTCCAGCTGTCGAACTTGAACGGACCGGCGCCGATCGGCTTCTCACCAAAGGCTTTCGGGTCGGTGAAGAACGAGTCCGGCAGGGGTGCGAACGCCGAGTAGCCGAGTCGCACAGGCAGGTTCGAGACCTTCTCGGAGGTCTTGATGGTGAAGGTGTAGTCGTCCTTCACGGCCAGACCGGTGAGCTTGTCAGCCTTGGGCTTGGTCGAGCACTTCTCGTCGGCGCACTGGGTGTCGGCGAAGCCCTCGATCGGCTCCATGAAGTAACCGGAGGACTGCGCGTTGGGACCGTATGCCGCGTAGTTCCAGGCGTCGACGAAGTTCTTCGCCTTGACCTCGGTGCCGTCGTGGAACGTGTAACCCTTCTTGAGGGTGACGGTGAAGTTCTGGTTGTCGGTCGTGTCGATCTTCTCCGCGATGTCGTTCTCCGGCTTTGCGGTCTTCGCGTCGTAGTGGACGAGCTTGGCCGTGATCGCGTCGAGCATGTTCCCACCGCACACTTCGGTGGTGTTGCTGGGGATCAGCGTGTTCTGGGGGTTGCAGCCCTGGATGGTGGCGGTGCCACCGTCCCGACCCCCGGAGCCGCCGGTGGCGGTGTCGTCGTTGCCGTCGCCCCCGCAGGCTGCGGCGAGCAGGGCGACCGTGGCCACCCCGCTCACGGCGACCAGCGGGCGGATGGGTCCGCGCATGGTTCCTCCTGTTGACCTCTTGACCAAGGCGTCACGTCCCTCGTGACACCGGCCCGATCGTGGACACAGGCTCCTGCCGCAGCCAACGTTTCGACCTGGGTCGAATGCCTAGTCCGAATCGTTAGCGCGAGGTTGTGCAAGCGTGACCGGGACGGCGCACCGTGGCCGCCCAGGGCCCGCTCAGGGCCCATTCGTGACCCTTCCCCCGGCGCATCCCGGGCGCAGGACCGGCCGTTTTGGATATCGAGGCCCTCACCCCCTATGCTTTCCGAGTCCTCGACGGATCCGAGCGCTGCTCGCTGGCGGCGAGGGTCGGTCGAAGCACCGGTCCCCATCGTCTAGCGGCCTAGGACCCCGCCCTTTCACGGCGGTAGCACGGGTTCGAATCCCGTTGGGGATACTGTTTTGCAAGGCCTACCAAGGCCCCGTAGCGCAGTTGGTTAGCGCGCCGCCCTGTCACGGCGGAGGTCGCGGGTTCGAGTCCCGTCGGGGTCGCCCAGAGCGAAGCGCCTCACACGAGAGTGTGAGGCGCTTCGTCGTTGCCGGGCTGCCACAACGCCCAGACAGGCGTATGCCGCGTGATCACCTCGAGAGGCGACCACGCGGCATACCCCTGCTCACCACCGGTCGGGCACGGTGGTCACCGCACAGGGGCACCCGGCCCCAGCGGGATGCCCAGGCCCCACCACGCGAAGAACAACAGCGTCCACGAGATCGTCATGGCGATCGCGAGCGGCAGCGTGTAGGACGCGAGGGTGCCGATGCCGGCGCTCTTGCGGTACCGCTGGAGGAAGCCCAGCGCCATGATGAAGTAGGGGCTCATCGGGGTGATCGCGGTCGACCCGGAGTCGGCGATGCGGAACAGTGCCTGGGTCGTCTCGGCCGGCACGTCGAGCAGCAACAGCATCGGCACGACGACCGGGGCCGCGATCGACCACATGGCCGAACCACTGGTGACGAGCACGTTGACGACCGACAGCAGCGCAAGGATCAGCAGGAACACCAACGCGATCGGCACACCGCTGGTGCGCAGCGCCTGGGCCGACTCGACCGCGATGACGTCACCGATGTGGCTCCAGTCGAAGTAGGCGAGGAACTGGGCGATCGCGAAGAACAGCACCAGCACCGGGGCCATCTGCCGCACGCCCTCGGCCATGAGCTTCGGCACGTCGGCCGGGGCCTTGATCGACCCGGACCGCCACCCGTAGACGATGCCGACGACTGCGAACAGCAGCGCCACGATCGCGGCGATCCCGTCGAGGAACGGCGAGTCGGTGATGCTGCCACCCTCCCCGCGCAGCGGTGAGGACGCCGGGATCAGCGCCACGAGAAAGGCACCCAGGACGACGGCGCCGGCGGCGAGTGCCGACCACAGCGCGGACTGGTCGCGGCGCGACAGCTGGAGGTCCTCGATGTCGTCGAGCTCGGCGTCCGGGTCGGCGTCGAGGTCGGGTCGCTTGGCCAGCACCAGCTTGGTGACGAGGGTGATGACGGTGGCCAGCAGCAGCGACGAGGCGATGTTGAAGTACCAGTTGCTGACCGGCGAGACGTAGGCGTCGGGGTCGACGATCTTGGCCGCGGCGGTGGTGATGCCGGCGAAGATCGCGTCGTTCGGGGTCGGCACCGGGCTCGCGTCGTAGCCGGACGCGATCGAGGTGTAGGCCACGACGACGCCGAGGATGGGGGACTTCCCGACCGCGCGGAAGGCGATGCCGCCGAGCGGCACGAGGATGATGTATGCCGCGGCGCTGGCGACGTGCGACACCGTGCCCGCGAAGGCGACGGCGAAGACGACCCAGCCGACGGGCACCCGCGAGACCGAGACCCGCATGAGCGCGGCGAGGAAACCGGAACGCTCGGCGACGGCGACACCCATGATGACGACGACGATGGTCGCCATCGGCCCGAACGACGCGAAGTTCTCGACGGCGGTCGAGGTGGCCATGGCCAGGCCCTCGCCGCTGAGCAGGTTCCTCACGACGACCGTCTTGCCGTCCTCGGGTGAGACGACGGAGACGCCGGCGGCAGCCAGGATCGCGCTGACGACCGCGAGGATGCCGGCGAGGATCCAGAACAGCCAGAACGGGTGGGGCAGGGCGTTGCCGACCCGCTCGACGACGGCGAGGGCGCGCAGCACCCGGGGCAGCTCGTCGTCCTTGCGCGGTGCCGCGGGGGTGGGTGTGGGCGAGGTGGTGGTCATGGTGGTCTCCTCGGTCAGAGCGAACGGGTGGCCGGGAGGCGCTCGTCACGCAGGAACTCCCACATGACCTCGGACGCCTCGATGGAGTGGGTGGCGTAGCCGCCACCGGAGTAGCTGTCCTCGCCCGGCCAGGTGTGGCCGCCGCCGAGGACCGCGACATGGGTGACCTCCGCACCGCGCTTGCAGCCGACCCAGCGCGAGGTGGTCACGTCGGGCGCGGTCCGGGTGGTGAGCGGCCCGGCGTTGCAGCCGTTGCGGGCGGCCCAGGCGGCGACCCAGTCGGGGATCGCGGGCAGGCCGCGGTCGGAGTCACCGGCATACGGGATCGTGACGTCGCCGGTGCCGTGGAAGTCGATGACCGGCACGGGCCGCGTCGGCGAGCAGGTCGGGTGACCGGTGCCGTAGAACGCGCCGGCCACCGGCGCGATGGCCGCGATCCGGTCGGACAGGTCGCAGGCGAGGATGCCGGTGAAGCCGGCACCGTTGGACTTGCCGGTCGCATAGACGCGGCGCGTGTCGACGCACAGGCTGGCCTCGAGCTGGTCGAGCAGGTCGCGGGTGTACTGCACGTCGTCGACTCCCGGCGCCGAGTAGGGTGCGCCCTCCCACGCCTGGCGGTCGCCGCTGCCCGTGCCCACGACGCCGTTGCCGTAGGCCACGACCGCCGGGAGGCTGTCGAGGCCGGCGAACGCCTCGGTGCCCGCGCCGGTGTTGCCGCGGCCGTGGAAGACGAGGATGACCGGCCAGGCCCGGTCGGCGCGGTAGCCGTCCGGCAGGTGCAGCTGGTAGCTGCGCTCACGGCCGCCGCTGGTGATGGTGCGCAGCTCGCTCGCGCCGGGCTGTTGCGGGGCCGGTGCACCGCAGCCACTCGAGCGGTCGGGCGCCGTGGCGGCCGTGTGTGCCGGGTCGTATGCCGGGTCGTCGCCCGGGCTCGCCTGGGCCCCTCCCGCCGTGCTCACCAGGGCGGTGGCGGCGAGTGCGGCGGCCAGCGCGGTGGCGAGGACGGCACGCGCGGTGGCGGCACGCGCGGTGGCGGCACGCGCGGTGGCGGCACGCGCGGTTGGGGACGGGTGTCGTGCTGTCGTCGTTGACATGCGGACTTCCTCTCGGCCGTCACGACGGCGTGACGGCATGGCCCGTGGAGCCATGGTGCTCCCGGGGCGGTGGTGGGGTGGGGCTAGGCGGCCAGCCAGTCCTCGATGAACGTGCTGATGCGCGTGACGATGGCCTTGGCGATGGCCGCGCCGTCGTCGGCGGTCGCGCGTCGTGGGTCGCCGAGCACGCCGTTGGCGCTCAGCCGGTCGTAGGGCAGGGTCAAGGTGGGTTGTCCGTGGGTGCGGGCAACCCGACCGAGGTCGTCGAGCTGGTCCAGGGAGGTCGTCCCTGGTGCCAGCTCGTCGGTGCGGACGAGGTGGGGTGCGAGGTGGAGCATCTGGGAGGTCTCCGCCTCACCGCAGTGGCCGTGCACCTCGGGCGGTTCGAGGGCCGCGACCTCGTCCTTGGCGAGCGAGGTCAACGGGGTCCACGCGAACTCGAGGTCGGGGTGGGTGGCGAGGAAGTCCTGGGCGACGGTGGTGAGGGCCGCGTTGTTGCCGCCGTGACCGGTGACCACGAGGACCTTGCGCCAGCCGTGGCGGTGCAGGCTCACGGCATACTCACGCACCACCGCGGCGAAGGTCGCGGTCGACAGGCTCACCGTGCCGGCGAACGCGAGGTGGTGCGGCGAGACGCCGACGGGGATCGAGGGGCCGACGACGACGCGTCCAGCGAGCTGGTCGGCGACCTCGGCCGCGACCGCCTCCGCCCGCACGAGGTCGGTGGCGAGCGCCATCGCCGGCCCGTGCTGCTCGAGCGCACCAGCGGGCAGGAGGGCGACGGTGCCGGCGGCCGCGGCCTGCGCGGCCTCGGCGGTCGTCATGTCGGCGAGGTGGTGTGGCCTGCGTGCGGTCATGACGGCTCCTCGTCGGGCAGGTCAGCCGCGGCGATGGCGTCACGGATCGTGGTCAGGTGCTCGCGGGTGAGGCCCTCGGCCGTCGCGGCGTCACCGGCGCGGATGGCACCGAGGATCTCGAGGTGCTCGGCGTGGTCGCGCTCGCGGTCGTCGTAGCGGAAGCGGATCTCGACCTGCTCCTCGGCGCGGACCGCGAGCAGTGCCTCGACGGTCTGCAGGAGCAGCGGGTTGCCGCTCGCGCGGGCGAGCTCGACGTGGAAGTGCAGGGCCGGGCGGACGCCCCGGGCCGGTGGCTGCAGCGCGTTGGCGGCTGCGGCGTCGAGTCGCTCGAGCGCGGGGTCGTCGCGGACCGTGGCCGCGAGCGCCGCGATGCCGGGCTCGATGACGAGGCGGGCCTGGGCCAGCTCGAGCACCGACTGGCGGGTGATGTGGGGGCGGTGCGGGTTGGCCAGCAGGGTGCGCTCGAGACCTGGCCCGATGTAGGTGCCCGAACCGTGCCGCAGCTCGACGACGCCGGTCGCCTCGAGCCGGCGCAGGGCCTCGCGCACCGTCGGCGTGGTGACCTCGAAGCGCTTGGCGAGGTCGCGTGAGGACTCCAGGGCGTCGCCCGGTGCCAGCTGCTCGGCCCGGATCAGCGCGACGATGTCGTCGGCCAGCCGCTCGGAGAAGGATGCTCGCCCCTGGGTCATAAAGTGACTAAATCACTTAGCGAATCGTGCGTCAAGGGTCGGGCCGCACTGCGGGCCATGCCCGGTGCCGTGGCCGCGCGCCCCGGCACCGGGCTGGCCCGAAACCGGGTCAGCGGCTGACGGAGATCGCGATCTTGCCGCGCACGTGACCGCCCTGGCTCAGCGCGAACGCGTCGGCGACGCGCTCCAGGGGGAAGACCTCGGCGACCGGCACGGTGACGTCACCGCGGTCCACGAGGTCGACCAGGGCCTCGAGGTCGGCCGCGTCCGGACGCACCCAGGCATAGAGCCCGCCGTCCTCGGCCACCGAGCCGTCGGCGATCGAGCCGTGCCGCCCGCCCTCGGCCAGCACCGCACGGGTCACGTCACCGACGCCACCCACGAAGTCCACGACGACGTCGACACCCTCGGGCGCGAGCTCGCGGACGCGCCCGGCCAGGTCACCGGCATACTCCACCGGCTCGGCGCCCAGCTCGCGCAGGAACTCGTGGTTCGCCGCGGAGGCGGTGCCGATGACGCGGGCGCCAAGTGCGCGGGCGATCTGGACAGCGAGGGCCCCGACGCCGCCGGCCGCCGCGTGCACGAGGACCGTGTCGCCCTTGCGGATGTCGAGTCGGGTGAGCAGCTGGTATGCCGTGAGGCCGGCGAGGGGCAGGCCCGCGGCCTGGTCCCAGTCGAGGTTGGCGGGCTTGCGGGCGACGGTGCGCACCGGCGCGGACACGAGCTCGGCAAACGTGCCCAGCTCGACCCAGTCCTTGCGCGCGTAGGCGATCACCTCGTCACCGGGCGCGAACTCGGGGGTGTCGAGACCGACCGCCTCGACGACTCCCGCGACGTCCCAACCGGGGATGACGGGGAACTCGATGTTCATCAGGGGGTCGAGGTGGCCCTGCATGATCTTCCAGTCGACCGGGTTGACCGAGGCCGACCGGACCCGGATCAGCACCTCGCCGGGGCCGACCTTCGGCTCGGGGTGGTCCTCGGTGAGCTGGAGGACGTCGTTGTCGCCGTACTTCGCATAGGTCATCGCTCGCATGCAGGCGACAACCCCACCCGGGCCGCCGATCTTCCGGGTTCTTCGCCGCATTCGAGACGGGTGTGCCTTCCCGCCACGTCAAGTGGCACAGTGCTTCCGACACCGCTCCCGGGACCCGTCCCCGCTCCAGGAGGCCTCCGTGCCACAGCTGCAGACCGACAGCCGCCCCGCGACGACACGGCGGTCGACGTCGGCGGACATCGCGCTCATCGCCGTCTTCGCGGCCCTCATCGCGGCCCTCGGCGTGGCGCCACCGATCTACGCCCTCGGCAACGCCGTGCCGATCACGCTGCAGACGCTCGGCGTGATGCTGGCCGGGTCGGTGCTCGGTGCGAAGCGAGGCACGCTGGCGGTGCTGACGTTCCTCGCGCTGGTCGCCGTGGGGCTGCCCCTGCTGTCGGGTGGCCGCGGCGGCCTGGGCGTCTTTGCCGGGCCGAGCGCCGGCTACCTCGTCGGGTTCGTCGCGGGTGCGTATGTCACGGGTGCGCTGACCCGCATGTTCGGTGAGCGGGGTGGGGCGACCTCGTCGTTCCTCGGCACGTTGGCCGCCACGATCATCGGCGGTGTGCTGGTCGTCTATGCCTTCGGCGTCCCCGTGCAGGCATGGCGGCTGGGGCTCCCGCTGCCCACCGTCGCCGTGGGTGCCGGCCTGTTCGTGGTCGGCGACCTGGTCAAGGCGGTCATCTCGACGCTCGTCACGCGCGGGGTGCGGCGGGCCGGCGTGCGCCTGCCGCAGTGATCGGAGCGGGCGCGCTCGGCGTCCTCCGCGACGCGGGGGTCCTGGCCGGCGACCGCCTGCACCTGCCCACCAGCGGCACCACGGCGCGACCGCGCACGGTCGTGCGGACCGTCGACTCGTGGGTCGACAGCTTCGACCCCTTCACCGCGTCCACCGGGCTGACCCGCGACGACGACATCCTGATCCCCTGCCCGCCGCACAGCACGCTGTTCCTCTACGGACTCGCGCACGCGGCACACCTCGGCGCTCCCGTGAGCACGCTGGAACGCTGGTCGGCACGCGAGGCAGCGGCAGCCACAAAGCGTTGCACCGCAGGGCATTTCACACCACCCATGCTTGCCGCCATCCTCCCCCGCCTGGGTGGCGGGCACAGCCTGCGCACCGCGATCGTCGCCGGGGCGGCCGTGGACGAGGGTCTGCGGCGGGACGCGGAGCGTTTGGGGGTCCGGGTCGTCGACTACTACGGGGCGGCGGAGCTCTCGTTCGTCACCATCCGTGGCGATGGTGGGGTCATGCGGCCCTTCCCCGCCGTGGACGTCGAGCTCCGCGAGGGCGTCGTGTGGGCACGGAGCCCGTGGTTGAGCGAGGGGTATGCCGCGGGGCAGGCGGGACCGATGCGGCGCGACGGCGGCTGGGCGACCGTCGGTGACCTCGGCCGCTGGGGGGCCGACGGTGGCCTCGTGGTGGACGGTCGCGGTGACGGCGCTGTCGTCGTGGGCGGGGCGACCGTGCTCCCCTCGGACGTCGCTGTAGTCCTGACTGCGGTCGCGGGGGTGCGCGAGGTGGCTGTCGTGGGCCTGCCGTCCTCCGACCTCGGGCAGGTCGTCGGCGCGGTCGTCGTGGCGGATCCCGTTGTGTCCGTTGCCGATCTGCGTGGTCACGCGGCGGCCGTCCTGGCGGGGACGCATCGCCCGGTGCGTTACGCGTTGGTCGACGAGCTGCCCCTCGCGCCCTCGGGCAAGGTCGACACCGCGGCCGTGCGCGCGATCCTGGTCGAGCACTCCGGCGGGCCGACGGCGGACACGGCTGGGCGTGCGGTGGTCCCGTGACCCTGCCATCCAGCACCCCCGTGGTGGTTGCGGCTCGTCGGACGCCCATCGGCACGGCCGGGCACGCCCTGCGCGACGTGACGGTCGACCAGCTCGCCGCCGCCACCCTGCGCGCGGTGACTGATGACCTTGCGGCCGTGGGGATCTCGCCACCACCGGACCAGGTGGTGCTCGGCAACTGCATGGGCCCCGGCGGCAACGTCGCCCGGGTCGGCGCCCTGGCCGCCGGACTGCCTCCGGAGGTGCCCGCGATGACCGTGGACCTGCAGTGCGGCAGCGGCCTGGCCGCCGTGACGACAGCGTGCGCCCTGGTCCGGTCCGGTGCCGCCGACCTGGTGCTGGCCGGGGGCGCCGAGAGCGCGAGCACCGCACCATGGCGGTCCTGGCCGCCCGAGGCTGACGGCGTCGCCGCACGTCGCTACCTGCGGGCACCGTTCACACCGGCCGACCTCGGCGACCCCGACATGGGAGTCGCTGCCGACGACCTCGCCCGACTCGCCGGCATCAGCCGCGACCGTCAGGACGCGTATGCCGCCCGCAGCCACGAACGAGCCGCGGCCGCACATGCTGCGGGCCGGTTCGCCTGCGAGCTGGTGCCGGTGGCCGGCCTCGACCGCGACGAGCGAGTGCGCTCCGGGCTCGACGTTGCGACCCTGGCCCGCCTGCGACCCGCATTCGTGGACGGTGGCACCGTCACGGCCGGGAACAGCTGCGGTGTGAGCGACGGCGCGGCCGTGGTGGCCATCGTCAGCGAGCAGATCCGGGCCGGGCTCGGCCTGCCCGGTCTTGCCATCCGTGACTGGGCCGTCAGCGGTGTCGACCCCCGTCTGCCGGGTCGCGGTCCGGTGCCGGCGATCTCGACCCTGGTGCAGCGCAACGACATCGAGCTCGGCGACATCGATGCAATCGAGCTCAACGAGGCGTTCGCGGGCCAGGTCCTGGCGTGTTGCGACGAGCTCGGGCTCGACGACACGCGAGTCTGCGTCGAGGGTGGCGCGCTGGCTCTGGGGCACCCGTGGGGGGCCTCGGGAGCGGTGCTGCTGGTGCGGCTCTTCGGCCAGCTCGTCGCCCACGCCGACCTCACGCCCGGCCCGACCTCCGGTGGTCGACGGCTCGGACTGGCCGCGATCGCGGTCGGTGGCGGCCAGGGCGTCGCGGCCCTCGTGGAGCGCGTCGGATGATCCGGCTCGACCACGTCACCCACCGCTACGACGACCGCGTCGTGCTCGACGCCGTCGACCTCGAGCTGTCCGAGCGGCGGGTTGCCGTCATCGGCGCCAACGGCTCCGGCAAGTCGACCTTTGCCCGCCTCCTCAACGGCCTCGTCCTGCCGAGCGAGGGCACCGTGCGCGTCGACGGCCTCGACACCGTCACCCACGGGGCCCAGGTGCGCCGGAAGGTGGGATTCCTGTTCACCAACCCCGAGGCGCAGATCGTCATGCCGACGGTCGGTGAGGACGTCGCGTTCTCCCTTCGGCGGTCGGGCCTGCGCGCAGAGCAGGTGCGGGCCAAGGTCGGTGAGACGTTGCGCGCGCTGGACCTCGACGGCCTACAGGACCGCCCGTCGACCCACCTGTCCGGCGGCCAGAAGCAGCTCTTGGCCCTCGCCTCCATGCTCGTGCTCGAACCTGACGTCCTGGTCTGCGACGAGCCGACGACGCTGCTCGACCTGCGGCACTCCCGCCAGGTGCACGGCATACTCGCCGCACTCCCCCTCCAGCTCGTGCTCGTCACGCACGACCTGGACCTCGCGTCCGACAGCGACCGGGTGCTGGTGTTCGACGAGGGGCGGGTCGTGGCCGACGGCGCACCGGCCGAGGCGATCGCGCACTACCGCGGGCTGGCGCGATGAGCCTCGCGCACGCATCGACCGGCGACTCGGTGCTCCACCGCCTCCCGGCCGGCCGCAAGCTCGTGGCCCTGCTCGTCGCGGAGGTCTTGGTGGCCGTGGCCGTGCGATCGGTCACCATGGCAGTGGCAGCACTGGTCGTGACGGCGGTCCTGTGGAGCCTGGGCCGGGTGCCCGTGCGCGTCGCGTGGACGTCGCTGCGGCTGATCCTGGTGGTCGCCGTCCTCGTGGGAGCAGCGCAGTGGTGGTATGCCGGTGGGGCGCGAGCGTTCGTCGTGGCCAGCCAGCTGGTGGTCGCCGTCACGCTGGCGGTGCTGGTCACCCTGACGACGCGCACCGGCGACCTCCTCAGTGCGCTCGACCGCGGCCTGCAACCGTTGCGGCGCTTGGGAATCGACCCGGCGAGGGTGTCGCTGACCCTGGCGTTGGCACTCACGTCCGTGCCCGTGGTGAGCCGACTCTTGGGTGAGCTGCGCGAGGCAGCGCGGGCACGCGGCATACGCCCCGGGCCCGTCGTCCTGGGGGTGCCGCTCGTCGTGCGCACGGTGCAGCACGCGGACCAGCTGGGCGAGGCACTGGCGGCCCGCGGCGTCGACGACTGAGCCCACCACGCGGCACGGCTGTGGCAGGGTGTCGGCGTGAGCACTCCTGAGCCGGACCCAGCGGCGGCGCCCCGGCGCGGCCGACCGGGACACGACCAGGAGACCGTGCTGCGCCAGGCGATCGAGCTCTTCAACGCCCAGGGCTACGACGGCACGAGCATGGGTGACCTCGCCAAGGCACTCGGGCTCACGAAATCCGCCATCTACCACCATGTTCCGAGCAAGACCCACCTGCTGTCACAGGCGCTCGACGAGGCGCTCGACGGGCTCACGGCGGTCATCGACGAGGCCGAGCAGGCCTCGGCCGGTGCCAGCGCCTACGAGCGGCTGCGGCGGGCGGTTCAGCTGTCGGTCGAGGTGCTGGTCGCCCACCAGCCGGCGGTGACGCTGCTGCTGCGCGTGCGCGGCAACAGCGAGGTGGAGCTCGACGCGCTGCGCCGACGCCGTGCCATCGACACGCGGTTGGCGGCACTGGTGCAGCAGGCGGTCGACGAAGGCTCGCTGCGCTCGGACGTGTCGCCACAGCTGGTCAGCCGCCTGCTCTTCGGCATGGTCAACTCACTGGTCGAATGGCACCGGCCAGGCGGTGCCGTGGACGCCCACCAGCTCTCCGAAGCCATCACGACGATCGCCTTCGACGGCCTCGCGACTCACCAGTCGTAGAAGCCCTTGCCGGTCTTGCGGCCAAGCTCCCCGCGGGCGACCTTGTCGCGCAACACCTTCGGGGGCTCGAACCGCGGACCCACCTCTTGGGCCAGATGCTCGGCGATCGCGAGCCGCACGTCGAGACCGACGACGTCAGTCGTGCGCAGCGGACCCACCGGGTGCCGGTAGCCCAGCACCATCGCGGTGTCGATGTCTTGGGCGCTGGCGACGCCCTCCTCGAGCATCCGCATGGCCTCCAGCGCGATCGCCACCCCGAGCCGGCTGCTCGCGAAGCCCGGCGCATCCTTGACCGTGATGCCGGTCTTGCCCAGCGCCTCGACCCACCCCCGAGCCGTCGCGACGAGGGCCGGGTCGGTCCGCGCACCCACGACGACCTCGACGAGGTCGCTCACGGGCACGGGGTTGAAGAAGTGCAGTCCGATGAGCCGCTCGGGCCGGGTGAGCGCGTCGGCGATGGTGTCGATCGACAGGGAGCTCGTGTTGGTGGCGAGCACCGCACCGGGTGCCGTGCCCTCCACGGTCGCGAACACGCGCCGCTTGAGCTCGACGTCCTCCGGGACGGCTTCGACGACGAGCGTCGCGTCGACGAGGTCGGCGGCGTCCGTCGTGACGCGGTATGCCGCGCGCGCCGCCTCGGGTGCGACACCGAGGGTCCCCTTGTCGGCGGCCTTGTCGAGGCTCCCGGCCACCCGGCTGCGGGCCGCGTCGGCGGCCTCGACCGAGCTCTCGACCACGACGACCTGCGACCCGGCACTCACGAAGGCGTGCGCGATCCCGGCGCCCATGCGGCCCCCGCCGAAGACGCCGACAACGGCGGGGAGGGTCGTGCGGCTGCTGTCATCTGCGGCGTTGTCGGTCACGAGACTCCTTGGGGCAGAAGAGATCAGGCGTCGAAGTCGACGGTGACCTCGTCGGTCACGGGATAGGACTGGCAGGTGAGGACGAAGCCCTGGTCGACCTCGGCGGGCTCGAGGGCATAGTTGCGGCGCATGTCGACCTCCCCCTCGCGGACGAGTGCGCGACAGGTGCCGCAGACGCCGCCCTTGCAGGCGAACGGCAGGTCGTTGCGGGTGCGTCCCACCCCGTCGAGAATCGTGCTGGTCCGCGACACCGGCCCCGTGGTGCTGCGCCCGTCGAGCAGTGTGGTGACCTCGCTCGTCTCCCCCGCCAGCTCCTCCTCGGCGCGGTGCAGCTCGGGCGGCGGCTCGTCGACGTAGAACAGCTCGAAGTGGACACGGTCGGGCTCGACCCCCAGCTCGCCCAACGCCTCCCGCGCGCCCTCGATCATCTGGTGCGGGCCGCAGAGCCAGACGTGGTCGACGGCGCCGATCGGCACGAACGCCGCCACGAGCGCGCTGATCCGCTCCGCGTCCAGCCGTCCGGAGAACAGCTCGACGTCACGCGGCTCGCGCGACAGCACGTGGATCAGCTCGAACCGGGAGCCGTAGCGGTTCTTGAGGTCGGACAGCTCCTCGGCGAACATCACCGAGCCGCTGGTGCGGTTGCCGTAGAGCAGCGTGAGGTGGGTGTCGGGGTTGGCGAGGACGCTCGCGGCGATCGACAGCATGGGCGTGATGCCGGATCCGGCCGCGATGCACAGGTGCCGCGCGCCCACCGTGGGATCCGCGCGGAACGAGCCGCTCGGCGTCTGCACCTCGATGACGTCGCCGGGCTTGACCTCGCGGGTGAGCCAGCGGGAGAAGAGGCCGTCGGGGATCTCGCGCACGCCCACGCGGGGGCGCTCACCGGCGGCTGCGCAGATGGAGTACTGCCGGCGGTGCTCGACGCCGTCGACGTAGCGGCGCAGCGAGAGGTTCTGTCCGGGCGCGAAGTCGTAGGCCTCGCGCAGCTCCTCCGGCACGTCGAAGCTGACGGCCACCGCGTCGTCCGTGAGCCGCTCGACGGAGTGGACGGTCAGCTCGTGGAACCGCGGCGCCTGGCGGCCGCTCTTGCGGACCAGCAGCGAACCCTCGGTGATGCTCACTCAGATCTCCTTGACGTGCTCGAACGGTTCGAGGCAGGCCGTGCAGCGGTAGAGCGCCTTGCACGACGTCGGCCCGAACTCGGACGTGAGTTTCGTTGCAGCAGAGTCACATTGGGGGCAGGTCACGCTGCGTCGCGTCACTCCGAGCGTGATGGGCACGGGCCCGGTATGCCGCGTGGTCGCCACCCCGGCCCGCGGCGGCGAGATGCCTGCCTCGGCCAGCGCAGCCCGTCCGCGGTCGCTGATCCAGTCGGTGCTCCAGGCGGGCGAGAGCTGCACCTTGACCCGCGCCTCGATGCCGTCCTCGGCGAGCGACCGGACGAGGTCGTCGCGCATCGCGGCCATCGCCGGGCAGCCCGAGTAGGTCGGCGTGATCGCGACGACGACCTCACCGGCCTCGGTCACCTCGACGTCGCGCAGCACCCCGAGGTCGTCCAGGGTCAGCATCGGCAGCTCGGGGTCCGTAACGGTGCGGGCCACGGCATACGCCCGCTCGCGCAGCGCCAACAACTCTCCAACTGAACGGTTCTCGGCGCGCTGACCCGTCAACGAACGTCCATCTGGGTGACTCACCGACGCCATGGTGGTCACCACTGGCCCGCCGGGTGCGCGCGGGCCACCGACTGCATCTCGGCGAGCAGGTGGCTCAGGGCCTCGGTGTGCATGCCGTCGCGCCCGGTGCGCCCGGCCACGGCGGCCATCCGCCCGACCTCGGGACGCTCGACACCGCTCACCGCGAAGACCTGGTCGAGCACCGCGTCGACCTCGTCGCGGGTCGAGGCGGGGTCCACGCCCACGCCCTGCTCGGCGGCGAGCCGCTCGGCCTCGTGGGTGTCGAACAGCTCGGGGTAGAGCGGCCAGACCTGCCGCAGCGCGGCCTCGAGCCGGCGCCGCGACTCCTCGGTCCCCTGGGCCAGGGTGAGGAACCAGCGGCCCGCGTAGTCGCGGTGGTAGGTCAGTTCCTTGACGCCCTTGGCCGCCACGGCGGACAGCACCGTGTCGCGACTGTCGACCAGCCGCTCGAGCACCGCCATCCGCGCGCATGAGAACAACAGCGCCTTGACGATCGTCACCGCGAAGTCGCCGTTGTCGGCCTCGACGAGCCGCACGTTGCGGAACTCCTGGTCGCCCCGGAAGAACGCGAGCGCGTCCTCGGGCGGCACCGGCGACCCCTCGGGCAGCCCGGGCACCAGCGACGGGTCAGCGGCCGCCGCCCGCGCCAGCAGCAGCCGCGCCTGCCCGAGCAGGTCGAGCGCGATGTTCGCCAGCGCGATGTCCTCCTCGAGGTCCGGCGCGTTGCTCGTCCACTGCGCCAGCCGGTGCGAGGCGATGAGCGCGTCGTCGGCGAGGGCGAGTGAGTATGCCGCGAGCGCGCGTGCGTCGACCCCCTCGGGGATCGTCGTGTCGACACCGGCGAGCGGGTCCTCGAAGTCGGTGCCGAACGCCCAGTGCGCCGCGTCGCCGGGCACGTCGTCATGGTCGAGCAGGCCGTCGTAGACCGAGCCCTCGGCGGCGTTCGGGTCGGGGGTGGAGTGCGACATCAGCAGCTCACCTCTCGGCGCTTGCGAGTCTTCGGAAGATATTCCTGGCTGGAGGCAGCAATATCCTCCGAAGACTCGGGGTCACGGTGCAGGTCTGTCATCACATGTGGGGGACGTCGTCGGGGATCGTGTAGAAGGTCGGGTGCCGGTAGACCTTGTCGTTGCTCGGCGTGAACAGCGGGTCCTTCTCGTCCGGGCTCGACGCGGCGATGTCCACCGACTTCACGACCCAGATGCTCACGCCCTCGTTGCGCCGCGTGTAGACGTCGCGCGCGTGCAGCAGCGCCATCTGGTCGTCGGCCGCGTGCAGCGACCCGACGTGCACGTGGTTCAGCCCGCGCTTGCCGCGCACGAACACCTCGTAGAGCGGCCACTCGGCCTGGACTCCAGCGCCAGCTGCCTTGGCACCATTGGCATTCGACGTCATGCCGCACCCTCCTGGTCGTTCGCCACGGCTCTGGACTTCGCGGCATACGCGGTCGCGGCCTCGCGCACCCAGGCGCCGTCCTCCCACGCCTTGCGGCGGTGGGCGATCCGCTGGGAGTTGCACGGCCCGTTGCCCTTGACGACCTGCATGAACTCGTCCCAGTCGGGCGCGGTGAAGTCGTGGCCGCCCTTCTCCTCGTTCCAGCGCAGGTCCGGGTCGGGCAGCGTCACACCGAGCGCCTTGGCCTGCGGCACGGTCATGTCGACGAACCGCTGGCGGAGGTCGTCGTTGGTGTTGCGCTTGATGCCCCACGCCATCGACTGCGCGGTGTTGGGCGAGTCGGCGTCCGGCGGGCCGAACATCATCAGCGCCGGCCACCAGAACCGGTCGACCGACTCCTGCACCATCGCGCGCTGCTCGTCGGTGCCGCGCATCATCGTCATGAGCAGCTCGTAGCCCTGCCGCTGGTGGAACGACTCCTCCTTGCAGATCCGGATCATCGCGCGCCCGTAGGGACCGAACGAGGTGCGGCACAGCGGCACCTGGTTGCAGATTGCGGCGCCGTCGACGAGCCAGCCGATCGTGCCGACATCGGCGTAGGACAGCGTCGGGTAGTTGAAGATCGAGGAGTACTTCTGTCGGCCGTCGATGAGCATCTCGGTGAGCTCGTCACGGGAGACGCCGAGGGTCTCGCAGGCGGAGTAGAGGTAGAGCCCGTGGCCCGCCTCGTCCTGCACCTTGGCGAGCAGGATCGCCTTGCGCCGCAACGACGGAGCGCGCGTCAGCCAGTTGCCCTCGGGCTGCATGCCGATGATCTCCGAGTGCGCGTGCTGCGCGACCTGCCGGACGAGGGTCTTGCGATAGCCCTCGGGCATCCAGTCGCGCGGCTCGATCCGGTCGCCGCGCTCGATCGTGGCGTCAAAGCCCTCGAGGTATGCCGCGCCGTCGCCGGCGGGGGCCGGTTGCGTGGTCGTCATCGTCACTCCCGCTCGTCATCCGGGGATTTACTGACCGCTCGGTCTGTAATAGTGTGGCACGCAGCGCCGCAGGAGGACAACCCCCGAGAGGACACCCCCATGAGCTCGATGCTGGAGAGCTACGCCGCGGGACAGTGGTTCCGCGCCACCGACGAGGGCGCGCCGCTGCGCGACGCCACCACCGGTGAGGAGGTCGCCCGCATCTCCTCCACCGGGCTCGACGTCCCCGGCATGGTCGAGCACGCCAAGACGGTCGGCGGCCCGGCGCTGCGCGACCTGACCTTCCACGAGCGGGCGGCCCTCATCAAGGACCTCGCCAAGCACCTGTCCGCCGACAAGGACGAGTTCTACGAGCTGTCGACCCGCACCGGAGCCACCAAGCGCGACTCGATGGTCGACATCGACGGCGGCTTCGGCACGCTCTTCTCCATTGCCAGCAAGGGAACTCGCGAGATGCCGGCCTCGACGGTCTACGTCGACGGCGGCGTCGAGCAGCTCGGCAAGACCGGGCAGTTCCTCGGTGAGCACATCTACACCTCGCGCCTCGGCGTCGCGGTCCAGATCAACGCCTTCAACTTCCCCGTCTGGGGCACGCTCGAGAAGCTCGCACCGGCCTTCATCGCCGGCGTGCCGAGCATCGTCAAGCCGGCCAGCCAGACGGCATACCTCACCGAGCTCGTCGTCCGGCGCATCGTCGAGTCCGGCATCCTGCCCGAGGGCACCCTCCAGCTCCTGTCCGGCAGCGCGTCCGGAGTGCTCGATGCGCTGACCGTGCAGGACTCGGTGGCGTTCACCGGGTCGGCGCACACCGCCGGCATCCTGCGCAGCCACCCGAACGTGCTGCACGGCGGCGTGCAGCTCGGCGTGGAGGCCGACTCGCTCAACGCCTCGATCCTCGGGCCGGACGTCACCGTCGACGACCCCGAGTTCGACCTGTTCGTCAAGGGCGTCGTCACCGAGATGACGGTCAAGGCTGGCCAGAAGTGCACCGCGATCCGACGCGCCATCGTGCCCGCCGGCATGGCGGACGCGGTGACCGAGGCGGTCAGCGCGCGCCTCGCCAAGACCTCGGTGGGCAACCCGGCCAACCCCGACGTGCGGATGGGTGCGCTCGCCTCGATCGAGCAGCGCGACGAGGTGCGCAAGGCGATCGCGTCGCTCCAGGCGAGCAGCGACATCGTGTACGGCGACCCCGACTCGGCCGACCTGGTCGACGCCGACTACACCGTGGGCGCGTTCCTGTCCCCCGTGCTGCTCAAGGCACGCAAGGGCGCCGTCGAGCCGCACGACGTCGAGCCGTTCGGCCCGGTCTCGACCGTCATCAGCTACGAGACGATCGACGAAGCGGTCGCGCTCGCCGGACGCGGCAAGGGCTCGCTGGTTGCCTCGGTCGTCACCCACGACCCGGCCGCGGCCCGTGACCTCGTCCTCGGCCTGGCGCCCTGGCACGGCCGCATCCTCGTCCTCGACCGTGACGACGCGGCCGAGTCGACAGGTCACGGCTCCCCGCTGCCGATGCTCGTCCACGGCGGCCCCGGCCGCGCCGGTGGCGGCGAGGAGCTCGGCGGCGTCCGCGGCATACTCCACCACATGCAGCGCACCGCGGTGCAGGCGTCGCCCGACATGCTCACCGCGGTCACCGGCCGCTGGACGCGCGGATCGAAGCGCGCCGTCGACGACGTCCACCCGTTCCGGAAGTCGTTGGCAGAGCTGAAGATCGGCGACACGATCGAGACGCCCACCCGCCGCGTGACCCGTGACGACATCGACCACTTCGCCGAGTTCACCGGCGACACGTTCTACGCCCACACCGACGAGGCGGCGGCGCAGAAGAACGAGCTCTTCGGCGGCATCGTCGCCCACGGCTATCTCGTGGTGTCGCTCGCCGCCGGCCTGTTCGTCGAGCCCAACCCGGGCCCGGTGCTGGCCAACTTCGGTGTCGACAACCTGCGCTTCCTCACCCCCGTCAAGGTCGACGACGAGATCTCGGTGGTGCTCACGGTCAAGCAGGTGACGCCGCGGCGCAGCGCCGACTACGGCGAGGTGCGCTGGGACGCCGTGGTGAGCAACCAGGACGGCGAGCCCGTCGCGACCTACGACGTGCTGACCCTGGTTGCCAAGGAGCAACCTTCCTCGTAGCGGGCTAGCGCTTCTCGCGGGCAGGCGGCCTCTGGGCACGGGACGCGGCGGCGCGGGGCGCGAGGCCCTCCCACGCCAGACCGGTGAGCATCTCCACGAGCCGCTCCTCGGAGATGGTCGGCCGCTCCAGCCAGCGGTGCGTCGCCAGCTGCACCATGCCGACGAGGGCGAACGCGGCATACTCCAGGTCGTCCGACGGCTCGGCCGCGCGGGCGCGCAGCAGCTCGGCGACCCCTTCGGCGATCGTGCTCTCGACACTGCTGACGACATCGCCGTCTCCGCCGATCTCGTTGTGCGAGAACACGAACCGGTAGAGGTCTCGCTCCTCGCGGACCGTGGCGATGTAGCCGCGGATGATCGATCCCAGCACCCCACGGTCGTCAGCCGTCGAGGCGGCCATGAGCTCGGCGGCCATCCGCGGCAGGAACACGTCCGTCGCGATCTGCTGCACGACCGCCGCGAACAGGTCGTCCTTGTCCTTGAAGTGCCGGTAGACCACGGGCTTGCTCACGCCGGCCACGCGGCATACGTCGTCCAGCCCCAGCCGGGGACCATCGCGGCGGATGGCCTCGATCGCGGCGTCCACGAACTCGCGGCGCCGTTCGGCGCGATGGGCCCGCCAGCGCTCGGCGCGGCCGTCCTTTTTGCCCTCCCCCTTGACTGACGCGTCCTTCATGTGAACCATAGTAGGCGTTACTGCGGTTTACAGATAACTGAGGGAGCTCTCATGACCGCCACCGCGACCCATTCCGGGCTGACCCCGGCAGCCGCCGCCCGCATGCCGCGGCACGACCGCGAGACGACCGCGCGCCGGCTGCTGGCGTCGGCCGCCAAGACCTCGTACGACCCGCAGAAGGACATCGACTGGACCGAGCCGCTCGAGGAGGGCCTCTTCGGCCTGACCCCCGAGTGGTCCTCGCTCTACGGCACCGACCTGTGGGACCGGATGAGCGAGGAGCAGCGAGTTCGCCTGACCGAGCTGGAGTTCTGCTCGATCTCCGGCGTCGGCATCTGGTTCGAGATGATCCTCATGCAGATGGTCATCCGCGACATCTACGACCAGGACCCGGCGACCAAGCACGTGCAGTTCGCGCTCACCGAGATCGCCGACGAGTGCCGCCACTCGGTGATGTTTGCGATGACCGCCGAGAAGTTCGGCGCACCGTCCTACCAGCCCACCGGCGCCAGCCAGGAGCTCGGCCGCCTCTTCAAGACGCTCGCTCGCGGCCCGGACCTCTACGCGTCGATCCTCGTCGCCGAGGAGGTGCTCGACATCTTCCAGCGCGAGGTGATCGAGGACGAGCGCGTCCAGCCGCTCACCCGCGCGGTCAGCCGCATCCACGTCGTCGAGGAGGCGCGGCACATGCGCTTCGCGCGCGACGAGATCGCCCGCCGCGCCGCGACGATGTCGACGCGCGAACGCCTCCTGCAGCGCGGGGTGCTCGCGATCGTGGCGAACGTGATCATCCACAACCTCGTCCAGCCCGAGGTGTATGCCGCGTGCGGCCTCGACGTGAACGAGGCCACGCGCGCTGCGCGCGCGAACGAGCACTACACGGCCAAGCTCACCCAGGCTGCCAAGGGGCTCACCTCGTTCCTCGAGGACGTCCGACTCATCGGCGGGCCGTCGCGACGGCTGTGGACTCGCGCTCGCCTGATCTGAGGAAGGGACCCTTTCCGAGCCCGTGACGGGGCGGGCTCGGAAGGGGTGCCGGATGGCCAGCCCGGAGACACCCGAGCCAGAGCCTCGACAGCCGGAGCGGCGCACAAGACGTGACCGGCGCTCAGGCGGTCTCTTCCTCAGGAACCGCCAGGACGCGGGACCTCGATCTCGATTCCCTGCCTGAGCAGCCTCCGAAGGCCAGCCAACTTCGCCGCACCGGTGAGCCAGCGGCCGGACAGCCCCTCCACCAGGGCGACCAGCCGCTCCGCTGCGGCGCGGGAGTCGAGCTCGACCGACCCGCCCTCTTCGGCCACCACCCGCTCGACGAGCCGCGCAGTCTCCTGGACCCACTCACGAGTGAGTCGCTGGACGACCGGCCTCAGGTTGTCCTCGAAGACCGCACTCCAGCGCAGCTCTCCCCATGCGGCGGAGTTCGTGCGCACCTCCTCGGTGTCCTGGAGCTCGCCGAGGAGGCGGGCCTCCAGCTCGGCACGGGCAGTGGCCGCCCCTTGGGCAGCGCGTGCGCTGTAGCCCCCGGCCTGCTCACTCGCCAGCAGCATGGCCGCCTCGAGCAGGCCCTCGCGGTTGCCGAAGTAGTGGTAGAGCAGCGGAACCGACACGCCGGCGTCTGCTGCGATCTCCTGCACCCGCATGCCGCGCACGCCACGCCGGGCGATGACGCCGATGGTCGCCTGCAGCAGCTGGGTACGCCGGTCGACGGCTCCTTCGGTCGCGGAGTGGTCGGTCACAGGGCGATCGTAGGTGCAGGTGGCGGGGTCGTCCGACGGTGGTCTCGGCGACCTTCCCAGTGCGCTACCCTCGTCTTGACTAAATTTTCAGTCAGGCCCTCCTGTGCCCGTCGTCGCACCATCGCACCTCGGGTATGCCGTGGCCTCCCCACTTGTTGCCCCTGCATCGAAAGAGTCGTCCCGATGTCACCGTCACACCGTCAGCTTCCCCGCCGATCCCTGCTCGGTGCTGGTTTGGGCGGCCTCGTCCTCGGCACTGCGGCGCTCGCGGCCTGCAGCGGCCCCACGGGCCGAGCCGGCAAAGGCGGATCACCCACCGCGTCGCCGGGACGCGCTGTCATGCCCGACGAGGGCGCAGAGCACTCGCGCACCTGGATGGCCTTCGGGGCCACGCAGGAGATCTGGGGTGCCGACCTGCTGCCCGAAGTGCAACGCAACCTCGCGGACGTGGCCCTGGCCATCGCGGCATACGAGCCCCTCTCAATGCTCGTCCGCAAGGACGAGCTGGCGACTGCCAAGCAACTCGTGGGGTCCGACGTCGACCTCGTCGAGGCCGACCTCGACGACCTGTGGGTCCGCGACACCGGGCCGACGTTCGTCCGGTCAGGTGGCGCCCTCGCAGGAATCGACTTCAACTTCAATGGGTGGGGTGGCCACCAGGTCCACGACCTCGACGCCACCGTCGCGCGGCAGGTGACCGCGGAGGCCGGCGTGCCACGCACGACCACCCGACTGGTCCTCGAGGGCGGCGCTCTCGAGGTGGACGGTGAGGGCACCGCGATCATCACCGAGAGCTGCACCCTCAACGACAACCGCAACCCGGGGTGGAGCAAAGAGCAGGTGGAGCGCGAGCTCGACCGGTTGCTCGGACTCCGCAAGGTCGTCTGGCTGCCCGGCATCAGGGACCGGGACATCACCGACGGCCACACCGACTTCTACGCGCGGTTCGCCGGCCCGGGCGTCGTCGTCGCCGGCCTCGACAACGACCCGCAGTCCTACGACCACGCCGTGACCCGCACCCACCTGCGCCTGCTCAGGGACGCCACCGACGCAGCAGGCAACGACCTCAAGGTCGTCACCATCCCCGGCCCTGACACCGTCAGGCCGGAGTTCGCGAACGACGACTTCGCTGCGGGCTACATCAACTTCTACGTCTGCAACGGCGCCGTCGTCGCGCCCCAGTTCGGCGACCGAAAGGCCGATGCCTTCGCCAAGGGGACGCTGGAGGACCTCTTCCCCGGCCGCGAGATCGTCCAGGTCGCGATCGACGGGATCGCCGCAGGCGGCGGTGGCATCCACTGCGCCACCCAGCAACAGCCCGCCTGACCCTCGATGCCCCGGGACGCGCGGGCTCTGCGCAGTGGTGCGGCGCACCTCTGACCATGGGCTATGATCGTCCGGTCGCGACGGGCTCCCCGTCGCGGCTTCGTGCGGGGAGACCCGCACCCGGCCAGGTAGCTCAGTTGGTACGAGCGTCCGACTGAAAATCGGAAGGTCGGCGGTTCGACCCCGCCCCTGGCCACCACGAGGAGACGGACAAGCCCCAGGTCAGCGGCCTGGGGCTTGTCCGTTTTGGGTGTGGCAAAGAGCCGGTTAGAACTGTGGCCTCTGGGTTCGGTGCGCTCGCACCTGGCCTTGTTGGGGCGTTCCTGACCGGTGGGGCGGAGTGGCTCCCGGGGCCACGGCACACACCAGAAACATGCATCCCAACAATGTCACTCAAAGCCGGTTCGAGTGACATTGTGGACCTGACCATGTTTCACAAGGACGCCACGGGAACCGTTGTGCCCATCACGGAGAGAGCGACTCCCTCCTAGGACCGTGGGAGCGCAAAGCCTTCGTCCGGCCTACAAGCGCCTCTTCTCCGCGCCCAAGGTGGTCGACCTGCTCTCCCGGAGCCGCCTCACTAGTCGTGCCGCCGTGCACGAGGCACGGCGGCGACGAGCCTCTTGGTGTAGTCGTGCTGCGGGTTGGCGAACACCTCGCGTGGGTCGCCGCTCTCGACCACCCGGCCCTGCTGCATGACGTGCACCTCGTGCGCGACGAGCCGCACCACGGCCAGGTCGTGGCTGATGAACAGGTAGGCCAGGTCGAGCTCTCGCTGCAACGACACCATGAGGTCGAGGATCTGTTGCTGCACAAGGACATCCAGCGCACTCACCGCCTCGTCGAGCACGACCAGGTCGGGCTCGAGCGCGAGGGCGCGGGCGATGGCCACGCGCTGCCGTTGTCCCCCGGAGAGCTCATGGGGCAGTCGGTCGGCGAGGTCCGTGGGCAGTGCCACCTTGGTGAGCAGGCTCTCGACGGTATGCCGCCGGCTCGCCTCGTCGCCAATGCGGTGCACCCGCAGTGGCTCGGCAATGGAACGGCCAATCGTGTAGCGCGGGTCCAGTGAGGCGTAAGGATTCTGGAACACCGGCTGCACCGACCGCCGGAACCTCGCCAGCGATCGCCCGCGCCGCCGACTCACATCGGTACCGTCGAACGACACCGACCCGGAGTCCGCGTCCTCGAGGCGCAGCGCCATCCGCGCTGTCGTCGACTTGCCAGAGCCGGACTCGCCGACGATGGCGACGGTGCGTCCGCGGCACACCTCGATCGACACGTCGTCGACGGCGACCAGCGGCTCACGCCGGCCACGCACCGGATAGCTCTTCGTCACCCCGGCCAGCGACAGCAGCACCTCACCCGAACCGCCTTCCGCCGGAGCCGGTTCCGACGAGACCATGGGCGTCGCGAGGCTGGGCGCGGCGGCCAGCAACCGCTTGGTGTAGTCCTCGCGAGGTGAGTCGATCACCTGCTGCGACGGCCCCTCCTCGACGACCCGTCCACCGTGCATGACGACGATCCGGTCGGCTCGCTCCGCGGCCAGCGCCAGGTCGTGGGTGATGAGCAGTACCGCCGAGCCCAGCTCGTCGGCCAGTGCGGCCATCTGGTCGAGCACCAGCCGCTGCACCGTCACGTCGAGGGCCGAGGTCGGCTCGTCGGCGATGAGCAGCTCCGGCCGGCAGGCCAGCGCCATGGCGATCAGCACGCGCTGCCGCATGCCGCCGGAGAACTCGTGCGGGTACTGCCGGAACCGGCTGTCCGCGTCGGCGATGCCCGCAGCCGCGAGCAGCTCCACCGCACGCGTCCTGGCCGCCTGACCCGATGCCAACCCGTGCACCTCGAGCGCCTCCGCGATCTGGGCGCCGACCGTCATGGTTGGGTTGAGGTTGCTCATCGGGTCCTGCGGCACCATGCCTATCCGGCTGCCGCGGACGGCGATCATGGCGCGCTCGGGCAAGTCGGTCAGCTCGGTGCCGTCGAGCCGCACCGATCCGGCGGTGATGGTGCCGTTGGATGCCAGCAGGCGGTTGACCGACGCCGCCAGCGTCGACTTGCCCGAACCCGACTCCCCCACGACCGCAACGGTTTCGCCACGCCTCACGTCGAGCGAGACACCGTGCAGCGCCTCGACCGGGCCGCGGGCCGTCTCGAACGCCACCACCAGGTCGCGCACCTCAAGGAGGCTCGTGTCGCCCTCGCTCATCCCTGCCCCTCCTCGATGGCTGCTGCGACACCGTCCAGTGCCACGCGGACGACGTCGGCCACCGGCACCGGAGTCTTCGTGCCGTGCAGCCGAGTCGCTGCTGCGGCCACGACGAGCTCGCGGTCGAGCGCGCTCGCCAGCACCGTCCCCGTGAACCCCGGGTGCAGCACCATCGGCACGTCGGCCCCACCGACCCGCCAGGTCGCGAGCCGGAACCCCAGCGCCCGGTCGGATGCGATGTCGAGCGGCCGGGCGAACTCGTCGAGGACGTCACCATGCACGGCGCGGTCCGTCAGCCAGGCCCCGAGCCGCAGCAGGTCGGGCACCGACGCGAACAACCCCGCATGCCCCGCCACTCCCCCCAACGCGTGGGCGGCGTTGCCGTCGTTGACGATCCCGATGGTCGGTTCGCTGCGCCAGCCGTCGAAGTCGCCGACCGTGAACGGCGTCGGGTACGGCTCCCCGGCGCGCACCATCTCGCGCTCGATCGCATCGCCGTCCGAGCTCGCCGCCGCCGAGGCTGGGTCGACCGGGCCGTATGCCGCGGTGCCCAGTCCCAGCGGACGCGCCACCAGGCGCGCGAAGAGGTCGTCCTGCCGCTGTCCCGTCACGGATTCCAGCACCCCACCCAGGGTGATCATGCCCAGGTCGGAGTAGGACCAGGCGGTCCCCGGCTCGGCGACCAGCGCCGTCGCCGAGGCCAGCTCCAGTGCCTCCCCACGCTCGGTGGTGGCGCAGTACAACGGCGACCAGGGCGGCATACCCGAGGTGTGGGCGAGCAGGTCACGCACGGTCACACCGTCGTCGCGCACCGGCTCGTCGAGGTCGAGTCGACCATCCCCGGCCAACTGCATCGCGAGGGCGGTCGTGGACGCGATCTTCGTGACCGATGCGAGGTCGAGCACTGTGTCGACCGTCATCGACCGGCCGGGCGAATGCTCCTCCGGCAGCACCGCCCAACCCGACACGGCCACGGCAACCTCGCCGTTGACCCGCACGCCCACCACCGCGCCGGCCGGCTGGTCACCGGGGGAGCCAAGTGCCGCAAGGGATTTCGCGACGATTGCGAGGTCGATGCTCACCGGCTCGCCCCATCAACCATCACGATGCTGCGCGGCGGTTCGGCAGTGCCCAGCGGCAGCACACCCGTGGGCGACGGGGACACGCGGCCCAGCACCCGCGGGCCGGACGCGCCCGTGCAGCTGGGCACATTGCCGGGCAGTCCGTGCAGGGTGCACCACCCGATGAGGGCGAAGGCGATGGCCTCCTTGCTGTCCGGGTCCAACCCCACCTCGGCGGTCGTGCCCACGCCGACCGTGTCGTCCGTGGCGCCGTCGACAGCATCTTGGATCGCTTGCAGGAGAACGGGATTGCGCACGCCCCCACCCGAGGCCAGCACGCGCTTCACACCGGCAGCAGCCACAGCGTCGGCCACCGTCCGCGCCGTCAGCTCGACGAGCGTGGCGACGAGGTCAGGCAGAGACGCACGTCCGCCCCAGCGGATGATGGCGTCACGCACGTACCCGAGGTGGAACAGCTCCTTGCCCGTGCTCTTGGGCGGGGCGAGCCGGTAGTAGGGCTCGGCCAGCAGGACGTCGAGAAGGCCGGGCACGACCGACCCTGCGGCCGCGAGCGCCCCGTCCTCGTCGAACGACGCGGGGGTCGATGGGTCGGCGGCCACGACTGCGTCGACCAGGGCGTTGGCGGGGCCGATGTCGAAGGCGTAGGGGGCGGCATCAGGACCACACACGGTGAGGTTGGAGATGCCGCCGAGGTTGAGCGCCGCCACCGGCCCGGAGGAGGCGGACAGTAGCGGCGCGAGCACCAGCTGGTCGAGCAGGCACACCAGCGGTGCGCCCTGCCCACCCGCGGCGAGATCCGCGGCTCGCACGTCCGACACCACGGGCAGCCCGGTGCGTTCGCCGATCCACGCAGGTTGCCCGAGCTGGAGGGTGCCGAGCGCCCGACCCCCATCCACCCAGTGGTAGACCGTCTGCCCGTGCGAGCAGATCGCGTCGACCGGCCCACCACCGCGGGCCCGGTGCGCCGACAGCGCGTCCGCCGCCGCGTCGGCGAAGGCCTGCCCGATGAGCGTGTCCAGCCGCGTCACGTCACCCAGCGAGACGGCGGCGGGCGGCAAGGCCGCCACGAGCTCCGAGCGCAACGACGCGGCATACCCGGTCGAGCTCACGTGCTCGACCGTGACGGCGAACTCCTCGCCCCGAGACGTGAAGTCGCAGATCGCGATGTCGATGCCGTCGTGGGAGGTGCCGGAGATCATGCCGAGGACCCTCATCGTCGCCCTCCCGAGCGCGGGTCGAGCGTCGAGCGCAACGCGTCACCGAGCAGGTTGAGACCGACGACGAACACCACGATCGCCAGGCCCGGGAACGCCAGCATCCACGGCGCCACCGCCGAGATCGTCTGCGCGTCGTAGACCATCCCGCCCAGCGACGCCGCCGGCGGTGGGGTGCCGAACCCGAGGAAGCTCAGCGCCGCCTCGGTGAGGATCGACCACGACAGCGAGAGCGTGACCTGGACCAGCAGGATGCCCCACATGTTCGGCACCACGTGGGCGAAGAGCGTGGAGAGCCGCGGCCGCCCGATCGCCGTCGACGCCGTCACGTAGTCGACGTGGCGCAACCGCAGGACCGGCGCGCGGGCGACACGCGCGAAGATCGGCAGGTACACCGTCGCGATCGCGATGCTCACCGTCACCCAGCTGCGGTCGAGCGTGGCCGCGAGCGCCAGCGCCAGCAGCAGCGACGGGAAGGCGAACAGCACGTTGGTCAGCACCCCCACGACCCGGTCGACCCAGCCGCCGTAGTAGCCGGCCAGCACCCCGATGAGGATGCCGAGCACTCCGGAGATCCCCACCGACACCACGGCGATCCGCAGCGAGTTCGCCAACCCCGAGCACACCCGCGAGAACACGTCGCGGCCGAACTGGTCGGTGCCGAACCAGTGCTGGCCCGACGGCCCCACCAGCGACTGCGTGACGTCCTGCTTGGCCGGGTCGTACGGCGTGAGCCCGAAGGTGCCCATGACCGCGAGCACCAGCACCACGAGACCGAGCAGTAGGCCCACCACACCGGCCGGACGCAGCAGTGCCGCCCGCAGCGCACCACCCCGCGGCGCCCGCGCCGGCACCCCGGCCGCGGTCGTCGTGGCGCTCACTGCGCCCTCGCCTGCGGGTCGACGAGCCGGTACACCACGTCAGTGAGCAGGTTGACGAGGACGAAGAGCACGGCGATCACCAGGACGGTGCTCTGCACGACGGCATACTCCTTCTGCGTCATGCCCAGCAGCACCTGACGGCCGATCCCCGGGATCGAGAAGATCTGCTCGATCACCACCGCGCCACCCAGGAGAAAGCCGAACTGGAGCCCGCTGATCGTCACGACCGGGATGAGCGCGTTGCGCAGCACGTGCCTGCCCTGGAGCCGGCGCGGCGGGACGCCCTTGGCGCGGGCGGTGCGGATGTAGTCCTCGTCGCGGATCGCCAGCACGGACGCGCGCGTCGTCTGGAAGACGGGAGCGGCGATGCTCACCCCCAGCGTCAGGGCAGGGAGCGCCATCTGTTGCAGGTTGAGCGCCGGGTCCCTGAGCAGCGTCGCGAACTCCTCGCCGTTGGGGTTGTAGCCGAACCGGTTGGCCAGCCAGCTCGACAGCGCCGTCGCCACGAGGAAGGTGGGCACCGACAGCGCGAGCAGGCTCACGAGCTGGGATCCGTTGTCGCGCAACGCTCCTGCGCGCGACGCGGCCAGCAGGCCACCCGGCACCCCGAGCGCCAGCGCCACGAGGATCGACAGCACCGCGAGCTGCAGCGTGATCGGCAGCGCCCGCAGCGTCATGTCGAGCACGTCCTGCTGGCTCTGCGTGGCAACCCCCAAGTTGCCCGTCAGCACACCACCCAGCCACGAGAAGTACTGCGCCACCAACGGCTTGTCGATGCCGTAGTACGCCCGCAGCGACGCCAGCTGGTCCGGCGACAGCGCACCCGCCTCGATGCCGTAGCTCGCCGTGATCTGGTCACCGGGCAGCACCCGCAGCACCGCGAACGTCAGCACCGAGACGCCGACCAGCGTCAGCACTGCCTCGAGCACGCGGCGCACAAAGCTGTTGCGCCACAAGGAAAGGAGAGCCGTCACTTGGCCGGCGCGGCCTTCCAGAGCGTGCCCAGGTCGGCGCCGGTGCGAGCCTTGAACCCGCTCGTGCCGGTGCTCGTGGCGACGAACAGCTTGCCCGTGTAGGTCCAGACCCACACCGCGTTGTCCTCGAGCTCCTTGCTCACCTGGGTGTAGATGCCCTTGCGGGCGTTCTCGTCACGGGTCGCAATGCCATCGGCGAACAGCTTGTCGAGCTCAGCGGACCGGTAACCCGCGACCTTGTTGAACGACCCCTTCGACGTGAAGTACCTGGCGTACATCGTGTTCGGGTCGGTGCTGCCGCCGTTCAGCGCAATCGCCGAGTCGAAGTCACCCTTGAGCCAGCGCTGCACGTAGCCGTCACTGTCGAGCGTCTCGAGCTTGACGTCGATCCCGGCCTCCTTCAGCTGGGCCTGGATGTTCTGCGCCTCGTTGACGGCGGTCGAGTAGAGGCCCTGGGAGGTGATCAGGTTGATCGAGACGCCGCCGGACTTGCCCGCCTTCGCGAGGTAGTCCTTGGCCTTCGCGACATCGCGGGTCGGGCACGGCCGTGCGTCGGGGTTCGACCTGTATGCCGGGGACGTGATCGGCCCGGTCACCTCACCCGCGCCGAGGGCGGCGGTGTCGAGCACCTGCTTGCGGTCGATGGCGCACTGGATGGCGAGCCGGACGTTGACGTCCTTCAGCGCCGGTGCGTCGGCCCGCAGCTGGAGCACGTGGTAGCTCAGCTGGTCGACCGGCGTCACCTTCACCTTGCCGCTGGTCGCGGTCTTGGCGGTGACCGGGTTGTCGAAGACCGCCATGTCGACCGCACCGGACTGCAGCGCGGAGACCATGGCCTTCTCGTCGCCGAGGATGCGGAACTGCAGGGACTGGTAGCCCGGCCGACCCTGGTAGTAGTCGGGGTTCACCTTCAGAGTGATCGACTGGTTCGGCGTGCGGGTGTCCCACACGTAGGGGCCGGACCCGACCGGTGTCGTCGTCAGGCTCTCGACCGGCACGTCGGACGGCACGATCGAGGTGTTGACGTTGGCCAGCGCTGTCGTGAACGAGGCGTCGGGCGACTTGAGCTTGACCACGACCGTCTTCGGGTCCGGCGCCTCGACCGACGCGACCGAGGCGAAGTACGACGCCGACGTCGCCTTGGTCTCGGGGTTCATGATCGTGTCGAAGGTGTACTTCACGTCGGTCGAGTCCAGCGCCGACCCGTTGGCGAACTTCACCCCGTCCTTGAGCGTGAACGTGTACGTCTTCCCGTCCTCGGACACCTCCGGCAGGTCGGACAGCCCCGCGACGGTCTCGAGGTCGTCACCGGAGTTGAGAAGGGTCGAGTACACCTGGCTCAGCACCTGGATCGACTGGGTCGATGTCGACAGCCACGGGATGGTCTGGGTCGGGTCGGCCGTGATGCCGAAGACGAGCCGGTCGTTCCCCTCGCCACCGCCCGACCCCGAGCCTCCCGACCCCGAGCCACCCGAGCAGCCGGCGAGGGCCAACGCCCCCACGACGGCGGTGGACACGACAGCGCGGGCGGGACCTGCCGGCATACGACGGACCATGGGGACTCCTCCGGGGGCGAAAGCGGATGACGAGGACCAGGAGCGCAAGGCGCCGTCCGTCACTCTGTCACTTTGTTTCGCCCGAAGGCTATGCCTCGTAAAGAAGTTCCCGCATCGTGACGCGCGGGCGCGCAGCTCAGGCCGAGGGAGAGTCCAGCTCGTCGTAGGAGCCGGCCACGCTGGAGAGGTACTGACCGGTGCGGGCGCCGAGCGCGAGACGGCGGCGCACCTCGCCCATGAGCTCCTCGCTCGAGGCGAGCATCAGCGTCTCGGTCGGGTTGAGCGGGGTGAGCACGTTCAACCCCGTGGCCTGCGCAGACTGGAGCACGATCTCGCGCACGGGCAGCCCGAGGGCGCGGGCGATGGCGAGCATCGCGTGCGGCTCCGGCCACTCCGGCAGCACCGGCGCCTCGAGGATCGCCTCGATCGTCCACTCGTCGAGCCCGCTGCGCTCCTGGAGGGTGGCGCGGGTCCAGCCGAGCAGCCGCAGCTGCTCGCGGACGAAGAGGCCGAGGCTGTTGGTCACGAAGGCTCCTGGGTGGTCACGTGCGTACCGTACGCACCGATGGAACCGTGTTCCTACCGCGCGGTGCACGCCACTTTGCCAAGGCTTGAACGTTGCCTCGACCGTTCGGCCCACGCGCGCCTCACCCTTACCGCCGGAGCCTCGTCCGACGTTGGCGGGTGTCAGGGCACGACACAGTGCCGGGACCTGCCCGGTATGCCGCGTGGCTGACGCCCGCGGCCAGCTCACCGTGGTGCCGCGCCCCATGTCCCCTGGGGACGCGGCCCGGGTGGCTAGAGGACGTTCGTCAGGAGCGCGCGGACCTCGGCCTCGCGGTACCGGCGGTGACCGCCGAGCGTGCGGATGGAGTTGAGCTTGCCGGCCTTCGCCCAGCGCGTGACGGTCTTCGGGTCGACCCGGAACAGCGACGCGACCTCTGCGGGCGTCAGCAGCTTCTCGACCTCGGTGGAACGGGTAACCATGTGAGCTCTCCTACGGATGGGGACGTGAATCCATAATCGGACAAGCAGGTCCCAAGGGGAACAATGCGAACGGGTCATCCCGTATGGCCCGAAGTGACTAGTCACCGCACCCGTCGCGGGCCGTCCTACGCTGGGCCCAGGCGCGCGACCCGCGCCCACCGCCTGACCACCCGAGCCAAGGAGTCACCACCGTGACCGCTCCCGCGTCCGCCGGCCCTGCCGGTCCCAGCCCCGCCACCTCGACGGCCACCCACGAGCAGGTCGTCTTCTGCAACGACCCGGCCACCGGGCTGCGCGCCATCATCGGCATCTACAACACCAAGCTCGGCCCGGCGCTGGGCGGCACGCGCTTCTACCCCTACGAGAGCGACGAGGCCGCGCTGGCCGACGTGCTCCGGCTCTCGCGCGGCATGGCCTACAAGAACGCCGTTGCCGGTCTTGCCCTCGGCGGTGGCAAGGCGGTCATCATCGGCGACCCGAACACCGACAAGACGCCCGACCTGCTGCGCGCCTACGGCCGGTTCGTCGAGAGCCTGAACGGCCGCTACGTCACGGCCTGCGACGTGGGCACCTACGTCCCCGACATGGACGTCGTCGCCGAGACCACCCGGTTCGCGACCGGCCGCTCCCCCGAGAAGGGTGGCGCGGGCGACTCCTCCGTCCTCACGGCATACGGCGTCTTCCAGGGGCAGCGCGCGTGCGCGCAGCACGTCTGGGGCGAGCCCACCCTCAAGGGCCGAACGGTCGGCATCTCCGGCGTCGGCAAGGTCGGCCGCATCCTCACCGGCCACCTGCTCGAGGACGGCGCCCGCGTCGTCGTCACCGACGTCAACCAGCAGGCGGTCGCCGCGCTCAAGGCGGCCCACCCCGAGGTCGAGGTCGTCGACGACACGGCCACGCTCGTCACGTCCGACATCGACGTCTACGCACCGTGCGCCCTCGGCGGCGCGCTCGACGACGCCACGGTCGCGGCACTGCGGGCCACCATCGTCTGCGGTGGCGCCAACAACCAGCTCGTCTCCGAGGGCGAGGGCGGCACCGCCGACCAGCTCGCCGCTCGCGGCATCACCTACGCCCCCGACTTCCTCGTCAACGCCGGTGGCGTGATCCAGGTGAGCGACGAGCTGCACGGGTTCGACATGGAGCGGGCCACCAAGGGCGCCACCGCGATCTTCGACCACACCCTCGAGGTGCTCGAGACGGCCGAGGCACGAGGCATCACCCCGGCAGCCGCGGCCGACCACATCGCCGAGGAGCGGATGGACGCCGCCGGACGCGAGGGCATCTGGCTGCCGGCGCGCTGAGGCCGCCACACGGCATACCGGCCGGTCGTCGTCGCCACGGCGCACCGAGCCGGGAGCCGCATGGTGAGACGCGAGTCTCGCTCACAGAATTTGCGGGACTCATGTAGCGTTGGACCCACGACACATACACATTTCCCGGGACCGCTCCGTGGAGCCGAGGCACCGACACGGTGACTCGGGCCAGGCGATGCCGTCCCGGCAGACGCATGAGGGGGTCACGCCATGGGGCGCGGCCGGGCCAAGGCCAAGCAGACCAAGGTCGCTCGGGAGCTGAAGTACTTCTCCCCGAACACCGACTTGAGCGCGCTTGAGCGAGAACTACACGGTTCGTCGTACACCGAGCCGGAGCGAGCCTCCGACGACGGTGACGGCGACGATGAGTACGACGACTACGGGAAGTGGGCCTCGGGTCAGCGATGACCTGACGCACTGACCCACGTCACCCTCACGCCTGCGGTGCGGCACGGTCGCCCGGGTCTACAGTCGCGCCATGAGCACCCAGACGCGCGCCGAGACCCAGCGGCTCGGAGTTGAGACCACCGGCATCGAGATCATCGAGGAGTCGGCCCGCACGGCCAAGCCCTCGGACCTGTTCTGGCCGTGGTTCGCGGCGAACATCTCGGTCTTCGGGATCAGCTACGCCGCCTTCACGCTGTCGTTCGGCATCTCGTTCTGGCAGGGCGTGTTCGTCTCCGTCGTCGGCATCACCGTCTCCTTCCTGCTGTGCGGGATCATCGCGATCGCCGGCAAGCGCGGGTCGGCACCCACCATGGTGCTGTCGCGCGCGGCCTTCGGCGTCACCGGGCAGAAGGTGCCGGGCGTCGTCTCCTGGCTGACCTCGATCGGGTGGGAGACGTTCCTCGCCATCACCGCGACGCTGGCCACGGCGACGATCTTCCGCGAGCTCGGGTGGGGCGGTGGCACGGGCACCAAGATCGTGGCGGCCCTGGTCACCGCCGCCCTCATCGTGGTGGCGTCGGTCGCGGGCTACCACGTCATCATGCGGATGCAGTCGTGGCTGACCTGGATCACCGGCGTCGTGACCGTCCTCTACATCGCGATGACGTTCTCGCACGTGCAGTGGTCGGCCGTCTCCGCGATCGCCGCTGGCACCACCCAGCAGGTGATCGGCGCGCTGGTCATGGTGATGACCGGCTTCGGGCTGGGCTGGATCAACATCGCCGCGGACTGGTCGCGCTACCAGCGACGCGACGCCTCGGGCGCCTCGATCGTGTGGTGGAACACCATCGGCGGCGCGGTCGCCCCGATCATCCTGGTGCTCTACGGGCTGCTGCTCGCCGGCTCCGACCCCAAGCTGCTCGAGGGCATCTCGGCTGACCCGGTCGGCACCCTGGCGACCATCCTGCCGACGTGGGTGCTGGTGCCGTTCCTCGTCGCGGCGATCCTGGCGCTGGTCAGTGGGGCGGTCCTTGGCATCTACTCCTCCGGGCTCACGCTGCTGTCGCTGGGGGTGCGCATCCCGCGACCGAGTGCGGCGCTGGTCGACGGCGTGATCCTCACCCTCGGCACGATCTGGGTGGTGTTCTTCGCGCAGGACTTCCTCGGGCCGTTCCAGTCGTTCCTCATCACCCTCGGTGTCCCGCTGGCCGCGTGGGCCGGGATCATGATCGGCGACATCTGGCTGCGCCGGCGCGACTACGACGAGGAGGCGCTGTTCGACGGCCGTGGCCGCTACGGGCAGTGGGACTGGGTGTCCATCGGCCTCATGGTCGTGGCGTCGTTCGTCGGCTGGGGACTGGTCATCAACACGTTTGCCGACGCGGCGTCGTGGAACAACTGGCAGGGCTACCTGCTCGGACCGTTGGGCCTTGGCGGCAAGGAGGGTGACTGGGCCTACGCCAACCTCGGTGTCCTGCTGTCGCTGCTCATCGGGCTCGTGGGGTGCCTCGCGCTGCGTCGTGGGACGGTGCAGCGCCAGGAGTCGGCTGCATGAGCGAACGCGGGGTGGACGCTGGCGAATGGCTGGTCGCGATCGACCTCCAGCGGGTCTTCGGCGACCCGTCGAGTGAGTGGACGGCGCCTCGGTATGCCGCGGCCGCGGCGAACGCCGTGCGTCTCGCCGAGCGCTTCGGCGACCGGTCGGTGTTCACCCGGTTCGTGGCACCGGCCGAGCCGACCGGGGCCTGGCTCGCCTACTACGAGGGCTACCCGTGGGCGCTGCAGCCGCCCGACGCACCGCTCTACGAGCTGACCGACGAGGTGGCCGCGGTGGCTGCTGGGGCCCCGACCGTGCAGGCCCCGACCTTCGGCAAGTGGGTGCCGCAGCTGCGGGCCGTGGTCGGCGAGCAGCCGTCGCTGGTCGTCGCCGGGGTGGCGACCGACTGCTGCGTCATCTCCACGGTGCTCGCGGCGGCCGATGCCGGGGCGTCGATCCGGGTGGTGACCGATGCGTGCGCCGGCTCCACCGACGAGAACCACCGCAAGGCCCTCGACGTCATGGCCCTCTACGGCCCGCTGGTCACCCTGACCACGACGGCCGAGGTCCTCGCCGCGCCCTGACCGCGCTCGCACTTTTTGCAAACCGGGGGTTGCTGACGTGAAACGGGTGTTCCTGAGCCCCGTTTTGCGCACGCAACCCCCGGTTCGCGGGGCGCTCGGAGATGGCGCGGGGAGTCAGAAGCCGCCGCCACCCCAGGGCTGCTGGCTCATGTTGTGACTGTGCGCCAGGGCCCAGGCCGCACCCGCCGGGTCGCTGGCCCTGCTCGGCTCGCCGCCGTGGTCGACCCCCGCATCGGCGGCGGTGGCATCCGCACCGTCCCACGCGGCATACCCGGCGAAGAGGCCGAAGACGGCCTCGGAACCGAGGACGGCCTCGGCGAGCGCGGTCAGCGCGGCCGGGTCGCAGGCGCGGCGGAACTCCCCGGGTGCCCGCTTCTCCCCGTGCACGAGCAGCCGGCTGACGGCAGGCAGGTCGTCCGGACCGAGCCGCTGGCCCGCCACGAGACCGCGTTGCACGGCGTCGAGAACGGCCGCGCGCTGGTCGGCAGTGAGACCGGAGAGGGCGTCCTCGTGGGCCGCGCCGAGGGCATCGGCGGGCGCAGTGGCGAGCAGGTATCGGTACTGCCGGATGGTCTGGTCCTCGCCCGCGACGGCGTGCGGCGAGCCTGACTGGCTGGTGCTCATGCCGAAGGATAGCGCTCGGGTGAGCGGCGAGTCATGGAATCAGGCCTGCGCATCCGGCGGCGGAGCCCGGTGGACCACGAGGACCAGCCTGGCCAGACGCTCGAGGGCGACCTCGTCGAGGGTGGACAGGATCACGCCGGGGCTGTTCTGCTCCCCCGCCACGAGCACTCGGGCGAGGTAGCGCGCATCGTGGGCGGCAAGGCTCGCCCCGGGAGCCAGCATCTGCTCAGTGGACCGCAGGATCGAGGTGCGGGCCAACGGGTCCAGGGCGAGCAGCGCTCGGCGGTGCAGCTCGACCAGGTCCTCGGGCGGGAGGGTGCGCAGCAGCATGCGGTACTCGCGCACCTCCTGGCCCGGGGCCGGCGCAGCGAGCTCCGGTGCTGGGTCGGGCTGGTGCCCGCCCAGCCAGCGGCGACTCCCCATCAACCCACCATGCGTCCGCGGCCAAACGGACACATCGGGCGAACTACTCCTCTTGGCCTGCGTCATCGGCATGACCTGGCCGGGGCCGCTGCGACGCATGTTCCGGGTGGGGCTCGACGGGCGAACCCCACGCCTGACCCGCCGCCGCTTCGGCGCCCCTGCGCCGCCCCTCAGCCGCCGCGCCCACCGAAGGAGTCGGGGCTGCTCGGACCACCGCTGATGCCGAGGTAGCTGACGTGCTGGTCGACGGCCACGTGCCACGACTCGGCATACGGCGAGTCGTCGACCTCGGGCGGGGGCACGGGGTCGAAGCCGTCCCACGCGGCATAGCCGCCGAACCGCCCGAACGACGCCTCGGCGACGATGACGCGGTCGGCGAGGTGGACCAGCACGGGCCGCGGGCAGGCGGCCAGGAACTCACCTGGCCGGCGGCGCTCGCCGAGGGCGATGAGGTGCGCGATGGGGCGCACGGCGTCGGGGTCCAGCCGCAGTCCGGCCACCAACCCGTGCTGCACCGCCCGCAGCACGATCGACCGGCGCGACCTGGCCATCGACGCGAGCGCCTCGACGTGCGCCTCCTCGAGGGCGTCGAGGGGCATGGTGCGCAGCAGGAAACGGTACTGGCGCACCGACTGGTCCTCGGCGTTGGCGCCGGCCGTCGCGGCCACCCGCCGACGGTAACGCCGCGCGGTCAGCCGGGGTAGTCCCCCACGAGCTGCACCGCGCCACCCTCGACGCCCTTGGCGCCGCGGACGACCTCGTGGGCCGGGTCGACGGGGGCGTCCTCCGCTGCGTGGACCTCGCCCATCACCCAGGCGGGTATGCCGCGTGCCTCAAGCTCGCGGGTCGCGGCGTCGGCCTGGTCGGCGGGCAGCATCGCGACGAAGCCGACACCCATGTTGAGGGTGCGTTCGAGGTCGGCGCGCGGCACCTGGCCGAGGTCGCCGATGGTGGAGAAGACGGGTGGCGGGGTCCAGGTGGCGCGGTCGAGCCGGGCGAAGACGGTCGGCGGCAGGACGCGGGCGAGGTTGGCCACGAGGCCGCCACCGGTGACGTGGGAGAGGGCGTGGACGTCGATGCCGTCGGTGCGGATGAGGTCGAGCAGGTCGGCGGAGTAGACGCGGGTCGGCGTGAGCAGCTCCTCGCCGAGGGTCTGGCCGAAGTCGTCGACGTGGCGGTCCAGCTGCCAGCCGTCGGACTGAATCACCTTGCGCACCAACGAATAGCCGTTGCTGTGTATGCCGCTCGACGCCAGTGCGAGCACGACGTCACCCGGACGGACGCGGTCGGGACCGAGCACGTCGGCATACTCCACGACACCCGTGGCGGCCCCGGCGACGTCGTACTCGTCGGGTTCGAGGAGGCCGGGGTGCTCGGCGGTCTCGCCGCCGACGAGGGCGACCCTCGCCTGCTCGCACGCCGCGGCGATGCCGGACACGATCGCGGCGATGCGCTCGGGCACGACCCTGCCCGTGGCGATGTAGTCGGTCATGAACAACGGCTCCGCACCACACACGACGATGTCGTCGACCACCATGCCGACGAGGTCGAAGCCGATGGTGTCGTGCCGGTCGAGCGCCTGCGCGATGGCGACCTTGGTGCCGACGCCGTCGGTGGACGTGGCGAGCACCGGACGGGTCATCCGGGCGATCGCACTGGCGTCGAACATGCCGGCGAACCCGCCGAGCCCGCCGAGGACCTCGGGTCGCGTCGCCCTGCGGACGCTCGCCTTCATCAGCTCGACCGCCTTGTCACCGGCCTCGACGTCGACTCCGGCGGCGGCATACGTGATGGGGCCCTCGGTCACGCACCCAGCCTAGGGCCCCGTCAGGCGAATGATGACGCGGGGCAAGCGTGTGCGGCCGGCCCCGGAGCGCCTCGTCCCGATGACGTACGGAGGTCTACAGAGGCGTCGATAGCGTGACTGCGGTCTGCCCCGACCGCGAACCCACGAGCGGGAAGCGAAGCACCCTCATGGCCATGACGCCCAAGGACCTCAACCGGGTCGCCCGACGCCGGGTACGCCGGATCCAGCGCAAGGCACTCACCCCCGTCACCGGGTCACAGCGAGCGCTGCTGCAGATCGGCCAGCTCCAGCTGGCCATGCGCTACCGGGAGCTCGCAGCCGCCGGCGGGCCGCTGCCGAGCTACCGCGACGTGGGGTTCGGGGTCTACTGCGACGCCGACGAGGACGGCATCCTGCTCTTCCTGCTCGCGGTGGTGGGTGCCGACCACAAGGTGCTCGTCGACCTCGGCTCGGCCAGCGCCGACGCCAGCAACTCCTCCAACCTGGTCCTGCACCACGGGTGGACCGGCCTGCTGGTCGACGGTGACGCCGACAACGTCGCCCTCGCCGAACGCGACTACGCCGACCGCGGGGTCATGCCGCCGACGATGGTCAGCGACTGGATCACCGCCGAGAACGTCAACGAGCTCGTCACCAGCCACGTCGACCCGGCCAGTGTCGACCTGCTCTCGATCGACATCGACGGCAACGACTACTGGGTCTGGAAGGCCCTGGACGTGATCCGGCCGCGGGTGGCGGTCATCGAGTACCAGGACATCATCGGACCCGAGCGCGCCGTCACGATCCCCTACGACCCCACGTTCGTGAAGAGCCGCCACCCCGAGAACGGCGAGCACAACAACTACGTCGGGGCCTCACTGCGCGCGATGGTCGAGCTCGGTCGTGACAAGGGGTACCGACTGGTGGCCACCAACGCCTACGGGTTCAACGCCTTCTTCGTCCGCGACGACCTGGCCGCCGACCTCCTGCCCGAGATCCCGGTCGAGGCAGGTTTCCCCCACCCGTGGAACCGGTTCGGGTTCGAGCAGCGCTGGCCGCTGGTGCAGGACCTGCCCTGGCAGGAGGTCTGACCCGCGGCGTCGCCCGGCACCGGGCTCAAGAGCGGGCTCAGGGGCGGGAGAGCGCGTCCTCGGCCCCGCCGCTGACGCCGAGGCCGACCCCGTCGACATCGACGTCGATGGGCAACGTCTCGAGGAGGTTCTTGCCGAGCCGTGACTCGTCGGGCAGCTCGACCGGGTAGACCCCGCTGAAGCAGGCCGTGCAGAGCCGGTCGCGCGGTTGCTCGGTCGCGGCGACCATGCCTTCCTCGGAGATGTAGCCCAGGGAGTCGGCACCGATCGAGGTGCAGACCTCGTCGACGCCGATGCCGGTGGCGATCAGCTCGGCCCGGGTCGCGAAGTCGATGCCGTAGAAACAGGGCCAGCGCACTGGCGGCGAGGAGATCCGCACGTGCACCTCGGCGGCACCGGCCTCGCGCAGCATCCGCACGAGCGCCCGCTGGGTGTTGCCGCGCACGATCGAGTCGTCGACGACGACCAGCCGCTTGCCCTTGATGACCTCGCGCAGCGGGTTGAGCTTGAGCCGGATGCCGAGCTGGCGGATCGTCTGCGACGGCGCGATGAAGGTGCGCCCGACGTAGGAGTTCTTGACCAGCCCCTGTCCGTAGGGGATGCCGGACTCCTGGGCGTAGCCGATTGCCGCGGGGGTGCCCGACTCCGGCGTCGGCATGACGAGGTCGGCCTCGACCGGGTGCTCGCGGGCGAGCGCGCGCCCCATCTCGACGCGGGCCTCGTGGACGACCCGGCCGTTGATCGTGGTGTCGGGGCGGGCGAGGTAGACGTACTCGAACACGCAGCCCTTGGGCGTCGCCTCCGCAAACCGTTGCGAGCGCAGGCCGTCCTCGTCGATCGCGATGAGCTCACCCGGCTCGACCTCGCGGATCATCGACGCGCCGACGATGTCGAGCGCGGCGGTCTCGGACGCGACCACCCAGCCCCGCTCGAGGCGACCCAGGACGAGGGGGCGTATGCCGTGTGGGTCGCGGGCGGCATACAGCGTCGTCTCGTCCATGAAGACGAAGCAGAACGCGCCCTGGAGCCGGGGCAGGACGTCGAGGGCGGCGGCCTCGAGCGACCGGTCGGGGTCGGCGGCCAGCAGAGCGGTGACGAGGGCCGTGTCGGTGGTGTTGCCGCGGCCCAGCTCGCCGCGCTGGGTGCCGCGCCAGGTGCCGTCGGTCGCCGTCGCCACGTCGACGAGCTCACGCAGCTCGGCGGAGTTGGTCAGGTTTCCGTTGTGCGCCAACGCAACCGTGGAGCGGTCGTGACCGCCAAGAGTGGGCTGGGCGTTCTCCCAGGTGGACCCGCCGGTGGTCGAGTAGCGGCAGTGGCCGACCGCGACGTGCCCGCGCAGCGAGGCGAGCGAGCGCTCGTCGAAGACCTGCGAGACGAGCCCCATGTCCTTGTAGACCAGGATCGAGCGGCCGTCGGAGGTGGCGATGCCGGCCGACTCCTGCCCGCGGTGCTGCAGGGCGTAGAGGCCGTAGTAGGTGAGCTTGGCGACCTCCTCGCCGGGGGCCCAGACGCCGAAGACCCCGCAGGCGTCCTGCGGGCCCTTCTCGCCGGGGAGGAGGTCGTGGGTGAGCCGTCCGTCGCCGCGTGCCACGTGACTCATTCTCCCACAGGCTGTGGCGACCCCGGTTCAGCGGCGCCGGTCGAGCAGCACCGCCACCACCGCGGCGAGCAGCCCGAAGACGAACGCCCCGACGACGCCCATGAAGACCACCGACGTGGTGTCGCTGTAGACCCGCCCGAACTGGGTCGTGTTGCCCGGCACGAAGTACGCCACCGCCGACCCGGCGATGAAACCGAGGATGGCTCCGGTCGCGATGAAGGCCGTGAAGTTGGGGTAGCGGTGCGTAGGGCTCACGTGCGTCACGCTACCCGCCCCCGGGCCACCGCACCGATCGGCACCCATCCGTGACCCGGGACGGGTACGAATGGTGAGCATGAGCGCCTCCAACCCGACCCCAGCCGTGCGCCTGCGGTATGCCGTGAGCGGCCTCCTCGCTGCGGCCGCCGCCATGGCGGCCGGCCACCTGGTCGCGGCGTTCGTCAACCCCGCCGCCTCGCCCGTGCTCGCGGTCGGGTCGACGGTCATCGACGCCACCCCCACGCCGGTCAAGGAGTGGGCGGTGCAGACGCTCGGCAACGCCGACAAGCCGGTGCTGCTGGGTTCCGTGGCGCTCGTGACCGCCCTGGCCGCGGCGGCGATCGGGCTCGTCTCCCGCACCCGTCCCAGCCTGGCCAACGGGCTGCTCGTCGCGCTGGCCGCGCTCGCCGGGCTCGCGGCGGCGTTCCGGCCGTCGGCGCTTCCGCAGGACGTCCTGCCCGCCGTCGTGGCGGCCGTCGTCGGCCTGGTGGTGCTGTACTTCCTGCGCCGCGCCGCCGAGACGGCGAGCGAGACCAGTGCCGCCCACGACCGGTCGAGGGCCGAGTCGCCGCTCGACCACACGGCATACGCCCCGGGGCAGGCCGGGTCGACGGGGCGACGCGCCTTCGTGCTCGGCGCCGCCGGCACCGCTGTCGGCGCAGTCGCGGTCGGGGCACTCGGGCAGCGCATCGGCGGCACGGCCACGGCCCCCAGCGACCTGGCCCTCCCGAAGCCAGCCTCCTCGATCCCGCCGCTGCCGACCGGCATCGAGGGAAAAGTCAAGGGTGTCAGCGCATTCCGCACCCCCACCAAGGACTTCTACCGCGTCGACACCGCGCTGGTGATCCCCCGCGTCGACGTCGGCAAGTGGCGCCTCGAGGTCGACGGCATGGTCGACAAGCCCTTCTCGCTGACCTTCGAGGAGCTGACGGCGATGGAGGTCGTCGAGCGCGACATCACTCTCAACTGTGTGAGCAACGAGGTCGGCGGCCCCTACATCTCCTCCACCCGCTGGCTGGGTGTGCGCATGCGCGACGTCCTCGAGCGAGCCGGTGTGCAGTCCGGCGTCGACCAGATCCTGTCGGAATCCGTTGACGGCATGACGATCTCGACCCCGATCGAGGCCCTGACCGATGCGTCCTCCGTCGAGAAGGAGGCCCTGCTGGCCTTCGCGATGGACGGGCAACCGCTGCCCGCGAGGCACGGCTTCCCCGTGCGCATGGTGACGCCCGGGCTCTACGGATTCGTCGGCGCGACGAAGTGGCTCACCAAGCTGACCGCGACGACGTATGCCGCGCAGAAGGCCTACTGGACCAAGCGCGGCTGGCTCATCGACGGCCGGGTGAAGACCCAGGCACGGATCGACACCCCGATGGGCCTGGCGACGTACGAGCCGGGACGCATCCCGGTCGGCGGTGTCGCCTGGGCCCAGGGCGGCGACGGCATCAGCAAGGTCGAGGTCCGGGTCGACGACGGGCCGTGGCAGGAAGCCACCCTCGGACCCGATGCCAACACCGTCTACTGGCGCCAGTGGAGCTGGGTGTGGGAGGCCAAGAGCGGCCGACACGACCTCACCGTGCGAGCCACCAACGGCAAGGGTGAGGTGCAGACCGAGCAGCGCGCCGAGCCCTTCCCCGGCGGCGCCTCCGGTTACCACTCGATCGTCGTCATCGTCTCCTGACGCCCTTCGGCGACCCCGCGGCATACCTCGCGAAAAACTTTGCAAGACAACCCAATCCGAATGCCGCGCAGGCACGAATGCCGGGTGTAAGTCGAACCCGACCAAGGAGTGACCATCATGCGCACCACCCGACGCAGCGCCATCGCTGCCCTCGCCCTCGCCCTCCCGCTCAGCCTCGCGGCCTGTGGCAGCTCGGACAACGGCTCCGATGCCGGCGCCTCGTCCAGCAGCGCACCGTCGAGCAGCTCGAGCTCGTCCTCGTCCTCGTCCAGCAGCTCGTCCTCGGACGACATGGCCGCCCAGCCGTTCGGTGCAGCCTGTGAGGCAGTGCCGAAGTCGGGCGCCGGCTCCTTCGAGGGCATGGCCACCGCACCGGTCGCCACCGCTGCCAGCGCCAACCCCGTGCTGAGCCAGCTCGTCGGCGCGGTCAAGGAGGCCGGCCTGGTCGACACGCTCAACAGCGCCAAGGACATCACCGTCTTCGCCCCGACCAACGACGCCTTCAAGGCCGTGCCGAAGGCCACCATGGACGCGGCGATGAAGGACCCGAAGGGCCTGCTCACCAAGGTCCTGACGAACCACGTCGTCGAGGGCAAGCTCACCCCCGAGCAGCTCGCGGGTGACCACAAGACCCTGGCCGGCACCACCATCTCGGTGACCGGGTCGGGCGAGTCGTTCAAGGTCGGCGAGGCCAACGTGGTCTGCGGCAACGTCCAGACCGCCAACGCCACTGTCTACATCATCGACGGCGTCCTGCTTCCCAAGTAAGCCGAATAGACGATGATGGTCTCCATGGCGAGCGCTTCCCCGGGTCCTGGTGCCCGGGGGAGCGCTGCCCCGGCGGGGAGCAGTCCCGACCTCGGTGAGCTGCTCCGCCTCTGTGCACGCGGTGACGAGAGTGCGTTCAGCCGGCTCTACGACACCGTGTCCGGGCGCATCTACGGACTCATCCTCCGGGTGGTCCGCGACCCTGCGCAGTCCGAGGAAGTCGCCCAGGAGGCCCTGCTCGACATCTGGCGCACGAGCGCCCGGTTCGACCCCGCCCAGGGAAGCGCGGTCAGCTGGATGCTCACCATCGCCCACCGCAAGGCCGTCGACCGGGTCCGCTCGGCCCAGGCGGCCACCGACCGCGAGGACGTCTACGGCTCGCGCAACCAGGAGCGGGCGTTCGACGAGACCTCCGAGACCGTCGAGCGCAGGCTCGAGGCACGCCGCGTCAGGAACGCCATGGACACACTCACCGAAACCCAGCGGGGGGCAGTCGAGCTCGCCTACTTCGGGGGGTACACCCACACCGAGGTGGCGTCGCTGCTCGACATCCCGCTGGGCACAGCGAAGACCCGGATCCGTGACGGGCTGATCCGGTTGAGGGACACCTTGGGGGTGCAGTCATGAGTGCCGACATCCACAACCTGGTCGGCGCCTACGCAGTCGACGCGGTCGACGACGCCGAACGCGCCGCGTTCGAGCTCCACCTCGCCGACTGCGCGGAGTGCCGCGCCGAGGTCGCCAGCCTGCGGGCCGCGGCCGAGGACCTCTCGCTGCTGGCTGAGACGGCACCGCCGGCCAGCCTCAAGCAGTCGGTCATGGCCGGCATCGCGACGATCCGTCCCGAGCCGCCCGTGACCCGGCCGACCGCGGCCGAGCCCGAGCGGGCGCCTGCGACGATCTCCGAACCGGCGCCGAAGGGCCCCGCCACCGATGCCACGGTGGTCCGGCTCAGCAGCTGGCGACGCAAGCCGGCGACCTGGCTGGCCGCGGCAGCCGCCGCGATCGCGATCGCTGCCGGAGGCCTGGTCTGGAGCCCGTGGTCCGGCCCGGACCAGCCGATGAGCCCGACCCAGCAAGTCGTCGCCGCCGAGGACGCCCAGCGGTTCGAGAAGACCGTCGACGGCGCCCGGGCCACGATCGTGCGCAGCCCCTCGCTGGGCAAGGCGGTCCTCATCGCCGACAACATGCCGTCCGCCCCCGCGGGCAAGGACTTCCAGCTGTGGTTGCAGCGGCCGGATGGCTCGATGGTGAGCGCCGGCCTGATGCCGCACGGGCGCTCCGACACGGTCACGGTGATGCTCGAGGGTGACGCCGCGACGGCCACCGGTGCCGGCATCACGCTCGAACCAGCAGGTGGGTCGCCGCAGCCGACGAGCAGCCCGATGGCCCTGTTCGCCTTCACCTGAGACGCGCAAAGCGCGAGGCGACCTCCTCGAGCACGGCCTCCTGGCCGGCATACACGCCCTCGCGTCGCGGCCAGTGCGTGACGACGTCGGTGAAGCCGAGCTCGCGCGCCCGCCCCGCCATGTCCTCGAACAGCCCGACGGACTCGAGCGAGAAGCGCGGCGAGCCGTCCAGCGACAGGTACCGGTCCAGGGGTGTCACGCGTTCCGCCGCGGCCTCGGCCTCGTCCAGCCGGCGGCTGAGGTCGGCCACTCCCTCCCACCAAGCCTCGAGCGTCTCGCCGCCCTTGCCGTAGGTGACCCACCCCTGCCCGAGTCGCGCGGCGAGCCGCAGCACGCGTGGTCCGTTGGCGGCGATGACGAGCGGCACGGACGGCTGGCGGGTGCTGCCCGGCAGGGTGCGGGCGTCACGGGTGCGGTAGCGGGGTCCGTCGAGGTCGACGTGGTCCTCGCGGGCGAGCCGGTCCAGGGCCTGCACGAACTCGTGGAACCGGTCGACGCGCTCCTTGAGCGTGAGCTCGTCACCGAGGAGCTGCGCGTCGAGGTCGCCGCCGGTGCCGAGACCACACAGCATGCGTCCTTGCGAGATGTCTTGTAGCGCAAGGAGATCGCGAAAGTAGACGTAGGGGTGGCGGTAGTTGGGTGAGGTGACGAACGTGCCGACGCCGATGCGTTCGGTGACCGCCGCCGCGGCCGCCAGCACCGGAAGGGCGCCGTACCACGGGGAGTCAGGCAGGCCGCCCCAGACGAGATGGTCGTACGTCCAGGCGTGGTCGAAGCCCATCTCCTCGGCAGCCACCCACCTCCCCCGCGTCTCGGTCCACGAGTCCTCGGGCAGGATCACGACACCACACCGCATGAGGTGAGGGTATGCCGCGTGGCGACCACGCGGCATACCGTCCCCCACCGCGCGTGGCAGGCTGGATGACATGAAGGCCACCGTGTTGAACGCACCCCGCGACATCCAGGTCGTCGACGTCCCCGACCCGACGGTCGTCGCCCCGACCGACGCGGTCGTCCGGGTCACGGCCGCGTGCGTGTGCGGCAGCGACCTGTGGCCCTACCGCGGCATCAACGAGGTGAAGGAGCCGAACCGGATCGGTCACGAGTTCGTCGGCATCGTCGAGGAGGTCGGGACCGAGGTCCGCAGCCTGCGGCCGGGTGACTTCGTCATCGCGCCGTTCATGTACTCCGACAACACCTGCCCCCACTGCCAGGTGGGCATCCAATCCGCTTGCAGCACAGGCGGTTTCTGGGGTTCCACTGACCGCGACGGGGTGGCGGTCGACGGCGGCCAGGGCGAGTACGTGCGCGTGCCGCTCGCCGACGGCACCCTCGTGAGCACGCGCGACGTGCCGGACGACGAGCTGGTGCCGAGCCTGCTCACCCTCAGTGACGTCATGGGCACCGGGTGGCACGCGGCGGTCGCAGCAGGCGTGCAGGAGGGCGACACGGTCGTGGTCGTCGGCGACGGCGCCGTCGGCCTCTGCGGGGTCCTGGCCGCCCAGCAGCTCGGCGCCGAACGCATCGTCGTCATGTCACGACACGAGCCGCGTCAACGGCTGGCCCGTGAGTTCGGCGCGACCGACGTCGTCGAGGTGCGCGGCGACGAAGCCGTCGAGGCCGTGCGCGAGCTGACCGACGCCGTGGGCGCGGACGCAGTGCTCGAGTGCGTGGGCACGAACGAGTCGATGCACACGGCGATCGCCGTCGCACGTCCGGGAGCGACCGTCGGTTATGTCGGTGTGCCGCACGGGATCGAGTACCCCGTGCGCGACCTCTTCGCCCGCAACGTGGGTCTGGCCGGCGGCATCGCGCCCGCGCGCCAGTACCTGCCGGACCTGCGCGACCGGGTGCTGTCCGGGGCGATCAACCCCGGACTGGTCTTCGACCTCACCGTGCCCTTGTCGGACATCGCCGAGGGGTATGCCGCGATGGACGAGCGGCGCGCGATCAAGTCACTCGTGCGTCCCTGACCATGGGCCGCAAGCGGTCGCGCGCGTCGGGCGCCGGCACGTCGGGCGGCGACGACCGGCGCGGTGACAACGCGCGGTCTGGCGGGGCGCGGTCTGGCGGGGCGCGGTCTGGTGAGGCGCGGTCTGGCGAGGCGGCCCCGGGGTTCGAGCTCGAACCCGACGACTACGGTGGCGTGCTGCTCACCCTCGACGGCCACGCCCAGAGCTACGTCAGCCCGCACGACCCGGGGCTGCTCGTCTTCGGCTACGTCCAGCTGCTCGCCGCCGTGCTCGACTGCCTGCCCGAGGGGCGGCTGGCCGTGACCCACGTCGGTGGCGCCGCCATGACCCTCCCCCGCTACGTGCAGCACACGAGACCGGGGTCACCCCAGGTGGTGTTCGAGCCGAATGCCGCCATCACCGACCACGTCCGCCGCGAGCTGCCCCTGCCCCGCGGCCACCGCATCCGGGTCCGACCGTCCGGGGGCCGCGCTGGCCTGGCCGCCCTCGCCCCGGCCAGCGCCGACGTGGTGGTGGTGGACGCGTACGCCGGCGGTCAGGTGCCCGCCGAGCTCACGACGAGCGAGTGGTTCGGGGAGGTGGCGCGCGTGCTGGGGCCGCGCGGCGTGGTGGCGATGAACACCGCCGACGAGCCCGACCACCGGCACGTCGCCCGGGTGCACGAGTCGATGCGGACACACCTACCCCACACGGCGGTCATCGCCGAGGCGGACATCTGGAAGCACCGCAGGTTCGGCAACGTCGTCCTCGTCGGGTCCGCGGCGCCGCTCCCGGGGCCGGCACTGACCCGCGCAGTTGCTGCCTCCACCTTTCCCAGCACGGTCCGCCTGGGCGAGGACGCGCGCCGTCGGCTCGGCCAGGCCAAGCCCTTCACCGACGCGGATGCCGAGCCGAGCCCGCCGCCGGCACCAGGTGGCGACTGGCGGGTGCGCTGACGCTGCGCCGTCCAGCACAATGATCCCGTGGCCGACCTGTTGCTCCCCCGCCCCCGCACCCCCGACGCCAACGACGCCCCGCCGCTGCGCTGGGGCATCCTCGGCCCCGGCGGCATCGCCCGCTCCTTCGCCAGTGCGGTGCAGGCCAGATCGGAACAGCAGGTGGCCGCTGTTGGGTCACGCTCGCTCGAGCGGGCCCGTGAGTTCGCCGACGAGTTCTCGGTGCCCACGACCTACGGCTCCTACGAGGAGCTCGTCCACGACTCCACCGTCGACGTCGTCTACGTCGCATCGCCGCACTCGGCCCACCACGAGCACGCGCTCCTGGCCCTGCGCGCCGGCAAGCCGGTGCTCGTCGAGAAGGCCTTCGCCCGCAATGCGGGCGAGGCGCGCGACATCATCGAAACCGCCCGCGCCGCAAGGCTTTTCGCCATGGAAGCGATGTGGACCAGGTTCCTGCCCCACATAGACGTCGTGCGCCAGTCGCTGGAGGACGGGCTCCTCGGCGAGGTGCACACGGTCTTCGCCGACCATGGTCAGCGGCTGTTCCCTGACGGGCCGCGGCGCCTCTCGGACCCCGAGCTCGCGGGCGGCGCACTGCTCGACCTCGGCATCTACCCCGTCTCCTTCGCATCCTTCGCCGTTGGCCCGTTCGCGTCGGTAACGGCCGCCGGGACGGTCACCGACACTGGCGTCGACGGGCAGGAAGGGATTGTGCTGCAAGCAGATTCGGGTGCAGTCGCGAACATCGCCGCCACCATGCTCACCAAGACCCCGACGACCGCATCGATCTGTGGCACGCGGGCGCGCATCGACATCACCGGCGACTTCTACCGACCCGGCGCGGTGGTCCGGCTCGTGGCACCCGACGGCACGGTGCTCGACGAGTACGACGACCCGGAGAAGGAACACGGCCTGCACCAGGAGGCCGTGGAGGTGGCCCGACGGATCAGCGCCGGTGAGCTGGAGTCCCCCCTCATGCCCCTGGACGAGACACTCGCGATCATGGAGGTGCTCGACTCGGCGCGGCAGCAGATCGGGGTGCGCTACCCGGGCGAGTGATCCCCGCCCACGAGGGGCAGGTATGCCGTGAGGTCGGCTCGCTGCCCACTGACCCGTAGGCGCCCCGAGTCCCAGGCGTCGTTCCACCCCAGCGCGCCGGTCGCCACCTCGAGCCAGGTCTGCGCGTCAGTCTCCACGACGGCCGGTGGCGTGCCCCGGGTGTGCGTCGGGCCTTCGATGCACTGCACCGCACCGAACGGCGGGACCCGCACCTCGACACTGCGGCCGGGCGCCCGAATCGCCAGCTCCTCCAACGAAAAACGCACGGCAGTCGCGAGATCGTTGCGGGTCGCCTGCGCGCCAGAAGCCCGCCAAGCCGCCACCGCGGCCAGCCCGGACGACTCGGGAACTCGGCGACGCGGCGGCATACCCGCATCGTAGACGCGAGCCATCGGTGCAGGTCAGAGGCCTGCGGGTGCGCGGACCCCAATTCGCCCATATCGTCCCCAAGCGGGGGCAATGACGCTCCCGTCCAAAGGGGAGGAGCTGGGGAATGTTCATCCGCAAACACCTGGGCATCGCCGCCGTTGTGGCAGGCAGCGCCTTGGTCGTGGGATCCGGTCCTGCACAGGCAGCGCCGGGAGACGACCTGACGCCGGGTCAGCGCGACGCGCTGTCAGCCGGCATCCAGATCACACCGAAGGGATCCGCTTCAGCGGCGAAATCCGCTGTGGCGCAGGCCAATCCGTATCTCGGCCTGCTGCCGACCAGCAAGGTCGACTACAGCACGTGGCGCGACCGAATGAGCACGCAGGCCAAGGAGCGCGCCAAGCGGTCGAGTCTCACGACCGCGAAACGGCAGGCCGCCGGCGCCAAGGCGCTCACGACCCTCGTGCACGACGAGCAGGAGCCCGCGGGCACCAGCGGTTCCAACGACTCCCGCGAGAACGCCGAGCCGATCTCCGGTTTCGGCACCGGCAGGCGGCAGTCGAACGTCCTGCGCATTCTCGGAGGAATGCCCGACCTGTCGCCGGCGCCGAGGACCCTGGCGCCGGTAGCCGAGGACAACGGGGCCATCCCGCTGGCGGGCAGCACCGGGATCGACGGCACCGGCGCCCGCACCACCACCGGAGTGCTCGGTGACGGCCCCCACGGCACCGATGGAGACGCCACGAACGACTTCGACTTCTACTCGCTCAAGACCACTGCCGGCCGCACGATCACGGTGGACACCAACGGCTCCGCCCCGGTCGACACCGTGGTGGCCGTCTACAACGCCGCGGGCGAACGCCTGGCCGCGGACGACGACGGCGGCGAGGGCACAGCGAGCCTGCTCAGCTTCGTCGCGCCCGCCGACGGCACCTACTACGTGCTGGTCGCTGGGTACGCGCGCAACGGCCCGTTTCCGCGGGACCCGATGGACTCGGGCAGCGGCACGGGCGGCGCCGCAGTCGGCAGCTACCGCGCACTCATCCAGGCGGCTGACGTCGACCGCGACTTCTACTCGTTCAGCCTCCAGCCGGGTGACGTCATCGGCGGCACCGTCACCGGCTCGTCGAAGGCCCTGACGATCTACCGTCCAGACGGCCGTCAGATGGTCGGCGCGGAGCAGACCGACGCCTCGGCCTACTACCCGCCGGAGTCCCCGCTGCCGGGTGGCGGCAACACGACGATGGCTTACGTGGCGGAGACCGCGGGCAGCTACGTCCTCGAGCTGGGCACCGGTGTCGGGAACTACGACGTCCGTATGGAGGCCTACCGTCCCGGCGCCGAGACCGACCCGGAGAAGCGGGTGCAGACCGTGTTCCTCGACTTCGACGGAGCACGAGTCAACACCGGCATCTGGGGCGGTCCGGGTGTCCGCACGCTGTCGCCGTTCTCGTCCTTCATCGCCAAGTGGGGGCTGACCAGGTCACAGGAGGCAACGCTGATCGACCAGATCACTGCCGAGGTCACCGAGAACATCAAGCGCGACACCAGGCGGCTCAACCCGAACGTCGAGGTCCGCGTGGTCAACAGCAAGGACAACCGCGACATCTTCGGCCAGGAGAACGTCACCCGCGTGATCGTCGGCGGCACGATCGCCGAGTCCGGCATCTCCACGATCGGCATCGCGCAGTACATCGACCCGGGCAACTTCAACCAGGAGGACAGCGCCGTCGTCCTGCTCGACGTGCTCAGCGCCCCGAGCGGCCCTGCCTCGTCGCTCAACACGTACCTGAACGCGTCGAGTGACCGGGTCGCTTTCGTCTCGCAGGCGGTCGGCAACGTGACCGCCCACGAGATCGGACACCTCATCGGCAACTACCACACCGACAACGCCAACGAGCAGCACAGCCTGATGGATGCCGGCGGCACGGGATTCGGCAACCTCTTCGGCGTCGGCCCCGACAACGTCGGTGGCACGGCGGACGACGAGGACGTCGACTTCGCACTCGACGAGTACATCCCGGCCGAGGGGTTCACGGGCCACGAGAACACCCTCAACGTCGCCGCCTGGGCCCACACCGGCCGCAAGTGACGACCTCCACCCGAGGGTGAGCACACGATGAGGTATGCCGCGGGCGCACGACGTGCGTCCGCGGCATACCCGTGCTCAGCTCGAGTTCACCACGACACCAAGGAGAACGACATGCACCCACTGGCGCGGCGCCCACGCGCCGCCATCGCCGGGGCAAGCGCCCTGCTGGTCGTCACCGCGACGGCCGCGAGCGCTGCCCCCACCGCGGGAAGCGCCGGCATCGGCGACCCCTACTACCCGAAGTACGGCAACGGCGGCTACGACGTGAGCCACTACAAGCTGGACCTCGACTACACCCCGAGCAGCGACCTGCTGACCGGCACCACCACGATCACGGCCACCGCGACCCAGGACCTCAAACGGTTCAACCTCGACTTCGGCCTCAAGACGTCGTCGGTGACGGTCAACGGCAAGCGTGCCAAGGCGAACCAGGTCGACCCGCACGAGCTCGTCGTCACACCGCAGACGCCGCTCAAGGCGGGCACGGCGATGACGGTCGTCGTGACGTATGCCGGCGTGCCCAGCGCGACGCAGATCGACGGCCTGAAGCCGTGGGTCAGGACCGCGGATGGCGCTGTGGCAGTAGGCGAACCGGAGATCGCGGCCTGGTGGTACCCGAGCAACGACCACCCCCGCGACAAGGCGACGTTCGACATCTCGGTGACCGTGCCGAAGGGCGTCGAGGCGATCAGCAACGGACGCCTCGTGGCGCAGCGGTTCGGCAAGAGCGCCGACACGTGGCGCTGGCGCGAGACCAAGCCGATGGCGACCTACCTGCTGTTCATGGCAGTGGGCCAGTTCGACGTCACCCAGGGCACCACCGCCGACGGCAAGTACTGGCTCAACGCGATCGCGGCGAACGGTGGCGCCGAGGGCGAGTACGCCGCGGCCGACCTGGCGCGCACCCCCGAGGTGCTGGCGTGGGAGTCGCGTCAGTGGGGGCCGTACCCGTTCAACGAGATGGGTGGCGTGGCGCCGAAGGCTGACTTCGGCTTCGCGCTGGAGAACCAGACGCGGCCGGTCTACACGCGCGGCTTCTGGCGCAACGGACCCAACATCTACGTGGTCGTCCACGAGCAGGGGCACCAGTGGTACGGCGACTCGGTGAGCGTGCGCAACTGGCGCGACATCTGGCTCAACGAAGGGTTCGCGTCGTTCACCGAGTGGCTGTGGTCGGAGCAGCACGGTGACGGCACGGGCGAGGAGCTGCTGGCGTCCTACTACAACGGCATTCCCGCCTCGAGCTCGTTCTGGACGCTGCGGATCGGTGATCCCGGCAAGGGCAGGGAGTTCAGCGGCGCGGTGTACGACCGGGGCGCGATGACGCTGCAGGCCCTGCGCAACCGCATCGGCGACCCGGCGTTCTTCCAGCTGATGCGCAACTGGGCGGCCCAGCACAAGTACAAGAACGGTGAGATCGCCCAGTTCACCGCGCTGGCCGAGAAGGTGTCCGGCGAAAACCTCGACGGCTTCTTCCAGAACTGGCTCTACACGGGCAGCAAGCCCGCCAAGACCGCGGAGAACGGCCTCGACGGCGTGCCCGCGGCCGCGACGACGGCCAGGGTCGCGGAGCCGAAGTCCAAGGCGCTGATCGACCGCGTGCACGACGAGGCGATCCGGCAGGAGGCGAAGGACCGCTGAGCCCTGACCCCCATGGACATGGGTAGTTCTACCCATCGACGGGTCTGCTGGCCAGCCCTAGTGTTCTTCATGGGGACACCAAGAGGGGACTGAACGGCCCGGTCGTGGCAAGGGGAGCCACGACCGGGCCGTTCGACGTTGCTAGCCCGACGTTGCTAGCTCGACGTTGCTAGCTCGACGTTGCTAGCTCGACCTTGCTAGCTCGACGTTCAGGCGCCGAAGACCGCCGGCAGGGTGTCCTGGTGGGCCCGCCGCAGCTGCTCGAGCGACACCGCGAACTGGCCCTGCACGTCGAGCCCGTCGGTCTGGTCGTCGACCACACCGATGCGGGCGTGCGCCTGGCCGCGGGCGGTGCACATGTCGGTGAACCGCACCTCTTCCGAGCGGGGCACGGCGACGATGGCCCGAGCCGTCGACTCGCTGAAAAGCGTGGTGAACACGTCGATCCCGTCGCGGGCGGCCACGTCGTCGAGCCACACCCGTGCGCCGACGCCGTGCCGGAGCGTGGCCTCGGCGAGGGCGACGGCCAGTCCGCCGTCGGACAGGTCATGGGCCGCGTCGACGAGGCCGTCACGGCTGGCGTTGACGAGGATCTCGCCCAGCAGCTGCTCCGCCGCGAGGTCGACGACCGGCGGGTGTCCGCCGAGGTGCCCGTGCACGACGTTGGCCCACTCGCCACCGTCAAGCTCGTCGCGGGTCGTGCCGAGGAGGTAGATGACCTGGCCCGGCGTGCGCCAACCGCTCGGGGTGCGTCGCGCGACGTCGTCCATGACGCCGAGGACCCCGATGACCGGCGTCGGGTGGATCGCCACGTCACCGGTCTGGTTGTAGAAGCTGACGTTGCCGCCGGTCACCGGGATGCCGAGGGTCTTGCAGCCCTCGGCGATGCCGCGGATGGCCTCGCGGAACTGCCACATGACGCCCGGGTCCTCGGGCGAGCCGAAGTTGAGACAGTCGGTGACGGCCAGTGGCGTGGCCCCGGAGGTCGCGACGTTGCGGTAGGACTCGGCCAACGCGAGCTGCGCCCCGGCATACGGGTCGAGCTTGGCAAAACGCCCGTTGCAGTCAGTCGACACGGCGACCCCGCGGCCGGTCTCCTCGTCGACACGCACGACACCCGCGTCGTCGGGCATGGCAAGCGCGGTGTTGCCCATGACGTAGCGGTCGTACTGGTCGGTGACCCACGACTTGTCACACAGGTTGGGCGAGGCGAGCAGGGTGAGCAGGTCGCTCTTGAGCGCGTCTCCGGTGGTCGGCTTGGCGAGCGCGTGGGTTCCGTTCTCCTGCAAGGCATCGAGGTATGCCGGCCGCTCCAGCGGACGCTGGTAGGTCGGTCCCTCGTGGGCGACCGATCGGGGCGGCACATCGACGATGACCTCGCCGTGCCAGGTGATGACGAGCCGGTCGCCGTCGGTGACCTCGCCGAGCACGGTGGCCTCGACGTCCCACCGGTCGGTGATCGCGAGGAACTCCTCGAGCCGGTCCGGGTGGACGACGGCCATCATCCGCTCCTGGCTCTCCGACATGAGGATCTCCTCGGGCCGGAGGCTGGCGTCGCGCAGCGGTACGCGGTCGAGCTCGACCTTCATGCCTCCGTCACCGTTGGACGCGAGCTCGCTGGTGGCACAGGACAATCCGGCCCCGCCGAGGTCCTGGATGCCGTCGACGACGCCCGCGGCATACAGGTCGAGGCAGCACTCGATGAGGACCTTCTCGGCGAACGGGTCGCCGACCTGCACGGCCGGACGCTTGGTCGGCCCACCCTCGTCGAAGGTCTCCGACGCGAGCACCGAGACACCGCCGATGCCGTCGCCGCCGGTCTTCGCACCGAACAGCACGACCTTGTTGCCGACACCCGAGGCCTTGGCGAGGTGGATGTCCGAGGTCCGCATGGCGCCGACGCACAGGGCGTTGACGAGCGGGTTGCCCTGGTAGCAGTCGTCGAAGACGACCTCGCCGCCGATGTTCGGCAGGCCGAGGCAGTTGCCGTACCCGCCTACTCCCGCAACGACTCCCGGCAGCACGCGCTGGGTGTCGGGATGGTTGAGGTTGCCGAACCGCAGCGGGTCCATGACGGCGATCGGGCGGGCACCCATCGACATGATGTCGCGGACGATGCCACCGACCCCGGTGGCCGCACCCTGGTAGGGCTCGACGTACGACGGGTGGTTGTGCGACTCGACCTTGAAGGTCACGGCCCAACCCTCGCCGATGTCGACGACGCCGGCGTTCTCACCGATACCGACGAGCAGCTTCTCGCGCATCTCGTCGGTGGTGTTCTCGCCCCAGAGCTTGAAGTGCACCTTGGACGACTTGTACGAGCAGTGCTCGGACCACATCACCGAGTACATCGCCAGCTCGGCGCTCGTGGGCCGGCGGCCGACGATCTCGCGGATATTGGCGTACTCGTCGGCCTTGAGCCCGAGCTCGGCCCACGGCTGCTCGACGTCTGGCGAGGTCGCCGCATGCTCGACGGTGTCGACGGCGGGGCGGTTGATCTGCTGGGTCACGCCGAAACCGCCTGTCGCAGAACGGAAGTGAAGAACGGGAGCCCGTCGAGGCTCGGACCGTAGCCGTCCTCGATGCAGTGCTCGGGGTGCGGCATCAGGCCGACCACGTTGCCGCGCTCGTTGGTGACGCCCGCGATGGCGCGGTAGGAGCCGTTGGGGTTCGACCCGGCATACCGGAAGACGACCTGCCCCTCCCCCTCGAGCCGGTCGAGCGTCGCCTCGTCGGCGACGTAGCCACCCTCGCCGTTCTTGAGAACGATCGTGATCTCCTGGCCGGTCTCGAAGTCGGACGTCCACGCGGTGGAGGCGTTCTCGACGACGAGCCGCTGGTCGATGCAGTTGAACTTGCGGTGGTCGTTGCGGATCAGCGCACCCGGCAGCAGGTGGCTCTCGCACAGCACCTGGAAGCCGTTGCAGATGCCGAGCACCGGCAGCCCGCCCTGCGCAGCCGGGATGAGCGCGTCCATCACCGGCGCGAACCGCGCGATGGCGCCGCAGCGCAGGTAGTCGCCGTAGGAGAACCCGCCCGGCAGGATGACCGCGTCGACGCCCTTGAGGTCGGCGTCACCGTGCCAGAGGCTGACCGGCTCGGCGCCGACCGCCCGCACCGCGCGCAGGGCGTCACGGTCGTCGAGGGAGCCCGGAAACGTGACGACCCCGACCTTCACTGGTCGGGGTCCTCGTCTGCGCCGGCTGCCCGGACTGACACGACGTCCTCGATCACCGGGTTGGACAGCAGCTTCTCGGCCGCGTCACGGGCGGCGGCGAGGTGCGCGTCGGTGACGTCGCCGTCGACCGTCAGCACGAACCGCTTGCCCTGGCGAACGTCGGTGAACTGCTCGAAGCCGAGCCGGGGAAGTGCCCCGCCGACGGCCTGCCCCTGGGGGTCGAGGATCTCTGGTTTCAGCATGACGTCGATGACGACGTGGCCCATTCGGGTGTCTCCTGGGACGAGCGGGGAGGATGCGCGGCCAAGTCTAACCGCCCCATGGAGCGAGGTATGCCGCGTGGTCACCCCGTGGTCCGGGTGCCGCCTCCTCAGGTCCTGCGAAGTGGTCGGCGTCCGGCGGCGTCAGGCGGTGAAGGTGCGGCCGGTGAGGCGCTCGTAGGCCTCGACGTACTTCGCGCGCGTCCGCTCGAGCACGTCGTCAGGCAACGGCGGCGGAGCGTCGCCGGACGCCTTGTCCCAGCCACTCGCCGGCGACATGAGCCACTCGCGGACGAACTCCTTGTCGAACGACGGCTGCGTGTGCCCGGGCTCCCACTGGTCGGCCGGCCAGAACCGCGAGGAGTCCGGCGTGAGCACCTCGTCGGCGAGCACCAGCCCCTCGGGCGCCGACTCGTCGAGACCGAACTCGACCTTGGTGTCGGCGATGAGTATGCCGCGCTCGCTCGCGATCTCGTTGCCCCGAGCGAGGATTCGCGTGGTCAGATCCCTGGCCCGAGCGGCGGTCTCGGCGCCCACGGCAGCCTCCACGTCGGCATACGACATGGGTTGGTCGTGCTCGCCCTGGGGCGCCTTGGTGGACGGCGTGAACACCGGCGACGGCAGGCGCGACCCGTCGACCAGTCCCTCGGGCAGCGAGACCCCGCTGACCCGGCCGTCCTCGCGGTACTCCCGCAGCCCGCCCCCGGTGAGGTAGGCGCGGGCGACGCACTCGACGGGCAGCATCGAGAGCCTGCGCACGAGCACCGCCCGCCCGGCCACCTCGGTCGGCACGTCGGTCGACACGACGTGGTTCGGCACGATCTCGGCCAGCTGCTCGAACCACCACAGCGACAGCTGCGTCAGGACGGCTCCCTTGTCCGGCACCGGGGTGTCGAGGATGAAATCGAAGGCCGAGATCCGGTCACTCGCCACGAGCAGCAGCTGGTCGTCTCGGGCCTCCCCCGTCGTCGGGTCGAGCGGGGCGTAGAGGTCGCGGACCTTGCCGGAGTAGACGTGGGCGTAGCCGGGCAGCGCGGGCGGGGCGTCGAGCTGGGAGGACGTCATGGCGCCATCCTCCCAGCCACGCCCACGACCGTGCGGCCGGGCGCTCAGCCGACGCCGTAGACCAGGCGCACTAGGTCGGTGACGGCCTTGTCGGACAGGGCCTCAGGGATGGGGCCGGGCTTCGGTCGGACCACGGACAGCTCCACCGAGCCGCGCTTGCCGTCGACGGCGTCGAACCGCAGCGACGTGCGGACGCCGACGTCGGTGTCACGGGTGGCGGTCCACGCCGGAAGCCCGGCCACGGTTGTGCGGGTCTCGCCGGGCTGGGGCCCCGGGTCCGTCCCGCCGACGAGCATCTCGATTCCCGGCCGGGGGTCGACCTGGTTGTCGACCGGCGTCCCGGTGAACAGCCGAGCCCCAGGACCGGACGACGCGTCAGTGGTCGTGCCGTAGTTGCCGATGTTGAGGTGGTAGGTGTCGGTCCACACCCGGAAGGCCGCCCTGCACGACTCCGGATCGCGCGAGCAGTCCCCGGTCGGCGTCGTCGCCACCGGAGCCGACGTGGACTGTAGCGGCTCGGGCAGGCTCGGCACCGGGCCAACCAGGCGGTGCACCAGCGACGAGACCGACTGCTCGTTCCACCACGACGGGATCGGGGTGTCGGCAGCCATAGCGGACTCACTGTCGCGGTCGGGGTCGACCGACTCGATCCTCAGCCGCAGCGCCTTGGAGTACGCCCTCCCCCGCTCGATGTCGTAGGTCTCGACCGTCCTGGCGGACCAGAAGCCCGTGTTCCGGTCGAACTCACCCGGCAACCCCGGGAGCACGACGCGGTCCGGCGCTGCCGGCGACCGGGGGTCGTCGGCCCACGCGGTCGTGGTCGGCGCGATCGCCACCGTCACGGTCACCACCTGGCCGAGCGGCACCGTCACCTGGTCGGTGATGACGACGGTCCCCGCCTCGTAGCCGTCGGCAGCCACCAGCCTCGCCGCCCCCTCGGCGCGGCCCACCTCGCGCATCCACCTGCCCACGACCTCCACGCAGGTTCGTGGTTGGTCCAGGCAGCCGGGGTATGCCGCTGTGCTCGCCGTCGTGCCAGAGGTCGCCGCCGGGGGCGTCACCTCGGCCCGGTCACCACCGAGTGGCGCGAGGTTGATCGCACCCACCGCGAGGGCCGCCACCGCCACGGCAAACCCGCCCGCAGCGACCCGGCGCCGCCGCATCCGCGCACGACCACCGGCCACGACGTCGTCGGCCGTGTAGGGCGCCGCACCCAGGTCCGCGGCATACGCCTCGCGCAGCCCGTCAGGCACTCGCTCCATGGTCTCCATTGCCATCACTTCCCTTGTCCTGCAACGACTTCCAGCGCGGCACGCAACGCCCGCAGGCCATCGCTCGTCGTGCTCTTGACCGTGCCCTCGGAGCAGCCCATGAGCCGGGCCACCTCCACGACGGGAAGGTCCTCGAGGTGTCGCAGCACGACGGCCATCCGCTGCCGTGTCGGCAGGACGGCGAGCGCCGCCCGCAGATCGAGCCGGGCATCCACCACGTCCGACCCCGACGCGACGACCACGTCGTGCCCCGCGTCGGCCGCGGACCGCTCGCGCTGCCACCAGTGCCGGCGCTGCTCGCTGATCAACGACCGCACCAGCACCGTCCGGGCATACGCGTGCGGGTCGTCGACGCCGTGGATCCGTGGCCACGCGGCATATAGCTTCTCCAGTGTGGTCTGCACGAGGTCCTCGGCCCGGTGCGGGTCGCGACTCGTCGCGAGCGCCACCCGGCGCAGCCGCGGGATCGCCGCCTGCACGAACCCACGGAACTCGTCCTCGAGGTCTGCCCTCACGTCACCTCCCCTTCCGGCCCTGTAGATGCGATGAGGAGCCCGCACGGTTGGGTCAGGGTCCCAGACGGTTGTGCCGCGGCTTGACTTGAAGTTCACTTCAGGTTCGAGACTGGCCGTCGTGTCCGCTCCCACCTCGTCCCAGCCCTCCCTGCGCGACGGCGCCCACCTGCCGTTCGCGATCGGGGCGGTGGCGCTGGTGACGCTGGGAGCCTTCGAGAACCGGGCCGTCACCACGGTCCTGCCGACCGTCGCCCGCGAGCTCGACGGGCTCTGGCTGTTCGGCGCCGCCAGCGCGGCGCCCCTGGTCACCTTCGTGGTCGCCACGACCGTGGCTGGGCTGTGGGCCGACCGGAGCGGACCGACGCGGGTCCTCTATGCCGGCATGGCCGTCTTCGTCGCCGCCGAGCTCCTCATGGGGCTGGCGCCGGAGATGGTGTCGTTCGTCGCGGGCCGGCTGCTGGGTGGGTTCGCGGAGGGACTGTTCGACGTCGGCCTCACCGTGCTCGTGGCCCGAGCCCTGCCCGCGCAGCTGCGACCGAAGATGTTCGCCACCTTCGCCGCTGCGTGGGTGCTGCCGTCGCTGCTCGGGCCGTCGGTGGCTGGCTTCGTGGCCGAGCAGTGGCACTGGCGGGCGGTGTTCCTGCTCGGGGTGGCCCTGCTGGCACCCGTCGCCCTCTTCCTGCGCCCGGCGATGAAGCGCTCCGCAGCGACCCGTGCGGCCGCGGACAGCGGGCCGGGCGAGCGCCTCGGGGGCCGGCGCACCACGGCCTGGGCGGTCGTCACCGCCGCCGGGCTCGCAGCGGTCACCGCCGGTGGTTCCCTCCTCACCCGGGACGGCTGGCAACAGCTCAGCGGCGGCGTCCTCCTCGTCGCCGGGGCCACCTTGCTGGTGCCGGCCCTGCACGTCGTGCTGCCGGCGGGGACGCTTCGGGGAGCACCCGGCATACCCGCCCTCACTGCCCTGCGGGGGCTCCTCGGCGCCGCGTTCGGGACAGCCGGCGGGCTGCTCCCCCTCCTGCTCACCGAGCTGCACGGCTACGGCCCCACCGCCGCCGGTGTCAGCCTCACGATCACGGGAGTCTTCTGGGCGGCCGGGTCACAGCTCCAGGGGCTGCGCGCAGTCCAGGCCCGCGCGAGCGTCGTCACGCTGCTGCGCACCGGCTTCGCCCTCATCACCGTCGGCCTCGTCGGCCCGGTGCTGCTGGCCCTGGACGCCGTGCCGGTCTGGCTCGGCCTCACCGGCTGGGCGCTGGCCGCCGTCGGCATCGGCGTCACGTCGCCGACGATCAGCACTCACGTCCTCACCCTGTCGACCGAGGCCGACCAGGGACGCAACTCCGCTGCGTCCTTCCTCGCGCCGTCGGTCACGCAGGCCCTGGCGTTCGCGGCCTCGGGCGCCGCCATCGCCTGGCAGGCGCCGCACCTCACCGGCGGCCTCTTCGTCGTCGTCATGGCCGGCTGCGTGGCGCTGGCCGCAGCCGCCCTGACCCTGGCACCCCGCGCGCGCTAGTCCGAGTCTTCGGAAGATCTTCGTGGCTCCAGGCAGGAAAAGTTTCCGAAGACTCGCAAGCGCCGGGGTCAGCCGACGTGCAGCTCGTTGCGCTCGGCCGCCAGCGCGATGTCCGAGCGGTGGTGCGAGCCCTCGAGCTCGATCTTCCCGACCGCCTCGTAGACCCGCTCGCGCGCCTGGCTCAGGCTCTCACCCAGCGCCACCACGGACAGCACCCGGCCGCCCGCGGACACCACCGTGCCGTCGCCTTCGCGGGCCGTCCCCGCGTGGAGCACGTATGCCGTGTCGACACTGTCGACCTCACCGAGCCCGTCGATGGGGTCGCCCTTGCGGGGGCTCGCCGGGTAGCCGTCGGCTGCGACGACCACGGTCACGGCGTGCTGCGGCGACCAGTGGAGCGCGCCGACCCCAGCCAGGCCACCCGTGGCGGCCGCGTGCAGCAGCCCACCCAGCGGCGTCTCCAGTCGGGCCAGCACCACCTGGGTCTCGGGGTCGCCGAACCGGGCGTTGAACTCCACCACCTTCGGGCCACGAGACGTCAGCGCCAGGCCGACGTAGAGAACGCCCGAGAACGGCGCACCGCGGCGGGCCATCTCGTCGACCACCGGCTGCGCAACCCGCGCCACGACCTCGTCGACCAGCGCGGCCGGGGCCCAGTCGAGCGGAGAGTAGGCACCCATGCCACCGGTGTTGGGGCCCTCGTCACCGTCACCGACTCGCTTGAAGTCCTGGGCCGGCGCCAATGGGATGACATCGGTGCCGTCGCACAGGCAGAAGAGGGACACCTCCGGACCGTCGAGGAACTCCTCGACCACGACCCGGCCGCCGTCCTTGGCGAGACAGGCCTCGGCGTGCGCGAGCGCCTCCGCGCGGTCGTCCGTCACGACGACCCCCTTGCCGGCCGCCAGCCCGTCGTCCTTGACGACGTAGGGCGCACCCATCGTGTCGAGGGCCTCGGCGACCTCCTCGAGGGTGCCGCACACCCGCGCCATCGCGGTCGGCACGTCGGCAGCCGCCATGACCTCCTTGGCGAAGGCCTTGCTGCCCTCGAGCTGCGCCGCCGCCGCCGACGGCCCGAAGACGGTGAACCCGGCTGCTGCGACGACGTCAGCGACCCCGGCCACCAGCGGCGCCTCCGGGCCGATGACCACGAGGTCGACCGCGTGCTGACGCGCGAGGGCGACGACACCGTCGCCGTCCTCCACCCCACCCGGCAGGGGCTCGCACAGTGCGATGGCATCCATGCCCGGGTTGCCAGGGGCCACGATCACCGCGTCGACGGCCTGGTCGGCACCCAGTGCCTTGACGATGGCGTGCTCACGGGCGCCGGATCCGATGACGAGAACCTTCACGGGCGTCAGCGTATTGGCGAGCCGGCCGCGACGGTGCAGGCGGGCGGCATACGGGACCGGCATCCGCGCCTCGACGAAGAAGCGCGGCGTCCCTGGGAGGCAGGGGGGACATTCTCCCGGGGACGCCGCGCAGCCGACGTGCGGTCGCCCGGCGGGGGAAACCTGCAACCAAGCACGTGGGTCGACGTGGTCGACTGATCCAAGATTGGACTACCAACTGCCCCTGAGTAAAGAGGAAAGGTGGCGGGCTCACGTCATTGACGGATATACGCCAAGGCCGGACCATGGAGCGGTGGCGAGAGCGAGGGGTGACCGGTCGACGGCCGGGCAGCAGGGCGCAGATCGCCCCTCGTCAGGCGACCCGGTCGGGGCGCCCCCGGAGCCGCCGCTGCCCCGGGTGTCGGCGCTCGACCTCGAGGACCCGGCCGTCGAGCAGACGGTGACCCGGGTCTTCCTGGCCGTGGTCCAGCAAGCCGACCCCTCCCGCGCCCTGCTCATCGCCCAGGGACTCGAGACCGAGCTGGTCGACCGGTCCCTGGAGGTGCTCTCCGCGCGCGGGCTCGTCCGCCTCCACCACGGAGGCCACATCGAGGTGATCCCGCCCGATGTCTCCCTACCCGCGCTTGCCATGAGCTACGAGCGCCGCGCTCGCGAAACCCGTTCTGCCGCACACGAACTCGCACAGGTCTTCTTCCACGCCCGCGCCTCTCGCCGGCCCCAGGACACCAGCGCCATCCAGGTCCTCTCCTCGCTGGACGAGGTCTCGTCGGCCACCTCCGAGGCGGCTGCCACCGCCACCGAGCAGGTCCGTTCCTTCCGCACGATGTCCCCGCGCACGCGCGCCGTCATCGACTCTCCGCTGCACTCCCACTCGGCTCCGACGCTCGGACCTGGCGGCACACCACTGCCCTGTTTCGCGGTCTTCGACCCGGCGGTCCTCGAAGCCGACAACATCCTCGCCGTGCTGCGGGCGCGGGAGGAGGGCGGTGAGCTGGCGCGGTTCACCACCGCGGTGCCCTTCTCGGCGATCATCATCGACGACACCGCGGCCGTGGTCGACCTGAGCGAGTTCGACGGCACCGGCTACGGCTCCCTGCTGGTGCGCAGCCGTCCCGCCATCCTGGGCCTCATCTCGCTGTTCGACCGCCTGTGGGAGCTGGGCCACCCCCTCGACCAGGACGCCGGCCGCGCGGGGCGCCACGACCAGACCATCCTGTCGATGCTGGCCGCCGGCGTGACCGACGCGACCATCGCCCGCCAGGTGGGCATCTCCCAGCGCACGGTCGAACGCCGCGTGCGCGCGCTCATGGACGAGCTGGGCGCCAACACCCGCTTCCAGGCTGGCGTGCAGGCCGCCCGGCGCGGCCTGTTGTGAGAGGTATGCCGTCCGGTGGCCGGGATGTGCGCCGGTGCCACCGGGCGCGCGGTTAGACTCGTGCGTTCGTTGAGGGACGAGCAGAAAGACCACCTGTGACCGCACCCGACAGCTCGGGTCGCCGGGCCACCTCCGCAGAGGTGGCCCGCGAGATCGCGACCGAGCAAGCCCACGTCGACCTCGTCTATGCCGAGCTCGCCAAGGCCCAGGCCCGCGCCGGGCTCGTCGAGGCGGACGGGCTGGCCCGCGGCCGCACGGACCGCACGGGCGACGTCCGCGACGAGGAGCTCACCGGTCTCTTCGAGCGAGATGCGTTGGTGTTCAACGCCGCCCGTCGCCGCTCGACCCTCGACACGCAGTACGAAGGTTTGGTCTTCGGACGCCTCGACCTCGACCACGCCATGGCCAAGGACGGCGCACAGCCCGACCGCGAGATCCGCTACATCGGACGCCTGGGCGTCCGCGACGACGACTACGAGTCGCTCGTGGTCGACTGGCGCGCCCCCGCGGCCTCCGCGTTCTACCGCGCCACCCCCGTGGAGCCGATGGGCGTCGTGCGCCGCCGCGTCCTGCGCAGCAAGGGCCCGGACGTCGTCGGGGTCGAGGACGACCTCATGGTCACCGACCCGCCCGACGACCTCGTCGTCGTCGGCGACGGCGCGCTCCTCGCCGCCCTCACCCGCAGCCGCGGCGCCCAGATGCGCGACATCGTCGCCACCATCCAGCGGCACCAGGACGAGGCGATCCGTGCCCCCGCCCGCGGCATCACCGAGATCACCGGTGGCCCAGGCACGGGCAAGACGGTCGTGGCGCTGCACCGCGCCGCCTACCTGCTCTACTCCGACCGGCGCCGGTTCGAGTCCGGCGGCATCCTCGTCGTCGGCCCCTCAGCCGCCTACACGGCATACATCGAGCGTGTCCTCCCCTCGCTCGGCGAGGAGTCGGTGACCCTGCGCTCGCTCGGTGACGTCGTCGACGGCGTGACCGCCACGCGCCTGGACCCTCCTGACGTCGCGGCGACCAAGGGGTCCCTGCGCATCCGCCGGCTGCTGGCCCGGGCGGCCGGGGCGGCCGTGCCGGACGCGCCGACCGAGTTCCGCGCGTTCGTCGCCGGGCAGGCGGTGCGCGTCGACACCAGGACACTGGACCGGATCCGCAGCCAGGTGCTGCGCAACCACCAGCGCAACCTGGCCCGCGGCGCCGTCGAGGCCGCACTGGGAGAGGCCGCATGGGCCAGCGTGCGCGAAGGCGACAAGGCCGAGTTCATGGACCGGTTCGACGGACACCTCGAGGTCGAGGCGTTCCTCGACCGCTGGTGGCCGCAGGTCGACCCGCGCGAGGTGCTGCTGTGGCTCGCCGACCCCGAGCTCGCCCGGCGCCACGGCCAGGGGGCGATCAGCCCCGAGGAGGCGGACGCCTTCGCCGCCTCGATGCGCGAAGCCCTCGCCGAGGGCACGTGGACCGTGGCCGACGCCGCCCTCGTCGACGACCTCGCGGCCCGGCTCGGCCCCGTGCAGGACGCCCCGGCCGAGGAACGCGGCTTCTACGAGATCGAGGAGCTCGAGGACGTCTCGCAGTTCGGCGTGGCCGAGGTCGGCGGCAACCGCTCCCGACGCTCCGGCGGCGGCGTCGAGCGGCAGTCGGCCGACCCGCGCGAACGACTGTTGCAGGGGCGGATCGGCGGCCCCGGCGAGTACGCACACGTCCTCGTCGACGAGGCCCAGGACCTCTCGCCGATGCAGTGGCGCATGCTCGGGCGCCGCGGCCGCTACTCGTCCTGGACCGTCGTCGGCGACGCTGCGCAGGCGTCCTGGGGTGACGACGCCGAGGCGGCACGCGCGCGGGAGGAGGCGTTCGGCACCCAGCCCAGGCGCGGCTTCCACATGGACACCAACTACCGCAACGCGCGTGAGATCTTCGACTACGCGGCGCGCGTGGTGCGCGAACAGGTCCCCGACGCCGACATCCCCCGGGCCGTGCGCGAGACGGGTGCCGACCCGCTGGAGGTGACGGCGCACCGACAGGACGTCCGGGACGCCGTGACGTCGGCCGTCGACGGGCTGCTCGACGAGGTCGAGGGGTCGATCGCGGTGGTGACGCCGGCTCGGTATGCCGCGGAGCTGGCCGGCGTGGGTGAGGAGACCGGGCGCGTGGTCGTCGTCGACCCCATGTCCACCAAGGGACTCGAGTACGACGCCACCGTCATCGTCGACCCTGACGAGATCATCCGCGAGTCGCCGGGCGGGGTGCGGGTGCTCTACGTCGCGCTCACCCGCGCCGCCCACCGGATGACGGTCGTGCGTCTGTCCTGACGTTCCGCCGCCGCGGCGCTGGCCGTCGTGCGGCGACGGCGCCGGCGGTGCTCGTGGTGCGGGCGGTGACCCTGCCCGGAAACGGCCGTGTCGTGGCCCTCGCGCCATCAACCGTTCGGCCCTGTTCGGGCACGAGTTTCCCCAACCGTCTTTACTCTCTCTTTACCTGTGGCTTACTACTTCTGGAGGAAGTCTGACGGGACACGGCACCCCGTGCCGCATCGAGGGAAGCAGTACAACAGTGCAGGGAAAGCGCAGGGGCGCCATGGTCGCCCTCATGGTGACGGTCGGGGTTCTGGGCCCCGCAGTCGCCGCCGACGCCACGACGGTCACCGCGACCGGTCCTGGGCAGCCATCGGCGGACGCCGCGGTGCCGCCTGGTGACAATGGCCCGAGCACAGCCACTGCCCCGACGGCCCCGCCGTCGGCGGACGCCGAGACCGACACCACGCCGGCCCCGACCGACACGACGGACCCGACCGACACCCCGGACACGCCCGGCACCTCGGACACCACGGACGCCACGGGCGCTGACGACGCCAAGGATGCCCCGGACACCCCGGTCGCCGACGAGCCTGACGGCACACCCGGCGATGGGGCCGAGCCGGCACCCGACGACGAACCGACCACCGGAGGCGACGACCAGGAGGGCGCGTCGCCGACCGACGCGGACGAGGTGAGCGAGCAGCCTGCAGTCGGCGAAAGCGGCGGCGGGGAGATCAGCGGCCCGACCGTCGTGTCCGACGACACCGCCGTCACTGCGGCCCCCTCCGCGGAGCCCGTCAAGCCAGCCACGTCGGCGGGCCGGTCCGGATCGGATGTCCAGCCGGGCAATGACCCATCGGTCGCGACGTCGCGACCGACCCCCGAGGCGAGCGCCGTCCCTCGCGCGCTCGCGTTCACCGGGACCTCACCGACGGAGCCCCTCGTCCTCGGGGTGTTCCTGGTCGGCGGAGGACTCGTGCTGAGTGCCGCGGGCCGAAGGCTCGCGCGGCGTGAGGGACAGCGCGAGGTCTGAGGGGCAGGTCGTGCGAGGCGGGCCGGCGGGGCCCGCCTCGCACGATCGGGGTCAGGCGGTCAGCCGAGCCAGTCGCCGGGGCCGTCGGCACCGAGGTAGACGAGCGAGGCGCCGTGGTGCTGCGCCCCGCCCCACTTTGCTGTATTGCCCGCGGACCGGCTGGCCCGGCGCGAGCCGCGCCCGCACCGGGTGGCGGGGCCCGTCGCTCACGCGTCGAGCAGCGGGTACCGGCTGATGATCTCGTCGCGCCCCGGCCCGACGCCGATGGCGGAGACGCGGGCGCCGATGAGCTCCTCGAGGCGCAGCACGTAGGCCTGGGCGTTGGCGGGCAGCTCCTCGAACGTGCGGGCACCGGAGATGTCCTCCCACCACCCGTCGAGCTCTTCGTAGATCGGGGTCGCGTGGTGGAAGTCGGTCTGGTTGACCGGCATCTCGTCGTGCCGCACGCCGTCGACGTCGTAGGCCACGCAGATCGGCACCTTGTCGAGGCCGGTGAGGACGTCGAGCTTGGTGATGACGAAATCAGTGACCCCGTTGATGCGGGTGGCGTAGCGGCCGACGACCGTGTCGACCCAGCCACAACGGCGGGGCCGCCCGGTCGTCGTGCCGTACTCGGCGCCGGTCTTGCGCAGGAACTCACCGTTGTCGTCGAACAGCTCGGTCGGGAACGGCCCCTCACCGACCCGCGTCGAGTACGCCTTGAGGATCGCGATGACCCGTGACACGCGCGTCGGCGGGATGCCCGACCCGGTGCACGCGCCACCGGCCGTGGCGTTGGACGACGTGACGAACGGGTAGGTGCCGTGGTCGACGTCGAGCAGGGTCGCCTGCCCGGCCTCGAGCAGGACGTTGCTGCCCTCGTCCAACGCCTTCTCCAGCACCAGCGAGGTGTCGGCGACCATGGGACGCAAGCGCTCGGCATACCCGAGGAGCTCCTCCATCACCTCGTCGACCTCGACCGCGCGACGGTTGTAGATCTTGGCGAGCACCTGGTTCTTGAACGACAGCGCCGCCTCGACCTTCTGCCGCAGGATCTTCTCGTCGAACAGGTCCTGCACCCGGATGCCGTTGCGCGCCATCTTGTCGGCGTAGGTCGGGCCGATCCCGCGTCCGGTGGTGCCGATCTTGCGTGACCCGAGGAACCGCTCGGTCACCTTGTCGAGGACACGGTTGTAGGGGGCGATGATGTGCGCGTTGGCGCTCACCACCAGCTTCGAGGTGTCGACGCCGCGCGCCTCGAGCCCGTCGATCTCCTCGAACAGCACGGCGAGGTCGATGACGACACCGTTGCCGATGACCGGGATGCAGGTCGGGGTGAGGATGCCCGAGGGCAGCAGGTGCAGCGCGTACTTCTCGCGCTTGCCGTCCTGCTCGATGACGATGGTGTGGCCGGCGTTGTTGCCGCCGTTGAACTTCACGACGTAGTCGACGTCGGACCCCATGAGGTCCGTCGCCTTGCCCTTGCCCTCGTCGCCCCACTGAGCGCCCACCAGCACGATCGCCGGCATACCCACAACCCTTCGTTGTCCCTCGCGGCTTCCGCGGGAAGGCTACCTGCCCGCCGCGGGGTCCCTGTCGGTGAGACCTTCGCGCCCGAACGCGACACCGAGCTGGAACCGGGTCTCGACGCCGTGGGCCTCCATCATCGCCGCGACGCGGCGCCGCACGGTGCGCAGGCTCACCCCGAGATACCGGGCGATCGACTCGTCCTTGACGCCGCGCATCATGAGGCGCAGGTATGCCGCGTCGTCACCTCGTTCCATGCGCGGGACCGGGAGCCCCTTGTCCCACGCGTAGTCGAACAGCTCGGTGAACGCCAGGACCAGCATCGGCTCCCGGACCAGCACGAAGTCTGCGGACGGGTCACCCCACGCGGCGACAGCCAGGACCGCCTCGGCGCCGAACACGGCGAACTCGCTCGGGGGCCGCAACGACAGGCGCTGGCGCTCCCCGGCCTCCGCCCAGGTGTCCATCCAGGCGCGCGCTCCGGGTTCCTCCCGTGCGCTCTGGGGGTAGAGGGTGCGCAGCTCGTACTCGCCCCGAGCCAGCCGGCCCCGGGTCTCCACGGCCGTCTCGGGTTCGGCGCCCGGTCCCACCTCCACCTGGGTCACGCACGAGCGCACGACGGTGGAGGTCTCCTCCACGAGCTGGCGCACGAGCTGGGGTGCCAGGTCGGCGGCCACCCGCTCGAACACCGGCCCACCCACGCCACTCGGCACGGGCTGGGACGACAGCTGCAGGATGGCGTTGCGCATCTGGGCCAGATCGGCGCGGCGCTCGTCGTAGCGGTGCTGCTCGCGCCCGAACACCTCGCGCAACGTTTCCACGGGGTCGCCTGCGTGACCCGACGGACCTGGCATGTGCGCTGGTCACCCCCGACGTTCGTGCTGTGAACGGTCCAAGCGCCGCTCCTGCGGTCCTCTTGTGGACATTGGCACTTTAGTGACACGCGTGGCCGGTGTCGACCGGGCATCATGGTCGTCGTCACGCGCCGCCGGAATGGCAGGGGACGCACCGAGACGGCCGTGACCCGTGGGCCCGGATCCGGGTCCACGCAGGGGGCGACGCCGGGGGGCCTGACCGTCAGGGTCAGGCCCCCCGGCTTCACTGCCCGGTCTGCCCGGTCTGCGCGGGCGCTGGCGGCCGCGTGGGTCGGCGCTGGCGGCTGCGCGGGGGCGGGGGCGGCTGCGGGGGCGGGGGCGGCGCGCGGGGGTCGGGGCTGGCGCAACCGATCGCGGGTCGGTCACGTCACACTGGGCACCCGAACCCCCCGCGACCCACGGAAGACCCATGTGGAGAACCCCGTCCCGCTCCCGTTCCACCGCACCGACCCCGACTGAGACAGCCAGGGCTCGGCCAGCCACGGCTCGGGCCGCCGTGGCCCCAGCCCTGGCCCCAGCCCTGGTCGCGCCCCTGGTGTTGGCCCTGGTGAGCCTGGCCGCGTGCGGCGCGGAGCGTCCGCGCACCGAACCCGGCCGCCCGAGCCCCAGCAGCGCGTCCACCTCCTCGGCGCCGAACCCGACGCCTTCATCGGGTCCCCCGTTCACCCCGCCCACGCCGACGCGGCCCAAGCCCCCGGGCCCGTCGTCGACACCGCAGATCCCACCGCCGGCCCGCGACCCCGTCGGGGTCATCCCGGCCACGCCGAAGGCCTACGCCGAGGCGTTCGTCGCCGCCTGGGTCTCGGGCACGACTCCGGCACTGACCGAGCTCGGCACCAAGGCAGCCGTCGCCCAGGCGCGCACCGCCAAACCGGCCGGTATGCCGCAGCTGCGCGCCTGCCGGCCCGACGCCGGCTCGACCTACTGCACCTTCGAGGGCGACGAGTACACCGTCACCGTCCGCGTGGTCGACAACCTCGTGCAGGACAAGCGTCCGCAGGCAGTCACCGAGGTGATCTTCCACTGAGGTGACCACGCGGCATACCGCACGCGCGGTGACGGCGCCTCAGCCGGCCGCGAAGCCGAGCTCACGCGCGGCGGTGGCCGAGGAGTCCCGCACGAACTGGGCGGTGCGCTGCTCCTCCTCGGTCTCGCCGATCGCGCCGGCCGCGCGCGACAGCGCGGCGAGCGCACGCAGGAAGCCGCGGTTGGGTTCGTGCTCCCACGGCACGGGCCCCTGACCGCGCCAGCCCGCGCGCCGCAGCGCGTCGAGCCCGCGGTGGTAGCCGGTGCGCGCGTAGGCGTAGGCCTCGACGGTGCGGTTGTCGGCCAGGGCGTCCTCGGCGAGGGTCGCCCAGGCCAGGGACGAGGCTGGGTATGCCGCGGCGACCTGGTCGGGCGCGACACCCTCCTCGAGCTTGGCGGCGGCCGGGTCCGGGGGCAGCTCGGTCGCGGGGACGCCGAGCAGGTTGTCTCCGGGCATCACTGGTGCTTGCCCGCCGAGCGGAGGTTCTCGCACGCCTCGACGACGCGCGCGGCCATGCCGGCCTCGGCCTCCTTGCCCCAGGCGCGGGGGTCGTAGTCCTTCTTGTTGCCGACCTCACCGTCGATCTTGAGGACGCCGTCGTACTTGCTGAACATGAAGCCGGCGACGGGCCGGGTGAAGGCGTACTGGGTGTCGGTGTCGACGTTCATCTTGACGACGCCGTAGTCGACCGCGGCCGAGATCTCCTCGGCCGACGAGCCCGAGCCGCCGTGGAAGACGAGGTGGAACGGCTTGTCGTCAGCGGTCTTGAACTCCTGGTGCACGGCGTCCTGGGCGGCCTTGAGGACCTCGGGGCGCAGCTTGACGTTGCCCGGCTTGTAGACGCCGTGGACGTTGCCGAAGGTGAGCGCGGTCATGTAGTAGCCGTTCTCGCCGGTGCCGAGCGCGCGGGCGGTGGCGATGGCGTCCTCGGGCGTCGAGTAGAGCTTGTCGTTGATCTCGTTGGCGACACCGTCCTCCTCGCCGCCGACCACGCCGACCTCGATCTCGAGGATCACCTTGGCGGCCTTGGCCTTGTCGAGCAGCTCGCGGGCGATCTCGAGGTTCTCCTCGAGCGGCACGGCCGAGCCGTCCCACATGTGCGACTGGAACCACGGGTTGCCGCCCGCCTCGACCCGCTTGGTGGAGGCCTCGAGCAGGGGGCGGACGAAGCCGTCGAGCTTGTCCTTGGGGCAGTGGTCGGTGTGCAGCGCGATGTTGACGTCGTACTTCGCGGCGACGACCTCGGCGTAGGCCGCCAGGGCGAGGGCGCCGGTGACCATGTCCTTGACCGTCGGGCCGGAGAGGTACTCCGCGCCACCGGTGGAGACCTGGATGATGCCGTCGGAACCCGCCTCGGCGAAGCCGCGGATGGCGGCGTTGAGCGTCTGCGAGGACGAGACGTTGATGGCGGGGTACGCGAAGGAGCCGGCCTTCGCGCGGTCGAGCATGTCGGCGTACACCTCAGGGGTGGCGATGGGCATGTGCGTCTCCTTGCACCAGTGGGACTTCCTCGTCGGGGCAATCCTTCCACGCGGGGCCACCCGGCTCCCACCCCGGCCTCCGACGTCAGGCGAGGGCGTCCCGGCGCTGGGTGAGGAGGGCGCGCTCGGCGTCGTTGTCGCAGCGTTCGATGGCGAGGTCGTATGCCGCGTGCGCGCCTTGGGTGTCGCCGGCGCGGGTGAGCAGCTCGGCCCGGACCGCCGGCAGGCGGTGGCTGAGCGGCAGCTCGTCATCGAGGCCGTCGAGGCCGTCGAGCCCGGCCTGCGGTCCGTGCGCCTCGGCCACAGCGACGGCCCGAGCCAGTCGCGCGCTCGGCGACGGGCTGAGCGCCAGCAGGTCGTCGTAGTGGCCGACGACCCGAGCCCAGTCGGTGGCCTCGGCGCTGGGCGCGGTGACGTGCTCGGCCGCGATCCTGGCCTGGACGGCATACGCGGCGGTCTGGACGGTAACCGGCCCGGTGAGGCGCCGTGAGCCGAGCAGCCGGGTCGCCTCGTCGATCTCGTCGCGGCGCCAGCGCGAGCGGTCCTGGTCGGGGAGCAGGACGATGGCGCCGGAGTCGTCGACGCGCGCGTCGCGGCGGGAGTGCTGGAGCAGCATGAGGGCGAGGAGTGCGAGGAGGACGGGCTCGTCGGGTCGGCCGCGCAGCACCACGCGCACGAGGCGAATCGCCTCTCCTGCCAATGTGATTCGCACGGCGTCGGGTCCGCTGCCCGGCGCATAGCCGGCGGTGAAGGCGAGGTATGCCGTGTGCGCGACCGTGTCGAGCCGCTGCGGCAGCACGTCGGCGGACGGTACGGCGAAGGGGATGCCGGCGGCCACGATCTTCTTCTTGGCCCGGGTGATCCGAGCGGCCATCGTGGCTTCGCTGACGAGGAAGAGCCGGGCGATGTCGGGGGTGGCGACACCGAGGACGAGGCGCAGCGACAGCGCGCTGGCGGCGGCGAGGTCGAGCGCCGGGTGGGCGCACATGAGGACGAGCCTCAGCAGGTCGTCCTCGACGAGGTCGCCGGGGTCGGCACGGGTGCCGTCGGTGGCGGTGCTCTGTGCGTGGTCGTGCTCGACGAGCAGGAGCGGGGCCTTGCGCTGGGCCATCGCCTCGGCGCGCAGCCGATCGAGGATCCGGCGGCGCGCGGTCGTGTGCAACCAGCCCGCCGGGTTGTCGGGGACGCCGTCTGCCGGCCAGCGCCGGGCGGCCGCCTCGATCGCGTCGCCGAGGGCGTCCTCGACGAGGTCGAGGCGGCGGAAGTGCGCGAGGAGCAGAGACGTCAGGCGCCCCCACTCCTCGCGCACGACCGTCGCGAGCGCGTCCTCGGCCCAGCTCACCCGACCTCGTCCTCGTGCATCACGATCGTCGGCCGGATCTCGATCGAGAAGGCCGACGGCAGCAGCGCCGCCGCCTCGATCGCAACGTCCAGGTCGGGCAGCTCGACGTCGTAGTAGCCCGCGAGGATCTCGACGGTCTCGGCGAACGGTCCGTCCGTGACCACCCGACGACCGTCGACGTGCCGCACTGTCGTCGCGTCGTCGACGCCCGCCAACGGGGCCGTGGCGATGCACCGGCCGTGGGCGGCCACGAAGCGGTCGAACTGGGCGTGGTCCTCCATCCAGGAGTCTCGCTGCTGGGGTGTCGCCAGGTCCCAGGTGCTGGGCTCGAAGGCGACCAGGACGACGTAACGCACGGCTCAGCCGTCCGCCGAGCCCGGGCGGTCCTCGGGCCTGACGACCCGGCGGACCTCGATCGAGTCCCCGAGGCTGGCGATGATCTGGCAGCACTCCATCAGGTCGTCGAGGTCGTCGGACTCGACCCGGTAGAACCCGCCGACCTGCTCGGTCACCTCGGCGAACGGTCCGTCGGTGACCTCACCGCCCCCGCCCGGGATCCGCTTGGCCTCCGTGGTGGCGTGCAGCTCGGCCCCGCCGACGATCTTGTGCCCGCGCTGGGTGAGCTCGGCGCCGAACCGGTTGTACTCGGCATACCCGGCCTTGCGCTGGTCCTCGTCCATGGTGGTCCACCAACGGTTGGCGTCCCCCACGATCAACACGACGTACTCGGTCATGGTGCTCTCCTTGCCCTGTGGGCCTCGGTGTGTGGCCGCGGTTGCGACCTCACTCACCTGACGCGCGAGGTGGTCCCGAATCGACAGCCTGCCCGAAAACGTGGTGGCGCACCCAGGAATGCATGGCGATCGCGGCCGCGGCGCCGGCATTGATCGAGCGGGTCGAGCCGAACTGCTCGATGTGCAGGATCGCCGCGCATGCCTCCCGCACCTCAAGCGTGAGGCCGGGGCCTTCCTGCCCGAAGACCAGGACGCATTCCCTTGGGAGAGTGGCGGTTTCGAGCGACGTGGAGCCGGGCAGGTTGTCGATGCCGATGAGCGGTATGCCGCTGGGCTGGCCGTCGCGGTTGGGCCCACCGGCCGTCGCGGCCCAGGCCACGAAGTCGGTGACCGTGGGGTGGTGGTACTCGTGCTGGTAGCGGTCGGTGACCATGGCGCCGCGGCGGTTCCAGCGGCGCTTGCCGATGATGTGGAAAGCCTTGGCGCCCATGGCATTTGCCGTGCGCACGACCGAACCGATGTTGAAGTCGTGACCCCAGTTCTCGATGGCGACGTGGAAGTCGTGGCGGCGGGTGTCGAGGTCGGCGACGATGGCGTCGTGCCGCCAGTAGCGGTACTCGTCGACGACGTTGCGCCGGTCGCCGTCGCGCAGCAGCTGCGGGTCGTAGCGGTCGTCGTCGGGCCACGGCCCCTCCCACGGCCCCACCCCCACCGTCGGCACCAACCCGGGATCAGGCTCCCTCACTCGCCGAGTTCCTCGAAGAGGGTGAGCTGCACGTCGCCGGGCGCGTCGAGGCGGGCGTTGAGCGAGTCCCACGGAGTGCGTGTGGGCTCGGCGACGAGGGTCGCGCCGCCCGCGAGCGCGGCCCGCGTCGCCCCGGCAGTGTCGGCGACCTCCAGAGCGAGCCGGAAGTGGGGCGCCACGCGGCGGCCGACCTCGACCTTGTCGATCAGCTCGACCTGGGCTGTGTTCGACAGCTCGAGCGTGGCCCGGCCGGCGCCCAGGATCATCACCTTGGCGCCGCCCTCGCCCTCGTAAGCCTCCTCGGGCGGCATACCGAGGACGTCCCGGTAGAACCGCACCGCTTCGTCGTAGTCCTCGACGTGGACGACGAGCCGCAGTTGGGAAACGCGTGGTGTCACCGGGGGCATGGCGACCACAATGGCAGGCATGCCATCCCAGTCCCAGCACGACCCGTCCCTGTGGGTCGACCCGACCGACGACCCGCGCCAGCACCAGCAGCACGAGCAGGACGAGCGGGGGACCTACCAGGACTACCTCGGCCACTACCGGCTGACGCTGCAGATGAAGTGCGACGGCCTCACACCCGAGCAGCTGGCGATGCGGTCGGTGCCGCCGTCGACCATGTCGCTGTTGGGGATGGTGCGCCACATGGCCGAGGTCGAGCGGGTCTGGTTCCGGCGGGTGCTGTCGCAGCAGGACGCCGACCGGTTCTGGGGGCCGCGGCGCGGCGACGACGACTGGAACGGTGCCGTCGGCGAGCAGGCTGCGGTCGACGAGGCTTTCGCGGCGTGGCGCGGCGAGGTTGCCTATGCCGAGGAGTGGCTCGAGGCGCACCCCGACATGGGCGCCGTCATCGACGACCCCGAGCGTGGGTCGATCGCCGTCCGGGACGTGCTGGTGCACATGATCGAGGAGTACGCCCGGCACTGCGGCCACGCCGACCTGCTGCGCGAGTGCATCGACGGCCGCACCGGTCAGTGAGGCCAGTGACCCCGCCCCTGACCGCTCTTGCGTGCGTCCGCGCTTTCGGTCGCTCGAGCAGCCAATTCCGCGGACGCAACGGAGGGGGCCCGCGCTTGCGTCCGCGGTTCTGGTCGCCGGAGCCGCCATAACCGCGGACGCAAGCGGGGGCGGGGTGTCCGGGGGCGGTGCGAGCATGAGTCGCATGACCAGGCTCGGGATCATGTTCACGCCCTCCCTGCCGCCGGAGTCGCTGCCCGTCGTGGCGCGCGCGGCCGATGAGCACCTCGACGACCTGTGGGTTTGGGAGGACTGTTTCAAGCAGAGTGGTCTTGGGAGCGCCGCCGTCGCCCTCGCGCTGACGACGCAGCTCCGCGTCGGCATCGGGCTCATGCCCGCCCCGCTGCGATCGGTGGCACTCACCGCCATGGAGGTCGCCACCCTCGCCCGCCTCTTCCCGGGGCGTTTCGTGCCGGGTGTGGGTCACGGGGTGCAGTCGTGGATGGGCCAGGCGGGCGTGCGCGTCGAGTCACCCCTCACCCTGCTGCGCGAGTATGCCGTGGCGTTGCGTCAGCTCCTCGCCGGCGAGGAGGTGTCGGTGCAGGGCCGCTACGTCCAGCTGGACCGGGTGCGTCTCGACTGGCCGCCCGACCCCGCGCCGCTGCTGATGAGCGGTGGTCAGGGACCGAAAACCCTTGCTCTGGCAGGGACTTTCGCCGACGGCATACTCCTCGCCGCGGGAGTGAGCGAGGACGACCTCGAGCGTTCGCTGCTGTCGGCACTGGCGGAACGGCCCGCCGACCTGCCCGCGCCCGAGGTCGTGCACGCGCTCATCGTCGCGACCGGTGAGGATGCCGAGCAGCGGCTGGCCGCCGAGTACGCACTGTGGGACGTCGAGTCCGCGCCGGGCCGAGGAGTCGCCGGTGACGCGGAGGCGGTCGCGTCGGCCGTGCGCGCGCTGGCGGCACGCGGGGCGACCACGGTGGCGCTGCAGCCGACCGCCGACCTCGATGCCGACGGTGTGGCGGAGCTGGCCGAGTTCGCCGGCCGTGAGGTCCGCCCGCTGCTGGTCTGACCCCGCCCTTGCTTGCGTCTGCGTTTTTGCCCCGCTGGTGGGCAAGTTCGCAGACGCAAGCCCACAGCCGATCACAAAACCCGTTGCCGGGGGCGGCCGGTCTCTGCTGCCATGAACGCACCCGATCCACCCACCCTAGCGACAGGAAAACCGATGCGAGCTGCTTTCACGTCCCGCCAGGTACCCACCTACCGAATGGATGTGAAGGCAGTTGCGAACGCTCACCGTGGGTGTGGTCGCCCATGTTGACGCCGGCAAGACCAGCCTGACCGAACGGCTGCTCTTCGAGACCGGGGTCCTCGACCGGCTCGGTCGTGTCGACGACGGCGACACCCAGACCGACACGATGGCGCTGGAGCGCGAGCGTGGCATCACGATCCGCTCGGCCGTCGCGACGTTCGCGTGGCGCGACGCCGTCGTCAACCTGCTCGACACGCCCGGCCACTCCGACTTCGTGGCCGAGGTCGAACGCGCCCTGGCGGTGCTCGATGCCGCGGTCCTGGTGATCTCGGCCGTCGAGGGCGTGCAGGCCCAGACCCTCGTCCTCATGCGCGCACTCCAGCGGCTCGGGCTGCCGGCGGTGCTGTTCGTCAACAAGGTCGACCGCGCCGGCGCCGACCCCGAGCGCGTCCTCACCGAGGCCGGCGCGAGGCTCACCCCCGACGCCGTGCCGCTCGGACTGGTCGCCGACCCGGGAACCCGCAACGCGGCATACCAGCCATTTGACACGGGCGCGCTCGAACGCGACTCGCTGCGCGCACGCACGCTGGCCGGCACGGCATACCCGGTCGTCTTCGGCTCGGCCGTCACGGGCGTGGGCGTGCCCGAGCTCCTCGACGTCCTCGTCGACCTTGCCAGCTCGGAAGATGCTGCGACACAAGACAATCCGGCTGGTGTGGTGTTCAAGCTGGAGCGCACGGAGTCCGGGCAGCGACGGGCCTTCGTCCGGATGACCGCTGGCACCCTGCGGGTGCGTGACCGCGTCGCGCTCGACGGACGCGAGCCGGAGCGGGTCACGGGCATCGAGGTCTTCGAACCCGGTGGGCCCCGATCCGAGGGCGAGGCATCCACGGGACAGATCGCGGTGGTGCGCGGGTGGTCGGGTGCGCGCGTGGGCGACCGTTTCGGCGACGAGACGACGCGACGGTATGCCGTGGAGCTCACCCGGCCGAGCCTGGAGACGGTCGTCGAGCCCGTCGACCCGACCATGCGCGGTCGCCTCTTCACCGGGCTGACGGATCTTGCCGAGCAGGACCCGCTCATCGCACTGCGCCAGGACGACGGGCGGGGCGAGGTGGCCGTCTCGCTCTATGGCGAGGTGCAGAAGGAGGTGATCGCGGCGCTGCTCGAGCGCGACCACGGCGTGAGTGCCGTGTTCCGCCCGACGACGGCGATCTGCGTCGAGCGGGTGCGCCGAGTCGGTGCGGCCCACCAGCTCATCGGGGTCGCCCCCAACCCGTTCCTCGCCCAGCTCGGACTGCGGGTGGAGCCCGCCCCGGTCGACAGCGGACTGGAGCTGGGTCTCGAGGTCGAGCTCGGGTCGATGCCGCCGGCGTTCTTCGCGGCCACCGAGGAGGGCGTACGAGCCACCCTGTCGGAGGGAGTGCACGGGTGGGCCGTGCCAGATGCGCGCGTGGTCGTCACGCACTCCGGCTACTACCCGCGCCAGAGCGCGATGCATGCGACATTCGACAAGTCGATGTCGAGCACGGCCCAGGACTTCCGCAGCCTGGCCAAGCTGCTGCTCGCCGAGGCGCTGGTGCGCGCGGGCACGACGGTGTGCGGCCCCGTGCACCGGTTCGAGCTCGAGGTGCCGCAGGACCTGCTGGGCGTGGTGCTCGCCGAGCTGCCGCGTCACCAGGCGGTCCCGCTCACGACGACGGTGCTCGGCGGGGACGGCGTCGAGAACGCGGCCGCCCCGGCGCGGCTCGTCGGCGAGCTGCCCGCCGACGAGGTCCACGGCCTGGCGCGGCGGCTGCCGCACCTCACCCGCGGCGAGGGACTGCTCACCACCCGGCTCGACCATTACGCGCCCGTCACCGGGGCCGTGCCTGAGCGGTCCCGCGCGCTGCCCGACCCGTTCACCCAGATCCGCGACTGGACCCGCATCCAGCGCTCCTGGCCCGCGGGCTGACGCTTGCGTCTGCGTTTTTGCCCCGCTGGTGGGCAAGTTCGCAGACGCAAGCAAGCGCTCCTGGCGGGGGAGGCGAACTGAGAGGGTGCTGAGAAACGGGCCCGGAACGTCGGCGAGGATTCGGGCGAAAGCGACCACGCGGCATACCCTTGCCTCGTGATGGCTCCCACCCTCGGCCCCGACTGGATGGACCCCCAGTGGCTGCTCGATCGTTTCGGCGCGCAGTTCTTCTGGGTCAGCGCGGCCATCGTCTTCGTCGAGTGCGGGCTGCTCTTCCCGATCCTGCCCGGTGACTCGCTGCTCTTCGCGGTGGGCCTGTTCATCGCCGAGGGCTCGATCAAGATCAACCTGGTGCTGGCCTGCCTGCTGCTGACGGTCGCGGCCTTCGCGGGCAACGTCGTGGGCTACGAGATCGGCCGCGCCGTGGGTGCGCCGCTCTACGAGCGCGACGGCCGCTTCCTCAAGAAGAAGTACTTCGACGACACCAACGCCTTCTTCGCCAAGCACGGCGCCAAGGCGTTGGTGCTGGGTCGGTTCGTGCCGATCGTGCGGACGTTCATCACGGTCGTCGCGGGTGTCGGGCGTATGCCGCGGCGGCACTTCTTCGTGTGGAGCGGCGTGGGTGCTGTGCTCTGGGCGACGGGCATCACGCTGCTGGGCTACTTCCTCGGGCAGCAGTTCCCGGTGCTCAAGGACAACCTGGAGCTGGCGATCATCGTCATCGTCGGCATCTCGGTCGTGCCGATGATCGTCGAGTTCATCCGCGCCAAGCGCCCGGGCAAGACGACCGGGCCGGAGCGAGTGGTCGAGGAGACCATCGAGGCCGCCAAGGACCTGCGCAACAACTGATCCGACACCGGGGTCGGGTCGTCACGAGGGCGAGCGCTAGCCAACACCCGCGCTGGTTTCGTCGGGGGGCGCTGCCATGACAGCGCGGGTCGTCGAGATCAGCGCGGGTGTTGAGGTGGTGAGGGCGCCGACGCGGTGCAGTGCGAGGCCGGCCCAGACCGCGACGAGGACGCCGAGCCCGCCCGCCACCACGAACGACAGCCGTGGGCCGAGCGTCGAGGCAGCGACACCACCCAGGGCCAGAGCCAGCATCGTGCAGGTGCGGGCGGAACCGTTGATGAACGCCATCGCCTTGCCGCGGTCACGACCGGGTATGCCGCGGACGATGACCGCGAACAGGCAGGCGTTGCTGACCGCGTTGGCCAAACCGAGGGTGGCGCCCCAGCCGTAGAGCCAGCCGATGCCGGGCGCGAGACCCGAGCCGACCTGCGCCAGCGACATGGCGGCCAGGCAGGCCACGATCACACGCAGCCGCAGATCGTCCCGACGGACCCACCCCGCGGCCACCGCCCCGACGAAGGCACCCACCCCGGTCATCGTCTGCCAGAAGCCGAACTCGGACTGCGACGCCCCCAGTGCGTCGCGGGCGAGGAACACCTCGACGGCGTTCATGCTCTCCAGCGTCACGACGAACGGCAGCAGCGCCAGCACAAGCATCCACACCACCCGGTTCCTGCGCACCACCGCCAGGCCGGCGCGGGGCACGAGGGCGACCAGCCGGCGCCCCTGCCCTGCCGCTGTCGCCGGGTCATCCGACACCTGCGCCTCCGGCCGACTGCGCACCAGCACCCCCGCCGCGAGCAGGACCACCGTCGACGCAGCGTCCGCGAGGAACACCACCCGGTCTCCGTGCAGCTCCACGAGCAGGCCCCCGAGCCCCGCCCCGACCGGCGACGCCACCGCGGCCAGCGCCTGCTGCAGCGACACCAGCCGACCGACGTGGTCGTCCCCCACCGCCCGGCTCAGCACCGAGCTCCACAGGGGATTGCTGAACGCGAAGCCGGTCTGCAGCACGAGCACCAACGCATACGTCGCCACCAGCCCGTCGGTGAGTGCCAGACCGACCAGCGCAGCCACCTGGGCGCCGTGGCCCAGCCCGAAGACGACCCGCGGATCGACCCGGTCGGCGACCTCCCCGGCCAGGCCCATGGTGACCACGACGGGCAGTGAGAAGCAGACGAGGAGCGCCGTCACGGCATACGGACCGGCGCCCGAGTCGTGCACCCGCAGGATGAGCGCGACCATCGCCATCGCGTCGCCCGTGATGGAGACGGCGGCGGCCGGCACGGCCAGCCGCACGTCCCGCGGCTGCCATATCTGAAGCGCATCCTTCATAGTTGTGAAGGTAACGCTTCATTTCATGCCCCGTCAACTACGCTTGGGGTATGCCGCGCAGCCGCCGACGCTCGACCCTCACCATCGACGACCCCAAGGCGTTGCGCGCCCTCGCGCACCCGGCCCGGCAGCGGGTCATCAACGAGCTCTACAACGGCGAGGTCCTCACCGCGACCGAGGCCGCCGACCTGTGCGGGCTGACCCCGTCGGCCATGAGCTACCACCTCCGCGCGCTGGAGAAGTGGGGCATCATCGAACGCGACGAGGCGACGGGCGACGGGCGCGAACGCCCTTGGCGGTCGGTCGCCGAGCACATCACCGTGTCGCCCGTGGCGCACCAGGCTGCGGGTGCCTCCGCGAGCGCCGCGTTCCTGCACCCGTGGGCCCAGGAGGTGACCGGCGGCATCGAACGCGCCGCTGCGGTCATCACCGCCGACGGGGCGGACGAGCGGACCACGATGAGCCGCGGCCGCCTGTGGCTCACCGCCGACGAGGCCAAGGCCCTGCACCGCGAGCTCGAGGCGGTGCTGAGGCCCTACAAGAAGCGCACCCGAGCCAACCACCCCGACGGGTCGGTGCCCCGCGACGGCTACTGGCTCCTACTCCCCCCGCCCGGCGCCGACTCCTGACCGGCCACGTCGGTGACGTCAGAGGGTGATGAGCCCAGCCTTGTATGCCGCGGTGACGGCTGCCGTGCGGTCGGTCACCCCGAGCTTCTCGAAGGCTCGCAGCAGGTGCGTCTTCACCGTCGCCTCACCGATGTGCAGCTCGCGACCGACCTCGTTGTTGGACAGGCCACGAGCCACGCACTGGAGCACCTGCGCCTCTCGCTCGGTGAGCGCGGGCGCAGCAGGTTCGCGCATGCGTGACGCGAGGCGTGCGACGACAGGTGGGGCGAGCACGGTCTCGCCACGAGCGGCCCGGCGGATCGCATCGGCCAGGGTCTCGCGGGGTGCGTCCTTGAGCAGGTAGCCGGTGGCACCCGCCTCGACGGCGCGCACGATGTCGGCATCAGTGTCGTAGGTGGTGAGCACCAACACCGCCGGCGCGTCGGCGCCCGATGACCGCAGCCGCGCGGTGGCCTCGGCCCCGTCGACCCCGGGCATCCGCAGGTCCATGAGCACGACGTCAGGCGCGAGCCGCGCAGCCTGGGCCACCGCCTCGGCCCCGTCAGCCGCCTCCCCCACGACCTCGAAGTCCTCGTGCTCGGACAGCATCGCCACCAGCCCCATCCGCACGACGGGGTGGTCGTCGACGACCAGCAACCGCAACGCTTCCGCACTCACTGCGGCACCTCCATTCGCAGTCGGGTGCCCTCACCGGGCGCCGTCTGGACCTCGAACCTGCCACCCACCTCGGCCGCCCGGGCTGTCGCACCGTCCAGCCCGTAGCCGGCGCGCTCACCCGACCACTCGAACCCGACCCCGTCGTCGGAGACCTCGAGCGTCACCGGTTCGTCCACGGCATACCGCAACCGCACCTCGAAGGACGTGGCACCCGAGTGGCGCCTCACGTTGGCCAGCCCCTCCTGAGCCGTGCGGAGCAGCACGACTTCCGAGTTCGCTTGCAGGACAACGGGTTCGCCCTCCACGATCAGCCGTCCGGTCATGGCGCTTCCCTCAGCGACGGCGTCGACGAGCCGCTGCAGCGCCTCGACGATGGTCCGGGACTGCAGGTGGCCGGGTGTCATCTCGGCGACGATGAGACGCGCCTCGGCAAGGTTCTCCGACGCGGTCTGCTCGATGACGCGCAGCCGCTCACGCACGGCGGCGAGGTCGCCGCGGTCGACGGCGGACTGCGTCGCCCGCGCCAGCGTCACCACCGACGTGAAGCCCTGAGCGAGGGTGTCGTGGATCTCGCGGGACATGCGTTCACGTTCGGCCGAGGCGCCCTGCGCGCGCTCCGCCGCCGCGAGCTGGGCCTGCGCCTCGTGCAGCTCGTCGATGGTGCGGGCCCGAGTGTCGGCCTCGCGGATGATTCGGTCGATGAAGAGCCCGAGGGTCAGCGACAGAACGAGCATGATGACGGTGCTGATGACGATGGCGGCGAGCTGGTCCTCGGTGCGCGGCGCCTGCCACACCCGCACGATGGCGATCGCGATCACCGCCACGATGACCGCGACCGCAGCCCGGTTGCGCGGCAGGCTCGCCCAGGTCTGCGGGAAGAGCCCGAACGTCAGGATCCACGCCGATCCGGTGCCGTCGAGTGACATGAGGACGACCATGAGCGCCCACGCGATGACGACGTAGGCCGTCGAGGCACGCAGGTCCTGCTGGCCCAGCCCACGCCAGCCCCACGCGGCATACGCGACGGCGATGCCGGCCACGACCGCGAGCTGCCAGGGCAGCTGGGGCTTGCCCTCGAAGACGAGCACGCCCGCCGTCGCCACCAACAGGACCGTGAAGAGCGCGTGCCACCACCGCACCTGCCGACGCCACATCTCGTCGAGCTCCACCGACGACGGGCCGTCGACGAACCCGGTCGGCTCGCATCGCTCCTCGGGGCGGACGGCGCTCACGGCACCATCATGTCGTGCCCCGCTTGGACCAGCGGAAGGTCCGGGCGCACAGGACCAGCCCCACCACGAGCCACAGGCCGATCACGAGCGCGGTGCGGCCGTGCTCCCACGAGCCCGCCATCTCCATGGACTGCCAGCTGTCGGGGTAGAACACCGACCGCATGCCCTGTGCGATCCACTTCAGCGGGAACACCGAGGCGACCTGCTTGAGCCAGTCGGGCAGGTCGTCCCACGCGAAGTAGACGCCGGAGATGAACTGCAGCACCAACGTCGGCGCGATGACGAGCGCCCCCACCGACCGCGAGGACGTGGCCAGCGAGGAGTAGGCGATCCCGAGCACCGTGCCGCACGCGACCCCGAGCAGGAACACCCAGGCAAAGGTGACCCAGCGACCGGCATCGGTCGGCAGCTCGACACCGAAAGCCAAGCGGGCAAAGGCGATCAGCAACGCGAACTGCGCCAGGGAGGTGAGCGCGACGAGCCCGATCTTGCCCAGGAAGTATGAGATCGGCGGCATCGGCGTCGCCCGCAGCCGCTTGAGCGTCCCGTCGTCCCGCTCGACCGCCACGGACAACGCCATCGTCTGGAAGCTGGTGAGCATCACCCCCGCGGCCGCCATCCCGGGCAGGAAGAACCGCGCTGCATTGACCTCGGTCTGCGAGCCTCGGTCGAAGTTGCCGCCGAAGACGACCGAGAACAGGCCGAGCATGAGGATCGGGAAGGCGAACGAGAAGAACACCGCCTCCTTCTCGCGAAAGTACATCCTGAGCTCGAGCAGGGTGCGGTCCCAGCCGATCGCGACGGCGTTCACTTGGCGTCCTCCAGCTCTGGTGCGGTGGCGTGGTCGGTCTCGCCGCCGGCAAGGTGCGGTGCGATGAGCGAGAGGTAGGTGTCCTCCAGCGAGGGTCTCGTGACGGTGAGGCCGGGCACTTCACCGCCCCGTTCCCGGGCCAGCCGGGTGACGAGCTGCGTTGGGGTGCTTGTTCTTTCGGTATGCCGTGTACCTGACTCGTCCTCCCAGGTCACCGTGGCCTGCGAGGACGCCCGGCCGCCGAGGTTGGCCGGGGAGTCGAGGGCGAGCATGCGCCCGGCCGCGATGACGCCGACCCGGTCGGCGAGGTGCTCGGCCTCGTCGAGGTAGTGCGTCGTCAACAGGATCGTCGTCCCGCCCTGCTTGAGGCCCCGGATGAGCTCCCAGAAGTCGCGCCGCGCCTGCGGGTCGAACCCGGTCGTCGGCTCGTCGAGGAACAGCAGCTCGGGTCGGCCGATGATGCCGAGTCCGACGTCGAGGCGGCGACGCTGACCACCGGACAGCTTGCCGACGCGGTCGTCGGCCTTCTCGGTGAGCCCGACCGCTGCGATGACCTCGTCGACGTCACGCGGGTCGCGGTAGACCTTGGCGGTGCTGCGCAACGCCTCGCGCGGCGTGATGAGGTCGAGCCCGGTCGAGCTCTGCAGGACGATGCCGATCCGGTTGCGCCAGGCCAGGCCTGCGGTCTGCGGGTCCTCGCCGAGCACTGAGGCCTCACCGCCGTCGCGGTCGCGGAACCCTTCGAGGATCTCGACGGTGGTGGTCTTGCCGGCACCGTTGGGACCGAGCAGGGCGAAGATCTCGCCGGGCGCGATGGTGAGGTCGAGGCCGTCGACGGCTGCGCGCGACCCGTAGGTCTTGCGCAGTCCGGCCACGCGGATGGGGGCGTCCGGTGTGGGCATGTCACCAGCCTGTCGGGTCACGACCGGTCAGGTCAGCCCCGATCGGTGGACGCGGGGTCCACCACCCGGTGGACCCTCCCCGCCCCTTATCGGGTCAGGGTTGCTGAGGCGGCTGCTGGCCCTGGCCCGGCTGCTGGCCCTGGCCCGGCTGCGGCTCGGGAGTGGCGGGTGGCGCTGTCGGTGCTGCACCCTCGGGCGCCGGGCCGGCCGCACTCGCCTCACCGGCCGACGGCGCCGATGGCGCGGCCGACGCGGGGTCGCCCGCTGGCGTGCCCCCGGCATACCCGCTGGGCGGGGGGATCGTGGCGTCGCGCTGCCCGAAGTCGACCTTCACGGGGTCGCGCTCCTCGCCCTGGACCTCGAAGTACTCCTCGCGGCCGATGTTGAACATGCCGGCGATGATGTTGGACGGGACGGTCTCGACCTTGGTGTTGAGCTCGCGCACGTTGGCGTTGTAGTAGCGGCGGGCGCTGGCGATGCGGTCCTCGGTGGAGGTCAGCTCCTGCTGCAGCGCCATGAAGTTCTGGTTGGCCTTGAGGTCGGGGTATGCCTCGGCCACGGCGATCAACCGACCGAGCGCCTGGGAGAGCATGCCCTCGGACTGCGCCTGCTGCGCGGGCGACTGGCCACCGGCCATCGCCGCCGAGCGCGCCTTCATGACGTCCTCAAGGGTGCCGCGCTCGTGCGCCGCGTAACCCTTGACCGTCTCGACGAGGTTGCCGATCAGGTCGTGGCGGCGCTTGAGCTCGACGTCGATCTGGCGCCACGCCTCCTGCACGAGGTTGCGCAGCTTGATGAGGCCGTTGTAGACGCCGACCGCCCACAACAGCAGCAGCACGACGATGACGCCGATGACGATGAGTGCGATGGTCATGGGACCCTCCCGATCAGGTTGTGCCTCAGCCTAGGGGCAGAACTACGCGAGACCGAGGTCCTCGAGCCCGTAGACGAAGCGGTACTCCAGCCCGGACTTGGCCTTGACGTTCTCCGGCGCGCCGGTGGAGCGGTCCGCGATCGCTGCCACCGCAACGACTTCCGCGCCGTCCTCGCGCGCCGCAGCCACGGCCTCGAGCGCCGAGTCGCCCGTCGTCGACGTGTCCTCCACGACCACGACGCGACGACCCTTGATCGACGGACCCTCGATGCGCTGCTGCAGCCCGTGCGCCTTGCCGGCCTTGCGCACGACGAACGCGTCCTTGCGCTCCCCCGCCGCCGCGGCCGCGTGCAGCACCGAGGTCGCGACCGGGTCGGCACCCAGGGTGAGGCCGCCGACGGCGTCGAAGTCCAGGTCGGAGACCAGGTCGCGCATCACTATGCCGACCAGTGGCGCGGCCTCGGCGTCGAGGGTGATGCGACGCAGGTCGACGTAGTAGTCGGCCTCCTTGCCCGAGGACAAGGTCACCTTGCCGTGGACGATGGCCTTGTCCTTGATGATCTCGAGCAGGCGGGCGCGGGCGGCGGCGATGTCAGGCGTGTCGGTCACGGTGCGTGAGCCTACCGAGCGCGAGACCACCAGTGGTCGCCGCCGCCACGCCGGGTATGCCGCGAGGGTCGGGTATGCCGTCGGATCACCTGCCCGCCCGCGCTCGCCAATGCTGGGTCACTGCTCCGCTGAGCGGAGCAGTGACCCAGCATTCGCGACAGGTCTCCTCAGCTCGTCGGCCACGCCACGAAAACACCGTGCCGGCCCGGACCGCCGGCACCTAGGGTGGCGACCATGGCTGGCACCGACCCCGCCCTCGTGACCGAGATGCGCGCCGCCGCGGCGGCGCTCGCCGACGCCCTCGACGCCGACGCACGGGCGAGCCTCACCACGACGCTCGACGACCCGGCCTACCGGCAGTGGCGCTATCTGCCCGGCCCGCGCGACGGGGCCCTCCTCGCCGACATGACCGACGCCCAGCGCGGCCTCGCCTTCGCCCTGCTCGACACCGGGTGCGGCGCGGCCAGCCGCGACACCGCCCGCGCCGTCATCTACCTCGACATCGTGCGTCGCGAGCTCGGCGGCGGCGACCCGCAGCCGGGCGACGACCGGTTCTGGTGGCGCGTCATCGGCGACCCCGCGAACGACGAGGCGTGGGCCTGGCGGGTCAACGGCCACCACCTCGCGGTGCACGTCACGGTGGTCCGCGACCAGGTCACGGTGACGCCGAGCTTCTTCGGGTCCGAGCCCGCCACCGTGCTCAGCGGGCCGCGTGCGGGCCTGCGCGTCCTCACCGCCGAGGAGGACCTCGCCCGCGACCTGCTCGAGAGCCTCGACGACGACCAGCGCACTGTCGCCGTCACGAGCGACGCGGCCCCCGACGACATCCTCACCCGCAACGACCCGGTCGCCGACGCATCCGTCATCAGCGGTGGCATCGCGCACGCCGACCTGCGGCCCGACCAGCAGCAACGTCTGGCCGCCCTCGTGCAGCACTACTTCGGACGCACCCCCGAGGTCGCAGCTCGGGACGCCTGGGACCGCGCCACCCGGGCAGGTCTTGACGAGGTCCGCTTTGCCTGGGCGGGTGGGCCCGGACGCGGCGAGCGCCACTACTACTCGGTGCTGGGTCCGACCTTCCTGCTCGAGTACGACAACACCCAGGACGACGCCAACCACATCCACAGCGTGTGGCGCGACCTGCGCGAGGACTTCGGCGGCGACCTCCTGGCCGCCCACTACGCGGCGGCCACCCACTGACGAGACGTATGCCGTGGAGCCCAGCCACGCGGCATACCTCGGCTAGCGCTTGCGGCGCCGACCCGGACGGTGCGCCGACGCGGCGTTGGCGCGCACGATCGGACGTGGGATCACGCGCAGGGCGGTGACGATCGCCTTGTACTGCGGTCCGGGCACGGAGACGACCTTGCCCTTGGCGACGTCGTCGAGGGCGTCGCGCACCAGGCGGTCGGAGTCGAGCCACATGAAGTCGGGGATGCTCGACATGTCGAGCTTGGCGCGGTCGTGGAACTCGGTGTGCGTGAACCCCGGGCACAGCGCTGTGGCCGTGACGCCGCTGCCCTTGAGCTCGCTCGCCAGCCCCTCGGTGAAGACGGTGACGAACGACTTGGCCGCCGAGTAGGTGCCGGAGGCGATGAACGAGGCGACCGAGCTGACGTTGACGATGGCGCCGTGGCCGCGCTGGCGCATCGCGTTCGCGGCGGCGTGCGACAGCACCATCACGGTCCGGGCGAGCACGTCGAAGACGGCCTCCTCGGACTCGATGGCGTTGTCGAGGAAGCGTCCCTTGAGCGAGTAGCCCGCGTTGTTGACGAGCAGGTCGACGGGGCGGGCCTGGTCGGCGAGGCGCTCGGCGACCTTGCCGGTCTCGGCACGGTCGGACAGGTCGGCCACGAGGATCTCGGTGCCGACCCCATAGGTGGCCTGCAGCTCGTCGGAGACGTTCTCCAGCCGCGCCCGGTCGCGCGCGACGAGGACGAGGTCGTGCCCGCGCTCGGCCAGCTGGTGCACGAACGACAGGCCGATGCCGGCGGTTGCTCCGGTCACGAGGGCAGTGCTCATGGGCCCACCGTATGCCGCGCGGCCGGGTCCTGTCGTGGCGCGCACCACCGGCTGGACACCCGTCGCATCCGACCAAAGTCGGAAGCGCCCACGGGCAAGGTCAATCTGTCGGCGGATCCGCCGACCCGGCATCAGCGGCAAGGGTGGAGGGGCACGACGAACGACGACACCGACACGACACACCTGACGCAAGGAGACCTCGTCATGCCAGGGCCAACGCCTGTCCGCCGCCGGACCACCCTCGCCGCCACCACCGCGCTCGCGCTCGGCGTCACGCTCGCCGCACCGGTCACCGCCCAGGCAGCCGACCGCCCGGGCGACCAACCGGCCGACCGGACCCTGCCCGAACGCGTCGCGGACAGCCTCCGGTGGCCCGGACCGCTGACCGCACCCGATGCGTGGCCGGCCGAACACCTGAGTCCACGCTCGGCCGCCCCGGGCGCGCCCACGGCACCCACAGCACCGGGGTCCGGCGACCGCAGCCTGCAGGAGGCGGTGCAGGGTGTCGTCGACGACGGGGCGGTGGGCATGACGGTCCGCGTCGACAGCGCATCGGGGACCACAGCGGCCGCCGCCGGGCGCCGCGACATCGCCCGCAAGGCACCGGCCAAGACGAACAGCCCGTTCCGCGTTGCCAGCAACACCAAGATGATGGTGGCCACCACGGCGATGCAGCTCGTCGAGGGCGGCGCCTGGTCGCTCGACACCACTGTCGAGGACGTGTGGCCGGGCCTGATCGGCGCACGCGGGTCACAGGTCACCGTGCGCAACCTGCTGCAGCACTCCTCCGGGCTGCCCGACGGCGTCTCGCCGCTGATCGTCGCCAACGCGGGCGGCGACGTGACGATCAACGGCGCAGCGAAGGCGCTCGCGGCCGACTACGAGCCCGAGCAGGTGCTGCAGGCCGCCCTCGCCCAGCCGTGGCTGTTCGAGCCCGGCACCCGGGCCGTCTACTCCAACACCGGCTACATCGTGCTCGGCATGCTGCTGGAGAAGCAGACCGGCCAGCCCCTCGCCCGGCTCCTCGAACAGCGCATCTTCACGCCGGCCGGGATGCAGCACACGCGTTACGCGACGACCCCCAAGCTCACCGGCAACTCCCTCGTGGACGTCCTCAAGAGCGACGGGGAGGCGATCTCCCTCAACCGGTTCGACCCCGAGCTGTTCGCCGCGGCGGGAGCCGTCGTCTCCACCACCGAGGACCTCGGCGACTTCACCCGCGCCCTCATGACCGGCCGGCTCGTGTCGAAGCAGACGCTCGCCACCATGCAGCAGACCCGCAAGGTGACCACGGCCGTCGGACCCGACGGCACGACATACAGCATCGACTACGGCCTGGGCATCTACCGTCTCCCCGACCCGTGCCAGCCGGGCTCGTTCCTCTGGGGTCACGACGGCGCGACCTTCGGCACGCTGAGCTTTGCGGTCAGCTCGGCCGACGGGACCCGTCAGGTCAGCGCGGGCTGGAACGGCCGCTACATCAACACCGACGGCTCCACTCCCTACAACCCCGACGACGCGCTCGCCCCGGCGTTGCTGGCCAGCTGCGGCTGACCCCTCGTTAGGGTTGCGGTCGTGCGCATCGCCACCTGGAACGTCAACTCGATCCGCTCCCGCATCGACCGCGTGGAGGCGTGGCTGCAACGCACCGACGTCGACGTCCTGGCGATCCAGGAGACCAAGGCCACGGACGAGAAGTTCCCCTTCGACCGGTTCCGGGCGCTCGGCTACGACGTGGCCCACCACGGCCTCAACCACTGGAACGGCGTGGCCATCGTGTCGCGCATCGGCATCGACGACATCGAGCCGTCGTTCCCCGACGCGCCCGGCTGGGGCGAGCCACCGGTCGTCGAGGCGCGAGCCCTCACCGCCACGTGCGGCGGCATGCACCTGACCTCGGTCTACGTGCCCAATGGCCGCAACATCGCCGACCCCCACATGGACTACAAGGTCGCCTGGCTCGAACGGCTGCGGGCTCGCGCGGCCCAGCGGGTCGCGGCGGGCCAGAGCGCGGCGCTGCTCGGCGACTGGAACATCGCACCGCAGGACGACGACGTCTGGTCGATGGAGTACTACCTCGACAAGAGCCACGTGTCGCCGCGCGAGCGTGCCGCGTTCCAGGGGTTCCTCGACGACGGTTACGTCGACGTGGTGCGACCGCACACCCCCGGCCCGGGCGTCTACACCTACTGGGACTACACCCAGCTCGCCTTCCAGAAGCGTCGCGGCATGCGGATCGACTTCATCCTCGGCACCCCGGCGTTCGCCGCGCGCGTCGAGGGGGCGGCGATCGACCGCGAGGAGCGCAAGGGCAAGGGCGCGTCCGACCACGCCCCCGTCGTCGTACAGCTCGCCGACTGACCTCTGGCGGCCGCTAACTTACTCTTGGTAAGGTAGCGGGATGAGCCGTCCGAGAACGTTCACCGTCGCCGCCCCTGACGGGGTCCTCCTGCGGGTCGAGGAGTATGCCGCGCAGTCGCCCGCCGCCGACGGCCCACCCGAGTCGGCGCCCACCGTGGTGCTCGCGCACGGCTGGACCCTCACGCGGCGGTCCTGGCTCCCGGTGGCCGAGCGTCTCGTCGGGCAGGGCGTCCGGGTCATCGCCTACGACCAGCGCGGGCACGGCCAGTCCTCCGCACTGCGGGACCAACCGACCGTGCGCCAGCTCGGTGACGACCTCTACGCCGTGCTCAATATCGTTGCACCGCAAGGGAAAGTCGTGCTCGGCGGACACTCGATGGGTGGCATGACGATCATGGCGTATGCCGGTCGCCACCCTGTCGACTTCGGCGACCGGGTCGTCGGCGTGGTCCTCGTCGCGACCTCCGCTGGTGAGCTGATGCGCTCCCTGCCGCCGGTCGAGGCGGCATTCATGCGCATCGCCGCCCGGATGCCGCGGATCGCGGCCGGCCGGGCCATCACGGTCTCGGCTCAGCGCAAGCTCCTGTTCGGTGACGTCGCCGACCCCGAGCACGTCCGGCTCACGCGCGACCAGGTCGCCGCCACGTCGCTACCCACCCTGGGCCGGTTCTTCAGCGCCCTGGGCCGGCACGACGAGGCCGAGGCCCTGGCCCAGCTCGCGGACACACCCACCGTCGTCCTTGCGGGTGAGCGCGACAAGCTCACCCCCGCAAGCCACGCGGAGCGCATCGGCGAGCTCGTGCCCAGCGCGCGGGTCGAGGTGCTGCCGGGACGGGGTCACATGCTCATGTACGAGGCGACCGACGACGTCGTCGCGGCATTCGAGTCAGTGCTGGCGGCGCAGCCCGAGCGCCACTGACACCAGCGCGGCCACGCCCGCGGCCACGGCGGCCCCGGCGAACACCGTCTGCACCTGCACGAGCCCGGCTCCGAGCAGGGCGTCGGCATCGGTCTGGTCCGGCAGGTCCGCCACGGCCAGGTAGTAGCGGTGCAACCCGATCGCCGTGAGCAGGGCCAGCCCGACCACCATGCCGACCATCCGGGCGACGACCACGAGCGACGAGGCAACGCCGTGCGCGTCGTCCGGCGCGGATGCGAGGGCGACGTTGTTGACCGGCGCCAAGGTGGCTCCGACGCCCAGGCCGACGAGCACGAGAACCACTGTGGCCCAAGGTGATTCGAGCGAACCGTCGCCCCAGCGGCTCATGGCACCGAGACCCACCGCAGCCACCGCCAACCCGGCCACGCAGACGACCCCTTCGGGCATGCGGCGCAGGGCCCAGCCGCCCACCAGCGCCCCGACGGGCACCGCGACGAGGAACCGCACCAGCACCAGCGCGGCCTCGGTCTGCGAGTCGGTCAGGGTCAGCCGGGCCAGCACGGGCACGTCGACCACGACGGCAACCAGGGCCACCCCGACGAGCAGGCTCACGAGCAGCCCGGCTCGGGCGCGGCCACGCACGACGTCCCGGGCGACGAGCGGCTCGGCTGCGACCCGGTGGCGCCAGAGGTATGCCGCGGCCGTCACCACCGCGACGGGCAGGAGGGCGTAGCCCCAGGGCCCCACGACCTCTCGCTCGGGGTCGCTCGCGGCGAAGGTCAGTACGAGGCAGCCCAACGCGGTGCCGAGCAGGAACGCACCCGGCAGGTCGGCCCGGCTCAGCACGGGCCAGGCGCCGACCAGCGCGAGCACGCCCCAGACCACCGCGAGGGCGAGCGCGACCACCCCGATCGGGGTGAGGAGCCGGGCGGTGTGGCCCTCGAAGGGCACGAACGGCACACCCAGCGTGACGTCGGTGACCAGGCGTTCGGGCGCGGCCAGGGCCAGGCAGCCCACGACGACGGCAGCCACCGCGACGACCGACACCAGGACACGCGGCCGGCTCGGCCGCCGACCGCCCACGACCACCACCAGTCCGGCGAGCAGCAGGCCCGCGACGGCGTTGAGCCAGAAGATCGCCCGCCAGTCGGCCACCGCCAGGACGAGCGCACCGAGCACCGGCCCGAGGACGCTGCCCAGCTCCTGCACCGCGCCCACGACCCCGAGGGGCGTGCCCCGACGTCCGGGCGGCCACAGGTCGGCGACCAGCGCCAGCGTCGCGGGCACGAGCCCGCCCCCGCCGACGCCCTGCAGCACCCGGCCGCCGACCAGCACCGGCAGCTCCACGGCAACCGCCGTGATGGCCGACCCGAGCACGAAGACCATGAGACAGACCAGCAGGATGCGTTGCCGCGCAACGAGATCCGCGAGCCGGCCGATGAGGGGCAGCACCGCGATGTAACCCAGCAGGAAGCCGGAGATGATCGGCGTCGCCCGTTGCAGCGCATCGATCCCGAGGCCGACACCGGTCATCATGTCGGTCAGCGCGAGGACCACGACGTAGGTGTCCGCCGCTGCCAGCGCCACGGCGACCGAGGCGGTGGCGAGCAGTGCCCTAGGGGCGGGTGATCGCAACGGCCTGCGGCAGGCTGGTCAGGCGGACGGTGTAGGTCGCGGTCGAGCCGGCGTAGAACGGCCCCTTGAGGACGACGGAACGCAGCTCGTCGCCCTCGTCGGTGACCCCGTAGGTGATGTCGAAGGTGCCGTTGCGGTCGCCGATGACGAACAGGTCTGCCACGGCGTCACCCGGCACCTTGCCGGTGAAGGTGTCGAGCACCGCAGCGCCGTCGCGGGTGCGGCCACCGGCCCTGAGGTCGGTGGTGTCGCCGACAAGGCTGGTGACGCCGGTCTGGGTGTCGAAGAGCTGGGCCGGGTTGGGCGCGCCGTAGGTCTTGGGGTCGATCTTGTTGTAGCCCGGCGTGAAGAACTTCAGGTAGACGTCCTGCTCGACCGCGATCACCTCGACCGTGCCGGTCACTCCGTTGATGGTTGCGTTGAGGGTGCCCTTGAACGACGGCGGCGTGAAGAGCCCGGTCCCCTTGGCGCCCGACACACCGATCGCCTTGCTGGGCAGGCCGTCGGAGGAGAGCTCGAAGCTCACGGCCGGCGCCTTCTCGAGCGCCGCCCGGGCCGCGGCCAGTCGCTCGGCCGGTGGCTGGTCCGCGGCCTTCTTCTCCGCGCCACCGCTGCACCCAGCCAGGACCACCGCTCCCGCCACGACGCCGGTTACGACGCCCGTCACTACCCCTCGACGCATGGCCCCCACGCTATCGGCCGGGGAGCGCTCCCCATGGTCGCCACGCGATCGCGTCCCTACCGTCGTGGCTCATGCGAACCACCACGCCGAGGCGCCGACGCCTCCTCACCACCGCTGTTGCCACCCTGGGCCTCGTCGTCGTCCCGGCCGCCGCGGCCTGCGTCGCGCACGCGGCTGCGGCCGACACCGCCACCGGAGTCGTCAACACCAAGGGCGACCCCGGTCCGCGACTCACGGTCCGCGAGCGCCCCACCTCGGCCTCGGCCGCCGTCGGCTCACGCGCCGACGGGGCGCGCATCACCATCGTCTGCCAGACCTACGGGCAGAGCGTCACCGGCACGTATGGCACGAGCCGGGTCTGGGACAAGGTCGCCTCCGGCGGCTTCGTCAGCGACGCCTACGTGCGCACCGGCTCCGACGACCTCGTCGCCCCGCTGTGCCCGGGGACGAGCACCTCGACCAGCGCCCGGGTCAAGGCCACCATCGACGCGGCGAAGTCGATGACGGGCAAGTACCCCTACTCGTGGGGTGGCGGCAACTACGCCGGACCGACGAAGGGAATCTGCTGCAGCCCCAGCGGAATCGACGACCGGCAGACCGTGGGCTTCGACTGCTCCGGCTTCATGGAGTACGCCTACTACCAGGGTGCCGGGCTGCGCCTGTCGAGCACGTCACGCAGCCAGTACGCCGACGGACCGCGCAAGCCACTGTCCACGCTGAAGGCCGGCGACATGGTGTTCTGGTCCGACTCGAGCCGCTCGGCCAGCCGCATCCACCACGTCGCGCTCTACATCGGGGACGGCAAGATCGTCGAGGCCAACCGGGTGAGCGGCCCGGACGTGCGGGTCCGTGCCTTCTCGACGCGCGAAGCCGGAGTCATGCCCTACGTCGTGCGCCCCATCCGCTGACCGCTCAACGGCCTCTCATGACGTAAGCCGCCGCTGGCGGGGCGGAAGCGCCGACGTCTGCGACGAACACGGCTCCCGACGCGCTCCCGTCGTCACCCGTGAGCCCACGTGCAGCCGTGGTGACGAAGAGCCGACCCTCGACCAGGCAGGGGGCGGTCGGCTGCGGAGCCGGCACGTCGACGACGCCCCGCAGGCGGCCGCGCGCGTCGAACCTGCGCACCTGGCCCGCACCCCAGACGGCCACCCAGAGGTCACCGTTCGTGTCGACGGTCATGCCGTCGGGGCTGCCGTCGGTCAGCTCGATGAGGACGTCACCCGGCCCGAGGCGACCCTCGGCGTCGAGCTCGTGCCGGAAGACCAGGCGACGCGCGCTGTCGGCGAGGTACATCACCGTGCCGTCGGGGGTGAAAGCCGGGCCGTTGGGGACCGTGAGCCCGTCGAGCTGGGTGCTGATGGTGCCGTCCTGGTCGACGAGGAAGACCGACCCCGCGCCCGGCTCCGCGCCCCACCCCATGCACGTGGCCCAGAAACGCCCGCGGGGGTCGCAGACGCCGTCGTTCATGCGCCGGGGTGTGCCGCCGTCGGCCGGTTTGCCGAGCCAGGTGGGCTCCTGGCCTGGACGCAGGATCGCCACCCCGGTGCCCACGGCCGCGACCCAGCTGCCGGGCTCAGACTCCAGGGGCGCCACCGCGCCGAGCGGCAGCGGAGCGGTCGACGCGAGCACCGTCGCCGCACCGGGCGCCCCGGTGTCGGCCGCGTAGAGCGTCCCCGCGAGGATGTTGACGAAGACGAGCCGGCCGTCGACCCAGCGGGGTCCCTCGCCGAGCTCGAGCCGCCCGGGCACCCACTCGACTGCGTGGTGCACGGTTGCGTCCCCTGGCCCCGTCATGGCTGCACTCCTCGATGGTGCGCAAGAGGGGTATGCCGCCCACGCGGCATACCCCTCTTGTCGTTGCTTCCCAACGCTTTTCAGCTGCTGGTGGTCGCCTTGGCGTCGTCCTTGATGACCAGGCCGGTGCCTTCGTTGTTCTCCTCGACGTGGACGGTGTCACCGTCGTGGATCTCGCCACCGAGGACCGCGCGGGCGAGTCGGTCGCCGATCTCCTTCTGCACCAGGCGGCGCAGCGGGCGGGCGCCGTAGGCCGGGTCGTAGCCGGTCACGGCCAGCCACTCGCGCGCCCCGTCGGACACGTCGAGGGTGATGCGGCGGTCGGCCAGGCGGCTCTGGATCTCGCGCACCTGCAGGTCGACGATGTGGGCCAGCTCCGAGCTGCTGAGCGGGTCGAAGATGACGATCTCGTCGAGCCGGTTGAGGAACTCGGGCTTGAAGCTCGAGCGCACGACGTCCATGACGTGCTTGCGCTTCTCCTCGTCGGGCAGCGTGGAGTCGATGAGGAACTGGCTGCCGAGGTTGCTGGTCAGCACGAGGATGACGTTGCGGAAGTCGACCGTGCGTCCCTGGCCGTCGGTGAGCCGGCCGTCGTCGAGCACCTGGAGCAGGATGTCGAAGACCTCGGGGTTGGCCTTCTCGACCTCGTCGAGCAGCACCACCGAGTAGGGGCGGCGCCGCACGGCCTCGGTGAGCTGGCCGCCCTCTTCGTAGCCGACGTAGCCGGGAGGGGCGCCGATGAGCCGCGCCACCGAGTGCCGCTCCGAGTACTCCGACATGTCGATGCGCACCATGGCGCGCTCGTCGTCGAAGAGAAAGTCGGCCAGCGACTTGGCGAGCTCGGTCTTGCCGACACCGGTCGGGCCGAGGAAGAGGAACGAGCCGGTCGGCCGGTTCGGGTCCGCGAGGCCGGCGCGCGAGCGACGGACTGCGTCGGACACGGCCTTGACCGCGGCCTCCTGGCCGATGAGGCGGGCGCCGATGAGCGACTCCATCGACAGGAGCTTCTCGGTCTCACCCTGCAGCAGCCGGCCCGCGGGGATGCCGGTCCAGGCCGAGATGACCTCGGCGATGTCGTCGGGGCTGACCCGCTCCTTGACCATGAGGTCGGGGTTGTCGAGGCCCTTGACGACCTCCTCCTCGTTGGCCTTGGCGAGCTGCTCCTCGACCTGCGGGATCTCGCCGTACATGAGGCGCGATGCCTCCTCGTACTTGCCCTCACGCTGGAGTCGCTCGGCCTGGGTGCGCAGGTCGTCGAGCTTGGCCTTGAGGTCACCGACCTTGTTGAGGCCGGACTTCTCCTGCTCCCAGCGGGCGTTGAGGGTGGCGAGCTGCTCTGACTTGTCGGCGAGGTCCTGCTGGAGGCGGCTGAGCCGCTCCTTGGACGCGTCGTCCTTCTCGTTCACGAGGTGCAGCTCTTCCATCTTGAGCCGGTCGACGGTGCGGCGCAGCTCGTCGATCTCGACGGGCGAGGAGTCGATCTCCATCCGCAGCCGCGAGGCGGCCTCGTCGACGAGGTCGATGGCCTTGTCGGGCAGCTGGCGACCGGTGATGTACCGGTTCGACAGCAACGCCGCCGCCACGAGCGCGGAATCCTCGATCTCGACCTTGTGGTGCGCCTCGTAGCGCTCCTTGAGACCGCGCAGGATCGCGATGGTGTCCTCGACGGACGGCTCACCGACGTAGACCTGCTGGAACCGGCGCTCCAGCGCCGGGTCCTTCTCGATGTACTGGCGGTACTCGTCCAAGGTGGTCGCGCCGACGAGCCGCAGCTCGCCGCGGGCCAGCATCGGCTTGAGCATGTTGCCGGCGTCCATCGCGCCCTCGCCGCCACCACCGGCACCCACGACGGTGTGCAGCTCGTCGATGAAGGTGATGATGCGGCCGTCGCTGTCCTTGATCTCCTCCAGGACGCCCTTGAGGCGCTCCTCGAACTCGCCGCGGTACTTCGCGCCGGCGAGCATCGCACCCATGTCGAGAGACACCAAGGTCTTGTCCCGCAACGACTCCGGCACGTCGCCGTCGACGATGCGCTGCGCGAGTCCCTCGACCACGGCGGTCTTGCCGACGCCGGGCTCGCCGATGAGGACGGGGTTGTTCTTGGTGCGCCGCGACAGCACCTGCACGACGCGGCGGATCTCGCTGTCGCGGCCGATGACCGGGTCGAGCTTGCCGTCGCGGGCGGCCTCAGTGAGGTCGGTGCTGTACTTCGCGAGCGCCTCCCCCTCCTCGGCCGGGGTGTCGCTGGTGACCTTGCGACCGCCGCGCAGGGCGTCGATCTTGGCCTCCATGTCCTTGGCGCCGCGCTTCTCGACAGCGGCGAGGTTGCCGGTCTCGGCCAGTGCCAGCAGCAGCAGGTCGAGGGCGAGGTAGGTGTCGCCCTTGGCCTTCATGAGGGTGTCGGCTTGCTGCAGCACCTCGAGCGCGGCGCGGCCGAAGGTCGGCGCCTGGGCCGAACCCGAGGTCGACGGCAGCGCGCGGATACGCGCGTCGGCCTGGGCCAGCACGGTCTGCGCTCCGGTGCCGGCGGCCTGCAGCAGCGCGTCGGCCTGCGGGGTGTCGAGTCGGATCACCGAGCTCGTGAGGTGGTCGGGCGTGATCTCGGGGTTGCCGTTCTGCTGCGCCTCGCGCTGTGCGAGCGCGAGCGCCTCGGCGACCTTGGCAGTCGGCTTCAGCTCCATGCGTCGATGTTCTCCTGTCGTGGGTGATTGGGCCACTTGGGACAACACCGGAAAAGTTGAGTCTGTTCCGCTCAACTTTGGCTGGCGCGCGGCCCCGGGTCAGTGGGACGCCAGGGGGCCACGACGCGAGGCGCAGTATGCCGCCGGGGCGGCTTCGCGGCATACGCCCAGCACTGCTCAGCCGGTGATCAGCCGCTCGCGCGCGGTCTCGAGCCCGACGAGGTGGGCGCCGCGCATCACCCCCAGCTCAGGCACCCGACCGGCCACCACCCGTGCCTGCATCGGCGCGACGGCGGCCGCGTCTCGCGCGACCAGGGCACACAGGTCCGGCCCACCCGCCTCGGCGAGCGGCCCGGCCAGCACCACCAGCCGCGGGTCGACGACGACGCACACCGCGGCCACCCCGAGGGCCAGGCGCATCGCCAGCTCCTCGACGAAGGGTCGCCCACCCGACGCCACCGCGGCCGCCAGGGTGGTCGCGTCGTGCCCCCGCTCGCGGGCCAGGGCGAGCACCGCCTCCTCGGCGACGAGCTGCTGGAAGCCGCCCTTGTCGCGGCGACCGATGTGTCCGGGCGCCGCCACACCGGGCACCGGCAGGTAGCCGAGCTCGCCCGCCGCACCCGTCGTCCCACGCCGCACGGCACCGGAGAGCACGATCGCGGACCCGACGCCGCCGCCGACCCACAGGTAGACGAAGTCCTGCTCGCCGACCGCCACTCCCTCGCGCTGCTCGGCGATGGCACGCAGGTTGACGTCGTTGTCGACGGTGACCGGCCGGCCCAGCCCGCGTTCGAGCTCGGCGCGCACACCGGCGCCCCACTGCGGGTGGTCGTAGGAGAAGGCCACGTCACCCGTGCCCGGGTCGACGATCCCGCTGATGCCGACGACCACGGCCCGCACCGAGCCCTCGGCCACGCCGGCAGCGGCGACGGCCTGCGCGACGGCGCCCCTGACCAGAGCCACCGGGTCGTCGGCGAGCCCGCTGGCCGCCGCCGACAGCTCGACGGGAGGTCCGGAGCTCGCGAGGAGGTCGCAGGTGGCCGCCGTGACGAGGTCCTGGTCCACCTGCACGCCCACGACGTGCGCGGCCGCTGCGACGACCCCGTGCACGTCGACGTTGGGTCCCCGCCCGCCGGCGCGCGTACCGACGACCTCGACCACGCCCAGCTCGTCCAGGCGGGCCAGCAGCTGCCCGGCGGTCACCTTCGACAGCCCCGTGAGCGCCGCCAGCTCGGTGCGCGACATGGGACCGCGCTCGACCAGGAGGCTGAAGGCCGCTCGGACGTTGATCTCACGCAGCAGCCGCGGGGTGCCCGGAGGTCCACCCCCGGCCCCCGCCCCTGAACCGGTGCCAGCGGTCGACACGAGCGTCACTGTAGGTGAGGACCACACCCTCACGCCCGACAAACCGGACTGACAACACTCTTTCCAGATATGTCCGGGACTGTTACGGTGTCCGACTGTCGGAGGGAGCGCTCCGCTCTACCCCCTGCGAGGGGAGTCTCCCTCCGACCGCAGAGCCTCAAGGCTCCGTCCCCCAACCGTTGCGCCGCCCTCAGGCATTCCCTCCGCCTTCGAGGGCGGCGCGGCGCGTTTCCCGGCCGGTCTCGTGCGCGCACCTTCCGGTCCGGTGCCCGACCAGCGAGAGGACGAGGGACGTGTCACAGCCGGGGTATGCCGTCGGGGGACGTTCGCGTGAGCTCGCCCGGTTGGCGTTGACGCTCGTCCAACCCGGTTTCGTCGGGCTGGAGGCGCCCGGCTGGCTGCTGCGCCGCCTCGACGACGGTCTCGGCGGGGTCGGGTTGTTCGGCCGCAACATCGAGTCACCCGAGCAGGTCGCCCGCCTCACGGCGCAGGTCCACGACGCCAACCCCGGTGCGCTGGTCGCGATCGACGAGGAGGGCGGTGACGTCACCCGCCTCGAGCACCGCACCGGCTCGTCGTGGCCGGGCAACCTGGCGTTGGGCCGGGTCGACGACGTCGACCTCACCGAACGCGTGGCCGCCGAGATCGGCGCCCTCCTGGCGGCCGTCGGGGTCGACCTCGACTACGCGCCCGACGCCGACGTCAACACCAACGCGGCCAACCCGGTGATCGGGGTGCGCAGCTTCGGGTCGGATGCGACGCTGGCCGCCCGCCACACCGCTGCGTGGGTGCGGGGGTTGCAGTCGGCCGGCGTGCTGGCCTGTGCCAAGCACTTCCCCGGCCACGGCGACACCCACGTCGACAGCCACCTCGGGCTCCCGGAGGCCGAGCTCGGCGACCCTGCGACGAACCCGGCGCTCGAGCCCTTCCGTGCGGCCGTGGCAGCCGGGTGCGCCGCGGTGATGAGCGCCCACATCCGGCTCAGGGACTGGCCGGACGACCGACCGGCCACCCTGGTGCCCGGCGTCATGACCGGGTTGCTGCGCGACCAGCTGGGCTTTGCCGGGCTGGCCGTGTCGGACGGGCTGGAGATGGCGGCGATCGCGGCGACCGTGGGGATCGCCGAGGGTGGGGTGCTGGCCGTCGCCGCCGGTGTCGACGCGCTGTGCATCGGCGGTGGACTGGCCGACGCCGAGACCTGCGACGCCGTCGTTGTCGCCCTGGTCGACGCGGTGACCGGTGGCCGCCTCCCGGAGGGGCGCCTGGTCGAGGCCGCCGACCGCGTCACCGCGGCCGCCGCGCTGCACCGCGAGCTGCGTCAGGCGGCCGCGGCGTCCGTGGTCACGAGCGACCAGGGGGCCGGGCTGGACGCAGCCCGGCGCGCGCTGGAGGTCATCGGGACACCCGCCAACACCACCCGGGCGCCGGTCATCGCCCAGCTGACGGCGACCCAGAACTTCGCCGTCGGTGACGAGACCCCGGCCGGGGTCGTAGCCGCGGCGCGAGGCCGCTGGGGAGAGGTGCCGGTGCTGGCGATCGGCCCCCGGGACGACCCCCGCGCGGCGCTGTCCGGCGCGATGGGGCACCCGCTGTGGGTGGTCACCCGCGATGCCCACCGGCATACCTGGATGGCCTCGGCCCTCGCCGAGGTGCTCGCCGCCCGACCCGACGCGGTCGTCATCGACACCGGCTGGCCGGGGTGGCAGCCGGCGGACGGGACGGCGCTGGTGGTGACGCGCGGCGCGTCCCGAGCGAGCGGGGCGGCCGTCGTCGAGCTGCTCGGGCGCTGACTCAGCGGCGGGTCTGCGGGTCCGGGTCGTACCAGCCGTCGTGCTCCTCGACGAGGGTCGCGAACCGGTCGCGGAGACCCTGCTCGACCGGTCCGGTCTCGTCGGCGATGTTGGTCTCCACGACGTGGACGGCCCACTCGTGCGACTCCGAGTCGTCTTCTCCTGCAAGGGCTTCCCGCACGACCCGCACGTCGGTGAAGCCCTCGTCGGCGAGCTCGGACGCCACCTGCTCGGCGACGTCACGGTCGGGGAAGACGAGGAGGTGCTCACTCATGGGACGTGAGTATGCCGCGTGGGCGCGCCTCGAAGGCCGGTGGCGCGCCCACGCCGGACTCGCCTGTGACCAGCCGAGACCTCAGTCCGCCGTGGCGCGGGGGTAGGCCTTCGGCAGCCGCATCCCGCGCTGGACCATGAGGTCGCGCACCCGGTTGGGGTAATCGGTGATGACGCCGTCGACACCGGCGTCGACCAGGGCCTCGATGGTGGCCGGGTCGTCCACGGTCCACGGCACCACCTTGAGGCCGCGGGCGTGGGCGGCGTCGACCATGGCCCGGTCGGCGTAGAAGCGGAACCCCGGCTGGCCGACGGTGCCGTTCTGCGGGAAGCCGTAGTTGGGCGACAGCGTGGTGACGCCCTCGATGCTCGCGGCCGCCGCCACGAAGTCACCGCCGAAGTCGTCGGCGTCGATGCCGCCGAGCCACGGCGAGGCGCCGGGCTGGCCGACCTGCAGGAAGTCGTAGTTGGTGAGGGCGACGAGCGGCCACTTGGGCGCCAGCTCGTGCATCGCCATGAGGGCGCCCCAGTCGAAGGACTGGATCGTCACCTGGCGCTCGATGCCGGACGCGCGGATCTCCTCGAAGACGCGGCGCACGAACAGCTCCCTCGGCGCGGTCTGCTCGGGCGCGCCGGCCTCGACCTTGGTCTCGATGTTGAGCTTCACCTGGTTCGCCTTGGCGTCACGGACGAGGGCGAGCACGTCACGCAGCTCGGCCAGCCGGTTGCCGGCCACGACCTCCTGCTGCGGGTAGCCGGGCAGCTGCTGGTAGCCGCAGTCCATCGTCTTGACCTGCGCGAGGGTGAGGTCCTTGATGTAGTCGCCGACATAGGGGAACTGCGGGTCGCCGGGGGTGACGGGTGCGGTGTCGCGGCACTTGGTGCGGCTCACCTGGCGGTCGTGGGTCACGACGACCGCACCGTCCTTGGTGATCTGGGTGTCGAGCTCGAGGGTGCTGACGCCGAGCCGCAGTGCCTTGGCGAAGCCGGGCAGCGACTCCTCGGTGGTCAGGCCGAGTCCGCCGCGGTGGGCCTGCAGGTCGAACTGCGTCTTCTGCGGCAACACCTTGGGGCCGGGCGTGCCGGCGCCGGTGGCCGGGGCGGCCGCGGCACCGACGGGGAGCGCGAGGGCAGCGGCCGTGGCGGCCGCGACAACGGTCAGTCTGCGTGCGAAGGTCATGGTCCGTGACGCTAGGACGCGACACGGCGGCGCGCACGAGGTGGCGGTGAAGCCCCGGCGAACACTGGGTGAGCCCGGCCGCGTTCCCGACCACCCGGCATACCCGGGGGCCGGGTGGCACGGCGCCCGGCGAGCCGTCAGCGTTCGTAGTCGGTGAGCGCCTGCACCTTCTGCGCGGAGGCTGAGGCCTCGTCGAACTCGTAGTCCAGCCACTCGCGTGCCAGGCGACGGGCCAGCTCCAGGCCGACCACGCGCTGCCCGAAGCACAGCACCTGGGCGTTGTTGCTCAACACGGAGCGTTCGACGGAGAAGCTGTCGTGGGCCGTGACGGCGCGAACTCCCTTGACCTTGTTGGCGCTGATGGCAACCCCGAGGCCGGTGCCGCACACGAGCAGCGCGCGGTCGGCCTGGCCGTCGGCCACCAGCTTGGCCGCCGCCACGCCGATGTGGGGGTATGCCGTGTCCTCGTCGGCCCCGACGCCCACGTCGGTCACTTCGACCACCCGGCCGTCGGCCTCGAGGTCGGCCTTGAGCTTCTCCTTGTACTCGAGTCCGGCGTCGTCGCTGCCGACGACGATGCGCAGTCCGTCAGCCATCGCTCACTCCTCGGTTTTGTCTCGATCGTGGTCGAGCACCTCTGCGACGACCCGTGCGCACATCGCGAGCGACGTCGCGCCGGGGTCAGGGGTGCCCACGCTCTTGTCCGCCAACGGCCGGGCCCGTCCGCGTCGGGGACGCAGGCCGGCCGTGTCCTCGGCCGCGCTGGTGGCGGTCCCGGCGGCTCGGGTCCAGGCCACGGCAAGGGTTTGGCCGTCACCCACCTGCCGGCCCAGCTCGTCGGCGAACGGGAGCAGGGCGTCGAGCATGGTCTTGTCGCCAGGCTCGGCCTTCCCGAGCTCCTGCATCGCCCGGGCGCCGGACGCGACGGCGTCGGCCACGTCAGCCGACGTCAGCTCAGGCGCGTCGTCACCCAGCCGCGTGCCGATCGTGCGCAGGAAGTGACCCCACAGGACACCGGAGGTGCCACCAGCCTTGTCGCCCCAGGCATCACCGGCGGCCCCCAGGACGGCTGCGACGCCGGCGCCACGGTCCACGTGGTCCCGGGCCGCGTCGAGGGCGTGGGTGACGCCCTTGACCATGCCGCGGCCGTGGTCGCCGTCACCCGCGACGGCATCCATCCGGGCCAGCTCGGGCTCGGCCGCGCGGATCGCGTCGGCCATCGCCGCAAGCGCGGCGACGGCCGTCGCCGCAGCCTCCCTCGAGGCCGGCGAGCCCTCGGTGACCTTCTCCTCCCGGATCGCCGCGAGGTCGGCGTCGCTGCGTGGCCTCCCCTCGGTGGTCGCCGCTGCGCCCTTGCGGTATGCCGGAGTGTCCGCGGGTGCGGTCCACCAGCGTTCGAGGTCGTCGTCGAGGAACACCAGGGTGAGCGAGATGCCGGCCATGTCGAGGCTCGTGACGAGCTCGCCGACCTCGGGGTCGACAACGGTGTAGCCGCCGTCACGCAGCCGCTTCGCCACCTGCGTCCAGACGACGAACAGCTCCTCGTACTTCGTGGCACCGAGGCCGTTGAGGATGGCTCCGACCCGCTTGGAGGAGTCGGCCGGCTCCTCCGCCAGGACCTTGTCGACGAGCAGGTCGGCAAGGTCTGCGGCCCGGGGCAGCTGCTCGTCCGCGATCCCCGGCTCCCCGTGGATGCCGAGCCCGACACCCATGCGGCCGGGCTCGACCTGGAACAGCGGTTCGTCGGCGCCAGGCATCGTGCAGCCGGCGAGGCCGACGCCCATGGTCCGGGTGCGTTCGTTGGCTCGCCGCGCGACGCGTTCGACCTCGTCGAGGTCGAGGCCCGCCTCGGCTGCCGCGCCCGCGCACTTGAAGACGACGAAGTCCCCCGCGATGCCGCGACGCTTCTCGATCTCGCCCACGGGTGCGCTCGCGACGTCGTCGGTGACATAGACGTTGCGTGCCTCGATGCCATCGTCGGCGAGCCGCTGCGTCGCCAGGTCGAAGTTCATCACGTCGCCCGCGTAGTTGCCGGTGCTGAAGAGAACTCCCCCGCCAGCGTCGGCCGCCTTGCCGACGGAGTAGGCGTCCTGCGTCGACGGCGAGGTGAAGATGTTGCCGACGACGGCACCGTCGGCGAAACCCGGCCCGACCACGCCACAGAAGGCGGGGTAGTGCCCCGAGCCGCCACCGACGACGACCGCGACCTTCCCTTCAGGGGGTTCGGTTGCACGCACCACGCCGCCGGGCACGCCCGTCACGAGGTCGCGGTGGACGTCGAGGAAGCCGGCGAGCGCGTCCTCCATGAAGGTGCTGGGGTCGTTGTAGAGATGGGTCATGCGCAGCTCCTCAGCGGATGCGGTCACCGGTGTCGGCGTCGAACAGGTAGACGCGGGCGGGCGGCGCCGAGAAGTGGATCTCGTCACCGGGGCGGTAGGTCTCCTCCGCCGCCGTCTGGACCACGAGGGTGTCCTCCAGCCCCGGCACCCGGACCGTCGCGAGGCCGTGCTCGAGGAGGTCCTCGAAGACCACGACCTCACCGCGCAGCCCGGCGCCGTCGGCCGGAGCACCGGGCCGGTCACTGCCCGCGACGACGCAGTCCTGCGGGCGCAGGCCCACGACGACCTTGGCGCTGTCGGGGGCGTCGACCACAGCCGGGACCACGGTCGCGTCCCCCACGCGAACGGTGACCTGCCCGTCGACCCGACGCACCACACCGGGGAAGAGGTTGATGCTGGGCTCACCCACGAAGTCCGCCACGAACTGGTTGGCAGGGTCGTCGAAGATCTCGTCCGGCGTGCCGAACTGCTGGATCACTCCCTTGTCCATCACCGCCATCCGGTCGGACAGGCTCAGCGCCTCGAGCTGGTCGTGGGTGACGACGATCGTGGTGTAGCCGAACTCGCGCTGCAGCAGCTTGAGCTCGCGCCGCACCCGCTGGCGGGCCGAGGCGTCCAAGTGGCCCAAGGGCTCGTCCAGCAACAGCACGGGGGGCTTGCGGACCAGCGCCCGGGCGAGCGCGACGCGCTGCTTCTGGCCGGAGGACAGGCTGGCCGGCCGGAGGGGCAGCAGCTCCTCCATCTCGAGTCTGCGCGCGATCTCGGCGACCTGCTGGTCCGCACCGGCGACCTTGCGGGCCTTGAGGCCGTAGGCGAGGTTCTCCCGCACGTCCAGTGGCGGGTAGAGCGCGTAGCTCTCGAAGCCAACCCCGACGTTGCGCTTGCCGGGTGGCAGGTCGTTGATGCGCGTGTCCCCGATGAGGATGTCACCGGACGTCACGGTCTCGAGCCCCGCGATCATCCGCAACGTGGTGGTCTTGCCACAGCCGGAGGGGCCGAGCAGCGAGATCAGCTCACCGGGCTTGATGTCCATGTCGAGGCCCTTGACCGCCTCGAAACTCTCCCGGCCGCGGCTGGCGTAGGTCTTGCGAACAGCGTTGAGGGTCAACGCCTGTGGCTCCGTGGCAGTCACGGTCGTCGCGGTGGTCGTCGCGGTGGTCATCGCGCCTCCTCGGGCATCGCGGCGGCGACCCGGCCGGTGGCCGAGCCGATCCGCGCCGTGTGTTCGCCCTCGCCACCCGCGGCGAAGACGTGGACGTTGGGCAGGTGCACCTGCACCGTGACCTGTTCTCCTTCGGCAGGGGCGTGGTCGCTGTCCTCGACGACGATCAGGTGGTCGTCGCCCACGAGGATGTCGAGCTCTACCTGGCGCCCGAGTCTCTCCGCCAGGACGACCCGCCCCGGCACGCGCAGCCAGTCCTCGCCGCTCCGGTGCCCACGGTCCACCTCGAGCTCGCTGGGCCGCAGCCCGAGCCGTACCTTCTGTCCGGCAGTGAGGTCGAGGTCACGCGGCACCGGAAAACGTCCCGCCCCACCCGCGAACCTGACCTCACCGTCCTCGACGACACCGTCGAGCAGGTTCATCTCCGGCTGGCCCATCGACCGCGCCACGAACGTGTCGACCGGGCTGCGCCAGACCTCCTCGGGCGTGCCCACCTGGACGAACCGGCCCGCGCGCAGCACGGCCACCCGGTCACCGAGGGCGAGTGCCTCCTGGTAGTCGTGGGTCACGTACACCGTGGTCGTGCTGGAGGTCTGCGCGATCTGCTTGAGCTCAGCCCGCATCGACGCCCGCAGCTTGGCGTCGAGGTGCGACAGCGGCTCGTCGAGCAGGTAGATGTCGGCAGGGCGGACGAGGACCCGACCGAGGGCTGTCCGCTGCCGCTGGCCGTTGGACAGCTCCCTGGGGAAGCGGGCCAGCAGGTGGTTGATGCCCAGAGTCGTCGTGACCAGGTCGATGCGACGACGACGCTCGTCCGCGGCATACTCACCCGTCCGACCCGACCGAAGCGGCGAGGCGAGGTTCTGCTCGACGGTGCGCTGCGGATAGAGGGCGTAGCTCTCGAACGCCATCGCGACGTTGCGGTGGTAGGGCTCGACGCCGGTCATGTCACGGCCGGCGATCTCCACCGTGCCCTCGTCGATCTCGACGAGCCCCGCGATGCTCTTCAACGTCGTCGTCTTGCCCGCACCGGAGGGGCCGAGGATGACGAAGAACTCACCGTCCGACACGTCCAGGTCGATGCCGTCGACGGCCTTCACATCGCCGTACGACGTGCGGATTCCCTTGAGGGACAACGTACCCATCAGCCCTTCACCGCCCCGAACGAGAGACCTTGCACCAGGTAGCGCTGAATGGTCAGCGCCAGGACCAGCGGTGGCAGCGCGCCGATGAGCGCTGCGGCCGCCGTGAGGTTGTAGTACGCCTGGCCGCCGCCACCGAGGTACTTCGTGATCGCCACGGTCACCGTCGACGCCGACGTGTCAGCGAGGATGAGCGGGAAGACGTAGTTGTTCCAGGCGAAGATGAACGCGAGCAGCGCCGCCGCCGCGATGCCCGGGCGAACGAGCGGCAGCGCGACCATGAGGAACGCACGCCGTCGCGTGTAGCCGTCGAGGAGTGCCGCCTGCTCGAGGTCCTCGGGCAGGTCCTGGAAGTACGAGCGCAGGATCCACACGACCAGCGGCATCGTCACCAGCTGCAGCACCCAGATCATGCCGACCTTGGTGTCGAACAGCCCGACCTGGTTGTAGATGACGAACAGCGGCACGATCACCATGAGCTCCGGCGCGAACCGGAAGGACAGCATGTTGAACATGAGGTCCTCCGACCCGCGGAACTTCCACCGGCCCGCCGCGTATGCCGCGGGAATGCCGATGACGAGCGAGACCAGCACCGCGCCGCCGCAGTTGATGACACTGGTGAGCAGTGCCGTCTTGAAGTCGACCGACGTCAGCTGGGTGCCACGGTCGCTCAGGACCGTGCCGAAGTTCTCGACGGTCGGTGAGAACGCGAAGTAGGTGCTCGTCTGCTGGGCGTCGTTCTTCAGTGCCAGCAACACCATCCACAGGATCGGGAAGAGCGCGAACGCGAACCACGCGAGGATGCCGACGTCGGCCAGCACCGATCCGGTCGTGAAGCGCTTCTGCCCGGGCATGAGCTCCTTGGCCATGTCAGTCCTCCGCTCCGGCTGCGCGCCGCTGGGCCTTGCCCAGGACGCTGACGAGGTATCGGGCCGTGATGAAGACCAGAATCCACAGGAGGAACATGTAGGTGCTCCCTCGGGAGAAGTTCTGGAAGGTGATGGAGTCCTCGTAGGCGCCGATCTGCAGCGTGCGGGTGGCCAGGCCCGGCCCGCCGGCCGTGAGGACGTAGATGAGGTCGAACGCCTTGAGGCAGTCCATGAAGCGGAAGATGACGGCCACGAGGATGTAGGGCCACATCATCGGCAGCTGGAGCCTGCGGAAGGTGTAGAACCAGGACGCCCCGTCGACCTGCGACGCCTCGAACGGCTCCTTGGGCAGGGAGCGGATGCCGGCCAGCACGAGGATCGCGACGAAGGGCGTGTAGATCCAGGCGTCGACGAGGATCGAGGACCACAGGGCGGCGTCCTTGCTCAGCCAGTCGAAGGTTCCGAGCCCGAAGACGTGGTTGAGGACTCCGAACTGAGGGTTGAACATGAGCTTCCAGATCGTGCCCGCGATGACGGGCGCGATCATGAGGGGCAGGATCAGGACCTTCTCGAAGATGCCCCCGATCTTGCTGGCCCGGTTGAGCAGCAACGCGATTCCGACACCGAGCACGGTCTCGAGCGCAGTGGCCACCACGGCGAACACGGCCGTGACCCGGACGCTGGTCCAGAACTGCGGGTCGGACAGGACGCTGCGGTAGTTGGCGAACCACACCACGTGTGGGTCGGGGTTGGCTGCCGTGTAGTTGAGGATCGAGTAGTAGGCGCCCAGGACGAACGGGTAGAGGATGCCGATGACGACCAGGACCGCGGGCAGCGCCAGGATGTAGGGCCGGAGCTGACGGCGCCGCTCGGGCACCCGGGGTGGCGCACCGTCGCGCTGATTGGTCGCTGGTGCCGACGTCATGGTCGCGCTCATGCCACATTCACCTTCGCTTCAGCCGACTTGGCGTACGACCGCAGCCGCTTGTCGGCGTCGTCGCCTCCGTAGATGTCCTGCAGTGCCACGGCCCAGTCCTGCGTCGTCTGGAAGAACGACGTCTGCGGAGTGAACTGGATCTTGGACTCACCCACGACCCGCTCGAAGGTGTCGAGGTAGCCGGGGAACTCACCGAGGGTCTGCTTGAAGGCGCCGTCGAAGACGGACTTGCGCGTCGGGTCCGCGAATGCGCCACGGACGGCCTTGGACATCGCCTCCTTGCCCGTGGCCCACTGGATGAACAGCCACGCGGCCTGCTTGCGCTGCGACGCGGCATTCATCGCCAGCGACCAGGTCCACAGGTTGGTCTTGTAGTTGCCGTCCGGGCCGGCCGGGCCCGGGTGCCAGGCCAGGTTGCCCGCCTCCTTGCTCGCACCCGGCTTGTTCTTCGGGTAGGTCGCGGAGTCGGCGTCGTAGCACATCATCGCGTTGCCGTTGCCGAGGTCGCGGGTGCAGTCGGGGTACTCGTAGGTCGTCCACGACGCTGGCCCGGCATCCCGGGCCAGCTCGACCCACTCGCGCTGGAACCGGATGGCATCGTCGGTGGCCATCTCGGCGACGAGCTGGTCGCCGTCGAGCCGGTAGTCGACACCACCCATGCGGGAGTACTGCGTGATGAACCCCGGGTGGATCGTCGCCCACGACTTGGACCCGCGGAACGCGACACCGTAGCGACCGGCGCTGCGGTCGGTGAGGTCGCGGGCCAGCTGCTGGAAGTCCTCCCAGGTGTCCGCAGGCTTGATGCCGCGGGAGTCGAAGTAGGCCTTGTTGTAGCAGACCACGTTGTTCTCGAAGCCCCACGGAATGGCCCACTGGCCGCCGCTGCCGAGCGGGCTGCCGACCTTGAAGTCCCAGCTCGTCGAGGTGCGCAGGCCCTCATAGATGTCCTCGAAGTCGTACTCGTCACTGGTCGCTGCGGAGTTCTCGATCCATGGCTTGAGGTCCTCCATCCAGCCCGGCGGGCCGTACTGCCAGATGAAGTACGCACCCGTCATGAACACGTCGTGCGACCCCGAGCCGCCGGCGAGCTCGGTGTTGAGCTTGGTGAAGTACGCACCCTCCGGCACGAGGTCGGCGACGACCTCGATGCCGGTGAGCTCGGTGAACTCCTTGAGCAGCGGCTGGAAGCTCTGCTGGTAGGGGTGCGGGGTCTGCAGGATGCGGACGGTCTGCCCCTTGGCGGCCTTCCAGTCGAAAGGGCCGGTCACGGCGGAGGCGCCGTTGGGGTGGCGTTCCCCGCCGCCGACGCCGCAGGCCGCCAGCCCGGGTAGGAGGGTCGCGCCGAGACCCGCCAGACCCGCTGCCTTGAGCACGTCCCGGCGGGACCAGCCTGGCTGCTGCGAATGGCTGGTCATGCCGCGTCCCCGGCCGGGTCATTGCGCACCGTGGTGTCGCCGTTCGGGAGGAGGCTGACCTTGATCGACTCCCTGCCCGACGCCACCAGGTCCAGCCCCTTCTGGAACTCCGACAGCGGCAGCTGGTGGGTGACGATCTCGTCCATCGGGAGCTTTCCCTGCTCGATGAGGCGGATCGCCGCCGGCCAGCAGTTCGGACCCAGGTGGGCGCCCAGGACGTCGAGCTCCTTGTCGTCGCTGATGATGCTCCAGTCGACGCTGACGTCGTCCTTGAAGACGGAGTACTCGACGAACCGGCCGAGCTTGCGCAGCAGATTGAGGCCCTGCGGCACCGCGGACGGATGGCCGGTGCCCTCCAGGTAGACGTCGGCGCCGTAGCCGTCGGTCAGCTCCATGATGCGCGCGACCGCGTCCTCCTCGGCGATGTTGATCGCCATGGTGGCACCGGTCTTGAGGGCCAGCTCGAGCTTGCGCGGGTCCATGTCGAGGGCGATGACCTCGGCCGGGTTCTTCGCGGCCGCACCGGCGATCATGCCGAGCCCGATCGGCCCGGCGCCGGCGACCACAACCACGTCGGCGAAGGTGATCTGGGCTCGCTCGACCGCGTGGAGGGCGCAGGACAGGGGCTCGGCGAATGCCGCGTGCGCGGCCGGGATGGAGCCGTCGATCTTGTGCACGAGCGACGCGGTCGAGAGCACCATGTACTGCTCCATGCCGCCGGGGTTGGCGCGCTTGAAGCCGTACATGTCGTGCACCTGGCACATGTGGTAGTTGCCGGTCGTGCAGTAGCGACACTCCCAGCAGGGCACGATCTGCTCGACCACGACGCGGTCACCGACGTCGATGCCCCAGTGCTCGCGAGCCTCGTCGTCGAGCTGCACCACGCGACCGCAGATCTCGTGGCCGGGCACGACCTCGGTCTCGGACCAGGCGGGGCGGTTCTCGTCACCCCAGAACTTGGCGGCGCCGTGGTAGTTCTTCAGGTCGCTGGCGCAGATCCCCACGGCCTCGACCTCGAGGAGCACCTCGCCCTTGCCGGGCGTCGGGACCGGCAGCGTCTCGAAGGTGTAGTTCTCCGGGCCGTGGTTGACCACCGCCTCCATCGTCTCCGGCAGCTGCGGGGGGCCGCCTGCCTCGTTGCCGCCCGACCGGGCCGTGGGCCCAGGCTTCGTCGTCTCGGTCACGGGGACCTCCGTTGGTCCAGGGGCGCCACCTCGCACCCATGCGGTCTCTGCCAACAAGCAGAGTAGGAGGGTGATGAACATCTGTCCAGCACTAATGTTCAACAGGTGAGAATCTGTGCACGAGGTGCATAATGAGCAACGCATCCACCCTCGACCCACAGGGGTGACATCGGCGCCAGGAAGCGAATCCCTATGAGCCACAATCCAATTGACGCCTCCGAATCGGGTCATTCACGCTTCTCGCCGGACCTCCTCTACCGCGCGGCGCGGCTCTACTACCTGGAGAACGCGACGCAAGCCGAGGTGGCGACCGCCTTGGGCACCAGCCGACCGACGGTGAGCCGTCTGCTGGCAGAGGCACGGTCGAGCGGCATGGTGCACATCGAGGTCCGCGAACCGGGCACGTCCGCCACGAGCGACCTCGAGGCAGGTCTCGTCGAGCGTCTCGGACTCGATGCCGCCTTCGTGACGCCCAGCGCGCAGGGTATGCCGCTCGGCAGTGCGCTCGGCCCGGGTGTCGCAGCCGCGCTCGAACGCGCCAACCTGCAGCCGGGGGACGCGCTCCTCGTCTCATCGGGGCAGTCGACCCACGCCGTCTCCCAGCAACCGCTGCCCGCGCTGCCGGGCGTCCTGCTGGCGCCCACGGTCGGCGGCGTGGACGAGCCGGAGGAGTACTACCAGACCAACGAGATCACCCGAAGCCTGGCGGTCCGCCTGCACGGCTCTCCCGTCTTCCTCTACGCACCGGCCATGCCCAGCGAGGTGTTGTACCCCGTGCTCATGTCCGACTCGCTGATCAAGCGAGTCACCACCGTGTGGCGCACGGCGAAGGCCGCCCTGCTCGGCATCGGCGCACCGCCCCGGTCGCGCTCCTCCCTTCCGTCCTTCCTGCCCCGCGACCTGCCCGCCCTGGACAACGCCATCGGCGACATCTGCGCCCGGCCCTTCGACTCGCGCGGCAAGCCGGTGCGGTTCCCGGGCATGGACCGGCTCGTCGCCATGGAGCTCTCGGCGTTGCGGCGCGTCCCCCACACCATCGGGGTCGCGGTCGGCGCGGCCAAGGTGCCCGCCATCCGGGTGGCCGCACGCAGCGGCTACATCAACACCCTCGTCACCGACACCCCGACGGCGCGCCAGCTCCTGGCCTCGGTGGCGAACGACACGAAGGAGCGGGTCGGTTGACCCAGACACTGTCGACGACACGAGCCCTCGTCACCGGGGCGAGCAAGGGAATCGGAGCGGCGATCGCGGACGCCCTGGCCGCCGAAGGCGCGGCCCTGGTCCTGTCCGCCCGCGACGAGCAGGCACTCGAAGCACTCGCCGCGCGGTTGCGTGAGGAGTACGGCGTCGAGGTGCGCTGCCTGCCAGTCGACCTCGCGGACCCCACAGGACCGGAGCGGCTGGCGGAGGAGTCGTGGGCGACCTTCGACGGCCTCGACCTGCTGGTCAACAACGCCGGGCGGTCCATCACCGGGCCGGCGGCAAAGGTGACCCGCGAAGACTGGGACGCGGTCATGACGGTCAACCTGCACGCGCCGGCCATGCTCGCCGCCGACGTGGGTGGCCGCATGGCCGAGGCGGGCGGTGGACGCATCGTCACGATCGGCTCCGCTGCCGCCCTCCGCGCGCTGCCGGAGCACTACCCCTACTGCGCCAGCAAGGCCGCGCTGGTCATGGCCACGCGGGTCCTCGCACTCGAGCTCGGACCCCGCGGGGTGCGCGCCAACAGCGTCTGCCCGACGGTGGTGCTCACGGAGATGGGCACCCAGGTCTGGGGCGACGAGGCCAAGTCGGCTCCGATGCTCGCGCGGATCCCGGCGGGTCACTTCGCCCAGCCGCACGACGTCGCCTCGGCCGTGGTCTACCTGGCCTCCCCCGGTGCCGACATGGTCAACGGCACCGAGCTCGTCCTCGACGGGGGCTACCTCGCGACCTGACGCCGCTCGGTCCGCGGCTCGGTCCGCCGCGGCTCAGTCCGCGAAGGCACGCTCCTGCGCCGCCGCCAAGCCGTGCACGATGTCACGGGTCGCAGGGTAGAGCTCGCTGTAGGCGGCATACCTCGCGTCGTAGACCTCGCGCGTCTCCGGTCTCGGCTCGACCACGGAACCCACTGTGGCCCAGTCAGTTTCGGGCGGAAGCAGGCCCACGCCGATGCCAGCCAGCAAGGCATCTCCGTAGCTCGCCCCGATGGTCTGCACCGGGATCTCCTGCGGGCGTCCGGTCACGTCGCTGACGATCTGGGTCCACAGACCGCCCTGGGTGCCCCCACCGACCGCCACGAGGCGCCGGATGGGGTCGTCGTCGTGCTCGAGGAAGTCGATGATCTGGCGGATGCCGAACGCAATGCCTTCGTATGCCGCACGGAACAGGTGGGCCCGACCGTGCCGCAGCGTGAGGCCGGCGACGACGCCACGCGCGTGGGGGTCGAAGATCGGGCTCCGCTCGCCGGCGAAGTAGGGCAGCAGCAGCAGTCCGTCGGACCCGGGCTCGACGGCGGCAGCCTCCCGGACGAGCTCCTCGAAGGACGGCCCCCCACACAGGTCCTGCACCCACGCGGTCAGGGATCCGGAGGTCGACATGCCCGCGGCGATCGTGTGCTGGCCGGGCTCGACCCCGGCGGTCGTCCAGAGCTTGGGGTGGGTGCGGAAGCGCTCGAGCACCTGGACGAAGAAGAGCGTCGAGCCGTACATGAGCATGAGGTCGCCCGGATGGCGCACCCCGGCCGAGAAGGCCTCGGCCCATGCGTCGACCGTGCCGACGGAGACGGGTGTGCCGGCGGGTATGCCGGTCGCGGCCGCCGCCTGCGCAGTCACCTTTCCCATGACCTCGGCCGGTGTCACGAGGCGCGGCATCTCGAGGTCGCCCACCACGTCGGGGACCCATTCCCCGATCCACGTGTTGGTGCGGACGTCGTAGAGCGGGTCGCTCTGGCTGGCCGTGTGGTGGTCGAGGACGTACTCGCCGGTGAGCTTGGCGGCGACGTAGGAGTTGGAGCTGAACCACCTGGCGCCACGGGCCCAGGCGTCGGGCTCGTGCCGGCGCAGCCACACCACCTTGGGGCCGACGGCCTGGGTGCTCAGGGCCTTTCCGCATCGCTGCAGGATCTCCTCGGCGCCGAAGCGATCGGTGAGCTCTGCGATCTCCTGCTCGGCGCGGCCGTCGATGCCGTAGAGGATGGCCGGCCGCACGGGCCGCAGCTCGGCATCGGTGACGAGGAGGCACGGCCCCATGCCGCTGACGCACATCGCGGCGACGCGGGTCGGGTCGATGCCGCCCATCAGCTCGCGCGCCACCTCGACCAGGTCGCCCCACCACGTGCGTTCGGCGTCGACCTCGGCCCAGCCGGGGCGCGGCAGGTCCATCGTGTGCTTGCGCACCGCGGTGGCCACGATCTCTCCCTGTGGGGTTGCGAGCACACCCTTGGTGCTCGCGGTCCCGATGTCGATGCCCAGCAGCAAGGGGTCCACAGCGCTCCTGCCTCTCGCGGTTCGCGCCCATCCTGCCACCGACGGCAGGGCCGAGGGCGGCAGCTGCCTCCGAGGTTCCGGCCCGGTGGCCGCACGCCGGGGCGCCGGGGCGCCGGGGCCGCCGCGGGTCAGTGGGGCGCGGGGTCAGTGGGTTGCGCCGGGCGCCACAGCACCAGCGCCCCGGCGTCGCCGGCAGGCGGGCGGCCGGGCCGCACCGGCGTCACGTCACCGGCCGGGCCGACGGCGAAGACCCGCGACCGACGGCTGGGCTGTCCAGCCGCGGCGCGGGTCTCGTCGAGCTCGGTCCGCAGCTCCCGGACACGGGACTGCAGGGCCGACACCTGGTCCTCGAGCGTGAGGATGCGCTGGATGCCGGCAAGGCTGATGCCCTCGTCCTGGGAGAGCCGCTGCACCTCGCGCAGCAACGCGACGTCGCGACCCGAGTAGCGGCGACCGCCACCCCGGGTGCGCGACGGGATGACCAGACCCAGCCGGTCGTACTGCCGCAGGGTCTGCGCGTGCATTCCGGCCAGCGACGCCGCCACGGAGATCACGTAGATCGGTGCGTCGTCGTCTGGCCGGAAGTCAACCTGTTCTGCCATGTCCTGCTGTCCTACTGATCAGTCGTGCTGATCCGCCTCGTGGCCCGCGTCAGCGTCGGGCCTCCTCGAACAGCTCCGCCCGCGGGTCGTGACCCGCATCCTGAGCCTTGAGGACCTCGACTGCATCCTTGGCCTCGTCCGAAAGACGTTGCGGCACAACGACATGCACCTTGGCCATGAGGTCGCCGGGCTTGCCCTTCTTGGGGACTCCCCGACCTTTGACGCGCAGCACACGCCCGCTGGGCGTGCCCGGCGCGATGCGCACCTTGACCGGCTTGCCGTCGAGCGTCGGCACCGAGACCGTGGCCCCCAGCGCCGCCTCGGCGAACGTCACCGGCAGCTCGACGGTGATGTTGTCGCCGTCCCGTCCGAAGGCCGGGTGCTTCTCCACACTGACCGTCAGGATGAGGTCGCCGGCAGGGCCGCCGGCCTCGCCGGGCTCACCCTTGCCGCGCAGGCGGATCTTCTGACCGTCCTTGACTCCCACCGGGATTCGCGTGGTGATGTGTCCGCCGTCGCTGGTGCCCAGCGTCACCGTCTTGCCCTCGACCGCGTCGCGGAACGACAGCGTCGTGCGGGCGGTGAGGTCAGCCCCCTTGCGCGGTCCACGGGGGGCGCCGTACCCGGCATACCCCTGCTGTCCGCCGTAGGGCGAGGCCCCGCCGAACATGCCGCTCAGCAGGTCCTCGAGGTCGGGCTGGCCACCACCACTGGTGGAGTAGCGCACTCGCGTGCCGCCGCCGCCACCGCCGCCGAACATCGAGGAGAACACATCCTCGAAGCCGCCCTGGTCGCCGGCGCTGCCGGGACCACCGGCGGTGAAGCGGGCTCCGCCGCGCGCCATCTGGCGGATGGCGTCGTACTCCTGACGCTGCTCCGGGTCGGACAGGACCGAGTTGGCCTCGCCGATCTCCTTGAACTTCTGTTCCGCGGCGGAGTCACCGGGGTTCTGGTCGGGGTGGTACTTGCGGGCGAGCTTGCGGTACGCCTTCTTGATCGCCGCCTCGTCGGCATCCTGGGGGACGCCGAGAGTGGCGTAGAAGTCCTTCTCGAACCAGTCTTGGCTGGCCATGCGTGCGCCCTCCTCTCAGTGGGACGTCGACGGGTTGGGGTATGCCGTCACTCGGGGTCGGCGACCGCGACACGGGCGGCGCGCAGGACCTGCTCGCCGCTCTTGTAGCCCGGCTGCAGGACCTGGACGACGGTGGTGGACCCGGTCGCGGGGACCGATCCGTCCGCGGGCCAGGCCGTGTGCATGAGGGCCTCGTGCACGGTCGGGTCGAACTCCTCGCCGGCCGCGCCGAACCGCTCGAGCCCGAACTTGCGCAGGGCGTTCTCGAGCTTGTCGGCGATCGCCGCGAAGGGACCGCCGGCCAGGTCGCCGTGGTCGCGTGCGGCCTGGATGTCGTCGAGCACCGGCAGCAGCGACTCGAGCACCGACTGGGCGGCGCGCTCCTGGATCACCGCGCGGTCGCGGTCGACCCGGCGCTTGTAGTTGACGTACTCGGCGTTGAGCCGCTGCAGGTCCTCGAGCCGTTGCGCCGCAAGGGCCGCGTTTGCGTCCGCGCTTTCGGTCGCCCCGGCAGCCGAATCCGCGGACGTCCCGTCACCGCCCTGGCTTGCGTCCGCGGAACTGGTCGCCCCGGCAGCCGAATCCGCGGACGCACCGGAGTCGGGTGCCGCCTCGGGGGCGGAGGGGGCAGCGGCCTGCTCGGCTGCTGCGCCCTCCGCACCCTTGGCACCGTCAGGCGTCTGGGCCTGGTCGGTCACTTCTTCTCCTCGTCGTCGTCATCCACGACCTCGGCGTCGACGACGTCGTCGTCGGACGAGCCGCCGTCACCGGCTGCACCGCTGCCGTCACCGGCGCCCGCACCCGCGGAGCCGCCGGCTGCGTCGGACTCGGCCGACGCGGCATACATCGCCGTGCCCAGCTTCTGCGACTCCTCCGAGAGCTTCTCGCTCTTGGCCTGGATGTCCTCCGGGCTGGCGCCGCTGTCGGGCTTGACGGCCTCCTTGAGGTCGGCGAGCGCGGCGTCGACGTCGCCACGACCGTCGGCCGGCAGCTTGTCGGCGTTGTCGGAGAGGAACTTCTCGGTCGAGTAGACCAGCTGCTCCGCGGTGTTGCGGGCCTCGGTCTCCTCACGCCGCTTCTTGTCCTCGGCCGCGTGCTCCTCGGCCTCCTTGACCATGCGCTCGATCTCCTCCTTCGACAGCGCGGAGCCGCCGGAGATGGTGATCTTCTGCTCCTGGCCGGTGCCCCGGTCCTTGGCCGAGACGTTGACGATGCCGTTGGCGTCGATGTCGAACGTGACCTCGATCTGCGGCACACCCCGCGGCGCCGGCGCGATGCCGGTGAGCTCGAAGGTGCCGAGTGCCTTGTTCTGCTGGGCGATCTCGCGCTCACCCTGGAAGACCTGGATCAGCACGCTCGGCTGGTTGTCCTCGGCAGTGGAGAACACCTCGGAGCGCTTGGTCGGGATCGCGGTGTTGCGCTCGATCAGCTTGGTGAACAGGCCACCCTTGGTCTCGATGCCGAGCGAGAGCGGCGTGACGTCGATGAGCAGGACGTCCTTGCGCTCGCCCATGAGGACACCGGCCTGCAGAGCCGCACCGATGGCGACGACCTCGTCGGGGTTGACGCCCTTGTTGGGCTCCTTGCCGGTCATCTCCTTGACGAGGTTGCTGACGGCGGGCATGCGGGTCGAACCACCGACGAGGACCACGTGGTCGATGTCGGAGACCTTGATGCCGGCGTCCTTGATGACGTTCTCGAACGGCTGCTTGGTGCGGTCGAGCAGGTCCTTGGTCATCTGCTCGAACTGCGCGCGGGTCAGCGTCTCGTCGAGGTGGATCGGGCCGTTCTCGCTCATCGAGAGGTACTGCAGCGAGATGTTGGTGCTGGTCGCGGACGACAGCTCCTTCTTGGCCTGCTCCGCGGCGTCCCGCAGACGCTGCATGGCGATCTTGTCCTTGGACAGGTCGACGCCGGTGTTGTTCTTCACCGTGGTGAGCAGGTGCTGGACGATGCGCTCATCCCAGTCGTCACCACCGAGCTGGTTGTCACCGCTGGTGGCCTTGACCTGGATGGTCGAGAAGCCGTCCTCAGGGTCCTTGCCCACCTCGAGGAGGGACACGTCGAAGGTGCCACCACCGAGGTCGAAGACGAGGATGAGCTCGTCCTCCTTGCCCCTGTCGAGCCCGTAGGCGAGGGCCGCGGCGGTCGGCTCGTTGATGATGCGCAGAACGTTGAATCCCGCGATCTCGCCGGCCTCCTTGGTGGCCTGGCGCTCGTGGTCGTCGAAGTAGGCCGGGACGGTGATGACGGCGTCGCTGACCGGCTCACCGAGGTAGGCCTCGGTGTCGCGCTTGAGCTTTTGGAGGATGCGCGCGCTGATCTCCTGCGCGGTGTACTTCTTGCCGTCGATCTCGGTGGTCCAGTCGGTGCCCATGTGGCGCTTGACCGAGCGGATCGTGCGGTCGACGTTGGTGACGGCCTGACGCTTGGCGATCTCGCCGACGAGGACGTCGTTGTTCTTGCTGAAGGCCACGACGGACGGGGTCGTGCGACCACCCTCCGCGTTCGCGACGATCGTCGGCTCCCCGCCCTCGAGGACGGCGACAGCCGAGTTGGTGGTACCGAGGTCGATGCCGACCGCACGTGCCATGGTGTTCTCCCTGTGTGTGGACTTGGCCTGAGTTTCTGTCACTCAAGTTAGGAGCCGGTATGCCGTCCGGCAACCGGGCGCCAAAGTTGAGTTCACTTGGCTCAACCTTGTGCGGCCGGATGTTGTTCCCGTCTCACCGAGATTTTTCCGACTCGAGGTGCTGTTGACCAACGTCCGCTTTATCGCGCAGGGCCGTCGGCCCGCTCTGGTTCATGCGCCTGCGCTGGCCGCTGCGGGTCGGCTTGGGCGAACGCTGGGACAAGCACCTAAGGTCGCCGACCGGGACGTGGCGTCTGATCTCCGCGCCGCACTCCTGGTTTTGCTCTGGCAGCAGGCCGGGCGGGTCGATCTCGATACGCCGCTCAGCACGACCCCCACCATTTTGGACATCGTCGGAGGTGACCATGTCCAGCAATGTGCCTGAGTTGAAGGTCGGCGCCCGCGCCTGGTTCGACAGCGGCGCCTGGACTGTGTGCGAGGTCCTCGGAGCTGAGGTGCGCTTGCGCGACTCCGACGACCGGTACCGGCTCACCGCGATCGACGAATTGCTCGGCCGAGCACCAGGCCTCGGGTGCGCGAATGCGCCGGCTAAGCGCCTCGATCGTCCGCGATACTCGTCTCGTGGCCGAAGTCGTCGCCGAGAGCTTGGTGATCACACGTGAGTGAATCAGTTTCCCAGCCACTGCCATGGAAGGGCTGGCGTGACGATCCGATCGAGACCGTGGCCGAGGACCAACTCCGTCGCGCGCCCGTGGCCCAACGCGCAGCCCAGCTGATAGCGCAGAACCACAGCGCTGAGTCCAGCGTCGTTTACGGGCTCGAAGGCCCTTGGGGTAGCGGCAAGTCTTCCGTCATTGCCCTCTTGACGTCCTACCTAACTGAGGCCGATTACAGTCGGTGGAAGGTCGTGACGTTCACACCGTGGGCGACGACTGGGACGGAAGGGCTGCTCTCGGAGTTCTTCGCCGCCCTTGCCACCGTTGCGCCGAAGAATAAGGGCGACAAAGTCCGTGGCCTCATGGTCTCCTATGCCGACATCGCTAGGCCGATCGCTTCCTTGATCCCTGTGGCCGGGGCCGCCCTCGTCGAAGCGTCCAAGACACTCGAACATCGGCTGGCGAAGCCGTGGAACGTGGCGTTCGACGAGATCGCGGCAGCCCTCCGGGAGCTAGATACGCCAGTGCTGGTCGTGGTCGATGACATCGACCGCCTCCAGCCCAGCGAACTGCTTGATTTGCTCAAGGTCGTCCGCCTGCTCGGCCGTTTCCCCGGGGTGGACTTCCTGTTGGCCTACGACGAGCAGACCCTCGTTGAGACCCTCCACAACCCCGCGCAGGGGACTGCATCGAAGGCACGAGCACGCGCCTTCATGGAGAAGATCGTCCAATACCCCCTCACGATTCCGCCGCTCCTCACCAGCCAGATCGTGCGGATGCTCGACATCGGCCTGACGGACATCTTGACGTTGGAGCGCGTCGAGACGAGTTTCGACAAGCACCGCTTCGGGGACGTCATCCTCACCACCATGCCGAGGCAGTTGACCACACCAAGGGCGGTCGAGCGGTTCCTTGCCCAGGTGCGCGAGCAGTTCCGCGCCCATGACCTCGATGAGATGAACGATGTCGACCTGATACTGGCGACATTTCTCAGGATTCAGTTCCCCGACATTTTCGCAAGGCTACAGTCGCGAAAGGCTGACCTCACGAGAGCAACCTCCTCATACGTCAGCTTCAGCGGACGGGAAGAGGAGCAGCCCGACTGGGATGACCTGTTGAAGATCGTTGAGCACGACGAATACCGCCGGGACGCTCTTTCGGTCCTTAGTGCGCTGTTTCCAGCAGTACGCGACAAGATTCCCTCGCGCGCCCCTGCAGGTCGGTTCGCGCACCCCGACTACTTCGATCGCTACCTTGCCCAGGCCATCCCCGAGGGCGACATCCCTGACTCCGTTATCAGCCAGCTACTGGAGAAGGCAGCCGCAGGCGACGCCGACGACTTACGCGCCCTCTTGACGGACGCCGACAACGATCGGGTGATGCTTGGGCTCAGCAAGATCCAGGAACGCTACCCCGACGTCGATGAGGTCGGTCACCACACGGGGCCGGAGGGTCCGATCACGCTCGAACTCCTCTCGGAGTCCATGGCGTTGGTAGACGAGGTGAGCGACGATCAGTTGAGCACCTTCACATCGAAGAGCGATCAACTCCGCTGGTGGGCTTCCACCCTCTTACGACGGCTGCTCGCCGCCGACCCCACTCATGACGTCGATTCCGCTCTTCTCAAATGCTCCCAGATCCACCGACGGGCGCACGTGCTCACAACTGCAACACGCAATCAGAGCCGGCTGAATGACGCGACTCAGAACGCCCTGACAGAGGCACTACAGCGTGAGGTTGGTCGAATCGTGCCCATGCTCTTGGCAGACCTGCGAAAGGGCGACAGTTCAGAGGGAGAGACCGGCAGCAGTTTCCTCTACGAACTCGTAGCCGAGTCGGAACGCCTCGGCGAGCTGAAGAAGCAGATCGCGGATGGCTTGGCCGCGAGCGACTTCACCATCGAGGACGTCGCCGCAAGGTTCGTCGGGCTGATCTACGTCATCGGTGGGTCGGGCCGCCCGTCAAGCGCGTCCTTCTCAGGCGACCTCTTTACTAAGATCACCGGAGTCGCCGCGCGGTCAACTGACCACCGCGAGACCGGCGAATGGGACGACACAGGTTGGCCGCGCCGCCGCGAGTTTGCCGCGCAGTTCATCGTCCCGGCGGCGGCTGAACACGAGGCCACGAGAGATGTTGCGGACGGGGACCAGCAATAGCGCAGCACCTTGTTGCACCATTTCTCCCTTGAAGTGCACGGCGCGAGCGTGACACGCCCCTTGTGCCCCGTCGTCCGGCGGGATATCCCAAGCGGCCAACTGTGCGGTAGGACCGTCGTGAACACCTCCCCGAAGACCGGCGATGGCCTCCGCGTCATGCTGATCACCGGTGAGATCCACATCAACACGACCCTCGATGAAGAGCATGCAGAGATCGCGCTCCTCCAGATGCAAGTGGATGTGCTGGCATCCCTGGGAGGAATCGTTCGAGCACCTGCGCTGAGCGCAGTTCGTCACGGCGATCCAAGCAGCGGCTGCGGGCCAGGCGGATTGGCGTAGCCAGGTTCCCAAGGTAGGCGATCTGCGGAGTCAGTCCACACGATCTGAGCCGCCTGAACACTGTCGTGGTGAACCGCCAACGCCTGGAAGTAGGTTTCGGCGGTCAGACCAGTCCTTGACCCCAGCGCGTCGTAGGCCGAGTCGTAAGGTCCCAGATCGCCCGATAGCACCGTCGGTCCCGAGTGCGACCATGGATCGCATGGGAGCACGCGAGGACGATGAGCTCGCGCCGCCTTCGCGGTCCAGGAGCGGGCAGGTGGCTGGGAAGACGACGGAAGCGGTGGTGGCCGCAATCCCAGTCGTCGGAGGGTCGCTGGCGGTGGTGGTCGCCACCCTGTTCGGCTTCAGCTACGACCGGCGACTGACCGCGTGGCGCGAGGAAGTGTTCGACCGGATCCGCGCGCTGGAGGAGCAGGGTGTTTCCGTGCAGGACCTCGCCAACGATGACGCGTTTCTTGACGCTCTCGCGCAGGCGACCCGCACCGCCGAGGCACAGTCCAGCGAGAGGAAGCGCCGTTACCTCGCCGACGCCTTGTTCAACATCGGCGCCGGCACGCCCGTAACTCCCGACAAGCAGGCCGTTTACCTGCGGTACGTGGAGGAACTCACCATCTCCCACATGCGGATGCTCGCGTTCTTGACCGACCCGCCCGGGTTCCTCGCGCAGCGCGACATCCCGTGGCCGAACATCTCCGCCGGCGGACTCGGCACCGTCGTGCAAGCCGGGCTGCCAGAGCTGTATGCCGACAAGTCCCTACTCGACACGGTCCTCGGTGACCTTCAACGGTTCGGACTAGCGGACAGCCCCGGGCTGAACACCGTGATGACCGGCAGCGGACTACGAGCCCCGCGGGGCACCAACAAAGGCCGCGAGTTCATGCGATTCGTCACCCGAGACGGTGCCCAATAGGTCCAGGCCCCGCGACCACGTATACCCAGCAGAGGCCCGCTCTGACCTTCGCCCGGTCCACGCAGTCGGTATGAACTGGACAAGAAGGTGGGACAAACGGTGCGTCAGCATCTTGTCCCGCCGCAAGTCAGAGGCGTAGAGATTAGACAAGATTGGCCGAAGCCTACAGCTCGAGGGCCTCCACGCCGCAGGCCCGGGCGCTCGGCCACCCGCGCCGCAGCAAGTCAGCGCCAGGTCGCATGGCGCAGCGGTAGCCGGGTAGCACGACGGATGGGCGGCGATAGTGACAAGGGTCGCAGCGCGTCTCAGCGTTCACCACCGAAGGGAGTGACCACGCATGCGACGAATCACGTTGGCAGGCAAGGAATCTGTGCCGGTCCTGGGGATGGGGACCTGGGGCTGGGGGGAGGACCGTGGCCGGCGCGGCGACGAGATCGCGGCCCTGCGCACCGGCCTCGACCTCGGCCTCACCGTCGTCGACACGGCTGAGATGTATGCCGACGGCGGCGCCGAGGAGGTGCTCGGTGAGGCCCTCTCGGGTCGCCGCGACGCGGCATACCTGGTGAGCAAAGTGCTGCCATCCAACGCATCCCGCTCCGGCACGGTCGCGGCCTGCGAGCGCAGCCTGGAACGTCTGGGCACTGACCGGATCGACCTCTACCTGCTGCACTGGCAGGGCGGCCACCCCTTGGAGGACACCCTGGCGGCCTTCCAGCAGCTGGTCGACGACGGCAAGATCCGGTCATGGGGCGTCAGCAACTTCGACCGCGCCGACCTGGAGGAGCTCCAGGGCGTCGCGGGCAGCGATGGGCTGTCCACCGACCAGGTGCTCTACAACCTGTCGCGGCGCGTTCCGGAGTATGACCTGCTGCCGTGGTGTGCCGACCACGAGTTGCCGGTGATGGCGTACTCGCCGATCGAACAGGGCCGCATCCTGGACGACCCGGCGCTGGCCGAGGCCGCGCAGGCGCACGGCGTCAGCCCGGCGGCAGTGGCACTGGCTTGGGTGCTGCGCCGTGACGGGATGTGCGCGATCCCGAAGGCGAGCAGCCCTGCGCACGTGCGCGACAACGCCACCGCGCTCGACGTGGAGCTGACCCGCGAGGACCTCGACGCACTCGACCGCGCCTTCCCGCCGCCGAGCGGACCGGGGCCACTGGAGATGCTCTGATCCCCGGCTGCACTTCGGGCCACTGAGGCCCGATGTTTCGCCCGGCATCGGGCGTAGGTGGCTCATCGCCGATCTCACGGGGCAGCCGCTGGAGCGCATTCGCTTCTGACCCCGCGCGCCCGGAGCCACACGGCAGCCGCACCGGCGACGGCGACCAGCACGCCGACGTAGGCCACGACACCGGGCCAGGCCCACGCGGCATACGCGAGACCGGCGACGGCACCCAGCACAGAGCTGCCCGCGTAGTAGGCGAACAGGTAGAGCGCGCTTGCCTCGGCGCGATGGTGCCGCGCGAGCACCCCGACCCACCCGCTCGCGACGGCGTGGGCAGCGAAGAAGCCACCGGTGAACAGCAGCATTCCCAACAGCACCAAGGGAAGCCGCGACGACAGCGTCAGCGCGAGACCGACCACCAGCACCACCTCGGCGACCGCCAGTGTGCGCCCGCGGCCCCACCGGTCGGCCAGCCTCCCGGCGCCAGCCGACGTGGCCGTGCCCGAGAGGTACATCAGGAAGACCAACCCGACCAGGGCCTCGGACAAGCTGAACGGCCTTGCCAGCAAACGGAACCCGACGATGTTGTAGACCGCGACGAACCCGCCCATCAGGAGGAACGACGTGGCGAACAGGCCCAGCAGCGCGGGCTGACGCAGGTGCTCGGCGACCGCCCGCACCGTCACCCGTGCACCGCCGGGCCTGGGCGTGAAGCGCCGCGATGCAGGCGCCAGCCGCAGGAACATCACGGTGAACCCGAGCGACACGACGGCCGCCACCTCCAGGGCCCACCGCCAGGTCGACACGTCGAGGGTGAACGCGCCCACGAGCCGGCCGGCCAGCCCACCGAGCGTCGTGCCGGCGATGTAGCGGCCCATGGCGGCGCCGAGGTCGGCCGGGTCCACCTCCTCGGCGAGGTATGCCATCGCCGTCGCCGGGACGCCGGCCAGCGCCAGCCCCTGCACCGCGCGCAGCGCCACGAGCAGGCCCATCGACGGCACCCACGGCAGCACCAGCCCGACCACGACCGAGACCAGTGCGCATGCCACCATGACGCGCACCCGGCCGTACCGCTCGGACAGCGCGCTCATCGGGATGATGGCCAGCGCCAGTGCGCCGGTCGTGGCCGACACCACGAGCGCCGAGGTGGCCGGTGAGACGGCGAAATCCGTTGCCAGAGCGGGAAGGACGGCCTGCGCGGCATACATGGCCACGAACGTCGTCATGCCCGCGGCGAAGAGGGCCAGCGTGATGCGCCGATAGCCGGGCTCACCCCGCCGGTATGCCGCCGGGCCGGCTCCCGTGGCCACGCTCGCCTTCTGCAGGGTCATGGGTTCCATCGTGACGGAGGCCTTGTGATATCGGAAATGAATCTTTGGTCTTGGTCACATACATTCCGCGCATGGGAGGATGCATGCGTGCAGGAGCTCACGCACTGGTTCGTGGTGCTGGCCGACGAGGAGAACGTCACGGCCGCCGCGGCGCGCCTGCACGTCCCGCAGCCCACGCTGTCCCGTCGGCTCAGCCAGCTGGAGCGGCGCCTGGGCGCCAGGCTGTTCGACCGCGTCGGCCGGCGAATCCGACTCAACGCGGCCGGGCGCGCCTACCTGGAGCACGTCCGCCGCGCCGACCACGAGCTGGGCGCGGCCGCCGAGGCGGTTCGTGACCTGACCGCCGCGGAGGTGCCGTCGTTGCGGCTCGGGTTCCTCCACTCGTTCGGCACCTGGCTCGTCCCTGACCTGATCCAGCGGCTGCGCGCCCACGAGCCCGCCGTCCACGTCGACCTCGTGCAGGGAGGCCCCGAGCACATCGGTGGCCTCCTGCTCGCCGGCGAGGTCGACCTGGCCATCGTCTCTCCCCGGCCCGCGTCGTCGCGGCTGGGCTGGCGTCGGCTGCAGCGCCAGCAGGTCCGCCTGCTGGTGCCGCGCGGTCACCGGCTGGCGGTTCGGCGCAGCGTGCGTTTCGACACCCTGCGCGATGCCGAGTTCGTGGCCATGCAGCCGGGCTACTCGATGCGTCAGACGCTCGACGAAGCCTGTGCCGCAAGCGGTTTCGAGCCGCACATCGCGGTCGAGTGTCAGGAGCTCGAGACCGTCGCCGGGCTCGTGGCGGTCGGCATCGGGATCGCCCTGGTGCCGGCGGAGCAGCACGGCCGCCCCTCGAGGCCCGACGTGGTCACCGTCCCCGTGAGCGGGGTCGATGTCACCCGCGACATCGGGCTCGCCTGGTCGCTGGACCGGCCGCTGTCCCGCATCGCCCGGACCGCGCGCACCCTGGCGCCGCAGCCGGTGCCGGACTGAGGCCGGGAGGCTGCACAGGAGCTCGGCTTGCGAGGCCCACGGGGCTCACCTTGACTGGCTGGTATGGAGTCCGCGATCACCCTCATCGTCGACGGACGCGAGCACCGCGTGACCGTGGACCACCGGTCGACGCTCCTCGACACGCTGCGCGACCGGCTCGGCATCACCTCGCCCAAGAAGGGATGCGACCACGGACAGTGCGGGTCGTGCACCGTGCTGCTCGACGGCCGTCGGCACCTGTCCTGCCTGACCCTGGCCGTCGCCCAGGACGGCGGTGAGGTCGTCACGGCTGCCGGGCTCGGCGAGGCCGAGGACGGCAAGACCGGCGAACTGCACCCCGTGCAGCAGGCGTTCCTCGCGACCGACGGTTACCAGTGCGGATACTGCACGCCCGGGCAGGTGTGCTCGGCTGTGGGCATGCTCGAGGAGGCCAAGCAGGGTGCGCCGAGCCACGTCACCGAGGACCTGACCGGCGAGGTCGAGCTGACCGACGAGGAGATCCGGGAACGGATGAGCGGCAACCTGTGCCGATGCGGCGCCTACGTCAACATCATCGCTGCCATCCGTGAGGCGGCACAGGCGTGAGGGCGCACACCTGGCAGCGCGCCACAGACGTCGCCGACGCCGTCGCCCAGGTGAGCGGCGACCCGTCGGCCCAGTACATCGCCGGCGGCAGCAACCTCATCGACCACCTCAAGCTGGGCATCACCGAGCCCGCGCTCCTGGTCGACGTGAGCCGCCTCCCCCTCGAGCGAATCATCCACAGCGACAAGGGTTTGCGGGTGGAGGCCAACGTGCGCAACGCCGACCTCGCGGCCGATGCGGAGGTGCGGGAGGGGTATGCCGCGGTGGCGCGGGCGCTGCTCTCGGGCGCCTCCGGGCAGATCCGCAACCAGGCCACGACCGCGGGCAACCTGCTGCAACGCACCCGCTGCGTCTACTTCCAGGACGTCACGACACCCTGCAACAAGCGCGAACCCGGGTCCGGCTGCTCGGCGCAGGACGGCTACGGCCGCTACAACGCCATTCTCGGCGCATCCGACGAGTGTGTCGCCGTCCACCCCTCCGACCTGGCCGTGGCCCTCATGGCGCTCGACACCTCGGTCACGGTCGTGGGGTCGGGCGGGGAGCGCGAGGTTGCGCTCGACGACTTCTACCGCCTGCCGGGCGACGAGCCACAGCGCGACACCACGCTGCAACACGGGGAGCTCGTCACCGCCGTGACCGTGCCGCCGCTGCCCACGGGCGCCCGGTCCACCTACACCAAGGTGCGTGACCGCGCCTCGTACGCCTTCGCCCTGGTGTCCGTGGCTACGGCCCTCGTCCTCGACGGCGACACGGTGGAGGACGTCCGCGTCGCCTGGGGTGGGGTGGCGCACAAGCCTTGGCGCGCAAGGACTTTCGAGGAAAGGCTCCGGGGGCAGACGTTGACGGCTGAGAACGTCGACGCCGCACTCGACGCGGAGCTGGCCGACGCGAGCACGGACGCCGACACGGCATACAAGGTCCCGATGGTGCGCCGCGCGACCGCGATGACACTGGCGCGACTCGCCCACGACGGCCCGGACCAGGAGGGCCCAGCATGACCGCCGAGCTCACGCCCCGGGCCATCGGGCGGCCGCTCGACCGCCTCGAGGGGCCACTCAAGGTCACCGGCCATGCGGCCTACGCCTACGAGGTCCCCGTCGCCGAGCCGCTCTACGCCCACCTCGTGCAGTCGACCATCGCCAAGGGCACGGTCACGAGAATCGACACGAGCGCGGCTCGATCCCTCGACGGCGTCGTGACGGTACTCGACCACACCAACGCACCACGCCTGTCCTCCGCCGACAACCGTGAGCTGGCGGCGTTGCAGGACAACGAGATCGGCTTCCGCGGACAGGTGGTCGCGGTGGTCGTCGCCGAGTCACCCGAAGCCGCCCGGGAGGGCGCGCGACTGGTGCAGGTTGACTACGACGAGCACGAGCACCACGTGATCCTGCGTGAGGGAGACCCCAGGGAGTACAAGCCCGAGAAGGTCAACCCGGACTTTGCCACGGACACCAGCAAGGGCGACCTCGAGCAGGCGGTCACCGAGGCTGCCGTGGTCGTGGACGAGGTCTACCGGACGCCGTACGAGTACAACAACCCGATGGAGCCGCACGCCGTCACCGCGCTGTGGGAGGACGACGGTTCCGACGATGCCACCAGCGGCTCGACCCCACGGCTCACCCTCCACGCCTCCACCCAGTCGGTGCACGGGGTCGTCAGCACCCTCGCGCCGATTCTCGGGCTGGAGCGCGACCAGCTGCACGTCAGCTCGCCGTATGTCGGTGGCGGGTTCGGCAGCAAGGGCCTGCCGCACGTGCACGACGTCGTGGCCTCGATGGCAGCCCAGACGCTGCCCGGGCGCGCGGTGCGGTTGGCCCTGACCCGGCAGCAGATGTTCTCCCTCGCCGGCTACCGCACCGCCACGATCCAGCACTTCCAGCTCGCGGCCGACAGCGATGGCCGACTGCTCGGGATCAACCACGAGGTGCTCGAACAGACCTCTGCCATCAAGGAGTTCGCGGAGCAGACGGCCATCGCGACCCGGCACATGTATGCCGCGCCGAACCGGCACACCTCGCACCGGCTCGTGCCGCTCGACGTCCCCGTCCCGTCGTGGATGCGCGCACCCGGTGAGATGCCCGGCATGGCGGCGCACGAGATAGCGATGGACGAGCTCGCCGTGGCCTGTGGCATCGACCCGGTCGAGCTGCGCGTGCTCAACGAGCCCGAACGCGACCCGGAGACGGACCTGCCGTTCGGCCACCGACGCCTCGTCGACTGCCTGCGGGAAGGAGCGAGCCGGTTCGGCTGGGACGAGCGCGACCCGCGCCCCGGGAGCCGCCGCGACGGCGACTGGCTCGTCGGGCTGGGCGTCGCCTCCGCGACCTACCCCTACTACCAGCAGCCCGCCAACAAGGCGCGGGTGCGCGCCATGGGTCAGGGCCGGTATGCCGTGTCGATCGGGGCGGCGGACATCGGCACCGGCGCGCTGACCGTCCTCACCCAGATCGCCGCCGACGCGTTGGGGGTCGAGGTCGGCTCGGTGGAGGTCGCGATCGGCGACAGCTCGCTGCCACCGGCCACGGTCGCGGGCGGGTCGGCCGGCACTGCATCGTGGGGTGCGGCCATCACGGCGGCGGCGCGGGCGTTCCGCGACGAGCACGGCGACGACCCGCCCCAGGGAGTCGAGACCACCACTGCCCCACCGCCGAACGAGAACCTCGAGAAGTACTCGTTGCACTCCTTCGGGGCCCAGTTCGTCGAGCTCGGCGTCAACGTCTGGACCGGTGAGCTGCGGGTGCGGCGGGCCCTTGGCGTCTTCTCGGCGGGGCGGATCATCAACCCTGTGACGGCCCGTTCGCAGTTCCTCGGCGGCATGACGATGGGCCTGTCGACCGGGCTGTTCGAGGAGGCGGTGCGCGACCCGCGGTTCGGCAACGTCGTGACCCAGGACCTCGCGAGCTACCACGTCGCGGCCCATGCCGACGTCCCCGAGATCGAGGCGGTCTGGCTCGATGAGCAGGATCCACTCACGAACCCGATGGGCTCACGCGGGATCGGTGAGATCGGCATCGTCGGCATGGCAGCGGCGGTGGTCAACGCGGCATACCACGCCACGGGCGTCCGGCTCCGCGAGATCCCGGTGACGGCCGACCGGTTCCTCGACCTCGACCCGACGCTGCCGGCGCTGCACGGTCACCCGGTGACGGCCTACGCCTGAGCCGGCGACCAGGCAGGGTCACGACCCGCCAGGGCAAGGACGCGCTCGAACGTCGACGCACCATCGGCCACCCTCAACGGTGGGGCGAACACACCTTCGCGCTGCGCCGCAGCCTCCTGCGGGTCATCACTCGGGGTGACGATCGGCAGGACGGCTTCTGCCTCGGAATCCGTTGGCACGTATGGCTGCCCGGTGGCAACGGCAAGGTCCCACCCATGCAGCAGCACCTCGTCGAGGGCTACGAGCCCGCACGCCTGCGCCGGGAACCGGAAGCCGCCCGCCATGGTCATGCCGTCCCAGGCGGACGGCTCCTGCCAGGCGGTGGCCAGCTCGTCCAGCTGGCCCGTGAGGGCGTCGCGCCAGCCCTCGGGCAGAGGGCCGGCGACCGGCTGGGGTGGCTGGTTGGTCGTCGGTCCGTCGATCTTGGATGCGGCGTCGCGAAAGGCAGTCGTGAGCCCGAGCAGGTGGTGCACGAGTCCGGAGACGGTGGTGCCCTCCATCGGGGTCGGCGCCTCGAGCTGGTCGTCGTCGACGGCGGCCACCAGCGCGCGGACACGGTCGGTGGTCGGGGTCAGGTCGTGCACGGCATACCTCCTGGTTGGGGCGACTCGGTCACTCAGGTCGACCGCCCCGGGGGTGGATGTTCATCGACCTTTGCGCAAGCAAAGAATGGGCTCGGCGCGCAAGCAAAGAATGGGCTCAGTGCGCAAGCAAAGAGGCAAGGGCGGCGGGCGTTGTCGGTGGTGTGTCCTACCGTCGTCGTCATGAGCAACGAGCGAGGCCGCCACCTACGGGTGGTGCGTGAGGAGGAGCCGCGGTCGCCGCGCCCTGAGGAGCCCGCCCGCACCGACTACTGGTCGCAGGTGCAGGCCCTGCGGGCCGAGCAGCGACGCCTTCGCGCGGGCTGAGGCCCGCCCCGGTGGCACAGTGGTCGCCATGGCGGTGAGTGTGGTGCGGCTGGGGTCGCCTCGGGCCGCGGACGAAGGTCTGCGGATCGGCACGGTGCGGCGCCCGCCTCGCGGGGTGCCGAGGGCCCAGTTCGCGAGCGGCGACTGGTACGACACGTGGCTGCCCGAGCTGAGCCCCAGCGCCGAGCTGCTCGTGCGGGGTCAGGCGGTGACGACCGACCGGGAGTGGGACGCGTTCGTGCGGGCCTACCGTCGCGAGATGGCGCAGGCCGCGCCGCGTCACCTCATCGAGCTGCTCGCCTCCCTGTCGCACACCAGCGACTTCGCGGTGGGCTGCTACTGCGAGGACGAGCGCAGGTGCCACCGCTCGGTGCTGCGTGAGCTGCTGGGCGACGCGGGCGCACGCCTCCGGTAGCCCGCGTGGACGACGACCTCTTCACGCGCACGGTCACCGACCTGACCTCTGCGGACCCCGCCCTCGCGGCGATCGCTCAGTCCCACGGCACCCCTGCGCTGTGGCGCCGCGAGCCGGGCTTTCCCAGCCTCGTGCTGTTCATCCTCGAGCAGCAGGTGTCACTGGCCAGTGCGGCAGCGGCCTACCGCAAGGTGCTCGCGCGCGTCGGCGTGATGGAGCCCGGGCGGCTGCTCGCGACCACGCCCGAGCAGCTGCGCACCGACGGCGTGTCACGCCAGAAGGACCGCTACCTGCGGGCGCTGGCCGAGGCGGTGCACTCCGGTTCGCTGGACCTTGACGCCTTGGAGGGTATGCCGGACGAGCAGGTCCGCGCCCGCCTCACCGCCCTGCCGGGGATCGGTCGGTGGACCGCCGACGTCTACCTGTTGGCGTGCCTCGGGCGGCCGGACCTGTGGCCGGTGGGAGACCGGGCGTTGCAGGTCGCGGTGGCCGAGGCGCTCGGCCTGGACGCCGTGCCCGACCAGGCGCGGCTCGAGGAGCTGGGTGAGCGCTGGCGGCCGCACCGGTCGACGGCGGCCCGCCTGCTGTGGCACGGCTACCTCAGCCGGCGCGGGCGCGTGGAGACCCCGCCACTGTGAAGCCGCCGCGCACCTCATGCCTACCCACTTTTTGCGACCACGCATGGCATCCCAGGCGACGTAGCGCGCCTCTGACATCCCATAAGAGACATTGCGAATGACGTTGACAGTCAATGGGTTTGGTGCGAAGCGTTGTCGGTGGTCGGGTCTAGGTTTGGGTAATGGCAAGGACGTCGACTCTCCCGCAGCGCCGGCAGGCGGTGGAGGCGGCGTGCGCTGCGATGGAGGGGTTGGCGGGGGAGCTGTGGAACGCCCAGGGTGAAGAGCTCGCATCGTTGATGGAGCTCTTCGACCGGGTCGGGGAGCTGGCTGCGGCGAGTCGGTTCGCGGTCGTCGCGGAGGCGGTGGACCGTGGTGAGGTCGGCGGCCTCGGCGGTGGCGGGACGGCAGGACTCCAGCGGTGGGTGCGTGATCACGCGCCCTCGCTGCGCGCCGGTGGATCGGCTGCGGTCGTGACCACGGTCGAGGCCGTGCAGCAGAATCGCTTCTCGGGCTTGAAGGACTCGGTGCTCGACGCGAGCGTGCCGGTCGCGAACGCTGCGTGTGTGGTCGAGGAGTACCGGCGGATCGCCCACCGACTGAAGCCGGAGGCCAAGGAGCCCGTCCTGACCGAGCTGCTCGAGCGCGCCAAGGTCGGCACCCGTACCGAGATCCGGCGCCTGCGGCCGGCGCTGATCGCGCGCTACGGGGTCGACGGGGAGTTCCAGTGCGACCAGGACCGCATCCACGAGGCCACCTCGTTGTCCCAGCCGCACGGTGACGGTTCCGGGCTGTTCGAGTACCGCATGGTGGCCGACGGTGAAGCCAAGGCCGCGCTCGAGGCGGCGATCCAGGCTCTGTCCGCCCCGCGGCCCGCCGACGGCGAGCCCGACCAGCGCCCGTCGCGCCAGCGCCGGTTCGAGGCACTCCTCGAGGTCGTCCGGCGCGGGGTGGCGTCTGCGGATGGGGTGCCGAGCACGCCCAAGGCGCAGCTGATGGTCACGATGGACCTGCCCGACCTGCTCGCCCGCACTGGGGCCGGCACGGTGCTCGGGTCGTCCGTGACCGGCGACCTCATCGGTCCCGAGACGGTCAGGCGTATCGCGTGTGGTGCCGGGGTCACCCCGGTGGTCCTCGGCGGCAAGGGCGAGATCCTCGACCTCGGCCGCGCTCAGCGACTGTTCTCCGCTGCGCAGATCCGCGCCCTCTGGCTACGGGACCAGCACTGCACCTACCCCGGCTGCACCGTGCCCGCATCATGGTCCGACGCCCACCATCTGTGGCACTGGGCGGACGGCGGACCCACGGACCTCGACTTCGCCGCACTGACCTGCGACCGGCACCACACCGTCATCCACCGCAAGGGGCTGCACGGTCACGTG